>Ga0207878_100013_pt1 | contig 479090 bp, 411 predicted proteins | sample LinPmetageLP41_FD_184053 | JGI IMG/M metagenome (GOLD analysis project Ga0207878, IMG submission 184053) | Marine viral communities from the Pacific Ocean - LP-41 (SPAdes) | ecosystem: Environmental > Aquatic > Marine > Oceanic | place: Pacific Ocean | collected 2010-08-27 | reverse complement strand
TGAAAAGAATTTTCTTGGTGACAATAGCGTTTTGGACCCACCTGACTCCATGCCGAACTCAGTAGTGAAACGAAACAGCGCCGATGATAGTGTAGCATTTGCTATGTGAAAGTAGGACATTACCAGGATTTAATTAAGAGAAACCCGTTACAGAGATGTGACGGGTTTTTTGCTATTTTGGGTTTAGTAAATAGCCAATATCCCATGCCGAATTCAGTAGTGGCCGCTCCTGCACGCCGCGGCATTTGTATTCCTATACATCAAACGAATAGCTCTAAGACGAGCCCGACCAATGATAGTGTAGTATTTGCTATGTGACTCTCGAGCGCTGTGGGCACTAAGACATTACCAGGATTTAATTAAGAGAAACCCGTTACAGAGATGTGACGGGTTTTTTGCTATTTTGGGTTTAGTAAATAGCCAATATCCCATGCCGAATTCAGTAGTGGCCGCTCCTGCACGCCGCGGCATTTGTATTCCTATACATCAAACGAATAGCTCTAAGACGAGCCCGACCGATGATAGTGTAGTATTTGCTATGTGACTCTCGAGCGCTGTGGGCACTAAGGCATTATCAGGAATTAATTAAGAGAAACTCGTTACAGTGATTCAACGGTTTTTTGCTTTTAATTTAAAAAATCTCACCTTTGAATTCATCAACAAAACTAGGTGCGCCTCTTGCCGCGTGCTAAAATCCAATTTTTACCAATGACGATATAGAGGTATAGATTGCCGACTGCTGATTACCAAAAGGTGCTTGATGGGATAGCACATGAAGTACGTCCTTTGTTATCACAAGGGAAAGTAGCTGATTATATACCTGCGCTTGCTGAGGTTGATCCTGAGCAGTTTTCTATCGCCATTTACACCACTAATGGTGAAACTATATGTGCAGGGGATTGCTCTAAACGTTTTACTATTCAATCGGTTTCTAAAGTAATGACTCTTACTATGGCTTTGCAGCGCTATGGTGACGAGCTTTGGCATAGAGTGGGTAAAGAGCCTTCTGGTACTGCATTTAACTCTTTAACTCAGCTAGAGTTTGAAAAAGGGATCCCACGAAACCCATTTATTAATGCTGGTGCAATTGTTACCTGTGATGCGTTATACAGTCGTTTATCTGCCCCGCGTCACTCAATGCTTGAAACGTTTAGGTTACTCTCAGGCAATAGCACTATTGTTATTGATAAAAAAGTAGCTAACTCTGAATATGAATTTAGACACAGAAATGCTGCCATGGCGCATTTAATGAAGTCATTTGGCAATTTCGAAAATGACGTTGATGATGTGCTTTGGTCGTACTTTAATTTTTGTTCAATTGAGCTTAACTGTGTTGAGCTTGCTAAGGCGTATAACTTTTTGGCTAATAAAGGGATTGATTTCAGCTCTGGTAAACGTGTGCTATCGAGTCGCCAAAACAAACAGCTTAACTCACTCTTATTTACAAGTGGGTTGTATGATGCGGCCGGTGATTTTGGTTATAGGGTTGGTATGCCAGGTAAATCAGGGGTGTCAGGAACCATATTAGCGGTATTACCAGGTAAGTTTACAGTGGCTGTGTATTCCCCGGGGCTTAATAGTTTTGGTAATTCAGTGGCAGGGATAGCAGCACTAGAGCTGCTATCTAAAAAGCTCGATATTTCAATTTTTTAAAATACCAATAGGGAGCTAATTTAGCTCCCTATGTTATTGCTCCCAATACACTTGTTCAAGGCAGTCTTCGCGCTCTGGTAAACCACGGGATAAACGTGGAGAGTGCTGAACTAATACTTCGTAGCTTGCACGGTTTGCATATTTACTAATTTGCGCAAGAGATGAGTAAGTAATGGCTTGTTGCTGATGCTTAGCTGAGTTTGCCACGTTTAATTTATGGTAAACGTTAGCTGATAAATCATGTAATACTGCGGCTAAAGCGCAATCGCCAGCACCGTTTGTATTTTTGATTGAATCAGGACCACCCATAAATGGTGCCGTGTGGCTATAAGCTCTAATTGGTGTTTTACAGTCTTCTTTTCGCATAGCGCGAGAAAACTCATAACGGTTAAAGTCTGGAATAGCTCCTGGTAACAACGGGTACTCAGTTTCACGCTTGAGTTCGTCATCAACATAGCCTGCCATAAACAAACCTTTTTCACCTGCAGTACAAATAACTAAATCTACCCAGTCGAGAGCTTTATCTGCAGCAAGAAGAGGGTCTTCAAAACCTGTAATTGCTAGGCCTTCTTCTTCGTTCATTGCAAGTATATCTACGTGCTCATTAACAAAGTTAGCCCACCAAGTAGGATCTTGCTCAATAAGGAACTTGGTACCAAGAGTTAGTACTACCGGTACGCCAGCATCGTTGGCATACTTAACTGCCTGCATGGTCGCTTCGGTCATTGTCTCATTACCTTGAGTACGCATTAAGTAAGCGCTTATAACCAAAGCTGATGATTGTTCAATTAGCTCTTTGTCAATTGACTCAGGGCGTAAGTGATTCATTAACCCTGCGCTAATAGCAAAAGTACGCTCGCCAGTTTCATCAATAAGTGTGAAACAGCGACCTATTGGCCCATCAACAGGTTGAAGGTAATCTAAATCTACTCGGCTTGAGGTATTACACAAAAAGCGATAGGCGTAGCTACCTATTTTTATGTTTTCACTCATTACACCAAGTAAAACAGAGCGGTCGTCTGCAAGTACCGAGTAATTGTGCATAGTGTTACCTATTGTTCCACCTGCAAACTCGTAATCAACCATGTCGTTTAATTTTAAACGGTCGTATAAGGCGTTTGTAATATCGCTATCAATAACTTGCGACATACCTCTGCGCAATTGAAACTCGTCTAGGAAAGCTTGATCAACTTTTGCCTCTATATCAACAACGATTTGGTCGATACCCGTAATATAGCTACGTTGTAATCGCTCTGTTGCGTTAAGTTGATTGGTAAGTGGATCTTTGGCTTCCACTGGAAAATAATGTTTATGCCTGCGGCGTCCAGGAAATTTCATTTGCTACCCGTGTTGTGAGCTAAATAAAAAAAGCGTGAGATTATAGCGTAAATCACTAGCTATGAGCCATGACAAACCACACTATTTTGTTTTATTTTTGCAATAAACCAATCTCAAAGGCACTTTATTAGCCTAAGTTGGTATAATTAGAGCATAAAAAGTTAATTAAGTTGATTGAATGAACGAGCCAATTGATGATTCCTACTGGATGGAATTAGCCTTAGAGTATGCACTTAAAGCACAAGCACTTAATGAAATCCCTGTTGGGGCTGTTGTTGTAAAAGATAATAAGCTTATAGCAGCGGGGTATAATCGCTCAATTACTGATAACGATCCTTCTGCTCATGCCGAAATGATAGCCGTGAGAGAGGCGGGCAAAGTACTTAATAATTACCGTTTAATCGACTGTACTTTATATGTAACGCTTGAACCGTGTTCTATGTGTGCTGGTTTATTAGTGCATAGCAGAATTAATCGCTTAGTATTTGGTGCCTCAGATGCAAAAACGGGTTCGGCAGGATCAATTATGAATTTACTGCAAGAGCCTAGGTTAAATCATCAGGTTGAAGTATGTGGTGGGGTATTAGCTCAACAATGTGGTAATACTATTTCTGAGTTTTTTAAAAATCGTCGAGCGCAAATTAAAGCAGCCAAAAAAGCTGCTCGTGATGCTCAAATAAATAAGCCTTGCTCAAGCTAACTTGCAAGTGGCTCTGATATTGGAGCTTCCATTTGCTGCATTGCAAACATGCGGCGGCGCCAGATTATTTTTTTATGTAAACCACGTAACATAATACGACGGCGAGTAGCGGTTGAATATATTACATTTCTTTTTAGTTTTTGCGTGCGTCTACGTTTTAGCATGTGTTCTCCTAATGCGTGAGAGTGAGAAAGGCACAAGGTATATCTGTATAAAAGTGCAGATATACTATTAACACACATTAGTGATCATTTGATGACAAGTAAACAGCTTTTTAATTTTCTTAGTTTTTGTTTTTAAAGTAATTCGATTATTTATAGAAATTTGGTCTTACTGATTACTTTCCTCTTCTTTTACTTTGCTTTGAAGCGCTGCGGGTTCAGTTTTAGCTGGTTCAGTAGGCGCGGGTTCGTTTTGTACTGGCTCAGGCTCAGACGCAGTTTCAGGTTCTGGCTCTGGAGCTATAGCATTGTTTTCATCAAGCCAAACGAGTGCGTCGTAATATCTGCGAATATTATCAACATATTTTACAGCCACATCTCCACGTGCATAGCCATAACGTGTTTTACGGTAGTAACGCTTTTTAATTAGCAGCGGTAAGCGTTTTTTAACATCGGCCCACTTATCAGGACTTGCCCCTTGCTGCTCAGTGATAATACGTGCATCGTTAACATGTCCCCAACCTACATTATATGCCGCCAATGCTAGCCACGTGCGATCTGGTTGCGGAATACGATCAGGAATGCGCTTAATGAGTTTACTTAAGTACTTAGCGCCACCGCGTATGTTTTGCTCAGGTTCTAATCTATTGGTAACACCTACTTGCTTGGCTGTGCTGCGCGTTAGCATCATAATACCACGCACCCCGGTTGGCGATTTTGCTCGTGGGTTCCACATAGACTCTTGATAACTCAATGCTGCAAGCAAGCGCCAGTCGAGAGTACCGGCATATTGCTCAAACCAAGGTCTGTAAGTAGGGAGTGTCTCTTTTATTGCTTCAATATAGGCAAGCGTATTAACGTAGTTAAATTGGCGCACATGGCCAAAATACTTCTCTTCGAGCACGTAAAGCTGGTTACTTTGTTTAACATCTCCAAAAAATGGCACCAATAACGCGTATAAAGAGTCATCTGTTGATTTGTTAAGTATCCACGCAATTGGATCGTTATGTGATACAGAGAAGCCAATACTTAAATTAGGGTGGTAGCGCCTGAATAGCGATAATGTATGGGAATCAGCTAGCGTGTAATCTATTTCACCATCTATAACGGCCTGAAGTAGTTCCTCTTCATCAAATTCTTCGCTTTCGGTCCAGGAGAGTGATGGATTGTTTTTCTTAATTTTTTGTAGGGTAAGCGAATGGCTACTTTTAGCTATTACAGTAAAGTTACCATCTAAATCATCAAATTCTCGCGGACGAACGCGCCCTTGCTTATAAACAAGTTTTTGGCTAATTGTTCTGTAGGTAGGGCCATATCTATATTGCTGCGCGCGCGCTTTATTGTATGTAAGGCCTGAGGCAATTAAATCTAAGTCGCCACTTTCAAGGCGAGCAAACATGTCTGATAAATTAAAAAAGGGGACTATTTCAAGTTCAACACCTAGGTAATCGGCAAAAGCTTGAGAAAGCTCGTATTCAAAGCCTTGCTCGCCTTGAACTGCTTGATAATAATTACTGGCACTAGCCAGCGTACCCACGCGTATTTTATTTTGCTCTTTAATTTGAGCAAGTTGGGTTGACTGTTCTTGCATATCACATGCACATAACAGCATAACTAAAGTAATGATTATTATTAGTTTTTCTTTGAACATTCAGTGCCCCTTATACGCGCTAGCACCCGTTATAGCAAAACTTAGCCATTTCGTCACTTTCCCTTTTATTTTATTAGCTAAAGCGGACTATAAATAAAGCTAAAAAGTTAATTTTATGAAAAGCGCAATTTGGAGTTAAATCTGGATGCTACTTAGACTATAATGTCGCCCTAAAATATCGTTCAATCCCTAACCCCGGATGAAATTATCTATGTTGATCCTTCGTGGTGCACCAGCACTGTCAGAGTTCAGAGTTAATAAAATTTTAGCGCGTTGCAAACAATCGCAACTTCCAGTCACCAACGTATATGCCGAGTATGCTCATTTTGCCGATTTAACATCGCCTTTGAGTGTTGATGAGCAAACCAAGCTTGAAAAGCTATTAACTTACGGTCCTACTATTGCCGAGCATACCCCAGCTGGCACATTAGTACTTGTTACACCTCGCCCTGGTACCATTTCGCCTTGGGCATCTAAAGCAACCGATATAGCGCATAACTGTGGCCTTAAACAGGTCCACCGTGTAGAGCGCGGTATTGCTTATTATATAGAAGGTGAGCTAAGTGCAGAGCAACTTGCGCAAGTAACGGCGTTATTACACGACCGTATGACTGAAGCAACTCATATTGAGCTTGAAGCTGCAGCACAGTTGTTCCGTAATGATTCTCCACGTGAAATGTCATCAGTTGATATTTTAGGTGGTGGTCGCGAAGCGTTAGCTGCCGCAAATGTTGAGCAAGGTTTTGCTCTTGCCGATGACGAAATTGACTACCTAGTAGAAAACTTTAAAAAGCTAGGTCGTAATCCTAACGACATAGAATTATTTATGTTTGCCCAAGCAAACTCAGAACATTGTCGTCATAAAATATTTAATGCTGATTGGACAATTGATGGTATTGAACAGCCAAAATCGCTGTTTAAAATGATCAAAAATACTTTTGAGCACAACCCTGAAAATGTATTGTCGGCGTATAAAGATAACGCGGCAGTAATGAAAGGCTCAAAAGCGGGTCGCTTCTTCCCGAATGCGCAAGGTGAATATGCGTATCATCAAGAAGACATTGAAATATTAATGAAGGTAGAGACTCACAACCATCCAACGGCTATTGCACCGTTTTCGGGGGCTGCTACCGGCTCTGGTGGTGAAATTCGTGACGAAGGTGCAACAGGGCGTGGTTCTAAGCCAAAAGCGGGTTTAGTTGGCTTTACGGTTTCTAACTTACGTATACCGGGTTACGAGCAACCGTGGGAAAGCGATTTTGGTAAGCCTGGGCGTATCGTTAACGCACTTGATATTATGATGGACGGACCACTAGGCGGTGCTGCATTTAATAATGAGTTTGGTCGTCCTAATCTATTAGGTTACTTCCGTACGTACGAAGAAAAAGTAACAAGCCACAATGGGGAAGAGGTACGTGGTTACCACAAACCAATTATGCTTGCCGGTGGTTTAGGTAATATTCGTGCTGATCATGTTCAAAAAGGCGAGATTCCAGTAGGCGCAAAACTAATTGCACTAGGCGGCCCTGCTATGAACATTGGTTTAGGTGGTGGTGCTGCATCAAGTATGGCATCGGGTCAATCAAACGAAGACTTAGACTTTGCCTCTGTACAGCGTGAAAACCCTGAAATGGAACGTCGTTGTCAAGAAGTCATCGACAAATGCTGGCAGTTAGGCGACGAAAACCCAATTGCATTTATACATGATGTAGGCGCTGGTGGTTTATCAAATGCGTTTCCTGAGCTGGTAAACGATGGTGGCCGTGGTGGTAAATTCCAACTACGCGATATCCCTAACGATGAGCCAGGCATGGCACCTCATGAAATTTGGTGTAATGAATCGCAAGAGCGCTATGTACTTGCTGTAGGTATTGAAGACTTTGACCGTTTTGAAGCAATTTGTAAGCGTGAACGTGCACAGTATGCAGTGATTGGTGAAGCAACCGCTGAACCTCATTTAACTGTAGCCGATAGCCACTTTGATAATAACCCAGTCGATTTACCGCTAGATGTATTGTTAGGTAAAGCGCCTAAAATGCACCGCGATGTAACATCTCAGCAAGTAAATGGTACTGCCATAGATGCAAGCGCTATTGACGTAACTGATGCCGCGCAGCGTTTGTTACGCTTACCTACAATTGCAGAAAAAACATTCTTAATTACTATTGGGGATCGCTCGGTTACCGGTTTAGTAGCACGTGATCAAATGGTTGGCCCTTGGCAAGTACCTGTTGCTAACTGTGCTGTTACCGCGGCAACGTACGATACTTATCACGGTGAAGCTATGTCACTCGGGGAACGTACTCCAGCGGCATTATTAAATTATGGTGCTTCGGCGCGTTTAGCGGTGGCAGAGTCGTTAACTAATATTGCGTGTGCAAATATTGGTAGCCTTGAAAACATTAAGCTATCTGCTAACTGGATGGCTGCAGCGGGTCACCCAGGCGAAGACGCAGGCCTTTACGAAGCCGTAAAAGCGGTAGGCGAAGAGCTTTGCCCAGCACTTGGTTTAACTATACCTGTAGGTAAAGATTCTATGTCGATGAAAACGACATGGAAAAACGATGACGATAGTGTTGAGCAATCAGTAACGTCGCCGTTATCGCTTATTATTACTGCCTTTGGTCGTGTTGACGATGTACGTAAAACAGTAACTCCACAGTTACGCACTGATAAAGGCGACACTTCGCTTATTTTAGTTGATTTAGGTGCTGGTAAAAACCGTATGGGCGCCTCGAGCCTTGCACAGGTTTATAAGCAGCTTGGTGATGTTACACCTGATGTAGACAGCCCTGAGTTACTTAAAGGCTTTTACAATGCTATGCAAGCACTTGTAGCAGATAGCAAACTACTTGCTTATCATGACCGTTCAGACGGTGGTTTATTTACTACCGTAACTGAAATGGCATTTGCAGGGCACACAGGTGTAACCGTTGATTTAGCGGGCTTAACAGGCTCAGACTTAGAAGCACTTTATAACGAAGAGCTTGGTGCTGTAATTCAAGTTGCTAACAGCGATTTAGATGCCGTAAATGCTGTATTTGAGCAATATTGTGTTGCTGCAATTAGCCATGTGATTGGCTCGCTTAATAGCGACGATAGCATTATATTTAACCGCGGCGAGCAAACGGTACTTAATCACACTCGTACTGAATTGCGTACTATTTGGGCCGAAACAACGTACCAAATGCAAGCACGTCGTGATAACCCTGATTGTGCTAAGCAGGAGTTTGATGCTAAGTTTGATGCAAAAGATCCAGGCTTAAACGTAAAGCTTAACTTTGACTTAAACGAAGATATAGCTGCGCCATACATTGCAACGGGTGCTAAACCACAAATGGCTATTTTACGTGAGCAAGGCGTTAACTCGCATCTAGAAATGGCTGCTGCGTTTAACCGTGCTGGTTTTGCCGCTGTTGATGTGCACATGAGCGATATACTCGAAGGGCGTTTAACTCTTGAGCAGTTTAAAGGCTTAGTGGCGTGTGGTGGTTTTTCTTACGGTGACGTATTAGGCGCCGGTGAAGGTTGGGCTAAGTCTATATTGTTTAACGATATGGCACGCGATCAGTTCCAAAACTTCTTCCACCGTGAAGACACCTTTAGTTTAGGTGTATGTAATGGTTGCCAAATGTTATCAACGCTTAAAGAGTTAATTCCAGGTACTGAGCACTGGCCTCGTTTTGTAACTAATAAATCTGAGCGTTTTGAAGCACGCTTTAGCTTAGTAGAAATACAAGAGAATCCGTCTGTGTTCTTTAATGGAATGGCGGGATCGCGTATGCCAATTGCTGTATCTCATGGTGAAGGCCATGCTGAGTTTGCAAATGATGCTGCCACTCAAGCTGCGCTTGAAAGCGGTACTGTCGCGGTTAAATTTGTTGATAACTACGGTAACCCTACAACGCAATACCCGGCTAACCCGAATGGTTCACCAGAAGGTATTACCGGTATTACCTCTACTGATGGCCGTGCAACAGTAATGATGCCGCACCCTGAGCGTGTATTCCGTGCTGTAGCTAACTCGTGGCACCCTGATGAGTGGCAAGAGGATAGCCCGTGGATGCGTATGTTCCGCAATGCACGTAAAAATGTAGGTTAAAAACGACATATACAAGTTAGATTCATAATCTAGCTGTAAAATAAAAAAGGCTGCACTGCGCAGCCTTTTTTGATTGCGTAGATTTAAAATTACGATAGTTTGTAAAGTATAAATAAAAGCTTATAAGGACAGTATGTTAAAGCGCGTTGGTTTAATTATGGGGGCTGTATTGCTAAGCATAGTATTGCTTGGTTATGTATTTCGTTTGCCATTATTACAATGGGCTGTAGCGCCTGCGCTTGAAAAAGCGGGCGTTACTTTAAGTTGTTTAGACTTTTCGCTTACCAGCAAGCTAAATGTACATGTACAAAAAGCGTGCTTGAGTTACCAAAATCAAGAGCTTGTTGTTACAGGCATTACCGCAAATACTCGCCATGTTGAAATTAAACATGTGGCGCTTAATATAAATCCACTTCCTCAAAGTGATAAAGTAAGTAGCCCTGCAACAATTTTAGATTTAGCCCTTCCCGAAAAAAGACCAACAATTACAGTTGAGCAACTAAGTATAAACAGTGAGTTTTTAAATCAGCCTTTAATTTTAAGTATTAACGAGCCTAAGCTTAACCAGTTTGTAGTAAATGGTGATTTAAGTGCCAGCGCAACGCTTTACAATAATAAGGTACAAGGGCAGCTTAAAGTTAGTGATGAATTGCTTAAACAATTACTTAAAACCGATAACGCGTTATTAAGCGGGCTTAGCTTTAATACATCGCAAGCATTTAGCTTTAATGGAATAGAAGGGAGCGCCACTGGTAATTTACAGGCGCGGTATGACTATAAATTTAAAAACTGCGACATTAGTAATAATACTAAAGGGGTGCTAAGCGCTGCGTATAATTTAAATACCCAAAAGCTTGGGCTAGACTCAAGTAAGCTTAAAAACAATGTAACGCTTGGTAATAACTGCCAATCTCTTATTCCTGAAGGTGACTACAAGGCCTTTGCAGTTAAGCAACTTCCCCTTAATTGGCAGTGGGCTTTACCCAAACCAATAAGCCTAGTAGGTAATAATTTAGCCTTGCCGTTAATAACGCTTACAAGCGATGAGCAAAGCGAGCAAGACATAGACATAACTTTTACAGATACGTTTGTTAATACAGTCACGCCTTTACAAAGTGCGCGCACGAAGCTTAAAGCGCAGCTACACACTGATGATATAAAGGCTGTAGTGCTAAATACGCAGCTTGAAAACGCACAACTAAGTGGCAATTACGATATTACGCTTACCGCTTTGCCTGAATTTTTACCGGCTGATGCTAATAATGTAAAAGCCCACGGCGACTTTACACTTACTCAACTCATTGACTCTAAACCTGTAGGTAAAGTAAGTACTACATTTAGCTTTGACAAAGCCGTTGCTTATGGCACGACTATTAACGCTTACACAGGTAAACTAGTGGTAAATATGAGTGAAAAGCTCGATGCAAACGTGGTTTTAAAAAGTGAGTTTAAAAGCGTTCAATACGATGAGTATAAGCTCACTGGTATTAACAATACCCTCAGTGCAAAGGCAAACTTAGGCGTGGGTGAGTTATTTGCTCATTTATCTGCGAATACTCAAATAATTACACTGACAAGCCCGAGCATTGATTTAGAAAATATAAACGTGGATTCAAAGGGCTTGCAAAGCCGAGCGCTTAAAGCGTCTCATCATGTATTTGTAAACGGTATAGAGCTGGTGGCGAATCACCATATTTCAAAAGTAGAACACCCGTTTGAAGTAATAGTTCCGCAGCAAAATGTACTTTCGCTAAATTCAATTATTAGCCAATTTGAGCCGTTAGCTCAACTCACTCAAGGCGAGTTTGGTGGGCGTATTAGTGGCGATGTTAACTTACAAAAAGCCAATTTTTATTTAACTATTGATGATACCAGCGCGCTTTATAACGATTACTTAGCTAATCAGTTTATGGCGCAACTTAGTGGGCAATATGATTCAGGACAGCTTAATGTTGAGCCTACTACCTTTAACGTTAATGAATTAAGAGCGGGCGCGGTAGTTAATAATATTAATGGCAAAATAGAAGTGATAAATAATAGCGCGAAAGCATTTGATGTAAGTGGCAATGTGTTTGGTGGGGTATTTGAATTAGATAAATACTCGCTTTTAAAATCGCAGCAAACAGCCAATGTTACTTTTAAAGATATTGATGCGAGTAAACTCATTACCCTTGATGATAAATCGGGAATTACTTTAACTGGTCGATTAAAAGGGTTGCTGCCCCTTCATTTTAGTGACAGTGGCGTAGAGGTTACAAACGGCAGCTTATTAAACCAAGGCGAAGGTAAGCTTATTATTAGCAATAACGCAGCGTTTGACTCTGTTATGCAACAGCAGCAAGAATTACAGCCTGTACTGAGCTTACTTAAAAACCTTGATATACAAAAACTTAATAGTACAGTAGCACTTAAAAGTGATGGTTGGTTAAATTTAGGTGTTAACTTACAAGGCTTTAATGAGCTACAACAGCAGCAAGTTAATTTTAACTATAACCACGAAGAAAACGTGTTTACGCTACTAAGAGCGCTAAGATTAAGTGACGAAATAACACAAAAAGTTGAGCTGCAATATTCTCAAAAAGGAAACTAATGATGAAAAATTCGTTAAGCATTAAGGCAATCACAGCCCTTGCTGCTATTAGCGCATTGAGCGCATGTACACACAGAGTAGAAGTAGCAGCTAAAGAGCCAATAACTATCAACCTTAATGTAAAAGTAGATCACGAAATTCGTGTGAAGGTGGATAAAGAACTCGATACCCTGTTCAGTGACGACAGCGAATTATTTTAGGAGCTAAATGATGACTATAAAAAATAAATTAAGTATTGCCACTTTAATTGGTGCAGTGTGTATGTCGTTTTCGGCGTGGGCGATTAGTTTAGATGATGCTAAAAGCCAAGGGTTAGTTGGTGAGAACAGTTCGGGTTATTTAGGCTTAGTAGTACAAAATAGCGAAGCTAAAGCTGTTGTTGAAGAAATTAACGCAAAGCGCAAAGCTCAGTATTTAAAACTAGCTAAAAAGAACAATTTATCGCTCGCCCAAGTAGAAGCACTCGCAGCGGCTAAAACAATCGAAAAAACCCAAAGTGGCCATTATGTTGAAGTAAATGGCAGCTGGGTTAAAAAGTAACATTGAATTTGATACTTAAAAACCGAGCGGTTATGCGCTCGGTTTTTTTATGCCTTCTAAAAGCTGCTGCCAAAAGTCGATGCCTTTTCGTCTTGCAAGTTTAATATTGTGCTCAGGAATAGATTCTGGCTCATCGTAGCTTTCAAGCGCTTCGCTCATACTTAGTTCGCGTATTAAATGCAGTGTAGGGTAAGGAGCTCGGTTTGTGTAATTTGCGGCATCATCTTCGTCGCTATCGGCAAATACGTAGTCAGGGTGGAAATTAGCAATTTGATATTTACCTTCAAAGCCTTGTGCAACCAGTAGCGCATTGGCTAAATCAACTAAATCTAAAAAGTCTTCAAAATCGATAAAGCCTTTATCAAACAGTATTAATGTGGTTTCGCGCTCTGCATTTTGATCAAGCTGTGTGCATTGCTCAAGCATATCCATTACTGCATCATCAATTTTTACTGCTGGGCTAAGCACATAATGAATGCAGTTGTTCTCAACTTCTTTGCGGGCGAATGGGCAAAAGTTATATTTTACAATAACCGACGATACCCACTCACGGGTTTGAGTTATAGCTAAATTAGTCATGCTTGTGGCTCTAAATACTGATTAATTATGGTTAATGTTTCTTTAATGGCGCCTTGGTTTTTTAATACGCACTGCTGCGCTTTATTCCCTAAAGTTTGGCAAGCTTTAGTGTTTTGGCTTAAGTTAATTAATTGTGTAGCAAGCTCATCAGTGTTTTCAACAACCACAGCGCCTTTTAATTTTATAAGCTCAGGATATACATGATCAAAATTATACGTATGTGGGCCAGTTATAACTCCGACCGAAAAAGCTGCAGCTTCAAGTGGGTTATGCCCGCCGCGGCGAATTAAACTACCGCCTACATAACTTACATTACCAGCGCCATATAAACATTGCAGCTCGCCAAGTGTATCAGCTAATAGTACGTGCTCATTTTGATAGTTATTGTTACTACGACGGCTAAAGCTAAGGGGGCTTTGAGCTAACGTGTCGGCTACTTTATCAAACTGTTCAGGGTGTCGAGGGGCAATAACTAAAAGTGCATTTGGGTACTTTTTTAATAGTTGCTGGTGGGCATTTAATATCATTTCGTGCTCAAGTGGGTGAGTAGAGCCTGCCACCCATACAAACCGCTCTTGAGTTTTATATTGTGCTTTAAGGTTTGCAACTGAAGCTAGCTGCTCATTGCTTGGGCTTATATCAAACTTAATTGAGCCTGTAACATGGCTTTTTGAGGAGGTTAAACCGAGCTCAATAAACCGCTCGGCATCTTTTTTATTATGACTGGCAAGTACCGTGATTGAACGCATAATTATCTGCGTTAACTTAGCAACCTTTTGATACCCTTGTTGCGATTTTTCGCTCAAGCGAGCATTAAGTACCAGTACCGGAATATTCTTTTTATGGCTTATTGCCATTAAGTTTGGCCAAAGCTCGGTTTCCAATATGCATAGTGCTTGTGGGTTTAAACGTTTTAAAAACCGGGCGGTCGAAAACGGGAAGTCCATAGGTAAATAACTACACGCCGCGGTATTTTTAAATTGATTAATTATTTGCTCGCGACCTGTAGGGGTATTACAGGTAATAAGTATATTAAGCTGTGGGTGTTGTTTTTGCAGCGCTTTAATAAGTGGTGCAGCTGCAAGTACTTCACCTACAGAGGCGCAGTGTACAACTAACGGTTTGCCTTTACTTGTAAATAAGCTTTTGCTCACAAAGCCAAAACGTTCTTTAAAGTGTGCGCGGTAGCCTTTGTTTTTTTTACCTCTTAATACATATAAGTAAAATACAATCAGCGGGCTAATTAAAATTAAAGCGAATGAGTAGAAAATGCGTGCCATACTGAACTTTTATTGAGGTAAGTGCCCTTAGTTTAACGCGAAAGTGATAATTTCTGAACATGTGAAGCACTAAATTATGTTCCAGTTCAGCTATATTCCTATAAAATACACACAACTAAATAAAACTGTGGAATAATGGATTTAATTTTTTCCTGCCATTTCAGTTCCTAGAGGAATTTTTCATGTCAATTATCGATTCTGTGGCAACAAGCTACGTTGAAAGTTTAAACCGTCATCAAGCCTTATTTGAAACGATGGAGGCTTATCATCAAGAGTCTATGCAGTTATTAGAAGCATGCCATAGTGCATTACAAGCTGGTGGTAAGGTTATTTGGTTTGGTAACGGCGGAAGTGCGGCTGATGCTCAGCATTTGGCGGCCGAATTTGTAGTACGTTATAAATTAGAGCGCGGACCGCTTGCGTCTATGGCGCTCACAACCGACACGTCAATTCTTACTGCGCACAGTAACGACTACCATTTTGATACCGTGTTTGAGCGCCAAGTTCAGGCGCTTTGTAAACCAGAAGATTTAGTTATTGGTTTAACAACCTCAGGTACCAGTGCAAATATTAATTTAGCACTTGAAGCCGCTAATAAAATTGGCGCATTTACTGTTGCATTAACAGGCCGTGATGGCGGAAAAGTAAAAAACATTGCCAAGCTGCCAATTATTATCAAAAACGATGAAACAGCACGTATTCAAGAAGCGCATATGTTTATTGGCCATTGGTTATGTGAAGCCATAGATATGGTTGTTGCGGAGCAGCAGTAATGGATTTATCGCTATTAAAAAATTTATCTAAAGCGCGTATTTTAGTGGTGGGCGATGTAATGCTTGATCGCTACTGGTACGGTGACACCGGGCGTATCTCGCCAGAAGCGCCAGTACCCGTTGTTAAGGTAAGTAAGTTTGAAGACAAAGCCGGTGGCGCAGCCAATGTTGCTAAAAACATTGCTAGGCTTGATGCCAAAGTTGGGCTACTTGGCTTAATTGGCGAGGATGAAAGCGGGCAAATTTTAGAAAATATTTTAAAAGGTGAAAAAATAAGTTCACAGCTTGTGAGTGTATGTGATTTACCGACTATTTCTAAAATGCGCGTTATTAGCCGCCATCAACAACTTGTACGCCTTGATTTAGAAGAAACCTTTAGCGAGCAGCACAGCCAGCTGTTATTAAATCGCTTAGAGCTGGTGCTTGATGAATACGACTTTGTGGTGTTTTCTGATTACAGTAAAGGCTCGCTCAGCTTAATTAAAGAGATGGTGAGTATTGCCAAAGCGGCGGGTAAAACCGTGCTTATCGATCCTAAATCGCCAGACTTACACTTATACGAGGGCGCAGACTACATTACGCCTAACTTGCATGAGTTTAATTTAGCAGGTGGTAAAACCGGCTCTGAAGAAATTTTAGCGCAAAGTGCCCGTGAGCTTATTAGTAAAAATGGTATTAAAGCCATGCTACTTACACGCTCAGAGCAAGGTATGTCGTTAATTAATGCCGATGAAAAACACGACTTTGCAGCTCAGCAGCTAGAAGTAAGCGATGTAACTGGCGCAGGTGATACCGTTATTGCAACTTTAGCTGTAATGCTTGGGGCAGGTATGGCCCCTAAAGATGCAGTAGAAATCGCTAATTTAGCCGCCGGTATTGTAGTAAGTAAACTTGGGGCAGCCACAGTGTCACCAGAAGAGCTAAGCCAAAAGCTAGGCCAATACTTACACACTAATGGCGAGCACTACCAAACTCCGTTTGATGATGTACTGCAGCATATTGAGTTTGCAAAACAGAACGGCGAAACCATTGTATTTACGAATGGTTGTTTTGATATTTTACATGCAGGGCATGTCCGCTACTTAGCACAAGCTAAAGCGCGCGGAGATAGACTCGTTGTTGGGTTAAATAACGATGAATCTATTACCCGTTTAAAAGGCCCTGAGCGCCCGATAAACCCGCTTGATGAGCGGGCAATGGTATTAAGTGCACTTGCCTCTGTTGATTGGGTAATCCCCTTTGGTAGCGCTGAGGAAAACGATACACCCGCTAAATTAATCGAGCAAATTAGCCCTGATATTTTAGTAAAAGGTGGCGATTATACTGTAGATCAAATTGCGGGCGCCGATCATGTACTGCGCCATGGCGGAAAAGTAGAAGTACTGACATTTTTAGATGGTTGTTCAACATCAAAAGTGATTAGTAAAATAAAGCAGTAATATAGATATTTGTTTCAAATAAAAGGGTTGAAAACTGCGTTTTCAACCCTTTTATTATCACTCTACAACTTTTAAAAGTTATATTCGTACTTAGCAAACGCTGATGTGTCGTTTTCAGCGCCATCATTGTTCGATGCAAAAGCGCCCAGTGTTAAACGTCCACCCATTGCAAGTTGCCTGTAACGCAGTTCAACCTGTTTTGAGTTATAACCCGTTTTAGTAATTGTATTACCAAGATCTGGGTTATTAGGGTAGCGGTCGCGATTATCGCTGTTGTAATCAACACTACGCAGTTTTACTTGCCAGTCATCGCCGTTTGAAAGTTGTCCAAGTAATGTTAGAACCACCGATTGTGCATCGTTATCAAAGGTTGAGCCTATAGTGCGGCCATGGTAACGGTAACCTGATTTATAATCTGAGTGCTCGTAATAGCAGTTTTCGCTAGTTGAGTCGACATTACAAGATACTCCAGTATCGATATATTCTACATTCACTAATACATTTTGATCGTAAATGCGTTGGGTCGTTTGCACACCAAATAAATAAGCTCTGTCGGCCGGTTTAAACTGTGAGCTGGCATCTTCACCTATGGTACTGGCATAAATGGCATAGGGGTGGCTAAATAATGTATCAGACCAACGAACGTCAATACCGGCAAGCTGGTTACCAATTTTGGTTTCTAAAGAGCTGTCACAGTTTTCATTACCGTCAATACAGTTAGTTTGCCCAGTAATAACATCAATAAAGTCACCGGCAGAGCTTGGCTGGCCTTCACCAGCCCACTGCGCAGACCAACTTAAAGCAACTTCAAGTTGCTTGACTGGGCGGAAATTAACACGGCTACTCCAAAGTAGCGCATCAGGTATTACACGGGTTGATTCGAGCTTTGCCATTTGGGCAGTAAAGCTCCATTGACCAAGCCAACTTAACCAAGGTGTTTCAAATGCCGTGCTTTGCTCACGCGTCACACTAAGAGCAGGCAAAGGCTTAGCATTACCCGACATAATTAAGCTGTTATCAACACCGGGTCCCCAAAATTGCTCTACGGCGCCGGCTCTAAAAATCCAGTTCCCTAAGCGATATGCTAAATAGCTATCGTCAAGAGAGGTGTCGTTACAATCTTCAAGTGCTTGATCATTTGCGGCTATATTATCAGTTGTTTTACCTTCAATTAAACACTTTTTGCCATCGTTTCGGTAGTTAATAGCAACCTTTGCTGCAAAATTATCCCCAAGATAAGCATACGCTGCGCTTAATTCAGATTCTTGAGTGTTTGTAGCGCCAAAGCTTGTAGCTATAATTGGATCTGATGCGACAAACGCTGAGAGTTGTACACTGTGCGAGCTACTATTTTCTGATTTATAACGGTGTTTTACGCGAAGTAGGGCGTCCTGCAGGCTTGGTGATAACAGTTCAAGCTTTGTAGATTCAACTTCACCAATAAAGCTTTTCCACATTAGTGGGTAGGTTGTTACGGGCGCTAAAATAACACCAGCATCAGCCAGCTGTTGTATATCGGCTCTTAAACCGTAATCGTCTGGCTTTACCCAGGGCTCTGCAGTTACTGATGCGCTCATAGCGCAAAAAAGAGTAGAAAGTAGGAAAATTCTGTTTCGCAAAGTTCAGATCCTTGTGATTAAGATTGCAACTAAGTTTATCAATCTCGCTCCATTAATGCAGTAAATAATAATCTTTATCACACTAAATTTGTGTATAAAAATACAACCTAGCTATCGTAAAAAGTATGTGATTGATATACTACAGGCAAATAAGGAATAGAGATTATAATGCGCAACAAACGACTTTTATTTATACCCGTATCATCACCGCAAGGGATTGGTGAATATATGCGTTCGTTGTTGCTAGCTCAAAGCCTAGAGAATGAATGCTCAAATACTCTCGATATACACTTTATTTTAAATAAGCACACTGCTTACGCTAAAAACTGCCCATTTAATACAACTTTACTTGAGCATTCGCCGACAAAAGAGCTTGATAAGGTATGTCAATTTATAACTGAATATAAACCAGATGTTGTAATTTTTGACTGCGCAGGGCGCGCTGCACATATGAAGGCGGCTAAAAAAGTAGGCGCAAAAGTAGTGTTTATTTCTCAGCATGCAAAAAAACGTGCTAAAGGCTTAAAACTTAATCGTATTAATTTAATAGATAGTCATTGGGTAGTGCAACCCGATTACTGTATTGAGCCACTTAGCTGGGCAGAAAAAACCAAAATAGATATGTTTTCGCTAGCTATGCCCAAAAATGTGGGGCCTTATATTGCGTTTTCTTCAAAGCAACAAACTCAGCAAGTGCTAGATACCTATAAGCTCGACAAAAAAGATTATTTTATTGTGAGTGCAGGCTCTGGAGGTCATTTGCTCAATGGTGAGAATTGCGCAGATGTTTTTTTTGCTGCCGCAGAGCAAATCTCATCTAAAACGGGATTAAAAGGGATGGTGGTCTTTGGCGCTAATTATAATAAGACCTTACCAATATCTAGTACAGTAATTAGTCTCACAAGCTTAGATAATAGTGAGTTTTTATCGCTGCTGGAACAAGCTAAATTTGCACTATTAAGTGCAGGCGATACCCTATTGCAAGCCATTGCTGTAAACACTCCTGCTGTTGCTTGTGCTATTTCAAAAGATCAAAATGAACGCCTAACTAGCTGTGAAAGTACAGGCGTAGTACTTAAAGCTCGTTTTGATAAAAATGACATTATAAATAAAGTAGAAGCCTTACTTATAGAGCCTCACTTTAAAGAACTTTTGAGTAAATACTCACAGTTTAAAAATGCGCAAGGTTATGATGTTATAACCCAAGGTGTAAAAAATATGCTATTGGATAAGCATTAATGAATGTTGTTATTGTAATTGATTCATTAGCGGGTGGTGGTGCTGAAAAAGTGATGCTAACCCTTGCTCAGCAGCTTATAAAAGAGCATTGCGTAACCATTTTATCGCTGGCAGATAATTTTGAATACGCTATACCCGAGCAAATAAAGGTAGAGAGTTTATTTACTGATAGGGCATCTAAAGTCGATCGCTTTTGGAAAATAAATAAAAGCGTAGCAAAGTTAGAGGCCTGGTTTAGTAATAAACAACAAGACATAGGCGCGATAGATTTAGTACTTTCAAACCTTGATAGAAGTAATAATTTACTCGTTAAAAGTGCGGTTAAAAATGTGCATTTTGTTATGCATAACTCCGTAAACGCAGAGCTTGCTAGGCAAAAAAAGTTAGGGCCATTTTCATATCGCTATCTTAAAAAATCAAAACAAAACTTAAATGGCAAGTCACTAGTTTGCGTATCTAAAGGGGTAGAGCAAGAAATCAACCAAGGCGATTTAATTACGCCAAGTGCAATAACCACTATTTATAATCCATTTGATTTAGCTGATATAAAACGCCAATCTAATGAAGTAAATAAGGCTATCCCGCAGTCACCTTATTTAATTCATGTTGGTCGCTTAGCTAAGCAAAAGCGCCACGATATTTTATTTGCAGCGTTTGCCAAGCTTGATAAAAAATATAAATTGGTACTTTTGTGTAATAAGCCAGTAAAGGCATTTAAACTTGCAAAAGAGTATGGCATTGAAGAGCAACTTATTGTGCCAGGGTTTGAGCAAAATCCTTATAACTGGATTAAACACGCGCAAGCGTTAGTTTTAAGCTCTGACTTTGAAGGTTTGCCAACAGTTTTAATTGAGGCGTTAGCAGTGGGTACGCCTGTAGTAAGTACAAACTGTACCTTTGGGCCGAGCGAAATATTAACAGGCGAACTGGCTAATTACTTAGTACCTGTAGGAAATAGCGAAGAGCTATCGGCTAAAATAAAGCAAGTTTTAGCAAATAAGCCTAATGTAGATAATGCGGAAATTTTGCAAAAAGTGAATGCTGAACTAGTAGCTCTGCAGTATTTAGCTTTAAGCTGTTAGCCTCTTTTCGTAAAGAGTACACAAAGCTTCCCAATCATTACTTTGCCAATTGAAGACGTTATTACGGCCTTGCTCTTTTAGGAATGAACGCTCCAAGCGCGCCATATTACTTTGTTGCCATTGAAGGTTCGGTGCTTTTAACTCCCCCCTATCAAAATCGATAATATATACGTCGCCTTTTTCATTAAATAAAATATTATTGATATTTAAATCGGCGTGATACACCCCTTTGTTATGAAATAACGCAATAGTGCTGGCTATGTTCTCAAGCTCACTACCATTTAAAGGGCGTTCAATTAAAATGTCAAGCAGGCTTTTAGCACCGCTAACAGCTTGTGTAATTATATCACCTCGGTAAATCAAACCACTTTGAGATACTTTAGCTGCAATGGGCTTAGGCACATTTAGGCCTAGTTCAATAAGCTTTACCATTAAGCTAAATTCTTTATATACGCGTGTATTTTCAAGTCCAGGATAAAGGTATTGATCGCTTAATAGCTTACCAACTAATCCACCGCGCCAATAATGCCTTAGTACTGCAGTTAAATGATCGTGCTTAAAAAACCATGCTATAGCGCGGCCTTTTTTAGCGCCCACTATTTTATTTTGCTTTTGCCAATATTCTGCATCAAACCAGTTTATATCAACAAGGTTAAAATAATCTGGGTGGCTTAAAATAGTGTGCTTGCCTTGCTTTCGTGTTTTAAACATAGCTCGTTAAAATAATTCAATAATAGGTCTATATTAACGTGTTTTATGGCGCAGGATAAGTGCTTGCATTAACGCGAGTATAATTTAAGATCCCATCATATTATTTAAAGCCTAACGGAATGCGTGACTCAAGTGCCTAATTACTCCTCTATTTGTATTTTAAGACTCTCTGCCATTGGTGATGTGTGTCATGCCGTTAGTGCTGTTCAAGCAATTCAAAAAGCGCATCCTAATGCAAAAATAACGTGGGTAATGGGTAAAGTAGAGGCTATGTTACTTGCTGATTTACCAGGTGTAGAGCTGGTAATATTTGATAAAAAAGAAGGTAAGGCTGCGCTTAAAAAATTAAAAAACACCTTTAAAGGTAAGCAGTTTGATGTGCTTCTTAATATGCAGGTGGCACTAAGAGCAGGCTTTGTAGCACGCTGTATACCTGCAAAAGTTAAATTAGGGTTTGATTGGGCGCGCTCAAAAGAGCTACACAGCTTATTTATAAATAAACGCATAGCAGCGCAAAAAGAGGCGCATGTATTAGAGGGCTTTAAAGGTTTTGCTAAAGCGATAGGGGTAAATGATTATGAACCCAGTTGGCAAATGCCTTACACGAGAGAAGATGAAGTTAAAGCGGATGAGTTATTAGGGCAAGACTATTTAGCTAATAAGTTATTTGTTATTTCGCCAGCGGCTAGTAAAGCTCAGCGTAATTGGTTGCCTGAACGTTATGCCGCACTTGCAGAACACGCACGCGCGCAAGGTTTTAACGTTGCTTTAACAGGCGGGCCTACCGAGCTTGAAGTAAACTTAGCAGAGAATATTATAAAACATTGTAACAGCCCTATTTTAAATCTTGTAGGTAAAACAAAACTTAAAGAGTTGCTATGTGTTTTGAAAAGAGCTGATTTAGTACTTGCCCCAGATACCGGCCCGGCTCACATGGCAGTAACGGTTGGCACGCCAGTAATTGGTTTATATGCACACTCAAACCCGGCTCGTACCGGCCCTTATTTATACCAAGACTACGTAGTTGAGGTTTATCATAAAAATTTACTTAAACAAACCGGTAAAACTGCGCAGCAAGTACCGTGGGGTACCCGAGTAAAGGGCGATGATTTAATGGGCCAAATAAGCGTAGAAAGCGTTAAGGCAGTGTTTGATCATGTTGTATTAAAAGAATCTTTATAATGACTGAACTACAAAATAAAGCCCTTTTTTTAGACCGCGATGGTGTTGTTAACGTTGATCACGGCTATGTATATCAAAGTGAAGAGTTTGAATTTATTGACGGCATTTTTAGCACCTGTAAAAAGTTTTATGATGCGGGCTACAAAATTATAGTAGTGACTAACCAATCAGGTATTGGGCGTGGTTATTATACCGAAGCTGATTTTTTAGCGCTCACCCAGTGGATGAAAACGCAATTTAGTAACCACAGTATTGAAATTGCCGATGTTTATTTTTGTCCTCATCACCCTAAAAAGGCTTTACCAGAATATTTAAAGCAATGTGATTGCAGAAAACCAGCTCCCGGTATGTTACTACAAGGCATTAAAGAGCATAACATCGACCCCAAGTACTGCATTATGGTTGGCGATAAACTTAGTGATATGCAAGCTGCAAAAAAGGCACATATTGCTACACGTGTTCTTGTACGTTCAGGTCAAAGTTTTGACGAAAACGCAAAGCAATCTGCTGATCTAGTAATTGATTCAATAAATGATTTACCTGCATTTATAACATTATAAATCTAACCCTCTTATTAGTGTGTAAAGTGGCAGGAATTCCTGCCACTGCATGTGTTTGCGATAAACTGCAAACCGTGCATTTTACTCATGAAACTTTTACAATACCCACCATATTAAACAGTACCTGTTTACCCGTTCAATTAAATGGAGACCACAGATGAGAGCATCTGCTTTTTTTAGCCAGCTACAGCAGCAAATTGAAGACGTAAAAACCGAAGGTTTGTATAAAAACGAACGTATTATAAAGTCTCAGCAACAAGCTGAGATAGAAGTTGCATCAGGCAAAGTAATAAATTTTTGCGCGAACAATTACTTAGGTTTAGCAAATAGCCCTGAGCTAATAAAAGCAGCTCAAAATGGTTTAAACGATCATGGCTTTGGTGTTGCTTCTGTTCGCTTTATTTGTGGCACGCAGGATATTCATAAAACACTTGAGCAAAAAATTAGTGCATTTTTAGAAACCGAAGACACCATTTTATACTCGTCTTGTTTTGATGCTAATACAGGCTTGTTTGAAACAATTTTGGGGCCAGATGATGCCATTATCTCTGATTCATTAAACCATGCGTCAATTATTGATGGCGTACGTTTATGTAAAGCTAAGCGTTTTCGCTATGCGAACAACGACATGGCCGATCTTGAAAAGCAACTTATTGCTGCAGACGAAGCGGGTGCTAAAACTAAACTAATTGCTACCGACGGCGTGTTTTCTATGGACGGCGTAATTTGTAATTTAGAAGCCGTGTGCGACTTAGCCGATAAGTACGATGCTCTTGTAATGGTAGATGACTCTCATGCGGTAGGCTTTGTTGGCGAAAACGGTAAGGGTACACCAGAGTATTGTAATGTACTTGACCGAGTAGATATTATTACTGGTACATTAGGTAAAGCACTTGGCGGCGCATCAGGTGGTTACACCTCAGGTAAAAAAGAAATTGTAGAATGGTTACGCCAGCGCTCTCGTCCATACTTGTTTTCTAATTCACTAGCACCTTCGATTGTTACAGCATCAATTAAAGTACTCGAAATGCTAGAAAATGGCGGTGAACTTCGCGCTAAGCTTTGGTCAAACGCTAAATACTTCCGTGAGCAAATGGAAGCTGCAGGCTTTACCTGTGCAGGTAAAGACCATGCCATTATCCCTGTTATGTTAGGCGACGCTAAAGTAGCATCACTTATGGCTGATAAATTACTTGCAGAAGGCATTTATGTGACTGGCTTTTCATTCCCAGTAGTACCAAAAGGCCAAGCACGTATTCGTACGCAAATATCAGCAGCGCACAGTGTTGAGCAGCTTGATACAGCGATCGCTGCCTTTACTCGTATTGGTAAAGAAATAGGCGTTATTTAATTTTTAATAAACCGGAGTCTTTTCGGTTTTTTTGTTGAGTGTAATTCATGAAAGCATTATCTAAATTAAAAGCAGAGCCGGGCATTTGGATGACAGATGCGCCAAAACCAGAAGTTGGCCATAACGATCTGCTTATTAAAATTCGCAAAACGGCTATTTGTGGAACCGACGTTCATATTTATAAATGGGACGAATGGGCAAGTAAAACGATACCTACGCCTATGGTGGTTGGCCACGAATATGTAGGTGAAGTAGTTGATATGGGTCAAGAAGTTCGTGGCTTTGCTGTTGGCGACCGCGTATCTGGCGAAGGCCATATTACCTGTGGGCATTGTCGAAACTGCCGTGCTGGGCGTGTTCATTTATGTCGTAATACCACAGGTGTTGGTGTTAACCGCGAAGGCGCTTTTGCTGAATATTTAGTTATTCCTGCATTTAACGCGTTTAAAATTCCAGATAACATTTCAGATGAACTAGCGTCTATTTTTGACCCGTTTGGCAATGCTGTACACACAGCGCTTTCGTTTGATTTGGTGGGTGAAGATGTCCTTATTACAGGCGCTGGCCCAATTGGTATTATGGCTGCAGCCGTTGCAAAACATGTAGGTGCACGCCATGTTGTAATTACTGATGTAAATGAATATCGCTTAGAGCTTGCCCGTAAAATGGGGGCTTCACGTGCTGTAAATGTTGCCAATGAAAAGCTCGAAGATGTAATGAATGATTTAGGCATGACAGAAGGCTTTGATATTGGCCTTGAGATGTCAGGCGTGCCAAGTGCATTTAATTCTATGCTTAATAACATGAACCATGGTGGTAAAATTGCCATGTTAGGTATTCCGCCATCAGATATGGCGGTAGATTGGAACCAAGTTATTTTTAAAGGCTTAGTGATCAAAGGCATTTACGGTCGTGAAATGTTCGAAACCTGGTACAAAATGGCAAGTTTGATTCAATCAGGTCTTGATCTAAACCCAATCATAACGCATCAGTATTCTGTAGATGACTTCCAAGCTGGCTTTGATATGATGATTTCAGGTCAGTCAGGAAAAGTAATTTTAAACTGGGATTAATTCCACAAAAAATTACAAGAAGGGCGGCTATGGCCGCCTTTTTTATTTAATTTATAAAGAGATTTCAATGGCATTTAAACATATTTCTATTGCGCAAACGCATGAGCTGTTAGATAAAGAAGACGTAGTAATTGCAGATATACGCGACCCGAACTCGTATCAAGCAGGGCATATTCCAGGCTCTGAGGCACTATCAAATGCAAATATAGCCCAATTTATGATGGAAAAAGAATTCGACCAGCCCATTATTATAGTGTGTTACCACGGCATGAGCTCGCAAGGTGCTGCAAGTTACTTAGTTGAGCAAGGCTTTGAAGATGTGTATAGCATGGATGGCGGCTTTACTGCCTGGGAAGCTTCATATAGCGAGAAAGTAGAACGATGATTGAACTTGGCAGTTTAAATAACCCGCGCGCCGCACAAGGCTTTATAGATTATTTAAAAAGCCAAGGTTTACAAGGGCAGTTAAGCTCCTCTGATGGTAGTAATGTAATAATTAGCGTTGCGCCTGAGCATTTTCATAAAGTACAACCTTTATGGGATGAGTTTGTACAAAACCCTAATCATGCACGCTATCAGCAAGCTTCTTGGGATGTAGGAAGTACGCAATCAGGACTTACCTACCAAGGACAGTCGCTTAACTTAATAGCGCGATTTAAAGCCCTTAGCTGGTTAAACCAAACGGTAAGTATTGTAAGTGTAATTATTTATTTTGCATTTTTACTCGGCGGCTTTGAGAAAATATACACCGCCCTTCAATTTAATCCTGCTCAGCCTTTAAGTTGGCTTACACCTGCACTTGTGCATTTTAGTGCTATGCATATAGTGTTTAATTTAATTTGGTGGATGTCGCTTGGTGATAATATTGAAAAACAGTGTGATAAAATTAGCTTAGTAGGGCTTTTTGTTGTAACTGCGCTTATTAGCAACTGGGCTCAGTACCTAATTGTAGGCCCCAATTTTGGTGGCTTAAGCGGTGTGGTATATGGGTTATTGGGCTTTTGCTGGATCCATAGCTATTTAACCCCTAAGCGGCCTGCGCTTGTTAGTACACCAATCATTGGCTTTATGCTTATTTGGCTAGTACTTGGTTTTGCTGATGTATTATTTGTTGGCATGGCAAACTGGGCACATTTAGGTGGGCTTTTAAGCGGTATGGCCTACGCATTTACCGCTAATATTTTTAATGCAAAAAAATAGCTCTCTAGTGATACAGGTATTTAGTAAACAAGACTTCACGGATGATCTCTTGGCCTGTTTCCTCTTTGAGTAACATCTTTAATTTTTCAGCACATTTTGCTCTGATCTCTTCACGACCAGTTAACGACTTTATTTTTTCTTCAGGCTCTTTTGATAGTATTTCAACCAAGGCATCACGTAGTAATGGTGTATGGTGCTCAACAATAGCAATGTCTGAAGTATCGGTTAGCATTAAATCGATAGTAACCCTTACGTAGCCCATTTTTTTACTAGAGGCGCCAATATAGTTAGTGATTATATCTGGCTCAAAACCAAAGTATCCTACGCTCGACTCCGCACGAGCAGTTAAGCTCATTATGCTAGCTAAAAGTGTAAAAAGACCTGCGTATACTATTTTTTTCATAATTTAGTGCATTTCCGTAAACCAGTTATAAATAGTTTATACTTAATAGTAGGTAATAAACAGCGCCAAGCAATTATTTATCGGCAATAAAACATCACTTTTTCAAATGCTTTGGCAATGTTATCATCGCGTTGGTTTTTATTTTATCGAGCTATTGTGATTACTTATCCCTTGTCTATTTCTGCTAATTGGCAGTCCACTTCATCTGTAAGTGATTTATCTTCTGCTGAACAAGAATGGCTATTTGAGCCAAATTCTTTAACCGCTAAATTAAAAAGTAAATCACAAATATTTAGTGTGAAAGTTTTAAGTGAGCAACTATTTACTTTAAGTCCTGAGCAACAAAATTTGCTAAGTTGTGCTACTCAAACAGCAATTAATCGAGAAGTTATTTTACTGTGCGATAACGTACCTATGGTATATGCACAAAGCTGGTTACCTAAAAGCGATGCAAGCAACCCGTTGCATAATATAGGGGAGCGTCCGTTAGGGGATGTGATTTTTCAAGACCCTGCATTAAAGCGTACAGAGATAGAAATAGCCTCTTTCAACTTCTCTCATTCAATACAACAATTAGTGACGTTGCTAAACTTACCAAACAGAGAGCTTTTAGGGCGTCGTAGTGTTTTTTCCCTACACGAATATCAATTTTTAGTGTGCGAAGTATTTTTACCAGGAGCGTATTTGTACTCATGAAATTAGACTCATTGCATATCAAGCATATTCCTTTTTATATTCAACTAATGCGTATCGATAAGCCAATAGGTACTTTATTACTTCTGTGGCCTACATACTGGGCTTTATGGCTTGCTAATAGCGGTATGCCTAGTTTGCTTAACTTTATTGTATTTACACTGGGAGTGGTTGTTATGCGCAGCGCCGGTTGCGTTATTAACGATTTTGCAGATAGAAAAATAGATGGAGCTGTTAAGCGCACTGCAGGGCGGCCGCTCGCTACTGGGCAAGTAAGCGTTGGTGAAGCATTAAGCTTATTTGCACTGCTTATTACCATTGCTTTTGTACTCGTGCTGTTGTTGGGTATAAACACTATATTATTGTCGTTTGGGGCGCTTGCTTTAGCATTTTGTTACCCTTTTATGAAGCGTTATACCCAATTACCCCAAGTGGTTTTAGGTGCTGCGTTTGGCTGGGCAATTCCAATGGCCTATATGGCATCGATTAATTCAGTACCATCGCAAGCGTGGCTATTATTCATTGCTAATATCTGCTGGACTGTAGCCTACGATACTATGTATGCAATGGTCGATAGAGATGACGATTTAAAAATAGGGGTAAAGTCTACAGCCATCTTATTTGGTCAATTGGATCGTCATATTATTTTTATATTAAATACTGTATTTATCGCAATTGTTGCTTTTATTGGGCTAAGTAGTAATTTAGGTGCGGTATTTGGCGTTGGCGTAAGTGTTGCTGCGGGTTTACTTATTTATCAGCAAACACTTATTCATAAGCGCGATAGAAGTGATTGCTTTAAAGCATTTTTAAATAACCATTATGTGGGCTTAGCTATTTTTATAGGGTTATTAGTTTCTTATCCAATGGTAGTTTAAAGCCTCTAGGCAGGCTTTAAACTACTTATTATTACTACCTTGGTGGGTCTATAATACCGCTTATAGAAGCGTTTTTTCTAAACCATCCGGCTATAGAGTAACGCTCATCAACGGCGGGTAATACTTCATGGGCAAAACGCTCACTTTCAAACATAACTAATGTACCCGCGGTTGGTTTAATCGTTATTTCAATTTCTTTACTTTTAGGTTTATAAATAACAAGTTCGCCACCTTGTTCAGGTGTATTTAAATAAAGCACAGTTGTAAATACGCGATTAGAGCGTCCTTTAAATGCATCTATATGTTTTTTATAAAAGTCACCATTCGTATACTTTGCATAGTGACATTCGTAATCAAATAACCCCATAAAAAAAGTACGGTTTAGCGTTGTTTTTATACTTTGCATAATAGCTTGATAGGTAAGCTGCGCCTGAGAGCTGCCATCAAACCAATAGGTTTTATCTTTACGAATAGTTTTATCTATTTGCAAATCGTTTAAACGGCCAATACCGGCAAGACTAAAGTGAGGGTTTATACGGTGACAATCGGTTACTAACTCATTAACTAATTCAGCAATAAGCGCGTTATGAATTACGGCGTATCCTTGGCGTTCTATATCATCTAAATAGACATCGGAACCAAAAAGTGTGTTCATTCATGTCAGCTGTTTAAAAAAGGTGCGACAGTGTAGCCGAAAAATAGCTAAAAGCTACTGTTTATTATGCCGCACTTTTTTTAATCATTAGTTAAACGTAGTGCCTGCTTTTTTAATTAGCGATAGTAAGTGCTCTACATGTTCACTAATCGCTGTTTGTTGGCTTGTTTGCACTACAAGCTGTTCATGGCTTAAATCTTTATTCGTTTTTAATTGCACTAAATTCGAGTGTTCAGCAATTGTATTTGCATGCTCAATACTTGCAATTGCAAAGTGATTAGACTTAACAACGCCCGCCATTACTTGCTCAATACTGCCTACTTTAATACTTGATGATTTGTTTAAAGAGTCAATGGCTTCGTTTAGCATAGTTTGTACTTGTTTTGATTGGGAAAAACAACCGTACATAGGGTAACCATCTAAGTCGTGCTTACTGATATCGTTTTTATGAGCTAGAGGGTGGTTTGTTGACACAAATAAAACAAGCTGATCAGGTAAATGTATATCGCTTCCAATACTATTAATAGCTTGCGAATATACGCTTATGTCTATTTCTCCTTGTTGGAGTTTACGTGTCAGTTCTTGCTGGTCTTGTAGTTGCATCTCTATTTTAATGTGAGGGTACTGCGCTAAAAATTGTCCGCACGAAATAGGCACTATGCTACTAGCCTTATTGGTATAGCCAATAACTAGCTTTTCATCAGCGTTGCCATTAACAGATTGAAAAATTCGTTTTTTAGTTAGTTCAAGTTCCGACAGTGTGTTTTTCGCGTAATCAAGAAAAAGCTCGCCTTCAGGCGTTAATTTAACAGAGCGGGTTGAGCGTTTAACTAATTCATATCCCATTTCATCTTCAAGAGTTTGAATGCTGCGCGTAAGCGCTGAAGTACTGATTTGGGTTTGCTCAGCTGCTTGTCTAAAGTGACGTAACACACCAAGCGCTACAAATTGCTCTAATTGTTCAAATCTCACTTTATAGTCCCTTTTTATAAGTAAGTCGCAGTTACCGCGAACATCAAATATATTAATTTTTATTCTAAAGATTAGTAAAATTTAATACTGAAATACGTTTGCAAGTTCATGCATGATTTAGGCAGGATACCCCCCTTTAAGTATTAATTAAAGAGAAAAGCGACCAAATAGTATTACTTTTTTAATTTAAAACTAGTTGTTCATTCTTATTTATTTATATTTATGCAATTATTTTTATTTTAAAGTTATTTTTACTCAGTAAGTTAGGTGTAAAAGGTTAAGTTTTTTATTCTAGTTAATGAAAAGGTATATGCTCGAATTAGTAGCCAATACCATGTAATTGTTACAATCAATAGGTGCGCTTAAGCGTATACGTATTATTTTACAAAGTTACGGTTTACTCTGTTACTTAATGGCTTGTTTTCAATACTTTGTAGCTCTATTTCAATTGCATCACAAGATATGTGTATTTCAAAAAGAGAAGTTAATAGCGATAAGCTTAAACACGCCAAACTTACGCCAAATAGAATAATGCCAGTGGTATTAAATTCAATAAACAATGCAAACATTGATAGCGTGCAAAGTAAAAATGATGCTACACCATACACTTGCATAGTTCGAATCAGCTTTATTCGCTTTCTTAAATTAGTAATTTGAGCAACAACAACTGGACGTATAGACTCACCTTCTCGCGCATTTAGCTCTCTAATTAATTGCGCTAGAACTAAAAAGCGGTTTGTATAAGCAAGTAACAAAAGTGAAATTGCCGGAAAAAGTAAGCCAGGGGTCGTAAGAGTCATTGTTTTATCCTAAAAAGTTACTTACTACACAGTTTAGTAGAGTATCGTAGGATATTGTAAACGCAAAACAAATGAGGTGATAATTGCAAAATATTAATACTGAAAACTCTCACAATGCATTTCATTGGATAACACTCTACAAAGCTGACAATAATCTTGAAGCGAATATTGTAAAAGGGCTTATTTTGAGTGCTGGCATAGAGTGTCAAATTCAAGGTGAAATGTTACAAGGTGCGTTAGGTGAAATCCCATTTGAGCAAACCCAAGTTAGTGTGCAGGTTTATGCGATAAAAGAGCGCCACGCGCGTGAAATATTGGTAAACTATCAGCAAGTAAAACAATCCGCTCCAGATTGGGTGTGCCCTAATTGTAATGAGCATAATGGATCAACATTTGATTTTTGTTGGTCATGTGAGACTCTAAAGAATGACTAAAGCGAATAATTTTCAACGTATTAGAGAGCTAAACTACTTACAAAAAGCAGTGCTAGCAGGTGCTTTAATTGAGCGTATGTTGCCAAACTACGGTTTATTTAGTGAGGCCACTGGTTTTGGTGATGAAGCATTACTACGTAGTGTGCTTAACGTTTGTTGGGAAAAAATATTACTACCTAAAAGTAAAATTGATCTTGAAAAACAAGTTGAAAAAATTGAGCCAAATGTTCCAGAGCTTGCTGACTTTGATATGTTTGGTACTTACCCTGCGATAGATGCTGCTACCTCTTTGTTAAGTCTTATGCATGGCCTTATGGGTCAAGATGAGCAAGAGTTTATTAGCGTAAGTAAAATTTCGCAGGCTACAGTAGCGCGTTTTATTGAATACCAAATGACTGTTGAAGGCGAAGTAGCTGACAATAAGGCAGTGCGTGAGCACCCATTAATGCAATACGAAATTGACGTGCTTAGGGAGCTAATCGACTTTGTTGAAAATATGGGACGTATTACCTCAGAAAATGTTAAAGCACTTAAAAAGCAAGCTATTGCGGATGGACAAACCAACATTGGTTTGGCGTTATAAACACATTAAGTAGTGATTAAAAGGCAGGAGAAGTACAGTGCGAATTTTGGGCATTGAGTCATCGTGTGATGAAACAGGTATTGCGATTTACGATGATGAAAAAGGCTTATTGGCTCATCAATTATACAGCCAAGTTAAAGTACATGCAGATTATGGTGGTGTAGTACCTGAGCTTGCATCGCGCGATCATGTTCGTAAAACATTACCACTTATTGACGCCGCTTTTGCTCAAGCAGGTTGCGGCCCTGAAGATTTAGACGGTATTGCCTATACCGCAGGCCCAGGCTTGGTTGGTGCGTTACTTGTTGGTACCTCTATTGGTCGCTCTTTAGCATATGGTTGGGATATTCCAGCTGTTGCAGTGCATCATATGGAAGGGCATTTACTTGCGCCTATGCTTGAAGAAAACGTACCTGAATTCCCTTTTATTGCTTTACTTGTATCTGGTGGTCACACCATGATGGTGAAAGTTGCGGGCATAGGCCAGTACGAAGTGCTTGGTGAATCGGTAGATGATGCGGCCGGTGAGGCGTTTGATAAAACTGCCAAACTGTTAGGGCTTGATTACCCAGGCGGGCCACGCTTAGCTAAAATGGCAGAGCAAGGCGTAGCAAAGCGTTTTGTATTTCCGCGCCCAATGACAGATAAACCCGGTCTTGATTTTAGCTTTAGCGGTTTAAAAACAGCTGCTTCTATTGCGATTCGTGAAAATGACGACGACGCGCAAACCAAAGCAGATATAGCCCATGCGTTTCAAACTGCAGTAATAGATACTTTAGTAATAAAATGTAAGCGTGCGCTTAAACAAACGGGTATTAAACGCTTAGTTATTGCCGGTGGGGTAAGTGCAAATACACAGTTGCGTTTACAGCTAGAGCGCGTAATGCACGGTATGAAAGGGCAAGTATATTATCCTCGCACAGAGTTTTGCACAGATAACGGTGCGATGATTGCTTATGCAGGTATGCAGCGTTTAAAGGCCGGCCAGTTTGCTAGCCTAGATATGAAAACCAAACCACGTTGGCCAATAGATAGCTTAGAAGCTATATAAAGCTAGTGTTTTTTGTCATCAGTGGGGGCTTTTTTAGCGCCCACTTTTGGTTCGTCTCCGCTAAATAAACGAATTATATTAGTGCGGTGGCGAAAAATGATTAACAGCGTAATAAACGCAACAGGCAAAGTATAAAGCGGTTTTATTAACCAAGTATATAGCGGCGCTAAAGAGACAGCCACAAGCGCAGCAAGAGAAGAGTAACGCGTTATTGCAACAATAACCAACCATGTACAAATTAATAAGCCAGCCAAAGATAAACCAATAGGTAGCAATGAGCCAAATGCTGTGGCGACTGCTTTTCCGCCTTTGAAACTAAAAAATACAGGGTACATATGCCCTAAACATGCAGCTACGGCTACTAAGCCAAGCTCTAAAGGTTCTAGCTTTAAAAAATAAGCGCCCCAAACGGGGATCGTGCCTTTTAAAATATCAAAAACCAATACCAAACACGCAGGAAACGTCCCACCTAGTCTATAGACATTTGTAGCGCCAGGGTTATTTGAACCACTATTACGAGGATCTGGAAGTTTGAATAGCCGCGACACTAAAATAGCCGACGAAATCGACCCAAGTAAATAAGCTAAAACAAACATTAATGTGGCTAACACGCGCTTCCTTATTTTTTAATTGCTATACCAATTGAGGGTACTTTTAAGCTATTATTGGCGACAAAATTTATCGTAAAAATTATTAACAGCCTATTTAATAGCTAGCTTAGTTAATTTGCTATTGTAGAAGTTATTTTTACATATTTAAACACTGGCTAAACCATATACAGTATTAATTTTACTGATGCTTAGTAGTTTATTGTTATTTGGAGTATCAATGGATAAGGTTTTTATATCTCAATTGCACGTCGACACGATTATTGGCGTGTACGATTTTGAAAAAGAAAGTAAACAGAGCCTTTATTTTGATATTGAAATGCTTAGTGATATTAAACCTGCAGCAGAAAATGACGATATTAACTTAGCGCTTGATTACGCTAAAGTAAGCGAACGTATTATTGAGCACAGCACAGCAAAACCAGTTGAATTACTAGAAACACTGGTAGAGCAGTTAGCAAAAATAATACTAACCGAATTTAATACACCAAAAGTGACTATAAGAGTAAGCAAACCTGCAGCAGTACCTCAAGCAAAAACTGTTGGTGTAGAAATTACTCGCACTAAGGTTTGTGATTAAATGGCGCAAATTTATATCAGCTTAGGCTCAAATATAAATAAAGCGCATTATATACAATGCGCACTGATAGCCCTTAGGCAACATTTTGAGCATATCGTGCATTCGTCAGTATTTGAAAGTGAGGCAGTAGGCTTTGCAGGAAATAACTTTTACAATTCTGTTGTTGCTGCAAGTACTGATATGAAATTGCATGATGTGTGTGCCTTATTAAAGCAAATCGAGCGAGATAATGGTCGTAACGCGCATGATAAAAAGTTTAGTCCTCGTACACTCGATTTAGACTTATTATTTTATGATGATGTTATTTGCGACTCTCCAGCACAATTACCACGCGACGAAATAACAAAAAATGCATTTGTACTTCAGCCACTGTCTGAAGTAGCCCCCAATTTTTATCACCCTGTAGCTAAGCAAACCATAGCTGAGCTTTGGGGTGAGTATAACAACCCTCAACAAAAACTATGGAAGGTGGAGTTTTCTAACCCATGAGCATTATAGAAATAATTGTTTTAGCCCTGATACAAGGATTTACTGAGTTTTTACCTATCTCAAGCTCAGCACATTTAATTTTACCTTCGCAAATATTAGGCTGGGAAGATCAAGGCTTAGCCTTTGATGTAGCAGTACATGTAGGGACGTTAATAGCCGTAGTAATTTATTTTAGAAAAGAGGTTGCCGATATACTCACTGCTTGGTTTAAATCGTTTGGTGCTCAAGGTAGTACAGACGATAGTAAATTAGGTTGGTGGATTATTCTTGGTACTATTCCAGCTGCTATTTTAGGGCTGCTTTTAAAAGACTTTATAGAGCTTTATTTAAGAAGCGCTTGGGTAATAGCAACTACCACAATCGTATTTGGTTTATTGCTTTGGTACGCAGATGCCAAGGGCAAGCAAATTAAAACGATTTATCAGCTCAACTGGAAAACGGCACTTATTATCGGCTTTGCACAAGCTGTTGCCATGATCCCAGGAACTTCTCGCTCAGGTATCACCATGACAGCAGGTTTAATGCTGGGTATGAATAAACAAAGTGCTGCGCGTTTCTCATTTTTATTAGCAATACCAATTATTTCTATGATGGGCCTTTATTACACTGCGGAGCTTGCGTTAGGTGACCACGTTGTTGATTGGAGCACATTATTATTAGGTGTAACGCTTTCGTTTTTATCAGCTTACGTATGTATATTTATGTTTTTAAAAGTAATTGAGCGAATGGGGATGTTGCCATTTGTGATTTACCGCTTATTACTTGGTGTAGGGTTAATTATATTTTTAACGTTATAAAAAGCATCAATTGAACTGGTATAAACAAACTAAATTAGTAAACCAAAAAAGCACCTCCGGTGCTTTTTTAATTGACGGATTAAATTTTTAATTTAGTTTATAAATTTAACAAATAAGACTTAATAAACTCGCGTTGGTTCGGGGCTTTGGGCGTTGTTTTAAATATTATTTTATTACCATTTTTTCGCAGCTTTAATTCATCCGTGAATGTGCACTCAATAGTATTAAATTGTGCTATATCACTTTTAAAATTTTGATTGTCCTCACACATATATGCCATTTCTTTAGCAACTTGTGCACAAAATGACCCAACTGCATATTCCTTAAGATTAGCATCATTTATGCTTTCCCAATTGAGGTTGGTCTTTATTTTTAGCCCGCATTGTTTATTTACTTCGTCATTAGCAGCAGAGATATTTTTTTGCTGGTATCCTAAATGCTTGTCACGATTAAACTTCGCTAACTCCCCTTGTATGCCTTTAGCTAACTGTTGTTCGTATTGGGCTTTTAAATCTTCAACTATTGCAGGATTTGATTCTTCTTTTTTTGATAAGTATGTGCCATCGCGTGTATCTGGAATATAAAGAGTATAAGAGCAACAACGATACCCGTCATCAACGCTAATTAGGCTTCGCTCGCTACCATCATAGGTGTATTTATAGGCATTATTACTGCCATGAGGTTTTAAGTCAGTTAGGAAAACAATGCCATCAATATCGTGATTTATACCAGTAACCTTTACTAAGGCTTGTTTTTTATCTGTTGTAGGGGCGATTACTACATTAGTGCCTTGCCCGGAGCTCAGTTCAATGGGGTATTTAGCAAGCTCTAAAGCAAAGCTTTTGTGAGAAATTAAAATACAGGCTAAAAGTAATAGTTTTTTCATTATAAGTCCTTTTAAATTTTTTAAATTATATGCTTAGGTGATTTATAACATTGATAATAATTGATTAAAAGTAGTACAGGGTCAATATATGTAGTCGATATAGAGTTTTAACAAATAAATTAGATTAGCCGTATTTAGGCATTAGTGAATTGTGTATACGTGCATAGTAACTAAGCGCGAATTTTGGCATTATAGCGCCATTAAATTTGCAGACGTGCAAAGCAGTGAAGGATTAAATAAAAGTTATGCATATACATATTTTAGGCATTTGCGGCACCTTTATGGGCGGTATAGCAGCTATAGCTAAGTCACTTGGCCATAAGGTAACTGGGTCGGATCAAAATGTTTATCCGCCAATGAGCGCGCAACTTGAAGAGTTAGGTATTGAGCTGACTCAAGGTTACAACGTAAACCAGTTAGAGCCTAAGCCAGATATGGTGGTAATTGGTAATGCAATGAGCCGTGGTAACCCGTGTGTAGAGTATGTGTTAGATAAAGGCCTACCTTATACGTCAGGTCCTGAGTGGCTTAAGCATAATTTATTACAAAACTCATGGGTGCTTGCTGTAGCTGGCACGCATGGCAAAACCACTACAGCGAGCATGTTGGCGTGGATACTTGAATATGCAGGCTTAAAACCAGGTTTTTTAATTGGTGGCATAGTACAAAATTTTGGTGTGTCGGCCAAAGTGGGCGAAACCCCATTTTTTGTAATTGAAGCCGATGAGTACGATACCGCCTTTTTTGATAAGCGTAGTAAGTTTGTTCACTATTTACCGCGTACGCTAATTTTAAATAATCTTGAATTTGATCACGCAGATATTTTTGAAGATTTAAATGCAATTAAAAAACAATTTCATCATTTAATGCGTACATTACCTCAAAGCGGCAAAGTTATTTGGCCAAAGCAAGATGTAGCACTTAGCGATGTTATTAACCAAGGCTTATGGAGTGAAAGCGAAACGCTTGATGGCGATTGGACGTACGAGTTATTAAAAGCCGACGGTAGTGAATTTAATGTACTGTTAAATAACGAACACCAAGGCACTGTTAACTGGCAGGCAATTGGCGAGCATAATGTTAAAAATGCTATTATGGCTATAGCTGCGGCGCGCCATGTAGGTATTGCTATAGATCATAGTATTGCTGCACTTGGGGAGTTTATTAGCCCTAAAAGGCGAATGGAGCTTAAAGCAAATATAAATAACATTAAAGTGTACGACGATTTTGCGCACCACCCAACAGCCATTAAAACCACACTTGCTGGGCTTCGAGCAAAAGTAGGCGATGAAAAAATTATCGCTATTTTAGAGCCTCGTTCAAACACCATGAAAATGGGAGTACATCAGTATACATTGCTTGATTCGTTACGCGATGCTGACGATGTACTTTTATTTGAACCAGATAACTTAAGTTGGTCACTGAAAGAGCAAGCAGATAAAGCGGGTATGCAATGCTTTAACAGCACGCAAACCATTATTGACAGTGTACTTGCAAATATAAAACCTGATCATCACATTCTAATTATGAGTAATGGCGGCTTTAATGGTCTTCATCAACAGCTTGTTGATGGTTTGAGTAATAAATACAGCGGAGAATAATGTGCAATTTAAAGACAGAATCACACTGGCATTTAGTGGCGCTTCAGGTGCACCATATGGCTTAAGACTTCTTGAAGTATTACTTGAACAGCAATTTCAAGTGTACGTACTTATATCAAGCGCAGCCCGTGTGGTACTTGATACAGAATCAAATATAAAGTTATCTGGCAACGAAGACAAAGCAACTGAACAGCTAAGTACGTTATTTAACGCTAAAGATGAACAGTTAAAAGTATTCGGTAAAGACAATTGGTTTAGTCCGGTAGCCTCAGGCTCTGCGGCACCTAAAAAAATGGTAGTATGTCCTTGTAGTGCAGGCTCTGTTTCGGCAATTTCGGTAGGTGCGTCAGATAATCTACTAGAGCGCGCCGCCGATGTTGTTATCAAAGAGCGCGGACAATTAATTTTAGTACCACGTGAAACGCCATTCAACGAAATCCATCTGGAAAATATGCTTAAGTTATCTCGTTTAGGGGTGACTATTATGCCCGCAGCGCCTGGCTTTTATCATAAACCGCAAAGCATAGAAGACTTAGTTGATTTTATGGTGGCGCGAATTTTAGATCATTTAAACATTGAACATAACCTAACAAAACGTTGGGGTTATGGTGAGGGTAAATAATGAGTAAGCAAAATATTGCTTTAAATATAGAAGGCCTTACCAAGGTTTATAAAAATGGCGTAGAGGCTATTAAAGGTGTTGATTTACAAGTTAATGAGGGCGATTTTTTTGCTTTATTAGGCCCTAATGGCGCGGGTAAATCGACCACCATAGGTGTTATATCGTCTTTGGTTAATAAAACAAAAGGCAAGGTTGAAGTATTTGGGCACAATATTGATACAGACTTAGAGGCAGCTAAAGCGCATTTAGGGCTTGTTCCGCAAGAGTTTAACTTTAGCCAGTTTGAAACGTTAGGGCAAATACTGGTTAACCAAGCAGGTTATTATGGTGTTACTCGCAGCGAGGCGCACAAACGCGCTGATAAGTATTTAAAGCAACTAGGTTTATTAGAGAAAAAAGACAAGCAGGCACGCACGCTTTCTGGCGGTATGAAGCGCCGATTAATGATTGCTCGCGCACTTATGCACGAACCGAAGCTGCTTATACTTGATGAACCAACAGCAGGGGTTGATATAGAGCTTCGTCGTTCAATGTGGGATTTTTTACGTCAAATTAATGAGCAAGGCGTAACAATTATCCTAACTACCCATTACTTAGAAGAAGCAGAGCTATTGTGTAAAAACATTGCCATTATTGATACCGGTCGTATTGTTGAAAACACGACGATTAAAGCGTTGCTAGCAAAGCTTGATAAAGAAACCTTTATTTTAGATTTGAAAATGCCAGCCAACCCTGTAACGCTTGAAGGCTATAAATTTACAATGACGGACGATCATACAATTGAAGTCGAAGTTGCTAAGTCACAAGGCTTAAATGCTGTGTTTAGTGCGCTTACTGAGCAAGGCAATACGGTATTAAGCATGCGTAACAAAGCAAACAGGTTAGAAGAGTTATTTGTAGGACTACTAGAGCAAGGGCGGGGCGAATAAATGTTTAAGTATGGCGTAGCGCTAAAAAGTTTATGGATTAAAGAGTGTATTCGTTTTTTACGTATTTGGGTGCAAACCCTAGTACCGCCAGCGATTACAATGAGTTTATACTTTGTTATTTTTGGTAATTTAATTGGCTCACGTATTGGTGATATGGGCGGCTTTAGCTACATGGAGTTTATCGTACCTGGACTTATAATGATGTCGGTCATAACTAACTCCTACTCTAATGTGGCCTCTAGTTTTTACTCAACTAAATTTCAAAAAAGCATTGAAGAGCTACTTGTTGCACCTGTACCTAATTACATTATTGTACTTGGCTATATGGGCGGCGGTATGACTCGAGGCATGATGGTTGGCTTTATAGTGACCTGTGTATCGTTGTTATTTGTTGATATTCAAATACATAATATATTTGTAATTATGGCGACAGTTATTTTAACGTCAGCTGTATTTGCATTAGGTGGGTTAATTAACGCGATTTACGCAAATAGCTTTGATGATATTAGTATCATTCCTACCTTTATTTTAACGCCCTTAACATACTTAGGTGGTGTATTTTATTCGATTACACTATTACCTGAATTTTGGCAAAATGTGTCGCAAATTAATCCAATTATTTACATGGTTAATGCATTCCGTTACGGCTTTTTAGGTGTGTCGGATGTTGATTTAAGCGTAGCACTTGGGGTTATTTTAGTATTTATTACGGTATTATTTACTTTAGCACTTACGCTAATTAAAAAAGGTGTGGGGCTAAGACACTAATGAGCGATGCAAGTTCACGCAGTATTGTATCTAATCAAGCAGGTATTCACGAAAAGCTTGATGAAATAGTTAATAAACATTTAAACGCTGAGTTTAAAAAGCCAATTGCTGAGCATACTCAAAAAGCGTTTGATGAAGTAAACGCTAAAGTACAGGCCTTTAATGGCCCGCTTATTTTAGACTCGTGTTGTGGAGTAGGTGAGAGTAGCGCGAACTTAGCTAAGCGCCACCCCGATGCACTGGTTATAGGTATTGATAAATCGTCTCATCGACTTGATAAACACGACGTAGAATACAAGCAAACAGATAGCGGGCAGTATATTTTAGTGCAAGCCGATTTAAACGACTTTTGGCGTTTAGCGGTTGCAGCTAACTGGCAGCCTACACATCATTATTTGCTTTACCCTAACCCGTGGCCTAAATCTAAGCATATTCAGCGCAGGTGGCACGGTGCGGCTATTTTTCCGTTTATTGTTAAGCTAGGCGGGCAATTAGAAGTACGCAGTAACTGGGATATTTACGTAAAAGAGTTTGCAAGGGCGCTTGCGCTAACTGGCAACCCTTGCGATGTAACATTGTATGAGTCAGATGATGCAATTACACCCTTTGAGCGTAAATACTGGGCTAGTGGCCAACAAAGCCACCGTTTAGTTATTAATCTTTAAAGTATTGTTTCTTCTTCAGTTACAGTATTAACGTGTGGTGCTGGATGAGCAAAGTAATTGCCTTGCATCAGTGCCACATTTGCTTTTTTTAGCGCCGTTACTATGGTGGTATTTTCAACTGATTCAGCTATTAGTTTTAGCCCTAATTGGTTTGCAAAACTCGCTATATGCTCGATAAACAAGTAAATATCTTTATCGTTTACTATTTGTTTTATTAGTGCGCCATCTAACTTTATTCCATCTACTTCAAGTTTTAGTACATTTGATATGTTTGAATAACCGCTACCAAAGTCATCAATAATTACTTTTACACCTTTTGCTTTTACCATACCAATAAAGGCTTTTACTTCTGAGAAGTTAGCAATAGCTTGGGTTTCTAAAAGCTCTAACGTGATATTACCTGGGTGCGGGTAACGTTTAAGTTCATAGGCAATGAATTCACTTAAATTAGGGTCAAGCATATCTTGTGCGGTTATATTTAGGCTCCAGCAAATACTGGTTTTTCTAAAGCGGCTTACACATTGCGAAAATATAGTACGAGTTAGTAAGCCATCCATTCTTGAGCGAGTTACTACATTTAAAAATGCGTCGGGTTTTAATATTTCACCTTGGGCCGTAACCATGCGCGCTAAACATTCGTATTGCACAATTTTATCTGTAGTTGTATCAACTATTGGCTGAAAGTAAGGGACTATTCGATTGTTATCAAATGCTTCGCGAACCTCTTTAGCCATTTCTACATTGTATTGATATTGCGTTTTTACATCGTGCAGGGCTTTTGAATAGTTCACTATACTGTGGCGGCCTTCTTTAGCTTGCAGCGCTGCAATATGAGCATTTTCAAGTAGTAATGATTTATTACCGCTAGCAATTCCGGCACACAGAGTTATATAAATAAAAGGGTCGGTTAAAACGGGTGTATTAAAGTTATAAGTTTTAACAAGCTCGGTAAATTCATCATTACTCATTTCTTTAGGTGCAAGTAACACAATTTTATTGGTAGCTAAACGGTATATATAGCAATTTGTAGAACTGCGAAGTTTAAAGTGAGTAAGCAAATTTTTCATCACTTTATCGCCTACTTCGGTGCCGTAAAAACTATTTATGTCTTCTATTTCATTAACCCAAATTACGGCTAATTGCATATGATGGGCATTGCTTTTTTTTATGTAGTATTCAAGCGCTATATGGTTTGAAAAACCTGTACTTGAGTCGGTCGCTAACGAGCGTTTTAATAAATATATATAGATAGCAGAAACTAATATGGCGATAAAAAAGAAAAAGCTCGCCATAGCAGCAGCCTTCGATACACTCTCTTTAAGTTGCTGGTTTAAATTATAAATAGTTATATCGGCACCGGTTAAGTAGGTTTTGCCGTTAATTGGGTCAACAAAGGGAATAAAAATAGTTTTAAAATGACCCCACTGATCACTCGAAATTTCAAACACAGGCTCAGTAGAATAAAATGCGCTTATGTTAGCGTCGGTGGCTTCAGGGTAGAGGTCTAAAAATTGAGTCACTTTCCCATTATCTTGATCGTCTTGCGTGTAGCTTGATGAACTAAAATGTACTTTGCCATCTTTTAGTATCATCGAATATACATATGCAATATCAAGGGCTTGAGCAAACTCAGAAAGCTGTTTACTTTTATTTTGATAGTCAGCAAAGCTTACATTGTTGCCTTGGTTTACTGCAATTAAGTATTTTTCACCTAAAATATGTTTAACGCTGGTGGCTGCATTTAACAAGCGGTTATCAACCGACTGCATTATCTCAGCACGTGTAGTCTGGTAAGTGTAGTAAATATAGGTAAGTAAACTTATTAAAAACAAGCTAAAACCAGCCATAATCCAACTAACTTTTACTCTTCCTTTAAGCATGTGTGTCCCTTTTTTGATATCAAATTTATTATACGCAAAATAAACAAATGCCCAATAAATAATTGGATTTAGTTGAATATTAATTAAATTATCAATTTTTTGTCATCGCTTTGATTGCTTTTATGGGTTTAAACGAGACATTTTAGTTATATTGCAGTAAAGTTAGCGCAATTTTTAAAGAAACACGATTGCTTAAAATAATGTCTTAATTTGACATTTTTAATAGGTAAATACGTGTTTTAGCTACACACACACTAGGTATAAAGATGGATCAAAAGCGTTGTGCCGTCGCCTCTAAAGAAAGCCTTAAGCGTATATTTACTGTACCTGAAGCGCCAGACTCAACTTTAAGCAAAATAGAGCTTGAAATTTCGAGTAATTTAGCAGGATTTCTAAACGAAAATATTGCGGCAATTGAAAAACCATTACACGAAATTGAAAAAGACTTTCAATCGGCAGTGATCCCAGAAGATCCAACGTTTGTATCTGCTTACGCCCAAGATATTATGGAGCAGCTAGTTGCCCATTCGGTACACACGGCTGCGCCTAGCTTTATTGGGCATATGACATCGGCTCTTCCGCATTTTTTACTACCGCTTTCAAAATTGATGGTGGGGCTTAATCAAAACCTAGTAAAAATAGAAACCTCAAAAGCATTTACGCCCCTAGAGCGCCAAGTACTAGGTATGATGCATCATTTAGCTTACTCGCAAAATGAGTCGTTTTATTCTAAATGGATGCACAGTGCTAAAACATCACTCGGTGCTTTTTGTTCTGGTGGTACAGTTGCAAACATAACGGCACTGTGGATTGCACGTAACCGCTTATTAAAACCCGACGGCAGCTTTAAAGGCATTGCCGCTCAAGGGCTCGTTGCCGGTATGCTGCATTATGGCTACAAAGGGCTGGCCGTTTTAGTGTCGGAGCGAGGGCATTATTCTTTAGGTAAATCAATTGACTTACTAGGCATCGGCCGTGAAAATTTAATTGGTGTAAAAACCTGCGAAAATAATAAGGTTGATGTGAATGCCATGCGCGAAAAAGCCTTAGAGCTTGAATCGCAAGGCATAAAAGTTATGGCGATTGTTGGGGTTGCTGGCACAACCGAGACCGGTAATATCGACCCTCTTGATGATATGGCCGATTTAGCACAGCAAATAAACTGTCATTTTCACGTTGATGCAGCGTGGGGTGGGGCAACGCTTTTATCGCAAACGCATCGCCCATTATTAAAAGGAATTGAGCGCGCAGATTCAATTACCATTGATGCACACAAACAAATGTATGTGCCAATGGGCGCAGGCTTGGTGTTATTTAAAGACCCAACTGCTACGGATGCAATAGAGCACCATGCAGAGTACATATTACGTAAAGGTTCAAAAGATTTAGGAAGCTATACACTCGAAGGCAGCCGCCCAGGTATGGCTATGTTAGTACATGCTTGCTTACGCGTTATTGGCCGCAAGGGTTACGAAATGCTTATTGATCGTAGTATCAAAAAAGCACATTACTTTGCTGATTTAATTAAAGCCGATGAAGACTTTGAGCTGATTTCAGAGCCTGAGCTGTGTTTGCTTACATACCGCTATGTGCCTAAACAAATTAAACAAGCCATAGCCCAAGCAGATGCCGCAACACGGTTAGAAATTTTCGCGTCGCTCAATCGCTTTACTGCCAGTATGCAAAAACGCCAACGTGAATCAGGGCGCTCGTTTGTATCGCGTACTCGCTTAACACCCTCAAAGTACGATAATCAGCCAACAGTGGTATTTAGAGTGGTATTGGCTAATCCGCTAACATCGGGTGTTATATTAAAAGAGATTTTAGCTGAGCAAAAAGAGCTAGCAAAATCAGATCCGGTATTTAAAAAGTACTTAAGTAAGTATATGCAGTAACGCCTAGGTATAAGCTAAAACAAAGGCGCCAATGGGCGCCTTTGTTATTTTTGCTGTGAGTTTTTAATACAGTCTTCTTTTTAAGCGTTAAAGCAGTTTGCCCTAATAATGTCAGTTATAATTTTTTGCGATGGGTTTATTTTCTCCATTGCTAAAAATTCATCAGGTTGGTGGGCTTGATTAATTGAGCCTGGCCCCATGACTATTGTTTCACAGCCAAGTTGCTGAATAAACGGAGCCTCTGTGCAATAATTTACTGCAACGGCTTTTTCTCCTGCAATTTTTTCTGCCATTTTAACGAGTGCGCTATCAGTGCTGCCACTAAAAGCTGGAATGGGCTCGTGTAAATCAATTACGCTCACTGCGCTTGGGTATTGCGCGTTTATATCGCTGGTGGCATCAATAAGTAAAGCTTGTAAGTCTTTAATGCTTAACCCTGGGAGCGGACGCATGTCTATATGCATTTCGCAGCAGCCACAAATTCGATTTGCGTTGTCGCCACCATGAATATTACCTAAATTTAAGGTAGGGTAAGGTATTTCAAAATGTTCAACTGAATATTTATTCTTTAACAGCTCTTTTAAGATCAGCAATTTTGTAATCACTTTATGCATGACTTCGATGGCGTTAAGACCACGTTCGGGATCGGAACTATGACCTGAACGGCCAATCACTCTTATAGCCGTGCTCATATGTCCTTTGTGAGTAAATACAGGAGTCATATCAGTAGGTTCACCAATAATACAACGCGCAGGTTTTAAATTAGGATGCTTACAAATTTGCTGCGCTCCCGCCATGGTGGTTTCTTCATCGGCAGTGGCGAGTATTAAAATAGGTTGTGTTTGCTGTTTTATATCAAGCTCACTAATAGCTTGTAATACAAAAGCAAAAAAGCCTTTCATATCAATACTACCTAACCCATATAAGTTATTGTTATGTTCAGTGAGTTTAAACGGGTCGTGGTTCCAGCGGCTATCGTCAAACGGTACGGTGTCTGTATGGCCAGCAAGCATTAAGCCGCCATCGCCTTCTCCCCGCTTAGCAAGTAGGTTGTATCGGCCTTTCCCACCTTCTAACTCTATAATTTCGCAAGTAAAACCTAAACTTTCGCACCAACGTGCTAGCAACTCTATTACCTCTTTATTACTCATACAAAGTTCATCTTCTATTGCACTAATAGAGGGGGCTGCAATGAGTTGTTGGTACATAGAGATAAATGACGGCAAAGACATAAAAAAATCCAAAATAATTATTCAATTTAATTGCATAACAATATAAAAGTATTTATGATGAATATCAATTCACTTTTTAAGCATAAATATATTAAGTATAGCCATGAAGATAATGCGACGATAATCAACAATTCATTGAGAAAAGTATTAGCTAGCATCTGAGCTAGTGTAAGCGAACACCACACCTATTTAGTAGTAAATTTATAAACGAGTAAAAAATGAATGTAGCGATTATTGGCGCAAGCGGTTATAGCGGCGCAGAATTAGCAAGCTTAGTTGCTAAGCACCCTAATTTAACGTTATCAGGCTGTTATGTCTCTGAGGGAAGTTTAGATAAACATAAATTATTAAGTGATTTATACCCAGAGCATAGAAACCTTCTTGATATTCCTTTACTACCACTGAGCGAATCAGCGTTTGATGACATAAATTCGAGTGCCGATTACATCTGCTTATGTACTGATCACAAAGTAAGCGTTGATTTAGCCCCGCAGTTTTTAGCTATGGGTAAAAAAGTATTTGACCTATCAGGTGGTTACCGCCTTGCTAGCAACGACGACTATGTTACTTACTATGGTTTTGAGCACCAACATCCTGAGTTGTTAAACGAAGCAGCCTACGGGTTAGCCGAATGGAATAGCAGTGCAATTGCCAATGCAAATCTTGTGGCAGTAGCCGGCTGTTACCCAACCGCTGCGCTTAATGCATTAAAGCCGTTGCAACAGGCTGGCTTGTTGAGTGATGAAAAAGTGATTATTAATGCTGTTTCAGGTGTTACTGGCGCAGGGCGTAAAGCCAGCGTAGGTACTCATTTTTGTGAAGTATCGCTTGCCCCGTATGGTTTGTTTAACCATCGTCATGGGCCTGAAATTGAACAACACCTTGGCCACAAGGTGTTATTTACACCGCACTTAGGTAACTTTCCGCGTGGAATTTTAGAAACTATTTATGTACAGCTTAAGCCAGGCGTTACCAAGGAAAACGTATCTGATGCTTATCAAGTACTTAAAAACGAGCCGTTGATTCGTTTGTTAGCTGATAAAGTGCCATCTATTAAAAGCGTGGTAAAACAACCGTATGTTGATATTGGTTGGCAGCAGCAAGGCTCTCAACTGATTGTTATGGCAGCGATAGATAATCTATTAAAAGGCGCTGCGGGCCAAGCCTTGCAATGTATTAATTTATCAATGAATTTAGATCACACCACTGGCTTAAAAGGAGCCTTTTAATGAGCACTAAAACGTGGGTAATTAAATTAGGTGGTGCTGTACTTAATACTGAAAACGCGGCAAAAGCTTTGTTTGATGTATTAAGCGCTGATCAAAATAATCAGTTTGTTATTGTTCATGGCGGTGGCTCGTTAGTTGACACTTGGCTAAAACAAGCAGGCTTTGCTAGTGCAAAGCACCAAGGACTGCGTATTAGCCCAAGTGAGCAAATGCCTTACATAGTGGGGGCGCTGGCTGGCTGTGCAAATAAGCAGCTGGTAAGCCAAGCTATTAATGCAGGCCATAAACCTGTTGGCCTTTGTTTGTATGAAGCCGGAGTTATGGCGTCTCAAAAGCTAAAAGCGCTTGGGCAAGTAGGTAAGTGCGAAAGTAATGATGATTCAATTGTTAACGATTTACTTAAGCTTGGTCGGTTACCTATCGTGAGCTCTATTGGGTTTGATGAGCAAGGTAACTGGTACAACGTTAATGCTGATGAAGCTGCCGCAGCGATTGCTAGCAACTTAAATGCAGAACTTATTTTTATGACAGATGTAGAAGCAGTACTTGATGCAAACAAGCAGCCGTTACATCAACTTGACACAAAACACATTGATACTTTAATTGATGAAGGGGTAATTTTGGGCGGAATGGAGGTCAAAGTTAAGACCAGCCTGTACGCTGCCCAACATTTACGACGCGGTGTGTATATTTCCAGCTGGCAAAAGCCAGACAATTTAACTGCTTTGCTACAGGGCGAGCATGTCGGAACAAAAATTACACCATAGGGTTATCATGTTAGAGAATTTTTTAACGGGTCTAGAATTAGACCAACAAGGCGCACTAAATTTACTAAAACTAGCGCGTGATTTAAAAGCAAAGCCAGAAAAGTACAGCCAAGTATTAGCGGGTAAGTCAATTGTTACCTTATTTGAAAAGCAAAGTTTACGTACGCGTTTATCGTTTGATATTGGTATTAACCGTTTAGGCGGCCACGCTGTGTATTTAGATCAGCAAAACGGCGCTATGGGTGCACGTGAATCTGTAAAAGACTTTGCACTTAATATTTCTACGTGGGCTGAAGGTATTGTAGCGCGTGTAAACCAGCACAGCACGTTAACCACCTTAGGTGAATACTCTAGTGTACCTGTCGTGAATAGCTTGTGTGATTTATATCACCCGTGCCAAGCATTGGCTGATTTTTTAACGCTACAAGAAGTACACGGCGATGTAAGCGAGCTAAAAGTGGCTTACTTAGGTGAAGGTAACAACGTTACTCATTCACTTATGTTATTAGCGGCAACGCTAGGTACAGATTTTGTTGCTGTTACACCAAAAGGCAGCTCGCCTGATTCGCAAATTCTTAAAAAGGCAGAGCAAATTGCTGCAATGAACGGCGCATCAGTAATGGTAAGCGACCGTGTAGAAGCCGCTGTAGGCGCTAATGTTGTATATGCAGATACGTGGGTGTCTATGGGCGATGATACGCCTCTTGAGCAAGTTAAAGAAAAATACATGCCATATCAGCTAAACCAAGCACTGCTAGAACAAACAGGTGCGACTACGGTATTACATTGCCAGCCGGCACACCGTGAGTTTGAAATTACCTCTGAGGTAATGGATGGCCCAGCATCAAAAATTATTCAACAAGCAGAAAATCGCATGCATGCGCAAAATGCTCTGCTAGTTACATTACTAAATCCAAATTTTGTTAAGGAACACCTATGAGTTCAATTAAAAAAGTCGTTTTAGCCTATTCAGGTGGTCTTGATACTTCAGCTATCGTGCCATGGTTAAAAGAAAACTACGGTTGTGAAGTAATTGCCTTTGTTGCCGATGTAGGCCAAGGCGCTGAAGAGCTTGAAGGCGTTGAAGAAAAAGCCATCGCATCAGGCGCATCTGAGTGTTACGTAGTTGACTTAAAAGATGAAATGGTAAGTGAGTACATTTACCCAACGCTTAAAACGGGTTCTATTTACGAAGGTACTTATTTATTAGGTACGTCTATGGCGCGTCCTATTATTGCTAAAGCGCAAGTTGAAATTGCACGTAAAGTAGGTGCCGATGCACTTTCGCATGGTTGTACTGGTAAAGGTAATGACCAAGTACGTTTTGAATCATGTTTTGCAGCGCTTGCACCCGATTTAAAAGTAATTGCACCATGGCGTGAGTGGGATTTATCAAGCCGTGAATCATTATTAGATTACTTGGCTGAGCGTGATATTCCGTGTTCTGCCTCAGCAACAAAAATTTACAGCCGTGATGCTAACGCATGGCATATTTCGCACGAAGGCGGCGAGCTTGAAGATCCATGGTGTGAGCCTAGTGACCAAGTTTGGACCTGGACTAATTCACCAGAACAAGCACCCGATAAAGCTGAGCATGTAACGCTTACGGTTATTGAGGGTGAAGTGGTTGCCGTAAATGGCGAGCAGCTTAAACCTTACGACTGCTTAGTTAAATTAAACGACATTGCTGCGCCACATGGTGTTGGCCGTGTAGATATTGTAGAAAACCGTTTAGTAGGCATGAAATCGCGCGGCTGTTACGAAACACCTGGTGGCACCGTTATTATGGCGGCACTGCAGGCTATTGACGAGCTAGTACTTGATAAATCAAGCCGTAAGTGGAAAGAAGTACTGGGCGGTGAATTTTCGCATTTAGTCTATGACGGTCGTTGGTTTACACCACTAAAAGACTCTATTTTAGCCGGTGCAGAAGCGCTTTCTACACTTGCTACAGGTGAAGTTGTACTTAAGCTTTACAAAGGCCAAGTGACAGCTGTTCAGAAAAAATCACCTAATAGCTTATACAGCGAAGACTTTGCTACCTTTGGTGAAGACGACGTATATGACCAGTCACATGCTGAAGGCTTTATTCGTTTATTCTCGCTTTCGAGCAGAATTTCAGCAATGGCTAAAAAGTAAATTATTTATAGCCCCTTGTATAAGGGGCATTACAGGGTTTGGAGAGATTTCATGGCATTATGGGGCGGACGTTTTTCTACGGGTCCAGATGAGGCGTTTAAACAATTTAACGACTCACTTCCGTTCGATTATCAGTTAGCAGAGCAAGATATTATTGGCTCTGTGGCATGGGCAGGTGCGCTTAAGCAAGTAAATGTACTTACAAGCGATGAGCACACTAAGTTGGTTTCAGCACTAAATGAACTGCTTGAAGAAGTAAAAGCAGATCCACAAGCAGTGGCAACCTCAGGTGCAGAAGACATTCACTCGCACGTAGAAGCTGCACTAATCGAAAAAGTAGGTGATTTAGCTAAAAAGCTACACACAGGCCGAAGCCGTAATGACCAAGTAGCCACTGACTTTAGATTATGGTGCCGCGATACTGCCGATCATTTACTCGGTGCAATTGCTGCACTAAAAGCTGAGTTTGTGGCGTTAGCTGAGCGCGAGCTGGGCACTATATTGCCAGGCTACACTCATTTACAACGTGCTCAACCTGTACTATTTAGCCATTGGTGTATGGCTTATGTAGAAATGCTAGAGCGTGATGAAAGCCGCTTGCAAGATGCCAAAGCGCGTTTTAATTTTTGCCCTCTAGGCAGTGGCGCACTAGCAGGTACTGCCTACCCAATTGATCGCCAAGCTTTGGCGCAAGGCCTAGGCTTTACTGGCGCAACTAAAAACAGCCTTGATGGCGTATCTGACCGTGATTTTGTAGTAGAGCTTTTAAGCTGTGCCTCTATTTCGATGATTCACTTATCACGTATGGCTGAAGATTTAATATTTTATAATTCTGGTGAAGCCGGGTTTATAGAGCTTGCTGATAATGTTACCTCTGGCTCATCGTTAATGCCGCAGAAAAAGAACCCTGATGCACTAGAGCTTATTCGTGGTAAAACGGGCCGTGTATTTGGCGCGTTTAGTGCCATGATGATGACCTTAAAAGCACTCCCTCTTGCGTACAATAAAGATATGCAAGAAGACAAAGAAGGCCTTTTTGACGCCATGCCAACTTGGCTTGCCTGTATTCACATGGCGCAAGCGTGTATCAAAGGCGTAAAAGTAAACGGCGATAAAACGCTTGCAGCAGCAAAAGGTGGCCATGCTAATGCAACTGAGCTTGCAGACTACTTAGTAGCTAAAGGTGTGCCATTTAGAGAAGGCCACCACATTGTGGGTGTACTTGTGCAGCTTGCTATAAGCGAAGGTAAAACCCTAGAGGAGCTTTCGCTTGAGCAGTACAAGTCAGTTAATGACGTATTTGAAGATGACGTTTATCCAGTACTTGAAATAGATGCCTGTATTAAAGCACGTCAAGCGCTTGGCGGTACATCTATTGAACAAGTTACTAAAGCGGTTAAAGAAGCCAAAAAAAAACAGCAAATAACGGTTCGTGATGCAAATTTAGATGATGTTGAAGATATTGCTAGGCTAATACAGCACTGGGCTACGGTAGGTGAAAACTTGCCGCGTGCTAAAAGCGACATGGTGCATTCAATTAACGAATTTGCAGTAACGGAAATAGACGGCAAAGTGTCGGGATGTGCATCGTTATACATTTACGACACGGGGCTTGCTGAAATACGCTCTTTAGGCATAGATCCACAAAGCGCGGTAACTGGGCAGGGTAGGCAGCTTGTAGAGCACTTATTAGCAAAAGCCAAAAAATTGGCGCTTAATCGCGTTATTGTACTAACCCGCGTGCCGGATTTTTTTGAACAGCAACGTTTTACTTTTTGTAGTAAAGAATCGTTACCAGAGAAGGTAATGAAAGATTGCGAACTTTGCCTTCGTAAAGAAAACTGTGACGAAGTAGCAATGGAATATATTTTAAAGCCAAGTACACGTGCGGAGATCCCGTGTAAATACGTGGCTTAAATTCCCTGGATATAAAAAACGTACGGTTACCCCTGTGCGTTTTTTTATGTGTATAATAAACTGGTCAGATGAGTTTGGTGTCAGCTAGGGTTTTAGATTTAGTTTTAATAAATAGCTGTAGGTAGCATGTATTTTTAATATGTCAAAAAATGTTGGCACATTGGTTGCTTTGTATAAGTCAGATAGCAAAATAGCTATCACTGCTTAAAACAGGTAATGAAATTACCTACATGATGGTGTGATTAAAAGTTGCGCCAAATAATATTAAAACTTATACAAGGAACAATCACATGCAAGTTTCAGCTAATAGCCAATTACAAATGCAAGCATACAATAAAGCACAACAATTACAGCCTGCGACGGAACAAACTGCTAGCCCTAAAACACTACAATCTGATACAGTAAGCTTCTCTCAAGAGGCGATGAGCGCTTCTAGTAATGATCTGCAGAGAGCAGGAATAATTTTGCCGGGTGGAAATCCACGCCCGAAATAATTACTATGGGATTTTAATGTTTTTAACTGATTTCTTTGGTTACTTTTCTCTATCGGCCCTAAATTTTTGGGCATTCTCTATGGCTTTTTTATTTAACCTATTTGTTTACAGCTTAGGAGTAAAAAGAGAAACAACATTGCTGATAAGTTCATTTATCATGATGGTATCCTATGGCGTATCTGATTACTCTTTAACATGGATATCTATAAATGAACTTACTTACCTCGATTGGGCCCTCTATGATGCCATTACAATTGCACTTCTAGTTACTACATATAGAATAATTAAAAAAGTAACTGTTTCTTTTACTTATTTAATCACGGGTTTAAGTATAAACATGTGTCTGCTGTTAACTATGCATTTAGATGTTTTTATATATAATAATCGGGACACATGGCTTCTTTGGGATATATATGGTTTTACTGTTAGTATCATAGATATATTTATGATAGTAGCCTTGATTGTGGATAGGGATTTCTTAGGTCTCCACAAACTCAAAAATAAGCTTTTTGGTTTGTTTAAGTCTTCAAAAACGCAGCACATAATCTAGCTTAAATGTATATTTCTGAAGCCCTAATGGATTATGTAGCGGCTTTCTCCCAATGGGGCTTCTTAATGGCCTTCCTCTACTGTCTAGTCTCCAGCATAAACAAAGAAAATAAATCTCCTGTTTATTTGTCTGCATTAATGCTCTGCTCATATATTTTTGGCAGCTATATAAAATTGTTAGATAACCTATATCTTAATTGGGCGTTCTACGATTTTATTACAATTGTAGCGTTGCTCACTTTGCAGTACTTCGATGTTTTTAAACGTACTAAAGCTTTTCTGTTCCTCGTTCTGGCTTTAACTGCTAATGCCGTACTTACGTTGCTTTTGTATTGTGATATATACATTTTGTATAACTTTGAGCCATGGTGGTATTGGAGTGTTTATTCTATCGGCGTAAACGTAATTGATGTTTTAATGATGCTTTCATTAGTGTTCAATCAATTAAAGAGTAATCGATTTAGTGAGAAGCTATAAGTGTGGTTGAGCTTTAATAACATGGCTATTTTTGATGTAATCTCTAACTTCGATTTCGCTTATGTATTAAGCGTCATTTGCAGTGGGGGTTTCTTATGGCATTTTATACTCATTCGTATCCTCAATTAATAAACCCCTCAAAGGCTTTGTTGTACTTTCGAGTATAACGACTATAGGTTACTTACCTTGGATATTCACAAACTTTCAAACGATTACTTATTTAGATTTTGTCCTTTTAGATATCGCTATTTTAGTAGCTGTTTATGTAACCCAGCGTTATTTTATTAAAGAGAAAACGACAGCTTATGTCTACTTAATCATCGGCCTTAGCGTTAACACCTTTTTAGCCCTATGCATGTATCTAGATACCAATATTCTATATAATTACACCTACTGGTGGTTTTGGCGCTTTTATTCATCGGCTGTTATGTTTTCTGATTTGTGTATGATTGCCGTACTAATTATCAATAGAGACTTTTTAGGCTTAATTAAGCTTAAAAGGTGGCTTTTGCAGCTAGCATTTTAAAGACGAAGTATCGAAACGTTTATGGCGATGAAAGTTTTTTTAGTTTTAATAAGTAAAATACTAAGCTAGGTGCTCAGTTAATGGTGTTGTTTATTATTTTTGAGGTGCTTATTATTAGCGTTTACTTTTAAGATGGATATCATCTCTTTTTTATTAGATGTGAGAATTGCCCATATAATCGGTGTGGTATTGCAATGGGGGTTCCTCATGGCATTTTTATATTCTTTAGTCTCATCTATCAATTCACGCTTTAAAGCGTTAGTTATACTTTCATCGATTATGGCTATTTCGTATTTTCCAGGTGTTTTGTTCAATTACCAAACCATTACTTACCTTGATCTCGCTATTTTAGATGCTATCACCATTGTGGTTTTAATTATTGCCCAATACTTTTATATTAAAGAGAAAACGGTTGCATTTATGTATCTTATGCTTGGGCTGAGTATCAACATGTGCTTTGCTCTAGGTATGTATTTAGACTCTTATATTTTACATAATTACACCTATTGGTGGTTTTGGGGGTTGTATTCATCAGTGGTGGCCATTTCTGATCTGAGTATGATTTTAGTGCTGTTTATTAATAAAGACTTTTTAAAAATTATTTATTTCAAAAACCTTATTTACTCGTTCTTTGCTAAGAAACCGCAATAGTGAATAATGTTCTAATCCCTCCTGAAGTGTCAGTTTATATCGGTGTGTTAGTGCAGTGGGGGTTTTTAATGGCCTTTTTATATTCACTAACAACTAGCATTAACAATCCAACAAAACAGGCTGTATGGCTATCTTTAGTTATGGCCATATCTTATTGCTTTAGTTTCTTTATTGATATTTATGATATTACCTACATAGAGTTATTTTGCTATGACGTAGTCACTTTATTTTTTATTTTTTTTCTGCGGTATTACTTACCTGAAAAACTCATGTCTACTTACTTATTATTTGGCTTGAGCATCAATTCGTTATTATTTTTAGCTATGCACATAGATGTGTTTGTACGTGGTAATTACGAACCGTGGTGGTTTTGGTCTTTTTATACGGTTGTTATTAATATTATGGATATCATCATGGTTAGTATTTTTTTCGTTAAAAAGGATTTTTTAATGTTAGTGCATGCTACTGATAAGTTGGTGAGCGGTGTTATGAGATTTAAGCAAAGTGGCTGATATTCTTTGGGGGCTGGTCGACTTAGGGTACAACGTAGGCGTTTTGTTTACGTGGTTTTTTATTCTTGCCTTTTTGTATAACTTATCGGCAAGTATTAATAAGCCAGATAAGAGTAGGGCACAGCTTTCATTTATTATGATGGTATCCTACATCGCTAGTTTGTTTATGGACACACATACTGCAACACCTCACTTAAATTATTTTTATTATGACGCTGTAACTATCCTTGTTTTACTTCTGTGGCGTAATTTTACCGCACAAACTATACCTACGCCCTTTTGTTATTTAATTGTAGGGCTAAGCTTTAATGCTTGCTTATTTTTAGGTATGCATTACGACATTGTTATACATGGTACACTTTACTATTGGTGGTTTTGGACCGTATATATTTTTGGGATGTATTTTAGCGATTTTACAATGGCACTTGTGCTAATTATAAACAGAGACTTTTTAGGTTTACTTAGGTTTAGAAAGCATTTGGCATTACTTTATAAAAAGGCTGAGAGAGTAGGTTAAAATTAAATATTGTTTTATGGTATTTGCTATGCCTTCAAGTGTAGATAACGGTACAGTCTTTACTTTTTAGGCGTTAAGGTTTCATGATTGATTTAGTGTTAAATACCAATATAACCTTCTATATAGGTGCATTTGTACAGTGGGGCTTTTTAATGGCTTTTTTGTACTCGCTGGTCAGCTCAATAAATAACGCTGATAAGAGCAAAGTTTGGTTAACATCAATCATGGCTCTTTCATATTCATCTAGCTTATTTATTGATATGGATTCGATAACCTACTTTGATTTTTTCTTATTTGATGCTGCAACACTAGCTTCAATTGCTTTATGTGGTTTTTTTATAAAAACTTGCACCTTGTACATTTATTTACTTGTTGGGTTAAGTATTAATACTTCTTTATTTTTTGCGATGTACATAGACAACGATATTATGCATCACTATGAGTATTGGTGGTTTTGGGATATTTATTTTGTAGGTGTTAATTTTAGCGATTTACTAATGATTACAGTAAGCCTTTTAAACAAAGATATCTTAGGCTTAGCAAAGTTAAGTGATTATTTAAAAAAATTTAAGCCCTCACAATATGCATAATTTACTATGGGCGATGGCTAACCTTTATGATTACATAACCATTTTAATTACTTGGTTATTTGTATTTGCATTTCTATATAACTTATCAACAAGTATTAACAAACTAGATAAAAGCCTAGCCCAAATATCATTTATTATGATGGTTTCATATACATCAAGCATGGTTATGGATCCTCAAACAGCTACGCCTCACCTAAACCTTTTTTTATTTGATGCAGTTACAATATTAACTTTAATGATGTGGGCGGGCTTTTTCATAAAAAACAAGCCTACTGCTTTTTATTACCTAATAGTGGGCCTTAGCTTTAATGCGCTTGTATTTTTTGGAATACATTAAGATAGCATTATCTTGGGAAATATGGAGTTTCGGTGGTTTTGGGGGCTTTACGGTATTGGTCAGCTTATAAGTGACTTAGTTATGGCGTTGGTTTTATTTACAAATAAAGACATCTTAGGCTTGGTAATAACTAGAAGGTTTTTATTTAGTAGCCAGTTATTGAAAAAAACGACTCAAAATAAGTAAGGTGTACCAGCGCGCCAAAAGCGCGCTAATATATTTAGCTTAACACGCATCGCAGCCTAGCTTTTCTGTTAAGGCATCAACAATAACAGGATGAACAAACTCGCTTACATCACCATTGTGGCGGGCCACTTCTTTAACCAGTGTTGATGATATAAATGAATTACGCTCTGAAGGTGTTAAAAACACGCTTTCTAAATCTGGATTTAGGCGACGGTTCATGTTCGCAAGCTGAAACTCGTAATCAAAGTCAGACACCGCTCTAATACCACGAATAAGCACATCGGCTTTATGTTCGTAGGCTAAATTTGCCAGTAAACCGGAAAAACCAATTACCTTTACGTTACTTAAATGGGCTAAAATGTTGTTAGCTAAATCCACTCGTTCTTCAAGGCTAAAACACGGTTGTTTAGATGGATTATGAGCAATTGCTACAATCACAGTGCTAAACATTTTAGCTGCGCGTTGAATAAGATCTGTGTGGCCATTGGTTAAAGGATCGAATGTACCAGGGTAAATTGCCGTAACGTTCATAAGTTTCACTAACTATTATTTTTTGAGTAGTCTATCAGTGTTTGCAATACAAATCAGCTTAGCTCGTTTTTAAAATAGTAAATTATGATGGTATTTAAACCAGCTCGATTTGTTTATACTGCAAAGATTATATTTAGTGTAATGTAGTTTATAAGTTAATTTGAGTAGTCGCCTATGAATACCAAGGAAAAAATAATACACACCAGTATTTCGTTATTTAATGAACATGGTGAGCGTGCAATATCAACTAATCATATTGCATCGCATTTAGGGATGAGCCCGGGTAACCTTTATTATCACTTTAAAAATAAAGAAGACATTATCCGCCATATTTTTGCGCTTTATAGCGAACACTTAAACACGCACTTTAAACCGATACACGCAAACGATGATGCGTTTGATCACCTAACAGCATATTTAGATTCATTGTTTGAATTGATGTGGCGTTATCACTTTTTTTACGATAACTTAGGCGATATTCTCTCCAGAGATGAAAGCTTAAAACAAGCGTATATTGGCTTTCAGTCAGCATTGCTTGAGCAGGTTCGCCAAGTTATTTTAGGTTTACGTGATAGCGAAATGATAGCAATAGAAGATCATGATGCACTTGAGCTTGCTCATACCCTAAAACTTACCGTAAGTTTTTGGACCCCTTACATTAAAGCGCGCAGACTGAGTGGTAATTTAGCCGAGCAAGATATTTACTACGGTATTGTAAAAGTGCTGACCCTATTTAGGGCTTATAGCACAGATAAAAGCCGTATCAAAATGAACCAACTTAAAGATAGGTACATAGAGCTTGCCGAACAAGCACCTGCTATTGCTTAATTGCTTTTTGGTTAAGGTCTGTTGATCTTTGCGGTTTAAAATTTGTTTAAATCAGGGAGGTAATTGTAGCGTAAGGTTTGTAACCTAGTGGGCTCGGTAACTGCTCCTGTGTTACCCTAATGGCTTACATCCATGTAAGAATAAGTCAAAACCGAGGAAAGCTTCTGCGTCCTGCTCACGGCCCTTACCAACATCCATTTAGGCGGCAAAGAGTAAATAGCCCCTATACAGAGCCCGAAAGGCAGCGCCTGTATGGTATTAATGCTACGTTATCGCCTATTAATGGGGAATAACCACACCACAGAGGCTCTGCTTTGCTTAAATACCAAACAGACTGCTGCAAATTCAACCTTAAAAGGTCAACAGCCCCTAGTTCCTAGACGCTAAAATTTTTGATATAATCGCGCGCCCAATGCCTGGGAGCGCGAATTCCCGCAGTCTAAGAGTGAACTATGCTTAAATTTATCGTCAAACTACATCCTGAAATTGCCATTAAAAGCCGTTCGGTACGTAAACGCTTTACTAAAGTGTTAGAAAATAACATTAAAATTGTATTGCGTCGTGTTGACGAAAAAGTACAAGTAAGAAACAACTGGGATAACATTTCAGTCGTTACTAAATTGGTTGATGCACAAACGCGCTTAGACTTTATTGACAGTCTGCAGCGTATTCCTGGAATTGTGCAATTTATTGAAGTAACTGAAACAGACTTCACTACACTTGACGATATTTATAAAAAAACTATTGATTTAGTAGGGCATACGATTATTGGTAAAACATTTTGTGTACGCGCTAAACGTATCGGGCAACACGATTTTACGTCCACTGATTTAGAGCGTTACGTAGGTGGTGGTTTAAACCAGCACGTAGAAGGTGCACGCGTTAAGTTAAGCCGCCCTGAAGTAACTATTCGCTTAGAAGTAAAAGACGATAAAGCTTACATAGTAACGCAAACACACTTTGGTATGGCTGGTTTCCCACTGCCAACTCAAGAAGACGTGCTTTCGCTTATGTCGGGTGGTTTTGACTCTGGTGTAGCTAGTTATCAAATGATCCGTAAAGGCGCTCGTACGCACTTTTTATTCTTCAATTTAGGTGGCGCAGCTCATGAAATTGGTGTTAAACAAGCAAGTTACTATTTATGGAAAAAGTTTAGCTCTACCCATAAAGTTAAGTTTGTAACTGTTGATTTTGAACCCGTAGTCGCAGAGATTTTGGAAAACGTTGAAAACAGCCAAATGGGTGTTGTACTAAAACGTATGATGATGCGTGCAGGTAGCCAAGTTGCACAAAAGCTAAACATTCAAGCACTTGTAACCGGTGAAAGTATTGGTCAAGTTTCAAGCCAAACACTGGCTAATTTAAGCGTGATTGACCGCGTAACCGATACGCTTATTTTGCGCCCACTAATTCAGCATGATAAGCAAGAAATTATAAATATTGCACGCCAAATTGGTACTGCAGAAATGGCCGAAACGATGCCAGAGTATTGTGGCGTAATTTCTAAAAAGCCAACGGTTAAAGCTAAAATTGATGTTATTAAAGGCGAAGAAGAAAAGTTCGACTTTGATGTACTAAATACCGTAGTAGAAAATGCCCGTATTATGGATGTGCGCGACATTGACGTAGAAGCTAAGCAAGAGCTAAAAGAAGCTGAGTCGGTTGCTGATTTACCCGCTGGCGCTGTGGTTGTTGATATTCGCTCACCTGAGGAGGAAGATGCAGCACCACTAGAGGTTGATGGCATTGAAGTGGTGCATTTACCGTTTTTTCGCTTAGCAACTAAGTTTGGTGATTTACCAAAAGATAAAGATTATTACTTATACTGCGAAAGAGGTGTGATGAGCCAGTTACAAGCGCTTATTCTACATGAGCAAGGCTTTGATACAGTTAAAGTTTATCGCCCGTAAGTAACCAAAGTTTAGGTTAATTATTTATATAAGCGTGGTTTAATCCACGCTTTTTTTTGCCTCAACTTTAGCAAGTAGCTCATTGTTATAAGGTGTTTTTATATTATAAAGTTTGCCTTGCTGACAAATGTACCCACAAATGGCAGCAATTTCGGTTGCTCTGTTATGGGCAACATCTTGCTGCATAGATGAGTAATTATCGCAGGTCAGCTCCATTATTTTATAAGCGGTGTTTAATGCTTTAATTAACGGAATATCAAGCCCTTGTGCTTTTGCTATATTACATGCCTCATTAAGAGCGCTAAAAATTATTGCGTTATATTTAGGAGAGCGTAGCTCACCATTTTTAATATTGTTTAAGGCGCTAAGAGGGTTAATAGCAATGTTTACAAGCAGTTTTTCAAAGCGAAGCTGATGAATGTTGTCAGTCCATTTAATGTTAGGTACTGCTTTTAAAGCCTTTTCCGTAACCTTGTTATTTTGAAGTGCAAGGCTATTACAACCGCCAGCTACACTTTGTCCTTCGCCAGTATGTTGCACAATATACTGGTTAGATTTATACCCTGCCATGCTAGTGGTTAAAAAGTAGAGTGCTTGGGTGCTATTAAGCTGATCATTTATCTCGTCAACATTTCCCATTCCATTATGCGAAAGCACGATAGAGCAAGCTTTAGGTAAAAAAGGGTTTACTTGAGCAAAGGCATCGGGTACCTGGAAGGCTTTAACCGTAAATAATACGAGGTCAAATTCGTTGTTTTTATTTAGCTGATTTAAAGAAATAAACTGTGCGTTAATTTTTTTAGACGCATTATTACCACGGCTATAAAAACGTGTGTTCGTAGAGGCTTTACGAGTTAATACCGTTACATGATTTGATGCGCTTAAAAAGTGGCTCAGTAATAAGCCTATAGCGCCATCACCAACAATTAAAATATTAGCCATATGGGTTCTTTTTTCGAGGGGTAAAAATAACTCTAATTAAAAAGTAGCTAGCAGCACCAGCAAAGTCAGCAAAAAAATCACCTAGTGATGCCTGTCTGTAGGGAAGGGCGTCTTGCATTATTTCTATAGATGCACCGTATCCAGCCAATAGCATTATTTGTGCATACAAAGGAAGCTTAAACGCTTTATCCATTATGATAGCTAGTACGAAAAAAATCCCGAAATGGGCGACTTTATCAACATGGGGGAATAAATTTACAACTCCGCCTTTTATTTCCTTGGCAAATAAAAAGGTAAAAGCCACTATGCTGATTAAAAAAATTGCTTGATAAACACGCCTTGTCACGACAAATCCTAAAATCGCTTAAAAAAGAATCGCAAGTATATCAAACTAAATTAGTATCGCACCTGAACAGCATGCAGAAAAATGTAAAGATTTATAATTTTAGCGTTATAATTGCCGCATAAAATTAAGATTAAATAGTTAGGAGAAACCAATGCCTTCATTTGATATTGTATCTGAAGTAGAAATGAACGAAGCTAAAAACGCGGTTGATAACGCAAATCGCGAGTTAGAAACGCGCTTTGACTTTAGAGGCGTAGACGCTTCAATCGAATTAAACGACAAAACAATTAAACTAAAAGCAGAAGCTGACTCACAAGTTATGCAATTGTTTGATATTTTAGCCAGTAAAATATCAAAGCGCGGTATGGATGTAGCGAGTTTAGAGCTGCAAGATATTACGCGTGCAGGCAAAAATGTTTTTCGTAACGTTGGCCTTAAACAAGGTATTGAAAAAGACATGGCTAAAAAAGTAGTTAAAGCCATTAAAGATTCTAAAGTAAAAGTACAAGCCGCTATTCAAGGTGAAGAAGTACGTGTTACAGGTAAAAAGCGTGACGATCTACAAGAAGCTATGCAGGTAGTTCGCAGCGCTGACTTAGGCCAGCCTTTTCAGTTTAAAAACTTCCGCGATTAATTATTTATAGTAGGGCTAGTTATAAATAATACCTCTTCAACCTGCGCTTAATAATATAAGCTCAGGTTGAGCTATTTTTAAGCGCTGTTAGCACCCTTAATAAATCAAACTATGTTTAATAATTAAGCTACTATACTTATACTCTTATTAAATATTTTTGTTTTAGGTGCATTAATGAATCGCTACCAACTTTTAGTTTTTATTACTTTTGTATTTTTTAGTAGCTCAAGCACAAGTAAAGCAATAGATATAAATGTATTAGTAGAAGATGGTTATTTTCCTATAGTCATTAATGCCCAAAAACAGCAGGGCTTAGCCCCTGAGTTTATTAAAGTATTAAACAATACCCAAAGTGAATATAACTTTATACTCAATTCATTACCTGTAAAAAGGTTGACCAAATCAGTAGAGCAAAACAGATTTGATGTTTTATTTTTAATGGCGCAGCAATGGATCCCTCTATCAGCGCGAGAAAATATTACCCAAAGCAAATTTTATGTTATTACTAAAAATGAATTATATGCACTTAAAGAAAACGCCAAAGATCAAACCTACTTTGATGACTTACAATCATTAACTAAAGCCGGTGTACTTGGTTACTCTTATCACTTTGCAGGGTTTAATACCGACGCGTATTACTTAAGTGAAGAGCATAATGTTAGCCTCACAGTTGACGAGTTCAATGTAGTAAAAATGCTGTTATTGCAGCGCGCAGATGTCGGTGTTTTAAATAATATTGCTTATCAATATTTTAAAAATAAAAAAATATTCGATATGAGTTTGTTATATAAAAGCGAAAAACCAGACGCGGTGTTCGACACTCACTTTTTAGTAAGTACTAAGCAAAGCAAAATATCTGCATCTAAAATAGATTCAGTTCTTAACTCAGCAGCTACAAAGCCCCATATTATAAAGTTACTAAATAAATACTCAGCACCATCTAGCTTTGATAATACACCAGAGTAATTAGGTTTTAGCTGTATAGACGTCCGTTGACATTTGTAAACAAAGTACTCACAATAGCCGCATATTTTTAAGGTGCTTGCTTAGTGCTCATGCATTGGTTTTAAGGTATTGAAACTAACAGCAAGATAATCGGGAAGTTGGTGCGTATTTATGACAAAAGCAATCCCAACACTGCCCCCGCAACGGTAAAGTATTAACACTTTCTTTATGGTGTTTACTGAGTCCGGAGACCGGCCTTAAAGTAATCTTACTTACTTAAATCTTTGCGGTGGGCAAAGATAGGGACCATCATGTTAAATAAAACAACACTAGGCGTTGCAATTACTGCTGCGCTGTCATTTTCTGTGTCTGCTACAGATAATTCAATCGAAAAGATAACTGTTACTGCTAATAAATTTGAGCAATCAATTAATGATGTTTTAGCAAGCGTAAATGTTATTGACCGCGCCGAAATAGATGCAAGCAACGTGCGTGACTTACCAACGCTATTAAGTAAACAAGTTGGCTTTCAAATTAATCCTAACGGCGGCTTTGGCCAAAATTCTGGCGTGTCTTTACGTGGTACGGGTTCTGGCGATACGTTAATTTTAATCGATGGCGTACGGACGGGTTCGGCAACGCTTGGTCAAAAAGCGCTAAGTAATGTTCCTTTAAATAGTATTGAGCGTATCGAAATTATTAAAGGCTCACGTGCTGCTGTTTATGGCTCAGATGCTCTTGCGGGTGTTATTAATATTATTACGCGTGAAGCTGATAATTTATCTTTAGATGCTACTTTTGGCTCAGACGCATACCAAAACTATCAAGTTGCGGGCTCTGTTAAATCGGCTGAGGTAACCACCGCTTTTAATGCGGGTTATGAAAAAACAGATGGTTTTGACGCATTGCAAGGTGTGGCACCCGATGAAGATGGCTATGAAAATAAAAACCTTGGTTTTAAAGTAAATTACTCCGACGCATATTACGGCGACTTTAAGTTACTAGGTCAATACAGCGAAGGTTACGCAGATTACGATAGTCGCTTTAGCCCTGCAACAAGTACTGTGGAAACTAGTGATTTTAAAAATTATCAGCTTTCTGCTGGTTGGAATAAAAACTACATTAGTCAATCACACAGTATTGATATTGCTATTTCAACAGATGATTCACACGATACTTCAGCATTTGGCGAAAATGATTTTATAACTAAACGTGTGCAATTGGATTATAACGGTCAGTATAATTTATCAGAAGTACTTAATATTAGTGGCGGTGTTAACTGGTACAATGATGATGTAAGCCACAGTTCAACACAATATGATGTACAAGAACGTGATGTGTTAGCTGTATTTATTGGTGCATATTACAACGCTGAGAAAGTATTAGCTAATTTAACTGTACGCCAAGATGATGATGAGCAATTTGGTGACGAAACGACTTACACTGTGGCAGCCGGATATCACTTATCTGAAGATGCAACCTTTAGAATAAGTCAAAGTACTGGTTTTAAAGCGCCTACCTTTAACGATTTATATTTTCCAGCCTTTCCAGGTTTTCCACCTTCATCTAACCCTGATTTAGAGCCTGAAAAATCATTAAATCGAGAGATTGGATTAAATGTAGATTTTGATGTAGCAAGTGTTGACGTTGCTATTTTTAGAAATGATATTGAGGATAAAATTTCTTTAGACACTAATTTCTTTCCTATTAACTTAAACGAAGCACGCTATGAAGGGGTTGAGTTTAGCCTTTCTCAGCAGTTTTATGGTTTTGATAGCAATATTAACTTTGCTTACTTAAGTGCAGAAAACAAAGAAACAGGCGCAGAATTACGTAACGTTGCTAAACGTACATTCAACTGGGAAGTAGCAAAACAGTTTGGTGCATTTGATGCAACACTAGATATGCAATACCGTAGTGACCGAGAAGGTGCAGTAACGCGTTTAGGTTCTTACACGCTGTGGAACTTAGCGGGTAATTACCAAGTAAATGAGCACATTGAAGTATCACTTCGTGTAGAAAATTTATTTGATAAAGAATACAACGCGGTTGATTCAAATGCTGATTTTACAACGGGTGAAGTGTATTACTACAACACACCAGAGCGTCGCTTCTTTGCAGGCGCAAGCTACCAGTTTTAGTCGTCTTTAATAACCTTTTGTAGTTAAAGGTTTTTTAAGTTGAGCTGAAAATACAAAAGCCCGGTTTAAATCGGGCTTTTTAATGTGTAGCTAAATTTAACTACTTAAATTAACTGCTTAAATTAGTTACTCAGTTAAAAACTCTCTAAAAACGGTTTCAAACTTGTGTAATTTAGGTGCTATTAAAATACTACAGTAACCTTGTTGTGGGTTTTCGTTGTAATAATCTTGATGATAATGCTCTGCTGGGTAATACGTTGTAGCTGGGCTAACCTCTGTCACTATTGGCTCGCTAACGTGATTTTGTAATTGGGCTATCATTTCATTGGTTTGTGTTAATTGCGCGTCGTCATGGTAATAGACAACGCTTCTGTATTGCGTGCCTATATCGTTACCTTGGCGATTTAATTGCGTTGCATCATGCAAAGTAAAAAACATTGCTAAAAGTGTTTCAAAGCTCACTATAGCGCTGTCAAATTCAATTTTAACAACTTCTGCATGCCCGGTAGTACCTGTACAAACTGATTGGTAAGTCGGCGTGTTTGTTTCGCCGCCAGTGTAACCAGAACTTACGTTTAATACGCCATTTACACGCCTAAATGCAGCATCTATACACCAAAAACAGCCGCCACCAAATGTTGTTACTTGCTTTGCTGAGCTCATAAATTATTCCTAAATGTGTATGGAGTTTAAAGGCGAGCATAAAATGAATGCGCCGTAACAACAAGGTTACGGCGCAATTAAGCGGTTAGATCTCTTCTAAAGGTTTATCTTGTGCTTGTTTATCAAGTTTTTGTTGTAAAAACTCAGGCGATTGTGTGTTTCGAGCTAACGCATAATACGCAGCAGGTACAACAAAAAGAGTCAGCAAGGTAGAGACTATAACGCCTGTAAATACAACAACACCAATTACCATGCGGCTTTCAGCACCAGGACCTGAGGCAAGTACTAAAGGTACCGAACTCATAACCGTGGTCAGCGAGGTCATAATAATAGGACGTAAGCGCTGAGTTGCTGCCTGCAAAATAGCTTCGCTAAATTCAACGCCTTTATCACGTAGCTGGTTAGTAAACTCAACGATTAAAATACCGTTTTTAGCGCTTAAACCTATGAGCATGACAATACCAATTTGGCTGTAAATATTGAGCGTAAGGCCAGTAGACCATAAACCAAACATAGCGCCCATTAAGCCAAGCGGTACAGTTAGCATAATTACAAACGGGTGCATAAAGCTTTCAAATTGCGCTGCCAGTACTAAAAAAGTAACCGTAAGAGCAAGTATAAATACATAGGTCATCGCAGATGCACCTTCGTAATAAAGCTGAGATTCGCCTTTATAATCTACAGCACCATCAATATCGTTTTCCTGCGCGGCTACTTCATTCAAAAAGTTAAGCGCTTGCTCAAGCGTATAGCCATCAGCTAAGTTAGCGCTTAGCGTTATAGCGCGCATACGATTATAACGATTTAATCGCGATGCTGTGGCTTCTTCTTTTAAGCTGATAAGGCTGTCTAGCGGTACTAGCTCACCGCTTCGCGATTTAAGGTATATGTTTGAAATATCAGTAGGGTTAGCAAAATCGGCTTTTGTACCTTTTAAAATTACATCGTATTCTTCACCACGGTCAATAAAGGTAGTTACGCGGCGCTGACCCAACATTGTTTCAAGAGTTGTGCCCACATCTGATACCGACACACCTAAATCAGCCGCTTTGTTTTTATCTATGCTAACTAAAAACTGTGGGAAGGTTTCTTTATAATCATGGTCGATTCTTACAAGGCCTGGGTTTTGCTCGGCACGTTTTATTATGCGGTCGCGCCAATCGGCTAGTTGTGCGTAATCGTTACCTTGCAATACAAACTCAATAGGGCGAGATGAGCCACCACCGCCAATACCGCGGCGCATAATGGCAAAGGCACGTACATCGGTAACTTCTTGCATTTTACCGCTTATTTCATCCATTACTTCCCACGTAGAGCGTTTACGCTTATCCCAATCGGCCATACCTACAATTGCCACGCCGCCGCTACCGCCCCAACCAGGCACTCGAACAAGCACACGGCTAAGCTCACCTGCTTGCGAATAGGGCATTAAGCGCTCTTCAATTTTTGCCATGTTGGCGGCATTATTTTCGTAGCTTGCGCCTTCTGGACCACTCATCATAATAAAGAATGTACCACGGTCTTCTTTTGGCGTTAGCTCAGAGGGGACTTGTAAAAATAGCGAATAACTAACAAAGCCAGCAAGTAATAAGCTCACCATTAATCCCCATTTACGGGTTATATTGGTAGATAAGGACTTACGATAGCTTGATTCTATTTTAGTAAACTGACGGTCCATCCACAGGCTAAACTTGTTTGGTTTGTCAGATACTTTAAGTACTTTAGAGCAAAGGGCAGGAGCAAGCGTTAGCGCGGTAACGCTTGAGAAAAATACTGCAGCACTTACAGCCATTGCAAACTCTGTAAATAAGGCGCCTATACGGCCATCCATAAATACAAGCGGCACAAATACCGATATAAGCACTAGTGTGGTTGCTACAATTGCAAAACCTACTTCACGTGCGCCCCTAAATGCGGCTAACAACGGTGGCTCACCCAGCTCTATACGGCGGTGAATGTTTTCAAGCATTACAATGGCGTCATCTACTACTAAACCAATAGCCAATACTAATGCCAATAACGTTAATAGGTTGATTGAGTAACCCATAGCAAGTAAAAACATAAAGCTACCAACCAGTGCTACGGGTACAGTTACCGCCGGGATAAGCGTTGCTCGTATGTTGCCTAAAAACAAAAATATAACTAGTACAACTAGCCCCATAGATATTGCTAGAGTGCTGTAAACTTCACTAATTGACTCTTTAATAAACACAGAGGAGTCGTAGCTGTCTTGAATAGTAGTACCTTCAGGTAGGTTTCGTTTTATTTTTTCAAGTTCGCTGCGGGCATTGTCTACCACGGTTAACGTGTTTGCTTTAGCTTGCTTAACAATGCCTAAACCAATCATGTTACGGCCATTACCACGGAACAAACTTTCATCGTCAGCAGCTTCTAGCTGAACGTCGGCAACTTCGCCTAAACGTACTAAATAGCCTTCTTCACCACGCTTTATTACTAGGTTTTTAAAATCGCGTTGATCTTTATAGCTTCGGGCTGTACGTACAGTAAAGTCACGATCTATCGACTCAATTTCACCTGCTGGTAGCTCAACGTTTTCTGTACGTAGCGTATTTTCTATATCACTTGATGTAATTCCACGGGCAGCCATGGCTTGGCGATTTAGCCAAATTTTCATCGCGTATTGGCGCTCTCCGCCAATACGTACGTTTGATACACCATCAACGACGGCCAAACGGTCAACAATAAAACGCTGAGCGTAATCAGATAGTTGCAACGAATCCATTGTTTCGCTGTTTAGTACAAACCACGCAATAGGGCTTTCATCACTATTTGATTTAGATATTTCAGGTGGGCGTACTTGATCAGGTAAGCTATCTAGAGCGCGAGCAACTCGCTCTCGTACATCGTTAGATGCAGCGTCTATGTCGCGGTTAATATTAAACTCAATAGTAATGTTTGAACGTCCATTACGACTTGATGAGTTAATACTTTTAATACCTTCAATACCTGATATACGATTTTCAATTATTTGCGTTATTTTGGTTTCTATAATCTCAGCAGACGCGCCAGTGTACTCAGTACTTATATTTACTATAGGCGTTTCAATATCTGGGTATTCTCGAAGTGGCAGCATAGTAAAAGCAACCAAACCAAAAGTAAGCAGTAGTAAATTAATTACAATGGCAAAAACAGGGCGTTTAACGCTAGTATCTGTAATCTTCACGTATTACCCCTTTATGCTTACTTTGCTACCAGAGCGAATTTTTATTAGCCCTTCAGTAACAATTTGCTCGCCATCGGTTAAGCCTTCATCAATAGCAACCCAACCATTGTTTCTGCCGGCAACATGTACTTCAATTCGGTTAGCTACACCATCAGTAATTTGAAATACAAAATGTTTATCTTGAAGTGGGATCACGGCTTTTTCAGGCACCATTAATGCCTGATTACTACTTAGCTCCAGAGCCGTGTTTAATAACATGCCAGGGCGAAGTAATCCTGATTTATTAGCAAAGCTTGCAGTAACTTCAACGCTGCGAGTTACAGAGTCGATACGCGAGCTAATATGCGTTACTTTGCCGTTAAACGTTTGCCCTGGGTAGGCGTCGTTTTGAGTTAATACCTTCATACCTATAGCTAGCTGAGATAAGTATTTTTCAGGCACTTTAAAATCAACTTTAATAATACTAATATCATCAAGTGTTGTGATAATGGTTGTATTACTTACGTATGCACCTACTGATATTTCTCGTTTACCTAGTAGACCAGAAAAAGGCGCAGTAATCGTCATTTCGTTTAGCTTTGTTTTTGCGCTTTCTAGTTGAGCCTCTGTTGCATCAACACGCGAAAGTTGCTCCTCTAGTAGTGACTTTGCTGTTGATTGCGTACGTGAAAGCTCAGTAAGGCGGTCTAGCTGGCGCTTTTCTTCACGCAGGTTTATGCCTAGTTCTTTAACCGCTAGTTGTTCTTGCTGGCTTTGTAGTTGAACTAATTTTTGACCTTTACTGACTAAGTCGCCATCTTTAAAGTATATATCTGTGACATAGTCGTTTTGTGCACTTTTAATATAAATTGCTTGGTTTGCGCGGGCACTACCAATGGCTTCTATCATTACTGCGTTTTCTTGAGAGGTAACCGTGTGAGCTGTTACTTGGGTCGACATTTGCGATAAATCGGCCTGTTCACCGTGGCTAGCGGGTAAATATAAGTAAACGCTAAATATTAAAAGTAGTGTAATAATAAATGGAAAGAGAGCTTTACCTGATTGTCTTGAGTACATTGATTTCATACCTGAAAATGAATTGTAAGTATTGTACGAAATAAGACCGGGAAAAGGCGGTTATGTATCTCATAAATTTGTGCGTTAAGCGTAAAAGTAAATAAGATTTATTCATTGTTCCTATTTTGTTGAGGAAAAGCGGTAAATGTATGAAATTTAAAACCACCTGTAGTTTTTGTTTAACCACAAGAAAGGTCATACTTTGGGCCGTTATTATGTTTGTATTTTATATGGTGTTTTATCAATATGGATAAACTTAACAAAGCGGTTAAATATCGTGCTCAAGGAGCTCGCTATGCAATAGAAATACTCATTGTTGGGGCGGTAGGCCTTGCCTTTATCATGCTGTTTAACTTATTGCGGCCGGGTGAAATTAGCATACTAGAAATATTTTTAGTAAGTTTGTGTATAGCCGCTATTTTTGTTGGTTTTTTAAAAACTCAAGAGCCTTATTACAGTCTAGTTTTAAGTGAGTCTGAATTAATTTATTGCCACAAATATGGCGCGTGGAGCATGTCTTGGAGTAATTTTCATCACAGTGGGATCCCCAAAGTAGAAGATGGGCTTGATCACCTAGAGCTTAATGCTGTGGGTGTTAAATTAAACGACATAGATGAGTTTTTAACAAGTATTGCACCGCGAATTGCAGGGAAACTATTAATAGAACAGCGCAACTTATTTATGCAAGTTGTTCAAAAACATTGCAAAAATGGCAATTGCCCATCAGAATGGTTAATAGAAGATACACATTACACTTCCTTAAAAGGAAAGAGCTATACTGGACTTATAGCTATGTTTGCTAATAGAACTAAGCACCTTCAACTGTTAACAGGTTACGACTTATTGTTACCTGCCAGTGTATTAGATAGAGATATTTGGGCATTTAGTGCTAACTTAAATAAGTGGAAGCGCCAGCCCAGTCAGTTTATAGCGTCGCAAATTAATAATTAAATTGCGGCTGTAGGAAAGAAGATGAGCCAAGACAGAGCCTTTTTAAAAAGTGGTCGAAATACCATAATACATAAAGACAAAAAACTTGATTTAGTGGTAGTTAACTCTGAGATCCACCCTAAAATAAAAGTAACTCAAAATGGCCTAGAACCATTTAAAGAAGAGTTACCTAAAAATCGACGTGACGCAAAAGACCGTTACCTAGAAATGGTTTACGTTAGCAGTGCAGATGTTTTTGGTGAAGAAAAGCAACTGCTTTTTATTCAGGCTTTGGATGGTCGAGAGTACAAGGTAGATTACAGTAAAATAGGTACAAAGTTGTTTGTGCGTATCCATCAAGATACTTATATGTAGCTATTTAATGGCATCTTTATTGCTTGTGATTACACTATAGTAATTATTTGACATAAAAGGTGCTACGTATGAAAGCGTTTGCTTTAATCCCTCTCATTTCTTGCGGTTTGCTGAGTGCGTGTGGAGGCGGTGGTGGTAGCGACGATACCGGTATAGAGTCATCAGTGAATGCCGGAACTGACTTACAAATTATCGAAAAAAGTGAATTTACCATTACTGCACAAGGCTCTCCTGCAGACGGTACATTTACTTGGCAACAAGTAAGTGGCCCAAGTTTAGATGGATTCCCACTTGATGGTGCAGAGCAAACCCTTACAGCACCAGATGTTAAAGCTGACAGCGAAATAATTTTAAGAGTTAGCTATCAAAGTACTGGAAGCAGTGCTGTTAGTGATGATATTACAATTTCTGTTAGTTCTAATAATCAGCTACCTCTTGTGGTAGTAACGCAAACCTTACCCGAAACACTTCCCTCTGTTTATAAAGATACAATTACCTTAAGTGCTCTTGAATCAACAGATCCTGATGACAATGGCCAAATAGATACTTATTTTTGGGAACAGTTATCAGGCTTAGATCTTGATATTACAAGCTTTGATGAGTCAACGCTGAGCTTCTCTCATCCGTTACTTGAAAGCAATACCAATTTATCTTGGAAATTAACAATTACTGACGATGAAGGTGGGCAAGCAAGTACGCAATATGATATGACACTTAATAAAACTAATGAGCTGGTGGATGCTAATGCTGGGGATGATCAAACTGTAGAAGAGTTTGAATTAGTTACCCTAGATGCAACAGGCAGTGAAACAGTCACAGATACTTATGAGTGTACCTGGCAACAACTTACCGGTAATGCCGAAACGCTTAGTAGCGCGAGCCAATGTACAACAACATTTACTGCATCTGATGTAGATACAGATACTACTTTAAGCTTTGAGGTGACAGTAACAGATTCAAAAGGGCGTACCGATACAGATTCTTTATTTGTTGATGTTACACCTAAAGCGCTGGGACTTATAAACGACAGCGGTGTAGGTGAGTGCTATAACAATACTCAACGAATAAACTGCGCAAGTGATGACTTTCCTGAGCAAGATGCTGAGCTTGGCCGCGATAGTTACGCAAATAGATTAGATAAAGTAGGTAAAGGTAATCTGGCATTTGATTATACTAAGTTAAACAAGTTTGCCGATGAAGTTGCAGATGATAGCAGTGACTTTACCTGTATTCGCGATAATGTGACTGGCTTAGTGTGGGAAGTAAAAAGTGCTCCTTCAGGTACTGTGCCAGACACCTCATTGCGAGATGGGCAAAATCATTACTTTTGGGATATAGGAGAGACTACTTTTACAGATACAAGTACTGCAAATAGCACGTGTCCTAACGATACAAGTTGTGGAGTTCAAAGTTATATAAACGAAGTGAACGACTTAGATTTTTGTGGTGGTACTAATTGGCGTTTACCAACGTACACTGAGCTTTTAGGTTTAATTGATTATGGCAAGCAAGGGCAAAGAGTATTGATCGACGAATCGTTATTTCCTTATATTCCTCAAGCGGGCGAGATAGAAGATGTAGATTTACCTTATTGGACCTCGCAAACAGCCGCCGATGGTACTAGTTTATCGCAAGCTTATATTATCGATATGAGTAGCGGGAATGACCTTGCTTACCCTAAAGAAAACACCGCTTATGTACGCCTAGTTAGAAGCCGTTAGGAGAAAATGATGAAATTAAAATTACTCTATGTTCTAGCTGCTACCGCGTTTAGCTTTAATGTTGCTGCTGAACAAACATGTTACGCAGGTGCAGACACTACAACCGCAACAGATAGGTTTACTATAAATACAGACGGTACTGTATCAGACAGTGAAACAGGTTTAATGTGGCAACGATGTAGCTATTCGCAAACCTACAACGAGGATACAGAACTTTGCGAAGGGTCTACACCTTCTATTAATTGGCAAGAAGCTCTGCGCGGAGCAAAAAATGATACAACCGCCGATTACGATGATTGGCAAGTGCCTAATATTAAAGAGCTGGCGAGTATTTTAGAGCACAGCTGTACAGAGCCAAGTATTAATGAAGATGTATTTTTAGGCACTAAGTTACAAAATTATTGGTCTAATACATCAGGTGTAAGCACAATGAGCTCAGCGTGGGTATATCAGTTTGATAGCGGGTTAAATAGTTTACATGCTAAAACAAGCAACGTGTATTTACGCTTAGTTCGTTACGAAAAATAATATAAACCACTATTTAAATGATGCAGTATTTATTGGCATCGTAACAAAAGCACAGCTTTAACGCTGTGCTTTTTTGTTTTACATAAATTTACGTTATTTCACCAATAAAGTGCTTATAAGATTGTTACTTAGTGTGTTTTTTTGCCATTATAGGCCGTGATTTAATTACGAAGGAATATCACGGTGTATCTAAGCTATTTTGGCCTAAGCGAAAAACCTTTTTCGATCTCGCCTAACCCTCATTACTTATTTTTAAGTGAACGCCACAAAGAAGCATTAGCACACCTAACCTATGGATTGGGTGAAGATGGCGGCTTTGTATTATTAACGGGCGAAGTAGGCACAGGTAAAACAACTATTACGCGCAGTATGTTAGAGCAGCTGCCAGAAAATACGCAAGTGGCAATGATCCATAACCCTGCGTTATCAGAGCTTGAACTTTTAGCAAGTATTTGTGATGAGTTAAAAATTAGTTACGACTCGCAAAATGCCACACTAAAAAGCCTAACCGATATTATTAAACAGCATTTAGAAATGAATAATAAGTCGGGTGGCCACACCATACTTATTATTGATGAAGCCCAATTATTAGCACCTGATGTACTAGAGCAGTTACGCTTATTAACTAACATAGAAACTGATCATAAAAAGTTACTGCAAATAGTGCTAGTAGGGCAACCTGAATTGCAAGAGCTATTAAAACGAAATGAATTAAGGCAACTTGCTCAGCGAATTACTGCTCGATATCACTTATTACCGTTAACGCAAGGGCAAACGGTGGCTTATATTAAGCACCGTTTACATATAGCAGGCTGTGATAAAGGAATATTTTCAATGGATGCCATGCAAACTGTACATCAGTTAACTGGCGGAGTGCCTCGCTTGATGAACTTAGTATGTGAGCGGGCATTAGTAGGGGCTTTTGCAAAGCAACAGCTAATAGTTGATAGCGATATAATAAAAAAATCAGCGCAAGAATCATTACCTATGGATTTTATAGCAACTGATAATAGCGCTTCAAAACCAAGTGGATACACCTCGTACGGCTTTGCCTTTGTTGCATTGTTTGCAGCAGGTGTTGGCCTTTCATTTATTATATAGTTAGGTGATTAATGTCTTATTTATTAGATGCATTAAAACAATCGCAACAAGCAGATATGAGCGCCGAGCAATACGATTTGCAATCAGAACAATTAAAACAACAACAAGCACTCAAGCGTTATCGTAAATTAGCGTGGTTACTCGGAGGCAGTATTGCCGCTTTTATAACTGTCGCTGGTGGGTTTGCCAGTGGTAAGTGGCTACAAAGCAGCCCCTTTTTTGAAAAGCCAGTACTTAACGAAGCTACAAAAATTGAAGCGGATAGTAAAGCGCCTGTAAAAGTGAGCGAAGAAGAGCAAACAGCATCTTTAAATTCAGCAAATAAATCATCGCCTTTAGAGTCTATGAAAACTGCAGATAGCACTAATAAAGCGTCTATTGAAGGTCAGGTTGTATATGTACAAACACAATCTGGTGTGCAAAAAATGCTGCTAACCCCGCAAGGGCAATATATTCCAATGAATGATAATCCTATGCAAACTCAGCAAGGTTATAATGTAAAAATGCCTATAAATGCCAATGGTTATAGCCAAAATACATTTAATCAACCTGTGCAGAACTACAACCCCAATACCTATAATGCACAAGGGCAAAACTCACAGTTTATGCAGCCTCAAACGCCAAATACAAGCTCTGCTGGGCTAGATATGAGCAAATATAAAGTGCTGGGTAAACCTGTTAATAGTAATGCAGGGCAAAATACATCAACGACACAAAGCGATCCTGAATTAGATGCGGTGCCAACTAAATTAAAAGACGCGTTTGCACAAGCAATAAAAGACTCTGAACAGGAGCAAGATTACGAAGTAACTCAAGGCTCTCGCACTTCTTCTCGTGTTAACCCTGTAGAGCTATTACCAGACGGCCTACAAGCAATGCTACCAAGCATAAAATATCAGGCGCATATTTACTCATCAAGCGCAGATAAACGTTGGATCAAGTTAAATGGACGAGAGCTTCATGAAGGTGAAAGCATCGGAGTTTTAACTGTAATAGAGATTACGCCAGAGCAAAGTGTACTTGATTTTGATGGTTACGAGTTTAGCTTAAAAGCATTGCAAGACTGGCCGCAATAATAAGGTAGGAGTTGTATCAATAGAGCCGCACTATCGCGTTCTGAGCGGCTTTATTAAGGTAAAATAGAATTTTTATAAAAGCGTTCTAAATCAATATTATATTCTTTTGGTTTTACGGCAGACTCTAGCGAGTCAGACGTTTTTTTATTTGATAAATCTATATCTTGTACTTCCGTATAGCGACCATGTTTAGCACTATAAAAAGTTTTAACTGTAGGCTTTAAGGGGGTCGCTGGGTTGCTTTCGGTTACCAAGCCCACTTTTTGACTCGACAACCTGACAAGAGTACCTACAGGGTGAATACCAATACACTGGATAAACTTAGTTAATAGCTCACCATCAAAACTGTCCGGGCATCCGTCTTTTAATATTTTAAAGGCTTTTATAGGCTCCATACCTGCTTTATAAACTCGCTCTGCGGTTAATGCATCGTATACATCTACAATCGATGCCATGCGAACATATAAGCTTATTTCATCACCTTTTTTACCAAAGGGGTAGCCTTTGCCATCCAATCGTTCATGGTGCATACCAGCAATATCTACAGCTACACCAGTTAATCCAGACTCTTCTAGTATTTGCTTTGAATAAAGTGCGTGTAGCTTCATTATTTCAAACTCGGCCTCGGTTAGACGCCCTGGTTTGTTGAGCACTTCATCTGGGGTTTTTATTTTTCCTATATCATGCAATAAAGCACCTGTTGTTAGCTCTACTATTAGGTCTTTATCTACGCCTAAATGTTTTGCAAAAATGCCCATTAAAATAGACACGTTTATTGAGTGCTCAAGTAAGTAAGCGTCTTTTTGGCGCATTTGCGTTAAACATGCAAGGGCATCTTGGTTTCTAAATACTGAGTCCATAAAACCACTGGCAAGCTCTCTAAATGGCGCTATATCTATATCACGGCCAGCCTTAATATCTTTAAATGCTTTTATCTGTAAGGTTTTAGCTTCGTCGTAAAGCTTTTTTGCTTTACCCATTTCTTGTTCACTACTGTGAACTTTCTGCCAGGGATCACGTTTTTTAATGATGGTAGATGTCTGGGTTGGTTCTTTTTCAGGTACTGAATCTGTGAGGGTTTTGTCTGGGTCTATTTCTACCTCTAAAATACCGGCATTTTTAAGCTTATCAATACCAGCCTGAGTTTTTACCCATCCCTGATTTTTGATCTTTATACGGCCTGTTTGTTTAGTAACACTTTGAACAAACATACCGGGTAATAGTTTTGAAATAGGAATAATTTTCAATCTAGTGGCTTCTGTTGTTAATCTTTCGTTAATTTAACAAATATGTACGTTACTGACTAATAAAAAAGGCACTTTACAGTGCCTTTTTTATTTTTTAGTGTAAAAGTATTGAGTTAACTAATCATCATCTTCAACAAGCGTCATTAGCGAGGTATTACCACCTGATGCTGTTGTATCAATACTAATTGTTTTTTCAGTAATTAAGCGCTTAATTAATGTATCGTAATACTCAGAGCTAATTACCGGTAAAATTGCCCCTTTGCGCTGTGCAAGTTGTTGGCTGAAGTAGCCTAAACGAGACGAGCGAGCAGCCACTACCGCACCTGCTAAATGAGGATGCGCCAAAATAGCTTGTAACTGATTAGGTTTAGCTACTTGGAATACGCCCTCGGCAACACCTGTAGAGATAAATTTATCTTTAAAGGCAACCGCTTCATCATAAAACAGCTCAGACGCTACAGTAATGACCGTATTACCTGCGGCAATTGCAGTAATGATAGACAATGCCCAAAAGTTAAATGAAGTACTTTTATCGGCGTAACACACTACACAACCACGCGCTTCAAGGTGAAGTGTATTAGACTCACCCGTTGGCCCTGGCAGGGTAGTAAACTTACGCATGTGTTTTTCAAGGCGGTTAAGCTGAGCACGTGCTTCTGAAAGCGTTAATGCTAAATCGTCTGCTAAATCGTCAATAATTTCTACTGTAGCAATTTTAGCAAGTAACTGTCGTACAGCCGAAACGCGGTCGTTTAATGGTGTTGCACGCCAAATTTTTTCATCGCGCATTGAGTTCGTCATTAGCTTTTGAACTTGCTCATTTGCACCGCTGTAGTGGTGTAAATCAAGCTCATCTGGCGTCAGGTTAGTCATTTGCACGTTATCTGGTGATGCTTTTTCTTTCACTAAACGTTGAAGATAGTTAGGGCCACCAGCTTTAGGGCCTGTACCTGATAAACCACGGCCACCAAACGGTTGCACACCAACAATAGCGCCAATCATGTTACGGTTTACGTATACGTTACCCGCACGCGACATTTTAGCTAAATACTCACAGCGCTCTTCAATACGTGAATGCACGCCCATTGTTAAGCCGTATCCTGTGTTATTTATTTGGTCAATCACATTATCAATATCGTTCGATTTAAAGCGTACAACATGAACACATGGGCCAAATACTTCACGCTTAAGTACTGATAAATCTTCAATTTCGTATAAGCGAGGAGCAAAGAAGTAAGCGCCATTTTGCGTGTTATCCGGAATTTTACACTCGTAATGAAGTATAGAATTACCTTTTAAGTACTCAACATGGTCGTTTAAGTTTTTAAGCGCTTTTTCGTCAATTACTGGGCCAACATCGGTTGAAAGTAATGAAGGGTCGCCAATGTGTAATTCAGCTAAAGCACCTTTAAGCATTTCAATAATGCCATCAGCTACGTCATCTTGAATAAATAGCACACGAAGAGCAGAACAACGTTGTCCAGCACTTTGGAAACCCGAACTAATTACATCGTCAACAACTTGCTCAGGAAGGGCTGTTGAGTCCACAATCATACAGTTCTGACCACCTGTTTCTGCAATTAACGGTACTTGAATATCGTTACGGGCAGCAAGTGTTTGAGAAATAAGTGTGCCTGTTTCTGTAGAGCCGGTAAACATAACAGCCTGAATACGCTCATCAGGGACAATTGTTTTACCAACTTCTGAACCGCGTGCAACAACAGGTTGTACAACATGCTCTGGTAAGCCAACAGATAACATTAACTCTATAGCACGAAGCGCAATTAAGCTTGTTTGCTCAGCTGGTTTTGCAATTACAGTGTTACCAGTAACAATAGCAGCAGCCACTTGGCCTAAGAAAATCGCTAGAGGGAAGTTCCATGGGCTAATACATAAAATTACGCCACGGGCTTCAAAACGCTCATCTTGAGAAAGCTCTTCAGCGCGCGCTGCGTAGTAACGGCAAAAATCAACAGCTTCACGTACTTCATCAATACCATCTTGCGCAATTTTACCCGCTTCTTTAATACAAATAGCCACTAGTTCATCGTGATGACGCTCTAAAATATCAGCCACACGGCGTAATAAGTTAGCACGCTCTTTTACTGATGTTTGTGACCAAGTTTCAAATGCGGCTTCTGCATTTGCAAGCAAGGTTTTCATTTCATCGCCAGATTGTAATTTAACGTGGCCAATGATTTCTTTATGGTTTGCAGGGTTTTTAACTGCAAGTGAGCCTTCTGGTACTTGGCTTGGCTCAATTAAATGCTCGTTAAACCACATATCAAGGTTTTCTTTGAAAGGGGTAATAACGTTAATATCAGTTAAATCCATGCCTTTTGAATTGGCACGTTCTTCACCGTATAAGTCTATTGGCATTTTAATTTGCGTATTGTATTTGTTACGCAGGCCTTGCAGTGTTTCTACTGGGTCTGGTAGTAACGACTCAACAGGTTTAGTTGTATCTACTATTGCATTTACAAACGAAGAGTTTGCACCGTTTTCTAATAAACGACGTACAAGATAAGCAAGTAAGTCTTCGTGCTGACCTACTGGCGCATATACGCGGCACTGAATTTTTTCTTCGTTAACGATTTGGTCAAATAATGATTCACCCATACCGTGTAAGCGTTGGAATTCAAAACCTGTGTTATCGCCTTTAGCAACTTCTAAAATAGTCGCTGCAGTGTAAGCGTTGTGTGTTGCAAATTGCGGGTAAAGCACGTCACGCGCTTCAAGCATTTTAATTGCACATGCTTTGTAAGAAACGTCAGTTGTCGCTTTACGCGTAAACACCGGGAAGTGCTCTAAACCATCTTGCTGAGTGGTTTTGATTTCTGTATCCCAGTATGCACCTTTAACTAAACGTACCATCATCTTGCGACCCACACGAGTTGCAAGGTCAGTTAGCCATTCAATTACAAAAATAGCGCGTTTTTGATAAGCCTGTACCGCTAAACCAAAACCTTGCCAATCACCAAGATCTTTATCGCTAAATACCGCTTCAATAACATCTAAAGAAATATCTAAACGGTCAGCTTCTTCAGCATCTACCGTAAAGCCGATATCGTACTTTTTAGCAGCAAGCGCAAGCTCTTTAAGTTTTGGCACAATTTCTTGCATTACACGTTCTTTATGAGTGAACTCATAACGAGGGTGAATCGCAGAAAGTTTAACTGAAATACCCGGGCTTTTAACTGGTCCACGGCCATTTGCCGCTTTACCAATTGAGTGTATTGCATTCATGTAGCTGTCAAAGTAACGCTTGGCATCTTTCATGGTGCGCGCGCCTTCGCCTAGCATATCGTAAGAATATACATAGCCTTTTTGCTCTGTGTCGGCAGCGCGCTCAATTGCTTCGTCAATGGTACGACCCATTACGAATTGCTTACCCATAATTTTCATTGCAAAGTTTACAGACTTACGAATAACCGGCTCGCCTAAACGACCAATGGTCTTTTTAAGCATACCGAACTGTTGTTCTTTAGTTTTGTCTGTGTAGTTAACCATTTTACCGGTTACTAATAATCCCCAAGAAGATGCGTTTACAAATAATGAATCGCTGCTTCCTAAGTGAGAGCTCCAATCGCCTTTAGCTAACTTGTCGCGAATAAGCACATCTTGAGTTGCTTTATCTGGTACGCGAAGCAGTGCTTCGGCCAAACACATTAATACAACGCCTTCTTCACTTGAAAGTGAAAATTCGTTTAAGAGCGCATCAACACCGCTTTGACCATCTTGGTCTTTACGAATGTTTAAAACAATCTGACGAGCCCTTTCCCACGCACGGCTTCGTGCTTTTACGCCAACTTCTGCAAGCGGTAAAATATGATCAATAACCGCATTTTCGTCTATGCGGTAAAAGTCACGGATTCTTTGTCTAATAGGACAAGTCGTTGTTAAATCGCCGTTGAATAACATAAGCAACCCTCAGGAGTGTTAAGATTTAAAGTAAAGTTAATTACCAATAAATTACCAGTGATATTGTGAGTGCATTCTAAATAAATTTCAGCAGAATATGCTGGTTAAATTTCACGATTTACGATAATTTACAGGGTATAAATTTAACTTATCCGCATAAAATTCTGTTATGAGCATTCCAAATAGATTACGCATGCTTGATCGTATCGATTTAGCTATATTAGACGTTCTTCAAAAGAACGGCAGAATTTCGAATGTTAACCTAGCAAAACAGGTTAATTTAAGTGCCAGCCCATGCCTTGACCGTGTTAAACGTTTAGAGCAAGAAGGCTATATTGAAGGCTACTATGCCAAGCTTAGCGAAGCTAAACTTAATCAGAGCTTAGTGGCGCATGTTCAAGTATCACTTGTTGCTTCAAACACCGCTGTATTTAAAGTATTCAGAGAGCACATATTGAGGATAGAACAAGTCGTCGAGTGTGACATGGTAGCTGGCGGCTATGACTACCTTTTAAAAATTCGTGTGTCTAACATGGAAGAGTACAGGCAGGTACTAGGTGATTTAGTCGATATCCCAGGGGTAGGGACTCATCATACCTATATGGTTATCGAAAAAATCAAAAAAGATAAAGGTCTGCTAATAGACGTATAAGCCTATTTAATAACAAAAACCGCCAAGTGCGGTTTTTATTTCAGTACATAAAGGTTCTATCAATATAGGTCGTACACTACCTTATACATAATTTATTACGCCCTTCCGACTTCGCTCTATATAACGCCGTGTCAGCTGCGCATACTAATGCTTCAGATGTTCTGTACTGATTATCGTATTCGCAGGCAAGGCCCTGGCTTACACTTATTTTTACATTTGGTGGCAGCCCAATATCTCTAAAGTTAATGTTGAGTATTTTTTCTTGAATACGCTTAGCAATCATTTGTGCATTTGAAATGTGCGAACGAGGTAGTACAACGGCAAACTCTTCACCGCCATACCTAGCTACTAAACTGTCTTTAGAGGGGAGGCATTCTTCAATTGTACGCGCGACTTTTTGAAGGCATTTATCACCTTTTACATGACCAAAGTTATCGTTAAATAATTTAAAGTAATCAATATCAATAAGTATAAAGCTAAGAGGCTGCTTGTTAACTATGCACTCTTGCCAATTTTTAATGATGGTTTTTTCTAAAGTACAACGATTAGAAATGCCAGTGAGATGATCAAGCTTGGCTACATTTTCCAGTACTTTATACTTTTTAACGTGCTTTGAAATATCATGCATTATACAAATAAAAAGTGGGGTATTTGCGACTACCGATTCGGGTAAACATGATATAGATAGCTCAACATCTAAAAAGTTACCATTGGCTTTAATTATTTTTACTTCTTTAGGACCATGGTTAAGCGGCGTTTGATAATTGTTTTTCCAACTTTCAAACATGTAATTGTAATCGTCTCTATATTGCTCTTGTAAAAACGATTGCCACTTTTTACCAATTATGGCTTCAAGTGGCATATTAAAAAACTTTGCAGCAATCGGATTTACAGACTCAAATACACCGTGTGCATTTACAATAAAAATAGCATCGGCCATCACATTAGTAACATTAATAATCGCGCTTATTTTTTCATTGTTAACGGTATTAGAAATGCTGCTCATTAATGCAGATACAGCGTTGTTGGTGTTATTTGCTCTACTATTTTCATTATTGTTAGACATGGTGTTGCTCATTTTTATTGTTAATGAAACTTGATGTCTAGCAGTGTATTTAATTTATGGGTTTTAAACCTTTCGGTAACCTTCTGGTTTAAGTTGCTTATTTTATTATGTTTTTAATTAGGAAAGTACTGAGGTTTAGTTTTTATAACTTTGAAGAGTAGTAGGCGAAAAGGTGGTAAGTCTATAAATAAATTGCACAGGGGTAAATTAGGCCTGTGCAATTTAGAAATCAATAATAAAGCGTTGTTAATTAGTTTTCTTCTTCATTGATAACTTGAGGGTCGGTACTTGTATAAGGATTACCATTGCACTCAACATTAAATACTAAACAGGCAGTACCTGGGTTTTCATCGGTGTCGATAACGGTAATTTTACGGCCGTTATCGCTTACTTTAAAGCTGAAGTCTTGAGCGCAAGGCGCTTCTTTATCGACATCAGTAATAGTGGCGCCAGTAAATAAAAAGCCCTTAGCAAGCGTGGCTTCATCTAAACTATAAATGCCCGCAGTTTCGGTTCTAACAACTCCGCCGCCTGTAACTTCTTTGCCATCTACAGAGTATGTAAAGTTAGCTTCGTTGTCACTGCCTAGTGCAATGTTAACTGTAAAGTGAATTTGCTCTTGAGTGTTATTCATATTATTTCCTTTTGTATTTATGGTTATAGTTGAAAGTTGTTAATGCCCAGCTTAACCAGACGGGCTTTAATTTTGGGTATTTCGTTTGCTCGGTTCAAGCAAGTGTATGCCTGAACCTGTGGGTATGTTATGAGAATGCTTTGGTTTGTATTTACTGTTTTAGCAATTTCTTGAAGCGCATTTAAGCAAAATTGTTCTTTTTGTATACTCGTAGCAGCTAACTTAGCTTTCAGCAGGTTTATTCGTAAAAGTACTAAATTATCACCAATTTTTACTTGTTTAGTTATCAACTGTTGGTAGTTTTCGTTACTCTCAAGCGTAGTTAATAATTTTTGGGCTTTATGCTGTAAGTTTCTATCTATAAAATACTGAATCAAAACAATTTTTATATTAATGAGCCTGGTATTATTAAAGCTTTGTGACTTTAAGAATGTAATAATTTCTTCTATCCTTGGATCAATATTTTTGTCATTAGATAACATCAATAATTGCGCTAAAGATCGGTAATACATAAGCTGAAGTTTATTGTCTTTGAAATCTTGTTTTAATGCATTGCTTACCATTTTGTTAGCAAATAGCGCTTTTTGGTAAGCTATTCGTTTATCGGCTAAATAGCTCAATAAATAGCTTTGCTGCATATGTATATTTGCTGACATATACAAAAGGCTTGCATCATTGGGGTAGCGATTAGTCATTTCTTTGACCACTGAAGCTGCATTTTCTAACATATTTACCGTTGTACTAAAGCCGCCTAACTTCTCTTCTGTTTTTGCCAGCCAACTGATGGTATCTGCTTTATCGCGCAGTAAGTTTTTGTTGCTGGGTTTAAGCTCAAGGGCTTCATTTTTAAGGGTGAGTGACTCTGTAAAGCTTTGCTTTGCGGCTATGTAGTTAAATTGCTTTAAATACAAAGATCCCAGCGAATTATACGAATAAGATAGCTCCATAATCGAGCTAAAATCATTCGGTGCTAACGAATACATCTTTTCGCTATATGAATGGTATTTTTTAAATAATGGCTCAGTGGCAGCGTAATCACTTTTATCATAATGAAGCTGGCCGAGCCAAAAGGCATTGGCACCGGCGAGGGTGAGTAGCTCTAAGTTGTTTGGCTGGATTTTTAATAATGCTTCAAGGCGAATGCGGGCGTTTTCAAAGGCAGTGAAGGCCTCAATGGTTTTCCCGCGAGAATAGGCCACTTCCCCCATGGCTTCCAGAGTTTGCGCGTATTGAAAGCGACTTTTAAATTCGCCATGTTGACTGCTAAAGTTAAATAGCGAGCTTGGTTCATCAACTTGATTAGTAAAATACTCAAGTGCTTTATTACTAATGCCATCAAGTAAGTCCATACGTTTAACGCTGCGTAGTTTGTCGGCAAAGTCGCCGACCATAAACCCCAGTAAGCTTTCTGCCTCAAGCTGTTTTTTTTGCGCGTGTTGTTGGGCTTTAAAGCTAGTGAAGCTCATTAATGATGCGGTAAATGTAAGTAAGCATAATAGAGCAACGGTCACTCGCTTTACTCTTACTTTTGTTTTTGTTCTTTTTACAGAGCTTTTAATAAGAGCATGCTCGTTATCATCTAGTTTAAACAGTTTGTCATTAAGCAATAGCTGCGCTTCTTGTAGCGGTTTACCTGGCGCAAGGAGGTAAGCGCTACTTTTACCTTCATCTATCCAATTTTGTGCTTGGTGTTGTAAGCGACTTTTTATTGCTAATGCATCTTTGTGATCGCTTATCCACTGTTTTGCGCGCGGCCATTGACGTAATAATGCTTCGTGCGCAAGGCTAAAACAGGCCTCTTGGTTTTGTAAGTGCGATACAAATAAGCGGCTATCGACCATGGCTTGAACAAGCTCTTTTTGGCTGGTATTGGTTAATGCCTTCCAGCGCGCTGCGCGGCTAGTAATCGTTTTACCATCAGGGTTTAGCGTTATTAACTGTGATAACACGCTTTTTAGTTGCTGTTGTTGCGCTTTAGAAAGGCCAATAAATACATCTTCTGCCTTTTTGCCTATGGCGCCCTCAATACCGCCAAGTTTTTTATAAACACTGTGTAGTAACTCGTTATTATCACTACGCTGTAAATACAGCTCTTGCAGAGTGTATTGCAGCATAGGCAGTGCATCGGGGTTGTTGGCGGTATCGGCGCACAGTATTTCATCCAGTGGTGTTTGGGTTTGCGGGTCGTGTGAAAACGTTAAATTAGCGGTTATTGCTGGCAAGCGAATAATTTGTTGAAGCTCGTGCCTGTTTGGGGGTATTAAGTCGTAATGCGCGCCATTAGCTTTGCCAGCCATTAGGCTTGGTTGCTCAACCACTAAAGGATAAAAATCGTTTCTGCACGCACTAAATACAATCACCGCTTTAGACGTTGCTAAGTGCTCAATAACTGATAAAAAGTGGCTACGTGTTTCGTTACTAAATAGTGGCGAGGAAAGTAGTACTTCTAAACGGTCTATAAATAAAAATAATTGCGGCTTGTGGATTTGTGTAGAGGTTTTGCTAAGCACTGATTTTATGGTATTGATGGCATTATCAATACTGTGCTCTAGCTGCTGAGCAAGTACTTGCGCGCTTAACCCTTCAAATACAGGTTGATTGTTTATATCCCAGTCGAGTAGCGCAGAGGCTAAATCTAAAAAAAGCCTATCTTTATGTACATCTGCAAAATCGAGCTGACAATAAGAAAGAACTCCGATGCCGTTATAGCCTCGCTCGTCGAGTAACTTTGGCAGTATACCCGCATTAACTAATGATGACTTACCTGTGCCACTAGGGCCTAGGATTAAACAAAATGCGCGTCCAAAATTAACTTGACTCGATATTCTATCAAGTAAGGTAGATACCGATTTATTTCGGCCAAAAAACAAGTGTGTATCGGCTGGATTATATGCGCTTAAACCTAAAAAGGGAGAACCACCTTGCCACGTGTTTTCAGTTGCTGTTATGTCATCTGCTAATGGAAACTCAAGTTTAGCAATAATCCGGTAACCACGTTTGCGGATAGTTTCTATGTAGGTGGGTTCACTTGCTTTATCGCCAAGGGCTTTTCGTAGCTGAGTAATGATTTTATGTAGCGGGTTATCGCCAATTTCAATATTTTTCCAACAATGATCTAATAGCTCATCGCTGGTGACTATTTCACCTTTTTGCAAACACAGGTGCACTAATACATCTATGGCTTTAGGTTCTAATTGCTTAGTTTTACCTGCTCGCTGAACGGTATTTGACTGGGGATTGACTTGCCAATCACCTAAGTAAAAGAGGCTGCGATTCATAATGGCTCATTATTGTTATTGTGTGATTAAAGCGAGAGAATAAATAGTTATTTAACTAATTATTTATATTACAGAATAAACAACAAACACAAAAAGAGTTTTTGCTAAAAAAGGGAAGTTTAGGGCGTGTTGAACTTTGATGGTTGAATTTGCAGCAGTGTGTATGGTTTTTAGGCAAGGCGGAGCCTATGAAGTGTGGTTACTCCCCATAAATAGGCGATAACGCAGCATAAATGCCAAACATGCGCTGCCCTTCGGGTTCTGCCTAGGGGCGATAAACTCTTTGTTACTCGGTTTTTACTTAGCCCACTAGGCTACAAACCTCGCGCCGCGATTTAATCGCCCCTAGATTGAACAAATTTCAATCCGCAAAGATCAACACGCCCTAGTGATGTAGGTAATGCAATACTGCATTACCTACTAAGTTTAAAGGTTAAATATCGTTTTTATTTATGGTCACTACGCGTTGCGGGAACGGTATTTCAATTTCAGCGTTGTTAATAGCTTTATAAACACCACCGTTAATAGCGAGCTTTGTTTCGATTATTTTTGTAGTAGGCACCCAATACCTGTAACTAATAGTGACGCCACTATCAGCAAAGCGCTCTATGCCTATTTGAGAGTGTGGGTTTTGAGCAACTAACTCGTGTGCGTTGAGTACTTCTTCAATAAGACTAATAGCGGTATCAGCACATGCACTATAGGCAATATCTATTTCACCTTTAACTAATGAATAACTAAATGAGTTATGAATTATTTCGCCCATTATATGTTTGTTAGGAATAGTAATTTCTACTTTTTCTTCATCTATTAAAATGGTGTAGCCAAGCTCTATAGTTTTAACTTGGCCGCTTACATTTTTAACCTCAATGGTATCGCCAACTACAAAAGGGCGTGTAGCTATAATGGCAAGGCCTGCACCATAGTTAGATAGCATACCTTGCAGTGCTAAACCTGCACCTAAAGACGCTGCACCTATTGCTGCCACAAAAGGAGTAACGCTTATCCCTATTTTGCCCAGCGCTATAATAACCACCATAACAATAAGCAATACCTTAACTACATTGCTTACAAAGTTGGTTAAAGTAACGTCGATATTATGACGAGCCATTAAGCTTGCAACCACATTGGCTATTTTTTTAGCTACCCATAAGCCCAGTAGTAATATAAAAATAGCGCCTACAATCTGCATGCTGTAGGTAACTAGGTACTCGGTGAGCATGGTGTAGTATTTTTCAAATTGTTCTATTTCAGAACTGATCATAGCGGGCTCTTTAAATGATGGTAATACGATTTTTGCTAACTATAGCAAAGTGTTGACTAAAAAAGGATAGAGCAACGGCACTATAATTGCCGTTAATAATGCGCTTAATGCCATAGCAACAGACGAAAATGCGCCTACTTTTGGATGTTCACTAAGGGCTGCGGCAGTGCCAATTGCATGGCACGCAGTTCCCATTGCAACGCCTTGCGCTTCGTGATTATAAATAGCAGCCAGTTTAAATAGCATAAAGCCAAATAAAGCCCCTAATAAGCCTATAAAAATAACCAAGGCGGCGGCGAGCGAGCTTATTCCTCCTAAGGAGTCTGTCACTATTAAAGAGATGGGCGTTGTTACACTTAAAGCCGCAACAGATGCACTTAAGCTGTTAGGCACGTCAAATAACACACTCAGTACAAATGCAACAAAAGTAGCATTAACAATGCCTAAACTGCAGGTGCTTACTATGAGTAATAAGTTTTTTCGTACATGAATAAATTGCTGATATAAAGGCAGTGCTAAGGCAACAATTGCGGGTTCTAATAACCAGCTAAGTAGTTGACTGTGAGAGGAAAATTGGGAATAGGGCAAGTTTAAGTTAACAAGCAGCAAAGCAATAATAGCAATACTTAAAAATACCGGATTAGTAAGTGATTTTAAAACACCGTTTTGAACTTTCTTGTTTAGGGCCCTTAGCAGTACAAATAAGGCAACAATAAAGGGGATACTTAACCACCATAAATTAGGTGTTAGCTCAGTCATTGTTATCTCTACCTTTAAAATAAGCCATAACCGCACTTACCAGCAGTAAAGTACTGGTAGGAACGAGTAATACCACAGAGACTAAAAAAGGCCCGTTCGATTTTATAAGGTCTATATGCTCAATAAAACCGACTCCTGCAGGAATGAAAAATATTGGCATAATATTTAAGATTGGTGATGCGCAGGGCATTACATAATGCTCTTTTACAATGCCCGATAACAGTAAAGTGAGTAAAATAACCATGCCAAGCAGAGGGGCAGGAAAGCTGCCGCCAATAAAATGCATAACTAATTTAGCTAAAGTTAAACACAATAAAATAATAGCGCTGCTGAGTAAGTACTTCATTTAAGTAGCTTATAAATAAAATGAGGGTTTAACTTTAGCAAATTTGTGCGCGCCATGCATTGGGCGTTAGTCTTACCAGCGCTTAGCATTATTGTAAGTTATATCAGTTTTCCCTTTAGCTTTAGCTATCGCTTTTTTAGTGTTTGGGTTTAGCAGTAATCGCACTTGGCTAAATGTTTCTTTAGCTAATATTTTACGTTGATTAAGCTTATAGCTTTGCTGTGTTATACGTTTAATTGCAGCTAATGTATCTGGCGAGCGCTCAAGCAATGTGTTTAACATGGTGTGTGTTGCCGTTTGTGTATCGTCGGTGAGTTGAGTAACTAACCCTAATTGTTCAGCTTGCTGAGCACTAATTGGATTTGCATGACTGGCAAGCCATTGTGCATGGTCGCGCTTTACAAGGCCACTTAGTACTACATTTGCGCCCATATCAGGGCAAAGTCCCCAGCGGGCTTCCATAATGGCAAGTTTTGCATTGTTATTAACAATTCTGTAGTCGGCTCCTAAGGCTATTTGTAATCCTCCACCTAAGCAGTTGCCATCTATTTGTGCAATAACCGGTACATTTAACGATTGCCAGCCTAAAACAACCTTTTGAGCTAGGTTTTGATTACCCGGTAACCACTTAAATAGTAGTTTTACAATGTTAAAGGGGGAAGCCATAACGCCTGCTACATCAAGCCCTGCACAAAAGTGTTCACCTTCGCCTTTAATGACTACAGCTCTAATACTGCGATCTTGTTTGATGTTATTGATTGTTTTTTTTAATTGTACAAACATTTCAAAGCTTAGGGCGTTTTGTTTTTGTGCCCTGCAAAGTGTGACAGTAGCAATATTATTTAGTTTTTCTAATTTTATCATGGTTACTCCTCTGACCTCTTTTGAGCTTAAGTTTTTATCAGCGTTAAGTACATATTTATAAAAAATAAATTGAATTATTTAGTAATCCTTTAGTCATAATTAATTAATTTAGCGAGTATCTACTTTTATTTATTGGTATTGTTTTTAATGGTTTATTTATAGCAATAAATGTAATTAATGCAGTTATTCAAGGTGTTAGGAAGTTCCTTAAGTAATGAATTTATTAAATGCTGAATCAAGCATGACTCGGTAACAAAAAAATCTGTTTTTTAAGCGTATTTTTCTCAAACTTGTTTCTAGTTTTGATATTATGACGCCACTTTAAAGCTTAAGGTTAAGCAATTATGTCGGGTCCACGTTTATACACAGAAGAAGAAGCTACTCACCAAGCCTATGATATTTTTTTAGAACTGGCGCCTAATAACCTTAGCGATAAAGACGTTGAGGACTTTAATGAATACCGAGAAGAGTTAGGATTTATTGAAGAAGGTGAACCTGATGACCAATGGCAAGACTTTGTAGCGCTTGAAATAGAGCCTGAACACTTTATTCAGGTATTAGTAGGTTTAGAGTTTGAAACCGACGATGTGTTATTTGCAAAAATTTTAATTAGCCGTGATAAAGACGCACCGTTTTGTCATATTTTATGGAAAGAAACAGCGTAAGCATTGCGCTTACTTGTTTTAATTGTGTATCAGAGAGAGTTCTGTGCGTAAGTATTTATTTTTAATTCTTTTAATGATTAGTAGCCCTAGCTGGGCAGTTGATCCGTTTGAGGATTTTCATGAATATGGCAAGCTTTCAGATGAAGAAATTCATGAGTTACACAAAGGCGAAATGTTTTATGGTGATACCGAGTTTGGCTTAATTTTAAGTAAAGGTAACACCAACTCCACAAGCTTTAAGCTCAAAGGCAACTTGTATCAAGACTTTGAGAAATGGCGAAATCAATTCAAAATAGACTCCCTTTATAAGCGCGACCAAAATGACGATACGGGTACAACCGATGTAACCGCAAATCGTATATTTGTATCTGCTCAGGGTAACTACAAAGTAGGCGTTAAAAACTCTTCACTTTTTATTTATGGCGATTATGAAGAAGATGAATTTAGCGGCCTTGATTTTAAAAGCACGATAGCAACCGGTTATGGCGCGCGGGTATATCAGGGCGTAAAAAATAAAGTTGATATTGATGTTGGGCCTGGCTTGTACCGCTCAGTTGCAGATGATGAATCTGAAGTGAGTGAAGATGAGCAAAACAAAACAGGTTACTTAGTCCGTGTTGCTATGCAGTGGGAGCGATTAGTTTCAAAACGAACTCGTTTTAACCAAGATGTAAGTATTGAGCAATCACTTTCTGGGTTAAACTCTCGTTTAAAATCAGAAACTGCGCTCATTAGCCAAGTTATTGGTGCGGTATCACTTAAGTTTGCTTATATGTATCGTTATAATTCAAAGCCAGAAGACGATAACCTCAAATACGACTCAGAGTTGAGTGCCACCTTGGTATACAGCTTTTAATATTTTTTAATTTTAGAGATAACTATGTATCAGCATAAGCAGTACGCGGTGTTTATATTTTTTGTATTGGCATGGATTGGCGGTTTTGTTGCTCTGGCGTGGAATTTAATAGGTGCTGATGCTCCTTTGATGATATTTGCCGGTATTTTAGTGCTGGTGGGTTTCTTATTTCATGGCTTAACAATCAAAGTAAATAATAGCGCTATTAGTTGGGCGTTTGGCCCAGGCGTAGCAGGGCAAAGTGTTGAGTTGAGTGAAATCACTGAAGCAAAAGCGGTTCAAAATTCTTACAGGCATGGTATTGGTATGCGCATTACGCACGATGGCTGGGTATATTCTGTGTCGGGTTTTAGTGCAGTACAATTAACGCTAAAAGATGGCACTATGTATCGCTTAGGAACTAACGATCAACAAGGTTTATTAAGTGCTCTTAAACAAAATGATGTACCCATGGCACAGCCCGAAAAGCAACAAAGCGAGCCCAAAGTGGTTAAGCGAAATAATATGATATAAAAAAAGCGCCTTAGGCGCTTTTTTTATAAGTATTTAGATTAGTGGTCGTGACCACAACCACCTTCGCCATGAACGTGGCCATGAGCCATTTCATCTTCGCTAGCGTCACGTACTTCTAAAATTTCTACATCAAAGTTAAGTGTAATACCTGCAAGCGGGTTATTACCATCTACAATAACTTCTTCATCTTGGATGTCGATGATCATTACCGATTGGTCGCCATCATCAGTTGATGCACGAAATTGCATACCTACTTCAATTTCCATACCTTCAAACATTGATTTAGGTACTGCTTGCATTAAATGGTCGTGGCGCTCGCCGTAACCATCTTCAGGTTCTACTTTTACGCTTAGCGTATCGCCAGCTTGCTTACCTTGTAACGCGTTTTCTAGGCCTGAAATTAAGTAGCCAGTGCCAACAATAAAAACTAGCGGTTCACCACCGAACGAGTTATCAATACTATTGCCATCATTATCCATTACTGAGTAATGCATTTTTACTACTTTATTTGCCGCAACGATCATAGTCATTCCTATTTATTCATCTTCAAGAGAGTATGGTAGAGGCAGAATGCTTAGCTCCACCTGAGGTGCGTGTTTTGCACGAAGTACCTGAGTTACATCGGTATCGTTAGGCAACACAACAAGGCCCGTTAATTTATTAGATTGCTCATCAAAGCTTTGTGCAATCAGTTTACCTGCACGTCGCCAGTTTTCACCTAATTGGGTTTCTAAATCAAGCTCTTCTAGTAAGCCTTCGCTTTGCCCAGAAACGATATACATGGCACGTTTGTTTTTACCTAGGTATTTCATACGGGCAACGGTTTCCTGGCCCGTGTAGCAACCTTTTTTAAAACTAATACCGCCAATGGCTTGTAAGTTCACCATTTGTGGTACGTATTCACCTACCGCGTCACTGCTTAATTGAGGCTCGCCAGCAAGCATTGCAGCTTGCTGCCAAAGCGCTTCGTTATCAAGCGTTGATATGCTATCGGGCATGCTAAATTGGCCATCTACCATTAACAGTACACGGTTAGGGGCTAATTTAAGTGCTTTGCCATTATTAAAGTCACACGCGTTTGTATCGTCTTCAAAATGAATACCAAGGTGTGTAAGTACATCACTAAGGTCATCGCCAATTAAACCGATTAAACGTTTAGAGCATTCGCTAATTTCAACTTTAGCAAATACAGCGTACTTTTTAAGCTCAGCTAACGACTTTTCTACTTCGGCCTCGCTACCTACTAGGTAATAGCTATCTTGATAAGAAAATAATTTAAATACGCCCCAAAGTTTACCTTTAGCGCTGCAATGGCCAGCCCATAAATAATTACTGCTGGTTAATTTATTGAGATCTTGAGTGATTTGCCCGTGCAAATAAGATAATTTATCAGCACCACTGAGGCTAATAAGCTGATGAGATAACGGACATGCATAAACGCTCGACATAAAAACCTTCTTTGCAATACAAATGAAGTGACATAATAACGCAGTTGTTACGTATGGTACAGGCAAGCAACTATAACGATTAGTTTATTATTTAATGAATGATTAATAGCTGCTAAGTACACCTGATTTTGGTAAACTCAGGTTAATTAAGTATGAGGTTTAAAATGGTTGAAATTCATAGTAAAGCACGTATTCGTTGGGCTTGTCGTCGTGGCATGTTAGAGCTAGACGTTTTGTTTATGCCGTTTGTAGAAGAAGCATACGACTCGCTTAATGCAAAACAACAAGCTATTTTTCAGCGTTTACTAACGCAAGAAGACCCTGATTTATTTGCATGGTTTATGGGCCATGAAGACTGTAAAGATGAAGAACTAAATAGCATGGTTTCACTCATCTTAGACCGAGTTCGTGTATAGATTTACAGTTACAAATAATAAAGCAGACCACAAACCGATTGTGGTCTTTTTTTGCGTGCTTAGCTTACTACTTTGTATGTTTTTAGACGAGGCGTTAGCTATGCTATTTTGTGTGATTATAAATGCGATAGCTGCCTATATAGTTTGGCGAAAAATTTTAGCGATACACCCTATACAGGGCGTAATAATTTTAGAACCTAAGCTTTTTAGGTTTGAAGGCGAAACGCTAAAAGTGCAGGGTGAAATAACTCAAAAGAGTCGTTTTTATGGCAATAGTATATGGCTGCATATAAAGGGCTTTAGCGAACACCATTGGCTAATAATTTCAGCCAATGGTGTTAATGCGCAAAGTTATGCACGTTTAAAACGCGCCACTTTAAATGCAATTAACTGCGCTTTGGAGTCAAAATAGTCGGTGTTGGGTTTTCATTTTGTTCAGGGTAGTCAATTGTATAGTGAAGGCCTCGGCTTTCTTTTCGCTCCATTGCACTTCTAATGATAAGTTCAGACACTTGTACTAAGTTACGAAGCTCAAGTAAGTTATTACTTACTCTAAAGTTTGCGTAGTAATCGTGGATTTCTTGTTGCAGTAACTCAACTCGGTGCAGCGCTCGCTCTAAACGTTTAGTTGAGCGCACAATGCCTACATAATCCCACATAAATAAACGTAGTTCGTGCCAGTTATGGGTAATGACAATTTCTTCATCTGAGTTACTAACACGACTTTCATCCCAATTAGGAAGCGCCATAGGCTCTGGTGCTGTTTCAATTTTACTTAAAATATCTTTAGCAGCAGCATGAGCAAACACAATACACTCTAATAATGAGTTACTTGCCATGCGGTTTGCACCATGAAGACCGGTGTAAGCAACTTCGCCAACAGCATATAGGTTATCCAAATCGGTTTTACCGTTAAAGTCGGTCATTACACCGCCACAGGTATAATGCGCCGCAGGCACAACCGGAATTGCCTCTTTGGTTATATCAAGGCCAACACTTAAACATTTTGCGTAAATAGTTGGAAAGTGCTCAATAATAAAGTCTTTGTCTTTGTGGCTTATATCTAAATAAACACAATTAGCACCAAGGCGTTTCATTTCAAAATCGATTGCGCGAGCGACTATATCACGAGGTGCAAGCTCTTCACGCTCATCAAAGTCTTTCATAAAACGGGAGCCGTCAGGGCGTTTTAAATAAGCACCTTCGCCGCGCATTGCCTCGGTGATTAAAAAGTTTTGCAGCTCTGGGTGATAAAGGCTAGTAGGGTGAAATTGGTTAAACTCCATATTGGCCACTTTACAGCCCGCGCGCCATGCCATTGCAATACCGTCACCGCTTGAAACATCAGGGTTAGAGGTATATAGATATACTTTACTTGCACCACCTGTAGCTAAAGCCACAAATTTAGCCGAAATAGTTTCTACTTTTTTAGCTTTTTTGTTCCATACATACATACCATGGATATGCGACCCTGGTTTATCGGCGCTTTTATCAGTAATTAAATCAATTGCATTATATTGCTCAAGCAAGGTTATATTTTTATGCGCTTTTACTTGGCTAATAAGGGTGGTTTGTACCGCTTTACCTGTTGCGTCGGCTGCATGTAAAATACGGCGATGGCTGTGACCGCCTTCGCGAGTTAAATGAAATCTTTCTTTACCTTTACTGTCAAACTCCATATCAAAAGGCACGCCTTGGTCTATTAACCATTGTAGGCAGTCGTGTGCATTACTTGCTGTGTAATGAACAGCATCGCGGTCACACAGGCCGCCGCCAGCGTCGAGGGTATCTTCTACATGGGATTCTATACTGTCATTTTTTTTATCAAAAACCGCGGCTATACCGCCTTGAGCGTACAAGGTAGAACCTTCGGTAAGCGCTCCTTTACTGATCACGGTAACGTTACAATAATTAGCTAAAGACAATGCAAGCGATAAGCCTGCTGCGCCGCTACCGATAATAGCGACATCTGCAATGTGATGTTTATTTTGGTTCATGTCAGAGGTACTTTGCGGTTACAATGCTCAAATAGAGCAATATTTGTTTTTAATATCTGTAGTTGTATCATATTTGTCATATTACTACGTAGTGATTTTAAAGGCTTAGCGCCGTTATTTATCAACTATTTTATAAAAAAATAATATTAAGCAGAACTTTTTATTCATAAAGGGGTCAGAGTATTTGTGAACAATGACGACAATATGAATAACAAGCAAAAATCAGACATAGGAGTACCGGCTCGAATGAGCGAGCAGGAATTAGATTTAGTGCTAGTAAAAAGGGTCCAGCAAGGAGATAAAAACGCCTTCAACCTATTAGTAAAGAAGTATCAAAACAAAATTGCAGGTTTGATCTCACGTTATGTATCTAACCAAGGCGATATTGCAGATGTAGCACAAGAAGCGTTTATTAAAGCTTACCGTGCACTTCCTAACTTTAGAGGGGACAGCGCCTTTTACACATGGTTATACCGTATTGCCGTTAATTGTGCTAAAAATTACTTAGTAGCCCAGGGGCGTAAGCCGCCAGCGAATGACATAGATGCCGAAGATGCCGAGTTTTACGATGGTGCAGATTCAATGCGTTCTAATGCATCTCCTGAAAACCTACTTTTAAGCGAAGAAGTACGCGCTGTTATTTTTAATACGATTGATAGTTTGCCTGAAGACCTTAAAACCGCGATTACCCTAAGAGAAATTGAAGGGATGAGCTATGAAGAAATAGCCGTGGTAATGGATTGCCCAGTTGGCACTGTACGTTCGCGTATATTTAGAGCCCGTGAAGCAATAGATAACAAATTAAACCCATTAATAGGCGAGTCTTAGTATGACAAAAGCACACGTTAGCAAGTTAGATAACGAAGCGTTATCAGCATTACTTGACGGCGAGCAACATTTAGCTGATGCAACAATTGCAGAGCAAGATGTAACTACGTTCGGTCGTTATGCGTTAATTGGTGATGCGATGCGTGCTCAAAAAAATAACAACGACATCCATATTGATATTAGCGATCGCGTTGCACTAGCGCTAGAAAGTGAGCCTGTATACGCTGATTTTTCTCAGCCTAAAGCAGCAAATAAGCCGCAAAGCTCAACCGAAAAAGACAACAACGTAGTTGCTTTTAATTGGCGTAAACCTGTTGCACAACTTGCTATTGCAGCAAGTGTAGCGATGTTTGCCATTGTAGGTGTAAACACCTTGCCACAAAGCAATAACGAGCAACAAAGTGAAATTCCATTACTGCAAACGACTCCGTTAACAGGTATGGCATCTCCGGTAAGTTACTCATCAGAGCCTGCCCTTGAAAATGCAGAGCAAGGTTTACGTGAGTTACAACAGCAACGTATTGGCGCGTTAGTTTTAGAGCACCAACGCCAAGCCCGAGTTGCGAATTCTTTAGAAACAGCGCAAACTAGCACCAAAGCGTCTGAGGAAAAAAACTAATTAAATGAAAGTAATCACTTTTGTTCTGTCGTTGGTCGTAAGCGTAAATGCCTTTGCCAACGACACAAATCCTGCCAAAGATTTATTACTTAAAATGGCGAATGCCGTTCACACCCGTAATTTTGACGCCTCGTTTGTGGTTGTTAAAGGTAAAGCAATGGAACCCTATCGATGGGTACATGCGCTTCAGGGCGAAACAGAACTTGAGCATTTAAGCTTGCTTAACGGCGCTGGTTTAGAAATGGTTCGTGTTGATAATCAAGTGACTTACTTTGAGCCGCAATCTCAGCCTTACTCTTTAAATACAGACTCAATAGCGGGTCCAATTCCTGAAGTATTATTCAAAGATATCGAGCGCTTAAGTGCGCATTATGACTTTGTTTTAGGTGGAAAAGGGCGAATAGCTGGGCGTGCTGCGCAGCTAGTGCGAATAGAATCTAAAGACGAGTATAAATATAACTATTGGATTTGGCTTGATATGGAGTCGTCGCTTTTATTAAAAGCAGCGTACGTTAATCATGAAGGCGAAGCTCTTGAGCAGTTGCAGCTTACGCATATTAGCGTAACAGAGCAGCCTGCGGCTATGTTACTTGAAGTACTTAATCGTAATTTTCCAACGCCTTTACCAAATGATGCATTGAACAATAACGATAGCACGGCCACAAACTGGAAAATTAGTTGGTTGCCAGATGGTTTTGAACTTCTAAAATCAGACCGCCATAAGCTCGATTTAAATAATGAACTTACAGACTATTACCTGTTCTCAGACGGGTTTGTAGAAGTGTCGGTATTTATTCAGCGCCCATTACCGGGCAAGCGTTTAAGCGGTGCATTAACTTCTGGTGCAACGACTGTATATGTGCATAATGGCGGTAATTTCGATGTATCCGTTGTTGGTAATGTGCCAAGTATGACCGCAAAAGCAATAGCAGAGTCAGTAACCCGCGCATTATAAACGATTCGTAAGGATTGTTATGATAGAACAGACCCTCACAGTTGTGGCCCTCGATGGCCACACTGCGCATTTAGAAGCCCAGCAAAAACAAGCTTGCGAAGGCTGCAACGGACGTTGTGGTTCACAAGTGTTTGGTAAGCTATTTGGCACGGCTAAAAAAACATTTCCCTTTAAATTTGAATCCCCCGTAGAGGTCGGTCAAAATGTCACACTGTCTCTTGATGATAGCCATATGGTTAAACATGCTTTTGCTGTTTACATGCTACCGTTATTTTTAAGCCTGATTTTTGCTTTTATTGCAGCTCAGTTATTTATAGCTAGTGAAGGCTGGCAAATTTTAGCAGCGGTTTTAGGTGGGATAAGTGGTTATTTTATTGCTAAAACACGTGTTAAATCTCTTAAGCACGATATTAAAGTTATAAAAATTCATCCAATTAGTATTCCTTTAACGCAAATAGATGGTGATTGACGCCAATTAAATGTAAAATTGCCGTTTTATACCAAAGTAACTTGGAAATACAAGGAGCCGTGGTTTTTATAATTGTTTTACGCGAGGAAAGTTATTTAGGCTAAACGGCTCTAAATCAATGTTATTCAAGCTATAAAATAATTTTAACCCACCTTAAAAAGCGTAAGTTTAGTGTGAAAGTTATAAACTAAATTTGTGGCATCCTAAAGCAAGTATTTTCAAGTCACTTAGGTGTATGTACTTAGTCCATTAAAATAGAAGTTTAGAATCCAGTTTATGAAGCATATCCGTAATTTTTCGATCATCGCCCACATTGACCATGGTAAATCGACCCTTTCTGACCGTTTGATCCAAGTTTGTGGCGGTTTAACCGACCGTGAAATGCAGAAGCAGGTTTTGGATTCAATGGACATTGAGCGCGAACGTGGTATTACCATTAAAGCGCAAAGTGTAACGTTGAACTACAAAGCAAATGATGGTGAAACATACCAACTTAACTTCATCGACACGCCAGGGCATGTTGATTTTACTTATGAAGTATCTCGTTCATTAGCTGCGTGTGAAGGTGCATTATTAGTAGTAGATGCAGGCCAAGGCGTAGAAGCGCAAACATTGGCAAACTGTTATACCGCTATCGAAATGGACTTAGAAGTGATTCCTGTACTTAACAAAATTGATTTACCGCAAGCAGATCCGCTTCGTGTAGCTGAAGAAATTGAAGATATTATTGGCATTGATGCCTTAGACGCTGTGCAGTGTAGCGCTAAAACAGGTGTAGGTATTGCCGAAGTTCTTGAAATGATTGTTAAAGACGTTCCTCCACCAGAAGGTGATAAAGAAGCGCCTTTACAAGCACTTATTATTGACTCGTGGTTTGACCCATACCAAGGTGTTGTATCACTTGTACGTATTAAGCATGGTGAACTACGCGCGGGCGACAAAATAAAAATAATGTCAAACGAGCACGTTCATACCGCTGACCATGTTGGTATTTTTACCCCTAAGCAAACAAATACCGGTATTTTACGTACTGGCGAAGTAGGTTTTGTTATTGCGGGTATTAAAGAAATACACGGTGCGCCAGTTGGCGACACCATTACTCATCAAAAAAATGCAGCACCGCTTCGTTTACCAGGCTTTCAAAAAATTAAGCCACAGGTTTATGCCGGTATGTTCCCAATTGCATCTGATGAATATGAATCGTTCCGTGATGCACTAAATAAATTAAGCTTAAACGATGCGTCGTTATTCTTTGAACCAGAGAATTCGACCGCACTTGGTTTTGGTTTCCGCTGTGGCTTTTTAGGAATGCTACACATGGAAATTATTCAAGAACGTTTAGAGCGTGAATACGATATTGATTTAATTACGACGGCACCTACTGTAATCTACGAAGTAGTTACTAAAGAAGGTACTAATCAGATTGATAATCCATCTGATTTACCTGCGGTAAACGATATTTTAGAAATTCGTGAGCCAGTAGTAGAGGCTAATATTCTTGTTCCTCAAGAGTATTTAGGTAGTGTTATTACGTTATGTGTTGATAAGCGTGGTGTACAAACCAAAATGAGTTACCACGGTAAGCAAGTAGCTGTGACGTATGAGCTACCGATGGCTGAAGTGGTAATGGACTTTTTTGATAAGTTAAAATCAACAAGTCGTGGTTTTGCATCACTTGATTATAACTTTAAGCACTTTCAAACCTCAGACATGGTACGCGTTGATATACTTATTAACGGTGAGCGTGTTGATGCGTTAGCAATTATTGTACACAGAGATAGCGCTCAATCGCGTGGTCGTCAGCTTGCTGATGCGCTTAAAGAGCTCATCCCGCGTCAAATGTTTGATATTGCGATTCAAGCAGCTATCGGACAGCATGTTATTGCGCGTACAACGGTTAAGCAGTTACGTAAAAACGTAATAGCTAAATGTTACGGTGGTGACGTGAGTCGTAAGAAAAAGCTACTGCAAAAGCAAAAAGATGGTAAAAAACGAATGAAGCAACTAGGTAATGTTGAAGTGCCTCAAGAAGCGTTTTTAGCTATTTTGAAAGTTGGTAAATAAAAACAAAGGATTATAGATGGCTGGTTACTTTTCAGTTTTATTGGTGTTATTAACCTTAGGCTCAGGTTTAATATGGTTAATAGATCACCTGTTGTATGCGCCAAAAAGGCAAGAGCGTTTGGCTATAGCGCAAACCTCTGCTGGCAGCCAGTTAGATGAAGAAACAGCTGCACTAATAGCACCAGAACCAGTAATAACTGAAACTGCAAAGTCGATTTTTCCGATGATTGCAGCTATTACTATTTTTAGGTCATTTATTTTTGAACCGTTTCAGATTCCATCAGGTTCAATGATGCCTACTTTATTAGTTGGCGACTTTATTTTAGTGCAAAAATATTCTTACGGAATTAAAGACCCAGTTTGGCGTACTCAGTTAGTTGATATGGGTGAGCCAGAACGTGGTGATATTGTTGTTTTTAAATATCCGTTAGATGAAAGAGTTGATTATATTAAACGCGCAATTGGTTTACCGGGCGATAAAATTGTTTATCGCGATAAGCGTTTATATATTCAACCAAACTGTAAAGAAGGTGAAACCCAACAGGGCGAGCTTCTATGCAATGAATTCAATAAAATTGATTTTAAACTAATTAATGATAACGAATTTAAACAAGGCCAAATGTCGCTTGCACGTGTAAACGAAAATTTAACTACACTAAAGCACGACATTTTAATCAACCCACGCGCACCTGAAAGAAAAGGGCGTTACTATCAGCAACCAGGCACACCTTCAGATGAATGGACTGTACCTGCTGATCATTATTTTATGATGGGTGATAACCGCGATAACAGCCAAGATAGTCGCTTTTGGGGCTTTGTACCAAAAAAAAACTTGGTGGGTAAAGCTGTCTTTATATGGATGAGTTTTGAATTTGAAAATGGCCCAGATGATGTTTTACCAGGATGGGTTCCAACTGGTGTTCGTTTTGAACGCCTAGGTAATATTCAGTAACAATGAAAAAAAATGTAACAGAATTATATAATAGAATTGGCTATGTATTTGCTGATCAAGGTTTACTTGAACAAGCAATGACGCACCGTAGCCACAAAGGTCAACATAATGAGCGACTAGAGTTTTTAGGCGACTCAATATTAAGCTTTGTAATTGCCAATGCGCTTTATGCTAAATTTCCAAAAGCACGCGAAGGCGATTTAAGCCGAATGCGTTCTACGCTTGTGCGTGGCCAAACTCTTGCTGAATTTGGTCTCGAATTTGGCCTAGGCGATTACTTGCGCTTGGGGCCGGGTGAGCTTAAAAGTGGAGGTTTCCGTCGTGAGTCTACACTTGCTGATGCAGTTGAAGCCATTATTGGCGCAGTATTTTTAGATTCAGATATTGAACGCTGCGGAGAACTAATTTTAGCGTGGTACGAGTCTCGACTTGATGCTATTTCACCAGGGCTTAATCAAAAAGATCCGAAGACCCTGCTGCAAGAGTATCTACAAGCCCGTAAATTATCTTTACCGGGTTACACTGTTGTTGACACTAAAGGCCAAGCACATAATCAAACATTCACGGTTGAATGTATTGTTGATGGAATGGATAGCATAATTTCTGTTGGTAGCTCGCGCCGTAAAGCCGAACAAAAAGCTGCCGAAAAAGCATTGAAGATACTTAAAAATGAACCTTGATACCTTAATACAACCTCATGAAGGTGATGTAGATACATTTTGTGGAATGGTTGCCATTGTAGGTCGCCCAAACGTAGGTAAATCAACTTTACTTAATGAAATCATTGAGCAAAAAGTAAGTATTACCTCGCGAAAACCACAAACTACACGCCACCGTATTATGGGTATTCATACCGAAGGTAAACACCAAGCGGTATACATAGATACACCAGGTCTTCACGTTGAAGAAAAGCGTGCTATTAACCGTTTAATGAACCGTGCAGCGTCTAGTTCAATTGGTGATGTAGAGCTTATTATTTTTGTTGTTGAAGGCACTCATTGGAATGCTGATGACGAAATGGTACTTAATAAGGTATCGCAAAGTGGTAAGCCGGTATTATTGGTTATAAATAAAATTGACCAAGTTAAAAACCGCGATTTAGTGCTACCTCACATGAAAGAGCTTGGTGACAAGTTTGATTTTGTTGGCATTATGCCAGTATCGGCAACACAAGGTAAAAACGTTGATTTGATCAAAGCAGAAGTAACTAAACGCTTACCTCCTTGTGAGTTTTACTTCCCTGAAGATTACGTTACCGATCGTTCTATGCGCTTTATGGCAGCAGAGGTTATTCGTGAAAAGCTAATGCGCTTCATGGGTGAAGAACTTCCATATTCTGTAACTGTTGAAATAGAGCAGTTTAAATGGCAAGAAAACGGTGTATGGCATATCAACGGGTTAATACTTGTTGAGCGTGAAACACAAAAGCGCATGGTAATCGGTAATAAAGGCGAAAAGCTAAAAACGATTGGCCGTGAAGCCCGTAAAGACATTGAAGAAATGCTCGACAACAAAGTATTTTTAGAACTTTGGGTAAAAGTTAAATCTGGTTGGGCTGATGACGAACGAGCACTTAGAAGCTTAGGTTACGGTGAAGACTAAACCAATAAGCAGCTTAATGAATGGATAGCGACTTCTACACAGCGTATTTGTTACATCGGCGTCCTTATCGTGACTCCCAAGTAATGCTTGATATGCTGGTAGAGGGCGTGGGCCAGTTAAGAATGCTGGCGCGAATTAGTGGCCGCCAGGCCACTAAGCATAAAGCACAACTTCAGCCGTTTCAGGCATTACTTGTTCACTACAGCGGCAAGTATGATTTAAAATATATCAATAAATTCGAATTACATGGTAACCCGCATTATTTAAAAGGTGACGAGTTATACTGTGGTTTTTATTTAAATGAATTAACTAATCGTATTGTGCCTGTTAATGAACCCATTGAACAAGTATTTGAACTTTACAAATCTCACCTTGGTAACCTTAATAGCGGTGCTAATTTGCAAGCTGTGCTGCGCTCATACGAGTTTCAATTGTTAGAGCTTTTAGGCTACGGTGTCGATTTTAGTTTTGACGCAAGCGGTGAGCCAATAGACGAAGCGCTTACGTATAGCTATTTCCCTGAGCTTGGTTTTTTAATGCAAGACGATGTACGCTCAGGATTTAGTGGTAAACAGCTTAATGCAATTGCAAATCATGACTTTAGCCAAAGCGATGTGCTATATATGGCAAAGCAATTAAGTCGCTATTTATTAAAGCCCTTACTAGGTAGTAAACCATTAAAAAGCCGTGAGCTATTTATGGCCTCTCAATAAACGTAATTTTACAGGTAGAACAATGAAAGATATTCTTTTAGGTGTAAACGTAGATCATATTGCAACACTTCGCCAAGCACGTGGAACAAACTACCCAGATCCGGCTCACGCAGCCAGTGTAGCTGAGCACGCAGGTGCTGATGGCATTACGATTCATTTACGTGAAGACAGACGCCATATTCAAGACCGTGACGTTTATGTAATAGCTAAAACTATTCAAACTCGTATGAATCTTGAAACCGCTGTTACCGATGAAATGATAAAAATAGCGCTTGAAGTAAAACCTGAGTACGTGTGTTTAGTACCTGAAAAACGTGAAGAGCTAACGACTGAGGGTGGCTTAGATGTAGCTGGCAATATAGATAAAATTAAAGCTGCGACTAAAACTCTTGGTGATGCGGGTATTAAAGTATCGCTATTTATTGATGCAGATAAAGTGCAGTTAGACGCAGCAAAAGAATGTGGCGCTCCATTTGTTGAAATACACACTGGCGCATATGCCGACGCTACTAATGACACTGACTTACATAAAGAGCTTGAGCACATTCGCGAAGGCGTTAAATATGCAGCAAGCATAGGCTTAATTGTAAATGCAGGACATGGCCTTCATTATCATAACGTTAAGCCAATTGCTGAAATGCCCGAAATATACGAGCTAAACATTGGCCACGCTATTATAGCTCGTGCAGCTATAGATGGCCTTGATAAAGCCGTGCGCGATATGAAGCGATTAATGATTGAAGCAAGGATGTAATTTTTATCTTTGATTTAAATTTTACAAAAGCGCAGTTTTACTGCGCTTTTTTAGTTTAAGTAACTAAATTTAAGTTACTGAATTTAAGCAACTTAGTTTAAGTAGCCGTAAGCTAGCGTTGAAGCTCGGTGACATTGGCATCAGCTAATAAATTTTCAAGCTCATCTTGAAGCTCAAATAACTCAGGTTCAATATTCTCTAGTATGCATTCACTTTTAAGTGACGTTTCAATGGTTTCTGCTAGTGATTTAAGCTTAGGTACGCCGGTGTAACAACATGCACCATGAAACTTGTGCACTATGCTAAGTACTTGCTTACAATCATTACTTTCAATAGCTTTAGCAAGGAGTGTGAGTGTTTCAGGCACACTTAGCAGTAGCATATTAAGCATCTCGAGTGCTAACTCGCTTTTGCCGCCAGCACGTTGCAATGCTTGCGCCCAGTCAATTCGAGTACTTTGAAATGGAGCAGGGCTTTGTGGAATATCTATTTTAGCTTTATCACGGTTTATAGGTGTTTGTGGGCTATGATCGCAAATAATTTGGCTTAACATATCCTCATCAATAGGCTTAGTTAAATAGCCTTTAAAACCATCTTTTAAAAGTTGTTCTTTTTCACTGTGAAGCGCATGGGCTGTTACTGCAATAATAGGTGTATCTTCATTTAATGATGATTCGCGAATAAGCTTACATGCGGTAATGCCATCCATTATTGGCATTTGTATATCCATAAATATCACATCGTACTTATGACTTTTGCTTAAGCTGTATGCTTGAGAGCCATTATGAGCGGTTTCTACAACCTCTACTTGCTCTTTTAATAACGTACAAATAAGTTTTAAGTTAGCGTCGTTATCGTCAACAACAAGCACTTTTAATGGTAATAAAGCTTGCTCATTTTGCTCAATATTATGAGTAGGGTGATCAAGTCTATAAGGCGCAGCAAGTACTTCACATAACTTACGGTGATTAAGCGGTTTACTCAAACAAGCGTCAGCGCCACTGCCTATAAACGCTTCTCGCATGTTGTGCGATACAGTATTAAGCATTAAATATAAGTAGTCGGTTGATTCGCGTACGGCTTTTACATAGCTTTTTAGCTGCTGCATATCATCAACAGACGCCATATGGCCAATTAAACAAATATCATATTTATATTCGCTATTTTTTATAGCGTCTAAAAAGCTGGTCTCGTTAAAGCACGCTGTTACGTTTGATTGCCACTGAGTTAATAATGAAAGCACTGCATGGTGTGTATGGTCATGCGGCTCTAAATATAAAATCCGTTTACCAATGAGCGATTTAGATGGTAAGTCATCAGTAAATGTATGATCAGGTAAATTAAACACGCTATTAAATGTAAAACAAGTACCATTACCTGGCGCTGAGTTTAATGTAATGCGGCCGCTCATCGCCTCAACTATATGCTTGGTAATAATAAGCCCCAGGCCTGTGCCACCAAATTTACGTGTAATACTTGAGTCTGCTTGGCCAAAAGGGGTAAACAGTGAATCCTGTTTATCCATAGGGATACCCACACCAGTATCGGTTACCGAAACCAATAAAGAAGCACGCTCGTCATCGAGTAACCGGTGACTTATATCGACCTTAATTGAGCCTTTCTCAGTAAACTTAATCGCGTTGCTTAAAAGGTTTATTAAAACTTGTTTAAAGCGCGTTGGGTCGCCGGTTAAATCATCTGGCACGTGCTGGTTAATGTATATAGATAACTCTAATTGTTTTTCGTGTGCACTGGGTGCTAGTAATGTCATGACTTCATTAACAGCATCGCGAAGTTGAAACTGAATTGACTCAAGCTCCATTGCACCCGCTTCAAGTTTAGAAAAATCTAAAATATCGCTAATTATGGTCATTAAACTATTTGCCGAGAGCATAATTGTATCAAGGTAATCTTTTTGATTTTTATTAAGTGGCGTTTTATAAAGTTGGCGGGTAAAGCCAATAACACCATTAAGCGGAGTGCGCAGCTCGTGACTCATTTTAGCTAAAAAGTCTGATTTAACTCGGTTAGCGTCTTGCGCTTCTTTTTTAGCAAATGAGAGTTCTATATTTGAGGTTTCATATTGCTCAAGTGTTTCACGGTAGTCGCTGGTTGCTTGGTCAATATTTTTTTGCATCTCATCTTTTTGCATCACCATAGTGTGAGCAATGGTATTTAAACCTTCTCGTAGCAGCTCAAATTCACCAATCATGCTATCGGTTAAGCCAGTGTTTCTTTTTCCTTCAACAAGTTTGTCGGTGGCAAGTACTAACTTATTAAGAGGGTTCATAAACATACGGCTAAGTCTTAATGCCAAAATAGCGGCAAACACCAGCGACAAAATAATAACAATACCGCTAATTAATAGCGCTCGTTGCTGGCCAATAACGGCTTGGTCTTTATTTAATTGTAAAATTACAGTACCAAGTGATGACTGAAAAGCCGAAGGGTCCCATTTAGAATCATGACTAGTATGGTTAATTACTGGCGTAAAAAAAGTGATGAGCTCTGCATTTTTTTGCACATGAGTCGTTTTTAAATTTTGTAGTGTTTGCTGGTTAATAAGCTTGTCAAATGAGCGGTGGTAATTACTGGTCATTAACAGCTCATTATTTTTATCAAAAATCGCTATCGATTTGATTGCAGGGGAGTGTTTGTTATGTGTATAGCTAATAAGGCGATTTAATAATTGTTTGTTTTTTTCAAGCATAGGTTGCTCAAGGGCAATAGCAAGCGGCTCAGAAATAGTTGCGCCTTGTTGATATAAAATTTCATCAAGCTCAATGTAACGATTTATTGTAAAATAGCCACCAAGTAGTAATCCTATGATCACCGTTGGGATCAGGGTCAGTGTTAAAACAGAATCGCGTAAGCCTAATTTGGTCATAATGGGAGCGTTATTATCATTATTAGTATGATTTGAGTATATACGGTTCAACTCGCATTCTAAAGCATCTAAACATAGGTGCATTACAAATAAAGTGAAGGTAATGCCTAATGGCGCAAATTTTTAAAGCGAAAAAAAAACCGCTTAAGCAACAAACATTAGAATTAAATATCACAGGTATAGATCACCAAGGGCGTGGTATTGCTAAGCATAAAAATAAAGTGTGTTTTGTAAGTGGTGCATTACCTAATGAAACGGTTAAAGCAACACTTGTTGAAGATAAAGCGAAATACAGTAGTGCTAAGGTAATAAAAGTAATAAACGCCAGTGAATTTAGAACAGATGCATTTTGCGAGCATTATAATCACTGCGGTGGTTGCCAGTTACAGCACCTAGAAGTTGCTCAGCAAGTTATTGAAAAGCAAACAGCGGTTACTCAATTATTTAATAAATTTGCTAAATTAAAAGAGCTGAATTGGCAAACTCCGCTATTGAGCAAATCAACTCATTACAGGCGCAGTGCTCGGATTGCCGTTATGTTTGATAAAGCCGCTAAAAAAATGCGTGTAGGCTACAGAGCCAGTGGCTCTAAAAACATTGTAAGTATTAATAAATGCGCGGTACTTAATGATGTTTTTGCAAATGTATTTACTCTTTTTGATGAGTTAATTAATCAACATAAAGCGCTTTACAGTATAAGTCACCTGCAGTTATGCCAAAGTGATGAGCAAAACTTTGTGGTTATTCGTCACACAAAAACAATTAACGATGAATTTAAGGCAATAGTTGAGCAAGCTGCACTTAACCAGCAATATACTATTGTATGGCAAAGCGAGAGTGACGTTATTGATCATTCGCACTTAGCGATGCCATTTTATTACCTTAAAGATTTAGATATAAAATTTGAATTTGGTTTAAGTAATTTTATTCAAGTTAATGCGCAAGTTAACGAAGCTATGTTAAAGCAAGCTGCAAATTGGCTTAATTTAAATGGGGACGAAAATCTATTAGATTTGTTTTGTGGTATTGGTAATTTCTCATTAGTGTTGGCAAAACAAGCCAAATCGGTAATTGGTGTTGAAGGCGTCACTTCAGCTGTTGCAATGGCTGCTCAAAATGCGCAAACTAACCAAATTATTAATACGCAGTTTCATTGTTTTGATTTAACGCAAAATATGCAAAACGCGCAGTGGTTTAGTAAAGAGTTAGACGTACTCGTGCTTGACCCTTCTCGTACAGGTGCAATGGCTGTTTTGGAGCAATTACCACTGAAGCAGTTTAAAACTATTTTATATGTGTCTTGTGACCCTGTTACTTTAGCCCGTGACAGTGCAATTATTTCGCAAGCAGGCTTTGACCTTAATAAAATTGGGCTAATGAATATGTTCCCTCATACAGGGCATATCGAAACTATGGCGTTATTTCAACGGAGGTAAAGCGCACTATGGTAGCTACACGACAATCACATCAACAAGATGAGAGTACAGACTTTAGCACGCGGCTTTCGTTACTTGGCTTGTCTGAGGAAAAAACAGAGCTACTAAATCAAGCCCAAGCCCTGTGCGATAAATGTGATAACCAAAGCCGGCAAAACACAGCAATCGAAATGGTAGAAATTTTAGCTGAGCTAAATCTTGACCCTGAATCGTTAGCTACTGCATATTTAACGCCTTATTTTTTAAATGATCTTATATCGCTTGAAATCATAGAAGAGCAGCTAGGTAATAACATTGCTATGCTGCTAACGGGTGTAGCGCAAATGGCCACTATTAGTACTTTATCGCACCAAGGTAAAGGCACTATGCAGGTCGATAATATCCGAAAAATGCTATTAACCATGGTTGAAGATGTACGCGCTGTTGTTATTAAACTTGCAGAGCAGGTATGTCATTTACGTAATGTAAAAGATGCCGACGAAGAAGAGCGAGTTATTGCCGCAAAAGAAACAGCCGATATTTTTGCACCACTTGCAAACCGTTTAGGAATAGGGCAATTAAAATGGGAGCTTGAAGATTTATCGTTCAGGTATTTACACCCAGATACCTACAAAGGCATTGCCAAACAGTTAGATGATAAACGACTTGCTCGCGAAGCCTATATGGAAGATATGGTTGAGCAGGTAAAAAACCGCTTAAGTGAGGCCGGTATAGAAGCGCAAGTGTACGGGCGGCCTAAACATATCTACAGCATTTTTAAAAAAATGCAGCAGAAAAACTACGAGTTTGATCAGCTTTTTGATATTCGCGCAATGCGTATTGTGGTTGAGCGTCTACAAGATTGTTATGGCGCGCTTGGCATTGTTCATACTAATTGGCGCCACTTAAATAAAGAGTTTGACGACTACGTAGCAACGCCTAAACAAAATGGCTATCAATCAATTCATACCGTGGTATTTGGCCCTGAGGGTAAAACCGTAGAAATACAAATACGCACCAGCGATATGCATCAAGATGCTGAGCTAGGTGTTGCTGCGCACTGGATGTATAAAGAAGGCGCATTACCTGGACGAGGCTCAGGTTACGAGCAAAAAATTAGTTGGCTGCGTAAATTACTGCAATGGCAAGAAGAAGTCGTTGATGGGGGCGATTTAGCCGAAGAGCTAAAAAACCAAGTAGTAGAAGACCGTGTGTACATTTTTACCCCAAGTGGCGATATTATTGATTTACCATTAGGTGCTACACCGCTTGATTTTGCCTACTACATTCACTCAAACGTAGGTCACAGGTGCATAGGCGCTAAAGTATTTGGCAAAATAGTGCCGTTTACACATCAGTTATCAACGGGTGATCAAGTAGAGATACTTACTCAAAAGCAACCTAATCCAAGCCGAGACTGGCTTAATCCATCATTAGGTTATATTAAATCATCACGTGCAAGAGCTAAAATACATCACTGGTTTAAGCAGCTCGACCGCGATAAAAACCTAAGTGCGGGTAAAGAAATCCTCGACAGTGAGTTACAAAAGCTTGATTTAACCTACAAAGATTTAGATCCCGCCATCAAGCGCTTTAATTTTAAAGAGCTCGATGACTTAATGGTTGCCATTGGCGCAGGTGATGTACGCTTAAACCAAATGCTTAACTTTGTTAGCGACCGTACAGAAGATGAACCGGTTATACGTTTTAAAGCACCAAGTAAAGTAACGGGTGATAAAAACGGCATTGTAGTGGACGGTGTTGGTAGCTTAATGAGTCATGTAGCTAAGTGTTGTCGTCCTGTGCCTGGCGACCAAATAATTGGCTATATAACCCAAGGCCGTGGTATTGGTGTTCATAAAGATGACTGCGACGCATTTAATAACTTAAAAACACAGCATCCTGAACGCGTGATCTCAGTAAGTTGGTCTGACGATATTAATGGCTCTTATGCACTGAGCATAAAAATTGAGGCCAGCGATCGGTCTGGTTTAATCCGCGATATAAGCTCTGTGCTTGCTAATGAAAAGGTCAACGTATTAAACATGAACGTAAATACGGTTGGCGCAGACCAACTTGCCGTATTTACTATGCAAATAGAAGTACATGACTTATCAGGTACTAATCGAGTACTTTCAAAACTACTTCAGATTGAAGGTGTTCACGATGCTAAGCGCAGCCAATAAACATGACAGATAAAAACGCATTAACTGAGCTTTTAAATATTATGCAAACCTTGCGAGATCCTAACGGCGGGTGCCCGTGGGATCTTAAGCAAGATTTCAAATCAATTGTTCCTCATACCCTAGAAGAGGCGTACGAGGTTGCCGATTGCATAGAGACTAATAATTTAGGTGAGCTTAAAAATGAGCTTGGCGATTTACTTTTTCAAATTGTGTTTTATGCCCAGTTAGCTAAAGAGCAAAACTTATTTGATTTTGATGATGTTATAAATCAGCTAAGCACTAAACTTGTGCGCCGCCACCCTCATGTATTTAACGAGCAGCAAGCGTTAACTGACGAGCAGTTAGCAAAGCAATGGCAAGCAATTAAAGCACAAGAACGTGCTGAAAAAGCTTCACCGGTTAATACTTCGCTTTGGCAAGATATTCCGGCAAATATGCCAAGCCTTAGTAAAGCTAAAAAAATTCAGCAACGTGTTGCTGGCTTAGGGTTTGATTGGCCAAGCTATCATGGCGCACTTGATAAAGTGAGCGAGGAAGTGTTAGAAGTAAAAGAAGCGCTCGAACACGATCCTCTATCTGAGCATACAGCAGAAGAAATAGGCGACTTACTGTTTGCCACTGTTAATGTTGCTCGCCATGTTAAACGCGACCCTGAACAACTTTTAAGACAAGCAAATGATAAGTTTTCAGCGCGGTTTGAAAAGGTACAAGCGTACTTAATTGCTCAAGGCAAAAGTTTAGATACTGCAAGCCTAGAAGAAATGGACAACGCGTGGGATGCCATTAAAAAAGTGAAATAGGTTTAATGTTAAAAAATGCACATTTTTTGTGCGCGCATTTACTATTTTTAGCTGGATTGCGCTGGCGTGTTTTGGTACAATTTCGCCCCGTCTTGATGATATACCCAGAGTCTCTTTCTCGGGTGTTATATTCCTTTTAATTCCTGATATTCTAGGGTTCGCATGAGTACAAAATTTATCTTCGTTACTGGCGGGGTTGTTTCTTCGTTGGGTAAAGGTATTGCAGCAGCATCACTAGCCGCTATTTTAGAGGCCCGTGGTTTAGACGTTACCATTTTAAAGCTGGATCCTTACATCAACGTTGACCCAGGCACAATGAGCCCAATTCAACACGGTGAAGTATACGTTACAGAAGACGGCGCAGAGACTGACCTTGACTTAGGTCACTACGAGCGTTTTATTCGTACCAAAATGACTAGTCGTAATAACTTTACACAAGGGCGTGTATACGAAGACGTGTTACGTCGTGAGCGCCGTGGTGAATACCTAGGTGCAACTATTCAGGTTATTCCACATATTACAAATGACATTAAGCAACGCGTATACGACGGTGCTGAAGGTCATGAAATTGCGATTGTAGAAATTGGCGGTACAGTAGGTGATATTGAATCACAACCGTTTATTGAAGCAATTCGTCAAATGGGTACTGAAATTGGCCGCGAACGCGCGCTATTTATTCACTTAACGCTAGTGCCATTTTTAGGCCCTGCGGGTGAAGTGAAAACAAAACCAACTCAGCATTCTGTTAAAGAGTTGCGATCTGTAGGTATTCAGCCAGATATTCTTATCTGTCGTTCAGACCGTAAACTGCCTAACAACGAGCGTGCAAAAATTGCATTGTTCACTAATGTTGAAGAAAAAGCGGTTATTTCACTACCAGACGTAGACAGCATTTATAAAATTCCTGCGCTATTAAAATCTCAAGAATTAGATAACTTTGTATGCCGTCGCTTTCATTTAGATGCGCCAGAAGCTGATCTTGCTGAGTGGGAACAAGTACTTTATCAAGAGTCTAACCCTACTGGTGAAGTAACAATTGGTATGGTTGGTAAGTACATTGAATTACCAGATGCATACAAATCAGTTAACGAAGCACTAAAACATGCGGGTCTTAAAAATCGTTTAACAATTAATATTGAATACGTAGACTCACAAGATTTAGAAAGCAAAGGTGTAGAACTACTATCTCATTTAGATGCTATTTTAGTTCCAGGCGGCTTTGGCGGACGTGGTGTTGAAGGTAAAATTTTAGCGGCTAAATACGCACGTGAAAACAAAGTTCCATACCTAGGTATTTGTTTAGGTATGCAAGTGGCACTTATTGAATACGCGCGTAATGTTGCAGGTTTAACTGATGCAAACTCTACAGAATTTAACGCTAACTCAGAAGCGCCTGTCGTTGGTTTAATTACTGAATGGTTAGACGCTGAAGGCAAGGTTGAAGTACGTGATGAAAAATCTGATTTAGGTGGCACTATGCGCTTAGGCGCACAAAAATGTCATTTAACACCAGGTTCTAAAGTACATGAAGTATACGGTAATGCTGAAATTGTTGAACGTCATCGTCATCGCTACGAAGTAAACAATAATTTTGTAGAAGCGCTTGAAAAAGCAGGCTTGAGCTTTACTGGTTTATCAGAAGATAAAAAATTAGTAGAAATTATCGAAAATAAAGATCACCCATGGTTTATTGCCGCGCAATTCCACCCGGAATTCACGTCAACCCCACGTGATGGTCACCCGCTATTTGAAGGGTTTGTAGCTGCGGCTCACATTCACCAAAAAGCTAATTCGTAATTTTAAAAGCCGTGCATATTGCACGGCTTTTTTGTTTTAAGGGCTGACTGATACCCATTTTATTAAAAACATGAGCATTGTATCGGATTAAATAACTTACTAATTGCGTTAAAAATTACTCATATAGAACAACTATATGTCATAATTTGTGCCTTGTTATTGAGTTGTTTTCTTAGCGTTATGATAGCTCACTAATTAAATGCAATTGGTATAAACTATACAAAACGTAGTAAAGTTAGCTGAACTCACCATTTTGGGAATATAGAGGAATCAAGATGTCAGAAATCGTAAAAGTAATCGGTCGCGAAATTATGGACTCGCGTGGTAACCCAACTGTTGAAGCAGACGTACATTTAGCAGATGGTTCTTGGGGTCGTGCAGCTGCACCTTCAGGCGCATCTACTGGTACTCGCGAAGCATTAGAGTTACGCGACGGTGATAAGTCACGTTACTTAGGTAAAGGCGTATTAAACGCTGTTGGTTTTATTAATAATGAAATCGCAGATGCGCTTAAAGGCCAAAATGCATTAGAGCAAAGTGCTGTTGATAAAGTAATGCTAGATTTAGACGGCACTGAAAACAAAGAAAAACTAGGTGCAAACGCAATCTTAGCAGTATCACTTGCAACTGCAAAAGCAGCTGCACAGTCTAAAAAAGTAGAGCTTTATGAGCACATTGCTGATTTAAACGGCACACCGGGTGTTTACTCTATGCCACTTCCAATGATGAACATCATCAATGGTGGTGAGCACGCAGATAACTCTGTAGATATTCAAGAGTTTATGATCCAACCTGTTGGCGCTGCAAACTTCCGCGAAGGCCTACGTATGGGCGCAGAGGTATTTCATAGCCTTGCAAAAGTACTTAAAGCAGACGGTCATTCAACAGCGGTTGGCGATGAAGGTGGCTTTGCGCCAAACCTTGCATCTAACGAAGCGGCACTTGCAGCAATTAAAGTTGCGGTAGCAAACGCAGGTTACGAGTTAGGTAAAGATATTACTTTAGCGATGGATTGTGCTGCATCTGAGTTTTACGACAAAGAAGCAAACATTTATGATCTTAAAGGTGAAGGCAAAAAATTCACTTCAGAAGAATTTAACTTCTTCTTACAAGAGCTTACTGAGCAATATCCAATTGTGTCTATTGAAGATGGCTTAGATGAGTCAGATTGGGATGGCTTTGCACACCAAACTAAACTAATGGGTGATAAAATCCAATTAGTAGGCGATGACTTATTCGTAACTAACACTAAGATTTTAAAACGTGGTATCGACAACGGTATTGCTAACTCGATCTTAATTAAGTTTAACCAAATTGGTTCACTAACTGAGACGTTAGCTGCAATCAAAATGGCAAAAGATGCAGGCTTTACAGTTGTTATTTCTCACCGCTCTGGCGAGACGGAAGATTCAACTATTGCTGATTTAGCGGTAGGTACTGCTGCAGGTCAAATTAAAACAGGTTCATTGAGCCGTTCTGACCGTGTTGCTAAGTACAACCAACTTCTCCGTATTGAAGAAGCGCTAGGTTCAAAAGCACCTTACAACGGTCTTAAAGAAGTTAAAGGTCAGTAATTCTATTTTATATAGAATCTAATTTTTAATTTTAGATGATAAAATCCTCGCTAATGCGGGGATTTTTTATGCCAGCTACTGTTCTATTAGGAGATCTGAGTAGACCTTCTAATGTACGTATTTAGTAAAAATGAGCCCACTTAAAGCTTTTAATACTTACGTATAATCAAAGCTGAAACTGCTGTTTTAAAATCTCACCCGTAAAACTGGTTTTTAAATAAAAACCACGTGGTAGGGTTTTGATAATTTGACCATGTGGACCAATAGCATCAGTAACAACTTTGCTGTTTGCCGCCTTAGGCCTAATTTGTATAGCATCCCCTAAATGGCCTGATATTTCATCTACTCGTCCGAGTGCGATTAACTCCATTTGTTCTTCCCAGTCACGCTGTAATAACGCATCTTGATCAGGTGTTGGTTGCCACAAAAAGCCGCTGCCTAACGTTCTGTCAAAAGGGGCTATATCTCGCTCACTTAGTATGGGTAACCATAAAACATGATTTAGCTTTTTACGCACAGAGCTTGTATGCCACGTCATACCGGTGACGTTTATTAAAGGTGTTACCGATACAAACGTAGTCTCTAGTGGCTTACCCTTGTATGAAATTGGTAATGTTTTTAGCTCTATCCCTAAATCTTCAAAATCGGGTAGGGGTTTTGAACCTGCTGTAGCCCCTAGTACATATTCAATTAGTTGCCCGGTCCAGCCTTTTTCACGAAGTAAATCATCAGGTGTTTTAAAGTGATACTGGTTTGCAAGTTGGCCAAGTGTTAATCCAGCAATGTTATTCACGCGCTGCATTAGGTCGTTAATTGAGTGTGGTTTTGATGGTCGCATACTATTAATTTCGGTTGAATAAATACCATAGCCATGATAGCAAATTGGCTAAGCCGTGGATATCTTTAGGGTTGTTCGTTTTTTGTGCTTGTGTTGTTTGGGTTAATTTTGTACATGTATAAAATTGAGCGGTTTACTTTAAGTTACTGAGCTAGTTGGTTTTTTTTAAGTTATATATTCAGTTTTGATTAAGGCTATTAAAAGTTGTTGGGATAAATACAACTATATGAACATGTTTATCCACAGAATCTGTGGAGAACACGAGTTTTTAGATCTTATATTGTGGATTTGTTTGCAAAACGAGCGTGTTTTATAAAAGTTATGCACAAACTGTGAGTAAGTAGAGTAAAACAATAACCGCAATAGCTTTGGTGGATTATTTTTAAAATTTTTACTCACACTTCATTATTTCATGGGGTATGCAAAAGCGTAAACTTAGCTTACAAATTAGCTTGGCTATAATAGTGTTTGCCGTATTGCAGCTAATGTGGAACAATCATTAAAAATCGACTTACAAATGAGGCACTAAGGTGATTGATGCCGAAGGTTTTCGTGCCAATGTCGGAATTGTAATTTGCAATAATCAGGGACAGGTTTTTTGGGCTAGACGTTATGGTCAGCATTCTTGGCAATTTCCCCAAGGTGGTGTTGATGATGGCGAGACAGCAGAACAAACCATGTACCGCGAGTTACACGAGGAAGTAGGGCTGCGACCTGAAGATGTAGAAATAGTTGCAAGCTCAAAACATTGGTTACGCTATAAATTACCCAAACGATTAATTCGTCGCGACTCTAGTCCGGTGTGTATTGGGCAAAAACAAAAATGGTTTTTATTAAAACTGCGTTGTAAAGATGCAGATGTAAACTTGCTTAAAACCCATCATCCAGAGTTTGATGATTGGCGCTGGGTAAGTTACTGGTATCCTGTAAGACAGGTAGTATCGTTTAAACGGGATGTTTATCGACGTGTAATGAAGGAGTTTGCTCCTTTCGCCATGCCCTTTAATAAAAGAGAGCAACACAAAGATCATTGGCGAAGTAAAAGGTAGTAATTTCTCGATAGAATAAAGGAGCAGGACATGCTGGCTACACTTAGGTCTATTGCTGAGTCTGTATCGCAACAAGCGAATTTAGACAGTGCTTTAGTGTGCTTTGTGCAAATGGTTAAAGATGCCATGAAAACCCAGTGCTGCTCCATTTATTTTGCAGATTACAGCCAAGACAATTTTGTACTTATGGCTACCGAAGGGTTAAATCCTGATGCGGTGGGTAAGTTTAGAATTGGCTTTACCGAAGGCTTAGTGGGCTTAGTTGCCCAACGCGAAGAGCCAATTAATATAGCATTTGCTAAATCACACCCGCGATTTAAACTCTCCCCCGAAGTGAATGAAGAAGGCTACAATGCTTTTTTGTCTGTGCCTGTGGTGCATCAAAAAAAAGTATTAGGCGTTATTGTTGTTCAGCAAAAAATGGCCCGTGTTTTTAGCCAAGATGAAGAATCGTTTTTAATTACGCTCTCTGCACAACTTGCATCACAATTAGCGCATGCTGAAATAAAAGAAGTATTGCGACAAGACGAATCATCTCATCAAACATCAGTTTTAAAAGGGGTATCGAGTGCGCCGGGCATAGGAATTGGCCAAGCATTTGTCGTGCTGCCAAAGCTTGATTTTAAGTCTATAGAGCTTTTAAAAGACAGTGATGTAACAGAGCAACGCCGCTTGTTTACACAAGCCGTAGCCGCGACCCGAAAAGAATTTAATACGCTTTCTATGACGCTAAGTGACTCGATACCGCATGAAGCGTTGGCTGTATTTGATGTTTACCAACAATTACTTGATGCAAAAAGCTTAGGCCATAATGTTGAGGTACAGTTACAAGAAGGTTGGTGCGCTAAAAGTGCATTAAAAATTGTAATAGAGCGCTTAATCTCTCAATTTAATGCCATGCAAGACCCATATATAAAGGAGCGTGCGGTTGATGTTAAAGACATTGGTTTACGTGTGTTACATCATTTAGTAAACACCGAACACGCTATAAAAGATTACCCACCAAATACTATTTTAATTGCTAATACATTAACTCCGGCCATGCTTGCAGAAGTGCCAAAAGGGCATTTAGCGGGTGTAGTTAGTGTTAATGGTTCAGCTAATAGCCATGCGTCTATTTTAACGCGTGCAATGGGTATTCCTGCTATTTGGGGTATTGAAGATTTACCACTATTACAGTTTGAGGGTAAACCGCTCATTCTGGATGCATTTTCTGGGCGTTTATATATTTCCCCATCGCAAATGCTAATAGATGAGTACACCGAGCTTCAGTACCAAGATGGCTTATTGAATAACCGTTTTTTAGCCGAGCAAACATCAGAATCAATAACTCTTGATGGTGAGCATATTAGCTTGCTGTTAAATGCCGGGCTTGAGCTAAATACAGAACAAAGCAGTTCACATATTTGCGATGGCGTAGGGCTTTACAGAACAGAGGCTTGGTTTATGCAAAAAGGCCAGTTTCCTTCGCAATTAGAGCAAGAAAATTGGTACCGCGAAGTGCTTACTAGCTACCACCCAAACCCTGTGGTTATGCGTACGCTGGATATTGGTGGCGATAAAGTTTTAGATTATTTTAATATTACCGAAGAAAACCCCTTTTTAGGATGGCGTGGTATTCGTATTAGTCTTGATCACCCTGAGCTGTTTTTAGATCAGCTTAAAGCGATGTTAAAAGCAAATATTGGCTTAGGCAATTTAAAGATTATGCTGCCAATGATCAGTGGCACCGATGAAGTAGATGAATCTTTAGCATTGTTTGAGCAAGCGTACTATGAGCTAAGTGAAAAGTACCCAGAGCAAAGTATAGAAAGACCTGATATTGGTATAATGCTTGAGGTGCCTTCGAGCGTGTTTATGTTGCCTGAGTGGTCAAAAAAAGTCGATTTTTGCTCAGTCGGTAGTAATGATTTAACGCAGTACCTATTAGCTGTAGATAGAGCTAATGCACGTGTTGCTGAGCTGTTTAACCCTTATCACCCAGGCGTACTAAGAGTGTTAAATAAAGTGGCTTGTGAGTGTGAGCAGTACGAATTGCCTTTTAGTTTATGTGGTGAACTTGGTGGCGATCCAGAAGGTGCGATTTTACTTATTGCAATGGGATACAGGCGCTTAAGTATGAACCTATCATCACTTAATAAAGTTAAATGGGTGATCAGGCGCTTAAATGTGAGTGACATGGAGCAGCTACTTAGCGAGTGCTTAGCTCAATCTACCGCTAAGCAAGTATTGCGCTTAACACGAAACTTTATGTTAGAGCATCAATTAGGCGATTTATTTTACACGCCCAAATAGTATCAATCCGCAGATGCTATTGGCTTTATAATCCTTTAATATAAACACATTATTAGGTATTTGAGATAACTATGTATGACTTAGGGCTGTTAGTGGCAAGCTGCGCACTACTAGGCTGCGTTGTCGGTTTTTTAGCAGGATTGTTAGGTATTGGTGGCGGTTTAATTATTGTCCCTGTGCTTAGTACGTTACTGTTATCGTTTGACGTTACATCTCCAAGCCACGTTCTAGTGATTGCTATTGCAACCTCACTAGCTTCTATTTTATTTACTTCAACCTCTTCAGCGTTAGCTCATCATAAAAATGATAATGTGCCGTGGGAAATAGCTCCTTGGGTTATGTCAGGCGTTGCGTTAGGGGCATTAATTAGTGGCTTTGCCGCAAGTCTCATTCCTGAGCAAATTTTACGAACTGTGTTTGCTATCAGCGTCGTGTTTATTGCTGCGAGGATGGTGTTGTCGACCCGCAAAAAAGCAGTCGTGGAGCAGCCTTTACCAGCAGGCCCTATTTTGGGAGCTATATCGGCTCTAATGGGTGGCTTATCTGGTTTAATTGGTATTGGTGGTGGGGCGCTTATTGTTCCAATGCTTAATTATTTTTCGGTAGATATAAAAAAAGCCATAGGTTGCGCTGCTGCTTGCGGCATTGTTATCGCCTTATTTGGTTCTATTGGGTATATTAGTGCAGGTTGGCAAGTTACCGATTTAGAACATGGTTTTGCAGGGTTTGTTTATTTACCTGCGTTATTTGGGATTGTTATTACATCATGGTTTGTTGCGCCTATAGGCGCTAAAGCAACTCATTATTTACCTGTTAATACAATAAAGAAAGTTTTCGCGGTATTGCTTGTTGTTATCGCACTTAAAATGGTTTTTAGCTAAAGGTTTATTTTTTATGGCACTTGAGTTTCCTCAAATTGATCCAATAATTTTTTCTGTTGGGCCGCTAAGCGTACGTTGGTACGGGTTAATGTATTTAATTGGTTTTGCGTTTGCGATGTGGTTCGCTAATCGCCAAGCTGCAAAACCTAATTCAGGTTGGACAAAAGATCAGGTAAGCGACTTACTATTTTATGGCATGCTAGGGGTAATTCTTGGTGGGCGTATTGGTTATGTATTGTTTTATCAGTTTAGTTACTTTATAGAAAACCCGCTTTATTTATTTAGAATAGATCAAGGTGGTATGTCTTTTCATGGCGGCACGCTGGGAGTTATAACAGCTGTAGCCATTTTCTCGTGGACACGCAAAAAATCATTGCTTCAAGTTGGCGATTTTGTTGCTCCGCTTGTCCCTGTTGGTTTATTAGCTGGAAGAATAGGTAACTTTATTAATGGCGAGCTGTGGGGGCGAGTGACCGATGTGCCTTGGGCTATGGTATTTCCTACAGGCGGGCCACTTGCGCGTCATCCATCACAATTATATGAAGCATTTTTTGAAGGCCTAGTACTCTTTTTAATCCTGCAATGGTTTATTAAAAAACCGCGTCCAGCGGGAAGTGTAGCGGGTGTATTTTTACTAGGTTATGGTGTATTTAGATTCTGCATTGAATACTTCCGTCAACCAGATGCGCAACTAGGGCTGTTTGCTGACTTTATTTCGATGGGTCAAATATTATCACTTCCAATGATTGTGGGCGGTTTAGGTTTATTAATTTGGGCATACAAACAACCACAACAAGTTAAAACAGCTAAGGCATAATAAAAACAGCATGAAACAATATTTAGAATTATGTCAGCGTATTGTTGACGAAGGCCAGTGGGTAGAAAATAAACGTACAGGTACGCGTTGTTTAACGGTTATAAACGCTGACTTAGAGTACGACGTAGCGAATAATAAGTTTCCTATGATCACCACGCGAAAAAGCTACTATAAAGCAGCGATTGCTGAGTTATTAGGGTATTTACGTGGTTACGATAGTGCAGAGCAGTTTCGTGATATTGGCTGTAAAACCTGGGATGCAAATGCTAACGACAACGGCGCATGGCTTAATAACCCCAACCGTAAAGGTGAAGACGACATGGGCCGCGTCTACGGCGTGCAAGGCCGCAGATGGCAGCGACCAGATGGTTCAACGCTCGATCAGCTTGCTAAAGTTATTAATAACTTAAAAAATGGTATTGATGATAGAGGGGAAATCGTTACTTTTTATAACCCCGGCGAATTTGAGCTTGGTTGTTTGCGCCCATGTATGCACACGCATACTTTTTCACTGCTTGGTGATACGCTATATTTAACATCGTATCAGCGCAGCTGTGATGTGCCACTGGGGCTTAATTTCAATCAAATTCAGTGTTTTGTTTTACTTGCATTGGTAGCTCAAATTACAGGGCATAAAGCAGGTAAGGCGTATCATAAAATTGCTAACGCCCATATTTACGAAAACCAACTAGAACTAATGCGAGACGTGCAATTAAAGCGCGAACCGTTCGAATCGCCTAAACTAGCAATTAACCCAAAAATAAAAACGTTAGAAGATATAGAAACGTGGGTAACGCGTGACGACTTTGAAGTCACGGGGTATCAAAGCCACGAACCGATTCAGTATCCATTTTCAGTATAAAAAGATTAAGGAAAACTAAAATGAAAGCAGTGATCCCAGTAGCTGGACTAGGTACTCGTATGTTACCTGCCACAAAAGCAATCCCTAAAGAAATGCTACCAATAGTGGACCGTCCACTTATTCAATATGTAGTAAATGAAGCGGTTGCAGCAGGTATTAAAGAAATAGTACTTGTAACTCACTCAAGCAAAAATTCTATCGAAAACCATTTTGATACAAGCTTTGAACTAGAAGCCACATTAGAGAAACGTGTTAAGCGGCAATTACTTGCCGAAGTGCAGGCTATTTGCCCTAAAGATGTCACTATTATTCACGTACGCCAAGGTGAAGCTAAAGGCTTAGGCCACGCAATTAACTGTGCGGCGCCAATTATTGGTAACGAACCGTTTGTTGTAATTTTGCCAGATGTAATTATTGATGACGTAGAAAGCGATCTAAAAAAAGACAACCTAGCTGAAATGATTGCTCATTTTGAGCAAACAAAACACAGCCAAATAATGGTTGAGCCAGTGCCAATGGATGAAGTAGATAAGTTTGGTGTGGTTGATTTAGGCGATGTTGACTTACAGCAAGGTGAAAGCTCACCTATTACAAACATGGTAGAAAAGCCGCCTGTTGATCAAGCTCCTTCTAACTTAGCTGTAGTAGGGCGTTATGTATTAAGTGAAAATATTTGGCCATTACTTGCTAAAACACCTCAAGGTGCAGGCAACGAAATTCAGCTAACAGATGCCATTGCAATGCTAATGGAGCATGAAAAAGTTGATGCTTATGCAATTAAAGGCCGTAGTCACGATTGTGGTAGTAAAATAGGTTACTTAAAAGCAACGATTGAATTTGCACTACGCCGCGATGAATTTGCAGGTGAACTCAAATCATTTATTAAAACACTAATTTAATTAGTTATTTTATTTAATACCTTAAGGCGCCTATTTGGCGCCTTTTTTTATATTTATTCATTAGAATAAATATGCATTAATAAGAAAGCTCAAAAACAGAAATGTTTTAGGGACATTACAGACAGATTGTAATTTATGTTGTAAAGTTTAAGTTAACTGGCATTAAATTTGTATTAAATAATGCTCTCAAGGAAGGGGTGGAGTATGCAATATTGTGTTTTATAAAACATAAAAAAAGCATACGAAGAGCTAAGTTAATAGCTCAAAGCTTAATAAAGTTAAACGCTTTCTTGTGAGAATGTTTAACTGAAATGTAAGTGTAAAGGCACTACTTTCAGGACAACAAATACATGTTTATACATAAAAAAAATAACATTGGGCTATTACTTAGCTTGCTGATGCTTTTATTTGGCACAGCATGCAGTGTTACGCCCGAAATAAAAACAAGCAACACACTGCAAACTAACACACCAGACTACGTATCTATTACAGCCCTAGAGCTTGCTCAGCTAAAAGATGCCGCCATGCAATGGCAACAAGCCCGAGCGGGTATTGAGCGCATTTTAAAATTAGAAAAAGAAATAACTTATTTAGTAAACCATATAGACATTATAAACAGCAAAGCTATAGCTCAGTCTAACCAAGGCTATAGCAGTAAGTCAGTACGCTCGCCACGCAATACCCGCAATACCCGCAATACGCAATCGCGCCCGCGACAGGTTAAGCAAAACTACAGCAATAAAAAGCAAGCTGTTAAATTAAATACACCTAAACATGTATTTGCATTACAGGTTGCCTCTGTTGATTCGCAAAACGGTGTAGCAAAGGCATGGAAAGAGCTAAATACCAAAGCAGCCCCATTATTTAGAGACAAAATACTGACAAATGTAGAAACCGCAAAAATAAATAACAAAACTTTTTACAGGCTTAAGCTAGGCTCTTACCAAAACTTTAAAAATGCAAAAGCTGACTGTGACGTATTTAAGCTATATAAGCTTGATTGTATTGTAAGTAATTACACAGATAAACTTGTGAAGCTTTAACTTATAACGTGTAAAGTGGCGCAAAAATTGCTTTGGTTTATTATCTTGTTTAGTAGAGTGCTTTTGCAATGCGGTATTTTAAGTCTTGTCATTTAATATCAATTTTATTCTTATCTTTTTATTTATATGGGTGTAGCAGCACAACTGTAAATAACGAGAGCGTGCAGCATTCTTTAATAACTGATAAACAAGTAAAAGAGTATGTTTCGCAGTGGCACTTACAGCAAGAAAGCATTGGTCGTTTAACTGCTATGGAAGATGATTTACAGCTATTAATTATGGCGTTATCGTCTCAAAGTGAATTAACTGAAAACCCTCCTTTACTCATGCAAAATAAAACCGATATTACCTATGGTAATAAGCCTTCACAGAATTTGGAACCGACGGCACTAAATAACACTCCCGAAGTAAAAACATCAAACTTACAAGATTCAGAACCCACCTTAACAGATGAAACTAAAATTGGAGCACAGCTCGGTTGGTATTTAAAGCCAGAGCTTGCTAAAGCAAGAGTCGAAAGGCTTAAGCAATTATACCCCAGTGCATTTACTCAATTTAATTTTACTATGTTTGAACGTAAAAATAATAATATGACTTTGTATGGATTACGTGTAGGTCCATTTAAAAACGATACTCAAGTAAGTGCATTTTGTTATTTAGCTAATCAGCTTGATCAAGCATGTAATATTGCTGCTTTTGTTGGAAAACCAATATAATTAACAAATTAGGCCTTTTAAACTCATATAGTATTAAAGTATTTGTACTAATAGTCGATACTAACTATAGTTGGGAAAATATTTGATAAAGCCCATTTTAATATAAGGATTTAGCATGAAGTTTTATTTTTCAGTTTTAGCTATTACAGTAAGTGTCAATTCATCTGCCGTTTATGCAACAAGCGCAGATTTTGAGGCGAAAGTAACAGTTCAAAATGCGGTTGTATTAACTAAGGACACAGATTTAAGCTTCGGTATTATTCGTGCTGTAGCTGATAAAACGGGAGCTGAGCAAGCAAAACTTACTGTAAGTCCTAATCCAGAATCAACCCCAGTATCAATAAGAGAAAACCCTACAAGTCAGAGTGCAATTATTTCTATAATTGAAGATGGGGAAGCAGCTAGCTTCACTGTTTCTGATGTAGTACCTAATTCATTGCTTGTAATTACGAGTCCAGACGATGGTGCTATTGAGTCGGATGATGGTCAAGGTGTAGGCGAACCAGATTTTAGAATTAGCGATTGGAAGTTTTTTATAACAAGTGGTGAGAATCAAGGTAATTTGTATTCATCAACTTCCCCAAACCTTAAAGCTGATAGTGACGGTAGTGTTTCATTTAGCTTAGGAGCAACACTTTATACATCATCAAATATATCTACTGTTGACTATCCTGATGGTGATTATTCTGGGAACTTCCAAGTTGAAGTATCTTACTAGTTAGTATGCATATTCAATTTAAGTGCCTAATATATTCTGTTTTATGGCTATTTTTTTTTGTTAGTCATTGTGTGTTTAGCGCAAGCATACAACAAGAAGCGCTTAATTTTGGCACTTTAGTTATCCCTCAAAATAATACTTTAAGCTCTATCACGATTAACCACGATGGTGAAATAATCACATTTGGTAGTATTTACGTATTAACTGAGGGTAATCCTGCAGAACTTTTATTTACTGATTTGCCTCCCCTTACTCAAATATCGTTTAACAAAACGAGTGACTCTACATTGCAAAGTGAAGCGCTAGGAGCTAATAGTGCCAAGTTTTCGGTGGTCCTAGTGGACTTACCTAGAACGCAAGCTAGCGATGAGTTTGGAGAGCTTTTATTAAAAGTAGGTGGCCGTTTAATTACTACAGGGACAAGCCAAAGTTACTTAGATGGTCATTTTATTACTGACACCCAATTAGAAATTACGATTGATTACTAAAGGAAAAACATGTTTTATAAAGTTGTAGTGCTGCTCGCACTGAGTGTATGTATTTTAGGAAAAAATGCATACGCAAATTTACTTATCTCTCCAACCCGTATTAGTTTTGATGAGCGCCAAAGAACGGCTAAAGTTACCGTAATTAATACGGGTGATAAATATCAAACATATCGTGTTTTGTGGAGCGAAAAGCAAGCGCAGCCAACGGGCGGTTATATACAATTAGCAGAGCCTACTAATGAAAGTTTAAGTACAATGGCGCGGTTGTCACCAAAACAAATGCGTTTAGCCCCGGGTGAAAAGCAAACAGTAAAAATCGCAATACGTAAGCCTAAAAACTTAGTTTCTGGTGAGTACCGTTCTCACTTATTGTTTCAGGCCCTCCCAGGCGAAAATACTAATAAAACAAGCTCTATAAAAGTAAATATGATTATGAGTTATAGTATTCCTATTCTGTTACGTAAAGACATGCAACAGCCTAATGTAGTCATTGAACAAGCTCAATTAGTTTTAAATAACAGTAATAAACGCCCTCAGTTTTTACTAAATATAAACCGAGAGGGTAAGTTTAGTAGCTACGGTAAATTAAGTGCTTACTTTGTTGATGGTGATAATGAGCAAGTTAAAATTGCAGAAATTGGCAATTTAAGTATTTATCCCGAAGTAAACAACGCGTTTGTAACGCTTAGCTTATTTAGTGATAAAAATTTAGATAAAACGGGCAAAGTTATTTTTAAATATGAAGGAAGTCAGGAGTATAAAGATCTTGAATTTGCACAATACACGCTTCCTTTAACATCACAATCACTTAATGTATTAACAGTGAATGAAGCTAAATAAATTATTGTGTGTAATATTTGTAGGCATTAGCACTTGTGCAAATGCCAACAAAGGTGCTTCGGTAGAGGATGCTTTAACAACAATACGCGCAATTGAGCTAAAGCTAACTAAATCCGTTGAGCTAAACGATTATAACGCCGCTAAAGAAAGTCCCCAGCAGCGTATAGCAACTGGGGAGTTATTAATACTCTCGCTTCATTTAAACTCATACTATCTAGGTGAAGTTGCTGCTATTAAGAGCGCCCAAAGTGTGCATGTTAGTTTAAGTGACCTGTTTGATATATTACAATTTGCCATGAATGTAGATGTAAGCAATCGAACAGCTCAAGGCGTTGGAGCAAACCAACAACCACTTTCCTTAAATGCTGTTGTTACTCCGGCAGTATTTACTAGCTCTTCTCAAAGCTATTTTTTAGCAAAAAACCAAATTACTATTGAAGATGATATTTATGTAGATATTGAAAGCTTACATAGTGTTTTAAATCTAGAGTTTAATATTGATTACCCAGATTTAGAGCTATTTATTAGCTCAGAAATACCGCTTCCAGTTGAGTTACAAAGGTACAGGCAATCACGTAATTTTAAATCAGCTAATAAAAAGTCGCCTCCAACGCTTCCCTGGAAAGCAAGCCCTTATCAGGCACTATCCTCCCCAGTGGCTGATTTACAGTTAAACTTTACCGCAAGCGATGATAAGCATTCCACAAACTATTCCCTTTTAGGAACGCAGGATTTTGCTTATTTATCGGCTGAATATTTTTTGGCTGGTCGAAGTACTGATTTACTAACCAATTCTAGGTTAACGTTTACAAAGCAAAATTTAGACAAAAACATAGAAAATGGCTTTATGCCAACAGAAATATCTTTTGGTGATGTAATCGCAACTCAAGTAGGTAATAACTATAACAGCCAGTATGCTCGTGGCATTAAAGTGTCTAATAATGTAACTAATAAAATAATAGTTAATAATCAAATTAATTTAAGTGGTGCTATCCAGCCTGGTTGGGATGTAGAGTTGTACCGCAATGAAATATTAATAGATCAGCAGCTGAGCCTCGCAGATGGTCGATATATTTTTGATAACATAGATTTATTATTTGGAGCTAATAACTTTGAGCTTATTTTTTATGGCCCCCAAGGGCAAGTTGAGCGCAATAGTGACTATTACTTTGTAGATGGAAATCAGCTCAAAGAAGGGCAAGGCAACTATGAATTATCAGTTACTGAACAAGGTAAGCAGCTACTAAATAATAATGTTTTTAATTCACAAGGGCAGGGGTGGCAAGTTGCAGGGAGATACGAACAAGGGCTTACTAATAACGTATCTGTTTACTCGGCAGCGTTCGGTCAAAAAAATTCAGATGATGATTTACTCAAATATGCTTTTGGTACCAATATAAGTGTGTTTGACCGGTTACTATTAAATGCAAACATTGAAAAAAACAATAAAAATGAACAAGAATTTGAATTTACAGCTCGAACCCAACTTGCCGAACAATCACTACTTTTTAGTGCCTCTAACCGCACCGACGAAGAACAGCAAGATTTTAACAGTTATCAAATAAATTTAGCTGGTGGCCTAATGAATAATATTTATGGGCGACTTTCTTATCAAAATAACTTTTTATATGACGATAGTGATACCAGAGGGCGTTTTAAACAAGTACGCAACCAATTAAATTATTCGTATTCAGGCTTTGCATTAAGTAACCAATTACTATGGCAACAAGATAATAGCTCCAAGAGCACATTTGGAACAACACGTTTTCAAAAGCGCTTTGGTAGAACTTACACAAGGTTTGGTGTTGATTATAGGTTATCACCAGTAAGTGAAATTGTAAGTTATGAGGCAGAGTTTAGCCGTAACCTGAGCAGAGACTTACAAGCAGAACTTACTTTAACTGACTCACTCAGTAACAATATTCAATCGGCTGAATTAGGCCTTAACTGGCAAAGTGACAAATTAAGCTTAACAAGCAACGTAAATTATAATAGTAATGATGATTGGCGACTTGGCATTTACAGTCGTTTTAGTCTCGGGTTTGATGTAGAAAACAATACATATTTTATCTCTAAGCGCAGCTTAACTAACACGGGTAGCTTAATGCTAAGAGTATTTTTAGATCAAAACAATAACGGTATTATGGATGATGACGAGCGCGGGATAGCCGGCGTTAAAGTCAAAGGGGTTCATAATTACCGCCAAGCAATTACAGATGAACATGGTATTGCGCTATTAACTTCAATGCCTGCAAACCGAACGACAGACATAATACTTGATAGAGATAGCTTTGAAGATCCATTTATAATTCCCGCTAATGATGGCTTTTCTATAACGCCTCGAGCTGGTTTTGTAGAATACATGGACTTTGCATTAAATAATGCAAGTGAAGTGGAGGGGGTTGTTTATCAGCAAAAAGGTGATGATATACAAGTTCAACCGTTTGCGAGTGTTTCACTGTTGAATAAAAAAGGTGAACAAATTGCGCAAGCTCAAGCTGCATATGATGGTTATTATTTATTTACAGATTTAAAGCCTGGGCAATATAAAGCGGTTATAAATGATGAATATAAACAGCGCAAGAAGCTAAAAAGCACCCAAAATGTCACTGTGTCATTGCCGCCAGAGGGAGATGTTGTAATGGGGGTTGATCTTACATTAAAAGCCCTTAGCGAAATAACAGGCGCTATTGCTAATGCGGGGAGTTTTAGCTCGTTAAACATATTAAAAATTTATTACCGATTAATAGCACCAAAAATAGAGCACAAAAAAGCTTTTTATATACATGATAAAGTTAAAAATAAGTTCATTTTAGCGTTAGGGTATGCAAAAGAAATTTCGCCAGATCTTATCTCTGTATGCAACGCAATAAAAGCGCAAGGGCTTAACTGCACTGTGGAAAAACACAAAATACTCCATTAAAGGAATTAGGATGAAAAGGGCTAAAGTTATTTGTTTAATTAGTGCGGTATTATTAAGTTATGGCTGTGCTAGCAATAAGGTAATTGATGAGAATGAAAATACTAAAAATGAAAAAAGTTATATAAAAATAACGGCACAAGAACTTGATGAGCTAAAAAAGAGCTCTGAACAATGGCAAAATATGAAGCCCGAACTATCTCGTTTACTGCTTATTGAAGAAGACCTAAGCTTATTAATATCGCAATTAAATACTATTGCAAAGGTAAAGGAAGAAAATACCTCAGCATTAAAGCAAGAAAAAAAAATGGTGGATAAAGAGCCTAAAACTAACAGATTTAACTCTAACAATAATAACAAAAGTGCTCCAAAGTTTGCTTTACAAGTGCTATCAATTACTCACAAAGAGCAATTAGCTTCTGCGTTTAAGCAGTTACAAAAAAAGGTCCCCGCACTACTTGAATCTAATTACGTTATAAATGTTGAAACAATTAATGTTAAAGGCGTAATGTATAATCGTTTAAAGCTAGGTGCGTATATAAGTAAAGAAAACGCGACAGCTGATTGTCAAAAACTAAAGAGCCAAAGTGTAAATTGTATAGTTAGTTATTATGTCGAACAGCCCTTCATATTAGATTAAATAAGTAGGCATAATAATTGCTTTATCCTCATTATGTTTTAAAGAGGACGGCAACTATGCGCCTTTTACTGCCTTTAGTATTGTTAAATTTAACAGCTTGTAACTTGGTTCCGCCTGAGGAGCCGAGCATACCGACTGACGCCCCTAAAGCGGCAATGGCACCTTATACTGTTAACGAGTACATGGTTAATTTAACCTCACAACTTAACCAAGTAAATGGGGCTTTAAATGCCAATGCTCGCATTGGTGTAAGCAGCTTTTATTACGCAGATGCATTGGATACAAAGCTAGTAACAGGGCAAGCATCGGGCTTGAGCTTGCAAATTCAAGAAAGCTTATTAACTCAGTTTACCCAGCTTGGCTATCATACGGTTGAGTACCGCCTCGGAAACAATCTAATTTTAGCGCAAAATGCAGACAGCATTTTAAGCCGCGACTTAAGTAAATTACGTAATCGCCAAAATATTGACTTAGTGATCACCGGCACAGTGACTCGTCAGCAGCATGCCTATATAGTTAATGCTCGGCTCGTTAATATTGAAAACAAGCAAGTTTTGTCGGCGGGCAGTACAGAGATCCCTATAAATGTAATGTGGGGAAATGAAAAAATTCAGCAGCGTGACGGGTCTTTGTACCGCAGCGAATATTAATCAGGAGCACACCATGAGAAACCTATTAATTACCCTATGTTTGCCATTAGGCTTTGGCTGTTCACAAATGTTAGATTCGCTAAGCCCAGAGGCAAAGCCAGTAGAGCAAGATAATTCAGCTCAGTTAGTATCTGACCAACGTACGGTAAAAGCACCTGAGACTAATACAGCGCTATTTCAATCTAACTTGAACCAGCAAAGTAATTACACTAAAAGCGCGCCTGCAAAGCGAAAAAATATAAATCATTATGTGCGCGGCATAATGCAAGACATGGTGGAAAACTTGCAATATGTGAACGATAAAACACCACTTGCTGTATCTAGTTTTGTATTTTTAGATGATGACTATAGTGATAGTAGCTTACTAGGCAATCAAATAGCCGAAAGCTTTATGCATGAACTACATAGTTTTGGTGTGCCGGTTATCGATTTTAAAACAACCGATTACATGCGTGTAACGCCCGATGGTGACTTTGTATTTAGCCGTGATTACTTGGAGCTAAACCAAGATCAAAACTTTAATTATGTATTAGCAGGTACGTTAGTAAGCCATCAAGGTGGCGTATTAGTAAATGCGCGTGTAGTGGGTATACAAAGCAAGGCAGTGGTAGGTACTGCGCAAGGGTTTATCCCTCAATCAGTTGTTGATGCACTTAACAGTAGCTATCGCACTGATGGAATAATGCTTAAACAAGCTAGTAAGTGAGGCAAAAATGCATTTTAAATATTTAAATAGCGCAATAGGCTTAACCACACTTTTAACCTTAGCAGGTTGCTCAATTATTCAAAATAACGAATCAGTAGAGGTTGTTACGCCGGTTGATAATACCCCAAATTACGATTTGACCAGCATGTTACAGTCAGTTCAAGCCGAGCAAAATTCAGAGCCTCAAGATAGCAGTGCGTTTGTGCCTCTTAAGCATCATAAAACGCTTGTTAATTACGTTGAACAAATGGCACTTGATTTAGTCGACACGCTTGAGTCTGAAGCACAAGATAACAACAGCATTAATATAGCGGTAACAACCATTGTAGATTTAGACGCATCGCTCAATAAAAGTAATCAATTAGGGAATCAAATAGCTGAGAGCTTTATTCATCAGCTGCAAAAATTTGGTTACGGTGTTGTTGACTTCAAAGCTATGAATTCTATTGATGTATCAAACCGAGGTGACTTTGTATTATCTCGTGATATAGAAAAATTGAGTGAAAGCAGCATGGCCAACTACGTATTAGCAGGCACTTTAATTTATCGTCCAAATGGCGTAGCAGTAAATACTCGCGTTATAAACGTGCACAGCAAGCATGTGGTTGCCACTAGTAGAAAACTCATCCCGCTTTATGTACTAAACAAAGAAGATATATATTTATCAAGCAATTAAGTTAATTTTAGCTTGATATGAAAAACAAGATGCCGTTATAATTTTGTAAGCTGTAAGCTGTAAGCTGTAAGCTGTAAGCTGTAAGCTCGATGTGGCCTCTTAGTTAAATGGATATAACGGCCCCCTCCTAAGGGGCAGTTGCAGGTTCGATTCCTGCAGGGGCTACCATTTGCACGTTTCATACATAAAAATACCGCAGCAATAAATTTAAAATCGCCATATACCCCACTGTAAATAACTCTCTCATGTTTCAGGTTGTAAAATTTGGTATCGCTACATTTCATATTTTTAGTTACACTGCTAGTTACACCGAATCGGTTTGTTGATTTTGGTGTAACTAAAACTGCTTAAATTTCATTAAGCAGATGAAAACTAAAGGAAGAATGCGGATCTTGATTTTAGTATCCCATTTCAAGGTTTGGCTACCTATTCGATAATGGAGTGAAACATGCCAAGAGCAACGACCCCTTTAAACGATACGCAGATAAAAAATGCGAAACCAAAAGCAAGCGAATACCTGTTATCTGATGGTGGTGGGCTTGGCTTACGGATAAAAAAGAACGGCTCTAAAACGTGGCTGTTTAATTACTACCGTCCGCACATCAAAAAACGGGCGCAGATAAGTTTTGGTGTTTACCCTGCGATAACCTTAGCAGCCGCTAGAAAGAAACGTGACGAGGCAAGGGCGTTACTTGCTAATGATATTGACCCTAAAGAATACAGGGAAGAAATTCAAAGTACTAAAGCAACTGAGGCAAAGAACACGTTTGAGGCGGTAGCAACTGAATGGCTAAACCTTAAAACGGCTAAGGTAAGTCAGCGGCACTCTTTTAATATTCGTAGGGGGTTTGAGTTACATGTTTACCCCGCACTAGGGAAAGTGCCTATAAGCAAGCTATCCGCACAGCTAACCATTGAAACGTTAAGGCCATTAGAGGCCGCTAATAAGCTCGATATGTTAGGCCGCTTATGCCAGCGTATTAATGAGGTGATGGACTATGCTGTTAATACAGGGCGTATGCCAGCTAATCACCTTCATAGTATCGGTAAAGCGTTTGGTACTGTTAAACATACCAATATGCCTACCGTGACCCCTGAGCAATTACCTATGCTATTAGCAACCGTTAACAGTGCGCGTTTAAAGCTTATTACTAAATGCTTGTTTGAGTGGCAGCTTCATACAATGGCTAGGCCAGCAGAGGCAGCAGGGGCGGCATGGGGTGAAATTGATTTTGATAATCGAGTGTGGAATATACCCGCTGAACGCATGAAAAAGCGCAAGCCGCAAGCGATCCCGCTAACGCCTCAAGCATTAGCCCTATTGGAGTATTTAAAACCTATTAGCGGTCACCGTGATTTTATATTCCCTTCTGATAACAACCCACGTACCCACCTAAGCCGAGAAACATTAGGCGCAGCGCTCAGGCGTATGGGCTTACAAGGCAAGCAGACAGCCCACGGCTTACGCGCACTAGCTAGTACCACTTTAAACGCACAAGGTTTTGACTCTGATTTAATTGAGGCAGCACTAGCGCATGTAGATAAAAACCAAGTACGCGCAGCTTACAACCGAACCGACTATTTAGAGCGCAGACGTAAAATGATGTGCTGGTGGTCTGCTCATATTGAAGCGGCTAGTAAGGGTGATTACTCGGTCACTGGTAATCAGCATTTAAAAGTAGTTTAAGGATTAGCTAATGGATGAATTTATTAGTGTAGATGAAGCGTTAGAGGTGCTTTTTGATAAAGCTGATATGAGCTATAGCAATAAAATAAAGCGTTTATTTCAGCATTATAACAGAGGGAAAATTGATTTTTATACTGAATTATTTGGTCGACATAGTCGTTATGGAGTGCGCGAAAATCAACAGAAAAGCCCTGAAAGTATAGAAAAATTAGAGGGTTTCTTTAAGTTAAATAGAGAGGAGTGTGACGAGTATTTCCATGAATTATTGCTTTTACATTTAGGTGTAGAGTTCAAAGATAATGATGTTGAAGCGAGTAGTAATGTTATTGACCCCTACGATCATCACCAGTTCTATGAGAGCTTTAGTATTGGGTTGGTGGAAGATATGGAAGGGCAAGTTTGGAAGTTAAAGGATCAAGAGCCAGCAGAATATAAAGGAATTGAAGTACATCATACTCACCCTATACACCCTCAAGTTGATGACTTATTAATTAAGGCTGATCAAGTAGCAGTTTTGGCGCAAGCTTCTAAGCCTCAACAACTTTCAGTTTCAGAAAGTGGAGAGCGACTAGGCAGCAAGCTAAATCACGCTTTGAAAAGAATAGAGGTGCTTGAAGTTGCTTTGTGGATTTTGGCTAATAACAGAGGGGAGTGTGTGAAAAAAAGCACAGGGAAGGTTGTGGGTGAGAGGTTAAAAGGGGCGATTGTCAATCACGCAGGACAATTCTGGACGAAGTTGGATGGAGACGGTGACACTAAATTACCTGTAGTGGAACGCACAATACTTGATTATGTAAATAAAGCACTAAGTGACGATCCGAAAAAAAAGATAAAAGATTATCAATAAATTCAGTTGAATAGGTTTAATTATCGCGCAGCTAAGCTTAACTCTGTGAGTAACTAAGTTAGCTACTGCGCAATATGAAATCATAAGCCCTAACATTTGCCTTGCTTATTTGTTACAGCAATTTACAAGGTGAAATAAAATGATTGATAGAATTTTAAAGCAACGCGAAGTAGTAAAAATTACTGGTATGAGCCGCCCTACAATTTGGCGTAAAGAAAAGTTGGGGCTATTTCCTGCTAGACGCGACTTAGGCGCTCGTTCGGTGGGTTGGCTGGAAAGCGAGATTAAGGCTTGGATGGAGAGCCTACCTTGTGTGGAGCATGACGAGGAGGCGGCCTAATGAAAGGGGGCAACGGCAAAAAAGCCGCCACCCAAACCAATTTAGCAGCTAATGATAATAGCCCAAAAAAGCCGAAGGCGCAGTCAAAGAAAGAGCGAGCATTTATTTATATTCTACAGCACCCCTCAGGCGCTACAGAAAACGATATTTTGCGTAACGTTGGCCTATCCAGTGGTAGAAACTATTTTACCCAACTAGAGCGCTTGCATGGTTTTGAGTTAACGCGAGTTAATGATGAGAACCCAGACGGTATAGGTACTCACCTTAGATATAGCTTTTCATCACCAAAAATAGCAGCGGCAATTTTGAAAGAGATTAACGCGAGCCGAATAAGGCGAAAAGCAGCAGTATTAAGCAAGGAGCAAGAGGCGGAGTTGCTCGCGCCTTTTAATCGTTTGCCATAAGTAATTACTAAAGTATTGCCACTACTGGCTATTAAAAATTTAATTAATAAGGAACAGGATAATGACTACAAACAATATGAAACAGGATGCGAGCATTTCGGCGGATAACTTTGACTATCTTGACAGAGTAGTAAGTCAGGTACATAGCCTAACAGTGTTTATTATTGCTAATGATGGTTATAAATCAATGACAGAAGTCACATTGTCAAACTTACTTTGGACGGTTAGTGATCGCATAGGCGAAGTATTGTCGGATAGTGTTGACATGTATTTTGGTGAAATCCCAAGAGAGCAATTGAAGTTTGAGCAGCTATTAATTCAGGCTAAAACAGTGCTGGACGCTTTGCGAAATAGCGAAGGGTTTGGTGGGTTGCTTGGAGATCATCTGAGTAATGTAATTTGGCTGGCGGAAGGCTTGCTTGAAGATGCCATAAAAGAATTAGGCAAAATGTCTACTCGTTCTGATGAACAGGCCGCTTAATAGAAATATGCGCCACCAGCATATTAAATCAACTTTGAATTATCCCTTGGTAGTGATCGTGGCCAAGGGAAACCCACCTAAGAAAATAGCCTAAAAAACCTATGTACCAGTATTTTTATGTAAGCGAACACTATCGCTGTGTGCTTTGTCTTTTATGGCTTTTTGTTGGTGAAATAATATGAACACTCAAAGTCGGTTTTTTACCCTCGAAAAAAGGCTATTTTTGAAGATGCGCCCCAGTAGAGGCGTTATAGCTATGGATAGTAGCTACTAACAATTAACTGGGTATTTAATAATATCTACGGCTCATGAATGACTAATCAACTAACCATAAATAACACTGATAAAGGGTATGAACACATTTTTGTCCACGGTGAAAAAGGCTGGTGGGTGAACGCTGGAAAAAGCGGCTTAATGGTTAAGCCTATGCGAGCTATGTTAGGCCAAATTGAGGCCATGCTAAGCAACCATAGTCGTGTGATGTTAATTCGTTTTGACTTGCGTATGGAGTCGTACACGCCAGATAACAAAATCATCACTGTATTTAATCGTAGGCTGTTTAAATGGGTTAAGGCTCAGTATGGGGTTAGTCGTATTGGTTTTGTGTGGTGTAGAGAGCTTGAGAGGGCAAAACGTCAACATTACCACTATGCGCTTATGCTTGATGCGTCAAAAGTTAACTATCCAAACAGCATAACCAAGAAGGTTTTACAGATATGGGGCGAGCTTAGCGGTTCGGCTTATGTGCCAAAAAATTGTTATTACATCATGAAGCGCGATTGCTTGGAGTCACAGCAAGAGGCTATTTACCGTATATCTTATTTAGCCAAAGCGCGTGGGAAGGGCTACAAAGCTACTCAGGCTAAAAATTACGGTGCTAGTAGGATAAAGCCAAGGGCTAATGAGTTTTGAAATGTTTTTGTTTTAACGGGTTTTATGGCTCATTTAAAGTGTATGGTAGGGTGAACAGTGCGGAACAAATGGCGGAACAATTGAATTTTTAAGTTGTTGTTTTTTATTTGATAGTGATTTAAAGCGGAACAAATAAAAGCTTGAATTTACGATTTGTACTCTTGGTTATGGAAGGTGAGAGATTACGCAGACCGTAACCCCTCACAAACCTGTTTTGGTACGACTTGTAAGGCTCTAATTGCCAAAAAGTGGTTCACCATCACAGAATATTATTATCTGCGTAGATGCTTTAACCGTCAATACTGGCTATTTCTACAGGCTATTGTATTGGTCACATTAAACGTATGAGCACGTTATAAATTTACTATGATCTCAACGTTAAATAATGTTTACTTTTTGAGGTGTTTTTTTGGCTATGAGTTGTAGCGGTTTGCTGGTGGGCAGTTAAAGTGCGCACTAGTAAAATGCGCACTCATAAATTATTAACCACATGATCCCCTAGGCTATTTGTTGTTTAAGCTGGGTGATAACAATTTACGATTTAATGCGCAGCTTTAAGTATTTATAATCACAGTATCAATAAAGCTAACTAGTTTAGGTGAGTCTTGTTGCTGGACTTTGCCCTGTCTCAAAGGCGTTGTCGTAGTTTAGATTTGTGTTGTTTGTTGCGTTGTAAGTGATTACGTTGGTGTCTTTAACGTCTATTTCAGGCATCTTATTGTTGCTGTAGTAACTACCAGCGGCACCAGCCAGCGCACCAGCAGCGCCTAGTACTGAGTCAGTATTTTTTCTGCTGTTGCTAGCATCGTTAATGGCTTTTTTCTGTGAGCTTACCGCTATATCACTAAGCGTTGCTGTTGCCTCTTGTGATTGCCCTTGACCCATTGCCATTACATTGCTCATCTTGCCTGTGTAGCGCTCCTGTCCTGCAACCTGAGAGCGTGATTTTGCATCACTAGTTACTGACGCTTCATTATCTGTTATATCGCTAAGTCCTTGCTTGAATTTGCCGCTATTTGGGTTTATACCGCTGGATTCCATGCTTGCTAGTGTATTGTTAGTGCCTTCTGAGAATGACTTTTTATAACCAAGGTTAGTATTCTCGGCTATATCATCGTAAACATTTGAGTCATTGGCTTGCTTAGCATCATCGATAACCATGTTTTCAAATGGCACAATGCTGTCTTGGTAGTAGCCCCATTCTTCTGCGTACACCTTGGCTAGCTCTTTTTCGTACTCGGTTTCTTTGACTTCATTCGACTTACCCATAACAGACCCTTATTAATATTTAATGCGTGGTTTTAAAGTGAGCCAGCTACAAAGCCAACCGCTGCCCCAATAGCAGTTCCCCAGCCTGGCATTATTTGCGTTCCAATCATTGCGCCTGAACCCGCGCCACTAAGTTGAGCACTTTTTTGCTGCTGATCTAAATTATTATTTGTCATTTCACGATTTTGCTCTAAATCTGACAGGGTTTTTAATGATCCTGTCGCTTTGTTCTTAGTGCTTTGTCCCGCTTGCATAATTGAGTAAGGCATAAGTATCTCTTCAATTTTGGATTATTCATTAATTGATATCTAATTTTACATATTGATTAGATTGAAAACAGTTTAATTTTTAGTAATTTTTATAAAGTTGTTTTAGTCTTTAATATTATAAATTTTAAAATTAAGGATAATAATGAAAAAAATATTAGCTTCACTTCTATTTCTTCTGCTCAGTTTTAATCTAAACGCAATGGTATTTGGACAGCATGAAGGCCGTCTGTATATGTCCGGTGAGATAGAAAGCGGTGACTTTGTTAGGTTTTTGAATACGCTTTTAACTTTTGAGGGGTCATTATTAGGTTTTTACATACAATCTGAAGGTGGTGATCTAGATGAAGCTATGAACATTGGCCGGTTAGTAAGGCAAAGCCAAATTCCAATATGGAGTGGTGATCATTGTTATAGCGCCTGTGTATTTATATATGTTGCTGGTGTAGAGCGTATAGCTGGTGGGGATTTAGGTTTACATAGGCCATATTTTGATAAAGGATATTTTTCAGATTTAACTTCTTTGCAAGCAGAGATGAAGTACAGCGAGCTCAAACAAGCTAGCGCTGAATATCTTAAAGATATGGAGGTGCCGCAAAACCTAATAGAACGAATTTTTAAAACAAGCTCTACTGAAGTTGATTTAATTTCTGCTGTTGAAGCAAATGACCTTTTTGGTAAGCGCTCTAACTTCTATGGTGAATGGGTAAAAGCTAAATGCGGTAGTTATACAGAGGCACAGTCTGTATTTATAAGTTCATGGTTCGCTTTAAGTGAAGCTAGGGAGCTTATTGAATCTATGGCCGATGGGAGTTTGCATAGGTCAGAAGGTGTCGAAAAATATGTGAATGATCTTTTGGTGGAGGCTAAGCTTGCACATGAGTTAGAGAAGAAGGGTATGCTGCAAAGGTACAAGGATATCTATCAAAAGAAAGAGCAGTGTGCCTCTGATTTAGCTAAAACGAATGGAACAAAATTTAAAAATATAATCAGAGACGCGACTAAAGATCTGGCTTCAAAGTAAATATCTTCTTCTCTTTATGTTATTAAGCGCCATTTATTAATTGCGACATTACTAATGTCGATAGAGAAATTATTTTAGTTACACTGATAGTTACATTTTAAATTTAACCCTGCGCTAAATAACATTTAAATCAAATAGTTGCGGGGTTTGTTTGGTGGTTGCAGGGGCTACCAACCAAAAAACTAATGCAATATTAGTAACTCTTTTGTGCCCGCGTAGGTCGGATAAGCGAAGCGCCATCAGGCACAGTAAAATACCTTACCAATTATTATCAATATTTTATGTGGTCGAGTGGCTGGAGAGTGCCAGAAGCGGACGTTTAACTGTATATTTTTTGGGCTAGAAAAAATTATATTTCTCCTCAGCATTGAGCTCTGGAGCTTCCCTAAGCCTAGATATCATAAGGTATCAAGGCACCATACTTCGGACAAAAAATTATTCACTAAAAACACTATCAAACTCTGGATGATTTACTATTTTACCAATTAATTCTTGTACGGTTGATGCAAATGATCTTGGCATGTCAATACCACATGCTATTTGCGCTGCAAAGCTGGCGTCATACTCTCTTTTATGAACAATTGTAAAGTTTTGGCCATCTAGATTAGAAATTGTCAGATTTAATGTCCAGTGTGCATCATCGGGGTTGGAGCTCACATCTATGTCGTTCAGATGACCTTCTATTATTATCTTAGAATTTTCTGAATACATACTAGCCATTTTCAACTCTTCCTCTAATGCATTTTGAATATAGCCTTCAAAAGATTTACCGTCAGTCATTTTTATATGATTTGCCAAGCGACATTGAATCTTAAAATCAGTTTTAGTTGCTGTAAATCTACCAACATTAAAGTCTTGTTTTAATGTTTTTATTTTCAACTGGTTATCAGCTGTAACGTGATATCTGTCCACGGGAATTGCACTGCAACCAGTAATTATAAAAAATATGATAAAAGCTAATATTATTTTTATTTTAAACAACTGAACTACTCCTTAGTTGGTTGGTAATATTTAATATATTTGTATTTATGCGCATGCTTGCTTTAAGTTTTCAAGGATTTGTCAGCGTTCTTTACTCTATGAAACCAAATTGAGAGTGCTAAAAATTTAACCAACATCAAAAATTTGCTGTCGACCTGCTGCTGAGTGCCATAAGCGGACAGTCGTAACCCTAGTCACTTGTTAACTACAGGGCAATTCTCTGAACGTAGAATATTTTACCCATATTTTCAATTTGAATAGCGTACATTTTATTTACCACTAAAGTACGAACAACCTATACGAATTGCTTCTATGCTCGGTAATGCGCTTTTGTCTTTTAATGACTTACCTTCAAAAAAACCAGCGCCGTAACCTTTTTGATACTGTATCAAAATATCAATAACATCATCGGTCAACTTAACCTTTTTCTCTTTAGCTAAGTCCTTAAGTATAGTTTCAGAGGCAACCAATGTTGCAATTTCACTATCTTTGTCATCAGCTAACTCATACAGGCCTGAGCATCGAGCTGCATCTATCCAAGTATCTTCAACAGCAAATACAGAAAAACTCACAGTAAAAAGAGTAATTAAAAGCATTACTTTCATGTTATGTCCTTATTTCTACGCGTAGCTAACAGCTTTATCAGAGGTCAATTTACCTATTTTAGAAAGAAAATGTCCTTATTGAATTTTATATATTGATAGGAAATAGTATAAGTTATTGCCAGTTATAAATATTATACTTTCTATAGCTTATATGTACATTAAAAAAATTTTTTCTTTTATTCATACAAAAATAATGGCGACTGACCGCTCCTCGCTCAAAGCCGCCTTTAAAAAACCAAAGATGCCAATAACTACTGAGTTGAAGTATTAGTAAAACAGTAATTTTTATAACTACGCATAAAAAAGCGAGTAAATATAAATCTACTCGCTTTAAAATTTCGACAGCTGACAGCTCAACCATCACTCGTAATCGTACCAATCAATTCACCAAGCACCGTTTCAGATTTACTGGTTTCTACTTGGCAAGTACCTGCATTTAAATGGCCGCCACCGCCATATTTAAGGCACAGTTCGCCAACGTTGGTGTTTGAGCTGCGGTTGGTGATTGATTTACCAATGGCAAACACTACGTTTTGTTTTTTAAGGCCCCACATTTTGTGTATTGATATATTGCAGTCGGGGTACATGGCGTAAATTACAAAGCGGTTGGTGGCGTAAATGGTTTCTTCTTGTGTTAAATCCAGTACCACTAGGTTTTTATGTACCGTTGCACACTGTGTTATTTGTGCTTTTGCTTTTTCGTTATGCTCGTTATAAAGCGCAACACGTTCGGCTACGTCTTCCATTTTTAAAATGTCTTCGATGCTTTGATCTTTACAGGCATCAATGAGCTTCATCATTAATTGGTAATTTGAAATTTTAAATTCGCGGAAGCGGCCAAGGCCTGTGCGTGCATCCATTATAAAGTTCATTAATACCCAATCGGTTGGGTTGAGTATTTCGTCTTTTGAAAACTGTGCGGCATCGCCTTTATCTACTGCGTCCATCATATCAATGCTGATGTTTGGAAACTTTTCAGCGCCGCCGTAATAATCGTAAACAACGCGCGCAGCAGAGGGGGCTTCTGGATCAATTACATGGTTTTTTATGTCGCTTGCGTTACGTACGGTTTCGCTTAAGTGGTGGTCAAATGCAATATGGCAACCTGCAACGTAGGGGAGGTTAGTGGTGATGTCGTTTTCTGTTATGTCTATTTTTCCATCTTGCATATCTTTTGGGTGTACAAATAAGATGTCGTCAATTAGGTCTAAGTCTTTTAACAGTACGGCGCACACTAAGCCGTCAAAATCGCTGCGGGTGACTAGTCTAAATTTATTATTGGGCATGGCTGTTCCATCTTTTTTAATTGAGTAATCAATTGAGTGTAACAGCAAATATATTTTTTGAGAGATTAGCGTTAAAAAAACACATAAAAAAGCCAAAACAGATGTTTTGGCTTTTTGTTAGCAAGTATGTATTTTTTTTTTACTATATAAACGTTAAGCGCCTGGGCCACATTCCATACAGCTATTAATAATATCTGGGCCAAATTTTAGTTTGGCGTTTAAATCACGCAGTGCGGTACGTAAGCCTTCTTCTATTACTGGGTGGTAAAATGGCATATCTAGCATTTCTGGTACGGTCATTTTATTTTGCACAGCCCATGCCAGTAAGTGGGCTATGTGCTCGGCTTGTGGGCCAATAAATTCTGCACCTAAAAATAAGCCTGTGCCTTGCTCTGCATAAACGCGCATGTGGCCTTTATTTTTTAGCATAACTCGGCTGCGGCCTTGGTTTTCAAAGCTTACTTCGCCTACTTCAAAACAACCACATTCACCTAGGCGTTCTGTAATTTGCTTGTAGCTTTCGCCAACCATTGCTATTTGTGGGTCGCTAAATACAGCAGCAATTTTAGCTCTACGAAGCCCGATACGTACATCTGGGAAACGCCCTGCATTTTGACCAGCGATAGCGCCTTGGTCCGATGCTTCATGTAGCAATGGGATCATGTTGCTGGCATCGCCTGCTATAAATATATTTGATTCTCCACATTGCATGGTATGTGGGTCGGCGTGCGGCACACCGCGATCATCAAGTTCTATGCCTGTGTTCTCTAGGCCTAATTTATCTACATTGGGTACTCGGCCTGTGGCTGCAAGTACGTAGTCAAATTGTTCTGTATGCTTAGCACCTTGTTTGTCGGTGTAAGTTAGTTGGGCTTTATCACCCACTTGCATCATGTCAGATACGTTCGAGTCGGTATCTACAAAAAATTCTTCTGCAAAAACAGTGTTTGCGTAGTCTCTTATTACTGGATCTGTAAGTGGGCCAATTGCGCCACCTACACCAAATAGTTTTACGTTTACGCCTAGTCGGCTAAGTGCTTGGCCAATTTCAAGACCTATAACGCCTGGGCCAAATACCGCGACTGATTCTGGTAGGTCGTCCCAATCAAATACATCATCGTTAATAATTAGCTTGTCGCCAAAGTTATTAAATACGCCAGGGTATGAAGGGCGAGAGCCTGTGGCAATTACAAAGCGTTTAGCGGTTATAATTGTATCGTCATTTATTTGTACACGGTTGGCATCTAAAAATTTAGCGTAACCACGAATTTTATCACCATCTGGTAGTTCATCGACGGCTTCTACTACAAATCCTGCAAAGCGATCTCGTTCACTTTTAACACGTGCCATTACTGCTTTGCCATCAATTTCTGGCTTTGAGCTGTGTACACCAAATGCAGGTGCCATTTCAATTGAGTGAGCGGCTTCGGCTGCGGCAATTAATAATTTGCTTGGCATACAACCAACACGTGCGCATGTTGTGCCGTATGGGCCTGATTCAATCATTAATACGTTTTGTGTGAACTGTTTAGCGTTACGGTATGCACTTAAACCTGCAGTGCCAGCACCTATAACAACAACATCGGTTTGCAATTCTTTCATAGCGTTTTTCCTCTAATAAATAGGGGCATGTATGCCCCTATTTTTACCTATTTACATTAGGTTTTTTATTTACTTATTATATTAATTAAGCAAAGTAATTTTCTAAATCGTCTGAACCGCCAATGTGTTTACCACCAATAAATATTTGTGGAACAGTGTCACGGCCAGTGATTGCTTTAAGGCTTGTTAATGTTGCGCCTGCACCCATAACAACTTCTTCATATGCATAGCCTTTTTCAGTAAGAAGATCTTTTGCCTTTTTACAGAAAGGGCAACCAGGTTTAGTAAATACAGTTACTGGCTCTGGCTTAATTTGTTTTGGGTTGATGTAGTCAAGCATTGTGTCTGCATCAGATACTTCAAACGGGTCACCTGGTAAATCTGGTTCGATGAACATTTTGTCAATTACGCCATCTTTAACCAGCATAGAGTATCTCCAGCTGCGCTTACCAAAACCTAAGTCGTTCTTGTCTACTAACATGCCCATGCCGTCAGTAAATTCACCGTTGCCATCTGGTAATAATGTAATGTTTTGCGCTTCTTGGTGCTCAGCCCATGCGTTCATTACAAAGGTATCGTTAACTGATAAACATACAATTTCGTCAACGCCGTTTTTCTTAAATACGCCAGCTAGCTCGTTGTAACGTGGTAAATGCGTTGATGAACATGTTGGGGTAAATGCACCTGGTAATGAAAATACAGCAACGGTTTTACCTTTAAAAATTTCATCTGTTGTTACTGATTTCCATTCGTCGTTTTGACGAGTTGCAAATGTAACGTTTGGGATTGTTTGACCTTCAATATTCTTTAACATAGTTTGTTCCTCTTGATTTGTTGGAGCCATTATGGCGAATAAATAAATATAGTTCCAATCGTTTGTTTGTATTAAACTAATAGGTATAACCTATCATGCTGTGATGAATATGAACTTAAAAGATTTCGAATACGTTAAAGCAATAGCGCACTATAAGCATTTTCGCAAAGCTGCTGATGCTTGCTTTGTTAGCCAGCCTACATTGAGTGGACAAGTTAAAAAACTTGAGCAAGAGCTTGGTGTTGTGTTGTTCGATCGCTCTACTAAGCAAATAACGTTAACAGCTCAAGGTGAACGTTTATTGACACAAATAGAGATTATTTTAGAGCAAACACAAATCTTAAAAGAGCTTGCAGCGACCTCAAATGAGCCTCTACAGGGTAAAATTACTATCGGGATCATTCCGACCATTGCGCCGTATTTACTACCAGCTTTACTTACTTCAATGAAAGAAGCCTTTAAAGACAGTCAATTTGCGTTTACTGAAATGCAAACGGCAACAATTTTAGATGCGCTTGATAACGGTGAACTCGACTTTGCGATATTAGCCGACGTACCTGAACTTAAAAATTATCATACGATTAATTTGTATAAAGAAGATTTTTTAGTCGCTGTTTCTCACGATAACGCGTTATCTAAACATAAAAAAGTGGCCATAAGCGATTTACAAAACTACAGCCTATTAATGTTAAGTGATGGTCATTGCTTCAAAGATCAAGCCCAAAAGTTTTGTTTTTCGGCTGGGGTTGATGTCTCAAAGCAGTATCAGGGCAATAGCCTTGAAACGTTATTGGCGTTGGTGGCTATGGATGATGGTATTACATTTGTACCTAAACTTGCTTGTACACAGCGTATAGGGATTGATTACTTGCCAATATTTCCTAATCAGCAACGCAATGTAGTGTTTGCATGTAGAAAGCATTACCCGCACTTGTCGGGTGTTGAGCAATTAGGTGAGTGGTTAACTAAGCACCCAAATTTAAAAGCTAAATTGAGTGAAAAGCTTAATTAAGCTATTTAAAGATCTTGGCTGATTATTTCTACCACATCATTAATTTGCACACCTGGTAACGGCTTGTCGTCGATGCTAATTGCAATTGCGCTTTGCTGATAAAGTTGCTCTACACGAATGGTGTTAAGTGTTGTAATAGTGTGGGGCATGGTATTACCTTGGGCATCGGTTAAGTAGTTATGATGTGCAATGCTTAGCATCTGGCCTTTTTTAAGCCCGTGCGCTTTACCTAGGTTAATCACTATTTTGCTATTTTCCATGTGCATTATTTTACCTTGAGTTGGCAAACACGCCATAGCTGCTTGAATATCGTAACTTACCGACTGATTTAGTTCGGTTATGCCTTGCCCGTAAGGTGATTGCCAAAACCTATCAGAGTTCACGTCAATAATTGTCGTTTTTTCAAATGGCCAAATTGCTTTAGTGTGATAGCTATTTTGCCAAAGTTGTTCGTATGTTGTGCCATCAAATAATACAAACTCAATGTTGTAACCTCGTTGATAAGCTTCATCTTGCCAAAATGCGTAATCGTTATTTAGTTTATCACTGGTTGATAAATCCGTTATTTGGCTAAGCAATACATATTGAGCGTTACTTCGTGATGCTATTTCTTCTAGTTGCGCATTTGAGTAGTCGTGCTGCTGCGAAAAATATTTATCTACACTAATCGCGTTATTATAATAAGCGATAGGAATAGCACTCATTTTTGATTTTTGCAGTGCGGTAAATATATTTTTGCTAATTGCTTTATTTACGTCAAATATTTGACCCATCATGGCATGCTCGCGATGCACAAGGCGGCTTTGAGTGACCGCTATAAATTTATTAAAGCTATTTTGTGGACATTGCTGTGCTTGAGCAAAAATATCTAAACGTAGGGTAATTGCAAATTTACTGCTGTGGCGGTCTTCGCTTACTAGCTCTATTTTTTGAATTTCTCCATGGCTGCTAATTTTGAGCTGATCTTGCATTAAAATGCCATCTACCAAGGTTTGCACAGAGCTTACACGTGCTCCTGAGAATACAAGAGCTTGAGTTATGGCATCTTTAATAGCCGCTGATTTAGCCGCTGCTACATCGCCATTTTGAATTTGTGCATGGCCTGTAGATTCATACCACTGTGCTTTAGTAAAAGCCGAAAACGTTAATAAAGCAGTTGCACTTAAGCCTGCAAATGCCAATGATAAAAACGACTTCATACTCTTACTCCAATTAAACTTTAGCTAGTAAGGTGTTTAGAGCAAGGACTGTACCAATGTTATTTCAGCGCATTGTTTAGCTTATAAATGGCATTAAACGTGCATAGATTGCTGTAATTAGTTTTTTAAGGGCGATGTGCTATGCGAGTAATTTCATTATTAATTACACTTGGGTGTTTAAGCTTAAGTGGCTGTAGCAGTATTTTTGATAAACATGTTGAGTACAAATACGTAGAGCCAAATAATTATCCTGTTTTAAAAGCAGTAGGCTATGCGCCTATAAGTTTGCAAAGTGGTGCTAATTTATCGCAAAAACAGTTAATGGCAATTAAAGCGTCAAAGCTTGAAGCCTACCGTGAACTTACCGAGCAGGTGTACGGGCAAAAAATTACCGCTGGCACCACGGTGGAAGGCTCAATTGCACAAGATGATTATTTACAAAGCCAAGTGCAAGGTATTATTAAAGGCGCTCAAATAATTAAAACCTACGCTGTAGATGATACCTACATTACAGAGCTTGAGCTTAATATGAAGCGCGTACACGATTTGTACATAGGCGAAGTAAAACCTCGAGAGGTTAAAAAGGTCACTTACTACTAAATTACGACCGCTATTAAAAAACTCTTACAAAATATCTCATCCTCTTATATTGAGTGCTATGCTGTTGTTAGGATTAATTTTTAAACAGACTGCGTAGTGCTCAACCGATGTATTTTATTGCTACAAGTAGTATAAATGGCGCTTAAGCCAACTCATATTCGTCCCACGTTTTTTACATGGTGCAAAGCCAATTTGCGCTACCTATTGCTGTTTTTTTTACTTTCTAGTGGTGTTTTTGCAAGCCGCCTGAGTATTCAATTTAATACGTTTATTGAGCTTATGGGGCAAAAGTATGGCCCTGCGCGAGTAGCTGTTGCCCGTAGTTGGCAAAGTATGTTGGTACAAACACAAAATAAGCCAGAGCAACAACAAATACTTATAGTAAACGACTTTTTTGCACGTAACTTACGTTATCAAACCGATATATTACTTTGGAAACAAAACGACTATTGGGCCACCCCATTAGAAACATTAGGCCGAGGCTTGGGAGATTGCGAAGACTACGCAATTGCAAAATACATTAGTTTAAGAGCATTAGGTGTGAGCGACGATAAGTTAAGGCTTATTTACGTAAAAGCAAAGCTAGCGGGTTCAAACAAAACTCAAGCACACATGGTGCTTGGTTATTTTGCTACACCTAACGCTCAACCACTTATTTTAGACAGTTTAATTACAAAGGTTTTACCTGCTGCAAAACGTGTAGATTTAAGTCCTGTTTTTAGCTTTAACAGCCAAGGTTTATGGGCTAATAATTCAACCAAAAGCGTCGCTAGCCCAACAGCAAGGCTTTCTCGCTGGCGTAAAATTTTGGAGCAGACAACCAATGAAGGAGTTATGTGGTAATGGCATCATTTTCCTTATCTAACTATTTTAAAAAGCGCAAAATTACGCTTCGACAAGAGCTTTGGATTGCATTGCTAATTGTTATTTTTGTTGGGTTTGTTAGCAGTGTTTTAATTAGCACTAATTCGGCTAAAAGTTACTTTTCTACTCAGTTGTATTTAAAAAATGTAGATAACGCAAGCTCACTTGCGTTAATGATTAGCCAGCTAGACAAAGACCCCGTAGAACTTGAGTTATTGGTATCTGCCACGTTTGATACTGGGCACTACAAACGCATTGAACTTCAAGACCCTAATGGTGAGGTAATAATTAAACGCACTTTTACAGATGAGCTTGAAGCGTCTGCGCCAAACTGGTTTAAAGCAATATATGGGTTAAATGTGCAGCCAGGGGTAGGGCAAGTAAATAATGGATGGCAACAGTTTGGTACGTTATTTATAGAAAGCCATAGTCAGTACGCAGAGCAAGCCCTATGGGAAAGTGCACTTAAGCTGTTTTTTAGCTTTTTAATAGTCGCTTTTTTTGCTTGTATAGTTAGTGCTTACTTTTTAAGTAGAATATTAAAACCACTAGATGATGTGGTTTATCAGGCAAACGCGTTTGGAGAAAAACGCTTTATTAAATCTAAGGTGCCGCGCACATTTGAGTTTGCTCGACTAGTACAGTCAATGAATCAGTTATCAACTCGTTTTAGCCGCATTATTAAAGAAGACAGTAAGCGCTTAGAAGAGCTTAGGTTTAAGTCGCAGCATGACGAATTAACCGGTTTGGCTAATCGTGAATATTTTGGCGCTACGCTTGAGGCGCATTTACAAAAGTCGAAAGATCATGCTCATGGTGCTTTATTTTTATTTAGAATTGTAAACTTAGATCAAATTAGTGAGCAAATTAGCCGGGTCGAAATGGTTAATTTTTTGCGCCGTTTTTCAGATATGCTAATTGGGTTTTTAGAGTTAAACCAAGAGCATTTTTCTGAAAACTACATTGCGCGTATCTCTCATAGTGATTTTACGGTTTTATTTAGTGATATAGACGACATAGAGCAATTAAGTGAAAGAGTTAAGGCTATGCATCAGGCTTTTATTGAAGAATATAAAAGCGTTAAGTTAGCAATTCCTCATAGCTGTACATACATACTAAAAGAGGATTCGAGGTTTGATGTATTAAAGCGTGTTGATGAGTTATTAAAATCGGGCAATACCAAGCAGGTGGCTGTTCGTGCTAAAGAAGTCGACAGTAAACAAAAAAGCGAGTTATTTGATGACGCAACAAGTTGGCAAAGTGCAATAGAGTCTGCTTTAGATAATCAAACTCTCGAAATAAACTACCTCCCAGTAATGAGCTTTACAGGGCAGTTAATGCAAAATCAGCTAGGGCTAAGCCTAGAGCTTGGTGGGCAACTGTACCGCGCAAGTTATTACTACCAATGGGCTAACCGTTTAAAGCTATTAGCACGCTTAGATTGGGGGTTAATTAAACAGTTAGTTAGTGAATATAATGTTGAGCCGCCAAACGAACTTATTTCAGTTGAGCTTTCGGCGCAAACTTTATTAGATGATACGGCTATTGCTTCTATATTAACTTACTTATCGGCATTTCCTGAGTTAGCCTCAAAAATTTGCTTTGATATTCGTGAAAGTATTGCGGTTAGCGAAATCGAAATATTTAAAGACTTTTGTGATCAAGTTAGGTGTATGGGTGCAAAAGTAGCCTTAAAACGGGTAGGACCTGAGTTTACCAAAATTAAGAAAATTCAAGAGTTTGGCTTAGAAATGATTAAAATTGATAGTGTGTATGGTCACAATATTAGCTACAGCCAAGACAATCAAACCTTTTTACGTGGTGTGTGTACTCTCGCACATTCTATTGGTATTAAGGTGGTGGCTCAGGGAGTTACTAGCCAAGATGATTTAGACACCCTTATTAATCTTGGCTTTGATGGAGTTATTAAAGAGTCGTAAAAGTTAATGCCCTTTTACGACTAACATTAATTGAATTCGGTCGCGTACTTTTAGTTTATTGAATATAGAGCTCATATGCTCTTTAATAGTGCGCTCTGTAATGTTTAATGACTCTGCGGCTTGTTTATTGGTGGCGCCTGTAACCACAATATCAACTACCTGGCGCTCTCGTTTGGTGAGCGAGTCAAGGTTGCATGAATGCGTATAGTTAAACTGAGTTTGTGATAAAGCACCAACTAGGTTTGACAGCAATTGACCTGGCAGCCAAATACCTCCTGAGCAGGCTGTTTCTAATACTTGTTCAATAATAACCTTAGCAGCTAAAGCCTCTACATAACCTCTTGCGCCAGCCTCTAGGGCTGCTCTGAGTTCGTTAATTTCAAGCTCGTTGGTCATTACTATAACGAGTAAACGCTGTTGCGAATATTTTTTAACAAGTTCGAGCCAATTAGAGGTGCCAGCTAAAATCCAAATAACATTGGATGCTGTTACTCTGTTAGGTTCTTTTGTGCATATTACACAACCCGGAAACGCTGTGTGCCAGTGTTTCGACTCAAACTCAGGTTGTGTAATAAAAATACTTTGACGCATTATTTCTCCGTTTATGTAAATGCTTTAACGCTCTGTCATTGCTTGTGATGTTGCTCTGAGAACAGGTTTTAAAAGATACTCAAGTACGGTTTTTTTACCGGTAATAATGTCTACTTGAGTGGTCATCCCTGGGATAATAGTTAGTTCTTTAGAAAAGTTATTTTTGGTGGTTTTTAACTGCACCAAGTAAAACGTGTTTTCTCTATCGTCTGTTATGGTGTCTGCGCTGATGTGTAATACTTCTGCCTCTAGGCCACCGTACACAGCAAAGTCGTAGGCGCTAAATTTGATCATAGCTGGCTGCCCAGGGCGTAAAAAAGCAATGTCTTTTGGTGGAATTTTTGCCTCTACAACTAGTTGGTCATCCAGTGGTACTATTTCCATAACGTCACTGCCTGGTTGTAAAATACCGCCTACTGTATTGACTAATAAGCGTTGTACAGTGCCTTTAACTGGCGAGCGAATTTCAGTTTGAGTGACTTTATCGGCAAGGCCAGATTCCGTTTCTTTAATCGACTCTAAGCGAAGTAGTGCCTCAGATAACTCATTGTTCCAGCTGTTTATCATCGCAAGTTCAACTTCGGTAACCTTATTCTTAGCTTCATTAATTGCCGAAAGACTTCGGTTTATAACTGCTTTGGTTCGGTTTACTTCGCCAGTAATATCGACTAGTTCTCGCTCTAATCTAATAATATCGATATCAGATACTGCACCTGTACGCAGTAGTGGGCGAGTTACTTTAAGCTCTCTATTGGTTAGCCTTAATGCGTTGGTATGCTGCTGTAGCGCCGCTTTAGCTTCAATATGATCTTGTCGACGCTGTTCAAGCTGACGCTTATGTATTGCCACCTGTTGCTCAAGCTCTTGTCGATTACTTAAGTAAATAGATTGCTCATGTATAACGGCTTCAGGTACGTCTTTAGCTAAACCGTCAGGGAAAATAAGTTCTTCTTTTTTAGTTAATGCTTTCAAGCGTGCAACCTTCGCAGTAAGTGACTGCACTTTTGATTGATTTTCTCTAAAGCTAGAAATAAAACGAGTAGGGTCAATTTTAATAAGTACATCGCCTTCGTTAACTATTTGCCCTTCACGTACATTTATTTTTTCTACCATGCCGCCATCGTAGGATTGAACCAACTGTAATTTATTCGAGGGGATAACTCGTCCTTCTCCACGTGCAACCTCATCTAAATTAGCAAATCCTGCCCATACAATAAGGCTTATAAATACAATGCAAATTAAATAAAGCAGTAACCTTGCACTGGCGGGCTCTTGCTGCATTTTTTCCCATTGGGCATCTACTACCCAGTCTTGCGTGTTTGGTGGCGAGAGCCATCCACTAAATAATTTATTGAAAACTGATGGCTTGCCTTTTTTTCTGGATTCAATAGCCCTACTTACAGATTCGAAGGAGCGTTGTTCTAGTGGTTTTTTGTCATTACTCATGATGCTTGCTCCACTGTTTTATTATTTAATGCAGCAATTACTTTTTGCTTAGGACCGTCGGCAACTACTTTGCCGTTATCTAAAACAATAATACGGTCAACTAGTTCAAGTAATGATGAGCGATGGGTAACCACAATTAAGGTTTTATCTGTAGAGCATTTTTTTAGATTATTAATGATCTTGTTTTCGCTGTTGTGATCAAGCGACGACGTTGGCTCATCTAATAATAAAATTGGCGGGTCGTTAATTAATGCTCTTGCCATTCCCACAGCTTGGCGTTGGCCACCTGAAAGTTGCCTGCCTAGTTCGCCTACTTGTAAGTCGAAGCCGTCTGGATGTGAGTTTATTAAATCAAATAATTGGCTTCGCTCACACGCTTCTATAATTTGCTCATCTTTAGCATGCCAGGCACTCATGGTTAAGTTATCTTTTAAAGTACCAAAAAATAATGAAATGGTTTGAGGCACATAACCAATATTGTGACGAAGTTCTGCCGGGTCTATTTGATGAATATCGTTATTGTCCATTAAAATATTACCTGAGCTTGGCTCGTATAGACCTAAAATGAGCTTTTCTAAGGTACTTTTACCTGAACCATTTCGACCTAAAATAGCGACCTTTTCGCCAGCTTTTATTTTAAAACTAACCCCGTTAAGCGCATTGTGTGATTCGTCAGAGTACTTAAAGCACACATCTTTAAATTCTATATCGCCTTTTAAAATAGGGTGACTTAACCAATGTTTACCAGTAGGGCGTTCTATCTCTTTTTCCATTATTTCGTTAAGAGATTGCATAGCAATAGCAGCATGGTGGTACTGCGCTAAAACTGCAGCAGACTGCCCAATGGGGCCCATAGCACGAGATGAGAGTAAATAGGCGGCTATTAAGCCACCTTGGGTGAGTTCGCCTTCGATAACTAAGTGAACACCAATTATCATTATGATCACACCTACACATTGTTGTATCCACGACGCAGTATTAGATATTGAGCTGGAAACTAATCGGCTTTGTGCATTTACTTGGGCAATGTATATGGTTGATTTTTCCCACGTGGATTGTGTTTTGCACTCAGAGTGAAAGCTTTTTACATCTTCTATATTTGTTAGGCTCTCTACTAAGACTGCGTTTCGCATTGAGCTTGCCTTCATTGTTTGCTCTGAAAGTGCTTCAAGTTTACGGTGCGCCGCTATAGCATAGGTAAGTAATATAAGCGCGCCTGCAATGATAGGAAGGCTCAGAGGGACGCCAATAATTGCTATAACAATCAGGTATAAAGCAACAAAGGGGAGGTCTACTAAGGCTACAAGCGTAATAGAACTAAAAAAGTTTCTTACCGCTTCAAAAGATTGTATGTTACTTGCAAAAGACCCCGCTGAAGATGGGCGATTTTCAAGCTTCATGCCTAAAACTCGCTCCATGATCACCGCTGATACTTTTACGTCAATTCTGCTGGCAGCCAGCTCTACAAAATAGCCGCGTACTAACCTAAGTGCAAAGTCAGCGGTTAAGGCTATTAAAATTCCTATCGCGAGTACCCAAAGAGTTTCGGTGGCATGGTTTGGCACAACGCGGTCATACACGTTCATTACAAATAAAGGCATAGCAACAGAAAGCACGCCAAGCGCAATAGCAGATATAATCACGTCTTTGTAAAGTGATCGACACTCCTTTATTACGCCCCAAAACCATCCATCTTTTGATAGTTTTTCGAGTACTGGTGTACGTTCGTCAAATGCAAATTCGGGTTGAGCATAAATAACCATATCAACGCTTGTTAATGCCAGCTCATCAATGCTTTGCTCAATAACAGATTCAGTTAACTCTGGGTAAATAACACTCACGAGATTGTTGCTAAAATCGATTTTAGTAACAACGCATGCTTGGTTATCTTTTAATATTAAAATGGCGGGTAATAGTGCTGTATTTATTTTTTGTAGTGGCTTATTAACTACTTTTGATTTAAAACCAATACGTTTAGCCGCGCGTGCAAATCCTGAAGGAGTAAGGTTCCCGTCGCTAAGTGGTAAGCCATTTAAAAGGGCTTCTCTTGAAAAATCTTTATCATGGTGGCGACATAGCACTGCTAAGCAGTCGACTAATTTGCCACCGTGATCAAGTACATCATTTAATTCCATAAACCATCCAATGTTATGAAGAACTACAAGCGGTTGTTACTACTTAACCTAAACCCTACATAAAAGGCTTTTACTTAAGCTTTTAGATAAAGTTTAGGTTATTTACATAACGCTAATTGCCTTTGTGTTTAAACTGGTTGGTATTAACTATCAGTAATAACGGCTTCAATACGTCTGTTTTGTGCATTAGCCCTTACTGATATTTCGTTTACACGTGGTTGATCAATGCCATAACCCAATGATTTAACACGGTTAGGCTCTATACCAAATTGCTCAATTAGCATTTGTGCAACGCTAAAAGCACGTTGTTCAGATAGTTTTCGGTTGTAAGTTTTATCCCCATCTAAAGAAGCATGACCTTGAATTTCCACCATTTTATTTGGGTTTTGTTTTAAAAAATCAGCTAGCCTTTCGACTTCACGTATATACTCAGAACGAACTTCACTAGAATCAGCTGAAAAAGGGATCCCTATTTCTACAGAGTCTGTTTCGGGGCTGTATAAAGTACATCCTGACAAATCAACATTCGTTGCCGCTGGTGTACTTGGGCAGGTGTCTTGCTCGTTTGGCACACCGTCACCGTCGTCATCTAAAAACTCTCCACTCGGTGCAGTATGTGTCTCTAGCGGAATATCAAGATAGCGAGGCATTGCCGTTACACTCATATAGGCGTTATCTTGCTTGGCCTTTTTTTGCAAAAAGGCTTTACGGCTAAAGGTTGTGGCTACGTCGTAGGTTGGACAAATATTTTGTGCATCGTGAACAATAGGATCGTCGGTCAAATCTTCTATAGATGGGTATTGATCTGACATTACGTTAAGCGCGGGTAGAAGTTTCCCCATTTCTTTGAGCATTGTTAAAATAGCCGACTGCCGATCGTAAAGTGCAATTATGTATGAACGAGTTGACTGAAATGACTCATTTTCTGCATCAAGTACGTCTAGTAATGTACGTTGACCTATATCAAATTGGTCTTTGTAAGCTATTTTTACTTTAGTTGAAGATGCTCTGTGCTGATCTAGTGCGGGTAGTTTCTGCTCAAGTATAGTCACATTATGGTATGCAATTTGTAAGCTTTGGCGAATATCAATACACGCTTGATCTCGTTGATATTTAGCAATGTTTATATCTTGATAGGCTTGCTCAAGATTAGCGCTATCAAGCCCACCATTATATAAGTTGTAGCTTATATCTATGCCTACACGGGCTTCTGTTCTGGTTTCGTTTTGCCCAAGCTCATCTCTATCTTGGCTGCCATAACGGGCAGATAAATCTACATTAGGATGAAACGCGGCTTTTTGCGCTTCGGCATTCGCTTTTTTGCGCCTCTATATTATACAAAGACGCATAAAAGGTAGGGCTGTTTTTATACGCTATGCTAAGCGCTTGATTGACTGAAATAGGGATATTATCTTCATTCAGATCTGCTTGTTTAATCTCTTGTAACGGAAGCTCTCCTACAACTCGTAAATAACGTGCACTTACGTCATGTAAATTTGCGTACTCTGTAAGTACATTCGATTGCGCAAGCGATAAACGTCCGCTAATTTGCTCTAAATCGGCAGCCCGTGCTACGCCTGCGCTTACACTTTGTTCTATTTGTTGGTATACCGATTCATGCTCTTGTAGGTTAGCTTCAGCAAGCTGAACTAGCTCTTTAAATTTTTGTACATCAAGTAATGCTATTGAGGCTTCAAGCGCTGTTTGCTCTGTTTGCGTTATAAGCTCAAAATAGCGAATAAGCTGAATACGCTTAAAGCGGTCAACGGTATTAGATGTTCTAAACCCATCGTAAAGCATTTGAGTAACACTTAGCTCTGCTGTATTTCGATTGTATTCTTCTTCAACTCCATAATTTCTTCTCTCGTAGCCTGCGCTGGCAGATACGTCAACACTGGGTAAATAACCAGAACGTGCAGCATCGACTCCATAAATAGAGGATTTAAATGCATGCCACGCTTCTTGGACTTCAGGATTATTCTCTATGGCTTTACTAGAAACATAGGTTAGGGGCATAGCTGATTCGTTTGTAGCTTGCGCGTAACTAGACAGAGCGGCCGATGCTACGGCTAACCCAATTAAAATATTTCCATGATGCTTTTTAAAAGTGTTTTTTGTAATCATTTCTTCCTCTTAGATCCTGTTAAGACCGAAAATACTCCCTTCAATATTTAGTAAAGGAATATCAATTTTGCAAATAATCATTTTGGGTAGCATAAAATAAGTTTTCTACCACTTTTTTGTTGATTATTTTGTTTTGGAATTTATTTGCAAAACCTGTACTTGAGTCCAGTACCTAGATTGATTTTGTGTTCTACCTTTAAGTTATTAGAACGTAACTTAAAAAGTTTGAGGGTACCCAAATGGAAGCAAATCAATTATTAGTAACCGATATTCAGGGCTCTGCGGGTGTAGTTTTAGAAGATGGCTCAATTAAGGCTTTAAACGTAGGTGATTTCATTAATGTGGGAGATTTAGTAGTTACGGCTGTTAAGTCTTCACTACAAATTGATGTACAAGGTGAAACACTTTCTATTCCTGCAAATCAAAAGGTAAAAATAACTCCAGACTTATTAGCAAAAGAAGCCAGAGACTCAAGCGAAACAACTATTTTTGATGAAAGCTTAGATGAGGCCATTGCAAGTTTAGACTTAGGCACTGATCAAGATTCTACAACCTCGGCTAATTCGGATGTAACTGACTTTTTAGATGCCCTAGAGGGTGATGGTGATATTTTAGATAACCTAGAAGCAACAGCCGCTGGTGGCGTTGGCGCTGCTGGTTCTGGCGGTGGTAGCTCGTTTGTGCAACTTACCCGTATATCTGAAAATGTTGATCCGAACAGTGTGGCGTTTGACTCATCACTTGATCAAAGTACTGCTGAGGCATTTAACTTACGTGACACATCAGACGGGGTAGTACCAGATGATAGCACCGCGTCTATATCGCTAAACGAGTTGGGTATAACCAACTCATCTCAACCTACTATTAGCGGTACTAGTGAAAACCTTATCGGTGAAACTGTTAATATAACGGTGACGGATGAAGATGGTAACTCGCAAGTGGTCACTGCAGTTATTGGTCCAGATGGCACATTTGAAATTACGCTTCCAAACCCAATAGCTGATGGCCCAGTTGATGTTGTTGTTGAGGCAGTAGACCCTGATGGTAATGCGTTTAACGATGCTATCTCTATTGAAATTGATACCACAGCACCTGTTATTAATATTGACCCAGTTGCGGACTCTGCTTCGCAAACGGTTACGGTAACAGGCTCTGTTGCGGGTTTAAATACCGGTGATAATGTATCTGTAACGCTTACAGATAGCACAGGTACACAGCAAACTGTTATTACACAAGTTGATGCGCAAGGTAATTGGAGTATTACAACCACGTCGCCGTTAGCAGAGGGCGAGTTTAGCGTTAATGCTGTAGCAGTAGATGCCGCTGGTAACCAAGCGATAGATCAAGCTATTGCAAATGTTGACCTAACAGCACCTGAAATTAGTGTAAAGGTTGCAGGGGAGACGAATAATGCAACACCTCCTCTAACCGGTACAACCAGTGGTGTACCAGAAGGCACAGAGGTAACAATAACGGTTACTAATAGCGTAGGAGATGTACAGCTGTTAACTGCCGTTACCGCTGAAGACGGAAGCTGGTCGGTGGATGTTGGAACTGCATTACCTGAGGGCGATTTTACAGTAGATGCGCAAGTAAGTGATAGTGTAGGGAATCAGGCACTAGCAAGTGATGCTGGTATTATAGATTTAACCGCACCTATTGTTGAAATTAATGCCATTGCAGATACACAAGATACAACGCCTGTAATTACAGGTTCTGCTCAAGATGTGCCAGCAGGCTCAGTGATTACGGTTGTTATCACTGATATTAATGGTCAAACCCAAACGCTTTTAACACAAACTAATGATGACGGTAGTTGGTCTGTCAGTGTATCGACTCCTTTAGCGCAAGGTGAGTTTGATGTAAACGCAACGGTTACAGACAATGCGGGTAACCAAGCGCAAGCTATCGAACAAGGTTTAGTTGACTTAACAAGCCCTGAAATCACGGTTACAGCAATTGCTGATACTAACGATGCTACTCCAACTTTTGTTGGGCGTGTTGACGGTGCGCCAGAGGGCTCAGTAATCACTGTTTTAGTAACAGACAGTGACGGTAATTTACAAACATTGACCACAACACTTGAAGCCGATGGCACATGGAGTGTTGAATCACCAAGCGTAATTCCTAGCGGCGACTTTAATGTTACTGCTACGGTTAGCGATCCTGCTGGAAACGAAGCATCAGCACAAACAAGTGGTGAAGTGACCTTTGCGCCTATTTCAATTCAAATTAACTCGATTGCAGATACAAACGATACCACGCCATTTTTAAGTGGTAATACTGGCAACGTACCTGCAGGGACCACCATTACACTAACCATTACAGCAAGTGATGGCAGCACATTTACTCTATTAGCGGTAACTCAAGACGATGGCTCGTGGACTGCGCAAGTTACGCAGCCGCTACCAGAAGGTGATTTTACCGTTGTTGCTGCGGTAATTGACGACTCAGGTAATGAAGCGCAAGCAAGTACAGTAGGTAATGTAGATTTAACAGTAAGTATTAACTTTATAATAGATACAAACGATACCACACCAACAATTAGTGGCTCTACACAAGATGTAGATGCCGGGGCGGTAGTTACCGTTACCTTTACAGGCAGCGATGGCGCAACAGAAACCGTACAAGTAACAACTAATGCAGACGGTAGTTGGTCAATAGAAGCCACTGATGAGCTGGTGGAAGGTCAGTTTACTGTGGTTGCAACGGTTACTGACGCGGCAGGTAATACCGCTTCTGCAAGTGAAGTTGGCGAAATAGATTTAACAGATCCTGCAATTACTATAAACCCTATTGAGGATACAAACGACACTACACCAAGCGTTACCGGTAGTGTAGTGGATGTACCACAAGGTACAGAAATAACGCTGGTAATTACCGATAGTAACGGTAATCAACAAACAATTACCGCGGTGACTAATGCTGATGGAAGCTATAGCGCCGATATTGTAAACGAGCTTAGTGAAGGTGATTTTACAGTAACTGCAAGTGTGAGTGATGAAGCGGGTAATAGCAGTACAGCAACTGTTACGGGCACCGTTGATTTAACACCGCCTAGCGTTACCATAGATACTTTAGGCGATGGCAACGATACAACGCCTGCTATTTCAGGTTCAACCCAAGGGTTATCTGCAGGCAGTGTAGTGACGGTTATTGTTACCGATAGTGCAGGTGCTGAACAACAGTTTGTAACTGCAATAAATGGCGATGGCACATGGAATATTGATGTGCCACAAGCGCTGGCTGAAGGTGAGTTTACTGTTGTAGCAAATGTGAGTGATAGCGCGGGGAATACAGCACAAGATTCTCAAGCAGGCAATATTGACCTTACGGCTCCAACAATCAGTGTAAATCCATTTACAGATTCTAACGACACGACCCCTAGCTTTAGTGGCACAACAAGCGAAGTTGAGCCTGGTAGTTTGATCACCGTATTAGTGACAGATTCAAATGGCGATTCACAAACATTAACTGCAGTTGTTGCACAAGATGGCTCTTGGCAAGTAGGCGCAACGGATGAAATTGCTGAAGGTGAGTTTACTATTACAGCCACGGCAACTGACTCAGCAGGTAATGAAGCATCGGCTTCAACTACAGGCATTATTGATACTGCCGCGCCAACGGTTACTGTTGATCCTTTAGGCGATACTAACGATACAACGCCTACAATTTCAGGCACCGCAACAGGTGAGCCAGAAGGCACCGTTGTTACCATTACAGTTACTGATGAAGCTGGTAACCCACAAATCATCACTACTGAAGTGCAAGCCGATGGCACCTTTAGTGTGGATGTACCGAATGAATTAAGCGAAGGTGCATTTACGGTTGAAGTATCGGTTACCGATACCGCAGGTAATGAAACGACTGCAACCACAACCGGCGAAGTGGACACGGCTGCGCCATCAGTAATAATCGACCCAGTTGGCGATACTAACGATATCACACCTACAATTTCAGGCAGTGCAACGGGTGAGCCAGAAGGCACAGTTGTTACCATTACTGTGACTGATGAAGCGGGTAATCCACAAACTATTACCACTGAAGTGCAAGCCGATGGCACCTTTAGTGTGGATGTACCTAACGAATTAAGCGAAGGTGAATTCACCGTTGAAGTATCGGTTACCGATACTGCGGGCAATGAAACGACTTCAACGACCACGGGTGAAGTGGATACTGCTGCGCCATCAGTAATAATTGATTCTGTTGGCGATACTAACGATACCACACCTACAATTTCAGGCAGTGCAACGGGTGAGCCAGAAGGCACAGTTGTTACCATTACTGTGACTGATGAAGCGGGTAATCCACAGATAATTACTACCGAAGTGCAAGCCGATGGCACCTTTAGTGTGGATGTACCTAACGAATTAAGCGAAGGTGAATTCACCGTTGAAGTATCGGTTACCGATACTGCGGGCAATGAAACGACTTCAACGACCACGGGTGAAGTGGATACTGCTGCGCCATCAGTAATAATTGATTCTGTTGGCGATACTAACGATACTACGCCTACAATTTCAGGCACGGCGGCAGGTGAGCCAGAAGGTACACTAGTTACGATTACCGTCACTGATGAAGCAGGTAACCCACAAATCATCACTACTGAAGTGCAAGCCGATGGCACCTTTAGTGTGGATGTACCGAATGAATTAAGCGAAGGTGAATTCACCGTTGAAGTATCGGTTACCGATACTGCGGGCAATGAAACCACTGCAACCACAACCGGTGAATTGGATACGGCTGCGCCATCAGTAATAATCGACCCTGTTGGCGATACTAACGATACTACGCCTACAATTTCAGGCACGGCGGCAGGTGAGCCAGAAGGTACACTAGTTACGATTACCGTCACTGATGAAGCAGGTAACCCACAAATCATCACTACTGAAGTGCAAGCCGATGGCACCTTTAGTGTGGATGTACCGAATGAATTAAGCGAAGGTGAATTCACCGTTGAAGTATCGGTTACCGATACTGCGGGCAATGAAACCACTGCAACCACAACCGGCGAAGTTGATACCACAGCGCCAATAGTGACTATTAACGCGCTAGGTGATACAAGTGATACAACACCTACTATTTCAGGTACGGTTAGCGGTGAGCCTGCTGGTTCAACTATTACTTTAACTGTGACTGATGCTAATGGTGCTGTTCAAACTATTACGGCACAAGTAATTGCAGATGGAAGTTGGACTGTTGAAGTGCCTGTGGCTTTAGCTGAAGGGAGCTACTCTGTAGATGCAAGTATTAGTGATAGCGCTGGTAATGAAGGCACTGCAAATGCTTCAGGTACAATTGATACAAGCGCGTTGACTATTACCATTAATGTTATTGGTGAAACTAACGACCAAACACCTCAAATAAATGGTGATACTTTTAATGCACAAGCCGGCTCGTCGGTTGAAGTTCAGATCACTGACTCTGCGGGGGCAGTAATCACTTTAACTACAACTGTTGATGAAAACGGGCTATGGAGTGTGACTCCGCCTGCCAATTTGGCTGAGGGCACAATTTTAATTAGTGCAACAGTAACAGACCTAGGTGGTGGAACTGCAAATGCAGAGCTTGATGCTGTAATTGATATTACGCCTCCAACCATACAAGTAAATGAACTAGAAACAAGTAATGATACAACACCGGTTATTTCTGGTAACACAACAGGCGTCGTATCAGGCACAGTTATAAATTTAACAGTTACTGACTCTCAAGGCGTTGTCCGCTCATTTAGCGCAACAACAGATGCCGAAGGTAATTGGAGTGTAGAGCTTTCTCAAGGGCTGGCCTCGGGAGATTACTCTGTAGAAGCTGAAGTGTCTGATGCTGCAGGAAATAGCGCTTCAACTACGGCTACCGGTAACATAGATACATCAGGACCGAGCTTAACCGTTGACTTTGAAGCTGTAACCAACGACTCAACGCCTACTATTTCAGGTACTAGTGATGCAGACGTTGGTACCAGTATCACGGTTGTTATTACAGATGAAAATGGGGTAGAACAAACACTTACCACCACAGTAGATGCAAATGGTAATTGGGAAGTAACGCCACAAACAGATTTAAATGAAGGTGATAACACCATAGAAGTAAGTGTGTCTGATGAAGCCGGTAATACAACAACAGTTACAGATACAATTACGTTAGACACACAAGCACCCACATTAACCATTCAAACCGTGGGCGATGTAAACGACCTAACACCGACATTACAAGGCACCAGTAACGAAATTGGCGGCACGGTCACACTCACCGTCACCGACAGCGACGGCGCTGTACAAACCATTACCACGACTGTTGGCAGTGATGGCCACTGGGATATTGAAATCCCCAGTGCGCTCGCACAAGGTGACTTTACTGTCACCGCGAGTATTACCGATGCCGCAGGCAATGAGAGTACAGCAAATAGCAGCGGTAATGTAGACACCATCACCCCGGTTGTGAGCGTGGATGCACTGGGCCTTGGCAATGACAGCACGCCAGTGATCAGCGGTACCTCAACAGAGCCAGAAGGCACGGTTGTAAACATTGTCATCACCGACAGTAATGGCGATGAAACACCCATTACCGCCACCGTCGATGCCAACGGCAACTGGCAAGCAACCAGCCCTGAATTACCAGAAGGCAGCTACAGTGTGCAAGCCAGTATTACGGATGCGGCAGGCAATACCGGAGGCGCCGTGCAAGCAGGCACCATTGATAGCCTCGCGCCAACTCTTGTGCTTGATACTGTGGGCGCGACCAACGACAGCACCCCGACAATCAGCGGAAGCACCAATGCGCCAGCGGGCACAGTGATAAACATCAGCGTCAGCGATGGCACCACAACCGAAACTTTCACTGCCACAGTACAAGCCGATGGCAGCTGGTCAGCGGATGTACCGAACGCCTTAAGCGACGGTGAGCTCACCATTGAAGCAAGCGTAAGCGATAGCGCCGGTAACACCACCACATTAAGTGAAACCGCTACACTGAATACCACCGCGCCAAGCATTAGCATTAATGCCTTGGTGGATACCAACGACACCACGCCAACCATCAATGGGACAAGTGATGCAGCCGATGGCACCACCATTAGCCTAACGTTTGAAGACAGTGCAGGGAATATTACGACTGTTGATACGACCGTAACGGGTGGTGTATGGAGTGTTGATGCACCAAGCGCTTTAGTTGAAGGCGAGTACACGGTTACCGCAGAAGTAGACGATGGCCTAGGGAATATTGGCAGCGCGAGCGAAACCGGTATTATTGACACCACCATGCCAGCGATTGAAGTTGATACGCTGAACGTAACAAACGACACCACACCAACCATCACCGGCACCGCGAATGCACCGCAAGGCAGCACCGTGACGGTTGAAATCACCGATAGCAATAATGTCACTCATACGGTTACAACTACGCTTGGGGCTAATGGCACCTGGAGTGTGGCCGCCTCACAAGTACTTGCTGAAGGTAACTTTACAGTAAGTGCAAGCGTAAGCGATGCCGCGGGTAACGCCGCGACTGCCACAGGCGCAGGGGAAGTGGACACCATTGCACCGACACTTGAGTTAACCAGCCCAGGTTCAAGTAACGACGTAACCCCAACCTTAAGCGGCACCAGTGATGCGGTAGAAGGCACCGTGATCACCTTTACTGTTACAGATGATCTAGGAGCCGAGCAAACCTTTACCACCACCGTGGATGCCAGCGGCAACTTCTCAGTCGAAGTGCCAAACGCATTGGCTGAAGGCCCTTACAGCATCGACGCGACTATTAGCGATGCAGCGGGCAACAGCAACGATATTACTGGCAGCGGTAACATTGATACCACCGCGCCAAGTGTGAGTGTGGATGCGCCAATACTCACTAACGACAGCACCCCAACGGTTACAGGCACCAGTGATGCACCAAACAGCACCATCACCGTTACCTTTACGGATGCGGCCAACGCAGTTCAAACCATTGATGTACAAACCGATGCCAGCGGTAACTGGAGTGCCACCCCAGCGACAGACTTAGCAGAAGGGAACTACAGTGTTAGCGCCAGCATCACCGATGCAGCGGGCAACACCGGCACAGGCAGTGATACGGGCGAAGTGGATGTGACGCCACCGACCTTAGAGATCATTCCTTCGTTCTTGCTGGGGAATTTGGTTTCTCTTTCAGGGGATTCTGATTTACCTGAAGGGTCTGTAATTACCATTACTGAGTATTTAGTTGACGGCTTGGTAGGCGCGACTTACACAGCTACAACAAATGCTGATGGCACATGGGGGCTTGCAAATATAACAGTACCTCTACTTAACCTTGCCTATGTTACAGCTAGTGCAAGTGATGCCGCTGGTAACGTTGTTACTGTTAACTCGCTTGATTTTGATAACGAAGCACCTGCGCTCACTGTGACTGTTGATGCCTTATCGAACGATGCTACGCCTATAGTTTCTGGTGTCACTGATATGGAAGCGGGTACAGAGATAAAACTTACCGTTGTAGATAGTGCAGGGCAGAGTCAAGAGTTTACGGCTATTGCTCAAGCAAATGGCGGTTGGTCTGTTGAAGTACCAACCGAACTTTCGCAAGGTCAGTACACTGTAACTGCGGAGGTAAGAGACGACGTTGGTAATTTAACTACTGAGCAAGCACAAGGTGAAATAGACAGTATTGCACCAACCCTTAGTGTTAATCCTATTGATACTACAGTAGATACGACGCCAATTATCTCAGGCACCAGTGATGCAATTGGTGCTGATGTAAATATTAGTATTGATGGACAAACGTTCTTTGCTGTAGTTGGTGCAGAGGGGAACTGGCAAGTAGAAGTACCTACGGCACTTACTGATGGGAGCTATACAGCGCAAATAAATGTTGCCGATGAAGCTAATAACATCACTAACACAACAATAGATCTAACTATTGATACTCAAGTCCCAGTTGTAGTACTAGCTGATATCACAGTATTTAATACAGATACCCCAGTTATAAGCGGCACATCAACAGAGCCTACTGGCACAAATGTAGATATTGTTATTACAGATAGTAATGGTGATACCCACACGCTATTAGCAACGGTTGATGCAAGTGGAAACTGGCAAGCTACGGTACCAAGTTTACCTGATGGTAATTACGATGTTGTAGTTAGTATTACTGATGATGCTGGCAATACAGGCTCTGATTCTGCGTCAAGTTTTGTTGATACCCAAGCGCCTAATATTACTATTGATGCCCTAGGTACAATTAATAACAGTACGCCTACTATTTCAGGTACATCTAATGAGGTTGAAGGTACTACAATCACCGTCACAATTACTGATGGTGATAGCGTTGATACATATACAACAACTGTTGCTGCCAACGGAGGATGGAGCTTTGATGTAACGACCCCATTAACTGATGGACAAGTGACAGTTTCAGCAAGTATTACTGATACGGCAGGAAACACTTCATCAGCAGAGGCGACTGCAACGCTTAATACTAATGCGCCTACTATTAATATAAACACCATTGTTGATACGAACGATCAAACCCCAACACTTTCGGGTACAAGCAGTGCGGATGATGGCACTGAAATTACAGTAGTTATAACGGATATTAATAATGTTTCACACACAGTTACTACTAATGTGCTAAGCGGTGCTTGGAGTGTAGATGCGACAGATATACTTCCTGAGGGAGAGTTTACTGTTACTGCAAGTGTTACTGAAGATGGCTTAACAAGTAACGCTACGAGTAGTGGTGTTATCGATTTAACAGCACCAGCACTAAGTATCAATACGCTTATTACAGCAAACGATACAACCCCTACCATTTCGGGCACAACAACGGCACCGCAAGGCGCAATAGTTGTAATTTTTATTACTGATAGCTTAGGGGCTGAGCAAACAGTTAATGCCACAGTGGGAGCCAATGGCACTTGGTCAGTTGCTGCACCTAGTGCGCTTAGTGAAGGGGTATTTAGTGTAAATGCATCAACAACAGATACCGCAGGCAACCCTGTAAGTACGAGCGCAACAGGTACGCTTGATATAACAGCACCAATAGTAACTATTAACGATATTGTTGGAAGTATCGATTTAACACCAAGTGTTTCAGGTACTGTTACTGGAGCAACAGTAGGCGATAGCGTTGTTGTCGTATTTATTGATGCACAAGGTAACGAGCACTCTGTAAACACAACAGTGCAAGCCGGTGGTACATGGACAGTAGAGGCTAGTAATAGCCTTTCACAAGGAGATTATTCTGTTGAGGTGTTTATTACCGATAATGCAGGAAATACCGGTGATTCACTTGTAAGCGCGACCATAGATAGCATTGCACCAGAGATTAGTATTGATCAAAGCTCACTGGTACTAACACAAGACAACACACCTCTGATTTCGGGCACATCAAACGAGGCCAACACTAATGTGATTGTTACCTTTACTGATTCTGCAGGAGCTTCTCATCAAATGACCGTTCAAACCGATGCTAATGGAGACTGGCAAGCGGCTGCTGATAATATTTTGGCTGACGGTGTTTACAGTGTAAGTGCAACTATTAGCGATGTTGCAGGCAATACTTCTACAGATAGTAAAACAGGTGGTGAGGTTGATACAGTAGGACCAGAACTAACAATTGTGCCTTCGTTCTTATTAGGTCAGTTGATTTCTTTATCTGGTACATCCGATTTGGGCGAAGGTAAAACCGTTACGGTTACTCTAGAGCTTGCAGGTGACTTACTTGATTTAACATACGATGTAACCACAGATGCAAATGGTGATTGGGAGTTAGTGGGTTTAGCAGTGAACGTAGTAGGATTATCGGTTGTTGAAGCTTCTGCAACTGACGATGCTGGTAATACAACCACTATAACTACGGCTGATGTAGATGCTTCAACCCCAGTACTAAATGCGGTGGTTGACTTTGTTACTGGTGAGGGGGACTTACCAATAATTAGTGGGTCAACAGACCAAGCACCTGGTACTGAAGTATTAGTTGAAGTGATTGATAGCGATAACGTAGTGCAAGAACTCGTTGCAATAGTACAAGCCGATCAATCATGGGTTGTACAAGTGCCGCAGTCTCTTGCAGAAGGTGCATTTAGTGTAACTGTTAATGTGCTTAGTGAGGTTGGTATCACTGCAACACAATTAATCACAGATGTTGTAGATACCATATCGCCAACATTGGTCTTAGATGTTATTGGGTCAACATCTGATTCATCGCCAATAATTCAAGGTACCAGTGATTTAATTAATGGTGTAGTAGAAATACAATTAGATGGCGGGACTGTACTAACGACTACTGTCGATGCTCTAGGGTTGTTCACACTACAACTAGATGCATTATCTGAAGGCCAACACGTTGCTAATATTAGTATTACAGATGAGTCGGGCAATGTAGTAACGCAAACGCTTGAGTTTGTAGTTGATACGCTAGTGCCTGTAGTAGATATTTTACCGTTGAGCATCAGCAATACTGACATACTAACTATTTCAGGTACATCAGAAGAAGCACCAGGTACAGAGATTGATGTAACTGTAATTGGCAGTAACGGCAATGAAACAGTATTCGATGCGCTTGTAGGAAGTGATGGCACGTGGTCATTAGTAACTACTAGCCTACCCGATGGTGTATATAGTGTATTCGCAGGCATTACTGATGCTGCAGGCAACGTAGGCCAGTCTGTTACTGAGCAAGTGATCATTGATACCATACCGCCAGCGCTAGGAATAGATGCCTTTGGTGTACTTAACACGCTAACGCCAACTATTACAGGCACCAGTGACGAAGAGGCTGGTAGCTTAATTACGGTTAATATTACAGACTCTACAAGTACACTCTTTGTAGTTACCACAACGGTATTAGGCGATGGAACATGGCTTATTGTTACTCCGGCTCTAGCTGAAGGTGATTTAACCGTTGAGGCTATTAGTATTGATGATGCAGGAAATATAGCAACAGTGACACAAACGGGCACCGTTAGCACTACTTTACCAGGCCTATTAATCAACCCAATAATAGATACAAGCGATACAACCCCTACCATTAGCGGTACTACCGATGTGTTAAATGGTGATGTAGAAGTTGTAATAACCGATAGTAGTGGTACAGCAACTACTTACAACACACAGGCTATTGCGGGAGTGTGGACGTTAACACCTAGCGTTCCATTAGCTGAAGGCGCCTTTACAGTGGATGCAACTGTAGAAAACTCAGGGCTTACCAGTACTACAAGCCTAGGTGGTATTGTTGATTTAACACCGCCAACAATTGAAGTTGACCAGTTAGCAGTTACTAACAATCCACTACCTACCATTACAGGTACAAGTGATGCACCAGCAGGTACAACGCTGAGTGTGGTTATTACTGATGCTAATAACGACTCACAAACTATTACTGCCCAAGTTGCAGGAAATGGCATATGGACAGTAATAGCGACTACAGCACTGAGTGAAGGTAGCTTTAGTGCAACAGCATCAATAAGCGACGCTGCAGGTAACTCTTCAAGCGATACAATGATATCAAGCACAGACTACACTGCACCAACTGTAGTCATAGATCCAATTGTGGTAGGTCAAGATACTACGCCTACTGTTACAGGGTCAGTAACTGGAAGTTTTGCAGGCGCGTTAGTAATCGTTATGTTTACTGATTCAGCGGGTGCCACTCACAATGTTCAAACAACAGTGGGGACTGATGGAAGTTGGAGTGTGACCTCTGAAGAAGTACTTCCTGAGGGTAACTACAGCGTAGATGTAAGCATTGCTGATAGCGCAGGTAATACTGGTACACAATCAACAAGTAGCGCAATTGACTCAGGTATTGCAATTGACTCGGGGTTAGAACTAACAGCAGATCAAAACCCACTTGTTACGGGGACTGCGGGCGCTGGTGAAACTATATTAGTCACCTTTAGCGGTGCAACAACAGTCACTAAACAGGTAACTGCTAACGCATCGGGTGCATGGAGTGCCTCACCGGATGCAGGTTTAGCGGATGGTGCTTATACTGTAACAGCGGTAGCAACTGATGCTTCAGGAAATACAGCCTCAAGCGGTAGCCTCTCTGGATTGATTATAGATACCACGCCAATAGGCTTTGAGGTTACTGATTTTAGTTCAGGAGTGTTAGGAATTTTATTTCCATCAGTTGAAGGGACAACAGAGCCAGATACTGAAGTATACATTATTGGCTCTTCGTTATTAGGCGTTGACTTACTCGGTCTAGATTTAGATGTATTAGAGCTTTCAGGGAGCTTTACTTCAGATAGCAATGGCGATTGGGGAGGGGTATTAAGCTTAGCCAACCTAAACATTGGTGGAGGAGAGCAGTTTTACTTTGTTACTGTTGATGAAGTCGGAAATTACTTAATCAAAAATACGGATAGTGAGGTAGAGCAGTCCGGCAATATTTACACCTCACAATCTAGCTCAGGTGCTGGCGACACTATGCCTGCGTCATTTAGCGAAGAGTCAGCATTGGTTGATACACAAGGTGATGGAGTGTTAAATACTGAAACCATTAACTTAGCAAATGTTGGAACAATGGCCAGCGCGGCAGAGCAGGTGGTAGAGGTTAGTGAAACAGAGCCGCTAAGCATAAACGATGTAATAATTGACTCTGAAACAGAGCAGTTAGTCGCTTTAAATAATCTACTTGATGAAGAAGGCTCTGCAATTGCTTATAGCCCTGCACAAAGTGGAGGAAGTATTGACGATGCCACGCCAGCTGAGGATGTTCAAAACCAATCAGAGGAAATGATTAAGCACTTAATCGAAAATGGTAATAACCAAACAGATATTTAATCTTTGGTTATATAGCTAAATATTAAATATATAAATAAGGCCAAAAGTATTCACTTTTGGCCTTATTATTTTTAGGCAATAGAGCCTCTTTATCTAAACTGTATATTTATTAGTTCAAAGCAGTGCTTTTAATTTATAAAGCAGTTCGTGCGCTTGGCGAGGCGATAAGTTATCAGGGTCAATAGCACTTAATTGTTCTTCGACTTGTGAAGGCTCAATAACAGCGTCGTTATTAAATGTAAACGCTTGTTGCTCTGTATTAGGTGCAGTAACACTTTGGTGATTTTCAAGTAACTTAAGTTTTTGTTTAGCTTGCGCAATTACCGCTTTAGGCACACCGGCAAGTGCAGCTACTTGTAAACCAAAACTCTTGCTTGCTGCACCGTCGAGAACTGTATGCATAAATGCGATTGTGTCGTTATGCTCTATTGCATCAAGGTGAACGTTTACAAGACCTTGAGTTTGCTCTGCAAGTTCTGTTAGTTCAAAATAGTGTGTTGCAAACAGTGTTTTTGCTGAAATTTTTGATGCTAAATGATCGGCTGTAGCATACGCAAGCGAAAGCCCGTCGTAGGTACTTGTACCTCGCCCAATTTCATCCATTAACACCAAAGACTGCGCTGTAGCATTATTTAAAATAGTGGCGGTTTCGGTCATTTCAACCATGAAGGTTGAGCGGCCAGAGGCTAAATCATCACTTGCACCAATACGCGTAAATATACGGTCTATATTACCAATTTTTGCGCTATCAGCAGGGACATAACAGCCAATATGTGCCATTAATACAATAAGCGCTGTTTGGCGCATATAGGTTGATTTACCACCCATATTTGGACCTGTAATAATCAACATTTTGCGCTGGCTATTAAGCTCTACAGGATTTGCAATGAAGGGTTCTTTCATTACCTGTTCAACAACTGGGTGACGACCTTGTTTAATGCTAATGTTGTCGTTGTCGCATAATTGTGGTTTAGCATAATTAAGCGCAAAGGCACGCTCTGCTAAGTTATTTAATACATCTAAGTCAGCAAGCGCAGCGGCCATTATTTGCAGCTGTTCAATGTGAGGGGCTATAAATTCAAATAACTCTTCGTATAGTTGTTTTTCAAGCGCGAGCGCTTTTGATTGGCTGCCTAGTACTTTATCTTCATGCTCTTTAAGCTCTGGAATAATATAGCGTTCATTATTTTTAAGCGTCTGGCGACGAATGTAATCAGCAGGTACTAAATGAGAATTGGCGCGGCTCACTTCTATAAAAAAGCCGTGTACTCGGTTATAGCCAATTTTTAATGTACTAATGCCCGTACGTTCACGCTCGCGTTGTTCAAGCTGCTCAAGTACATCTGTGGCACCTTTACTTAGGTTACGCCACTCATCTAATTCACTATTATAACCAGGCGCAATTACGCCACCATCACGAATAAGTACTGGCGGATTATCAATAACAGCACGCTCTAGCAATGCTTGTAGCTCTGGTAGTTCAGGCGAGTGTTTGATAATACTTGTTATGCGCGGGTCACTCGCATCACTTAATAAATTATGCAGAGGTGCAAGTGCTTGTAGTGCACTTCGCAGACGTGTTAAATCTCTTGGGCGTGCAGTGCATAATGCTAAACGCGCTATTACACGCTCTATATCACCAATATCTTTTAGTGACTCGTGTAATTCGCCGCAAAGTTGTACGTCTAAAATTGCACTAATGGCATTTAAACGAGAATTAAGCTCATCTTTATTACGAACAGGGGTATGAATTCGGCGTTTTAATAAGCGTGAGCCCATCGCTGTGGCCGTTTTATCGAGTACTTGTGCTAAGGTGTTTTCAAATCCGCCCGACAGATTAACCGTTAGTTCTAAATTTTTACGGGTTGCGGCATCTAATATAACAGCGTGTTCGTTGTGCTCAAGCGTAATAGCACGAATATGAGGTAAAGCAATACGCTGTGTATCTTTTACGTATTGCATTAAACAGCCGGCGGCTACGAGCGCTGAGTGAGCTTTTTCTACACCAAATCCAACTAAATCCTTGGTACCAAATTGATCGCACAATAAGTGCTGCGCTGTGTCTAAATCAAACTCCCACTCAGGGCGTCGACGAGCGCCTTTAATATGTTCAATTAAATGTGTATTTACAAAGCTTTCGCTATACAGTAATTCTGCTGGCGATAACCGCTGTAACGTTGAGCTAAAAGCTTCGTCAGTATTTACTTCTACAATGTTAAAACGACCAGAATTTATATCAAGGTAAGCGATTCCGTATTGGCCTTTTTTATTTTGCCAAACACTGGTCAGTAAATTGTCTTGTCGCTCTTGCAGCAGCGCTTCATCTGAAATAGTGCCCGGTGTTACAATGCGTACTACTTTACGCTCCACAGGGCCTTTACTCGTTGCGGGATCCCCAACTTGTTCACAAATAGCAACTGATTCGCCCATTTGTACTAAGCGAGCTAAGTAGTTTTCTACGGCATGATAAGGTACCCCGGCCATAGGAATAGGATCGCCGCCTGCTTTACCGCGGTGCGTTTGCGATATATCAAGAAGTTGAGCTGCGCGTTTAGCGTCATCAAAAAAGAGTTCGTAAAAATCTCCCATACGATAAAACAATAAAATATCGCGATGCTCTGATTTTATTTTTAGATACTGCTGCATCATAGGGGTTTGTTGTTTTATAGTGTGTGGTGCATAAAGATCAAACGACATGTATTTACCCAAAGGCTGAATATGGAATTACATCAAGAGATTAAAACACTTGCTGCGCAATTAGGCGCTATTTTAACGGATAAATGCTTATGGATCACTACTGCTGAATCATGCACTGGTGGCGGAGTAAGTTATGCCCTAACAGATACCCCTGGTAGCTCACGTTATTTAGGACGTGCCTTTGTTACATACAGTAATGAGGCAAAGCACGAATTGATTAACGTAGCGACGAGTACGTTGGAGCAATTTGGCGCTGTGAGTGAGCAAACAGTGAAGGAAATGGCATTTGGAGCAATAAACGTTGCTAATGCCGATGTTGCGATTGCTATTTCAGGTATTGCAGGACCAGGCGGCGCTACTCCCGACAAGCCAGTAGGCTTTGTATGGTTTTGCATACAAATTGCTGGTAAGCAATTCACTTTTAAGCAAGTATTTAGTGGTGATAGAACGCAAGTTAGAATGCAAGCTATTGAATTTGCATTGAAAAAAGCTATAGAGAAGATAAATTTATAAATTTCGCTTGATACTGTGGTTTCATACAGTATACTTGTTCGCATTAGCTGGATTTGGAGAACAAAATGAACGATAACAAACAAAAAGCGTTGGACGCTGCACTATCACAAATAGAGCGTCAATTTGGTAAAGGATCAATCATGAAACTGGGCGACAATAAAGCCCTAAACATTGATGCAGTATCTACAGGTTCATTAGGGATCGACATTGCTTTAGGCATAGGCGGTTTACCTATGGGTCGTATTGTTGAAGTATATGGTCCTGAATCTTCAGGTAAAACAACACTTACTTTACAAGTTATCGCACAAGCTCAAAAAGAAGGTAAAACATGTGCCTTTGTTGATGCTGAGCACGCTCTAGATCCAGTATACGCACAAAAACTAGGTGTTAACATTGATGAGCTTTTAGTGTCTCAGCCAGATACGGGTGAGCAAGCGCTAGAAATTTGTGACATGTTAGTACGTTCAAGTGCGGTTGACGTAGTTATTGTCGATTCTGTTGCTGCACTTACACCAAAAGCTGAAATTGAAGGCGACATGGGCGACTCGCACATGGGCTTACAAGCACGTTTAATGTCGCAAGCATTACGTAAGCTTACGGGTAATATTAAACGTTCTAACACGTTATGTATTTTCATTAACCAAATTCGTATGAAAATTGGTGTAATGTTTGGTAACCCTGAAACAACAACCGGTGGTAACGCTCTTAAGTTTTACGCATCAGTTCGTATTGATATTCGTCGAATTGGTTCTGTAAAAGAAGGCGATGAAGTTGTTGGTAACGAAACGCGCGTTAAAATTGTTAAAAACAAAGTAGCACCTCCGTTTAAGCAAGCCGAATTTATCATCATGTATGGTGAAGGTATTTCTAAGCAAGGCGAGCTAATTGATTTAGGTGTTAAGCACAAAATTGTTGAAAAAGCAGGTGCTTGGTACAGTTACAATGGCAACAAAGTAGGCCAAGGTAAATCAAACTCAATTAAGTTTTTGAAAGAAAACGTAGAAATTGCAGATGAGATTGAAGGCAAACTACGCGACATGTTATTGCTAAAAGCCACTATTGAACCAGAAGATGGTGAAGATAAGTTAGGCGATGACGCAGACCTTTAAGGTTTAAAACGTTCTCAAAGCTTGATTTGACCCGAGCTTTATAAAAAACGCTAACCAGCAATGGTTAGCGTTTTTTGTTTGTGGGGGCCTGTAATATAAAATAGCAGTAATACTTATTACTAACCTGCATAAGTCTTTGTGAAGCCAAACGAATTAAGCTACACCATAATGTGGTTAAAAGTTTTTATTTAGAACAACCAGATAAAAATACTGCCTAGATTTAGCGCAATTTTTTTAACGCTAGTAAGACCCTATATAAGTAAATTGATATTAATTATTTTAAGTTGCCAGCTTAATGCTGATTATTTAATTGCTCGCAATATAGAGTAATCAAATAGCAAGAAGTGATGATGTTTTAGCACTCGATAGCTAATAAGATAGATTGGAATTTAATTAGCTGTAAAACTGCCGCCTTAAAAATAAAAACGACACATATAATGTGTCGTTTTTAAATTAAGCTGGTTAAATGCTTTTAAAAAATTTTATAGCTGCCAGTTTACCGATAGTGCATAGTTACGCGGTGCACCGTAGTAACCTTGTGCCCAGTATAAACTGTGTAAGTATTTTTCGTCGGTGGTATTATTTACGTTAAAAGTAACACCAACGTTTTCTGTAATTTTATAGTTAGCCATTAAATCAAGAATGCCGTAAGCATCTTGTTTAGTCGTTACAAGCGCTGCACCTGAAGCATCTTCTACTTGTACACGGCTTACAGAATCCTGCCAGCGGTAGTTTGCACCAAATGTTAAACCTTCAACTAATGGTACTTGATAAGTAGCAGCTAGTTTTAATTGGTTTTCAGGTGTGTAATCTTTAACTAAATCATCACCATCAATATTTAAGTTGCTAAAGCTAATACTCGCACTTAAATCGTCTGTAATTTTACCACTTAACTCAACTTCAAAACCGTCGCTGTTAATACCGTCTGCGCCGTAGTAACGAGTATCACCTGGAAGTGAATCTGGTAATGCGACCGCTAAATTTTCTTGTTTTGCATCAAAGTAGGCAAATGTAACAAAAATCTGGTCATCTAAAAGTTGGGCTTTAACACCAATTTCGCTGCTTTTTCCTGTTACTGGTGCTAATTGCTCTGCGTTTATATCAAGCTCTTTTTGAGGAACAAACGTTTCTGTATAGCTTGCATAGGCAGAGAGTGTTTCGGTAAAGTCGTACACTACGCCTACGTAAGGTATAAGCTCATTATCGCTACGTGTTTGCTCAACGCCATAAGCAGTCCCTTTTGTTTCCCAATCGGTGTATCGAACACCTGCAAGTATACTTAAAGGAGTGCTAAGTTTAATGCGTGTTGATATATAAGCGGATTGCTGTTTATTTTCAATATCACTACCATTCAAACCATCGGTAAGTGTAGCCTCAGGTATTACGCCATCCCACGTATCGAGTGATGGCATTTCAGGAAAGCCGTTCCCTGTGGTGTAATCGTAAAGAGACTGCTCGTTGTAATCCATTTTTGCTTGGCTTACACCAAACGATAAATCATGCTCTTGACCAAATAAATCAAATTTACCACTGGCGTATAAATCAAATAGGTCGTGCTTGTCTTCGTAATCATAACGACTAGCGTAACCTGTTAAGCCAAGTCCTGTTTCTTTATCAGGCGTGCCATAAACGTAAAAAAGCTCTGAATCTTGCTCGTTTTCAATGTGTGCATAGCGAGCAATTGCTACCCAGGTAGCAGATAAGTTTTGCTCAAGCGTTACATATACTTGCTCTGCACTGTTGTCCCAGTATGACCAGTCGGCTGCTGTACTGGTAGATGAATCATAATCTGTGGCTGAACCATTAGTATAGTAAAGTGGCAATGCACCCCAAAGCGGGCTGTCGGCATCTTTTTGTTGATTAACGTAGTTAATGCTTAATAGGGTGTCGTCAGTTAGTTTGCCTTCGTAGGCTAAGTAACCAATTGTTTTATCTGTTTCGTAACGATCTAGGTATGATTCAGCTTTTTGCTTAGTGAATACCGCACGCACAGCATGCTCATCGTTAATAGGCGTTGATACATCAAGCTCTAAGCGTTTGTTGTTCCACGAACCATAAGATGCAGATGCGTGAGCTTGTGTAACATACGTCGGTTTTTTAAGTACCATATTTACAGTAGCAGATGGATTACCAGCACCAGTCATCAGGCCGTTTGCGCCACGTACAATTTCTACGCGGTCGTAGATAGAAGTATCTAACGTGCCTTGAATTGAACCTGAGCTTTGTGGAATTCCCAAGCCATCTACTTGAAAGTTTGTGATCTCAAAACCACGTGCTTTAAAGTAAGTACGATCTGTTTCTATTTGTTCTACCGTTATGCCTGGAGTGCTTTCAAGTACTGAATTGATATCATCTAATGAAAAGTCGTCCATTAATGCACGAGAAACAACGGAAATACTTTGCGGCGTTTCTTTAATTGATAAGCCTAATTTTGTAGCAGATTGTGCATCTTCAGTTATGTAGTTTTTATGATGCTGACCATACACGGCTATTTTTTCTAGAGGGTCATCTTTTGTATTTGCTTCATCAGCAAATGCATAACCAGATAAAATTAAAGAAGTAGCAAAGCTTAGTTTAGATAAACGCAAAATTTGAGGGGACGACATGAGTTTTTCCAATTAGTTCAAAAGAAGTGCATAATCTAATCTAAATGATATCGATTTGCAATTGCGTTAATGTGTTTTATCTATAATTATTCTGTTTTATTGAATTTTAGCGACTCAATTGAGGATGATATACATACATTAGTAGGTTTATACTTATCAAATATGGTATTAAATGATTATTAAAAAGACACGCGAATTCATATTTTTAGTTTAAATTACTGCGGTAATATTTTTATAGCTATTTAAAAGTTATTAATTTTTTAGGTTTGACTGAATAGAAATATAGAGTTTATTACTGAGTTGAATTTGATTGATAGCTCACTGAGCCATATAGGTTATTAGTATATTTTATAGTGAGGGGTAGCTTATAGTCGATATAAAAAAGCGGCCAAGGCCGCTTAATTGATCATACTGTTTTTACTAATTAAAAAGAGTATTTAACAGAGAATTGTAAACGCTCTAAATCGCCATCTACACCGCTTTCTGTTTCACGCTCAGCATGCTTAAACTCAGCACCAAACGTTAAACGTTTAACTGGCGAGTATAAAATATTGGCACTAAAGCTTTGGCTAGATTCCACCGGATCGCCAGAGATAGCTAATAAATCAGTGTTGTTATCAGCACTAAAGAACGAGTATAAGAACGTAGAGCGCCATTGGCTTGTCCACTTGTGCTGATAAGCAACAAAACCAGACGTTGAATCAATTGCATCAAGCTCATCGCCATTAAGTACTGCGCCATGTGCCACATTTAAGCCTACGTAACGGCCTAAACCTTTACCTTGAGTAAGCATAAATTTAAGGTAGTCTTCACCAAAGTTAACGCGACCAGACGCGCTAATACCAAATGATGTTTCGTCAGCATCTACATCGCCTACTTTATATGTAAGTTGGCGTGCTAGTGCAGCGACTACAACGTTACCCCAATCAGCTTTATGGGTATAGCGGGCGGTGAAGTCAGGCAGTGATGCGTCGTCAGTTTCTACGCGTGTGCCACCTTGCGTAGTAATGGTGCTTTCTGGGTTTTCTAATGAGAAAGACCAAGCACCCGTTGTATATTTAATTTGAGTTTGACGAACAAACACAGTGCCCTCAGCAGGGCCTACAAAATCAAGAGTTTCGGCCAAAGCGCCTACATTTTGAAAGTTTGACCATGTTTGACCAAATAACCAACCATCGTAAGTAACAAAAGCATGACGAATACGCGGTGCGTATGAGTTTGATACACGCTCATTGCCACCAGGCGCTGATGCTAAAAAGTCTAACTCAATTTTGGTTTTTACTGTTTTACCGTTATCCATTAACGTTGAAGTACCAAAGTTAAAGCGAGATTCACGTGCATGCATATCAAATACAGCATCAGAGTCATTGTCATCACCAACAGTAAGTGTACTTGGTACGTAAAAATCACGACCAACACTTGAGCCAGAAGGTGCACCAGCAGAGTAATCACTCCACATTGTGTCTAATTTAATGTATCCACCGTAGGTAAATTCGGTATCACCAATTTTTGCAGCTGTTGCCGCATAAGCAGTACTTGATAGTGCACATAGTACAGCGCTTGCTGCCAATGTTTTTAATGGGGTAAATTTCATTGTGGTGTCCTTTATAGGCTACTTGTTGTTTGTTGCTTTTTTTTCATATAAGGTTGTATTACTTGCTACGAGTATTACTTGCTACGAGTATTACTTACGAACAAAAAAGGTCTTCATTTGGCTTTTCAATACACATATTGTTTTCATTCGTTAAATAAAGCTTTAGCAGGTGATACCGCAAATATCTTTATTAAAGTACACAAACACTTTTGAATATGCGCAATATTTACTCAATTACCTATTGGTCTATAAGACTAAGGTTTTAGAGCAGACTAGTTTGTATTTACTTACATTTAACATCTTGTATTGGCTATGTAAAATAATTGAAAGCAGGCGGATTATAAACTACAAATAGACAAATAAAAGCAGAGTACAACTAAGGTCTAATACTTAATAAAGCACTGCTGAGTAATCCTTGATAGGAGCCTAAGGCAAGCAATTTTAATGGAGACGAAGATGTCACAAAGTATCTATCCAGTTCCGGCGCATATTAAAGATGCGACTCTTGTTGATAAAAATAAATATAATACGCTTTATAAGCAATCTATTGATGATCCTGAAGGTTTTTGGGGTGAACATGGCAAACGCCTTGATTGGTCTACTCCTTACACTAAAGTTAAAAACACTTCTTTTGATAAAGGCCATATCAGCATTAAATGGTATGAAGATGGCTATTTAAATGCGTCTTACAACTGTATTGACCGTCACTTAAAAACTAAAGCAGACAAAGTTGCGCTTATTTGGGAAGGTGATAACCCGAATGAAAGCGAAAATATTACTTATCAACAGTTACACGATGAAGTGGCTAAATTTGCTAATGGCCTTAAAAAGCTAGGTGTACAAAAAGGCGATCGTGTTGCTATTTATATGCCTATGACTCCTCAGGCTGTTTATGCAATGCAAGCGTGTGCACGAATTGGTGCAATTCATTCTGTTGTATTTGGTGGCTTTTCACCATCGGCTATAGCGGACCGCATTAAAGATTCTGGCGCTAAAGTAGTGATCACCTCAGACGAAGGCCGACGCGCAGGCAATTGTGTGCCGCTAAAAGCTAATGTTGATGAAGCGGTATCGCAAGACTCAGTAACCACAATTGAGCACGTTATTGTGCATCAATTGACGGGCGGTGAAGTTGATTGGAATGACCATGATATTTGGTGGCACGATTTAGTCGCTGATTTACCAGCGCAGTGCGAACCAGAGCCTATGAACGCTGAAGATCCTTTATTTATATTGTATACATCAGGTTCTACGGGTCAGCCTAAAGGCGTTGTACATACCACTGGTGGCTATTTAGTTTATTCATCAATGACTCATGAGTATGTATTTGACTTACAAGAGGATGATGTTTACTGGTGTAGTGCCGACGTTGGCTGGATCACAGGGCACAGCTACATTGCATATGGTCCATTAGTGAATGGGTGTACCCAAGTATTATTTGAAGGCGTACCAACATATCCAACAGCTGGTCGTATGGGCGAAGTAGTTGATAAACACAACGTTACTATTTTATATACCGCTCCAACAGCCATTCGTGCCTTAATGGCTAAGGGCGATGAGCCGATTGAGTCTTCACATCGTGATAGCTTACGTATTTTAGGATCGGTTGGTGAGCCAATAAACCCAGAAGCGTGGACGTGGTATTACGAACAAATTGGTAAGTCAAATTGTCCGATTGTAGATACGTGGTGGCAAACAGAAACCGGTGGCATTATGATCACGCCATTACCTGGTGCGACTGATACTAAACCGGGTTCTGCGACACATCCATTTTTTGGTATTGCACCAGCATTATTTGATGCAGAAGGTAATACACTAGAAGGCGCTGTTGATGGGAACTTAGTTATATTAGATAGCTGGCCTTCACAAGCACGTACTGTTTATGGCGATCATGAACGTTTTGAGCAAACCTACTTTAGTGCATACCCAGGTGTTTATTTTACAGGTGATGGTTGTCGCCGCGATGAAGATGGCTATTACTGGATCACAGGTCGTGTAGATGATGTACTTAATGTGTCTGGGCACCGTTTAGGTACTGCTGAAATAGAAAGTGCATTAGTTGCACATGAAGCCGTAGCTGAAGCCGCTGTTGTTGGTTACCCACATGACATAAAAGGCCAAGGTATTTACGTATACATTACGCCTAACGAAGGCGTAACCGTTAGTGATGAGCTAACTAAAGAGGTACGCAGTTGGGTTCGTAAAGAGCTTAGCCCTATAGCATCGCCAGATATGATTCAGTGGTCGCCAGGTTTACCTAAAACACGTTCAGGTAAGATTATGCGCCGAATTTTACGTAAAATCGCTGCAAATGAGCATCAACAGTTAGGTGACACGTCAACGCTTGCCGATCCATCTGTAGTGGATGAACTAATCGAGAACAGATTAAATCGTTAAATGCGCGTTAAAAACTTGATTACAAGTTGATTCTAAACGTAGTATATCGGCTGTCAGTTAGGATTTTATACCTAGTTGGCGGCCGAATTTATTAGGAGTGAACCATGAGTCAGTTTTTAATAGCGGATGATCATCCGTTATTTCGCGAAGCACTAAAGGGTGCATTGAGCGCAAAGTTTGAAGGTTTAGAGGTTTTTGAATCGTCAGATTTTGACAGCACACTGCAAGTGTTAAGCGAGCAAGAGGATCTTGATATATTACTGCTAGATCTTCACATGCCAGGTAATGGTGATTTATATGGTCTTATTCGTATTAGAGAAGACTATCCGAGCTTACCCATTGCAGTAGTTTCAGGTAGTGAAGACGTTAATATAGTCTCAAAAGTAATGGGCTATGGCGCTATGGGGTTTATTCCTAAATCGTCATCGTCTGATGATATTGCCAGCGCAATAAACCAAATACTTGAAGGCGATACATGGCTACCAAAAGAGCTTAAAAATAAAGTAGCTGAAATTGAAGGTGAAGATAGAGAAATTGCAGCGCAAGTTGCTTCACTTACACCACAGCAATACCGAGTGCTTCAATATTTACACGAGGGCTTGCTTAATAAACAAATAGCCTACGAACTACACATATCAGAAGCGACAGTAAAAGCACACATTACAGCCATATTCAGAAAACTTGGCGTATACAACCGCACACAAGCCGTTTTAATTGCTGCCAAGCTTCAGCTTGAGCCAATAGAGCAAGCATAACAAACTGTATTATAAAAAAGAGCCTTTTTGCCAATTGTATTTTTAAAATAGTAAATTAAAAATTGGCATTATGGCTCTGTTTAGCCTTCTTTATTTAAACCTTCTCACAAGCTATTCACCTTTTATACATGAACTCACATACAAAAAATGCTAGGTTACTGCAATTTTGTAACTTCAAGAGCAGAGTATGACAGACTCCACACACTCACCAAGTAATGATCCAAACAACAAAGGGTTATTTAATCGATTTTTAGCCACTGTTGAATTTTTAGGCAATATGCTGCCACATCCGATTACTTTATTTGCAATATTTGCAGTCGCAATTGTTGTATTTAGTGGTATTGCTGATTGGTATGGACTTAGCGCAATTGATCCACGACCAGAAGGTGCGTCAGGGCGCGATCCGGATGGTGTTATTGAAGTGGTTAGCTTATTGAGTGCTGAGGGGTTACAGCGGATCATGACTGGGCTTGTTGCCAACTTCACTGGCTTTGCGCCGCTTGGTACTGTGCTTGTTGCATTACTCGGGGTGAGTGTTGCTGAGCATTCAGGCTTACTGTCTGCAGCTATGCGAGGCATGGTAATGGGCGCATCTAAACGTTTAGTGACATTTATGGTGGTATTTGCCGCTATTATGTCAAACACTGCAGCTGAGCTAGGGTATGTTGTACTGATCCCCCTCGCAGCTATGATATTTCATAGTTTAGGGCGTCATCCTTTAGCCGGTTTGGCTGCTGCGTTTGCGGGTGTTTCAGGTGGATATAGCGCAAACCTATTATTAGGCACCATAGATCCATTATTAGCGGGCATTACAACACCAGCTGCGCAAATGATTGATCCAACCTATGTTGTGGGCGCTGAGGCTAACTGGTACTTCATGATGATATCGGTATTTCTAATTGCGATATTAGGAACTTTTGTAACCGAAAAAATAGTGGAGCCTCGCTTAGGTAAGTATAACCCAGATGACGCGAGCATCGATTTATCGCAAAACAGCATTGATAAACTGACTAAACAAGAGAAGTCAGGTTTAAAATGGGCTGGCATTTCTTTATTGGTTGTTTCGTTATTACTTGCTTGGACTATTATTCCAGATGATGGCATTTTACGAAATCAAGATACCGGAGAGGTAGCGGGTTCACCCTTTTTAAAAGGGATTGTGGTTATTATTTTTGTGACATTCAGTATCCCTGGTTTTGTATATGGCCGTGTTGTTGGCACCATGAAAAACGATAAAGATGTAATAAATGCCATGAGTAAGAGTATGAGCTCTATGGGGCTATATATTGTACTGGTATTTTTTGCAGCGCAGTTTGTTGCCTTTTTCAAATGGACTAACTTAGGTACTATTTTAGCTATTAATGGTGCCGCATTATTACAAGCGCTCAACCTAACAGGCCCCGAAGTATTTATATTGTTTATTTTAATGTGTGCCTTGGTTAATTTAAGCTTAGGCTCATCCTCAGCACAGTGGGCTATTACCGCTCCAATATTTGTGCCTATGCTAATGTTAATTGGCTATGCACCAGAGACAATACAAGCGGCTTATCGTATAGGTGATTCAGTAACTAACTTAATAACGCCGATGATGAGTTATTTTGGTCTCATATTGGCCGTTGCAGTTAAATATAAAAAAGATATGGGAATAGGCACTTTAGTCGCAACTATGCTTCCGTACAGTATGGTGTTTTTTGTAGGTTGGGTTATTTTGTTTTATGTTTGGGTGTTTTTATTGGGAATGCCAGTAGGGCCAGAGTCACCCACATATTACACGCCTTAAATAATTAGTGTAGACGTGAAGTAATCAAAACTCAGATTAAGTACTAAAAAGCCAGCTAAGCTGGCTTTTTAATAATTACTAGCTAAACACCACGGTTTTATTACCATTAATAAATAGCTTATGTTCAGAGGCAAGCTGCAGGGCTTTACTAAATACGGTTTTTTCTACGTCTTTACCCATTTTAGCCATCATTTCGGCAGTGTTAGCGTGTGTTACGCTAGTTACGTCTTGCAAAATAATAGGCCCTTCATCCAGCTCATTATTTACAAAATGAGCCGTAGCGCCAATAATTTTTACGCCGCGCTCAAATGCTTGATGATAAGGTTTTGCGCCAATAAATGCAGGCAAAAATGAATGGTGGATATTAATGATTTTATTTTCAAAACGGCCAACAAACTCAGGGCTTAAAATACGCATGTATTTAGCTAGGCCAATAATATCTGGGTTGTAAGAGGCAATTAAATCACCTACTTTTATATCGTGCTCTGCGCGGGTTAAACCAACATGCGATACAACATGAAAAGGTACATCAAAGCCTTTAGCTAATGGCTCTAAATCAGGGTAGTTAGCTATTACAGCTAATACTTCAATATTTAATGCTTGCTCAAATTGCTTAAGCAACACAGTGCCTAAACAGTGTGCCTCTTTAGTGGCTAATAAAACGACTTTTGTTTTAGCGCCATTGTGTAGCGCAAGCTGTGCGCCTTCTGGCAATAAGGCTTGTAGCTTATCTAAAAAGTCGCTTTGTGGCTCACCAGTTAGCTCTGTACGCATAAAAAAGCGTTTAGCGTCTTTATCTACAAATTCGTTATTACGTGTAATATTTAAATTGTGTTCATGACACCGGCCTGTAATTTTAGCTATTAAGCCTACATCATCGGCACATTGGGTGGTTAGTATGTAACTCATTTTCCTCATTCTACCCTGTGGTTAATACGTCATTATTTGGGTTTTAGCGTATAAAGCAAGGGCTTTGTGCACTAATACAGTATTAATCATGTTGTTGAGTATAAAAGAGGTAATAAAGTTAATTGGGGCATAAAAAATGCCACCTTATTTACAAGGTGGCAATTATTAATAACGTTTAGTTAGGTTTTCGGTTCGCCAGATAGATTTTCTTCTTGTCTGAGGTAACCTGCAGCTTCCTCGTCGTCTTTCGTGATAGCTTGCTGAGTAGGCATAGCTCGAGTTTGCTGGTTTAACTGGTGTATTTGTGACGCGTTACCTAAATCGCGTTCACTCGTAATTGAAGCAATAGACTCGCGGTCTTTCAAAAATGCAATTACATCATTTTTAATAGCTTGTAACTGGCCTTCGTCTTTATGCATTTCCATAATATGGCGGGGGTGCTCTAAGTTTTTCATACCTGTTGCTGCAAATGTTGTAGAAATAACACGAGAAACAATTATCCAAGGCGTTATGCTACTGCGCACTAATGTATTTTCAGAGCGAGTGCTGTCGTGTATACCTGTACCCGTTGAAATTTTAGATTCGGTAAATGTACCTTCGCATTTAAAGTACACAAGTAATGACTCAAATTGCATTTCAGCAAAAAATAGGTGTGCACTATTAATAAGTAATTGAGCAAATGCTTTTATAAGTATACCTATTAGTAAAAAGTGAAAACTTGTCATAAGTAGTTCACTAAATTGAATAATGTGCTGGTTATTAAATGCTTGTTCAATGGTATTTATGTTTGCCGCATCAACATAGTGGTAAATATTAATAAGCGAGTACGCTAAAAGTACAGTAAACGTTAGCGCCACTATATATAGTAAGTTACCACTTAATAGAGCTAATAAACGAGTAAGTGAAAAGTTTTGACCTAAATCCATAGGGTGTAATTTAGGTTGAATCTCTTGGATCATTTCACCTTTAAAGCCACCTTTACCTTCTATTTGTTCTTGTAATTTAGGGTCTAATTCGCGGTAAACTCTGTTAGGCACTTCTTTATATCGGCGATTAGCCATTACTAAGTTATCAAGGTTTATAAATACTTCATCTGGGTGAACTGATTCTTGCCAATTCTCACGTAGTTCTGAAACTTCAGCAGTAGGCGTTACCGAATTTAAACGTGCCTTTATCATTACAAAAACAAGTGCACAGCTAAGAGTGGCTAATACAATAATTGCTACTAAATAAAGCCCTGCATGAAGGCTAGGTAATTGCTCAAGCCAGTTATCTATTTGCGCTTTACTAATATGCTGCTCTTGCATTAACCACGACATAGAAAGGCCAATAACAATAGGTAAAATAAACGACAAAGAAATAATTTTAGCAAGCGCGCCAGTACCTAAAGCTTCGATGTTTTTTTCTGCATTACGTGAAATAGGTTTGCCTGAAGAGCGCCAAGAAAAAAGCACATAAAACATTAATATGGCACTGTATACAGGAAAGGCTAATTCGCCAGCTTCACCAGTAAAACCTGATAAAGATACAAATGCTACAAGTGCATAAGCAATAAGAGCAACAAGCGTGCTTACCCATGAGCCAAATAAACGCTGAGCAATATTACGAATAGGATAAGGTAAAAATAAAAGCTTAGGGATTAAGCTGTGTAACAAACGTGATAAAAAGCCATTAGGCTCTTTAAACGTACTATTTTTACGACCAACCAGCATTTCTTCAAGAGAATGTGCTGTATAGGCCACTTCCTTTTTTTCTTCTTGGGCGGTCGATGTTTGCGATTTACTAAAGTTATAAGCCAAAGATGTTGGGTGATTTCTACCAACAAAATACTTGAGGGTTGCGTATATACCCGATGATAATGAGCGAATGCCAAGCGCTAATATAAGCATGCCAAATATCATTAAAATCCAACCTGCGGTTGCATCCTCTTTTACAGAGCCTGCTGCAATCACAAGTAAGCTCACACCAGCAATAGACTCAATAAGCCCTCTTAGTGCTGTAACTTTACCTTCAAGCTTGAAGGGGTTTTTTAGTCCAAGATCAATCGATCCATAATCAAAAGCCATTGAATTCTCCATTTAAACAGCACCCCACTTGCGGGGGACAAAGTGTAATTAATCTGAACTTAGGATAATAAATCTATCTCAAGTAGTTATTTTTAGCGCTGAGTGCACCAAGTTTAATCGTTATAGACTCGTTGCTGGCACGTAAGTTCTACCTACTTTTACAAAAACCTAAATAGAATTATTAATATATTAAGTCGTTATAGTTGTTGTTAGTTTTTATTATATATCAATAATCTTGTTCAGTTTGAGGTTATTTTAAAGTGATACATTTTATATTTAGACGCATGCTTTAAATATAATTGGAGGGTAAATGAAGCTAATTTATGTAGATGATAATTTGCCAGGGATCACGCGTAAACTTAAACACAAAAGTTGGCTTTACTTCGATCCAATAGGTAAGCAAATAAAAGAGCAAAATGTGATAGATCGTTTAAATGGATTGGCATTTCCGCCTGCCTATAAAAACGCTTGGTTTTGCCCAGAAGAAAACGGACATATTTTAGCGACAGGGTTTGATAGTAAAGGGCGAAAACAATACCGCTATCATCCTGAATTTAGAGCGCAACAAGAGGCTAAAAAATACCAAGCATGTGGAGTGTTTGGTAATAAACTTCCTTTGTTAAGAGCACGTTTAGAAACAGACTTACAAGGCGATGAGCTTAATATTGAACGTACTTTAGCGGCAGTTGTAAGGCTTATGGATTTAGGTGCGCTGAGGGTAGGTAATGAGCGTAACGTAAAGCAAAATAAAAGCTTTGGCGCTACAACATTACGCACACGCCATGCAAAACTCACGGGTAAAAATATTCAGCTAAAGTATCGGGCTAAATCAGGCAAGGAGCGTGAAGTAAATATAACCGATAGAGTGCTTAGCCATGTAATAAAGGACCTACAAGATTTACCCGGCCAGCATTTGTTTCAGTATATATATGAGGGTGAGCGCACTAATGTTACATCAAGTGAAATAAATCAATATATTCAGCAAATAATGGGTGAAGATTTTAGTGCAAAACATTTTAGAACTTGGCGAGCAAGCGTGATTGCATTTAAACAATTAGCTAAAGCCAAAGGAGCGCTTACTTTAAAAAGTATGCTTGATAGTGTCTCCGAGCAACTGGGTAATACTCCCGCTATAGCACGTAAATCATATGTGCATCCTGATTTAATTACGCTGTGCAAAGAAGATGAAGATACTCAAACTGCGTGGAGAGAGTCTCTTTCATTACCACGAAAAACGAAGTACTTGAGTCGTTATGAACGTGGTTTTTTAGCTTTTTTAAACGATTAATTGCCATAGCAACTTTACACACTTAAGCATATTAATTACATATTCACTAATCTAATTAATTAACGTTTTAAATATAAAGATTTAAAAAGTCATTAAATTTCAAGTGTTTATTTTTAAAGTTTAATTTGGCATTACCGTTGCACCTCCAGTGTTCTACTTAGTGGTAAATACAAAAGCATTTATCAACGATATTTAGCGAGGAGGTACACAGTGAAGGGGTCATTTTCAAATCAAGCGTTTGCCAAAGCAAAGCGTTTAACTTTAAAAACTGTATTGTTTATTAGCATGAGCGGCTTATGCTCAGCACCAACTCTCGCTGCAAATGAACTTGAGAGTGTGGTGCTCGCTAACTCTTCACTAACTACTTACAACTCACAAAAGTATCTACAAGCTGATGACAACTATTACTTTGATCAGTATTCAGCGCAATTAATTGAACGTACAGAGAAAGCCATTAATTGGTATCAAGAAATAGTTAACAACGGTGGTTTTACACACTTATATAGCGACGAATTGCTTGAACTAGGCAGTAATAGTAAAGAGGTGAGCTTACTTGCACAGCGTTTATACCAAGAACGTGACTTAAAAAATAATGCGTGCGACGAAACCATATGCATGTTCGATAAAGATATAGAGCAAGCCGTTAAGCAATTTCAAAGCCGCCATGGTTTAAAAGCTGATGGCCGAGTGGGTAAGCGCACTTTTGCTTCGCTTAATATACCCGCAAAGCAAAAACTCGATAAATTAAAACTTAACTTTTATAGAATAACTAACTTTGCAGGCGCAAGTGATGAGCAATATGTATATGTAAATATTCCTGAGTACAGCTTACGATTTGTAAAAGCGGGCGATGTAAAATTAAAAAATAACGTAATTGTAGGTAAACCAAGTTGGGAAACGCCTGCATTTAGCGACGAAATAGAAAAGTTTGTAGTTAACCCTGAGTGGCGTATACCTACCTCAATCGCTACCAAAGAAATTGCTCCAAAGGTCGCCGAGGATCCTGATTACCTTGTAAAAAATAATATTGAAATTAGAAAAAACAGCTACCTAGACTCACAAACGATTAATCCTAGCCATATTGATTGGGATTCTATTAAGCCATACCAATTTGATCACTTTTTAGTAAAACGTGCTGGTGAAGAAAACCCTCTAGGAGAGGTTAAGTATTTATTCCCTAACGCTGAAGCAATTTATGTTCACGATACACCTGCAAAGCAGCGCTTTAGCCAATCAAATCGTGCTTTATCGCATGGCTGTATAAGAATAGAGCAACCCTTTTCGTTAGCGCGTGAAATCATTAAGCACGAAGGAGAGGCACAAACACTTAATCATATAGACAGCGCACGTACTCAAAACAGTACTCAAACGTTTCATTTAGATGAGCCTCTTCCTATTCATTTAGTTTATTGGACTGCATGGGTTGATGAGAATAAGTTGGTTAACTTCAGAGATGACATTTATCAACGCGATAAAAAAGCATTATTAAAAAATGATGAGCAGTCGGTGATTGCCGCTTTGTTAAAAAATAAATAATGAGAGGGTTTATGCAATTTATTCATTATATTTCTATCGCCATATTCACACTTATATTTAGCAATCATGTATTTGCTGCAGCACCTACAAAAGCTGCGCATCAGGTGGTTAATATAAAAAATAAAGCTAACTTTGAAGATGCAGAATTTAGCCTAAAAATTAACGATATAGTTATGCCATACTCCGTGTTTTCGGTATTCGTAATGCCCCAAGAGCAGGTTGAGTTTGAAGTGCTATTTGCGCAATCAAGAAATGCCTACACGCTAATTAATACTCAAGGGAACTCGAAGCTTACAGACACCAACCGCTGGCAATGGCAAGCTCCCAATGAGCCTGGTTTAACGACGGTAATTATTGAGTCGCCCGATAAAAAACAGCGTATGAAAATCAACGTTTTTGTAAAAGTACCCGCAAGCAACGTTGAAGGAGGAAAGCTCAAGTATTACCACATTGGCCACTACCCTAAACCTTCACAAATTAAAGACACTTCACACTACATAGTGCCAGATGGCTTTGTGAAGGTGACCCCTAAAAACGAAAACGTAAAAATTTCACCTCACTTTTCACTAAAAGAATTTGTTAGTAAGCAGCGAAGTAAGCACCCAAAGTATTTATTTTTACAAAATAAGTTACTACTTAAACTAGAAAAAATACGTAAAGAACTCATTTTAGAAGGCATACCTGTTAGTAACATGGTGGTTATGAGCGGTTATAGAACCCCTTACTACAACAAATCAATTGGCAATGTAAAACTCAGCCGACATGTATTTGGCGATGCTGCCGATATTTTTATAGATAACGATGGTAACTACCGTATGGATGACATAAATAACGACGGTAAGCATTCAATAGGGGATGCTAAAGCGGTGGCCGATATAGTTGAGTCGTTAGCTAGACGAGAGTCATTTAAAGGTTTACTAGGTGGATTAGGTATTTATGGGCCTAAGTCGCACAGAGGCGCATTTATACATGTTGATACGCGTGGTTTTAAAGCGCGTTGGGTGAGTAAGTAATTGCAGCTTCTACACCATCTAGCACAAAGCTAAACTAATTAAGTTATATATGCGAGAAATTAGCGAAGCCAGGTTACGAGGATTTTCTTGGCTTTTAACACCCTTTATTTTAGCAGCATTTTATACGTTTACTGCGCTAGTCTTTTTTGTTTTAGAGTGAGGCGTTTATGTGAGCTATATACATGTTGTATATCAGCACCCTTAACAAGGTATGCATCAATTTCTACAGACATTAGCCCTGATAATGGTTTTATTTCTAGAGTGCCAATACCGTCAAGGTTTGCAGATAGCAGAGTTTTATTGCTAATAGCAAAAAGCGTTTTATCAAAGTCGCGCAAGTCACCATTTATATATAACTTAATGCCACCAAACCAATAATTAATTATTTTAATTTTGTTTGATTTGAGTGTGAATTCAAACGATTTTCTCATTAAAAACTCCTTTAGTGGAAGGCGAGGAAAAATATACCAATTTTGTAAGAAAAGCTTTAAATATAAAAGCTGCATAAGCAGCCTTTATATTATGCTATTGCAGCATAAACGTTTCGTACTCTAAATCTTCAAATTGTTTAGAAAGCCAAAATAGCCCAACAACAGAGGTAATTATAGTGGCTAACGCAAAGCCATAACCATAAAACTGTGGCCCTAAAGCAATTGAAAGTAAGGTTAAAACTACATTTATAACTAAAAATAATCCAGCCAAAAACAGCACGGTTGAACGTTTATCTAAATAAAATAAAATGTTTAAAATAGATAAAAATATAACTTGTACACCTACACCAACTACATCAATAAATAACAGTGTTTTATAATTTGGGTCAATACCTATAAAGGTAAGTATTTGTTCACCCCATAATAATAAGCATGCAACGGTAATACCTTGAATTTTAAATATATCATAAAGCCCAGAGCGAGCAGTTTGGATCATATTATCTTTCAAATAGTAAATTTCTTCTAGCGATGAGCCTTCACGAATAGCGGTATAAAAACGGTCGTACTCTTCGACAAAGTCGGTTTCCATTTTTACTAAAAACACCGCCATACCAGGAATGATTGAAAGGTAAGCCAAAAATATAGGTAAGTCGTAAATTGGGCTGGCTCTCAACGTGCCAATAATTTGAATTGATGTGCTAGGAGAGTACCAAAAAATGATCTTATCAGCCCATACGCCAATGTTATAAAATAGCCCACAAAAAAATAAGCTGTAATACACCTGTTTGTTATTTAAAAAATCAAAGCTTATAAACTTCTCACCTGGGTAGCGACGAATAATCATAAATAAGAAGCTAAAAAAGAGTAAAGCCTCTCCTGCAAAAAAGGCAAAAAACAACCCATCTATTTGCCAGTCTCGTAGTAAAAAAGCCAGTAACACCATAAAGCTGTAACCACTGAGCATAGTAACGAGTATTAGCCTGTACTCTTTCATTCCGGAGAGAAATATAGCGCCTAACCATTGATTACATAAGCTTATAAAAGCGCCTAAAATTATTATTTTAGTGACAACTGGCAAGGGTAATAATGGCCACACAGCTAGTCCTACTAATAGTGCCGCTATAGTCGTAACAAGTTGTGCGCCAAGTAAGTTAGGCAGTACCTTTGCATCTTCTTTTTGAAAAAATAAATCAGCAATAAAGCGAGTTAAGAGCAGCTGTAGTCCACCGGTTAAAATAAGTGATGCTGCCATCATGTAAGTTACAAGCGTTAAAAACTGAATGATCAGTACTTTTGGCAGTACTATTCCTAAACTTAATATACCAATAAGCATTAGCGCTACAATTGAAAGCAGCCAAGGCCCAGAGCCAATTAATCCAGCATAACCATGAGCTTCAAAAACTGAGAGTAGGGTGTTCTTTTTGAGAATTTTACGTATCTCAAAACCTATTCCGGCCATGCCATTGTATCCTTATAAAGTTTATCGTAACGGGCAAACATGTGGCTCTCGTCATAAAATTTTCGCACACGGGCTAAGCCGCTTTGTTGATACTCTAACCACATTTGCTCATTAGTTAGCATGTTTGAAATTTGCAGTGCAGTTTCGCTTGGAGAGGCAATTGAGACTACTTCGCCGGCTTTACCAAGAGCTTTGTCTTGTTCGGTACCGCCTTCTATTATTTCACGGCATGAGCCTACATCACTGGCAAGTACCGGGACACCTGCAGCCATTGCTTCTAAAAGTACTAATGGCTGCGCTTCAGAAATAGAGGTAAGCGCTACAATTCCTAGCTTTGGTAAAATTTGAGCTATATCTTGCATACCAGTAAATTTAATGGTGCTTTGTAAGTCTAAACTGCCTACGAGTAGCTGGCACTCTTTGTAATATTGCGGGTCTTCTTCAAAAGGACCTATGATCCAGCCTTCAACATTTGGCAGGCTTGATTGGGCTTCTTTAATAGCACGTATAAAGGTTTTAATGTCTTTTATAGGCACTACGCGACCTATTAATCCTACTACGGGTGGTATTTTGTTAGGTCGCTTTGCTAGAGATTCAACAAAGCGTGAGGTTTTTATACCATTAGGTACAACAAAGGCTTTATTTGGTGTTGCGCCATCTTTTATTTGGCGCTGCCTGTTTCCCTCATAAAGGGAAATAATTTTGTCGGCTTCTTGATACGTTGTACGGCCAATTTGTTCAAAAAAGCTGATCCACATACGGCGTATAAAGCCCATCTCGGTATTTAAGTTTTTTCCTAAGCTTTGCTCAGAATCTTTAATCCAACTGGCTTGAATGAGATCTATTTTTCGCTCTTTGGTATAAATACCATGCTCCGTTAGCAAAAATGGTGTGTTACTTATTACACTGGCACCAGCACCTAAAATACCTGCATAGCCGGTAGATATAGAGTGAATGAGTTTAGCGTTAGGGAGCTCGCGTGCAATTTCGGCTATTTTAAATAACGGTTTGTATAAATTACGATACGACCAAAAAAAGTCGATAAAAGAAGATTCATCACAATATTTTAAGTAGTAATTAGCTAGTACTTGCCACGATGATTCGCTGTATAAAAAGTCAGCTTCGTTTATGCCATCTTTTTTAGCTAATGTTTCAAAAGCAAATTTTAGCAGTTCTGTAGGTATAGGCTCGTTGCAGTCTCTAAAGTAGCTTTGTAGTTGCTGCCAGAATTCAAATAGCTCTTTTTTATACTTAACACCATGTTTAGCTTTAATATCAGTATTGTTATCTTCAACTAAATAATGGACATGTAATTTGGTTACATTTTTAGGCAGTGTATATTGAATTTCGCCATAATGCTCAGGCGCTCCACCAACAAAGATCAGTTCAAAATTATAATGAGGAAGCCCTTCAATAATTTGATGAACCCAGCTAGAAACACCCCCACGCACGTAAGGGTAAGTACCTTCTAAAAGTAGCAATATATCGGCGTTTTTATTGCTCATGCCAGTACTCCTGTAGATGACGTAGCTCGCTACCTTTAGGCTGCATAGGAAGCTCGTTTAGGTAGCGTTTACAGTCATCAAACTTGTTCATACAAAAAGCAACTTCGGCTTTATAAGGGAGAACATGACGCCTTGCCATGCCAGACTCAGTTGCTTTGAGTAAGTACTCATGGGCTATTTCGTATTTGTCTAAGGCTAAAGATATACGCCCTAAAAATATAAAAGTTGCAGGTGTTTTTACGTGCTCAACACTTTGCAATGCAAGTACTTCGGCTTTTTCTAAAACGTATTTTCGAAGAGCACCTTGGGCTAAGCCTAAATAGCTAAGTTCCCAATAAAGTTCGGCTAGTTGTTTTTGTAAATTACTTAACTTTGGCTGCTTAGTAGTAATGGCTATTTCTTGCTGATACAAACTGATTTTTTCGTTAAGTTTGGTTTCTTTACCATCAAGGGTTGAGTAGGCGAGTAGTCGAATATCATCTTCTAAATCTTTAAGTGCTAGCTTTAAAATAGGAATAGCTTGTGAGTCACTCATGTGGCGAGCGGCCATCACAGCGCTTAAGCGTTTATTAGGCTCACTGGCATGTTTTAAAATTGCTTTTAAGCCGCCAATTGAGTAGGTAGGTGTTGCAGCGATAGCTCTGGCTTCAAAGGGAAGCTCAGGTATTTTATGCTCTTGTATTTCTATATCGTCATTTTTAAGTGGTTTACAAAGGGCGTACGTAATCGCAAGTACTACACCAATAACTCCTAGTACAGGTAATGTAAATAACAGTAAAAATAGTAATAAAAACGCGCTAAAAAGTGTGGTTTTATATTTTTTAGGTATAAAAATATAACTAACAATAGTAAACAAAGCGCTCGCCATAGCGTGAAGTGATATTGCCAGCAGCCAATTAGGTTCTTTTAGAACTTCCATTAGTGCAAAGTATTGGCAAATACACCCTAAAATAGCGGCCACTATAATCATGACAGTGAAACCATTCTCTTTATGTCATCAGGGCTTACAGGTAAAGAAACTTGTTGCTCAATAACAATATCAAGCTCAGCTAATGTATTACCCGTACGCTCTTTACACCAGGTGTTCATACGGGCAATAAAGCCAGCTTTTTCAAGCTCATCAGCAAGGGGCATTAATAGCAATAACACTTGGTTTTCATTGTCGTATAAGTAAATGTCTAAACCACGGCGAGCTTCATTTAAATACCCCATAAGTTGGGTCGATTTATCTGAAATACTCATGGCTTTTATTTTGAGCAACTGTGATGGAATGTTGTAGCGTTTGGCTTCTTTGTTTGCACGTTTAACTTGGCTAATAAAGTAAGGTGACTCTTCTTTATTCATAACTGGGTTTGTTATTTCATGGCGAAGTAGGTCGCCAATGTGCCCAGCCATTACGGCAAGAAGTGTAAGTGTAGTGTTTTTGAGCGCAAAAAATTGTATTTTTTCGACCAATATAGCGCCATAAATAGTGTTGTTTACATCTATTAAAGGAATAGCAATATGATACTTGCTTAGGCCCGATGATGCTTTTTCATCTTTTACAGATACAAGTTCTTTTTCTTCAAACATGGCAATTACAAGTGGATCATTCGCCTCTGGTGTCCCCATTTGGCCAATGCTTGCAAGGCAAGGCTCTAAAATAGTATCGTTTTCTACTTTGTATAAAGCCGCTTTTTCAAGCATGCCGTATTCTACAAACAAATCGATAATTTTTTGCGCAGCACTGTCCAATCGTCTTTCTTTTAAGTGGCCTATAGAGGTTCTTACTGCTTGCAAAGATTCGCGCAAGCTCAGAGTATGACCTGCTAACATTTGCTCTATTTTATCGTGCGATGAGCTAATTAAATGATATTGGCGAGTAAAGGTTTCTAGTCTGTCAGTAACGTATTCAAGCTCAATACTTTGCTTTTGGTTAGTACGCTCCCATACATCTCTAAATTCGCCGGCAATCATAATAACAATAATATAGCCAATCATAGCGTTAATATTAAACCCACTTTGGGCAGATAAAATAGTTACTTTTAGTAATAACAATTGCCCTATAAGCAAGCATAAAATGCTAATAAAACCTTTTGAAAAACCATAGCGCAAAGCAACTAATAATGGGCCAAGTACTGGCCACGAAAAGCCTCCCTCAGTCCAAAAAGGATCTTCGGCGTTAAATAATATAGGCAGCCCTAAAGCAAGCGCGGTAAATATTATTACCTCAGCCCATATTTGTAGCTCAGGAACCTCTCTGGGTCTAAGGAAATGTGTTTTCACTCACTAACCTCTATGTACGAAATTAAATCGGCAATCACATCTTGTGCTGTTGCAGCAATACTATCTCGACCCCAGCCACTTTTAGCTATAGTGCCAGTCCATACAGGGGTTGTTTGTCCATTAACGCTAAGCGATAGAGTGAGTGCTACAACCGGTTCGCCATCAAGGCCTGCTTTATAACGCCACTCTTCAATACTGCCAGATAAAACATAATCGGCTTGTTGAGTGCTTAACCATTGCATTGCATTATCTAAACGGTATTGATCATCAAGAGGTGGGAGTTCTTTGGTATTAACGCGCGGGGCGCGAATTAATGCCGGTAATTTATTTTGTTGCCAAATACTTGCTAAGATATCTTCAGCACGCTCACCAGCCAGTGGGGTTTGTGCATGATTTACAAGCGGTAATAAAGCCACAGTAGCACTTGGATTTAGCTCTACATCATCAGCCACTCTGCTGGTGGTACATGCTGATAATAGTAATACCAAACACGGTATAATTAAACGAAACATACTCTCTCCTAACATTTAAAAATGTACGTAATAACCTAATTGTAATTGTGTATCTGAGTTACCCACTTTATTACTACTTTGATAACCCAGCTGTAATTTAAATAAATCGTCGCCCAGTACAGACCAACCTGGGCCACTTGAAACTGATACATCAACCGTATCGTTAAGTGTTTGATAACCCGTACTTATATCGAATAACCATGATGGGCTTGCACCTAAATAAGGTGGTTCTAATGAGCCCGTTGATGCAAATGAAGTACCTAGCGCAAAGCGTCTAAAGGGTTGCAGATTAATTCTAAGTGGTCTTTGTTCTGTATTTATTAATGCGTTAACGCGTTCAAAGTCTTGCCATTGGGCGCTAAAATACGCATTCCAAATTGGACGATCTTTTAAAATACTGTACTGGTAACGAGCGTTATACTCTTGGCCGTTAATTAATGAACTGCCATTATCTCTTTGAGAAAATGACATTGCTGCTGCAGACAGCTGCACGTTTTGTCTATTATCAATATTGTAGTTAACGTAGGCCGTTGCTTTATCTAATTGGGCATAGCTAAGTAGCGCTTCGGACTGGCGATTCTCTACGTTATATTCCAGCTTTAAACCGACTTGTGTACGCGCATTCCACTGATAACGTGAATCTAAACTTAGGCCTTGGCGGCTTGCAAAACTTCCCTGGTGGGAATCAATTTTGGCATCAAAGTACCAACGGCCTCGCGTTATTTTGTCTTCAATAGCAAACAGCAATCCGTTGTTATTTAAGTTTTGCTGATCGCTAATACTAAGCTTCCATTGACCATTAGCATAAGGAAAGTAAACATTTACATCGTATTGGCTGCTATTTAATCCGGCTTCTGGGGAGAGGTTAACTTCAAGCGCTCTAAAGTACGATGTACGAGCATTTCTAAGTAAGCTTAATTGTGATTCGTTAGGCTCATCGGTTAGCTCTTCGTACCATCGCTGCATAGTGGCATAAGGCTGTTTTAAATAAAGCAGTGCATTAAGTTCATCAAGTTTACTTAGTGAGCCTTCAGCCATAAGCTGTTTAACTTTATTAAATTCACCATTGGTCATATAAAGTTGAAGCTTTTGCCAAGGCTCTAATTTTGTTGCGGCGCGCCTTGCAAGCCACCAATTTGTTTGCGGCTCGCCTATGGTGTCTGGGGTTAATTCATCCATTGTATTGAGCTGCATTAAATGAGGCATCGCCATAGCGCCTGCCCAGCGAAACATTAAGCCTCTGTACGCGTATTTATCTTTTGGTAAATGCTGTAATAAATAATGATTTAACTCAGCTGCGTTTGCGTAATAGCCCAATTGCCTCATTACGTCAGCTAAGTTAACTAGGGTTGTTAAGTCGCTAGGGTCGCTTATGGCTAATTTACGCAGGTAAAAATACGCGCTGTTATATGATTTTTGGTGTATTGATAAGCTAGCTAAAAGCTGTGTCCACTCGTAACTCGGATCATTTTGAGAATAGTTAGCTAAAATACGCTCTATCATCACGGTATCGTGCATTTGTAGTGCGAGCCAACCTTGCACTAACACAACATCTGGATTGTATTCACTCAATTTAGCCGCACGATTTAATGTAGTGTACGCATAATTTAAGTCACTTTGATTTTGATACCAATTAGAAAGCAACAACCATGCAGGGTAGAGCGCTTTGTTATAGCGCTGTTTATCAAGTTCAGCATGAATACGCGCAATTGCTTTTGCATCGTTAACTTGCGTACTAAGCAGTGATATTTGGATGAGTTGCCGGTCTGTTTTACTTTCGTTGCTCCATAAATATTCAAGTAGTTCTTGTGGTTTACCTGCAAAGCGTAATTGTTGGTAATGAAGCATATCACCGACACTTAAAGGGCTAATCTTTTTCAGTTGCTCAAGCGCATATAATTCCTGGGCTTTATCTTGTACTCGCATAGCCATATCTACTTGGGCACTCCAAAATTCATCATCTGAACTTTGTTGCTTGTTTTTGAGCACTTGCAATGCAGTGTTAAAGTCGTCTTCTAGCCAAAATGCACGGGCAATCCACAGTAAATCTTCCTCATTTTTAGGGCCTGTATACGTTGGCCATAAAGATCTTAAACCTTTTAAGTTTCCTGTATCGTGCAGTACTTTTGCTTTCCAGTACTGAGAAAGTGCACTTTTGCCATTTATTTGCTCAAACTGCTCTATATGGTTTAGTTCTTGTTTTGGATTACCAATATACTCATTGGTTTGCATCCACTTTGCAAAACCATTTCCTCTAAGCTTTCTATTTTGTGCTTTATATTCGTAAATTTCGTTCGCATCTTGATACAAGTACAGCGCGTTAGCATCGTTAATACTATCGGTGAGCATAGCTGCAGTTACAGCTCGGTTAGCCATTAACCATTTAAATTCTTTTAGCGCTTCTTTTGGCTTATTTTGCCAGCGCTTAATTTTCCAATTAAGCAAATGAAGCTCTTTATCATTTGGGTTTTTTAATAATAGCTTTGCTAATAACTGCTCTGCACCTTTTGCATCACCACTTGCTAAACGCAGTTGCATAGCTTGTGTTAAATACTGTGTGTTATTAGGTTGTGCTTTAAGTAATACTTCAATAGCTTTAGCGGCATCTTCAGTGTTACCAGCTAAGTTAGCTAAATAAAGAGTGCGTTTAATGTTGTTTGCATCGCCATAGGTTTTCCACCAGGTGTAAGCTAGTTCTGGGCTATCTGCTCCTAAGGCGGTTTCAATAGCTTTTGTGGCTATATCAGAATTTATATAGTGTTTATAAATGGCCAACGCCTTTATTGGCATGCCAGCACTTAGCCAATAATCGGCTGCAATAAGAGGCTGGTTGTTTTGCGCGTAGTATTTTGCCACTTTTTCGTTTAAGCCAATTGCTTTAGCTATTTTGAGTACTTTTTCATTCCAGTTATTAAACGCAGTAATTTTAAGCGAAAGCTCTTCTAACCTGTCATCTTCTTTAGCGCCGCTATCTACCCACAATGCATAAAGGAGTCTTATTTCAAGCTCTGTTTTTCTTCCACTTTTAGGAAGTTTATCTAGCTCGTTAGTTGCCTGTGAATATTCACTTAGTCCAATATGTAGCTCTATTTTTTTTGCACGCAGCTTTTCGTTATTTGGGTCGGTATTAAGTGCCGCATTTAAGTATGACTTCTCAAAGGTGTAATCTTGCGAAAGTGCATCATCTTCAAAAAATAAAGTGTGCGGAAACAAAGCATAAAGTGCAAAACAACTAACGGCTAAAATAGCTAAAATTGTTTTAACAGAAACTAAATGAGGGCGTTTTTTATTATTCATTAAAAGGCACCTCTTTTGCAGTTTAAGTAACCGTAAAATTGACCTTCTGGCAGCTTAAACTGTGTTATTTTACCGCGTGAAGTCCCTTTAAAGTGTTTACCCATATGGGAGATAAATTCACAAGAACGTGCATTAATTAGATCTAACGTAGCGGGTACCCATGCCTTAAAGCTTACAGGCCCATTAACTTGCCATGTATCAATAGCAACGTTTGCCGATGCTAAATACGGACTGTTATTGGTTTGTGTATGGTCAAAGCTTAACTGTGCTATATCGTCAGTTATGTGGATGTAATCGCCTTTTTGTGTAACACCTGAAATCCCCGTACTTTGGGTAACATTAGGCACATCAAAGTCACTTGGAATACGTAAAGTACGAATACTTTTTGAGCTAAATAGCCACTCGTCATCACTGTTTTTTGCAAGTGCTGAAAAATAAAAGTCTTTTGCTATTTTTGCATAATCACTTAAATGCACGGGTGTATTTGGCCTCGCTAATACGTAGTCTATGTTGTGCTTTAGTGCATCAAGCCCAGCAGGCATTTCTGCAGAATAAAAGTGAAAATAGATAGTGTATGGTTTTAATCTGTATGGTTTTTCTGTAATTTCGAATGTTTCTGTTAGGCGCCTAAATCCATAATAAGGGCCGTGCCATAAGTTGGTGTAAACGTTTTCGTTAAGGATTGGCGCGTAAATTTGATAAAGTAAATCACGCTCAGGCCTGCCAATTGGCGATACATGTGTAAGGCTAGGATTATCTGCATTTACATCGGTATTGCCGCCATTAACATTGAGTACGCCAGCATCGCGAGCAAGCTCAAGTGCTTTAGGGCCTGGCGTTGCATCTCCTGACCAAAGCATCATGACTGTTTTTTTGTTTTTAGGTGTTAGCTTCTCATCAATATATTTTATTGAATCAGTAATTTCTTTTTTAAGGCTAATGCTATTGTAACCTGGTACATCTAAGTGAAAACCATAATCGGTATCATCTACATCTATTTTTTTACGGCCAGAAAGAGCAGTCCAAAAATAGGGGTGGCTATAAGTATGTGAAGCGACCTCTACGTAGGGCAGGGCAAAAATATCACGCGCTATAGCTTCAAGTTTAAGGCTCATTTTTGAGTGCAAACCGCCTTGATCAATATCAGCTTGTATTACAGATGAAGTAAGTGGCAGTTTGTAGTGTTCAATTATTTCATCACGAATGACTTCTGCTGAATAAGGTTTACCTGCAAAGTGCGCAACACTTGTAAAACCATCACCATCTATATGAATAGTTAGCATACGTCGGCCGCTAAGGGTCGTGGTATCAGGAACTAAAATAGGCGGTAGCCCCATGGCTTTTGTAAGTAACGTTCGAGGGTCAATAACCCATTTACTGCCTTCCATTGGGAGTGCGTCTATTAACCACGGCGCGACAACTACAGCGCCATATTTTGTTTTTGCGGCTTGGACAACGGCTAAATTGTCTGCCGAATTAATTGTGATTAATGGCGTTGCATTTTTTGAGAGCTTTAAAAAATAAGGTTTAGTAATCGCCGGAGCAGTTGTTGCTTCCCCTTTTAGCCAAGGTTCAAAGTGAGCTAACTCATAGGGCGCCTTTGGTGAGGTATTTAACGACTCTACACCTAACTTTAATAACAGCTTAGATGCATTAGGTAACTCGCCTAAAATAAGCTGTGGTACTACACCTAAATTAGATTCAAGCCAATTTGTAAGTGTTGGAGTATAAAAGGCATCGCTGACTGTCCACGAAATAATACCTGCATGTAGGCTTGGATCCACCAATGGCAGCGGGCGCTTTGCCATATCAACGTAATCAGGTATATAGCCTAAGTACTCAATCATGGTGGCTAGTTTTAAATGAACTAGTGTGTATATAAGAGGTTTAACCTTACTGTTATAAGGAATTAAAATTCGCCTAGGTACCGGTTTTATGCTCGATGTGCCCCATGTTTGTAGGTGCCCATCGGTAACCCATGGAGTAAAACCTGCCTGTTTTATTTTAATTGCCATTGCAAGGCGGTTATTTGGCTTTGCATAATCGATAACTTGTACATTAAAACCTAAGGTTTGCGCTTTGTTAAGCTGTGCAATTAGCCATGTTTGATCATCCTTTGTGGTTAACTTATAGCTGTTATCGCTTGGGTTATAATGGCTATATAGACCTTCAGCTACTAAATCGCTGGCGAAGCCCGCTAATTTAGGCAATACCTCAAATCCGCGATTAAGAATAAGGTGTTTATTAAATGTATTCGATAAGTTTTTTATGATGTCTACTAAGCCCGCTTGTTGCTCTGGCTTACTATGTTTAGCATCTAAAAGTTGGTAGCTATCTAAGGTGTCTAAAAACAAACCAGTAAAACCTCGGGCTTTTAATAAAGCCGCGCTGTTTTGCATGTGTTGTTGCCAATGCTCTGAGGTTAAATCAGCAATGTGGCTATTCCAGTTGGGGTTTAATGAGAGTGATGATTCACTTTTATTAAATGATTCACCCACACTTAAATAGGCATAAACAGCTATGTTACGTTTTTTAAACCATGCAACCTCATGCTCAGTTACTAACTCAGGTTGCACTACAACTCGAGAGTAAAAAGTCATTTCGGCCAGTGGCATCGGGGATGAATAGTAAAATGCGATACTATTGTTTGCAGGTTTTGCAAATACATGGACTGATACTAAAAGCACAAGATATAAAAAATACTTCATTAGTAATTCGTTTTTAATAAATTATAACTGTGACTCAAAGTAATGCGTTCCGTTTTAATGCTAGTTATTTGGTATTAGTAAGATAGGATTATTATATGTTAATAAATTATCAATATCTACTGGTGCGTTAACACTTGCACCTATTTCTTATACTAACATGCGCTCCAGATTAACTCATCAAGATTAAAGGGAACTAAGAGGCTTTTATTTGGTGTAAATTAAATAGTTTCAACAAAAATTGCTTATAATTTAACACCTCTAAAAAAGTGATTGTTTATTAAGCATAACATTTATTTTGGCTAGAGGTTTATTAGCTAAACCCCAAGCTGCTTTATTGAGACTAAGGTCTTAATTTTTTATATGTCATTAAGGCATTCTTACGGCTATAATATAAGCCAACAGATCGTGCTAAATGTATGTTCAATCCTATCTTGTTTGTTTTTATTAAGTTTACTCAAGCATTAATAAAACAATGTAAACAATCGTAATTTAACTATTTGCAAATTAGCGTAACAGTAAAAATGTATTTTATTGTTTATGACTATTGTTGCTGCGTTCGGAGAAATAATGAGTAATTTAAGCTTAAAAAACAAATTGTTGTTATTAGCTATTTTGCCACTAACACTACTTTTGATTAGTTTAATGCTGAGCTCTTATTATTTAGAGAATAAAAATCAGCAACAAAATTTTGATGCATTTAAAACCAAGCTTATAAGCGATAAGCAAACTCTTTTACGCACTGAGATAGAAATTGCCAGTAAGGTTGTTCGTTATCAATTAGCGAATGGCTCACAAGAAGATGCAAAAAAAGCCCTAAGAGACTTAACCTTTGGGCAAGGTGGTTACTTTTTTATTTACGATACTAACGGTGTGAGCGTGTTCCATGCTTTGTTAGGTGATGCAATTGAAGGTCAAAACAAGATAGGCATGACCGACCCAAACGGTAAAAAAATTATTGTTGGGTTACTTGAGCAAGCGCGTAAAGGGGGCGGTGCATTTAACTATCATTTTCAAAAACCCGGTACGGCGGGGTTAATTGAAAAAATGGGCTATGCAGCCATGATCCCAGGAACAAACTGGATGATTGGTACAGGCGAGTACATGGATGACATTGATGCTGAGCTAGCTAAATATCGTAATACCATGACACAGCACATGAATGATAAAGTGACGACGCTATTACTAATTGCGCTATTTTGGCTAGTGTTAACAATTGCATGTGCATTAATCGCTGCAAATACCATGGTTAAACCTATACAGCGTATGGTGCAAAGCCTTGATGATATTGCCAAAGGTGAGGGCGATTTAACCAAACGTTTAGACATTGATACTAATGATGAAATTGGTCAACTTGGCGAAGCATTTAATATGTTTGTAAGTAAGCTTCACGGTATAATTGCTAATGTTGTTGATGTAACACATGATGTAAAAACCGCTTCTGGGGATATAAATACACAAACGCAACTAATTGAAAGTAAGCTACTTAATCATAACCACGAGACGGATCTTGTTGCAACTGCTATAACCGAAATGTCAGCAACATCTCATGAAGTAGCACAAAATACGACACAAGTAGCTGAGTCTACCCAAGCGGCAACTCAAGAAGTAGCTAAAGCGCAGGAGTGTGTTGATATTTCACTTAGTGAAGTAAGCCATTTAATGGGTGAGATAAATGTAGCAGCCGAACAGGTTGACTCACTAAGCGATCAATCTAAAAAAATTAATAGTGTATTAAGCGTTATTGGCGGTATTGCAGAGCAAACAAACTTACTTGCATTAAATGCCGCAATTGAAGCTGCACGTGCAGGTGAGCAAGGACGAGGTTTTGCGGTAGTTGCAGATGAGGTAAGAAGCCTTGCGAGTCGTACTCAAGTAAGCACCCTTGAAATTAGTGAAATGCTTAGCGAGCTGCACAACTTAGTATCGGCTGCAGTAGAGGCAATGCAAGCAAGTCAACAAAGCTGTAATCGCTCTGTAGAGTCATCTCGTGCTATTTCCGAAAGCTTAGGTGCGGTTACCAGCTCAGTAAGAAGCATAAACGATATGAGTACACAAATTGCCACCGCAGCAATGGAGCAAAGTAGTGTTACAGAGGAGATAAACCGTAACGTATTTGCTATTCAGGAAATAGTAAATGAGCTTACTATATCAAGTAAAACAACCTCATCAGTTGGGCTTCACTTAGCTGGACGGGGTGAAAATTTAGGCAAGTTGGTTGGTCAGTTTAAAATTTAAATAATGTAAACGTTTTAGCTAAAGCCGCTTATTGCGGCTTTATTTTTGTGGCTTAGTTTTAGCTACTTAGTTTTTATAAAAATTATTGAATTTTTTGTATGCGCTAAGGTCTATCTGCATGCAAATATATCTACATAGTGAAATAGTCATGCCTAATATGCCATCAATTAAACGTTGTACTCGAGATCAGCTTTCACCAGAACAAGATTTAGGGCGTTTAGTGTCTTTTTTACGTTCAAGACTTGCAACTCATGTTGATGCAAAACTACTCCCTATGGATTTAACCTCAGCGCAGTATATTGTCGTGGTATTACTTGCAAGAGAGTCTGTAAAGACACTGGCCGGGCTTTGTGAATATATGGTTTATGATCGTGGTGCTATGAGCCGGTTGTTAAACCGCCTTGAAGAAAAAGGCCTGGTTAATAAAACACAATGTGAATTTGATAAGCGTTCAACTATTTTATGTTTGAGCGACAAGGGTAAAGCGCTTTGCCCTGAAATTATGCCCTTAGTTAACGAAGTGTATACACAAGCATTAAATGGTTTTTCTGAGCCTGAAAAAAATCAAATAATTGATTTATTATTTAAAGCCATAAACAACCTAGACACACTGCCAAATGCGCCTCAAAAATAGATTATCAATAAAATAGCGATACTGTTTCAACAAAAAGTTAGCCTGCTAATTACCTGATCTGATTGTGTAGAAATCTCAATCTTGATAATATAGTTGCCTAGGCAATTAAAGTTATCATCTTGTTAGGTTTGTTATGATTGAAAATAATTTGTTAGCACAATTACAGCAGAAATTTCCTGAGCATTCATTTGTGCAACATCACTTAAGTGTTGTTCATAAGGGGCGTTTTGCTAATGCGATTGTATATAGATATAAAGATGACAAATTTGATTTAATAGTAAAAGACTTTAGTCAAAGCCCGTGGTTAATTCGTAAAACATTTGCTCGATTATCTGTTAATCAAGAATATAAAGGTTTAAGCCGATTGGCGCAGTTAGATGCAGTGGTTAATCGTTATAGTCGTTTATCGCCAATAGCAGTGGCATATGACTACATAAAAGGTACACCGCTTAGAAGCCTAATACATGAAGGTAAAACACTGCCAGTTAACTTTTTTAAAGACCTTGAACACCAAGTTGCAAAAATGCACCGCCAAGGCATTGTGCATTTAGATTTGCGAAATATGGGAAACATTTTGTGCGGCAGTGATGGCAAGCCTTACATCATTGATTTTCAGTCAACAATGAGTTTTTCGCGCTTTCCGCGCTGGTTACAACGCTTTATGCGTGGCTCTGATATGTCGGGTGTGTATAAAGCATGGAATAAACTCAGTGATAAGCCATTGCCAGATGCCAAGCAAAATTACTTAACGCGTTTTAATCATGTGCGTAAACGCTGGATATTCCAAGGCTACCCAATTCAGCGGGGTTATGCTTGGGGTGCAGCACTCATTACTCAATTTGTAGATTCTGATTTAGTACGCAATATTACCGACAGACTTTAAGTTAAAGCACAAACTGTAATTTAAAAACACCGATTTCATTGTGTGATTTTGCCCATGTTAGCTCGCTAATATGGGCTTTTTTTGCTTAAACCAATCTATTTAGCTTACTCAGTTTAAAAAATATAAGTGTAAAAACAATCCCTTTGACTGTTTTTCTAATATTTGAAAATAAACATTAGTACAACGTTTAGTTTGCCCATACAATGCGCAAAAATAGCCTGTGCATGTTTAATAAGTTCACGTTTTCTCTGCAATTTTTTATTGTTCAAGTAAACTATAAGCAATGTGCATTTTTAAATTTTAAGGTTTTAAGATGATTGAGTATCCGGTAGACCAGCTCCCACAACTCATAAACGACTTGATGCAATGTGAAACAACAGAGCGAAAAAATAAACTCTTAGCAGATGCACAGTTAACGCTCTCAACAGAGCACTTATCATTACTGTTTGAAGCGATACCTAAAGAGCAGCGTCTTGAAATATGGCAGTTATTAGATGAAGACACGCAACACGAAATTTTTGTTAATTTAAGTGACGATAGCTGTTTATGGCTATTGCAAACACTCGATGACACCGATGCGTTTAAGTTACTCGACGAAGTTAACGTAGAGGAACTGCTAGAGCTTGAAGAAGTTATCCCAGAGCGTTTTGTTGAGTATGCAAAAAAGCAACTCGATGAAGCACAAACAAAGCAATACGACTTAGCGCAGCAATATCCGCCAGAGCAATTGGGTCACTGGCTAGGTTTTGACTTTTTAAAAGTGTCGGAAAAACTAACCGCCGGTGGTGCTAAAAAGTTATTACATAAAGGCTTACCTCAATACAGTGAAGTTATTTATTTAGTTAGCCGTAAAGGGAGCTTAATAGGTGAGGTGGCTGTAAACGATTTAATTAAAGCCAATGATGGCGATAATTTAATGACGCTTGCCAATCATGACTTTTCATCATTGCATGCTGATGATGATTTATATGAAGCTGCTGAAGTGGTTATTCACTCAGAGCAAATGGCAATGCCGGTAGTTAACGCAGATAATAAACTATTAGGGCGTTTGACGATTGCCTCAGCATACGAGTTACGCCAAGAAATAACCGACGAAGCAGCTGCTAAAGCCGGTGGTTTACGTGAAGACGAAGACCTATTTGCAAGTGTTCGCAAAAGTGCTAAAAACCGCGGTATTTGGTTAGGTATAAATTTAGCGACTGCTTTTTTAGCATCGTGGTTTATCGGTTTATTTGGCGCTACGATAGAGCAAGTAGTTGCACTTGCGGTATTAATGCCGGTAGTTGCCTCTATGGGGGGAATTGCAGGTAGCCAAACCCTTACCGTTATTGTACGTGGTTTAGCGCTTGGGCAGGTTACTGACTCTAACCGTAATGCTTTACTTAAAAAAGAGCTACGAGTAGGTGCTGTAAATGGGTTGGTTTGGGCATTTGTGATAGGTGCGCTTACTTACCTGTGGTTTAACGACATAATGCTGAGCATAACTATTACGGTGGCTATTTTATTAAACTTAGTTGCTGCGTCATTAGCGGGTGTAGTTATACCGTCGATTTTAGACAAAATGAAAATAGATCCTGCGTTATCGGGTTCGGTAATTTTAACCACCGTTACTGATATTGTTGGATTTGTAACCTTTTTAGGCTTAGGCAGCTTGTTGCTTTTATGAGCTTTTTGATCAGGAAAATATAATGACTTTTGATGTCATGATTTGGTGTGCTATTGCGCTGTGTATTTCACAATCAGCAATATTTTCGGGCCTAAACTTAGCGTTTTTTTCACTAAGTAGATTACAGCTCGAGATGGAAAGTGCAAAAGGCAATGAAGCAGCAATTAAAGTGATGGCGCTTCGTAACGACTCTAACTTTTTACTATCGACTATTTTATGGGGCAATGTAGGTATAAACGTATTACTTACATTGCTTTCTGACTCGGTACTTATGGGCGCAAGTTCGTTTTTATTTTCTACAATTGCTATTACTATTATTGGTGAAATAACACCACAAGCCTATTTTTCGCGTAATGCGCTTAAAATGGCAAGCTTGCTTTCGCCGCTTATTAAGTTTTATCAAATACTGTTTTATATTGTAGCTAAACCTACTGCGCTGGTTCTTGATGCATGGCTAGGTAAAGAAGGTATTACCTACTTTGCTGAGAGTGAATTAAGAGGCATTATTCGCAAACATATAGAAGCAGAAGAGGCTGATGTTCAACATGTAGAAGGTATTGGCGCACTTAACTTTTTTAGCCTTGATGAAATAAGTGTCACAAAGGAAGGGGAAGTTATAGACCCTGATTCAATTATTGCACTGCCAACTAAATTAGATTTACCAATATTCCCTGAGCTTACTTTAAGCGCCGATAACGACTTTTTACGTAAGTTACATAAATCAGGCTATAACTGGGTAATTATAACCAATGAGGAGGGTTGGCCTTTACTTGTTGTTGATGCTGATGGCTTCTTACGTTCAGCGCTTTTTGAGCCTGACACGTTTGACCCATATCACTATTGCCACAGGCCTATTATAGTGGCTGACGAAACAATGCGTTTAAGCGACGTTATTTTAAAAATACGCGCAAGTCATTCTTTAGATAAGTCGTTTGATGGAGCAATTGACCACGACGTAGTATTGGTGTGGGGCGATGAGAAACGCATTATTACTGGTGCTGATATATTTGGGCGGTTACTCAAAGGTATGAGCGCCCCAAAACTTGAACTTCATGAAAATACAGAAAAGCCGCTATAAAGCGGCTTTTTTATTGTGCAGAGTAGGGCTTATGCCCAGCCTTCGTAACGTTTACGACGCGATAACACAATTGTTAGTATAATACCTAAAAACAGACCTAAAAACGCAATTGCACCACCGTAAGTGAGTAGTTGACGTTTTTCTTTAGAGCTTGCTGCTTGCTTTTGAACACGCTCTTGTTCAAGAGTCGTTTTAAGCTTAGTAATTTGTGCAGATAACTGCTGGTTTTGATCTGTCAGTGTTTGAGTTTGTTCTTGCAACTGTGGAAGCTCTATTTGTGCTTGGCGTAGCTTTTCTTGCATGGTACTCATTTCACTGCTTAGCGTTTTGTATTGCTGATGTAAGCCTGCGGTTTGTGAAATAAACTTAGCTTCTACCCAGCCTTCACGATCTTTATCGTCTTTTACTTTAATAAAGCCGTTTTCTTCGCTTGATAATAAAGTTAACTGTGTACCTGCATCTACAGAACCCAATAACCGATAATTTTTACCTGCACCCGAGCGCATAAATGTATATAAATTGTCGATAATATAAGCGGTGTTTGCATTCGTTGAATTTGCTGGTTGAGCTTCTTCTGCATGGCTCATAAATGTGGTGGCTGTTAAAAGTAGCCCAAATAAACAGTGTTTTAGCATTTATCTACCTTGTTGGTCTTACCGAGTCCGTTATTGTCGTGATTTTTATTTCACATAAGTAGTCAGATAGTATGGATTTAATAGCGCAATAGCAAGGTTGATATTGTAACCCAGCTAAGGCTTAGGTCTTAAAATAAGGCTAAAAAATTTGCATTGTTAAGGCGCTTTGTTTATTTTGGGCACTTATTTATTTTAAAGGTAATCCGCAGACCGAATGGATACTGAGATAGAACTGAAGTTTTTGGTATCAGATGCCGTAATTCCACTGATCCCCTCGTTAATTACTCAATTTGCAAAAACGGTTAATAATAAACCGTCACGCAGCTTACAAAACGCATACTACGATACACCAAGCCGTGAGTTAAGAGCGCTTGATATTGGCTTTAGAACCCGGTGTGCCGACAGCCAATGTGAGCAAACTATAAAGCTTGCAGGTGAAGTAGTCGGTGGTTTGCATCAGCGACCTGAGTATAATTTGCCTATTGATTCTAACCGTCCCAATTTAATGGCGTTTGATGCCTCTATTTGGCCGCACGGTATGCAAGTAAGTGCTATTTCTAAAAACTTGTATCCAATATTTAGTACTAACTTTATCCGCCGCACCTGGTTAATAGAAACCGAAAGTGGCGCTAAAATTGAAGTGGTACTTGATAAAGGCGAAATTGCAGCAGCAGGTAAAATTGAAATTATCAGCGAGCTTGAAATTGAATTGGTTGAAGGTAGCCGCAGTGAGCTATTTGCTTTAGCCGATAAGCTTGTTAGTCAAAACTGTATTCGCTTAGGTTTGTATTCTAAAGCGGCACGTGGTTATCGCCTTGCGGACGAAAATCCATTAATGCCAAGCAAATCTATTGGTTTTGTAAAATTACCAAATTCTGCGAGCCAAGAGAAAGCACTTATAGAAGCCATGAATTTTGGTATTCGTTTTGTGCAAAAACATGAGCAGTGTTATTTCGATAAGCCAAGTTTAAAAACGCTCAAGCGTGTTACCGATGGCATTAGCTTAATTCGTCATACATTTTGGCTTTACGACGATATAGTTTCCAAAGAAAGCACTGATCATCTTCGTACAGAGCTTAAATGGCTTTTAAGTGAATTAGCATGGGTAGAAAATGCAATTCAACTTAAAACATACACGTCTAAACGCCATGCTTTTTATAAAAAAATTAATGCAGCGCCAGCACTTGCTCAAGTTATTGGTGATTTAAAAGAATTACAGCCAAGCATTGATGATATAAATGCACTGTTTCATAGCGCTCGATATAATCGCTTATTGTTATCGTTAACTACATGGTTAATAGACAAGCATTGGCGAAAAGATTGGGGGCAAGTTGAGCTTCAAGCAGCAGAGCAAAGCGTAGCGTCTATCGCTAAAAGACTTTTTAATAAAGACTGGAAAAACCTTCACGAATTATTACCTAAAGAAAAAATGCTTGATGTAATTGCGTATTTAAACTTGCGAACCCAGCTTGAAAATAGCTTACTGAGTGGTAATTGTTTAGGCTCATTATTTGATAAAGAAGAGCGTTTAGAGTTTAGATTACCTTGGCTTGATATTTCTCATGGTATATATGAGCTAAGTACTCTTGAGTATCTAAAGCAGCTTTGCGCAGGACAAGAGGACGAGCAATTAGCTAAAATTCAATCTTGGCTTGAGCAAAAATCTGAGTATTTAGTAAGTGCTATGGAGCAAAGCCGTTTAGCTTCATTTGATATAGAGCCTTACTGGCAATAATGAATAAGCACTTTTGTAAAATCATTAAATTACAAAAGTGCTTTTTATATACAGCGTTAGCAGTAAGTTTTAATATAAAAGCTGAAACATTCTGGCACTTATATAAAAGCAAAAATGGCGTAAGCGTATACTATCAAAGCCATAGTAATAATACTTTTGAAGTAAAAGCGCAGATGAGCGTGGAACATGTATCCACCAATGATTTTTTAGAGCTACTTAGCGATACCGATGCCGCACCCCAATGGCTCGAAAATGTATCTCTAGTAGAGGTTATTAAGCACATAAGCCCCCATGAAAACCTTGTATATAGCTACTTTGACTCCCCTTGGCCAGTAGCCAATAGAGATAGTATTACTTACTCTTGTTACTCAAAAATAAATGCTCAACAAAGTAAATTACTTATTGCGGCACGCCCTAATGCTCTTTCTGAAAAAGAAAATGCTGTAAGAGTACGTACATTAAATGCAACTTGGCTACTCACTCAGCAAGCGAGCGCTTTACATATTGAGTATCAAATATATGCGCTACCTAGTGGAGCTATTCCTACGTGGCTTAATAATAAAGTGGGCTTAAAAAGTACCTACAAAACTTTAATTAATCTACGAAATATACTTACCCAAAAAAGCTACGCCGCCACATTGCCTGTTATACAAGCAGGAAAATGTAACTAGGGCGTGTTGATCTTTGCGGATTGAAATTTGTTCAATCTAGGGGCGATTAAATCGCGGCGCGAGGTTTGTAACCTAGTGGGCTAAGTAAAAACCGAGTAAAGCTTCCGCGTCCTGCTCACGCCCCTTACCTACATCCATGTAGGCAACAAAGAGTTTATCGCCCCTAGGCAGAACCTGAAGGGCAGCGCATGTTTGGCATTTATGCTGCAAATTCACCCACCAAAGTTCAACACGGCCTAAAAAATGTGAGGTTGAATAATAATTTTATGGTGAGTTTAGTGTTCGTTAACTAAGCTATTAATTATAAGAAACTTAGTAACTATATTTAGGAGTGCTGATGAAGTTTGTAGTTACGTTATTATGCTTATTACATTGTTCATGCTTATTTGCCAAAGAATACACATTTGGTGTAGTGCCTCAGTATGAATCTCAAAAGCTAAATGCTATTTGGCAACCCTTGCTTGAGCAAGTATCTAAACAAACAGGCATAAAAATTAGATTAGTAACCGTTGAGTCTATCCCAGTGTTTGAACAAGCGTTTGCTAATGGGGAGTACGACTTTGCATACATGAACCCATGGCACAGCGTAATTGCTTTTGAAAAACAGGGCTATTTACCTCTAATAAAAGACGCAAGCAGAAAGCTACAAGGTGTGTTAGTTGTTAACGAAAATAGTGGAATTGATAATGTTAATGAATTAGAGGGCGCTGAAATTGCCTTTCCCGCGCCTAATGCATTAGGCGCATCTTTATTAATGCGTGCCGACTTAGCTTTACTTTATGGCTTAAAAATAAAACCAGTTTATGTACAAACTCACTCCTCTGTATATCTAAACGTTGCTCTTAACTCTACCAAAGCGGGCGGTGGGGTGCTAGGTACATTAAAGCAACAATCTAAAAGCTTACAAAGTAAGCTTAAAATTATTTATAAAACGCGTGAAATAAGCCGCCATCCAATTGTTGGCCACCCTCGAGTAAAAGAGCAAGTACAGCTAAAAGTACAGCAGGCTATTTTACAAATAGGTAAAAACCCTAGCTACAAACATTTACTTGAGGGTATCCCTATTAATATCCCTGAAGCTGCTACTTTAGCTGAATATCAGCAGTTATCCCGTTGGGGATTACGTGAGTTTTATGTTGAAAATTAGAGGGTTTAGAAGTTTAAGGGCGCAAAGCTTTATTGTTGTATTGCTTTGTGGTTTGCTGATGGCCAGCCTATTTATATTTTATGCTTTGCCAGAGCAAGCTCGCTGGGTAAATGATGATTTATCAAAGTCGGCGCAGCGATCGCTTGTTCAGCTATCAACATCAATTACTACACCATTACTTACCAGACAATATGCAGAGTTATACGAAGAGCTAGACAGTCAACTGCAAATACACCCAAATTGGAAAGGCATTAGAATTATTGATGCGCAAACAGGAAACCAACTATACCCGCTTGATGATTGGATAGGCACCGCCAATCATGGCGATATGCTACTTACCCAGCAGGTTGAATTTTTAGATAAACCACTTGCCTATATTAGCTTAGTCGTTAATTTTAAAAACGAAATTGATCAGTCTTCAAAGCTCCACTACACGCTGATCTCTATACTGTTAATGATTTTAGCTATTGTATTTATAGCTGTAGCCTGGCTTGTTGATTATAGGGTTACATCGCCACTTAGAGAGTTAAAGCAGTCATTTGTACGTTTAGCAAAAGGCGATTTTGATTGCCATATTGAAAAAAAGCAAAAAAATGAAGTAGGCAGTGTGATCAGTGCTTTTAATAATATGGTTAACGAAGTTGCAAGCAATCATCAAAAGCTAAACAGTTTACGTATTCAAGCTGAGTCAGCAAGTAAGGCGAAGTCTGACTTTATGGCCAGTATGAGCCACGAATTAAGAACACCGCTTAATGCTATTTTAGGGCTTGCACAGCTATATGAATATGATGAGCAAGCCAATAAAATACATAAGGAAAACGGTCAAAGCATTTATCAAGCAGGTGAGCATTTATTATTACTAATAGATGATGTACTTGATTTAACGGCAATAGAGTCGGGTAATATGCAGTTCACCTTTGATTATGCCCCATTAAAAAGCATTTTAGAGAGCTCAGTAGAGCTTGTTAGTGAGCTTGCCAAAGGCCAGTCAATCTTAATCCATACTCAAGGTTTTGACGAGCTTGAAGGGTTAAGCATCTACGTAGACCAACGACGCTTTAAACAAGTTATGCTTAACTTGCTATCTAATGCCATAAAATATAATAAGCCTGATGGCAGTATTAATATTAACTGCAGAGTATTAAGTAATAAACAATGTGAAATAGACGTTGTGGATACCGGATGTGGTTTTGCGCCAGGCGATATTAACCGGTTATTTAAACCTTTTGACCGCTTAGGAGCCGAAACCAGCAAGGTGCATGGCACCGGAATAGGCTTAGTGATAACTAAGCAATTAGTAGAACGAATGCAAGGCGCGCTTAGAGCTGTGAGCGAGCAAAACAAAGGATCGTGTTTTACTTTAACATTTAACTGTTTTGAACAAGAAAATCAGCCTTTAGCAGATCATACTCGTGAAGTAACAAAGCAAAACCTAAGCACAGTAAGCCTCCCTACGCTTGAAGTATTGGTTGCTGAGGATCAGGTTACTAATCAGCAAGTCTTAAAGCAGCAGCTCACTATGTTAGGTGTAAGTTCAACCTTTGTAAGTAATGGAGAACAAGCATGGCAAGCATTGCAAAACAGCTCGTTTGATATTTTATTAACAGATATTCAAATGCCTTTACTTGATGGGCTTGGGCTTGCTAAAAAAATACGTAATGATCGCCAATTTAATGAATTAGTTATAATAGCCATCACAGCTAACATTACTAAAAACAATATAGATAATTGTTATAATGCAGGTATGAATGGGTTTTTAACTAAACCTATTGAGCTTGTTAAGCTTAAATCTCTGCTCATGGAACACTCTCAAACCATGATGAATACACAGCCTCAGCAAAGCAAATTAGCAGGTGTAAAATCAAGCGCATTTGATCAATTAGATCTTCCTTTGCTTAGATCAATGCTGGGTGATGACCCGATGGTACATTGCATGGTGTTTAATGCTTTTTTACAAACTGCGGGTGAGCAGGTAAAGCTTGCAGGGGCATATGCTAAAAATAACAATTTCACAGATTTAGCCTTTCAAACTCACGCATTAAAATCGTCTTCTAAATCAGTAGGAGCTATTAAATTAGCAGATATATGTCAAAAAATTGAATCACTTGCAGAAGGTAATTCAATTAATATTGAACACATGCAAAACCTAGAAGTATCGTTTAACGAGGTGGTTACTCAACTTAAAAGCTATTGCTTAAGGTATGAAAAACAGACATAAAAAATGGCTCAACTTGAGCCATTTTTTGCGTATTATAAAAGTGTTTAATATTTAGCAGCTTTACCGTTTTTAGGAAGTGATTGCTCAATAAAATCACGTAGGTCGTTATTAGAGCTTTTTAAATCGGCATGGCGAAGGTACATCATATGGCCACTGCGATAACCTTTAAAACTTAAACGGTTTTTCATTTTTCCGCTTGGGTCTAATTGCCATAGAGTATATTTTGCATCAAAGTAATTAGTTGCGCCGTCAAAATAACCTGATTGAATCATCACATTAAGGTATGGGTTTTGCGCCATAGCTAAACGTAAATTTTCACCGGTATTATTACCTGTTCTATCCCACGGATGGACATTTCCAAACAGGTTATATTTTACATCTGTTTTATAGTTTAGTTCTTCACGTAAATAGTGATTAATTGCAGGAGTGAAAGAGTGTAACCAAGAAGTAAGCTCAGCCCAGTAATCAGGTGACTCACCTGCATCGCGCTTATCTATACCTAAATAACGAGAATCTAAACGGCCTACTGTTTGTCCTCTTTCACGTAATAATTCTTTCCAAAAAAATTGAGTTGGAATATCTAAGTTATTTTGCTCAACAAATTTTTCTGATAAACCTGCATAGTGCGCCATTTTTTTAATAATACGACGTTTTTCATCAGCTTCAATAAAGCCGCCTTTAGCGAGCGCAGGAATTAATTCATTGACTGTAAATTGTTCTACTTCAGGTAATAAGTCATCTAAGTCTTTAGCTTGTAGGTCTGCACTAAGTGCTTTGTGATACCAAGCAGTCGCGGCAAAGTAAGGCAAGCGATTAGCCGCTTTGATTGGGCCGTCGCGTTTTATACCAATATCGGTTGGCGAAACTAATATAACCCCATTAATGTACATCCATTGGCTGTTTTGAAGCTCATGAGCAAGCCCTGATACGCGCGTAGTACCATAGCTTTCACCAATTAAAAATTTAGGAGAGCGCCAACGCTCAGCTCTATTTACAAATGTATTTAGCCACTCAGCTAAATATTTAATGTCGGCTTTTACGCCAAAAAACATTTCTTTTTGCTGAGTCTTTGATAAAAGCTCGCCTTTATCATTTTCTAGCACGCGTGAGTAGCCTGTATTTACTGGGTTTACATACACAATGTCGGCAATATCAAGAACAGAATAAGGGTTATCTTTTACGCCATAGGGCTGAATAGGGTAGCCTTCGTCATCGATTTTTAACACTCTTGGGCCAGTATAAGCCAAGTGCATCCAAACAGAAGCCGAACCTGGCCCGCCGTTAAATGAAATAAGTAACGGACGACTTGCTCTATCGTCTACCTTATCGCGAGTATAGTAAGTGTATTGTAGTGTAGCAACCGCATCGCCTTTATCATCCCACACTGGCTGTGTGCCTGTAGTTGCAGTGTATGAGAAGCGCTCGCCATTAATTTTGGCTTTATGCTGGGTAACAACTTTACTGTCTACGTCAATACGGCGTTGGTTGTCTGCAAATGACGAGGTAGTTATAATTATGGCAATGATAGTTATTGGTAAACTTATAATACGACTAAGCTTCATGAAAGGTCCTTATTATTGTTGATACACCATTAAAAACATTAATGACATAAATAACAAAAGTATTGAGACAAGTGGCCGATAATACTGGTTAAGTAAAATATGCTCTTCGCTAGGTTGAACAAATTGAGCATTGGTGAGTCTACATGGCCCAAAAGAACGTATAATATATCTTAAGGCCCCACGGCTGCTTGTAATATTTAGGTTATTGCAAAAATCGGTTACATTACACATCGTCTGTATGATAATAAATACAAGTCATTTTAAAAAGTAAATGGATTTTTCTTTTTAGCATTTCATAGCACTCACACCGGATGTTTAAATTAAAGTTATTTAGTAATCAGGCTGAATAGTTTAAGTGTTGTATTTGTAGCACGGCTACAAATTTATTAAAGGTAAGAGAAGCTTTATGCAAAGAGTATTAGTGGTTGAAGACAGTAAAGTAGTACAGCAGGTATTACGCCACTTAACTGCGCAGTATCTCGATGTGGCAGTTGATTTTGCTTGGTCTTTAGCTGAATGCGAAGCGTTTGTAGATAAACACGACTATACATTAGCATTGGTTGATTTAACCTTACCTGATGCTCCCAATGGTGAAGTTGCAAAGTACACTTTGTCTCATAAAATCCCCACTGTTGTGCTCACTTCAAAAATAGATGAATACAAGCGTCAGCAAATGCTAGAGCTAGGTGTGATCGATTACGTTATTAAAGATAACCGCGACTCATACCATTATGCCGTTAAATTAGTTGCACAGCTTTTAAGAAACCAAGGATGCAAAGCCTTAATTGCAGATGATTCACTACTAAGTCGCTCGTTAATGAAGCAAATGCTTGAAAAGCAACTGTTTGATGTAACCGATGCACACGATGGGCAGCAAGCACTTGAAATATTAAAAGCAAACCCAGACATTAAACTGCTGATGACAGACTATGCAATGCCCTCAATGGATGGCTTTGAGCTGGTTAAAGCAGTACGTAACTTTAGAGGCCGCGATGATTTAGGGATTATTGGCCTATCTGGAGCTGGCAAACATGGTTTATCGGCGCGGTTTATTAAATATGGCGCAAATGACTTTTTAACAAAGCCATTTATGAACGAAGAGTTTCATTGTCGTGTGCTGCAAACTATGGAGCAGTTGTCATTAATTGCTGACATAAAAGAGAGCGCGCACAGAGATCATTTAACAGGCTTACACAATCGACGCTATTTTTATCAATATGCTGAAAAGCTACTAAAAAATAAAAACCAAAACAATACTCTCGCGTTACTCGATATCGACTTTTTCAAAAATATTAACGATACATTCGGCCATGAAGGGGGCGATCAAGCCTTAAAACAAGTGGGGGCGTTAATACGTACAACATTTGCTAAATTTACAGTAGCCCGTGTGGGTGGAGAAGAGTTTGCCATTATTTTACCTGAAATAGAGCTTTCACGAGGGCGTGAATACTTTGAAGCTTTCAGAAAGAAAATGGCGAATTATGATTTCTCAATCAGTGATAAAGCACTGAAAATTACGACTAGTATAGGCTTAGCTGATTTTCAAAATACAAGTTTAACTGATGCAATGCGCACAGCGGATAAAGCCTTGTACGAAGCTAAAAAACAAGGCAGAAATTGTGTTGTTTAGCACCTTTAAAGCCCCGACATCGGTGCAGCACTAAATGGTGCACCAATGTAGCTGAGTTGTAAAAAAAGCGCACCGTGTTGGTGCGTTTTTTTTGTTTTTAGTTACTCATTTCTATTTAAGTTTATGAAATTTAATAATTTTTAATAGTGGCACAAAGGTTGGATTGTTTAAGCCAACAGGATAACAATAAAGAGTCCGAGGGGGCCGCTATGAAAATGATTAGTGCAATCATAAAACCATTTAAATTAGATGACGTGCGTGAAGCACTCGCTGATTTAGGAATTGAGGGGATGACAGTAGTTGATGTTAAGGGTTTTGGACGTCAACGAGGTCATACAGAGTTATATCGTGGTGCAGAATACCAAGTCGATTTTATTCCTAAGATCAAACTTGAAATTGCAACTCGTACTGAAAATTGCCAACGCGTTGTTGAAGCAATCACTAAAATTGCTTCAACAGGTAAAATTGGTGACGGCAAAATTTTCGTGTACGACTTAGATCAAATTGTTCGTATCCGTACTGGCGAACTTGATGAAGAAGCAATTTAAGGGGGCTGATTAATGGAAAACACAATTGTAGAACTCAAATTTTCACTCGATACCTTTTACTTTTTGATATCGGGAATATTAGTAATGTGGATGGCAGCAGGTTTTGCCATGTTAGAAGCGGGTTTAGTTCGCTCTAAAAATACCACTGAAATTTTAACGAAGAACGTGGCACTGTACTCTATCGCATGTACCATGTTTTTATTAGTTGGCTACAACATTATGTATGTAGACAACGGCGAAGGCGGCATTATCCCTTCGATAGGCGCATTAATTGGCACAGAAGCGGCCGATGCTGACCATTCATTAGAATCTGACTTTTTCTTCCAAGTAGTATTTGTTGCAACGGCTATGTCGATTGTATCGGGTGCGGTTGCTGAACGTATGAAGTTATTTGCTTTCTTAGCATTTGCAGTTGTTTTAACTGGTTTTATTTACCCAATGGAAGGTTACTGGACATGGGGCGGCGGTTTCTTATCAGAAATGGGCTTTGTTGACTTTGCAGGCTCTGCAATTGTTCATGGTGCCGGTGCTGCAGCTGCTTTAGCGGGTGTAATTCTGTTAGGTGCTCGTAAAGGTAAATACGGTAAAAACGGTGAAATTTACCCAATTCCAGGTTCTAACTTACCACTTGCTACATTAGGTACGTTTATTTTATGGATGGGTTGGTTTGGTTTTAACGGTGGTTCGCAGTTACTTCTTTCAGATAAAGAAAATGCAACGGCTGTAGGTCAAATTTTACTTAATACTAACGCTGCTGCTGCAATGGGTGCAATTGCTGCACTGTTTGTATGTAAAGTGTTATGGGGTAAAGCTGATTTAACTATGGTACTAAACGGCGCATTAGCAGGTTTAGTGGTTATTACAGCAGACCCACTTTCACCATCTCCATTAATGGCTTGTTTACTGGGTATTTTAGGTGGTTCACTGGTTGTATTTAGCATTGTTGCTCTTGATAAAGCTAAAATTGATGACCCAGTGGGTGCAATCTCTGTACACGGTGTGTGTGGCGCGTTAGGTATTATGTTAGTACCTGTATCTAACGGCGATGCTAACTTTGTAACACAGCTTATTGGTTTAGTGACTATCTTAGCCTTTGTTTTTGTAGCTTCATTTATTGTATGGGCTATTTTAAAGCAAACTATGGGTATCCGCGTAACCGAAGAAGAAGAGTTAAGCGGTATGGACCAACACGATTGTGGTGTTGATGCTTACCCAGAATTTGTATCTGTTCGCAGTAACTAATTCAAAAAATTTATATCATTATGTGTTCTGCAAAGCCCTACCTCAGTAGGGCTTTTTTTCGTTTCAGGGAAGGTTAACTTTTCAGGTGTTAGGCTATACCCAATATGCTAAGCTCACACTCGTGAATAAACCTTGGAATAAATTACACTTAAATGGCTGATAACAAAAAAACACCCAGTAGTAAAACCACTCCTAAGCGTGCATCTAAAGCAACCAGCTCGCCGCGTAAAGCTAAATCAAAAACGACTAAAAAAACTTCAAACACTGTTGTTAAACGCTCATTTATGAGAAAAACATGGTCTATTTTTTGGAAATTGAGCTTAGCTGTTTTTATTGCTATGGCGATGTACTTTATTTATTTAGATTCAAAAACAACACGTATATTCGAAGGCAATAAATGGCAGTTACCAGCTCAAGTATACGCTCGGTCTATGGAGTTTTACCCAGGGCAGTTTTTATCTAGCCAAGAGGTTGTATGGGAGCTTGAACGCCTCAATTATTCGTCAGTTAATAGGCTAAGCCGCACAGGACAGTTTGTAAAAACAGCCGACAGTATAAAAATTTATCGCCGTGATTTTGAATTTTACGATGGTCTTGAAGAATCACATATTATTGAACTGCGTTTTGCAGGGCAAAAAGTAGCAACCATTAAAGATAAATTTGGTAGGCGCCTAAACAGTGCTCGCTTAGAGCCTGTGCAAATAGCACGTATAGGTAATGATTCAAAACAAGATAGAGAATTTGTACCGCTCGATAAATTCCCATCCATGTTGAAAGATACGCTACTGGTGGTAGAGGATCGTGATTTTTATCAACATCATGGTGTGTCGGTATTTTCTATTTTGCGCGCGCTCTATTCAAATATTAAAGCAGGGCGCACCGTTCAGGGGGGGAGTACCTTAACGCAGCAGCTTGCAAAAAATATATATCTTACGCGTGAACGCTCTTTAGTTCGCAAAATAAATGAAGCGTTTATAGCGCTTATTTTAGATTACCGTTATTCAAAAGATCAGATTTTAGAAGCTTACTTAAATGAGGTTTATTTAGGTCAATCTTATAACCAAGGTGTGCACGGCATGGGCCTTGCGTCTGAATTTTATTTTTCAAAACCAGTTGATGAACTAGAATACGATCAAATTGCATTGCTGGTGGCTATGGTTAAAGGGCCGTCTTACTACAATCCTCGTCGTTACAAAGAGCGCACTATGGAGCGCCGCGATTTAGTACTGCGCTTAATGGTCGAAAACAAACTTTTAAGTACTAAAGAGTACCGTGCATCGCTTAAACGCCCAATTGATATTGCGCCGATGAAAGCAAGCTTACAAAAATCTTACCCTGGTTATTTAGAACTCGTTAACAGAGAGCTCAACAAGCTATTGCCTGATCAGCAAACCCTTGACGCGGGTGTACGTGTGTTTACTTATTTTGACTTGCAAAAGCAAACTGCAATGGAAGAATCGATTCAAAAAAGTTTGCCGTATTTAGAAAAACGCCCAAATACAAAAGAGCTTGAAGCGGCGATGATTTCAGTAAACGTCGAAAAAGGCGGTGTATCGGCTTTAGTTGCAGGGCGCGATGTACGTTACTCAGGCTTTAACCGAGTATTAGATACTAAGCGTAATATAGGTTCATTGGTTAAACCTGCCGTTTATTTAACGGCATTACAGCTACCGCATTATAATTTAGCAACTCTGCTGGATGACTCCCCAGTACAAGTAACTAATGAGCAAGGTAAAATATGGCAACCAGAGAACTTTGATCACCAATATCGTGGCGCAATGCCGCTCTATAAAGCATTTAGTAAAAGTATAAATATTCCTGCTGTTAATTTAGGTCTTGATGTTGGGGTTGATAAGGTAGCAAATACCCTAAGAGACCTTGGTGTAAAAGGGCGAATTGGCGAGTACCCATCGTTATTACTAGGCGCTTTAGAAATGTCGAGCTTTGAAGTGGCTCAGCTTTATACAACAATAGCTGGTGATGGCAAGTACAAAGAGCTTACTGCAATTTCAGCCTTAACTGACTCAGTGGGTAAAGTACTTTATAAGCATGAGGTAAAAGCCGAGCCTCGTTTTGACACTGCAGCAATGTATATGACTAAATATGCGATGAAGCGAGTAACTAAAGACGGCACTGCAAAACGCTTAAATTTACACTTTCCATCAATCCAGTTAGCAGGTAAAACTGGCACCAGTAATGATTTACGTGATAGCTGGTTTGCAGGGTTTGATCAAAATACAGTTACGGTAGCGTGGCTAGGCCGAGATGATAACAAGAGCACCGGTTTAACAGGCAGTGTAGGGGCACTAGAAGCGTATATTCGTTATTTAAAACCTCTTAACCCGCAAGCAATAGCAGATACACGCCCACCTTCAATACGCTGGGCATTTGTGAACGAACAAACCGCTAAGCAAGCCCCTCCAGGGTGTGGCAAGGTCATTCAGTTACCACTGAGAGCCAGTGAGTTTGAACCAAGACCGCAATGTATACGCTAGCTTATAAAGCTATATAAAATATTAAAGCCGCTGTTTAGCGGCTTTTTTATGGGGTACTAATTAGATTAAGATTTAAAAAACTGCATTGATTTAGTTAAGTCATCAGATAGCTGACTGAGTTGCTGTGCGTCTTGCAGTGTAGATTGCGCAGAGAGAAGAGTTTGATCTGCTAAGTTACTTACTTCTTGCGAATCGCTTAATGCTTGTGTGGTTGCGTTAGATTGCTCTTTAACGCGAAGCGCTATTTCCTCGCCTTGGTGTTTTATATCGCCCATGCTTTGCTCTGCACTTTGTAAAACATCGTTTGTTTCGGTGGCGGCTTTTACCGATTGTTCCATCTTCTGGACACTTGAGCGCATTTTTTGTTGTGTATCGTCAGAAGCTTGTTGGAGTGAGCTAATAATTTGGTGAATTTCTTGCGTTTGGGTTTGTGTACGCTGTGCAAGGGTTCTTACTTCATCAGCTACCACGGCAAAACCACGGCCATGTTCACCGGCTCGTGCGGCCTCTATTGCTGCGTTTAGGGCTAATAAATTAGTTTGATCGGCTATTTCGCTAATGCCTTTACTTACTTTACTAATTTCTTGGCTATCTTGAGCGAGTCTATCTAAGGCTTGTTGGCTTTCGGTAAACTCAACTTGAAGGTCTTGCATGTATTTGGCAAGTTCCATGGTGTTGTTAGAGCCTTGCTTTACATGCTGCGCTGCATCTTGTGCTGTTAACATCGCTTGATTAGCAGAGTCTTCAACACTTAGCGCACTTTGCTCCATATTACTCAGTGCATCATGAATCGCGTTTACGCGTACTTGCTGCTTTTCAACATCGTTACTCGTTTGGCTACTTGCCTGAGAAAGCGATTTAGTGGCGCCACATAGTTCCACAGTACTTGCTTTTACATTCTCTAAAAGTTTTGAAAAGGCATTAAGGAGTGCATTATATCGTGCTGCGATAATATCCATTTCATCATTAGTACTTGAGTTGATAACAGCATTTAAGTCGCCATTTGCTGCTCTTTGAGCAGCTTCGGCAAAGCGATTAATGGTATCGACCACTGCAAAGTAAAAACCTATCATCAAGTAAAACGCAAAGAGTAAACTTACGACAGATGCTGCTAGTACAAGGTTTCTGATCCATTGTTGTGTTTGAAGTTTATTTTCAATAAGGGTTTCAAGGGTAGGAATACTTTTATCAACAAGTTTGCTAATACTGTTGTGCACTTGATTTGTTAATTGAGTGAATTCGGCTTGCGTTAGCAGTATATCGTCAGGCTCAAGTAGTTTTTTATCAATAGCTGTTTTGAATGCCTCAACTGCACTGTGTAAATTAGTGAGTGAGGGCGTTAGTGCTTTATTAACCGATTTATCTGCATTCGTTGCCACACTCAATATTTTATCAAGCTGCAGCTCGTATAAAGGTAAAGATTTACTTAAATTAGAAAGGGCGATAAACGTATCTGGCGTAAAGCGATTACTTGCCAATACCGTATTTGCACTTTGTGCTGTCGCATTTATTTGCATTATAAGTGCAGGAATTGGTGTTACTAAGGAGCGATTTACATAGGCACTTGCAAGTTGGTTATCAAGCGCTAAGTTAGATTGAATAGATACAAGTGCAAGTACTTCATCAGCTTGGTCGTTATTTATGTTAAAGCCTAGGGCGCGCGCTACTTTAATATTTTTAATGGTATCGCCTTGCATCTGGTTTGAAAGTATTGCTCTGTAGCCTTTTAAGCCTTGTTGCTGCATTTTTGAAACGGCAATACTTTCACTTAATAACGACACTAAAAAAAATAGGCTTAAGGCAAGAGGTAGTAATAGTATTCCAAACATCAGGCTTATTTTTGTTTTATATTTTAAATTTGCCATAAGCTGAATTGCAGGGGAGGCAAATTGGCGTAATCCTGACATAAGACTCTCTTATTTTTTGTAAAGGGGGATGAAGATATATAGACCTTGTTACGTTTAATTATCATTCATTTATATTACTTTACAAATAAAAAAAGCCCTTTCGGGCTTTTTTCAATCTTTAGTCTTAATATTATAGGTAAAACAAGCGTTTAATATTTATATTATCCTAAAGTTTAGCAAATGAGCGTTCAGCTGCTTCAATGGTTGCTTGTACTTCTTGCTCTGTATGCGCTGCACACACAAAGCCTGCTTCAAATGCAGAAGGTGCTAGGTAAACACCTTCTTCAAGCATTAAGTGGAAAAAGCGCTTAAAGCGTTCTAAATCACATTCTGTTGCTTGCTGGTAAGTTGTCACTTTTTCAGCATCAGTGAAGAAAAAGCCATACATGCCGCCAGCATAGTTAGTTGTTAATGGAATACCCGCTTTTTTAGCCCCTGCTTCAAAGCCTTCACAAATTGCTTTAGAAATTGCTTCAAGCTTATCGTGTAAGCCAGGCTCACTTAATAGCTCAAGTGATTTTAAACCAGCAGCCATTGCGATAGGATTACCAGAAAGAGTACCCGCCTGGTAAACAGGGCCTACCGGCGCAATGTAATCCATTATTTCGGTTTTACCGCCAAATGCGCCAACAGGCATGCCGCCGCCAATGACTTTACCTAAACATGTTAAGTCAGGTTTTATGTTGTAATACGCTTGTGCGCCACCTAATGCAACACGAAAGCCCGTCATTACTTCGTCAAAAATAAGCACTGACTTGTATTTATCACATACTGCGCGTAGGCCTTCTAAAAAACCCTCAACAGGTGGAATACAGTTCATGTTGCCCGCTACTGGCTCAACAATAATACAGGCAATTTCGTCTGCGTATTTCTCAAAAATAGCTTTTACTTCATCAAGGTTATTAAACGATACTGTTAGCGTGTGCTTAGCAAAGTCTTCAGGAATACCTGGTGAATTTGGCACGCCCATTGTTAAAGCACCTGAGCCCGCTTTTACTAATAATGAGTCAGCATGGCCGTGGTAACAACCTTCAAATTTTAGGATTTTGTCACGATTAGTAAAACCACGCGCTAAACGAATTGCGCTCATAGTGGCTTCGGTACCCGAGCTTACCATACGTACTTTTTCGATTGATGGGACAAGCTCTTTTACTTTTTCAGCCATTAAAATTTCAGCTTCGGTAGGTGCACCGTAGCTTAAGCCGTTTTCTACAGCTTCGTGTACAGCTTGTTTTATAGCTGGGTGGTTATGACCCATGATCATTGGGCCCCACGAACCTACATAATCGATATAACGGTTACCATCGGCATCAAAAGTAAAGGCACCTTCGGCTTTAGTGATAAATAGTGGCGTGCCGCCTACACCGTTAAATGCACGTACAGGTGAATTTACGCCACCAGGAATTGAAGTTTGTGCACGATTAAATAAATCTTGGCTAATTGTCATGAAAAATCCTATAAATTGTCGCTTGGTAAAAGTGTTTAGCTGTCGCGTTTGCGGCTAAACCAAGGTACGTCTACTTCATATTGCTCGACTTTGTTTTCTACGCCGAGTGTTAAAGCAAACAGTGCCATACGAATTAATACGCCATTTTGTACTTGGCGGAATATTGCTAAATTGTCGTTACTATTTAAGTCGTTATCAAGCTCGTTAGCTTCTAAACGGCTATCACGTGGCAGCGGATGCATCAGTACAGAGTTTGGCTTACAGTGCGAATTATAAATAGATTGGCTTATTCTAAAACCACCACGGTATTTATTTGCCTCCTCTTGTGAAGGAAAACGCTCTTCTTGAATACGTGTTTGGTAAACGATATCGGCTGCTAGATTGCCTTCCATTTTGTTTACTAGCTCAATTTTGTGGCCTGCATTTTCTACGGCATCTAAAATACTCGTTGGCATTTGCAAGCCGTCTGGCGCTACCATCGAAAACTTTACGTTTTTGTAATGGCACAATAGTTTTGATAATGAATGCACTGTACGGCCATATTTTAAATCGCCCACAAGGGCTATATGCATGCCATCAATATTTTGATCAAAGCGATTTAGCTCACGCTCAATAGTTAGTAAGTCGAGCAAAGCTTGAGTAGGGTGCTCGTTAGGACCATCACCACCATTAATTACTGGTACGGTACAACCGTCTGCAAACTCGCTAACAGAGCCTGCATCAGGGTGGCGCATAGCGACGGCATCAGCGTATGCTGAAATAACGCGAGCTGTGTCGTAAAGCGATTCACCTTTTGCAAGTGCAGAGCTTTGCATGCCGGTTGTTTCGCGTACACCTCCACCAAGTAAATTAAAGGCGGTGCCGAAACTTACGCGTGTTCGCGTGCTTGGTTCAAAAAACAAATTCGCTAAAATAGCGCCTTCAAGCACTGTTGTTTGCTTTTGCTTTTTAGCATAAGGCTCCATTTTTTTTGCTACTGCAAAAATACGTTCAATGCAGTCTCTGTCTAGTTGATTTACCGACAGTATATGCTCACCTTGGAAACTTAACATGGGGTTATTCCTAATCAATCAAAAGGGCGCGATAATCCAAAAAAATGGGGCACGCAATCGCGCGTGTTATAACAAATATTGTAAATTGCGGCGCAGTTTATCACGCACCGAAACGCTTATAAATTAGGTTTTATTACCGCAAGAGCAACAATAATAAGTAGCGCGATAACCGGGAGCTCGTTAAAAATACGATAAAACCGATCTGTTTTAGTATTTCTATCGTGTTTAAAGTCGCTTAGTAATTTAAAACAGTAACCATGATAAATATATAAAATGATAACGAGGACTAGTTTATAGTGCAGCCACATGCTGTATCTAAACCACTCTCGGCCATATTCTACAATGGTGAGCACACCAAAAACGGCCGTTAAAATGGCAAATGGCGTTATAAAAAAGAGTAACCGACGCTCCATCACTTTAAGCATAGAGTTACAGGCTTTTTCTTCGCTCATTGCGTGGTACACAAATAGCCGTGGTAAATAAAAAATACCGGCAAACCAGGCAATCATAAAAAAAATGTGCAGTGTTTTATAAATTAATAAAGCGCTCATAAAATTCCTAACTGTTTAAAGTAAGCTGTTACGAATGGTTAAAATATTATTTATTTGATCCCAGCGTAATAAGCCCATGATTTGTTGGTTATCTAATAAGTTGTAGACGTAAAGTGCACCGCTACGCTTGTCTTTTAAAATATCAAAGGCATCAGCTAGGGTTGCTTGGCTACTTATACCTTGCAGGCTAATGTAGTTAATATTTATGGTTTGGTCAGACATAAGCGTTAAATCGTACTCAGCAAGTCGGTAGCCATTTTCTTCGTCAAACACTATTAGTGGTGTTTGGCTGTCCATAGCATCTAGAGTGTTTTTTATCTGTTCTTTATCGTCTGAGTACAGCAGCTTAAAGTCTTCATCCATATCATCCATTATGCCTACTTTTTGAAGTGCTTCAGTAGCTGGGGATACATGATAGGGCAATCCCTGAAAATCCAATTGCTGTAAAAATATAGAGCGATTACCAAAAAATTGCAGGGCAGTTACATAAGCAGTCGTAATCACTATCATTGCTGGGACTATTATTTCAGGCGAAGAGGTAAGTTCCATTACTGTTGTTAAAGCCGCAAGGGGAGCGTGCAGTGTCGCGGCTAATAAACCAGCCATACCTAAAACACCATACGTACCAGCAATATCAGTACCTGGGCTTATATACTGAGCTAAAAACGCCATTAGTGTACCAATGAGTACCCCAAGCCCAATTACTGGGCCAATTAAGCCGCCAGGAATACCCAAGCCAATGGCAAATAGTGTGGCCAATAATTTAGCGATTAAAATAGTCGTTAGCAGCTTTACGTTATCAGGAGATTCAACTGCAATGGTAATTGCACTCATACCAGAGCCCATAGCGTGAGGTACTGCGTATGCTATTAAGCTCGCAATACAACCTGCAATTAATAAACGAGGGAACATGCTTAAAGGTTTAAATGTTTTAATAATTAACATTAAATTTTGATTAAAGCTAAACGCAATAGCACCTAGGGCCATTCCGCATAAAATTAAGTATGGATAATGCCAGCCACTTAGCGGTGCTATTGTAATAAGCGCAAGCTCTGAGCCTTCGCCAAACACAAACTGTGTAGCTAGTGCGCCTGTTACGGCTGCTAACATAATAGGTACGAATATATGCACCTTATATTCACGAAGTACCACTTCCATAACAAAAATAACAGCAGCAAGCGGGGTGTTAAATGAGGCCGCAATACCCGCAGCAACACCACAGCCGCTCAATGTACGCATAGCATTATGGGGTAAATGAAGTTTATCGGCCAATATGCTCGCGCCAGTAGCACCCATGTGTACAGAGGGGCCTTCGCGGCCCACTGAAAAACCACTAATAAGTGCAAGCGCGCCACCAACAAATTGGTTTACCGTGTTGTATAGCGGCATTTGCCCGTAGTGACGTTTAATACGGTGAATAACAAACGGAATACCTAAACGGTAATGCTTAAAACCTGTAAGTGCTGCAAATATAGCAATAAGTAGCGCTGCAATTAAAGGCATTAATACACGTTCAAGCGTAGGTAAGGTTGTAAAGTTGTCTGGGGTTTCTAAAAATAAGCTTTGAAAAAACAGAATAGTTAAGCGAAATAAAATGATAAAAAATGCAGCAATTAATCCGGCACTTACGCCTAATAGGCATAATTGTACGGATGTTTTTGGTTTTGCTAATCGACGCCTGAGCCGCTCAAGCCACATGCTGTATTCTCCGCCACATTTTTTCAGCGAACATTTTAGCAAAAGAGTTCAGCTAAGTCCTTGTGATTTTGAAATTTTTGTAACTTATATTAACAATCATTACTGTGTATGGTCTTACACTTAGCAAAAGCAAAATAGTTTCGAAATATACAAAAAATTTAGCTTGTTAAACTGTATAACTTAGATGAAAGAGTTGTTTTACTATACTTGATTAAAACACTCGGGTATTAGATAATCACGCCATTGCGATATTGAGGGTTTTAAAATGTCTGAAGAATTACCAATTAAGTTCAGCGATGCAGCTGCTGTACGTGTAAAACAGTTAATCGACGAAGAAGAAAATCCAGAGCTAAAACTACGTGTTTATGTAACAGGTGGTGGTTGTTCAGGTTTTCAATATGGTTTTACCTTTGATGAAAAAGCGAACCCTGGCGATTTAGAAATTGTTAAAAATGGTGTAACGCTGGTTATTGACCCTATGAGTATTCAATACTTAGTAGATGGTGAAGTTGATTACACTGAAGGGTTAGAAGGCGCACGCTTTTTTGTATCTAACCCCAATGCAACAACAACCTGTGGTTGTGGTGCAAGCTTTAGCGTTTAATTAACTACACGCTTATATATTAAAGCCGCATTTGCGGCTTTTTTAATGCCTACAATTCACTCGGGCTGTATTCGGTGATTTGCATTATAAATATAAAAAAAGCCAGTACAAAAGCCGAAAAACCTAATATATACATGAACCCTTTTTTACCTTGTTTAATAGGTACGCCGTTTTGTCGTAGGAAAAAGTACCATCCTAAACACAGTACAATAGGTAATAAAAACAAAAGTCTGAACATTATTTAACCTTTATTAACGCTAATTATTGCTTAATCATAAACATGTAACGATAAAATTGTTATAAAAAATATTTTTATTTTTTTAATATAAAAAGTAAATTTATTAATATTTTTGCATACTTAGAGTTAATATTCAGCGTTTATAAATATTGGTTAGTGGTTAAATCTGTACCGAGTATGTAATTAGTTATTTAACCAAAGTGTTAATAGTATATAATGTATCCAAGAATGAGACGGGCAAAATTTCATTCCTAATAAAAATATGTACCACGTTTGTAGCGTAGTGTTTTTAGCTATGTGGGTGGGAGTAGCAACAAGTGCTTTATAAAGCGATAGCTTGCTATTGAAGTAAAAATAAGTGCGGCTGCTTACTTGCCTACAGCTATTGATAGACTACTGCTTTAACGGGTAAGTCAAATCATCTAGTAGGAGATGTAAAATGATGGGCAAAACAGTTTCTTCTGAAGAAAATGCAAAGCTAACAAAGTGGCTTAAAAGTAAGCGCCACGAAAAAGGTCATACAATGCGAAGCCTAGCGCAAGTGCTTGGAACGCCTCACTCGTTTATCGGCAAAATTGAAAACCAAGAGCGCCGTTTAGATGTTATTGAGTTTGTTCGCTATTGTACTGCCTTAGAAGTTGATCCACATGAAGCTTTAAGCTTATTAAAAGTAGATTAACTGAATCATTGCTTAGTACACTTTAAGGGGCACTTGAAAGTGCTAAGCAATATGTTAATGCAGGGATGCATTAAATATTTTTATGATAATTCTTCTCAAGCTCGTACAATTTATGCCTAATAAGATATAAAAATATCAACGACGGTATAACCATTAAAGCTGTTAAAACAAAAAACAGCGCCCAATTTCCTAATAGCCAATCATCAATAACCACACCACTATAACTAGAAAGCAGCGTGCGGCCTAAATTACCAAGTGAAGCTAATAATGCATAGTGTGTTGCACTAAAAGCACGATCGCACAGCATTGATATAAACGCGACCATAGCAACTAGTGACCAAGCCTGCGTAAAACCGTCAATCACTATAGCAAATGCATATAGTCCTAGATTTGGCCCTACAAGCGCAATAGCTGAAAATGCTAAATTAGAGGCCGCCATAGCAATGCCACTTATAAATAGCCCCTTAACAATGCCATATTTTTGATTAAACAAGCTGCCTACAAACGTAAAGGCGATGGTTAAAACTGCCGTGCCTACTTTCGAAAAAGTAGCTATATCACTATTGCTAAAGCCTATTTCTTTATAAAAAACAATAGACATGCGCCCTAAGAACGCTTCGCCAATTTTAAATAAGAATATAAACGCCAGTAGCGCGAGGGCTGTTTTAACCCCATTTTTAGCAAAAAAGGTTTTAAATGGGTCTATTACTGTTACGCCAAGCCAAGCAATAACTTTGGTAAAAGGTGTTTGTTTTATATTGGCGAGTTTTTCTATGTATACACGTTCAAGCTCTGCATGAACGGCTTCTCGGTTTGATTTTGGCTCTTTAGCAAATAGCACCCCGCTCATTAGTAGCAACATTACAACTGCTAAAAAATAATACACTTGTGGCCAATCTAAAGAGGGAATATCGGCCATATAAAAAGGAATGGCACCTAATAACGCGTAGCCTGTCCACCAACCCGATGTAGCCATGGCTGCAGCAGCAGTGGCTTTGTGCGATTCGTTTTCGTTTAGGGTATCTATTCTAAATGCATCAATGGCGATGTCTTGGGTCGCTGAGGCTACTGCGATTAGTAAACATATGCCCGCCGCAATTGCTAAATTAGCTTTTAAATCAAGGCCAGCTAACATCACCGTGCCAATGAACATAAAGCTTTGGCAAAATAGAATCCAACTGCGCCTTTGACCTAACCATTTATATAAAAAAGGGAGTTTTGAGCGGTCTATTAGAGGTGACCATAAAAAGTTGATGCTGTAAGCGCCAAAAACAATACCAAATAGGCCAATCATACTGCGGCTCAAGCCTTCATCTTTTAGCCACGCCGACATAACAGAGCCAATTAAAACCCACGGGAAACCACTACTCATACCAAATATAAAAATATTGATTAAGCGCTTATCTTTAAAATAAGAAAAGTATTCGCTAACAGAGAGAGATTTGCTCATAAGGCCTTCATTGGCGGTTGGGTGCAACTTGGCTGCACCTCATTAATTATAATGGTACTTGCTCAAGCACTTTAATATTTAAAATAACAACAGGTTTTTTAGGCACAAAATCGTAACCAATTTTTTCATTAAAATCAGTTTCAACTGCCATAATTTTATCAAGAGTTTCGTAGCCTTCCATAACATTACCAAAAACTGCAAAACCCCAATCTTTGCCAGGGTTTAAGTGATCGTTATTGTCCATGTTAAAAAAGAACTGACGAGTGCCTGAGTGAGGTTCGCGATCTTGATACGCCATAGCAATGCTATACATATCGTTTTTCATGCCGTTACCGCTTTCGTTAAATATAGGGTCGTTTTCGTGAAGACCGTCGTAATCTTTGTCATAGCCACCACCTTGAATAACAAAGTCACGGTCGTTTTCTACATCGCGCTCTATACGATGAAAAACACTCCCTTGGTAGCTTTTATCAGATACGTACGTTAAAAAGTTATTTACCGTAATAGGTGCTCTAGAGCGATCAAGTTCAACCACTATGCTGCCCATTGAGGTGACAATTTCAACGCGCGGAAAAATGTTATCTTTTTGCACAAAGCGGCCTTCTTGGGCTGCATAGCTACTTACACTTACAAATAGGCTTAAGCAGATTAAAAAAAGTCGTTTCATAGTTAACCTTCTAAAAATTCTATTAATTCGGGGTCAGATACAATGCGGGTAATAATCTGTTCAGTCAACTTATTGAGCTGACCTTCAATTTTTGCACGTTCGTGACTAAGTGGGCCTTCAAGGTTTGCACTTCCTCGATATACCTTACTAAAATTGCTAGTAGAGCGGATCACACGTACACCAAGCTCTATAGTCGCTTCACTGGTATGGCTCATTAATTTTTCAGTTACAACGGCTTGCAGCGCATGAATGTCGACTTCAAAGCGCACTGTGGCTAAGTTAGATATACTTGCACCGTTTCGATTAAGGGCGCTATCTAAAACACTTTTAACTGAGTCAGTTAAACCTTGGCTTGCAAAGGTTTTAGTTTTGTCAGATTCAATGAGTTTAAGTGTTGATGTATCGCCACGTAAATCAATTACACTAGTACTTAAGCTGCTATCTATAGTACTAATTTGGCCATTTTTATACACAGGGTTAAGTATTACTTGGCCTGGTTGCTTTGCGCAACCGGCAAGTATAAGTAGTGCGCAGCACGTGACTATAGTGTGTGTTAATTTCATTTATAGCATTCCACTATTTTTAGTTGCACTTAAAACGACAAACTTTTTGTTTGAACCTAATAACTTACAGTTACCAAACATGCGGTTTAACTTGTCATGATAATCTAAATGACGATTACCAATAATACGCAGCTCACCACCTTCTTTTAGCGTGTCTTTTGCTTGTTTAAACATTTGCCAAGCTATGTGATCGGTAACAGCTTGAGCTTGATGAAATGGAGGATTACATAAAACCATATCCACACTGTCTCTTTCAAAACCGGTTAAACAGTCATTTTCAATAAATTCGCAGTTATCAAATTTATCACCTTGGTTAAGCTCTACATTTAACCTTGCAGATTCCACAGCCATGTATGACTCATCAACAAACGTAACCGATGCGTTAGGGCAACGAGATAGTGTCATTAAACCAACCACACCATTACCACAGCCTAAGTCAATAATGCTTTTAGCTTTGGGGGTTTGTGGCAAATAATTAAAAAAGAATCGCGCACCTATATCTAACGAATCACGCGAAAACACATTGGCATGGTTCGTTATATTAAATTCTGTGCCTTCAAGTTCCCACGTTACAGGGAAATCAGCCGCTTTATAACCACCTTTAGCAGTGCTTAAGATTAGGCGTGACTTTTTAACCGCCAAACTTGTTTTCGTTTCACCAATATATTGCTCAAAAGCCTTTATTGTTGAATTATGAATTTCTTTTGTTTTACCTGCAGCAATAACAGGTGTACCTGGCGTTAGCACTTCGCTTAATTCACTAAGCTGAAACTGTAAAAATCCAACATTACGAGGAATTTTAATAAGTACTAAATCAACACCTTCTGGCAAAGCAGACAAGCTATCAAGCTGTGTAAATTCTGCTGTAGATAGTTTGTTTTCTTTTAAATTGTAAGCCGCAGCTTGGTGGCTAATATAAGAATCGTTAACTGAACAAACCGTTAATTGATTAAAATAACAAGCAAGTGCGCCAAAGCTATCATTCAAAATAAGCAAAGAGCGACATTCAGGGTGATGTTCGTTAACATAATTGATAAGGTACTCATCGGCAGAATCCCACGCTTGTAAACTGCGGTTTTTTTGATCCAAAGGGAAGCGTTCAAGAGTAAAGGTTTTATCGCCTAGCTGGGCTTGCGTCGTCATAATGGTTGTTGATCAGTAATCTAATGTAGGTAAATTCTAACATGCAACGGCAAAACGCCAACCCCCAACAGTTACCAAATGGCTTTTCTTATCAAAGTAGGGCACTTAGTGCACAAAAAAGCCTCGATCTGTTTTATTATCTTCAAAAAAATTTACACTGGCAGCAACCGAATGTAACTGTTTACGGTAAAACAGGGCCTATCCCTCGGTTGCAATGTTTTATGAGCGATTTAAATATTGAATACGGCTATTCGCATAGTAAACAAATAGTAGAACCATGGAATGACATACTTTTAAATATGCGCAAACGCCTAGAGTGTCATTTAAATAAGCCACTTAACTCGTTATTAGTTAATTATTACAGAGATGGAAACGATACTATGGGCTGGCATAGCGATGACGAAATAGAACTTGGCTCAGAGCCTACTATTGTTTGTATATCGCTTGGTGCTGAGCGAATATTAAAGCTCAAACAAAAAGCGACTAATAAAGTGACCGATTTAAAGCTTCATAGTGGCAGTTGCTTAGTGATGAGTGGACATAGTCAGCGCGATTATCAACACGCGATACCAAAGCAAACAACACTTGCACATCCACGAATTAGTTTAACTTATCGATTTATTGAGCACATTAAGCAAAAGCAATTTAGTTAGCTAAATTAAGTTGTTATAGTGAGTTAATAAACTAGCTATATAAAATGGTCTTTTATGTCTATGCAGCAACAAATTCAAGAAAAAATCAGCAGTGCTATCGCGTGTAAGCATTTAAATGTAATAAACGAAAGCCATATGCACAGCAAAGGTACTGAATCACACTTTAAAGTAATAGTAGTGAGTGAAGATTTTGCAGGTAAGCGTTTGTTACAACGCCATCGCCAAATTAATGAAATATTAAAAGATGAATTAGCGAATCATATACATGCACTCGCTATTCATACCTACACACCTGATGAATTTACAGAGCACGGCGGCGAAGCCCCTGACTCTCCTAATTGTTTAGGCGGCTCAAAGCTTGACTAAGAAAAATGTAAATTAATTATAATAAATAGAGTCTTTGGTCGGTATTTAACTGATCAGATCAGTGTTTTTTGTATTAGCCTTTAAACTAGCGCTAATTTTTATAGTAAAAGATATAGGATGATCAATGGTCATTAAGCCAAAAATTCGTGGATTTATCTGCACTAACGCACACCCAGCAGGTTGTGCAGAGCATGTTCAAGAACAAATTAACTATGTAAAACAACAAGGCGCATTAAAAAGTGCACCAAAAAATGTACTAGTTATTGGCGCATCAACAGGCTACGGCTTGGCATCGCGTATTACAGCTGCGTTTGGTGGTGGTGCTAAAACATTAGGTATCTTCTTTGAAAAAGAGGGTACAGAGCGTAAAACAGGTTCTGCTGGTTGGTATAATACAGCGGCATTCCAAAACGCTGCTGATGAAGCAGGCCTTTGGTCAAAAAATATTAATGGCGATGCGTTCTCTAACGAAATTAAGCAAAAAGCAATCGACACCATCAAAGCCGATTTAGGTAAAATAGACTGCATTATTTACAGCCTTGCATCACCTCGTCGTACGGATCCAAACACGGATGAAGTGTTTTCTTCTACCCTTAAACCAATTGGCAGTGCCGTTACTACTAAAAACCTAAATACATCAAAGCGTGAAATTGATGAAATTACGGTAGAAGCAGCAAACCAAGAAGATATCGACAACACCATTAAAGTAATGGGTGGTGAAGATTGGGAAATGTGGATTGACGCTTTAAAAGAAGCAGATGTACTTGCTGATAACTTTAAAACGACTGCTTATACTTATATTGGTAAAGAGTTAACGTGGCCAATTTACGGACACGCTACGATTGGTAAAGCAAAAGAAGACTTAGATCGTGCTACCGCGGCTATAAAAGCGTCAACTAAAGCGTTAAATGGTGAAGCGTATGTTTCATCACTTAATGCAGTAGTAACTCAAGCAAGTTCTGCTATTCCTATTATGCCTTTATATATTTCAGCTTTATTTAAAGTAATGAAAGCTGATGGCACTTACGAAGGAACTATTGAGCAAATTCACGCATTATTTAGTGAAAACCTTTATGGTGAAACGCCGCGCTTTGATGAGGGCGGTCACTTATTCCAAAATTACAAAGAGCTAGAGGACGATGTGCAAGCGCGTGTTCAAGCTGTATGGGATAGTGTAGATACAAGCTCAATTGATGAGCTAACTGACTATGTTGGTTACCATAACGAGTTTTTACGCTTATTTGGTTTTGGTTTTGACGGTGTTGATTACGATCAAGACGTAGACTCAGTTAAGCCAATCGCAAATATGGTTGATTAATCATACTTTGTAATTATAAAAAGTCGCATTCGCGGCTTTTTTTGTATGCGATGGTTTGTTAATTGAGCAGTTAAATAATGGACTATACTTGCTCAGGCTACCACTTTGGTCTAACTTGATTTTTATTAAAATCACTTAACAAAACCAAATAAGTGTTTCTGTCGTATAATTTTCATAAATACACTCGCATAGTCGTCCAAAATGATGTTAAAATCTGGGCAATATGTGATGAGTTTTACTACGTTGCTTGTTTGATAAACCGAGCAAGCTGCTCTTTTGCACCTTGATATAACTTGGAATAACTCAAATGGCGACGTGGTTGATACGATTTTTCAGTTTCTTTCCTTTAATGTAATGCAAGTGCGTATGATCAACATAAAAAAAGGTCTGGATTTACCCTTAGAGGGCGCGCCACAGCAAGTTATACATGACGGTTCTGCTGTCAAACGTGTAGCTGTGCTTGGCGAAGAGTTTATCGGTATGCGTCCAACCATGCATGTTCGTGTGGATGACCAAGTCAAAAAAGGCCAAGTTCTTTTTGAAGATAAAAAGAACCCAGGCGTCCTATTTACTGCTCCAGCTTCTGGCACAGTAAAAGAAATAAATCGTGGTGCTAAACGTGTGCTGCAATCTGTTGTTATTGAAGTAGCAGGCAGTGAGCAAATCACCTTTGACTCTTTCAGTGCAGATGAGCTTTCGAGCTTAGATCGTGAAAAAGCCAAAGAAGTACTTATCCAGTCAGGTCAGTGGACGGCACTTCGTGTTCGCCCATTTAGCAAAGTAGCGGCTGTGGATGAAAATCCTAGTTCTATTTTTGTGACCGCAATCGACACAAACCCATTAGCTGCAGATCCTGCAGTGATTATTGCCGAAAATGCAGCTGCATTTGAAGCGGGTCTTGCTGTTGTTTCGCGTTTGACCGATGGTAAAGTATTTGTGTGTAAAAAAGCAGGCAGCCAAGTTCCTAGCTCATCTATCGCTCAAGTAGAAGTACATGAGTTTGGTGGTGTGCATCCGGCTGGCCTCGTTGGCACTCATATCCATCATCTTGATGCTGTATCTGTTAGCAAAAAAGTGTGGCACATTGGTTACCAAGACGTTATTGCGTTTGGTCACTTGTTCCTTACTGGTGAAATTAACGCAGACCGTGTTATTTCGCTTGCAGGTCCTCGCGTTAAAAACCCACGTTTAGTGAAAACACAACTAGGTGCTTCATTGGATGACTTAGTAGCTGGTGAATTAGAAGACGGAGATAACCGCGTTATTTCTGGTTCTGTTTTATCGGGTTCTATTTCAAGCGGTGTTCATGCATTCTTAGGTCGTTACCACGTTCAAGTATCAGTTTTACTTGAAGGTCGCGAAAAAGAATTGTTTGGCTGGATTGCACCAGGTAGTAATAAATTCTCTGTAACGCGTACATTCCTTTCTCACCTTGCACCGAGTCGTTTATTTAAAATGACAACGTCTACAGGTGGTTCAAAACGTGCCATGGTACCAATTGGTAGCTACGAGCGCGTAATGCCGTTAGATATTTTGCCAACTCTATTATTACGTGACTTAATCGCACGTGACTTAGACAGTGCAATTTCATTAGGCGCGCTTGAACTTGATGAAGAAGATTTAGCGTTATGTACCTTCGTTTGTCCAGGCAAATACGAGTATGGTTCTATCCTGCGCGATTGCTTAACTACGATCGAGAAGGAAGGCTAGAGAGATGGGTTTAAAAAAATATCTAGAAGATATCGAGCCGAATTTTGAAGCCGGTGGTAAATATGAAAAGTTCTACGCTCTGTATGAAGCAGCAGCAACAATTTTTTATACACCAGGCTATGTAAATAAAGGCGCGACACACGTACGCGATAACATCGACCTAAAACGTATGATGATTTTAGTGTGGATGGCGACGTTCCCAGCTATGTTTTTTGGTATGTTCAATATCGGTCATCAGGCCGCAGGTGCTTTAGCACAAGGTTTTGAACTAGCAAATTCTTGGCAGGTTGGTCTGTTCCAGTTATTTGGTGGTGAATTAACTGCTGAATCAGGCTGGGGCGCTAAAATGTTCTACGGAGCATGTTTCTTCTTACCTATCTACGCAGTAACGTTTGCGGTAGGTGGTTTTTGGGAAGTTATATTTGCTTCAGTGCGTAAACATGAAATTAACGAAGGTTTCTTCGTAACGTCTGTTTTATTTGCACTAATACTGCCTGCAACAATTCCTTTATGGCAAGTTGCGTTAGGTATTACGTTTGGTGTTGTAATCGCTAAAGAAATCTTTGGTGGTACTGGCCGTAACTTCTTAAACCCTGCTTTAGCGGGCCGTGCATTTTTATTCTTCGCATACCCAGCTCAAATTTCAGGTGACACAGTATGGACAGCAGTAGATTCTTTCTCTGGTGCAACTATGCTAGGCCAAGCGTTTGCTGGCACACTTGATTATGCAAACATGGAATTATGGTGGAATGCGTTTTACGGTTTCATTCAAGGTTCTGTAGGTGAAACATCTACACTTGCACTATTAGTAGGTGGTTTGTTCTTAATATACGTTCGTATCGCTTCTTGGCGCATCGTACTAGGTGTATTCCTAGGTATGGTAGCAACTGCATTTTTATTAAATGCTGTTGGCTCAGAAAATAACCCAGTATTTGCAATGCCTTGGCATTGGCATTTAGTACTAGGTGGATTTGCGTTCGGTATGTTCTTTATGGCTACTGACCCTGTTTCTGCTGCATTTACCGATAAAGGTAAGTTCGCTTACGGCGCGCTTATTGGCTTTATGGTAGTTATGATCCGTGTTGTGAACCCTGCTTTCCCAGAAGGTATGATGCTAGCAATCTTATTTGCTAACTTATTCGCTCCATTGTTCGATCACTTTGTAGTGCAAGCTAATATTAAGCGGAGGTTGGCACGTAATGTCTAGTAATAACGAATCAATCGGCAAAACGTTAACGGTTGTTGTAGCACTATGTTTAGTGTGTGCAATCATTGTATCGTTTGCTTCTGTACAGCTTCGTCCTTTACAGCAAGCTAATAAAAACAAAGATATTCAAAGCAATATCTTAGCTGCTGCGGGCATCGATAAAGTTGAAAATGTGTTAGAAACATTTGACGCTAAAATCGAAGCACGTGTTGTAAACATGACTACGGGTGAGTTTGTAGATACAGACCCAACAATCTTCGATTTTGAAAAAAGCAAATATGATGCTGAATTAAGCGTTTCTCTTAAAGAGAAAGGCGTAACAGACATTGCTGGTATTCAACGTGTGACTAAAGAGTCGCCGGTGTATATCTCTAAAAAAGAAGATGGTTCAGTTGATGCAATCATTCTTCCTATCCAAGGCTACGGCTTATGGGGCTTAATGTATGGTTTTATCTCGCTTGAAAGCGATGGTGAAACTGTTAAAGGTATTATCTTTTACAAGCATAATGAAACCCCTGGTCTTGGTGGCGAAATTCAAAACCCACAGTGGACTGCTACATGGGAAGGCAAAGAACTGCCAATTCAAATTGTTAAAGGTACTGCAGGCGGTGATGAGCATAAGATCGATGGTCTTTCAGGTGCTACATTAACGTCTAACGGTGTTGACAATGCAGTTGACTTTTGGACTGGTGAAAATGGCTTTGGCCCTTTCCTTGCAAAAGTACGTAAAGGAGCATTGAAATAATGGCTGATACTAAAGAAATGAAGGCGGTCCTGTTTGGTCCGGTTTTAGCTAACAACCCAATCGCACTACAAGTACTTGGTATTTGTTCTGCGCTAGCGGTAACGTCTAGCTTAAAAAATGCGTTAATCATGTCAATCGCATTGACATTAGTAACTGCATTTTCGAGCTTCTTTATCTCGCTTATTCGTAATCAGATCCCATCATCTGTACGTATCATCGTACAAATGACAATTATTGCATCATTGGTAATCGTTGTTGACCAAGTATTACAAGCATTCTCTTACGCTACGGCAAAAGAGCTTTCTGTATTCGTTGGTCTAATTATTACTAACTGCATCGTAATGGGTCGTGCTGAAGCATACGCGATGAAATCGCCACCACTTATGTCATTCCTTGACGGTATTGGTAATGGCTTAGGCTACTCTGTAGTACTTCTTACTGTTGGCTTTATTCGTGAGCTATTTGGTAAGGGTTCACTATTCGGTGTTGATATTATCCCATTAGTACAAGATGGCGGTTGGTATCAGCCTATGGGTCTATTGATTTTACCACCGAGTGCATTCTTCATCATTGGTTTATTCATTTGGGTACTTCGTACCTTTAAGAAAGACCAAGTAGAAGCTAAAGCGTAAGGGGCAAACAGTGGAACATTATATTAGTTTATTTGTAAAAGCCGTTTTTATTGAGAACTTAGCGTTGTCATTCTTCTTAGGCATGTGTACTTTTTTAGCAGTATCTAAAAAAGTAACTACATCAATTGGCCTAGGTATAGCGGTTATAGTTGTATTAGGTATTTCAGTACCAGTTAACAACTTGGTTTACCATGCGGTACTTGCACCAGGCTCACTAGCTTGGTTAGGTTACCCAGATGCAGACCTTAGCTTTTTACGTTTCTTAACTTTCATCGGTGTTATTGCAGCACTTGTGCAAATTTTGGAAATGGCATTAGATAAGTTTTTCCCTGCACTATACAACGCATTAGGTATCTTCTTACCACTTATCACAGTTAACTGTGCAATATTTGGTGCGGTATCATTCATGGTTGAGCGTAACTATAACTTCGGCGAGTCTGTTGTTTATGGTATTGGCGCTGGTGTTGGTTGGGCGCTTGCAATTACTTTACTTGCAGGTATCCGTGAGAAAATGAAATATTCAGACGTGCCAGACGGCCTACGTGGTTTAGGTATTACCTTCATCACTGTTGGTTTAATGGGACTTGGCTTTATGTCATTCTCTGGTATTTCACTGTAAAGGTAGCGAGGATAAATCATGGATTATCAGATTTTCTTAGGCGTTGGTGTTTTCATCGCTATCGTTGTACTACTAGTTTTAGTGATCATTGGTGCTAAATCTAAGTTAGTTGCGAGCGGTGACATCATCATCAGCATTAATGGCGACCCAGACAAAGCCATTAAAACATCAGCAGGTAGTAAGCTTTTAGGCGCGCTATCTGAGTCAGGTATTTTCGTATCATCTGCATGTGGTGGCGGTGGCTCTTGTGGTCAGTGTCGTGTTCACATTAAAGAAGGTGGCGGCGATATCTTACCAACTGAACTTGATCACATTTCTAAAGGTGAAGCCCGTGAAGGCTGTCGTTTAGCGTGTCAGGTAAATGTTAAAAACGACATGGAAATTGAACTTGAAGAGTCAATTTTCGGTGTTAAGAAGTGGGATTGTGAAGTTATCTCTAATGATAACAAAGCAACGTTCATTAAAGAACTTAAGCTGCAAATTCCAGATGGCGAGTCAGTGCCTTTCCGTGCGGGTGGTTACATCCAAATAGAAGCACCTGCTCACCACGTTAAATACTCTGAATTTGAAATTCCTGAAGAGTATCGTGGCGATTGGAACCACTTTGGCTTCTTCGACCTGGAGTCAAAAGTAGACGAAGAGACTATTCGTGCTTACTCAATGGCTAACTACCCGGAAGAAGAAGGCATAATCATGCTTAACGTGCGTATCGCTACGCCTCCACCAAGAAACCTTAGCTTGCCTTGTGGTAAAATGTCATCGTACATTTGGTCACTAACAAAAGGCGACAAGGTAACTATTTCTGGTCCGTTTGGTGAGTTCTTCGCTAAAGAAACTGACGCAGAAATGATTTTTGTTGGTGGTGGTGCTGGTATGGCTCCAATGCGTTCACATATCTTTGACCAACTTAAACGTTTGAACTCTAAACGTAAGATGAGCTTTTGGTATGGTGCACGTTCTGAGCGTGAAATGTTCTACGTTGAAGATTTTGACGGCCTAGCGGCTGAAAACCCTAACTTCGTATGGCATACTGCACTTTCAGATCCACAGCCTGAAGATAACTGGGAAGGCTATACAGGCTTTATCCATAACGTGTTATTTGAGAACTATCTTAAAGATCACGAAGCGCCAGAAGATTGTGAGTACTACATGTGTGGTCCTCCAATGATGAACGCGGCAGTTATCACAATGCTTAAAGATTTAGGTGTAGAAGACGAAAATATCTTATTAGATGATTTCGGTGGCTAACACCCATACCAAAACACATTAGTTTTGGTTAAAATACCAGCCTCGTTGCACTTAGTGTTACGAGGCTTTTTTTATTCTTTATTTTATAAGTAGGCTTTCATGAATCGAGTGGGTACATTTCAAAGCTTTATAGCTTTATTTTTAATTACATTGACTTTATTACTCACTGGTTGTGGCGAAAAGCCAGTACCAGAAGGTGTTTTTTTAGAGGGTAGAACAATGGGCACTACTTATCATATTAAGTTTTATGATGAGCAAGCGCAGTTATCATCTAAAGTATTACAAACACAAATAGACGACGTGCTAAAAAATGTAAACCAGTCAATGTCTACTTATATTGACGACTCTGAAATAAACACATTTAACAGGCTTCCTGCAAATCAAGTTATGCCTATCAGTGAAGACTTTAGAGCTGTAATAAGTGAATCAATTCGCTTAGGTAAATCAACCAACACGCTTGATGTAACAATGGGCCCACTTATTGATTTATGGGGTTTTGGCCCTGATAAAAAACCGACTAATCGCCCAAGCGACACTGAACTTACAAAAATGGTCGAAAAAATAGGTGTTGATAAACTTATTTTAAATGAGCAAGGCTTAAGTAAAACTGTTGATGGATTAGAACTGTCATTTTCGGCTACTGCTAAAGGCTATGGTATTGATAAAGTAGCGCAGCTATTAGAAAGCCACAGTATTACTAATTATATGGTTGAGATTGGCGGTGAGCTTCGTATTAGTGGCGAAAAACCTAATAACCAAGATTGGAAAATTGCTATTGAGCAACCAGATGCAAAGCCTGGCGAGCGTAAAGTGCACCGTGTTCTATCGCCTGGCACAAACGGTATTGCTACATCGGGTGATTATCGTATTTTTTATGAGATGGATGGTGAGATTTATACCCATCTAATTGATCCGGTAACAGGTATGCCAATTAAACACGATTTAGTATCGGTTACTGTATTACACCCAAGTGCAATGACTGCTGATGGTCTAGCGACAGCGCTTACTGTAATGGGAATGGATAAAGCACAAGCATATGCTGAGCAACATGATTTACCCGTTTATCTAATAGCTAAATCACAAGAAGGGCTAATAACGTATTCAAGCCCTGCATTTAAGCCATACTTGTAATATAATTAATCTTAATTTAGGTTGGTTTAAGTTTAGAGTAATATTCTAACCTAATTTTTAGAATAGACTTTACTCGCATCTAAATTGTATTTTAGTGTATAATTTAGCAGTCGCTCAAGAATGCTTGAGCATAATTTATTGCTGATCAATAGGGGCTAAGCAATGTCACTTTTTCTTCTTACTTTTGGCTTACTAATTTTAATAGTTTCGGCGATGGCCGTTGGTATGATCGTGCAAAAAAAATCGATGGCAAGTAGCTGTGGTGGTCTAGGCTCTGTAGGTATTGATAAAGCCTGTGATTGTGATGACCCATGCGATAAACGTAAAAACCGCATGGCTAAAGAGCAAGCCTGGAAAGAAAATCAAATTATTTAAATTTGTAAAATAACCATATCAATTTTATTAAAAGCGCTTTTAAAGCGCTTTTTTTGTGCCTGCTATTTGTGTATGCATTTAGCTTCTAAATAAACACAACCTTAATGTATTAGACCAAAGTCTATAAGTTAGTTTTTTTCATCCATTAGGTTTATTTTTCTCGTTTGTCAAATTGGAGCTAACACTCTAAAGTTTAACCATAGACACAGAGCAAGGCTCTAGTCATAAGCTTGAGGCATAAGTTAGCCTCGCTTAAAAGAATCTTTATATTGTGTGTGAAGATGTTGTCAGTGTGAAAGGCAACTCAAGTTCGGTGGTGACTTAGCTTGGGTTGTTTTTATTCCCTACAATTGCCACACAGTGTAAACCAAGAATCTTTATATTGTGTGTGAAGATGTTGTCAGTGTGAAAGGCAACTCAAGTTCGGTGGTGACTTAGCTTGAGTTGTTTTTATTCCCTACAATTGCCGCGCAGTGTAAACCAAGAATCTTTATATTGTGTGTGAAGATGTTGTCAGTGTGAAAGGCAACTCAAGTTCGGTGGTGACTTAGCTTGAGTTGTTTTTATTCCCTACAATTGCCACGCAGTGTAAACCAAGAATCTTTATATTGTGTGTGAAGATGTTGTCAGTGTGAAAGGCAACTCAAGTTCGGTGGTGACTTAGCTTGAGTTGTTTTTATTCCCTACAATTGCCGCTCAGTGTAAACCAAGAATCTTTATATTGTGTGTGAAGATGTTGTCAGTGTGAAAGGCGGCTCAATTTCGGTGGTGACTGAATTTGGGCTGTTTTTATTTGTACTCCTTTATTTTTAACCTCATTAATATCCTTACCTCTACTCCTCAAGCCTCTTAAATATCAAATATCTATAAGCTAAACCTTTATTTTTATTGTGTTATTTTTTATTAACAAAATAGCTTCTAAAGCTTAACTCAAAAAATATGTTTTTTAGTTGAACAGAATATTCTCTTTGTTATACTCACATTCGAACTTTCAGTAAGTTTTGAAAGTTTGGTTGATACGGATCAATTTTCGCTAGGTAAATATGTGCTAGCTGGATTTGATTGTATTTAGCACCTGGTTTTAGGGTTTACAACAGCAATGTTTTTTAAATTTTTCCATTGCAAACTGTATTACTCTAATTTTGTTATAGTCATTTTAGTAGGTTAATGTCTTTGAACACACTTTCTTTGCAACATACAAATACGGAACTTGCCTCTGGCGAGCCGCAGACGTGTGAACGCTTGAATAAAGCAGGCAAGGGCGTGTGTGTAGCTATAACTTTATTAGTGTTTAATACTGTAATGTTGCTAAGCGGTGCACTAGAGGATGCCTTCAAGCTTGAAGCGCTATTAAGTGATGGGTTTATTGTAGAGCCACTGTTACTTAATCTTGCGCAATTTTTAGCTCATCCGATCATATCAAGTCAGTTACTTATTGGCCTTTGTTGGTTATTGTTCCATATTTGTCCAGCGCGTCGTGCTGGCATAATCCTCCGTAAAGCAGCCTTTGCTTTTAGCGAGGCTAAAGTTCTTCAGCCTGTGATCTCTTCACATGGTTGTCGTGCTCCACCTAGCTTTACAGGTTGCCTGTAACGCTGCATCTTGTTGCTGGTTTTAATTATTTGTTCTTGCTGTAAATAATTAAGGTTAGCTAAAACAAAGTAGCTTCGTGTTTCTTTAAACACATTTCAGCCAACCACCACTCACCCAAGTTAACTTTTATTACGTTATATAAATGCGTTTAGAAAGCTGGGTTTGTTGCTAGGTCATTAATGGCATGAGCTTTAGGTTTTTTTGAATAGCCCCCTTATTTTTATAATTTAATTCTAGTTAACTTGGGTTTTTATTGAAAAATCGTTGCTTTGGTTTTTATTTTAAGCAGCAAATTGAAACTCTAGGTTTGTAGGATACTCCCTTGTTAATTCGTAACCTTTGTAATATTGCTTTAGCTAGTACAGTGCTGGCGTTGTCAGGCTGTAAAGGCGGGATACTCGATCCAAAAGGGCAAATAGGCATTGATGAGAAAAATTTAATCATCATCGCAACCGTGCTTATGTTGCTTGTAGTCGTTCCCGTTATTGTGATGACTTTGTATTTCGCTTGGAAATATAGAGACACTCAAAACCAAGAAATTTATGCTCCAAAATGGGCTCATTCAAATAAAATTGAAGCCGTTGTTTGGGCTGTTCCTATTGTTATTGTGATTATCTTAGGTGTTATTACCTGGCAGTCTACCCAAGAGCTAGACCCTTACAAGCCCATTGAAGGTAAAGGTGAACATCTTACTGTTGAAGTGGTTTCACTAAACTGGAAGTGGCTATTTATATATCCTGAGCAAGGTATTGCTACGGTTAATGAATTAGTGTTCCCAGCAAATGTACCTGTTGAATATAAAATCACCTCAGAGAGCACAATGAATTCATTTTTTATTCCGCAATTGGGTAGTCAAATATACTCAATGGCTGGGATGGAAACCAAGCTTCACTTAATTGCAAATGAGCCAGGTACGTTTAAAGGCTTTTCAGCAAATTACAGCGGCGCAGGTTTCACTGGCATGAAATTTAATGCCATTGCTACACCTACTCAAGCAGACTTTGATAAGTGGGTGAGTGATGTGAAAGCGAATTCAAGCGCTAATAACCTGACTCATGCAAATTATGTTGAGCTTGCAAAAGCAAGTGAAAATAACCCAGTAGCATATTACGGAAAAGTTGATGACGGCTTATTTCATACCATTGTTATGAAGTATATGCAGGCGCATGGCGATATGAACAAAAAACACCATGCATTGGGCGAACATGGGCAAATGAGTAAAAAGCATCATGAAATGAGTGAGCACTCAATGCCTTCATCTCACAGCCAAGGCGAGGAATAATAATGTCGTTATTAGGTAATCTTTCACTCGACGCAATTCCGTTTCATGAGCCAATTCTTGTGTTCACGATGTCGGTTATTGCGATAGCTGGGCTTATTATTGCCGGGCTTATTACAAAGTATAAAAAATGGGGCGTGCTTTGGCGCGACTGGATCACGTCTGTTGATCACAAACGCTTAGGCGTAATGTATATTCTTTTAGCACTAATAATGCTGTTTCGTGGTTTTTCTGATGCAATAATGATGCGTGCGCAGTTGGCACTTGCTACCAGTGGTGCGCCAGGTTATTTACCACCAGAACACTACGACCAAATATTTACTGCCCACGGCGTAATCATGATCATATTTATGGCAATGCCATTTATGATTGGTCTAATGAACATTGTATTACCACTTCAAATTGGTGCTCGCGATGTTGCTTTTCCATTTTTAAATAATTTAAGTTTTTGGTTTACAGCCAGTGGTGCAATTTTAATTAACTTATCACTTGTATTTGGTGAATTTGCAAAAACAGGTTGGGTGGCATATCCGCCGCTTTCGGAGCTGACCTTTAGCCCTGGGGTGGGGGTCGATTATTATATTTGGGCCTTGCAAATATCCGGGCTCGGTACACTTCTAACAGCCGTAAACTTTTTAGCAACCGTGTTTAAAATGCGTGCACCAGGTATGACCCTAATGAAAATGCCAATTTTTACATGGGCATGTACATGGGCAAACATCTTAATTGCAGCATCATTCCCAATTTTAACTGCTGTACTTGCAATGCTAACGCTTGACCGTTATCTAGACTTCCACTTCTTTACCAATGAATTGGGCGGTAACGCCATGATGTACATCAACCTGTTTTGGGCATGGGGTCACCCTGAGGTATACATATTAGTATTACCAGCGTTTGGTATTTTTTCTGAAATTATTTCGACCTTTGCCGGTAAACGTTTGTTTGGTTACAAATCGATGGTTTATGCCAGCGGTGCAATCTCAATTTTAGGCTTTATTGTTTGGTTACATCACTTCTTTACTATGGGCTCAAGTGCTAACGTTAACGCGTTCTTTGGGGTAATGACTATGGTTATTGCCGTACCAACTGGGGTTAAGTTGTTTAACTGGTTATTTACTATTTACCGAGGTCGATTACGTATAAGTGTACCGGTACTTTGGACTCTTGGCTTTATGGTTACCTTTACCGTAGGCGGTATGACCGGTGTATTACTTGCCATTCCTGGCGCCGATTATGTACTGCATAACAGCTTATTCTTAATTGCACATTTCCATAACACAATTATTGGCGGTGCTGTGTTTGGTTACCTGGCCGGTTTTGTATTTTGGTTCCCTAAAGCAATGGGCTTTAAACTTAATGAAAAATGGGGCAAAGCATCATTTTGGTGTTGGATTATTGGTTTCTTCGTAGCATTTATGCCGCTGTACGTACTTGGTTTCTTAGGTATGACACGTCGTTTAAACCACACTAACAACCCAGATTGGAACATGTGGTTATACATTGCCGCAGGCGGTGCTGTGATTATTATGTTTGGTATTATCAGCCAAGTAATTCAATTATATGTGAGCTTTAGAGACCGTGAAGCGCTTGACGATACAACAGGCGATCCGTGGAACGGCCACACACTTGAGTGGGCTACAAGTTCACCTCCGCAAATTTATAACTTTGCAACAATTCCACATATTGATGATATTGATGCATGGACCGATATGAAAGAAAAAGGTCAAGCATATCAAGATAAAGCAAACTACAGCCCTATTCATATGCCTAAAAACACATCAGCTGGCGTGTTAATGGCAGCAAGTTTAACAGTATTTTGTTTTGCAATGATTTGGCATATTTGGTGGTTAGCTGTTGTTGGACTAGTAGGCGGAATTGCCATATTTATCAAACGTTGTTACACCAGCGATGTAGATTACTATATACAACCTGATGAAATTGCACGCATTGAAGCTGAGTATAATTCAAGTGGAAATAAGGAGCTAAACGCGTGAGTACACTTTCTGCAAATCTAGAATCTGCAAATTTAGACTCTGTATCGCACGATGATCATGCCCACGCGCATGATCACCACGATACTTCGGGTGATACCGTATTTGGTTTTTGGTTATACCTAATGACCGATTGCCTACTGTTTGCCTCGTTTTTTGCCACTTACGCTGTGTTATTTATGAACACAGCCGGTGGCGTATCGGGTAAAGATATTTTTGAACTCGACTTTGTAGCAGTAGAAACTGCAGCACTACTGATTAGTAGTATTACTTTTGGTTTTGCCATGATTGCCGCTCAAGGGCAAAAAAAGGCACTAACACTGACTTGGTTATTTGTTACGTTTTGTTTAGGTGCTGTGTTTATTGGTATGGAAGTATACGAATTTCATCACCTAATTGTGCATGGCAATGGTCCACAACAAAGTGCCTTTTTAACATCGTTTTTCTCATTAGTTGGCTTACATGGTTTACATGTAACAGCGGGTCTAATTTGGATGACCATAATGATGATTGAAGTTGCTAAACGCGGCTTAGGTAAAGCAACCGTAACGCGTTTAAGCTGCTTAAGCCTATTTTGGCACTTCTTAGACATTGTCTGGATTTGTGTATTTACCGTTGTTTATTTAATGGGAGCAATGTAATGAGCCACAGCGAAACGCATGCGTTAAAGCAAACGCAAAGTGATCATCATGATGAATCTCATGGCAGTGTTAAAACTTACTTAATTGGCTTTGTGCTATCGGTAATTTTAACTGCTATACCGTTTTACATGGTAATGGAAGGTGACTTCTCAAAAGCAACAACGCTTTGGAGCATTGTTACTTTAGCAATCGTACAAATTTGGGTGCATTTAAAATACTTTTTACACCTTAATTTTACCACCGAAGATGGCCGTGCAAGTACTTTTTCATTCCTATTCAGTGCTCTGATCATCGTAATGGTTGTTGGGTTATCTGTTTGGATCATTTACGAATCTAACGCAATGATGATGTACTAGGAGTTTAAAATGTTTCGTCGTTATTTATCAGTGACTAAGCCAGGCATTATTATGGGTAATCTTATTAGCGTTGCAGGTGGGTTTTTACTTGCCTCGCGCGGTGATATAGACCCATGGTTAATGATTGCCACATTAATTGGTTTGTCGCTAGTGGTTGCATCAGGTTGCGCTATCAATAATGTTATAGATAGAGACATAGATGTGGCCATGGCGCGTACTCGTACGCGGGTTACAGTAACGGGCGAAATGTCGGCCTTTGCTGCACTTAGTCACGGTATTTTATTGGGTGTTGTGGGCTTTGGTTTACTTATCGCCTACACCACTCAAGCCGCGGTATTTTTTGCAGCCTTTGGCTACGTAATTTATGTAGGGGTTTATAGCCTCTACATGAAACGCAACTCAGTATATGGCACTTTTGTAGGTAGTCTCTCTGGCGCTGTACCGCCAGTAGTTGGTTACTGCGCCGTAACAGGGCAGTTCGATATGGGCGCATTAATACTGCTAGTCATGTTTAGCTTGTGGCAAATGCCGCATTCATATGCCATTGCTATTTTTCGCTTTAAAGATTACCAAGCTGCAGGTATTCCTGTATTACCTGTAGCGCAAGGAATTGATAAAGCAAAGCGCCATATCGTACTTTACATTGCTGTATATGCATTGGTGGTGATGTTGCTACCAATTACTGGCTACACAGGTGCTGCCTTTATGGCTGTGGCTTGTATTACCAGCTTTTGGTGGTTGCTAATGGCGCTGCGCGGTTATCGTCGTAATATTGATATGAGTAGCTGGGCACGTAAAGTGTTCGCATTTTCAATTATTAATATTACAGCGTTAAGCATTGCTATGGCTGTTGACTATCATAGCGTTGCTCCACAGCTATTAACGCTTACCTAATTTAAAAATTTTTAACTATTCCAAAGTTAATCCAAAGGCTCGAAAGGGCCTTTTTTTATGCCTAAAATAGTTTTGCAATAGAGCGCTTATTGGCAAGTTCTAGGCTTTGTTTTATTCGTGCTCTTACCTCTGGTGATTTATTTTGGCTTAGCTTAAAGTTTCCACTCCAATGAGTGGGAGTGAATTCTATAAAGCTTAATTGTTGATACATTGCTTGGCGATTGCTTTTGGGCACGTCAGTAATCTTCCACATTGGCGTAAAGCCTTGCTCAAAATGGCTCGTTAGTTGCCGCATTATTTTGTCTTTCTCATTATCGCTTTCAATAATATTCACATTTGCAGTTACTTGTACTGATGAATAAAGCCAGCTCGGCAGTGTTTTATTATTACTATACGAGGGAGATAGATAACAGTTATCGCCACTAAATAGTAATTTTACTGAGCGTTTATCACATTGCGCTAGCGGGTTATGTTTTGCTACGTGTGCAATAAATACATTACGTGAGGGCTCATATAATACAGGCACTTGGCATATATTATTTAAGTCACTTTGCGAGCAAGGCATTAAAATACTCGCTAGAGGGAATTGCTCAACTAATGCTTGCAAACGTTCAATATTATGCTCTTGAAAATGCATCGGTGGGTACATTAAAGCCTCCCCTCTAGTTGTAATTTTATATCCGGCCACTGATCATCGACTATGCTAAATTTTGCTGTGCTTCTAAAATTGCCATCACTTAGTAATCTATCTTTATGGGCCACACCTTCAAAACGAGCGCCTAAACGCGTTATTGCATTACGTGATCTTTTATTATTTTCGTGAGTGTTAAATGAAATACGCACTAAACGTAGCTTTTCAAATGCGTAATTAAGTAATAAGTATTTAGCATGTGAATTTATGTAAGTACGCTGCCAGTCATTACTAATAAATGTATGACCAATTTCAGCGCTTAAATTATGTGTATCTAGCTTAAATAACCGTGTTGTGCCCACTATTTGCTTTGTGTTTTTATCAATAATGGCAAAAACAACTTGTTCGTTTTTATTAAATTGCGCCTGAGTTAAAAACCATTCGTTTAGTATTGCAGGGCTTTTAGTGTAATTGCTTAATATCCACTGCCATATATTAGGGTGCTGGCCCGCTTTATATAATCCATTTAGGTGCTTATGGTTTAATGGTTCTAAAATGACCTTGTTTGTGTAATGTGTTTGCAGAGTAAACATTATTGGCTCCATTTTTGCTATTTGTGAGCAACAAATGTACGCTTATTTGGGTTGGTAAAAACAACCAGAATACAACTTTTATCTATACCAGATTGAGGGAAATATATGCAGCCGCTTAATATTGAGTTTAATGAGCAGCGAAAAGCAAAGTATTTGCAGCTAGCGCAAGCACTTCGTAGCGCAATTATTAAAGGCGATATAGCGGTAGGCACTAAGCTCAGCTCAGCCAGAGAAATGGCGCAAACCTACCAGTTAAACCGTCATACAATAATGAATGCTTTACAGCTATTAGTAGCTGAAGGCTGGGTTGAGTCTCATGAGCGCTCAGGATATAAGGTAACGCAAACCCTACCAATTCAAAGTAGTGCTAATACTAAGCAAGTACCTGTTGTAACGCCTAAACCCTATAAATTTGCCAAGGAGTTAGCAGTGCCTGCGCCTGCTATGAACCTAAATGATTTCAAATATAACTTTGCAGGAGGGCTTCCTGATCTTAATTGCTTCCCATATAAACAATTCAAACGCTCTTTGAGTTATGTATTTAATAATGTAGATACCAGTAAGTTTCACTATGGTGATATAAGCGGAGTCAGTGAGTTAAAGCAGCAAATAAGCAGCTATTTACACAAAGCACGCAACCTTAAAGTAACTGATTTACTAATATGTAATGGCTCTCAGGAAGCATTATTTTTAATTTCAAAGGTTTTTATAAATAAAGGTGATTTTGTCGCTGTTGAGACGTTAGGTTATCCGCCTGCTCGTAAAGCTTTTGTGGCATGCGGTGCACAATTAGTAGATATAAAACAAGATGAGTATGGTCTTTGTGTTGACGATTTAAAGGCGCAACTTAGTCGCTACTCAATTAAAATGCTATACTTAACTCCACTGCATCAATACCCGACAACCGTAACTTTATCGCCTACACGGCGTATGCAAATTTATCAGCTGTGTTATAAGTATGGCGTGATGATCATTGAAGATGATTACGATCACGAGTTTCACTATAAGTGCCAGCCACTTCAGCCTATGGCAGCAGATGACCCAGCCGGTATTGTAATTTACCTTTCTACTTTCTCTAAAATTATGTTTTCGGCAGCCCGCATAGGCTACATATGTGCACCGGAAGAGGTTATTGCACAGCTAAGTGCCTGGAAACAGTTAATGAATCATAAAAACGATGTGGTTATGCAATTAGCTGTAGCGCACTTTATGAAGGAAGGGAGTTTTGAGGCGCACTTAAAACGAATGACCAAGCTCTACAAGCAAAGATTTGAGGCAATGGACAACGAGTTAAACCTTATGCAATCAAAGGGCTTACCAATAGAATATGTAAAGCCTGATGGTGGTATGGCTATGTGGGTTAATTTAAATATAAATACAGCAGGCCTAAAACCAATATTGCAAAATAAAAGTATTTATCTACAAGTAGAGCATGAATTTTATTTTTCAGGTTCAGTACGAAGTTTAAAACCTAAACGTTTTAGTTATTCACGGTTAGGTTTTGCAGGGCAATCTATAGAGACAATGCAAGCAGGGCTCTCATTAATTGCTAAACATGTTTATTAGGTTAATTTTTAAAGCTCTCAGCATCATAAAATAATGGCTTTAATGTACCGCAGTTTATAAATTTATAAGTAAGCTCATTTTGTGTAGGAATAAGCTTAAACGATCTAAATTTTTGCATGCACGCATTAACTAAATCAACAAAAATTAAGTGATTATAACTAGGGGCTTGCTCAATTTTATGAATATAAATACGTTCAGTGCTGCCTAAATCAATCATGTCGTATTCTTGCCATTGAGTTGGCTCTGTTAAGTCTTTTAATTGTCGTGCATAAAGCTGTTTACTCATTTCTATTGCAATATTTGAATAAATTAAAGATCCATCTTTTCTGTAATCGCCTTCAAAAACATCTGCGGTAATTGTTATTTCTTCACCGCGCATTAAACGTTGAATATTAAAAGGTTGAGGCTTTAAGGTTATAAGCTCAGCGTTGCGTACAAACTCTAAAAAAGCAACGTTTGGATTTTTGATTCTATAAACCACTTGCACATCATGTGGCAGTTTATAGCTTGGTAAATTTAGTGCATAAATTCCCGAACCTTTGTTAACTAAAGCCATAGCGTGCTCAGCATTGTATTTAGGGTTGAGGGGGGGCAATTCTGCTTGCTCTTCCTCAGCAAAAGCGTATCCGCTTATAGTAATGATCAACAAAGTAAGTAATAAACGCATAATAACCTCAATTAATTTATAAGCTTATATTGTAGTATATAGCTTTAATAACTCTAAATTTAATAGGTTTATTTAAATACATATAGCAAAAAGGCTCGTAAGAGCCTTATTGTGTTTACATGTAGTAGGTTATTACTTAATCGCTTTTTTAACTTCACGCCAGTCAACAATTTTAAAGTTTTGGGGTTGTAGCGGCATACGGTTATAGCCGTCTTGTACTATAAGTATACCTTCAGGGTAGCCTGGTAAAGGTTTTGCTGTAACGGTTAAGCCGTCTGTTTCACCTGCGCCATCAATGCCTTTATCTAGATTAGCAATCACATTAAACTTACCTGCAAAGCTTAGACTAGGTTGTGTATCATCTGAGATTTTGTAAAGCACGTAGCTATTATCGCCTTGGCTTGATACCACTAAATAACGATCATCATCAGCATGATAAATTTCCATGCCTTCAACATCAGCAACAAGTTGCTCATTTACACCTTGTAGCATGAGCGCTTTGTTACCAGCACTGGGTTCAGCACCGATATACCAAATGCCTTGATCTTCTTCGCCGGCAAATAATTGTCCTAGTTTATCATCAGCGCTACAGCCTTCAGGCTGGCTTGGTAGGGTAAACTCTCTAACCAGTTCACCGCTTAGGTTATCTTGCTCACCGGTGAGTTTATATTGCTGGAATAAACCTGATTTATCATTAACAAACACGTATTGACCTGATTCGGACGAATACATACACATACCGTAAATCTCAGTCAGGTTAGTCGCTACTTCTGTTATATGGTTTACTTTGTTCTCGCTATCGACAGTAAACACGCTAATACTGTTAAGCGTGCGGTTGCTGGCTGTGATCCAAGTATGGGTTTCGTTGTTTATACTTTGATGCTGGCGTACATCAACATTATTTAAACGCCCAACATTAAGTGATTGTATTTTGTTGCCATCAAGATCATAAACCATCAAGCCGCGGCGTTTATCTGTGCCTAAAATTAAGCTGCTTTTAGCGTCTTTTTCGTTTATCCAAATTGCAGGGTCATCTGCTGCATCACCAAATGCTGCAACCGGTGTTGTTTGTGCATTGGCGTGAATATGCGTCATGGCAACTTTATTTTTTGAAGGCGCAGGCTGCGCAGTGTAGTTAACGTTTGCTTGAATATAGGCACCTGTTTCATCATCAATTAAAACCAGCTGCGCTTCATTGTCATTGATCAAACTCGCTGCAACAGATTCAATTGTATGATCGCCAAAAAGTGACCACTGACTTAGTTTTTCAGTATTTTCATGGTAAGCATAGATCATATTGCCATCAGTGGCGGTAAGCCATAAAGTACCATCTTGTGATACTGATAATGCGCCAATTTCACTGTTTAATTCACCGTATGGTTGTACTAAAGCCACAGGTTGTTTATTAGCACCTGATTCGGCATCAGCATTAATGGACCAAACACCTAGCTCAGCTTCACCCACATACAAAGTTTTAGTTTCATCATTAACAGCACAGCCTGAAGCCTCAGTGACTGCAGAGAACTCACGCACTGCAATATTTTTAGCTTGCTTAGTGGCTAAATCATAAATGATGGTTTCGCTGATCAAACCTCTAACATCTGGCACAAACGCTGAGATAGTCTCGTTATCAGTGCTTTTATATAAACACACGGCATCAGGCTGAGCTTGAGGCGGGGTTATACGCGATAGTTCATTTAGCTGCCAAGTTTGACCATTTTTTTCAAGTTCAAAGATGACGACGTTGTCTTGGCTTTTATCAATGCTTGAGAGTAAAAATTGCTGCGCTGATAATTGTTTTAGTGAAATTGACTCAAAGTGACCGGGTAACAGCACACTGCTTTGCTCGTTATCGGCAATTAATAAACCTTGGCTTTCGCTCGCCATTAACCATTGATTATTGCCAAGTGCAGCAGCTTGTGAGCCTTGCATGTTTTGTTGTGGGCCGAATAATTTAGTCTTAATATCTGTTTTTTTAATATATGGCTTTGCAATGGCTGTATTATTTTGCGTATCGTCATTACTTGTACAACCGCTTATTGCAGTTATTAGGAGTGCACTGCCAAGCACCGCTGAAATTGTATTTAGTTTAAAGTTCATTATTTTATCCTTTACTTATCTATGTGCTTTTCAGTGCTAAAACGTACTTCACCAAGGTGATTAATCGCACTTACACTGAGTGTTTCGCCACTGATAGATACACTTAAAAAACCAGGTGTTGCTTCTGCGTAGCGGGTAAATTCACGTTGTTTTACAAACCGTGCTTCACTGCCTCCACCAGAGACAAAGTGAGCCACTTTGCTATTTTTTGGTTGGTTGTATTGCAAGTCGTGCTCGTGTCCAGCGATATAAGCGTGCACGTTATGACGCTCCAAAATAGGTTCTAAAATGTCGCGAAGCCCTTGGTTACGGCCAAAGCGTTTACCACTTGAATAAAGCGGGTGATGGCCTACCACAATTTTCCATTTTGCTTTACTGTCTGCAAGTTGGGTTTCAAGCCAAGTAAGCTGGGCTTTATAGCCTTGCCCCTGGGTTGAACGGTATTTATCACGGTCTTTATATTCAGGCTGGATCGGATTGGTATCTAAAAAAACCATTAACACTTGCTCGTTGTTTTCAAGCGCAAATGTTTTACTGTAGTACCTTGCAGGTAACTGCCAACGCTGGCTTTTTTCTGTGTAGTCAATTTGTGCTTGGGCATTACCCAAGTAATCGTGATTACCTAACACAACATACCAGTCTTCAAAAGTATGCGGGCCATGATATATGTTCTCAAAGGCTGATTGCCAAAGCGGATCGTTCACGCTTGCCACACCATTTGGGTAAAAGTTATCGCCAGTTGAGACGATAAAGTCCGCATCAGTTTGGTACATGGCTATTTCTAATTGGTGAGCCACTTCTTTTTGATAAAAGTGGCCATTGTGTCCCCAATCACCAATTACCATAAAGTTAAGGCTATCAGGTAGCGTATTTAACTTAGCTATTTTTTGCTGTTGATAAAGCCCATCTTTATAAATAACAGACTCGTCAGCACTGAGTGCTGATGAGCTTAGTAGGGCGGCCATTATGAAAGACAATTTAAACATGTTCTAACTCCAAAAGGCACGTAATAGCAAGCGATTACGTGCCTAATATGATTATGCCTGCTATTAAAATGCGTAACGCAACATGACTTGAATAACAGGACCGGCTTCTTCAGATTCCAGTTCGTACTCATCAAAGTCACGATTTCTTTGGTCATCAAGTGAATCAAACTTGTTAAATACCTCATCTTTACTGGCATCAAGTAAGTTTGAACCAACTAGGCGAAGGGTTACGTCATCCCAGCGCTTTTCAACGAAAAGCTCTAAATCAGCACCGTAAGAGGTTGTAACTTCTTCACCTACAAAGCGTCCGTATGCATCACCTTGGTTACGGTAAGTTGCACCAAATGATGCACGCAGTATTGGTAAATCTTGGATAAAGCCAATGTTATAAACATAATCAGATTGGTCGTTAAATTTACGTTTGCCAAAACTGTCTTCAACTTCACTGTCGAGCCAAGAGTAATTCAAGAAGATACCTGTATTAGGCATGTTCAAGGCGCTAAGCGGGGTTGATAAATCAAATTCAATACCTTGAACTGTGCCATCGCCGGTATTTTGAGGCTGCAGTACAAATGTGCCTTCACCTTCTGAGCCTTCAACGCCTGTGCTGGCAATTTCGATTAGGTCGCTAACATCACGGTAAAATACGTTCACACCGACAACACCACTTTTACCTAAACGATATTCATAACCTAAATCGATACCCCAAGAAGATTCTGGCTTAAGGTTTGGGTTACCTAAAAAGTCATTATCAGCAAGCTCTTCTTCAAGTAGGGCGGGTGTAATGTAGTCAAAGTCAGGGCGACGTAAGCTACGTGCAATAGAGGCGCTTACTCGTCCATTATCACTGAGGCTGTAACGAAAGTGAGCTGAAGGTAAGAAAAAGTCATAGTCATTTTTTGCAGTAACGCCTTCATTGGTATCGGTAATACTAGAATCTGTTGACTCCCAACGTATGCCCATCTCCCATGAAAACACATCAGCTTCATGTTTAATGAGTGCAAATAAATCAAGGCGGTCTTCTTCAAGCGTATTAACGCCACCGTCAACAGCTTCAAATTCGTTATTGAATACAGCGAGTGACATAGGTGTCTGGTTAAATTGATCCCAGCCAGTAAGTGTTTGCTCACTCTCATCTTCAGCTTCTAAAATTGCTGTGTCGCGCTCTTTTCCTTGAACAAAAGCACCAAACTGAACTTCTTTTGAGTCACCTAGCAGTAAGCTATGTTGCCATTGTAATGACCATTCTTTATCGTCAATATCAACAGTTTCTTCTGCTTCCTCAAAAACCATTGGGAGCTCAGATGTATCGAGCTCAACTTCTTGCTCGTAAACTGATTCTTTAAAGCTTGCATAGCCTACTTTAAATTTGCTGGTACCGCCGAGTAGTGATAATTCATAGCCAGAATTTATGTTGTAGTTGGTTTGATCAATGATCGAAACGTTTGCGTTATCCGAGAGTAAATTACCGCCTTCAACAATAGAGCCTGAGGTTGCAGTAGGGTCGTCGTATTCAAAAGAACGTTCGTCTTCGGTACGGTCTGTATCAACCCACATGGCGCCAATATCAAACTTACCACCGTTATCAAATACCTTTTCAAAGCTGGCATTTAATGATGTGTCATCGCCATCACGGGTATCAGATTGATCTTCACGGTTATCAAAATCATCAGTTGCGTAATTAGGATTATTTTCAGGGCTATCACCATAACGTATGCTTGATTTTTGTTTTGGGTTATAACGACCTTGAAAATTAGCGCCTAATAGTAAACGTCCACCTGCAAACTCAGTACCGTAAACGCCCGCAAAGCTTTCTTTTAGTTCACCATCATCATAGCGTAAGCCTCCTGCACGAATGTAACCGCCGTCTAAGCTGTAGCCATCGCGAAGTACAATGTTAAGGGTTCCCGCAATTGCATCGGCGGAGCGGTTGGCACTTGATGAACGAATTATTTCTACACGCTCGATTAATTCTGCTGGAATACGGTCAACAAAAAATGAGCGATCAGCGCCAGCGCCTGGAACTTCTTCGCCATTGATCAGTACTTTTGTGTAAGCAGGGCTCAAACCGCGCATACGTGCGCCGTCAGATTCAAGTACGTCTGATAAAAATGTAACACTAGGGACACGCTTCAGTGCATCACCTGCGGTGAGTGGTTCAAAGCGTTGAAAGTATTCTTGAGAGTATTCAAGCGTTGGGGCTAGTTCTTGTGAGCGATTGCGATAACCAATCTCACCATATACAACAAGCTCTTCAGAGACTTTTACTTCAGGCTCTCTTGGTGATGTTTGTTCTTGTGCATTCACGCTAACGCTAAATTGGCTCAGTGCTAATGCCGCTACAACAGCATTTAATTTAAATTGTTTCATTGATTTGCTCCGATTGTCCTTGGTTTGGTGAGCAAACTAAAAAAAGTTAATGACGCTAATGTGACAGTTTTAAAGTTAATCCGCGATAAATTCTTAATTTATTGGCTTAAGACTCTTCATTTGAGCTTTTAAAACAGCGCTACAAGTCACTGATAATGGCTGTTGCGAGATAATTTTTTTATAAACTTTAATCTGAATGTCATATCAATGAGCCAAAATGACCCTGACGTATAAAATGATCCCGCGCTAGCATATGGGTCAAACCAAGTTTAAGAAGATTCAATATCATGCGATATAACCTATTTACCAGCCATGTAAAATTAACCAATACGATTATTTTGTTCTTGGTCATTGCCGTTACAATATGCGCTTACTTTGGCGAACTTAAGCAATGGCAAGAAATTGCGTGGCTCGATATTGTTGGTGAAGGCGGTATTGTACTGATGACCCTAAGCTGGATAACCGCTTTACTTATCTCACGCCCGCCAGGCAAAGTAACCACCTTACTAGTGCTAGGTTTAGGTTTGTTTATGTTCTCAGCCACGCTCGATTTACTCGATGAATGGTTAAAACAACCTTCACAATTATGGCTCTCCTGGTTTGAATCACTGCCAGCGCCGTTTGGTATGTCGCTTACAAGCGCTGGGCTTTATTATTGGCATCAAGAACAGTTTGTTTTAAATCGTCAATTGCGTCGTCGTGAAGCACATTTAAGAGAGCATGAAAAAGTCTGCCCTATAACAGGGTTATACCGGATTAATTACTTCCACTCGCTAATACAGCAACGCCAAAGTGAACAACAAGCAGCCATCTTAGGCATTATTGACATTCGAGACTTTGCAAAGTTTAACGAGCAGTTTGGCTTTAGTGAAGGCGATAGGTTACTAAGAGAAATTAGTGACTTATTAGTAATGAACTGCCGTTTGAATGATGTGTTATGCCGCTATGCAGGTGACTGCTTTATTGTGCTTATGCCGAGTACCAGCCGAAGCCAAGCAAAAGAATTATTAGCGCAAATGAAAGCGGCGCTTAATCATTGTGCGTTTAAAGTCGCAAAAAGCAAAGGTGCACAATTTCAGCATATTCTAACCGCCACAATGGCTATGGATTTAGAGCAAGATCCAGTGCAGCAAACCAGCCAATTACATCAACAACTACAACAACAAAAGGCGCTTGTAGGTGCAGCAGTATATTAGCTTAGATGATAAATATCTAAGCGCCGAGGGGATTATCACTGCGCTGGTGGAGCTTGCTCAAGGGCGAGGGATCCCCTTGCATAAGTTACTGCGTGGTACGGGTATTTTTGAGCAAGACTTATATGATTTATCACAGTGCTTTAGTTTGTCGCAGCTATTAGCATTAATTTGTCAGTTTAAAACCTTAATGAAAAGTAACGACAGTGGATTTTTACTTGGTCATCAATTGGTTAATGATGTTAGCCCTACAATGCAAAGTGTTCGCTTAAGCCCGACGCTTGGTGCTGCGTTAAAACAATTGCAACAAATTCGCGCCACGTTAGCCCCTTTATTTTTTACTCGTGGGCATATATTTCAAGAAGATTTTTATCTGTACTTGCAGCCAAGTATCGGTATGGATGAATCGTTAAAGAGTTATTGTTTTGAAATATACAGTGCAGCGTTTATTAGTTTACTAAAAAGGGTCAGTAGTCACTATCCGCACTGTTATTTTGACTTTACCTGTAAACGCCCACGGCATATTCAAGAGTATGAACAGCATTTAGGTTTACTGGTACGGTTTGAGCAACCCTATACTCGTTGGCACTTTGATAAACAACTGCTTAAGTGTGCAAATTCAGAGTCGAGTGCATTGCGGTGGCAGCAATCTATTGCACAAAGTGAGTTACATAAGAATGTATCGCAGTCTTTTGTTGAAGCTGTTTGCCAACGTATTTATCGGGATAAAAATAATAGCCTTGCTAATAGCGCAGAGTATTTTGCAATGAGCCCAGCTACGTTCAAACGTAAATTAAAACAACATGGTGTGAGTTATTCGCAATTACAAGATGAGCAAAATAAACTTAAAGCACTGCATTTACTCGGTGTACGCCAGCAAGGCAATGAACAAGTCGCGATGCGTTTAGCATTTTATGATATTCCTAATTTTCGTCGCGCTTTTAAGCGCTGGACCGGCATTACACCGAGTCAGTTAAAAATATAACTAAAAACGGGCTGCTTGTTCAATAACAATACCGTGGCGCTGTGCTAAACGTTCGTGGTTCCTGTCGTAACCACCGCCAATAACACTGGCTACGGGGGTGTTGTGTTCAAGGCAGCGCTTAAATACTAAATGGTCACGCTTTTTAATACCCTCCCACGTTATATCTAGTTTACCTAAGCCGTCGTCTTGCCAAATATCTACACCTGCATCGTAAAGCACTAAATCGGGGTTTAGCTCTTTTAATAAAAACTGTAGGGTGTCGTCAACAATGCCTAAGTATTCAGTGTCTTGCATATTATTGGCAAGGCCAATATCTAAATCACTAGAGGATTTTCTAAACGGGAAGTTTTTTTCGCAGTGTATAGAGCAGGTATACGCATAGGGCTGGTGGGCAAGCATTGCAGCTGTGCCATCGCCTTGGTGTACGTCTAAATCAAAAATGAGCACGTTGGTCACTTCACCGCTTTGTATTAACGTTTGTGCGGTAAAGGCTAAGTCGTTAACCATACAAAAACCTGAGCCAAAATCGCTATGAGCATGGTGAGTACCGCCTGCTAAATGGCACGCCAAACCATGCTCTAACGCTAAGCGAGCAGTGCGTAATGTACCTTGGGGAGCAGTGAATGTACGGTTCATTAGCGGTTGCGACCAAGGTAGGCCAATGCGGCGCATGGCTTTTTCGTCTAGGCGATTATGCCATAAATCCTGAATGTAGTTTTCGCAGTGTACAAGTTCTAGTGGCTCTGGGGTGCCAAGTGTAGGCGCTATTAGGTTAGGGCCAATTAAGCCTAGCTCTGCTACGTGTTTGTATAATTGCGCAAATTTACTCATAACAAAACGATGTTTAGGATCAAAGTTAAATGAGTAATTAGAATGATATACCAAAGGTAAATGTGGATTTAAGCGCATAACTACACAGTTTAAAAAGTTTGCGCTATGGTAATCAACTTATGTATTTGAGTCTATTGTGGCTCATGAATAAGTAATGCAAGTTCACGATGTAGTAGCTCGTCATCAGCTAAATTTAGCTCTACTAAGCGCTTTAAATAAGTGATGCTATCTATATCAATATGATGACACTTTAAGCCAATATGATCCTCTTCTATATGGCACATTACTACGTCCATTTTTATTTCTATATCGCTTTGTTCAAGGGTAAAACGTAGCGTTGCTTCACTATTTTTAGTGCCGTTAAAGGCATCGCACTTTGTAATTAGTGCACCATGAAGCGAAACATCAAGCAACTTACACGGGTATTTATGGTTATCAAACTCAAGTAGTGCAGTGGTTGAAAACAACACACGAGAAAACTGACGACGATTTTGCATAGCTTAATTTATCCTTATAGTTATTATATAAATCAAGCATAGCGGGAAATAAGCCAAACAGATAAAAAATGACATAAAAAAGCCCCGCATAAATGCAGGGCTTGTAATATCGTTATCGATTAACCAATTTTTTTGTACTTAATACGCTTAGGTTGTGCAGCTTCTGCGCCTAAGGTCTTTTTAAGCCACTCTTCGTATTCAGTGTAGTTACCATCGAAGAAGTTAATTTGGCCTTCGTCGCGGTAATCTAAAATGTGTGTTGCAATACGGTCAAGGAACCAACGGTCATGCGATATACACATTACACAGCCTGGGAACTCTAAAATAGCGTTCTCAAGCGCGCGTAGTGTTTCAACGTCTAGGTCATTGGTTGGCTCATCCAGTAGCACCACGTTACCACCAGCTTTTAAAAGTTTAGCAAGGTGTAAACGGTTACGCTCACCACCCGATAAGTCTTTTACAAACTTTTGCTGGTCGTTACCTTTAAAGTTAAAACGGCTAACGTATGCACGGCTTGGGAACTCAAAGTTACCAATTTTTAGCACATCTTGACCATCAGATATTTCTTCAAATACTGTTTTGCTTTCGTCCATGTTGCCACGGAACTGATCAACCGTTGCTAATTCTACAGTTTCACCAATGCTAATATCACCACTGTCTGGCTGCTCTTCACCGCTTAGCATTTTAAACAGTGTAGATTTACCTGCACCATTGGCACCAATAATGCCCACAATAGCGCCTTTTGGCATGCTAAAGCTTAAATCGTCAATGAGTACGCGATCGCCAAAGCTCTTACGAATATTGCTAACTTCAAGCACTTGGTCGCCTAAACGCGGACCAGGTGGAATAAACAACTCGTTAGTTTCGTTACGTTTTTGGTAATCTGATTGTTGTAGCTCGCTAAACTGCGCCATGCGTGCTTTAGACTTAGCTTGGCGACCTTTAGGATTTGAGCGAACCCACTCAAGTTCTTGAGCAATTGATTTTTGGCGTGCTTTTTCAGATTTTTGCTCTTGTTGTAAACGTGCATCTTTTTGTTCAAGCCAAGAAGAGTAATTACCTTCCCACGGAATACCTTCACCACGGTCAAGCTCTAATATCCAGCCAGCTACATTATCAAGGAAGTAACGGTCATGCGTTACTGCCACAACAGTGCCTTCGTAATCATGTAAGAAGCGCTCAAGCCATGCAACCGACTCTGCATCTAAGTGGTTAGTAGGCTCATCGAGAATAAGCATATCTGGCTTTTCAAGTAATAAACGACAAATAGCAACACGGCGACGCTCACCACCTGAAAGGTGCTCAATTTTAGCATCCCATTCTGGTAGGCGAAGTGCATCAGCAGCGCGCTCTAAAACGTTATCGATGTTGTGGCCATCGTGCGCTTGAATGATTGCTTCAAGCTCACCTTGTTCTTTAGCAAGTGCGTCAAAGTCAGCGTCTTCCATTGCGTACTCGTTGTACACTTCGTCAAGGCGGTTAAGGGCGTGCTTAACTTCGCCAACGGCTTCTTCAACAATTTCGCGAACTGTTTTGCTTTCGTCCAGCACTGGTTCTTGCGGTAAGTAACCAATTTTAGTACCTGGTTGAGGGCGGGCCTCACCTTCAAACTCTTCATCAACACCCGCCATAATACGTAGTAATGACGATTTACCAGAGCCATTTAAACCAAGCACACCAATTTTAGCACCCGGGAAAAAGTGCAACGAAATATCTTTTAAAATTGTGCGCTTAGGTGGCACAACTTTAGATACTCGACTCATCGAGAAAATAAACTTATCAGGTAAAACCATGGAGGAAAGCCTTCAAATAATAATAAAAATTTCAATGTTGTATTGTAGTTGTTGAGGGGTTAAACAGTCAACGAATGCCGTATAGAACAATACGCTAATCTAAACGACACTTTATTTTATTGCCCATTTAAAACATTACTATTACAGGATTTCTATTGTGTAAAATTCTGTAATCTATTGTTTTATATTGTTCAAATACATTTCATTTTTAACAAAAGTGGTACAGTATATTTACAAGCTGTAAAGTATAAGCAAATTATACAGGCAGAACACTCATAGTCGTTGTAAAACATCGCATAATTAAATATTACAAAGGTTTAAAGGAATGAACATGAAAACAGTTACAAAGTTAGGGGCATTACTTTTGGGTTTATACTCATTTTCGAGCCAAGCAGACATACTCCACGTAAATGGCTATTACCAAGGAGTAGGGATAGGGTCTACGCAAATTGATGTATACGAGAGTGATAGCATACAGTTTACAACGCTCTACGGCCGATTTGGATATCAGTTTTCGCGATACTTTGCATTAGAAGGGCGTGTAGGATTTGGATTAAATGATGAATCAACCCCTTTAAACGGAATTGTTTATACTCAAAACCCGCAGGACGGTTCGCTTACCTCAGAACCCATTCAGAGCCAAATTGATTCAAGTCTTGATTTGCAAACAAGTATATTTGTAAAAGCTAATTACCCAATTTCATCTCGCGCTGATGTATTTTTATTTGGTGGCTATGGCAGAAATAAATTAAGTTACAATGAAGGCGACTTAAGAAATCTTGCAGAATCAATAATTGATACAGATTCAGATGTAAATACTTCATTAATCACTGAGCAAAACTATGATGAGGGCGGTGTAACGTACGGCACTGGTATTGACTATAGGTTATCTCAACGCTGGCAAATAAGCGCTGAATACCAATATTTTGATACAGATGATGGCGATATTTACGCTCTTAATTTATCTGTAAATTACCGTTTTTAATTGAAATAGCGCTACTGGTTTTAGTAGCGCTACCTTAATACACTTAAACAAAGTACTTCAATACAAATGCATTCCCCCCCTCATTTTAGTAATTCTTAGAAAATCATGAATAAATTTCATTTAGACATCTATACATCTAGAGGTTGATATTTTTGGCGTTCTGTTCATAATGAGAGCGTATTAATTCTCGGTTTTTATGAGCAGGAGCTTAAAGGATGCCAATTACAGTTAAAGACGAACTACCGGCTATTGCCCGTTTACGCGAAGAAAACGTGTTTGTAATGCCAAAAAGTCGTGCAAAAACGCAAGAAATACGTCCAATGCGTTTGGCTATTTTAAATTTAATGCCTAATAAAGTAGAAACCGAAGTACAGTTTATTCGTTTACTTGCCAATTCTCCTTTACAAGTAAATGTAGAGCTATTGCGCCTAGATACGCACCGCAGCAGTAGCAACTCAGAAGAGCACCTAGATACTTTTTACCGTTATTTTTCAGAAGTAAAAGACAATAACTACGATGCCTTATTAGTAACTGGCGCACCACTAGCACACCTAGAATACGACGATGTAGCCTACTGGGACGAGCTAAAAGTTATTATTGATTGGGCAGAGCAGCACGTTACCTCTACGTTGTTTTCGTGCTGGGCGGCGCATGCAGCGCTGTATCATCGTTACAACTTAAAGCGTGATTTGAAAGAAGATAAACTATGTGGCGTGTTTACCCACCAGTGTTATTTTGATCACGGTGCATTAACTCGTGGCTTCGACGACACCTTTTTAGTGCCGCACTCACGTTATGGCCACATAGATATAAATAAAATAAATGCCTGCGACGATATAGTCGTGCTGGCTGGCTCTGAAAAAGTAGGCGCTTACTTAATGAAAAATAAGTCGGGCAGCCAAGTGTTTATAACCGGCCACCCAGAATACGATGCCGACACATTAAAAGCTGAGTACGAACGCGATTTACAAAAAAGCCCAGATGCACCAAAACCCGAAAACTATTTTCCAGATAACGATGCAAGTAAAAAGCCGTCAAAAACGTGGCAAAGCCATGCCTTTTTGCTTTTTTCGAACTGGTTAAATTACTACGTGTACCAAACTACACCTTATGATATTAATTTAGTTAGCCAAGATGTGAGGACTAACAACTATGCCGAATAACGTGCCAAACAAAAATAAGCAAAGCGAATTAAGCGCTGCGCTAAAACAGCGTATTTTAATTTTAGATGGTGCAATGGGCACCATGATCCAAACTCACAAGCTTGAAGAAGAAGACTACCGAGGTGAGCGCTTTAAAGACTGGCACGTGCTAATAAAAGGCAATAACGATTTATTAAGTCTTACCAAACCCGAATTAATTGCCGATATACACCGCAGCTTTTTAGTCGCCGGTGCAGATATTATTGAAACCAATACTTTTAACTCAACCACCATTTCGATGGAAGATTACGACATGGCAAGTATAAGCCGTGAGGTAAACTTAGAGTCGGCCAAACTTGCGCGCTCAATATGTGACGAGTTCACCGCTAAAAATCCAGAAAAACCACGCTATGTAGCGGGTGTTTTAGGGCCAACATCTAAAACCTGTTCTATCTCGCCAGATGTAAACGATCCAGGTTACCGTAACGTAACGTTTGATAAGCTAGTTACTGCCTATGTTGAGTCTACTCTTGCATTAATGGAAGGCGGCGCTGATTTAATACTTATCGAAACCATATTTGACACCCTCAATGCAAAAGCAGCCTCATTCGCAGTAGAAGAAGCATTTGAGCAAGCAGGGCGCACATTACCCGTTATGATCTCAGGTACCATTACCGATGCGTCAGGCCGTACGCTTTCGGGGCAAACAACCGAGGCGTTTTATAACTCTATTCGTCATATTAAGCCTATTTCAATTGGCCTCAACTGTGCCCTTGGGCCTGATTTACTTCGCCAATACGTAGAAGAGCTTTCGCGCGTATGCGAAACATTTACCTCAGTGCACCCCAATGCCGGTTTACCAAATGAGTTTGGTGAGTACGACTTAGAAGCGGGCGATATGGCAGTCGAAATTATAGATTGGGGAAAATCGGGCTTTATAAATATTGTGGGTGGTTGCTGTGGTACAACGCCTGCACATATTCGTGCGTTTGCCAAAGGACTTGAAGGCGTAAAGCCTCGCGCATTACCAGAGCTTGAAGTACGCATGCGTTTATCAGGCCTTGAAGCCTGTAACTTAAACTAGGAGCCAATATGACACAGCAAATTGCAGTATTTACCAATGTTGGCGAGCGTACCAACGTAACTGGCTCTGCCATGTTTAAACGCTTAATCATGGAAGAAGACTATGAAGCAGCGCTTACCGTAGCCCGCGAGCAAGTAGAAAATGGCGCCCAAGTTATTGATATAAACATGGACGAAGCCATGTTGGACTCAAAAGCGGCCATGGTTAAGTTTTTAAACTTAATTGCCTCAGAGCCTGATATTTCTAAAGTACCTATTATGGTCGACTCCTCTAAATGGGAAGTAATAGAAGCAGGCTTAAAGTGTATTCAAGGCAAGGCTATTGTTAACTCAATATCGCTTAAAGAGGGCGAAGAGCCGTTTAAACGCCAAGCTAAAATTATTAAACGCTTTGGCGCAGCTGCAGTTGTTATGGCGTTTGATACCGACGGCCAAGCCGACACAGCAGACCGCAAATACGAAATATGTGCACGCAGTTACAAAATATTAGTAGAAGAGATTGGCTTCCCGCCAGAAGACATTATTTTTGACCCCAATATATTTGCCGTGGCCACCGGTATAGAAGAGCACGACAACTACGCTGTAGAATTTATTGAAGGTACACGCCGCATTAAACAAAACTTACCGCACTGTAAAGTGTCGGGCGGGGTGTCTAATGTATCGTTTTCGTTTAGGGGTAATAACCCTGTACGCGAGGCCATTCACTCGGTGTTTTTATACCATGCGATAAAAGCGGGTATGGATATGGGTATTGTAAACGCAGGCCAGCTTGCAGTTTACGACGACATCCCCGAAGAACTTCGCAAAGCCGTAGAAGATGTAATCCTTAACACCGACCCTGGTGCAGGTGAGCGCCTTGTAGAAATAGCCCCTAAGTTTTCGGGCATGGCACAAGCCGAACGCGTAGAAGATTTAGAGTGGCGCACATGGCCTGTTGAAAAACGCCTAGAACACGCCCTTGTAAAAGGCATAACCACCTTTATAGATGAAGACACCGAAGAATGCCGCGCTGCCGCCGATAAACCTATTCACGTCATTGAAGGGCCATTAATGGATGGCATGAACGTGGTAGGGGATTTATTTGGCGCAGGTAAAATGTTTTTACCGCAAGTTGTTAAATCGGCCCGCGTTATGAAGCGCGCAGTGGCCTACCTTGACCCATTTATTGAAGCCGAAAAAGAAGAAGGCGCCACTAATGGTAAAGTAGTTATGGCTACCGTAAAGGGCGATGTGCACGACATAGGTAAAAACATTGTAGGCGTAGTACTGCAATGTAATAACTACGAAGTAATCGACTTAGGCGTAATGGTACCTGCCGAAAAAATACTGCAAACCGCTATTGACGAAAAAGCCGACATAATCGGCCTTTCGGGTTTAATTACCCCATCGCTAGATGAAATGGTACACGTAGCCAAAGAAATGACCCGCCGAGGCTTTGAACTCCCACTTATGATTGGCGGCGCTACTACTTCTAAAGCGCATACTGCCGTTAAAATTGAGCCACAGTACGACAAAGGCGTAGTGTATGTAAATAACGCCAGCCGTGCAGTGGGCGTAGTATCGAGTTTATTATCAAAAGAGCTAAAACCTGCCTTTTTAAAAAAAACTAAAGCCGAGTACGTAAAAGTACGCGAGCAACAAGCGCGCAAAAAGCCGCGCTCAAAGCCAGTTACCATTCAGCGTGCTCGCGATAACGCAGCACAGCTTGATTGGGATAACTACACGCCACCAGTACCTAAAAAGCTGGGCGTGACCGAGTTTAAAAATGTATCAATAGCCACGTTGCGTAAGTATATAGATTGGACCCCATACTTTATGACGTGGTCAATCGCTGGTAAATACCCGCGCATAATGGACGACGAAGTCGTTGGCGAACAAGCACGCAGCTTATTTAAAGACGCTAACGATATGCTCGACGACCTTGAAAAAGCAGGCAGTTTACAGCCATTGGGTGTAATTGGTTTATTCCCTGCAAACCGCGTGGGTGATGACATAGAAATTTACACCGACGAAACCCGCAAAGAGCTGTTAAACACCTCGTGCCATTTACGCCAGCAAACCGAAAAAACCGACTTTGCTAACTATTGTTTAGCCGACTACATTGCGCCAAAAGGTACACCTGATTACTTTGGCGCGTTTGCAGTAACGGGCGGTTTAGAAGAAGACGACTTAGCCAATGCGTTCGACGCACAGCAAGACGACTACAATAAAATAATGGTAAAAGCGGTTGCCGATAGGCTCGCAGAAGCCTTTGCCGAATACCTGCACGAACAAGTGCGTAAAGAGTATTGGGGTTATGCACCCGATGAAAACCTGGGTAACGATGAGCTAATTCGCGAAAACTACCAAGGTATCCGTCCAGCGCCGGGTTACCCAGCGTGCCCAGAGCACACCGAGAAAAAGAAAATTTGGCAACTACTCGATACCGAAAAACGCATTGGCATGCAGCTAACTAGTTCGTACGCTATGTGGCCAGGGGCTGCTGTTTCGGGCTGGTATTTCTCACACCCAGAGGCAAAATACTACGCCGTAGCCGCTGTGCAAAAGGATCAGGTAGAAGACTACGCCAAGCGAACTAATATGACGCTCGCAGAGGCCGAAAGGTGGCTATCGCCGAACTTGGGGTATGAGCCGGAATCATAGCGAAGCGATCAGTTTTTAGCTATCAGCTATCAGTAAAAGAAAAACGAGCCTAATTAGGCTCGTTTTTTGTTGTTGAGATTATTTTATTTTTAATGAAAGTTAATTTTATGGGGTTTATTTAGATGTAATCTATTAAAAAATCTTATAGTTAGTAATCCTATAGATAATTTGTTAAAACTAAATAAGCAATATGAGTGTGGGATCACCGTTTAGTATTAAATTCACATAATAAAATATCATCGAGAGAGCTATGGAAAACTATCAATTAACAAGCACATGGAAAAATACGTTAGGTAGACAGTGTTCAGAAAATCAAGCTGCAATAAATAGGCTTCAAGAGTCATTTGCGTCTTTTCGGGGTAGCGTGGCGGTTCTAGCTAATGAGATTGCTAGAAGCTTACCTGATTATACTGTTCACGATATAACTCATATCGATGCTCTATGGGAAATGGCTGATTGTATTTGTGGTATGGATTATGAACTCAATCCAGTGGAAGGTTTTATTCTTGGAGGGGCATTTCTATTGCACGACCTTGCAATGTCTCTAGCTGCTTATCCTCAAGGAATAGAGGAGCTGGAGGACTTACCTATATGGTCCGACACTTTAGCTCAGAAGTGTAATAAATTAGATATTTCAATGCCAAAGTCTTATAAATATAAAGATTTACCTGAAGACCTGCGTGAATTTGTTCTATCAACAGTTCTTCGCAAGTTGCACGCTAGCTCTGCTGAGAAATTAGTCGTGAATGCATGGAAAAGTAAGCAAGGTGACATTTTCTTAATTGATAATCCAGAAATACGACAATCTTTTGGAAGAGTTATCGGGAAAATAGCGCATAGCCATTGGTGGGATATATCGAAATTAGAAAATGAGTTTTCAAGAATAGTAGGAGCCCCTAGCTGGTGCCCTAGGGAGTGGACAATAGACCCATTAAAACTAGCATGTATATTAAGAGTTTCTGACGCTTCACATATTGACTCTAGGCGAGCCCCACATTTTTTGAGAACGTTAAGGAAACTGTCACCTACCTCTGATGAGCATTGGTGTTTCCAAGAAAAGTTACAAAAACCGTACTTATCAGAGGATAGTTTATTTTATACAAGTGGTTATTCGTTCAATTCTTCAGAAGCTCCTTCTTGGTGGCTATGCTATGAAGCTCTTAAAATGATAGATAAAGAGCTCCGTCAAACAGATGCTCTTCTAGCTGATAGAAGTATGAACAGGTTCAAAGCTAAACGTGTTTTTGGTATAGAGTCCCCTGAACGGCTTTCTTCACTTATTCAAACCGAAGACTGGTCTCCAATTGATGCATTTGTCCATATTGGAGATTTGCCTAAAATCATACGTAATCTTGGTGGTGAAGAGCTCTATGGTAAGGATATGTCTGTACCAATAAGAGAATTAATCCAAAATAGCTCAGATGCAATAAGGGCAAGAAGAAAGCTTGAGAATAGAAGTGAGCAATGGGGAAATATTAAAATATCTATAAAATCTCAAGGTGAGGACAAGTTTATTGAGGTAGAAGATAATGGTATTGGAATGTCGTTAGAAGTTATAAAAAACTATTTATTTGATTTTGGTACTAGTTATTGGGGCTCTGAATTAATGCTTGAGGAGCATCCAGGTCTAATGGCAAAGGATATTAAAGTTACAGGAAAATACGGAATAGGCTTTTTTTCTTCATTTATGTTCGGTGATGATATTCAAATTACAACAAAAAAATGCACAAAAGCTCAAGAGGATACACATGTTATTGAGTTTAGAAGCGGACTTAATGCAAGGCCTATTATAAGAAATGCTAAGCCTGATGAATATTTAATCGATGGTGGGACTAAAATAAAGATTAAAATTGAAAATATAGACGCTTTTAATAAACTTTTTAGAGGCTGCCGTAATAAAACACTTACTCTTGATGAGTTGTGTCTGTCAATCGCACCAGCTCTAGATGTTGAACTTGTTATTACCGATGAGAATGCTAGTCATGTTATTCCAAAAGATAATTGGATTAATTGTTCTGACCTCGATTTTGTAAACTTATTGCATACTATTGGGAGTTATAATGATTTTAATGACTATGAAGAAATTCCATGCGACTTTTTAAAAGCCGCTGCTGAAAATGTACAATTTATAAAATGCAAAGATGGGAAAACAATTGGTCGAGCTTTTTTAGGTAACACACTGATGGGAGCTTCAAAAAAGGCGCCAAGTTTAAGAGGGCATGTGGTAGTTGGTGGCCTTGTTGAAACTCACATGTCAGGAATTAGTGGCCTTTTTCTTGGAAAAAACAAGAATGCAGCAAGGAATGATTCAGAAATCCTCGCTAGCGAGTTGGAGCTATCTGAGTGGGCATCAAAACAAGCTGAATTGGTTGTAAATTTATACAAGTCAGAAGAGCTACTTTCAGTAGCGCAACTTCTTAGGTTACTAAAAGGAAAACCTAAAGATTTACCGATTGCAAGTTTTGAGGGTGAAAATGTTACTTATGAAGAAGTAAAAAAACTAATAAAAGATAAAGAAATAATTACCCTAGCTGATAGCTTTTTTAAGAAATATAGAGCTAAAGATTTTGATGCTTTAGAGTACGAGCCGGATATCTTGTTTACATCAGTTTCTAGTGTACCTAGTATTTTTCACAGAAAAAGAGATGAATATATGGGAAGTGGAACTAGAAAAAATTGGCATTTCAATTGTACTTGCAGTGGGTTCATTGCCGAGATTATTTCAGAGGTCTGGAATGTTGAATTACAAAGGTGCATTGATGTTTTAGATTTAAATCAACAGCATAAAGAAATAACGATAGCTAAGAATAACGGTAAAAAAATAAAGGAACATGCTTTTATATTCAATAAGAAAAAATTACAAGCCTAGGGCTAAAAACTTATAAACGGTTATATACAAGGTCATAAATCTTTAACATTTTTAGGCTCGCTGTTTAATTAGAGAAAAGATGTCTAGTAAAACAAGGCAATTTTATGAAAACAATCGGTATGTTGGGTGGTATGAGTTGGGAGTCGACAGCCAGCTATTACAAAGCTTTAAACGAAGGCATTAAACACTCCTTGGGTGGGTTACATAATGCTAAGATTTGTATGGTGAGTGTTAATTTTGCTGAAATTGAAGCACTACAGCATCAGGGCGATTGGCAACAAACAGCTAAGTTACTCATCGAGGCGGCTAAATCTGTAGAGGCTGGTGGTGCCGACTTTTTACTTATTTGTACCAACACTATGCATAAAGTGGCTGAACACATTGCCAGTAATATTAGTATTCCTATTTTGCATATTGCCGATGCCACCGCAGCGCAGTTAAAACACGATAATATTTCGCGAGTAGGGTTGCTGGGCACGCAATTTACAATGGAGCAAAACTTTTACAAAGGGCGGTTAACCGATAAGCATAACATTGAAGTGTTAATACCCGATCCTAATGAGCGAGAGCGTGTTCACGACATAATTTATAATCAGTTATGCCAAGGCATTATAAATGATGAAGCGCGAACTGAGTTTATAAATATTATTGAGCGTATGTTTGAAAAAGATGCACAGGCTATTGTTTTAGGCTGTACTGAAATTGCTTTATTGGTAGAGCCGCAACATACAACCGTGCCCCTTTACGACACCACGCAAATTCATGCGCAGGCCGCGGTTAAATTAGCACTAACTAAATAACTGACATTTAGTTTATACATAAAACCGCCATAGGCCGGTTTTATGTTTAGCGACTTGCCAAAGCTTATTAAAGCCACTTACCGATAAAAATTTCAATAAACCAATCCTAAGTGGTAGGCTAAAAAAGTAGCAATTATTCAAACTGTTCTCGCGCAACAAGGCATTCCTTTAAAGCGCTTTGCCAAGGAGTTAAATATGATCACGCTTACCGTTAATGGTAATAAACATGAGTTTACAGGCGATCCGTCAACGCCGGTACTTTGGTATCTTCGAGATGAATTAAATTTAACCGGGCCTAAGTTTGGCTGTGGTATGGCGCAGTGTGGTGCGTGCACCATACATATTGATGGCGTAGCTCAGCGCTCGTGCATATTACCTGTATCGGCTGTGGCAGGGCGTGCTATTACCTCTATTGAAGGGTTAAGCGAGCAAGGCGATCACCCCGTGCAAAAAGCCTGGGTTGAGCATAAAGTGCCGCAGTGTGGGTTTTGTCAGTGCGGGCAAATAATGCAAGCGGCAAGCTTATTAGCAGCTAACCCCAATCCCACTGATGATGAAATAGTGAGTAATATGTCGGGCAATATTTGCCGTTGTGGCACGTATCCGCGTATTCATAAAGCGATTAAGTCGGCAGCTAAAACTATTGCGGGCGTTGAATATTTTGACCCAAATGAACAAGGGGAAGAGGTATGAAAAACAACAATACGTACTTTGACCTAAACCGCCGCCAATTTTTAAAAACCAGCGCAATAGGTGCATTAGTATTAGGCACTTATTTTGTAGGCAGTGCACCACGAGCGTTTGCGGGCGTGTTAGAGCAACCCTCTGAGCAAGCAAAGCGTGCTAACTTATTTATAGCGCTGCGCCCCGATGGCATGGTTGAAATAACCTGCCACCGCTCTGAAATGGGCCAGCAAATTCGTACAGCCATAGCCCAAATTGTGGCAGACGAAATGGAAGCTACTTGGGATAAAGTCGTTGTTATTCAAGGTAAGGGCGACCCTAAATACGGGGATCAAAATACCGATGGTTCTCGCAGTATTCGCTACAACATGCAGCGCCTGCGCGAAATGGGCGCAAGTGTACGCTACATGATGCAGCACGCAGCTGCTAAATATTGGAAAGTTGAGCCACAAACCTGTACAGCTAATCAGCACGTGGTTACCCACAGCTCTGGTAAAACGCTGGCTTATAAAGATTTAATAGATCTCGCGCTTGGCATTACCCCACCAGAGCCAGACAAGTTAACACTTAAAACACGTAAAGAATGGCGTTATATAAATACCGGTATGGCGCACATAGATTTAACCGATTTAGTAACCGGTAAAGCCACATTTGCTGCAGATGTTCGTGAGCCAAAAGCGCTGGTGGCTATTATTGAGCGCCCGCCGGTAGTAGGTGGTGTGGTTAAATCGTTTGATGCCAGCGCCGCTAAAGCAATTAATGGCGTAGTTGATGTTATTGAAATGCCTGCACCAAAAGGTGCACCGCAATTTCAGCCAAAAGGCGGCATTGCTATTGTTGCTAAAAATACCTGGGCTGCATGGCAGGCGCGTAAAGCACTAAAAGTAGTGTGGGATGATGGTAAAAACGGCGATTATAATTCAGAAAACTTTAAAAAGTCGTTATTGCAAACAGTGAGTGAGCCGCAAGCGCATGTGCGCGAAAAAGGTGATACCACCAGCGTATTGGCTAAATCGAGCAATAAGTTAGTAGCCGATTATTATGCGCCGCACCTAGCTCAAGCACCTATGGAGCCACCTTGTGCCACTGCAATGTACAATAAAGACAGTGTAGATATTTGGGCTGCAACGCAAAACCCGCAAGCCGATATGAAAACTGTGGCCGCACTACTTGGTATGGACGAGAGTAAAATTAACGTATATGTCACCATGTTAGGTGGCGGATTTGGGCGTAAATCAAAACCTGATTTTTCGGCAGAAGCTGCTTACATTTCAATGAAAGTAGGACAACCTATCCGCGTTCAATGGACGCGAGAGGATGATATTCAGCACAGTTTTTATCATGCGGTATCGGCTCAACATATTGAAGCGTCATTAGATGAAAAAGGTAACATAGAAGCTTACTTACATCGCACGGCGTTTTCGCCAATTATGTCTACGTTTCAAGAAGGGGCAACGTCGCCTGCAGGTTTTGAATTGCGTTTAGGCTTTACCGATAACCCCATAAACTCACCTAACTTAAAGTTAGAAAACGGCGAAGCACCCGCTAAAACAAGAGTAGGCTGGATGCGCTCGGTATCAAATATTTTTCATGCTTTTGCTATTCAGTCATTTATTGCTGAAGCGGCGCACAAAGCAGGGCGCGACCAAAAAGACTATTTACTTGAAACCATAGGCCCTGATCGTATTTTAGATGTAACCGAGCAAAATGCCTCGTACGATAACTATGGCGCCGATAAAGACGTTTACCCATTAGATATTGGTAAGTTACGCCATGTTATTGAAAAAGTAGCTGATATAAGTAAATGGGGCCGAAAGCTTCCAAAAGGTCGCGGGTTAGGTATTGCTGCGCACCGCAGCTTTTTAACCTATGTGGCTACTGTGGTAGAAGTAGAAGTATCGGATGCTGGCGATTTAAACGTGATTAAATCGTGGGTAGCTATTGATGCGGGTACGGTTGTAAACACCGATACCGTTAAAAATCAAACGCAAGGTGGTTCTATTTACGGTATTACCACTGCAATTAGCGATGGTATTACCTTTGATAAAGGTCGCGTACAGCAAAGTAATTTTCATGATTACCGTGTACCGCGTATGAGCGATTCACCACTAGAGGTAGAAGTAGAAATAATACAAAGCGATGCACCACCAGCAGGTGTAGGCGAACCCGCAACACCTGTTTATGCACCCGCATTGTGTAACGCTATTTTTGCCGCTTGTGGTAAGCGCATTAGGCAACTGCCTATAGGTAACCAATTAAAAGCGTAAATAGCGTACTTTTTAGCCATTAAACAAAAAAACCGCCAAATGGCGGTTTTTTTAGAAGTTAGCGATTAATGAGATTTTTCAAACTCATCAACTTCACGCTCTGCTTCTTCTTTAGATTTACCATACTGCTGTTGGAGTTTACCTACTAGTTCAGTACGGCTACCTTCAATTTTGTCTAAATCGTCGTTAGTAAGGTCGCCCCATTTTTGTTGCGCCTTACCTTTAAGTTCGTTCCAATTACCTTTCATACGATCGTTGTTCATAAGTATCTCCTTACTTAGCTTTAATTAACGTTCGCTATAAAAGGAGCAAAGCGTGTACCAACAAGTTAAATTTAAATTTTGTATTTATAATCATGGTGTTGTGTTTTTGTTGGGGCAGTAGCAATTAATATAGCGCGCATGTCCTTAAAAAATGTACAGAGCGGTCTGTAATTATTTCTGATTATGATGCCATTCATAACCACACGGCTTTAGCGGCGCGTTTATTTTTGGTTTTTGGTACAATGCGTGCAAAGCAATTTTGGGTAAATAGCAGTGCTGCCGGTTCAAAACATATATCAACAACTCGTAACTACATTAAAAAGTAATCCTATAACGTTATTACAAGCACCGCCTGGTGCAGGTAAGTCAACATGGTTGCCGCTACAACTTATGCGCGACGGCCATTTTAAACGTATTGTAATGCTGGAGCCGCGCCGCTTAGCTGCACGTAATATTGCCAATTACCTAGCGCAGTGCCAAAACGAAAATGTGGGGCAAAGTGTAGGCCTGCGTGTACGCGGTGAGAGTAAAGTAAGTAGTAACACGCGCCTTGAAATAGTCACCGAGGGCATGCTTACTCGCATGCTACAAAACGACCCAGAACTTAGCGACATTGATTTACTGATATTTGATGAGTTTCACGAACGCTCAATTGCAGCCGATACCTCACTGGCCTTTGCTTTAGAGACTCAAAGTGCACTGCGTGACGATTTAACCATACTCCTTATGTCGGCAACCCTTGATACCGAGCGCTATACGCAATTTTTTGATTGCCCAGTTATTCAATCAAGTGGGCGAAGTTACCCCATAGACGAAGTCTACATACCCATAAAAGATGAAAGCCGCTGGCTTGATGCTATTCCCTCTTTAATAAAACAAGCACTGAACGAGCAAAGCGGCAGTGCGCTGGTGTTTTTGCCTGGGCAATTTGAAATATTACGCGTACAACAGGCCCTTAATGATTTGCCAAGTAACTGCCTAGTTGCCACGTTATTTGGCGAACAAGATAAAGCCAATCAGCAGGCGGCGATTGCTCCTGCGCCTGAGGGCATGCGCAAAGTTGTGCTTACCACCAATGTAGCCGAAACCAGCTTAACTATTGAAGGCATACGCATTGTTATTGATAGCGGTAAACGCCGCGCGGCCAGTCATAACTTAAAAACAGGCGTAACGGAGCTTACAACACAAAGTATATCGCGCTCCTCTGCCGTGCAGCGTGCAGGTCGAGCAGGACGAATAGAACCCGGTGTGGTGTACAGGTTTGGCTCTAAGCAAACCTTTGAGCGACGCAACAGCCACGATAACCCCGAAATACTCACCTCAGACATAAGCCAACTTATGCTTGAAGCAAAGCAATGGGGCGCAAATATTAGCGAACTCACCTTGCTTGATACGCCAACTGCGCAGCAATGCACACAAGCAATGAGCTTACTAACTATGCTTGAAGCCATCGACGGCAAAGGCAAGCTAACCAAGTTGGGCAGCAACATGCTGGGTTTTGGGGCGGATATTCGCTTAGCGCATATGCTTTTAAAAGCGCAGGCGCTTGAGGCAGAACTCCACGGTATTTATCGCTTAGCACTTTATTTAGTGGCGCTGCTTGAGAGCCGAATAAACACCGCCAACGAGCTAAGCTTAGCGCTACATAGCCAGCAGCAAAGGCCACACCCAGTATTTAAGCAGCAGTTAAAATACTGGCAAGGCCGTTTAAAAGTAACCGACAGTAATAGCGAGCTAAACACTGAGTATTTAGGTTTGCTAGTGGCATTAGCTTACCCCGACCGCATTGCAAAAAAACGCGGCAATGGCTATTTACTTGCCAATGGGGCGGGCGCTGATTTAAACACCGATTACTGGCACAACGATGACTACCTTGCTATTGCAAGCATGGGCGGCCATAAAGGCTCGCGTATTTTTGCAGCGACAGCACTTAGCCCATTTGAGCTACAAGATTACTTACCGCATTTGTTTACTACGCTTACCCGCTGTGAATTTGATGAAAAAACCGCGCGCTTTATTCATCAAGACGAAGTAAAGCTCGGCGCTATTACGCTTACAAGCCAACCGAGTAAGCAAAAGCTTGATAAAGCCGAGCGTGCCAAAGCGTGGCTTAATTTATTTACTAAGCATGGTTTTGCATTATTTAACGAACAAACCGATGCGCAGCAATTATTGATTCGCATGAGTTTAGCTAGTCAGTTTATGCCTGATAAATTCCCAACTATTAGCGAGCAACACCTTATAGAAACGGCTGATGATTGGTTAGGCGTGTATTTACAAGATATAAAAACGCTGGAGCAGCTTAAAAAGTTTAACTACTTTGAAGCACTGCAAAATTGTTTTGACTGGCCACAGCAAACAGCGTTAAAAGCGCTATTACCACTTAGATTAACGGTACCGAGTGGCTCAAATATAAAAATTAATTACCAGCTAGATGGCCCCGCAAAGTTAAGCGTGCGCATGCAAGAAGTGTATGGTTTGACAAGTACGCCAATGCTTGCAAATGGCAACCTACCACTGCTTATGGAATTACTATCGCCAGGTAAGCGCTCATTACAACTTACGCAAGATCTAGCGCACTTTTGGGCTAGTAGTTATCGCGATGTACAAAAAGAGATGAAGGGGCGTTACCCTAAACATTTTTGGCCAGATGACCCAGCCAACAGCGTGGCAACCAATAGGGTAAAAAGCAAAATGTAATTTTAGTTAACTTGACGCTAATTTTGTTTAATTATTAAACTTACTAAGGTAATGTACCTATAAAACACTTTTAGCTACAGGGAATAGTCAATGAGGTTAGTTTTAACATTAGGTTTGGTATTGGTTGCTACCTTTTCAGCCCGAGCCGAAGAGCCATTTGATTTAAAAGCATTTGCACAGCATTACTACAACACAATGGTTGCAACACAGGCACCCAACGCAGGTACTAAAGAGCTTGAAGCTTACCTTGCATTGTTAACTGATGATATTGGTAATCAGCACATACCGTATCAGCTTGATGACTCTCGCACTGCCGATGGGAAAGAATTAATGCGCAAAGGCATGAGCTTTTACTTAGGCGCGCATACCCTATATGAAAGTGAGCTACTCAATACTTTTATATTTAACGATAGCGGTTTTGCGATTCGTTATAAAAACCACGCTAAAGGCTTTCACCCACAAAGTAAGCAGCCAATTGAGTATACTTCAGTAATGATGGAGGTGATCGAAATTGAAAACGCTAAAGTGGCGATGATCCGCAAGTATCACGAATAATAAATAAGGATATATATGAAATATTTACTTATCGCATTATCAATATTAATGCTTAGTGCATGCGTTAGCACAAAAAATGACTTTAGATTTGATGGCTCCACACCTGAGTCTACCCAAGCGGGGGTTACTAAAGTATTAAAAAAACTGAAACCTAAAGATTCTATGATTTTTATTGGGTCAATAATTGCTATTCAGTTTTCTGATGTGCAAAGCGCAGAAGATGTTGTTGGCGACCCAACAATGACTAATGAAATAAACTATTTTATTATCGGTAAAAAAATTGATGGCCTAAATTATTACGAAGTACTTGATTTAGCTAAGCGGTCACAAAATACATTTACTATTGTAGAAGCTCAGTAGGCTTAAAATGTGCGCCGATATTGTGATCTCATTGGCGCTATATAGACAATACTTATTAACTCACTTTATTAGTTAAACCTCTTTACCATCGTGTTGCTCAGCTAAATCATCAAGCTCAGCAGAGGTATAATCAAACCCACTCTCATCATACTCATAAGTTACTTTTACACTGTCGCCGCCGTTAAATAGGCGTGTTTTAACATCGCTTATGGGCCAGTCTTTTAGTACATGCACGAATCTGTTAGCAACTTGTGAAGATTCAAAACGGTAGCGAATTTCTGTTTTCATAAATAATAAGGCTCTGGCTATAAACCCCACTAAAACTGCATTGTTAATGGGGCGTTCATGATTCGGTTACAAAAAATAAAGAGTCAAATTGTAAATTTTGTGTTTCAATAATTGCATTAAACTCGGTACAGCTTAACGTACTATAATTAACAAATAACGACGACTTTACATGCATTATAAAATTTCTTTAATCGCAAGCTCAATATTTATACTTAGTGCTTGTGGTGGTTCAGGCTCAGATGATACGCCAACCATTAACGGAAATAAAATCCCAATTTTATCAGTTGCTGATATACCTAACGAAATAGCCAAAGGCCAAACCATTGAACTAAGTGCAACTGCCAGCGATAAAGATGGCACTATTAGCAGTGTTGTGTGGCAGCAAACCTCGGGTACTGTATTACTTAACGAACCCATAGAGGCTACAAGCGCAACAATTACTATTGAACCTGCACTTAGTTATAAGCCAATTAATTATTCATTTAGTGTTACTGCAACCGATAACGAGGGGGCAACCAACACACAAGTAGTCTCTTTTACAGCGCGCAACAGTATGAGTGATTACAGTGCAGCAAGGTTGCTGCACCAAGGAAGCATGGGGCCAACACTTGCTGAAATACAAAGTGCAAAAGGTTTAAGTGAACAGCAATGGCTTGATAAGCAAATTGCATTACCAGTTAATTACCATCGCGATTATTTAGTTAAGTTAGATGGCGAAGACGACTTTAGATACATAAACCGTATTGATGCGTGGTGGAAAGGCGTTATGCAAAGCGACGATCAGCTACGTCAACGTGTTGCCTTTGCACTAAGCGAAATATTAGTTGTTTCGGATGAAAATAGTGGTTTGTCCGCTCAGCCTGAGGGGATGATCACCTACTACGATTTATTACTAAAGCATGCCTTTGGTAATTACCGTGACTTACTTGAAGATGTAACGCTTTCACCTATTATGGGCACTTACCTTAGTCATTTAGGTAACGAAAAAGCCGACGAAGCACTTAATATTCGCCCTGATGAAAACTACGCACGCGAAGTAATGCAACTATTTACGATTGGGCTTGAAGAGTTAAACCTAGATGGCAGCGCTAAGCTTGATGCCCAAGGCAATACCATAGCAACGTATGGGCAAACACAAATAGAAGGTTTTGCACGTGTATTTACAGGTTGGACATTTGCAGGAAGCGAAACCTTTAAACGTAAAAGCCGCGATTATATTAATCCTATGCAGGCATTTAGCGAATATCACTCTAGTGAACAAAAAGTACTTTTAAATGATGAAATTATCCCACAAGGCTATGGTCCTGAGGAATCGCTAAAAATAGCGCTCGATAATTTGTTTAATCACGATAATGTTGCACCATTTATTTCTAAGCAGCTAATTCAGCGGCTAATTACCTCTAACCCAACGCCACAGTATGTGGAGCGTGTGGCTAGTGTGTTTAACGATAACGGTGCAGGTGAGCGCGGCGACTTAAGTGCAGTTATAAAAGCAATATACTTAGATGATGAAGCTCGCCATTTTGGCTCAGTGTTAAGTTACCAAGGTAAAATTAAAGAGCCAATATTAAAAACCGTTCAATTTTGGCGAAATCTCGATGCTAAATCGTTAGAGGGGTATTACAAAACATGGAACTTAGTAGATAGCTATGGGCAAGGGCCATTGCAGTCTGCATCGGTATTTAACTTTTTTAGACCTGATTACCAAACAGCTACTTTAAGAAGTGAAAGTTTAGTGGCGCCCGAGTTACAAATAGCAAATGATGCCACGCTTATTGGTACTATGAATGCTATTTTTTCAACCTTAGTGTGGAGCACTGCAGAGGCGCACAGCGATTTAAATTCAAGCCGAATTTATGTGTATATTCAAAACGATATGAATTACTTGCAACAGCAAGGAATAAGTGAATTGTTAGCCCAGTACAATACCTTATATTTTGCAGGCTCTATGAGCGATAACACTCGCCAAGCTTTACTTGACCTAGACGCTTATTTTAATGAAGAGCAATACCGAGAGCGGGTATCGTATTTGTTATACATGATTGCTATTTCACCTGAATTTAACGTGCAGTATTAGGAGCGCATAATGAGCATTAATAGAAGAGATTTTTTGTCGTTATGTTTAAAAGGCAGTGTGTCGGCGGCTGCTTTAACGAGCCTACAATTACAAGCATTAACAGGTGCTACTAATGCTATTGAGTTAGGTGATTACAAAGCGCTCGTGTGTGTGTATTTATATGGTGGGAATGACTCATTAAATATGCTGGTACCGCTTGAGGGAGAGCAACGTAATCTGTACGAGCAAAGTAGACAAAACCTAGCAGTAGCGAGCCCAATTGAGCTGAGTATTAAAAACCAATTTGCAGGTGGAGTAGGTATTCACCCATCGCTGGCGCCTATACAAAGTGTGTTTGAATCGCAAAATTTAGCCTTTGTAGTTGGCGTAGGTACTTTATTAACTCCAACGTCGCTAGATGATTATAAAAACAAAGCAGTGCCACTTCCTCAGCATTTATTTTCGCACAATGACCAACAAGCATCGTGGATGTATGGCCGTGAAAGAGAGTCGCTAAACACAGGCTGGGGCGCACGACTTTTAGAGCGCTTAGCTGTTCATGATGAATTTGCTGCTAATATTTCACTTGATGGCACAAATTTATGGCAAACAGGCACGAGTACTAATGCGTTTGCACTTAACAAAAGTGGTATTAGTACTATTAATGCCTTTGGTGGATACCAGCCTCGTACTGAGCATGTAACGAGTATAATGAACCGTATATTAGGTAATACTAACCATGTGCTAGGCACTGCCTACGCAAATGGTTTAAATAGTGCCATTAACAATACGCAAAGTATGAATAATGCATTAGAAGATGCACCAGAGTTTATTACTTCATTTAGCGAAACCAGTTTTAGTGAGCAACTTGCAGCAGTGGCTAAAACAATCAGTGTTCAAGCTAAATTAAGCACACAACGCCAAGTGTTTTTTGTGTCTATGGGCGGGTTTGATACGCATGATGATCAGTTAACAACACACCCAGCATTATTAAATACACTGGCTAGTGGCTTAAATGAATTTAATAGCGCGATGAGTGAGCTTGATATGAGCGATAAGGTAACCACATTTACTATGTCGGATTTTGGTCGTACGCTCACTTCAAACGGAGATGGTACAGACCATGGTTGGGCTGGGAATCAAATAGTAATGGGCGGGGCTGTAAAAGGGCAAAATATTTACGGCGAGTTACTCACTCAACAACTTGATGGCCCACAAGATACGGGTGGTGGGCGTTTAATACCGCAAGTTGCAAACGAGCAATACTTTGCAACGTTAGCGCAGTGGTTTGGCGTTCCAAGCTCTGAGCTTGTTGATATATTTCCTAATTTAAGTAACTTTAATAACACAACGTTGGACTTTTTTGTGTAATTGGTCGCTAATAGTAATCTAAACGCAGTGCTTGGCGGTATAGTGTACTCGTTAGATTATTTAAAATAAAAATTACACACAGTAAAGGAATCTTAAAATGAAAGTTTTAGTGAGTTTAGTAAGCTTAATTGCGTTTTTGTTAGTTATATTGCCAGGGCCTTTATATAAGTTTGGACTTGTTGAGCTTGGCACTGCCTTTACCGGTTTTAGGTTTGGTGTGTACGCGGGTGGTGCCGCATTAGTGCTGCTAATAGTACAAGCTATATTTATGCGTAAAACGTTAACGCTAAGCAGTGGTTTAATTGCTTTTGTATTTTCTGCAGTCGCCATTGCAATGCCGCTTAATATGATGAATAAAGCTAAAAGCGTACCTGCGATTCATGATATTTCGACAGACCTAGTTAATCCACCAAAGTTTGTAGCGGTTGCTCCACTTAGAGCCGATGCGTCTAACCCTATAGCTTATGCTGGCGAAGAAACGGCTGCGCAACAGCGTAAAGCGTACCCTGAGCTTAAAACACTGAACTTTGCACAATCAAAAGCTGATCTGCTAGCGGCAAGTGAGCAAGCAGTTAAAAATTTAGGTTTTGCTTTGGTTAATACAAACTCGGCAACGGGTATTGTAGAAGCTACCGACACAACTACTTGGTTTGGGTTTAAAGATGATGTGGTTATTCGTATTACAGATGATGCCGATCAGCGTTTTGTAGATATTCGCAGTAAATCGCGTGTTGGACGTAGTGATTTAGGTAAAAATGCACAGCGCATCCACGCAATCATTGACGAAATAAATACCTTACTCGAAAAGTAAAATAGTAGAGCGTATATAAATTAAAGCCCAACATTGTTGGGCTTTTTTTTGGTCAGTTTAAATTCACGGCTTGTACGTTAATGTGAACTTGACTTAAATTTTTACAAACTATGGAGTTATTATGAAAACAGTAGGATATGCAGCAAAAAGCCAAGGTTCTGAACTGACAGAGTTTGCGTTTGAGCGCCGCGATTTACGCAATAACGATGTAGAAATTGAAATTTTATACTGCGGTGTGTGCCATTCAGATTTACACGCCGTACGAAATGATTGGGGCGGTAGTCGTTACCCACTTGTACCCGGACACGAAATTGTAGGTAAGGTTAAGTCGGTTGGAAGCGACGTTAAAAAATATAAGCAAGGCGACACCGTTGCGGTAGGGTGTATGGTTGACTCATGCCAAAGTTGCGATCAGTGCGATAACAATGAAGAGCAATTTTGCCGAGAAGGTATGGTAGCTACATACGCTGGTAAAGACAAAAAAACTGGCGATATGACCCAAGGCGGCTACTCAAAACATGTGGTTGTACGAGAAGAATTTGTGCTGTCTGTACCAAAAAGCTTAGAGCTTTCGCGCGTCGCACCTCTATTATGTGCAGGTATTACTACGTATTCTCCTTTGCATAAGTGGGGCGTTAAAAAAGGCAGCCGTGTTGCTGTTATAGGTCTTGGTGGTTTAGGGCATATGGCAGTTAAAAATGCAGTAGCTATGGGCGCTACAGTAACTGTAATTGGCCGCAGTGAATCTAAAAAAGAAGATGCGGTAGAGCTAGGTGCACAACATTATTTAGTTTCAACAAACGATGATGAAATGAAAAAGTCGCAGTCTGCATTTGATGTAATTATAGATACAGTGCCAGTTAAGCACGATCTCTCTATTTACACTCCACTACTTGATATAGACGGTGCTCTAATTATTGTTGGTCAAATTGGCCCGGTTGAAGAGTTAAATACCGTACCATTATTAATGGGTCGTCGCCAAGTTGCTGGGTCGCTCATTGGTGGCATAGCAGAAACGCAGCAAATGCTTGATTTTTGTGGCGAGAATAACGTGCTACCAGAGTGTGAAATGATCAACATAGACGAAATTAATACAGCCTACGAACGTATGGAAAAATCGGATGTACGCTATCGGTTTGTCATTGATATGGAATCACTCAGTGCATAATGTGTAACTAAAAAAGAGCCGCTACTTAGCGGCTCTTTTTATGTTTGAGAGTGTCTTATTTTGAAATGTGTTTAGCACGTTTGTGCTACTTGCTGCTTTTTATTTAATTGTATGTAGCTTAATAGCCACATAAAAAACCCACCTAAAAATAATGCCGCAGCGACATAGCCAGTTTGATTAGGTGCAGCGCCTTTGGCAATCGCGATACCACCTACCCATGGGCCAATTGCATTCGCTGTATTAAATGCACATTGAACTAATGCGCCTATCATTGCGTGCCCCTCAGGTGCAACATCCATTAAAAGACTTTGAATCAACGTAGCTAAACCAACACTGCACCCTATGAAAAAAATAACCATGTAAAGCAGCCAAATATTATAGCTTGCTGATACATAGGCAAATGCAAAAACAATAGTGCATACAAGCGCAAAGCCCGTGGTTTTTATTGCCGACTTGTCTGCGGCTTTCCCTAATACGTAGTTACCAAGTGTACAGCCAATACCAAACATAACCATTGCAATAGATATAGTGTAAGGCGCTGTTTTAGTTACATCTAAAATAGTGTCGGCAATGTAAGTATATATGCAAAAAACACCGCCAAAACCAATAATAACAATACCTAAAATTGACCAAACAAGTTTGTTTTTTAGCACGCCAAATTCGTTTAATAAGTTAGAAGGCTTAGCGTTATCAATATTAGGCACCACTTTATAAACAAAAATAAAGGCGATAAATGCTAAAACAGCAGCACCCGCTAAACAGTAGCGCCAGCTAAGGTTTTGCCCAACTAAAGTAACAATAGGTACACCAACTATGGTGGCAATAGTTAACCCCATAAATACCTTAGACATAAAGCTGGCACGTTTGCCTTGCGGTGCAATATCAGACGCTAGCAATATTGCAGCACCAAAGTAAGCTCCATGAGGTAAGCCACTTAAAAATCTAAAAATAACTAATTGTTCTAAAGAGGTCGCAAGGGCGCTTAAACCGTTAGATATACACATTAAGCTTAAAAATATTAGCAGTGCTTTTCGTTTACGCATATTAGCTGTAGTAAGCATTAAAATTGGAGCACCGATAACAACACCAATAGCGTAGGCACTAATAGCATAACCAGTTTGCGAAGGTGTAGAGCCAAACGTTTCGCTAATTAATGGCAGCATCGGCATCATTGAAAATTCAGATAACCCTAAAATAAATGTGCCTAATGCTAATACCACTAAAATAGCAGTTCGGTTTAATTGGCTCGGTGGCGACGTGACATCTGCGCTCATTAATGATCCCTTAGGTATAATTTTAAAATAGAACAGCACAGCAAACTTCGAATAGGGGAGTGCCGTGTATAAACTTAAATTTTGGTGTGAGAGTAGATGTTCAGTGAGGTGGGTATTTTAATTTAAAAAGAGTATTGAGTCATGCATAAAGTTAATGGTTTTACAGGTTTTTTTAAATGTTAATTAGAATAAATAACTGCCAATAATCTTAAAAGTAAAAAACTATTTATAAAGCATGAAGCTATAAGAACTTTAAATATTAGGTTATCATCTATTTTAAGCCTATATTTACAATGTAATTACATTTGCATGTCACATTATTAATTTAAATTATTTCTTAAGGTTTTTTTACATGTTTGGTATTTCTCAAAAGAATACAAAAATTGAAGAGCTGGAGCTTCAATTAATTCAAAAGCAATCGATCTTGTCAGCAATTAACAAGCACGTTGCTTATATTGAATTTTCACCTGAAGGAATAATTTTAGACGCTAATAAACTATTTTTAGAGACTATTGGTTATAGTAAAGAGCAGATTGTAGGGGAGCATCATAGAGTGTTTTGTGAACCTGAATATGCAAACTCAAAAGTATACAGTCAATTTTGGCAGAACCTACAACAAGGTAAATCCACGAGCGGCTCTTTTTTACGTTTTAAAGCCAATGGCGATAAGCTTTGGTTAGAAGCCACATATTTTCCAGTAGAAGAAAATGGTGTTGTCACAAAGGTTATAAAAATAGCTTCAGATATTACTGCAAACTATATACAAAGGCAGGCGCAAGAAGCGATAGCAAAGGCACTTGATAAAGCTTTAGCAACTATAGAATTTACCCCAGAAGGAAATATTATAACCGCCAATCAAAACTTTTTATCAACAATTGGCTACAGCTTAAAGGATATTGTAGGGCAGCATCATAAGATGTTTTGTACCTCACTATTTTATGAGAAAAACCCACGGTTTTGGAACGAGCTAGCACAAGGTCAGTTTAAGTCTGGAAAATTTAAACGCATTACCTCTGATGGTTCAGAAATTTGGCTAGAAGCAACCTATAACCCCATATTAGATAGCAAAGGTAATGTTGTTAAAATTATTAAGTTTGCGTCTGATATAACGGCCCGTATAAACGACAACACTGCAGTAAGTGATGCAGCAGCAATTGCACATGAGTCGGCAGTGGCAACGGTAGAAACGGCTAAGCAAGGCTCTGAAATACTACAAAGTGCCATTACTAACTCAGATGCAATTGTAAGCCAAGTGCTTAAGTCGGTAGATTTAATTAAAAACCTAAATGAGCAATCAGCGGTTATTGGCTCGATTGTATCGACCATTAGCAGTATTGCCGATCAAACCAATTTATTAGCACTTAATGCCGCCATTGAAGCGGCTCGCGCAGGTGAGTATGGTAGGGGCTTTGCTGTGGTTGCAGACGAAGTAAGGCAGCTTGCAGCAAGTACAAGTAAATCAACTAACGAAATTGCGACTATGGTTAAAAACAATCAAGAACTAACAAACGATATTTCTAAGCAGATTACCTCAGTGTCAGACTCCTCTGAACAAGGTAGAGAATTAATTTCTAATGTGTCTGAAGTGATTAAAGAAATTGAGCGCGGTGCAGATGTTGTTTCGCAAACCGTAGCACATCTTAATAGTTAGTTACACCTGGTTACTTAACAAAGTGCGACATTATGTCGCGCTTTAATAGCGCCTTCGCATTATATAATTTTTGCCATACATAACAGTGGCATAAATTATAAATGAATAACAAAAAAAGTATCCAACCTACTTATTTACTCTCTCCTTTAGCGCTACTAATTAGCGGCTTTTTATCGCCTACGGTGCTCGCTGATGATAACGACTTAGAAGTTATTGAAGTGCACGGTCATGCACAAAATAAACATGTATCACTTGGCTCTTCAGAGTCATTACTTAGTAATTTAGGTGTTGATTTTTCTGCTGCGGGCGGGGTCTCTAACTTGCCAATTTTAAATGGTTTAATGGGCGACAGGGTAAAAGTACTTGTTGATGGCGTAGATGTAACAGCAGCGTGCGCTAATCATATGAACCCGCCTCTTTCTTACATATCTGCAAATCAAATAACGTCTTACAAGGTTGTTGCTGGAGTGTCACCAATAAGCGCAGGTGGCGATAACATTGCTGGTGTAATAAGCGTTAATTCTATTTCACCACAGTACGGCGAAAGTAGCGATTTAGCCTGGCACTCAGGTTATGTATCGGCAAAATACAGTAGTATTGATAATGGCCGAAAGCTAGGCGTGGGAGCACGTTTAGCAAGTGATACGTTTAGTTTTAACTACCAAGGGTCGTTTAGCGATGCAGATAGTTATGAAAATGGTAACGGCGATGTAGTGCTTGACACATTGTACCGTGCTCAAAACCACAGCCTTACAGGCGCTATACGCGATGAAAAGCAGCAATTAGTTATAAAGCTCACACACCAAAAAATACCGTACCAAGGGTTTGCAAATCAGTACATGGATATGACTGATAACACCAGTTACGGCGCTATTGCCCAATATAAGCGCAGTTTTGAAAATAGCGAGTTTGAAGGGCAGGTTAACTGGCACAGCGTTAAACACGAAATGGGCTTTTTTAGTAAAGAAAAAACCGGCATGATGCCCATGCAAACAGACTCGCAAGATATAAGCACGCAGCTTAAATGGCACATTACGCTTGATAAAAATAGCTCACTATTGCTTGGTCAAGAATACTATAACTACCGCATTGATGATTGGTGGCCGGCTATTGAAGGCTCAACCATAATGGGGCCAAATGACTATGTAAACATCAATAATGGTAAGTGTGAGCGCATTGCCCTATTTGCAGAATATGAAAGCCAAATTAATAAAAAACTGTGGCTAAATACTGGAGTTAGGGTTGAGCGTGTCAATACGCAAGTTGATGAGGTGCAGGCCTATAACGATGGCATGAGTATGATGGATATGGGCAATATGAGCTCAATGAGCACTGCTAATAATGCGATGGCGGCAAATGACTTTAATAATGCCGATAGAAATAAAACGGACACCATTATTGATGTTAATTTATTAGCTAATTACCAAATTACACTATATGACGAGCTGCAATTAGGCCTTGCTCGCAAAAACCGTGCACCCAATTTATATGAGCGCTACAGCTGGGGTGTAAGTAATATGGCCACCACTATGATTGGCTGGTACGGCGATGCAAATGGCTATATTGGTAACCCAGAGCTTGATGTAGAAACCGCAAATACCATTAGTGCAACGTATTCAAAAACAGCTAAAGATGATGCTTGGCGTGTAAGTGCTAATGTGTGGTACACCGATGTAAACGACTACATTGACGCAAATATTGTACGTAGTTTTAATAGTTATGGATTAGCGAACACATCACGTAATATTTTGCAGTTTAGTAATGTTGACACCACATTATATGGAGCCAAACTCGATGTAACTAAGTCGCTTTATCAATCTAAGGCGTTTGGCGAATGGGTATTAACAGCAAACGTTGCAAGTACCCGTGGTGAGCGCGACGATACTAACCAACCGCTATATCAAATTAAGCCATTACATACAGAGCTAACATTAAGCCAGCAAATAGGGATATTTGAAAATGCGCTATCGTGGGAGTGGGTAGATACAAAATCACGCGTTGACTTTAACCGCCTTGAAAACCAAACGCACAGCTATAATTTAGTGAATTTAAGCTCTAAAGCCACCTTTAATGCATTAACGCTTAGTGCTGAAATAACCAACTTATTTGATGAGTTTTACGAGTTGCCATTAGGGGGAGTAAGTATTGCTGCACTAAAACAAGACAGTAGCACGGGGTTTACTCAATTAGCTGGGCAGGGGCGCTCATTTAATATAAGCGCAAGTTATGTTTTTTAGGCACATATAATAATTATTTAATAGTTAAGCCATCACCATGTTGTGGCTTAACTATTAAATATTAATCAGTAGCCGTGCTTTGCTCATCGGCACAAGGAGATTGCTCGGCTTCTAAAGCTAACTTTTCGCGCTGTGCTTTAGATACATAAGCAGGTTTGCCGCTTTTATGTAATTTGGCATTAGCGCGTTTATCTTTTTTTTGAAATTTAGTGACGATTTTTTTACGACGATTCACAGCTAAAACCTTTAAGCTAAATAAATTTAAGTCGCGCATTATACTGCTATCTACACTAAACCCGCTATATAAATATTTTACGCTTATAAGTTGTGAGCCCATCGCAAAGCACTGTTTGAAATTCTGTGTGGGCGCTATAATTAAAGCTCTTAGTTATTAATTAAATGGAATAAGTTTTGAAAAAGCTAGCTTTAGCCAGTGCTCTTTTTTTTGCGTTTAGCGCGCATGCACAGCTACATAAAAATATTGATAGTGTTGCCGATTATGCTGTAAACACCTACCAAAATGCGCAAGTACATACGCTAACTAACTTAGTGGCTTTTCCTACAGTAAATAAAGACTCAATACCCGCGCCACAAAATCCAGACTTTATTAACTTTAAATCTGTATTAAAAATGAAAGCCGCGGAGCTTGGGTTTGATTACCAAGACCTAGGCTATACCGTGCTTATTGGTATGGGTAAACAAGCAGACAAAGTAACAGTTGTAACACATGGCGATGTACAGCCAGCTAATGCGGGTAAGTGGCAGCAAAGCCCATTTATTATTGATACCTCTGAGCCTGGCAAATTAGTAGGGCGCGGTACCGAAGACGACAAAGGCGCCATAGCCACTGCGCTTTATGCTATGAAAGCAATTAAAGATAAAGACATAAAGCTTGAAAACCGCATTGAGCTGATGATTTACCTTGCCGAGGAGTCTGACTGGGGCCCTCTTACTGAATTTATGAAAACTTACGAGCAGCCAAAGTATGCAGTAACCATTGATGCATCATATCCTGTGGTTGTTGCCGAAAAAGGCTGGAGCTTAATTGCACCAACCTTTAACGCTACTTCAAAACAAACAGGCGTCTATGTAAGTGATGTTGCTGGTGGGGCGTTTAAAAGCCAAATACCAGAAGATGCAAGCTTATTACTTCACAATGCAAGCGGGAGCTTAATTGACTCATTAAAAGCTAAAGCTAAAACGCTTAGTGAAGTTGAGTTTAAGTTTGAAGAGCAAGGTAAAGGCTTAAAAATAAGTGTAAAAGGAATGTCTGCGCATTCATCAGAGCCAGAGTCGGGCGTAAATGCTATTGCACACCTGAGTGAGTTATTTAAAGACGTCGCACTTGAAAATAATAGCGATGGCCAGCTTATAAAATTTGTAAACCAATTAATTGGCTTGGATATTCATGGTAAGCAATTTGGTGATATTGCCTACGAGCACGAATTTATGGGCCCAATGAGCGTAGCCCCTACTGTAATTGAACGCGATGGTAACGCACTAACATTAGCCATTAACGCCCGCCGCCCAGTAGGTAAAGATGAAAGCGTACTTAAACAACAAATTAACAGTGCTATCAATAAGTGGGAAACTGCAAATAACGTAACGCTTACTGAAGTTGAAACCATTATTGGTACTCCTATGTTGTTAGATAACGCACCGCACGCACAAAAGTTACTGGATATTTTTAAACATTTTACAGGTGACGAAAAAGCTGACTTTGTATCAATTGGCGGAGGCACTAACGCAAAATTATTTGATAATGCCGTATCGTTTGGCCCTTCAATGCCAGGTAAGCGTTATACAGGCCACTCAGAGCATGAATTTATTACGCTTGAGCAATTGGCGCTTAATTTACGCATGTATACCGCGATGATGATTGAGCTAGGTAATATGTAAGTTATAGGTTTTTAATATAAAGGCCGCCTTATTTAGCTGAAGTGAATCCAGCAAGGCGGCTTTTTGTATTTATTAAAACTGGGCTACAAAACTAAGGTTGTATATGTCATAGTTATTTTTATCAGTGTAATTAGCGCTGAAATAGTAGCTATCGTTAATAAAGTATTTACCCTCAACAACTAAATCTGAGTCGCTTAAGCCAATGCCCACTGCTACCTGTTTATTAAAGTAATAATTTGCCAGCACATTAAAGAAAGGGTCATCGCCAGCATCTAGGTAGTCAATATTTATAGTAAAGTAGCGTTCATCGTAAAGGTGAGCAAAGTAACGTGATGATAGGTCCCACGACTCTGTTTCATCATCTGTTTCAACAGTAATACCAATGTAGTCGGTGTCGTTAATTTCATGATTATACTGAGCTTTAAACAAATAAACTGTATCGCTATATTCATAATCTAACATACGTACAGATACTTTTAGTGAATCAGCAAATAAGTAACCTAAACCTAGTGAATAGTTGTCGGCATCACCAATATTAGGTAGTTCAAAAGTTGCAAAAGCATTGCCGTAAAAGCCTTCTCCAAAAATACCTTTTCCACTATAACCATCTGAATTAAAATAATTTAAGCCTATATTGCTATCTGTATCCAAGTAGCCAAAATCATCCCAAACACCAGAGTTTTGATGCTTCTCAAAGTAATAGTGAGTTGATAGCCCATACACATCATCGCTGTAATAATCAGAATCAATTTTTGCGTAGTTTATAGAGTTAAACCATTGTTTTGATTCTGACTGCTCAGCGTTTACAGACGCTGTGCAGCTAAGTGTGAGTAAAGTGAGTGGCATTAAAAAGCGCAAGTATCCCTTCTTATAATTGAGTAAACTTGTTACTAGAATGGGTGTTATATTAATGCAGTTTTATAAGGCAATTAAATGATTGTAATAAAGTGTTTGCATATTGTAGGTTTTCCTAATTAAAAACGTAGGTTACCTCAGGCAAGTTTTCGAAGCTTGGTTTGGCAAATAAATACCCTTGCATAAGCTCAACACCTGCGTTTTTAAGCCATGTATATTCTTGTACTGTTTCAATGCCTTCAGCTAGTGCGGTTATGTTTAAATCGCGAAACATATTTAAGCAATGAGTTACTATTAGTTGGCGTTTTTTGTCGTTGTTAATATCGCGTATGAGCGCCATATCCAGCTTGATAATATCTGTTTGAAAGTCAGCTAGTAGATTTAAACCAGAATAACCTGCACCAAAGTCATCAGTGGCGGTTTTAAATCCGAGAGACTGGTAGTAATCAACAACGCGTTTAATGTGTGCGGTGTCTTCTATTTTTTCTACTTCAGTAAATTCAAACATAATATTTTGAATAGGAAAGTTATACTTTTTTGCAGCTTCGAGTGTGGTGCGTATACATCGCTCAGGTTTATAAATAGCATTAGGTAAAAAGTTAATGCTTAGCATTGATGTTATGCCCAGCTTTGCGGCTAGTTGAATGGCTTTAATACGACAAAGCTGATCAAATGCATAGCGGTTGTTTTCATTCACTTTTGAAATAATTGAATAAGCAGACTCGCCATTTAAACCCCTAACCAATGCTTCATAGCCATAAATTAGGCGAGTTTTACAGTTTATAATCGGTTGAAAAGCCATAGAAAAATCAAATTCAAGATCGTTGGCGTCAGCACAATTACTACATGTCACTTTTTCACAATCTTTTGATTTTTCGATCACTTAGTTCATCCTCTGATGTTTATTTTTAAAGTTAGTTGAGGGTAGATCCTAACACAAATAGATTAAAGTATTAGCTTATATTTTTTTTAACGTAATAAGTGATTATTTATATGTGAGTAATATGATGACTAATGTCATGCTATTTAATGACATTTGGCAGGAGTTTGCATTTCGTTTTTATATAAAAATAGATTTATACATTAACAGGAGGATAAACATGAATACATCAACAACAATATTTCAAAGTTTTAAACAGTATGCAGTTGCTTTAGTGTTTTTAGGATTAATTAATTTAATTACATCACCAAACACCTTATGGGTGATTTGGCCCGCGCTTGGCATGGGGATCGCTTTATTATCTGAAGTCTTAGGTATAAGCAGCTCTAAAAAAGTATCTTGATGATTAGTAAGCCAAGTAATAATTTACTTGGCTTTAATTTGATGTGCTTTATTTACAGTAATCTAAACCTAAATATTTAAAATGCTGATTGAAGTGTCACATCTAGTGATATTTCGGTATTTAAGAGTTTTGAAATAGGGCAGCTCTTTTTGGTTTGCTCGCATAAAGCTTGAAACTGCTCGTTTTGAATATCATCAATACGCGCTTTTACCTCAAGGGCAATATGCGTCACCGAAAAACCATCATCTACTTCATCAAGGCTTACAGTGGCTTTAGTATCAATTTTATCTGCGGTAAAGCCTGCATCACCTAATGCAAGTGAAAGCGCCATACTAAAACATGCACTGTGCGCTGCACCTACTAATTCTTCAGGGTTTGAGCCCGCCTCATCTTCAAAGCGGGTATTAAAACCATAAGGTTGTTTATTAAGCGCGCCACTTTGAGTTGATATGCTACCTTTGCCTGTTTTAATGTCGCCAGACCATGTTGAACTTGCCGTTTTTTTAATCGTCATCATCTTCTCCTTGCTAGAGTGTAAGCTTTTCAGGTTATCTAAGCGTTATTTACAAAATAAACTTATATAAAGCCTTAAAAGCACTAATTACTGATGATGTTGCAAAATAGGCGCCAGTTAATTGTTACCCCTGTTTATTTCGCTTACAGCGCTCTGAACAGTAAATAACGTTATCCCAGTCGCGCTGCCATTTTTTACGCCACGTAAAAGGTTTATTACAAATAGGACACATTTTTTGAGGTAAGTTTAGTTTTTTGTGTGCCATGCTTACTTAGCCTTACTATTACTTTTAGTATCCGTTTTACTTTTTGTTCGAGTAACTTTTTGAGTACCCCCAACGTGCTTTTTAAGAATCCTCCCTATGGCGCGTTTAACATCGGCTCGCTCACGGTATTGCCATAAGCGTTCGCGTGCTTCTTTTGAGGCCGCTGTTAAATCAAGCATGGGTTCAGGGTAATCCTCCCCTAACTTAAAGTCGTTAAAGAGTGCCTCCATCGGAGTTTGCTCCCAAGGCTGATGTAAATATTCAATAGGGAGTTTTTCAAGCTCGGGGCACCACTTTTTAATAAACGAACCTGTTGGGTCTTGATCTTCTGATTGTTTAATTGGGTTGTAGTGCCTAATGGTATTAATACCTGTGACCGAGGCTTGCATTTGAATTTGCGGATAATGAATCCCTGGCTCAAAATCTAAAAAGTAATTAGCGAGCGGAAAGCTTGCTTGCTGCCAACTTATATTTAAATGATGCGTGACAAAGCTTACAAGCATGGCGCGCATTCTAAAGTTGATATAACCGGTGGCTTTTAAGCAGCGCATGCAAGCGTCAATAATGGGAATACCAGTTTGACCTTGCGCCCAGCGTTCAATATCGTTTTTCACACGTTCATCATCACGATACGGAAATACGTGATAACCCGGATTTAGGGCTAAAAACTCCATGGAGCACTCGCTTTCAAACTTTTGCATAAAGTGGCAGTGCCAATGCAAGCGCGATACAAACGCAGCAAGCGGTCGCTTCCAGCCTCTTTTGTCAGGGTGTTTTGAATGATATTCATCAATGGCCATTTGATACACTTGCCTAAGGCTAATATTCCCCCACGCTAAATACGGCGAAAGTCGGGAGCAATGTGTTTGGCTTAAACTTGGGCTCGATATTCCCCTTTGATAACCTTTACCGCGCTCGGCAAAAAAACTCTGCATTACAGTGCGCGCATGCAGTGGGCCACCTTGTTGAAAGCTGTCGTGATCTTGAGTGTAAGCGCTTGGCAGCTCAGGCGCTTGATAGTTATTAAGGGTAATTGTTTTTATACTCTTCCAATTAGGAACAGCAATAGGTGCTTGCATTGTTTGCTGCCAGCGTTCGCTCCAATTATTACGATTTTTTTTGCCGCGAATTACCGCGCCTGTTTGCGACTCTTGCCAATTAATGTGGTTATGCTGGCACCATGCTTTTATTGCCTTATCGCGCTCAAAGGTGTTGTTTAAGCCTATTTCTTGATGGCTAAAAATATTAACTATTTCAAACTGCGTCTTTATCGACTCAAGTAAATCGTTCATATTTAAATTAAATATATAAACACAGGCGTTAAAACGCGCTAGCTGATTATTTAACTCAACTATTGATTGATACACAAAGCGCCAGTGCCGCTCATTGTAGTGTGCATCTTCGAGCAGTAATGGCTCAAAGTTATAAAGTAACAGGGTCGGTAAGCCATTACTAAATGCATTTTTTAATGGTTGATGATCGCTAAGACGCAAATCACGTTTAAACCACACGATGTTTATTTTTTCTTTCATACTGGCAATATTAAAACCGTGGCATTATAAATAATAAGACAAAACCAATACGTATTAAATGTAAAAGAAGACTAGTTTAAAAACGATTTTGATATAGGCAACTCATGTTAAGGTGATACTAAAATGAGTCGCCAATAAAAGAAGTATTATAAATAGGGAGAATTACCGTGATACTTAAGCAATTTTGGCACTTGCAGTCATGTGAGAATACACCTATTAAAGCTTCACCAATTGCAACTACTTCCATTGTCTTTTCCTAAAACTTGCGGGGGTATCGCTTTGTATGACGATACCCTCAGTTAGGGTGAAATTAAAAACGCTTACCAATAGTAAAGCTAAAGACACGAGATAAGACAACGCGCGCATTAAATATAGTTGATTGATCTGCTACCGTTTCACCTGAGTGAAACTTCCCTCTGATAAGTTTCCTGAGTTATTTAGGTTTTTAACATCGACACGAAGATTTAAGGGTACTCGCCGAGATGTCATGGAATGTAGGTAGGGCATCAAAGGCTCCAAACGTTGCTACTGTTTTGGCTCCGCACTTAGTAGCAAAGTCGATAGCCTTTGAAACGTTAGTAAAGTTACTTGCCCAGTCAGTAAATTCTGTTTTATTACTCACTAGCGAAGATATTTGATATAAAAAACCACCTACAAACGCATCGCCTGCAGCTGTGGTATCCACAACATATGCCTGAGGGCAAGGATAAGTACCACTAAATGAGCTAGATGAAAAAGTAATAGGCTCGCCACCATCGGTCATTAAAACTAAAGCTACGCCACTATCTACCCAACTTCTAATGGTGGTATCAATATGCTCTATTCCATAAAGCGAGATCAGCTCATCTTTACTCGCTTTAATAACATCAACTGTTTTAGCAACATCCTCAATAACAGATTTAGCTGTGAGTGGTTCATCCCAGAAGGCTGAACGAAAGTTAATGTCAAAGCATGTAACCGAGCCTGATTCTTTAAAGTGTTTTAGCGCATGTAAGGTTGTATTTAATACTAAAGGTTTTGCAAAAGAGCCTGAACAAAAACTCACAATTTTAGGTGTTGAAAATAAAGAGGGCTCTAAATCGGTTATTTGTAAATCGTAATGTGCAGCATCTTTATCGTAAAATTCAAATGTACGTTCACCGTTTTCATCCAACGATACGAACGCGAGTGCCGTCTTCCCTTTTTTTGAAAAGCCAACATAAGATGTGTTTACATTATACATTTTGAGTGCATTTATTAAAAAGCGACCAAATTTATCATTGCCTACTTTACCAAGCAAATAACTTGAACCACCAAGCTTTGCTACGGCTACAGCAACATTAGCGGGTGCGCCTCCGGCAAACTGTGTGAAGTCTAGTTCGCTATTTGATGCCTTATTGTGCATGCAGTCATGTGAGAGTATATCTATTAAAGCTTCACCAATTGCAACTACTTCCATTATATTTTCCTAAAAATTGCGAGGGTATCGCTTTGCATGAAGATACCCTAGATTAGAGTAAAATTAAAAACGCTTACCAATAGTAAGGCTAAAGGTACGAGGTAAGACAACGCGCGCATTAAATGTAGTTGCTTGACCTGCTACCGTTTCACCTGCGCGAGGATCTCCCTCTGATAAGCCTTCTGAGTTATTTAGGTTTTTAACATCGGCACGAAGGTAATAACCGTCTTCGTTTTCAAGGGATAAACCAAGGTTTAACATGCCATACATAGGCAGTTCTGCTGTGTTGGCGTCGTCGGCATAACGTTTACCGCTCCAAGAGTAGCTACCATGAATAGCTGCCATACCCCACGAAAAATCTTCAAACTGATAGCTACTAGTTAATTGGCCAAAGTGCTTAGGCACACGTACAGGTAAGTTGCCGTTTATATCAATAGAGGCAGAGCTTCCATTAGCATCCAAGTATTGCGCCGCTGGTGTGTTTACAAATTCGGGTGATTGGTACGTTGCAGATACACCAATGCGCCAGTCTTGGGTGATTTGCAGGTTAAATTCGGCTTCTACACCTAAGGTTTCTGTGTTTCTAAAGGCTTGACGTTGCACTACTTGACCATTTTCAACAGTAGGTACATTAAAGAATAAATCATCCGCACCGGCGAAGTAACCGGTTACAAATGCTGCGACATCACCTTCGTTATATTTAATGCCCACTTCGGCCATTACCGTTGAAGCTGGTTGTGTTTCACGTCTCTCAGAGTTATTAAATTGATTAATTTCCTCTTGACTAGTTAGGTTGGTAATCGCCATGTATTTATCTACATCAGGCATACGAAAACCATCTGCATATCGAGTGAATACCGCTAAGTCGTCGTTAAATTTGTAGTTAGCTGCAACTGTCCATGCCATTTCGTTGTATTCAACATTAAAGTTTCGGTAAGTCCCATCACCAAAGGGCAGGGTAATATTCCCATTGACGGTATCAGTATCGCTGGCAAAACTGTCAATTGTGTAATTAGCTTGGTTTTGCGCTTCCCCATCTGCTTTGAGGGTTTCGTACCTTAGGCCCAGATTAAACGACACATCTTCAAGCTCGTATTCAAAGTCAGCAAAGGGCGCCAGGGTATTTTCACTATAAACAATATCGGCAAAACCATGTGATCCAGCCTGAATACCTTTGTAAGTACCGCTGGCAATGTCAAGACCTTGTGCATCTGTAAATACAACATCTAAGCGCTGCGGCAGGGGCTCTACTGATTGCAGTGTATTAATTCGATAGTCGGTAACATGGCCATTAATATTAGAGAAGAATAAGCCAAAATTAGCATAAAGAGTCCCTTCGCCTACATCATCAAAGGTGTAGTTGAATCTGGTTTCGTTTTGAAAGTTATCGCCTTCAAAACGTCTATGCCAAAAGCCTGCGTTTATTCCGTATCCATTGGTGTTGTAGGTATTTACGTTGCTTGAATCAGCCAATACAAAGCCGTTTCCTGCATCGCGTATATCGTAACTTAGGTTACCATCAACCATGGCACCTGCAAGGACATCAGTATTTGCAGCATATATAGCTTGTGCTTTACTAGCTAACGATTCGGCGTTACCTACGTTAATGATGCCGGAAAAGGTTGTTAGCATATCGGTATAACGCATTTGATTTGAAAAGACTAAGTTTTCGTTAATTTCAATTTCGGTTGTATTGCCAAAGTAGGTCACATTAGCGTAGTTACCATCTGCAATATCCAAATCAATGTCGCCGCTTGGGGTGTTATTAAGAGTTAATAAACGCGCACCTGCTGAGTTACCGGTGGTGCCATCTCTGATATCCATCCCGCCTGGGATTGTTTTAGCATTGGTGGTTGAGCCTATTAATGGCTGAGGAATAAAAAAGAATGATCTATCGTTTTGTTTATTAAACTCAAAGCGGGTAAAGCCGCTGCCATCTTTAAAAAAGTGCTTAATATTGCCATTAAGCTCACCACCTTGGTTAGCTGTATACCCCGGATCGCGTGCGGAGTCATCCTTGCGATACCAAGCGCCAACAGCATAGGTTGTCTGATCGTCTATTGATCCGCTAACCCAACCTTGTCCACCTAGGCGGTTGTTGCTGTTGGTTTCAAAAAACACATCACCTTGGGTATCATCGGAGCCTTCACGAGAAATAAAATTAATAAACCCAGCTGGCGCGCTACCAACAAAAATTGACGAGGCACCACCACGAATAGCTTCAACGCTGCCAACAAAATTAGACAAACGGGTAAAGCGATCATTTTGAGTAAATAAAATATCTTGATTATAAAACACGGTCATACCATCACGAAGTAGTGCTGTAAACTCTGTTTGCGTTGATAACGGAAAGCCTCGTGGGGCTACGTTGTTACCGGTTTCTCCACCGGTGTCTTCGGCATGAAAACCAGGAATACTTCGCACTAATTCAGCAACACTGTGCGGAGCCAATTGCTCTAACTTTGCTTCGTTAAAGGTAGTTATTGCATTAGTTGATTCGATTTTCTCTTTTGGCCGAGATGTTCCCGTTACAATGATGCGCTCAAACCCTAAATCACTTTTTGCTTCTTGTTGCTCTTGTGACAAGACGCTAGGGGATATGGATAGACCTACAGCGACTGCAATTAGAGTCATTTTTGCTGATACTTTCATTTTTCTGTTCTCTCTTTGTTGTGTGTGTATACAAATTTGCGGTTTTATTAATCAAACATGTCAGTGTTATTAAATTTGTAAATAGAATGTAGAGAACTTAAAATAATAAATCAACTATTATTACTTATTATTTTTTGTACAGCTTTTTGATTGTTTGAGTGAATTTTTTACCTCTGATAAAAAATAAATAAGCAGCCAACGTTACCGATGGCTGCTTTTTAAGGTTAAAGTATATTAGTGGTGTGAAAGGCTTGCGTGATCTTGAGAAAAGTTGATAAGTAACGGTAGGTTAGCGCAGCCTACTGATTGAGCCTTGGCGCCAATAGAGCCACTTTGTACTTCACAGCGATTAATACCGCGATGATCAGCCTGGCTCAATTTTAACTTTGTTGCCAAAACTATTTTTTCTCTGACATTGATAGGAATGGCGCCATCAATGACAATCGCCTCAAAATCAAAAATAGCTAAAGAACACAATGCCGCGTAGGCGAGACCATCTGCAACTTGGTCTATCCACTTATCGAGTACGGGGCCTAAGTCTCCCCAATACTCTTTTGAACTCCACAGTATGTCAGTATTGTAGCCATCACCTTTGAGCATTTTTTCGAGAATATACAGTGATGATTGCATAATAAGTTGTTGGGAGGTTAGTTGACCTTCACTATTAAGCATAGGCCTAGGTAATGAGCCTATAGCGCCGGCATTACCTTTTTTACCGGTAAATAAGGTTTCGTTTATAACAACTCCACCACCAATAAAAGTACCAATAAAAATATATAAAAAATCGCTAAAACGAGCAGGATTACCAAAGCTTAATTCAGCTGAACAAGCCACGGTATCATCATTACATACATACACGGGAAGGTGTACAATTTTATTTATTTTTTCTTTAAAATCAAAAGACTTCCATTCATTCAATACTGTTTTTGGAGCGCCGGCTTCTTCTGTCCAGTTCCAAATTTCGTAAGGGGTTGCAACACCCACACCTAAGATACGCTTGGCTAATTCGTCACTTAAGCTCATTTTAAGTACGCTGATCCCTTTCTCTAAAAAGGTTAGCAAGCTCTGTACTGTGGGGTAAGCGCAGTTTTCGTGCAAAGTTGCGCGTATATTTCCTACTAAGTCAATCAAGGTTAAATCAAAACTGCGACGACCTACTTTTAAGCCAATTCCAAATGCACCATCTGGATTTAACGCAAATGGGATGGTTGGTTGGCCAACCTTACCACGCTGAGGGTCTTTCCGTATTAATAACGATTCGGCTTCTAAACTATTGATAATTACTGTGACGGCCTGTGCTGAAAGCCCTGTTTTTTGTGCTATTTCAGCTTTTGGAGCACTACCGTGTTGGCGAATTAATGACATAATTCGGCGTTCATTATGAGCACGCAGGCCAGATTGGCTTCGGCCTTCTTGTAAAGAGAGTCGAGGGTTTTTAGATTTGATAATTATTCCTACCTAGTTGTTATTATCTTGAATAACCTGATTAATTGTACACCGAGTGTGTGTAATTGGCGACTATATTAGCTTTATTGCCGGGTTCATTTCTTATTATTAAATTTACGACAGAGTATAAATAAGTCACAGGAGGTCAATAAATAACTATAGTTGATTTATTGACGGAATGATATTTAACTGGTTAAATGCTTTACTTAACATTAACAACTGAGACACGGCAATGACCACACACACACAAACACCTCTTGTCTCCAAGGAGATGGTGGTTCCCTTTATTTTACTTGTTCTGTGCTTTGCTGCATGGGGAGCTGCGGCAAACATGACTGATCCGCTAGTAAAAGTGTTTAGTAAAATTTTTACTATGTCGTCAGTGCAGTCTGCACTGGTACAATTTAGCTACTATGGAGCTTACTTTTGCTTAGCTATTCCGGCGGCATATATCAATAAACGCTTTTCGTATAAAACAGGTGTGTTAACCGGTTTAGGGATGGCTGCAATCGGAGCATTTTTGTTTTATCCCGCCAGCCAAGCAATGACTTATGGTTTTTTTTTAGTGGCTTTGTTTGTGTTAGCTGGAGGCTTATCTATTTTAGAGACATCAGCAAACCCTTATGTAATGGGAATGGGCACCCAACAAGGTGCAACTCGCAGGTTGAATTTGGCGCAATCATTTAACCCTGTCGGTACTAACATTGGTGTTTTTTTAGCCGCTACCCTTATTTTACCAAAGCTCAATACAGCAACCTCTGGTGAGCGCACTAATATGAATAGTGAGCAATTAACTAGCATTATAAGCGCAGAACTTGATGCAGTTATGGTGCCTTATGTTGGTATGGCTTGTGTGTTGGTTTTTATTTGGTTGGCAATTGCGTTTACTAAAACACCTAATTTTTGTAAGCAAAAAAAAGTCTCTAAGCATGTAGAATTTAGTGCAACGTTAAAGCGCTTGTTTAAGAATACCCATTACCGCTTTGGTGTTATCGCCCAGTTTTTTAATGTTGCGGCGCAAACTTGTGTATGGACATTTACCATCCAGTACGTAATGGAGGCACTCGATACAAATGAAGTTACCGGGGGAAGTATTTTACAATACAGTATGATCACCTTTTTAGTTTCTCGATTTGTAATGACCTGGCTTATGGGATTTATTCGTCCTGCCAAACTGTTAATGGCAACCTCTATTATTGCAATGCTGCTGTGTTTTTATATGGTGAAAATGCCAAATATAAGTGGCGTATGGGCGCTGGTAAGTATATCGGCTTGCTTATCATTAATGTTTCCAACTATTTACGCGATTTCACTACATGGGTTAGGCGATGATGCAAAACTAGGTGCTGCTGGTTTAGTAATGGCTATTTTAGGTGGAGCGATAGTTCCTGTATTCCAAGCTGTGTTTATTGATACATACAGTGTCGCGTTTTCTTATGTTGTGCCTGCGGGGTGTTTTATTATTGTTGCAGCTTATGCTGCATTTGATTTAAAAACAAAAGTCAGAGTATTCAATAATGTAGCGCCTTGCTAAATGGATTGAAAACCGAGCCTGAAGGCTCGGTTTTACTTTTTAACTTTTCTCATTTGTAAATCTTCTTTAACCCCAACCTTCATCGGATTAAGATATTAGGCATGTTGATATTCTTATTTAGTTGAAAAAATATGTTTTTAGATCTCACCGAAAATACCAACCAAAATGTTTACTCTTACTTAGTAGGCGGTATCAGCCCACGACCTATCGCATGGATAAGTACATTAAATAGCGAAGGTATTGCAAATATTGCGCCTTATTCATTTTTTACTGTGGCTAGTTGCAAGCCAGCTGTTTTAAGTGTTACGCAAGTAAACCCTAGTGATAAAACGAATAAAGATACGCTCAGTAATCTAATGGCAACTAAAGAATGTGTGGTTAATATTGTCAGCCAAGAGCTAGTTGAAAAAATGAACCAAAGTTGTGCAAATTATCCTAGTGATATAAGCGAGTTTGATGCAGCTAACATTGCCCAAGCTCCAAGTAAGTTAGTTAACGCGCCAAGCGTTGCCGATTCAAAAGTACGGTTTGAATGTAAGTTACGCGAAGTTATTAGTATTTCAAATGAGCCTGGCGGTGGAACAATGATGTTGCTGGATGTAGTGGGTATTTGTATAGACGATGAAGTGATGAGTGGTGGCTATATTGACCCTGAATTATTAAATGCAGTGGGCAAAATGGGCGGCGATTACTTTAGTACAACCAAAGATAAGTTTTTGCTTAAAAGGCCACAGTTGTAATTTTAATATAGATTCTTCCTTTGTTTGTGCACATTGTTTGCACTTTTACTTGTTAACTTTGTTTTATTAAACGTTAAAGTAAAGGTTCAAGCATTGAAAACACTTCTTAAAACAAAAGCCGTTAATGCCACTAAGTTATTTGCGTTAAGCGCGCTTTGTATTGCTTTAAGCGCATGTAATAGCGATTCTACAAGTACTACAACAGACGGCGAAACGGTCAGTAATAGTGCTCCAACTGTTGACGCCGGTATTGACCAAACTGTTAATGCGGGCGATACCGTTTATTTAATTTCAACAGTTGAAGATGATGGCGAAGTATCTGTTAGCTGGTCACAAACATCAGGCACTACCGTTAGTTTATCTTCAAGTACTGCAACGTCTACTGAGTTTGTTGCCCCAGAGGTATTAACCGATGAAGCACTTGTATTTGAAATCAGTGCAGATGATGGCACAAACGATTTCGTTGTAGATACAGTTATAGTTAATGTTATTGCTTCATCAGACTCAGATACAGTTGTTAATAGTGCAAAACTTACCAGCTGGTTAATTAACAACAATACAACTTCTACATACATACAAAATAATGGTGCAGTGGTTGAAGATGTTCAATCAGTTGAGGTTGTTACTGTTTCTGAGGAAGATGCTGACGTTGAATACATGTATGTGCAAACAACTGACATTCCTAAATATGACGTAACGCTTACACAAGACCAAGTAGACGCGTTAAATAACCGCCCGTGTGCAGCTACCGATTTTTATAACGGTGTAACCTCAGCAGCAGTAGGGCAAACCATTTCGTTTGGTGAAGATATTGGCTATAACAGCAGCACTGAAAACTGTGATGACACAGGCGGTGCAGGCTATTGGCCTCCAGGACCAGGTTGCCCAACAGAACAAGCGGTTGAAGCGTATTTTCCGATAACACCTACCGATTTATCTGACACTGAAACTTGTGAAACAGGTTTAGGTACAGTTGGCTTAATGGTTAATGGCACCAGTATATTTAACTGGGGCGATGGTATGAGCTACGGTAATAATATTTGGTATACATTAGCGCCCATTGCTGAGCAATACGATGTTGATGTGTGTGGCGGACATGCTGCTAACGGTGAATATCATCACCATTTTTACACTAGTTGCTTAGCTGATTTACTTGAAGATGATGGCGATGCGCATTCACCTATTTATGGGTTTGCAGCTGATGGCTATCCACTTTATGGTCCTTATGAAAGTAACGGACAACTAGCATTAAGTGGCTGGGAAATGCGAGATTATGGTGCACCTACAAGTGAAGGGGGTTGTGGTACTGAGGGTGAGCGAAGCTGTACCTTAGTTGATCAATACGATGTTAGCCAAGGTACACAAACAAGTGATGCAGGTCCTGCTATTGGCGCACAAGTAACGACGCTCTCTGGTAATACATTAAATGCCGACGATGGTTATTATTTTGAAGATTTCTACTATGCACAAAAAACAGTAACCGGTGCTCAATTAGATGAGCATAACGGCCACGATACTAACGATGGCAAGGGTTATCACTACCATATAACACTAACGCTAGACAGCGATGGTAAATTACAGCCTTCTTTCCCTTATCAAATAGGGCCTCGTTTTAAAGGTCAATTAGCCGATAATTCAATTGGTCGCTGTGATACGGGCGAAACAATGGGTCCACCACCAGGAATGTAAGGAGTAACTATGCGTTATTTTAAATACGCATTGATCCTAACAACTGCTGCGCTATTGAGCTTCAAGCTCTTTGCGCAGCAGGAAATGATGGATCATAGCCATATGCCTATAGCTGTGCCAAATGATACGCCAATCCCGGCATTAAGCCTTAAGTTATTAAAAGATAGTATGTCGGGTTATAACTTAATTTTAGATACACAGCGTTATGATTTGTCTGTGCCGCCAGAGGGCACGATGAACATGCAACAAATGATGGTTGCGACAACAAACCAAGACACCGGTTTTTTACAAGGTCATGCTCATTTATACATTAATGGGGTTAAAATACAGCGAATTTACGGACAAGCGTTGCATTTACCTGCTAACTTATTTAAAACGGGTATAAATACCGTATCGGTTACTTTAAATAATCATGGTCATATGTATTGGACCGCTCAAGGTAAAAAAATAGTTGCTACGCTGTATGTTAACGACCAAACCAAAGAGTTTATAACATACCGATTTGAAAGCTTTCCTAGCAAGGTTGAAAACACGCATTAATGAAAATTCATAATAAACTTTTTTTAATACTATTTAGTTTTACCTTTAGTGTTATTGCAGGGCTGGTGGTTCTTATACAGTGGAGCATAGGGCAAGGCGTAATTGATTTTGTTAATGCAAAAGAAGTAAAAGCGCTTGAACCACTTGTTGTGCAACTTGCAAAGCAATACGAACAAACACCCTCATGGGAGCGTGTTGTCGGCAATGGCGAAAACTTTAGAAAACGTGTTGAATCGCAGCTAGAAAATAGCCAGTTTTTGCCTAGGCCACAAGAAGGCTCAGGTCCGCGTGGGCGAATGATGCGACGACCGCCGCCAGATCATATTCGTTTAGAGGAAGATCGCCGCCCACCGCCAGAAAATATTGCTCACTACGCTTTGCTTGACGAAAATAAGCAGCGAGTAGTGGGTAAATACCTTAGCGATTTAAAATATATAACAACCCCAATTATTGTTAGCGATAAAGTAGTGGGTTACTTAGCAGTTTCTAAAAGAGATAGCTTGGTTGATGGTTATGAGCTTGATTTTTTACAGCAGCAAACTAACTACTTATGGTTTATTGCTTTAGCTGCGGTATTGCTAACATTGCTAGTTACCTTTTTATTGTCTCGCCACTTAGTAAGCCCAGTAAAGCAAATTGCTAACGGTATGCATCGCTTAACGCAAGGTAATTACGAGACCAAACTTACGCTTGAACGAAAAGATGAGTTGGGCCAATTAAGCGAAGATTTTAATACGCTTGCATTTACACTCGCTAAAGATGAGCAAGTACGTAAGCGTTGGCTTGCTAATATTTCTCATGAGCTTAGGACGCCAATGAGCATTTTACTCGGTGAACTTGAAGCTATGCTACTTGGTATACGAGAACCGAACGCAAAAAATATAAGCTCGGCTAACGATGAAGCCCTGCATTTAAAACGCTTAATAGACGACTTGCATATGCTCAATAGCGCAGAGTTAGGAGGTATGCACTACACAATGCAACCTACTGATATGGCGTTATTATTAAATACTATTGAGCAAAAGTATCAGGTTTTGCTTGAACAACATAATATAAAAATATACCTACTAAATAGCGCTAAACACATAACTGTACAAGCAGATAAAACACGCCTTTTGCAGCTACTCGATAATATTCTAATGAACGCAGTACACTATGCACAATGTACAACTATTTCTTTAACGGCTAAAAATATAAGTATTAAAGGGCAAACTTATTTAGAGCTTATAATCGAAGATAATGGCGTAGGTGTAGAGCAGTCGCATTTATCGCATTTATTTGAGTATTTATACCGAGTAGATAGTTCGCGTAATCGCCAGGAGGGCGGTTCTGGCTTAGGTTTATCTATTTGCCAGCATATAGTTAAAGGTCATAAAGGTGAAATAGCTGCAGAAAAAGCCAGCTTAGGCGGCCTTGCTATTATTATTAGATTGCCAACTATTTAGTTTATAAAATAAAGTTAAGGTTACTTACAGAGATGCCTATGAGTGAACAAATACTAATTGTGGAAGATGAAGTAAAGCTAGCTAACTTAATGAGTGACTTTTTAAGCAGCCATCACTTTATTACTCATCAAATACATCACGGGAATGAAGTATTACCTTGGCTTGAAGTTAACAGGCCGAGTGTAATCTTGCTAGACATAATGTTACCAGGGCAAAGTGGTATTGAACTGTGTAAAGCAATCAGGCGCTTTTCAAACGTGCCTATTATTATGGTATCGGCAAAAGTAGAAGAAATAGATAGGCTGCTTGGACTTGAGTTAGGTGCAGATGATTATATTTGTAAGCCGTTTAGTTATGCTGAGCTGGTGGCACGCGTAAAAGCTATTTTAAGGCGATTAAATAACGCAAGTGACGTTACAGAGTCAACAATGAAGCTTGACGAGAGCAGCTATAGCGTAAAATATAAATCAAACAGTATAGAATTGACGAACTTTGAATTTCAGCTATTTAAACCTTTGTTTAACAACCCAAATCGTATTTATTCGCGCGATAGCTTAATGGACACTATGTACGCCGATCAGCGTATTGTGAGCCACCGTACAATTGATAGCCATATTAAAAAGTTGCGTAAAAAACTAGATGAAGTGACACAAACTGAAAGTGTTATCCAGTCTGTTTATGGGGTTGGCTACCGGTTTGTGCATCCACAGTAATGTGGAATGAGCTATGACGATGAGTTACTCATCGTCGTCAGCATTTTTAATTCGCTCTAAACGGTCAAACTCTTCGTATTCTGCTGCTTGAATTTCATCAAGAATAGAATCTACATCAGCAAGTTCGTCGCTGTCTTCAAATTCACCTGTAAGCGTTGAATTAGGCGTTAAATTGGCCTCTTCAAATAGTGCCCACATTTCTTTAGCGTATTGAGTTTTTAGTATGCTTGGGGCAAATTCACCATAGTAGCGGCGTATGTTATTTACATCGCGTGCAAACATAGCTTGTGCACTGTTATTTGCTGATGCGTTAACGGCTTGCGGTAAATCTATAATGACAGGGCCGTTATTATCTACAAGTACATTAAATTCAGATAAATCGCCGTGTATTATACCTGCGCAAAGCATAAGCTTAATGTAATGTATCATGAGTTTATACTGCTCAATCGCTTGCTCTTCACTAAAAACGACATGTCCAAGTTGAGGGGCAACGTTACCGTCCTCACCCGCCACTAACTCCATAAGCAACACGCCATCAATACAAAAATAAGTGTCAGGTACACGTACACCAACACTCGCTAAGCGAGATAACGCGTCAACTTCAGCGTTTTGCCAAATTTCTTCTTCTAATTGGCGGCCATAGCTAGAGCGTTTACCCATTGCACGCGCTTGGCGTCCACCACGTACTTTTCGGCCTTCTTGATATTGTGCCGCTTTTTTAAAACTACGTTTAACCGCATCTTTATACACTTTCGCACAGCGAATATGTTCACCACAACGCACAATAAATACATCGGCTTCTTTACCGCTCATTAGTCGGCTTATTACTTCGTCAATAAGGCCATCATCAACAAGAGGTTGTAGGCGTTTAGGTATTTTCACAGATTGCCTGCTAAGTAGGGTTGGTTATTAATCATTATTTATGAAAGTGCTCTGTATTTGTTTGTTTAATTGGCTCAAGCAGTATATCAGCTTTGAGAATTAAGGGCAGTAACACTACTGCCAGAGAGTAATTAATCGTATTATTTTATTAGCTTATATATTGATTACAAAGCAATCAACCAGAACTTTTTTTGAATCATCAGTTTTTATTAAAAATAATTTATTACTTCCTCATTATTTGCACATTGTTTGCGTTTTTAAAGCGTAAGCTTAGTTTAATTCTTAAATACGAGGTTATTACTATGAAGCATTTTTCAACTCTTGCCACTGTGGCAATATTATCTATTGCTTTTTCAGCTAATGTAGTTGCTCGAGGCGGTGACAATCCTCCTGAAAAACCTGACTTTTCAACTATTGATACTGATTGTGATGGCGTAATTAGCTTTGAAGAGTTTAGTGCTAAAAAACCGCCGCGCGGTGATGCACAAACAATTTTTGATTCTATAGATGCCGATGGTAATGGCGAAATTAGTGAACAAGAGCTTAGCGATCATAAACCACCTCGTCGTGAACGTTGAAAGGATACTAAAATGATTAATAATATTGGCAGCAGCTCTGCGAGTTTTGTGCCGCAACAAAGTAGTCAAGCTGCAAAATTAACAACAGAGCAAAGTGATTTTGTTAAAGAAACGCTTGCACAGTTTGATGCAGAAAACTTAACTAGCGACGATGCGCAAAGTATTCAAGCGGCATTTAAAGAACAAGGTATTGAACCAACAAAAGAGCTTGCTGATTTAATGGGCGAACTCGAGTTTGATGCTAAAAGCATTGGTGATGCAGGAAGAGCAGAAGGTCAAAGACCACCGCCACAAAACTCATTAGAATCAGTCGATACAGACGAGGTAGTGAGCTACTTAGATGAGCTCTTAACTGAGTATTCAAACCAGTTGTCTGATGAAGATAAAGAATCAATCCTTGCATCAGTGCAAGAGAAGTTTGGTTTAAGTGAAGGCGATTCACTGCTAAATGTAACTGCTTAGGTGTTATTACTTAGAGTAAAGCTGACTGTTACTCGAAAGTCTTAAGTCCAAAGCCCAACGGTTAATTCTGTTGGGCTTTTTTATTGGCTTAATTTAATCGTGTTTCTATTTTGCTGGTGCCATCTTCTTCGGTAAATTTAAATACAAAATCTTTTTTACCGTCTTGGTTTATATCTACTAGAAGAATATCTTTATTATTTTTAGGCAGCGTTAGCTTTAATTTTTTGCGTTTATCATTTAGCAGTGAGTCTTGCTCTCCATAATAAATATACAGCGTTTTTTTACTGTATTTGTATACCGCATCAATATAGCTGTCACCGTTAATGTCACCTAAATAGAGAGCCGGTTCTGATTCATCGCCATTCATCCCCACTTCCATTTCTAAATCAAGTTCAATACTCGATTTGTTGGCAAATGAGCCGTCGGGTTGCTGCTTATAAAGATTCATTTCTACATTTACATCAGTACTGCCACCGCCTAATGCCATAGATGCGATAGTACCTAGGCCAATATCTAAGTCCATTTTTTGTAAATCAATTAAGCCATCATTATTAAAGTCAGTTTTGAGCAATAACTCACTAGGGCCCTGTGTTTCAAATAAGATAATGGGCGTATTAGTAAAACCTTTAGCACTCCCTAGGTACAAAGTATGTGCTATTTTTATATCTAGCGAGTCCATACCTTGTGTAGGCTTAAACTGTCTGGTTGTAAAATCTAGAAATCCGTCGTTATTAATATCAATAATTTGCTTTATTTTGCGGGTCTCGCCATTGCTTAGCTCGCCGAGCTCAATGCTAAAATCAATTGAGGTAAGCTTTTGCTCAAAGCCCTCTGAATTAGCAAGTAGTACATCTGCTCCAAAGTCATTTGAAAAAACCAGGTCGTTTAATCCGTCGTGGTTAAAATCGATAACCACAGGTTTATTGTTAATATTAACTTCTAAAGAAAGCCCTTTTCCTGAAAAGCGGCCTTCATACTTAGGCGTTTGCTTAAATTGGTTAGGCTTAAAGCTGCCATCTTTATTTTGAATGTATAAAGTACTGCTTGCTAACCCTGGAATGAAAATATCGCTTAGACCGTCATTGTTAGCATCGAAAACAAAGTCTACTTTTTCAAATTTATCTATTTTTAATTGATTAAGAACCGACTCATAATTAAACAACAATGTTGGTTTACCTGTTTGGGCTTTATATACGCCATCACTTGTTAGTACGAGTGCTTGTTTATCGGTGATGTTAGCAAGTGTTGCCACATCAAACCCGATGGCGTTTTTTGGTAAAGCAAGTTCACTACTAAGTGATGTAAGTAAATTGATGGCTTCTAATTGTTTTGATTCTTTTATTATATGCAAATAAAATCTCTAATCGGTTGATACTAATTCATCCGTTGTTTTTATTGCCATTGTTTGAGCTATAACGCTTATGGGGGTAAGTAAAGTGATGAGTGAATAGCAAAGTGGTTTTATCATGCAAATTCCTTTTTTATATTTAGTTGTATCGGTAAAGTTTTTATTATTTAAGCAGCGTCAGCGCATAATTTTGCCTACTATCCAGCGCTGGGGCTTTTTCGTTTAAACGTAATATACATATGTAAGTTGGATTATATTTAGCCTACGCTAATTACTATGTACTGGGTGTAAGCAATTGTAAGATTATGTTTTAGGGAGGGGCTGTTGACCTTTAAGGATTGAAACTTGTTCAATCTAAGGACGATTTAATCGCGGCGCGAGGTTTGTAACCTAGTAACAAAGAGTCAATCTCCCTAGGCAGAACCCTTCGGACAGCGCATGTTTGGCATTTATGCTACGTCATCAACTGGTTATGGGGGTAACCACACTTCATCGGCTCTACCTTGCTTAAATACCAAACAGTCTACTGCAAATTAAACCTCAAAAAATAAACAGGCCCTAATAAGAAAGGTTGCGCATAACTCATATGGTAGCTAAGCGCTTTTAGAAGTGTTTGGTTATTAACTACATTGCTTATTTTGCTCATTTAAATAAGCATCTACAAAACCTACTTCCATCGGTTTTGAAAAGTAATAACCTTGTAGGTGAGATACACCAATTTTAGTGAGTGTGTTTGCTTGCTCAATAGTTTCAACGCCTTCTGCAACAACAGTAAAATCTAAAGTAGAGGCCATTTGTACAATTGCATGAATAATACTTAACCCTCTTTTATCCATATTTTGAATAAAGCTTCTGTCTATTTTTACTATATCTACACCAATATCAAGCATGCTTGATAGTGATGAGTAGCCTGTACCAAAATCATCAATTGAAATACAAAAGCCTTGTTTTTGTAGTGCTTTAACGGCTGTCAAAAATGTGAGTTTATCCTCGGCAAATACTGACTCAGTAATTTCTATGTGTAGGTTTTTAGGTTCTACCTGGTGGAGATTTACTATTTTTAATACCTTAGATACAAAATCAGGATCTTGTAGCTGAATAACCGATACGTTTACGCTTATAGCAATTTGTGGTTGTAAATGACTTAATTTTGTTGCTTGTATACATGCCTGTTCTATTACCCAAATACCTAACTCGGTTATTAAACCGTATTGCTCGGCAATAGCTATAAATTCATCAGGAAAAATATTTTCACCATCTAGTTGCCAGCGTAATAATGATTCAAAAGAGGTTACTTTTGAGGTTTTGCTATCAACAATTGGTTGAAATACTAGCCTTAAACTATTTTCTTCTATGGCACTGGCTAAGCGTTGACTCAAAAGATACTCTCTTTCTTGTATTAATTTGAGTGAATCGTTATAAATATTGATATTACCTTTCGCCATGCGTTTTTGGTGATACATTGCAGTATCAGCAGAGCGAATTAAAGTATTAAAATTACTCCCGTGCTCAGGGTACATGGCCATTCCAATAGTTGCGGATACCCATTTTTGATATTTATATGTTTCATGCTCGGCGCTAATGCTTTGAAGCACTTTATTAGCAAACTCGATAAGCTCAGTTTGGTTTTGATACGTTGCTAAAATTAAAAACTCATCCCCGCCCCAACGGCATTTATAGAGTTGTTGGTTGCATACATTACTAATTCTCAGTGCTATTTCTTTTAATACTTTATCGCCCACTTTATGACCCAACGAATCGTTGATTTGCTTAAAACCATCTAAATCTACAAATAATAAAGCAAAGGGTTCTTTAGGGTTATCTGCTAGTTGTTTGTTTGCATTTTTTAAAAATGCGGTGCGGTTTAATAGATTTGTGAGTGGATCGGTATTCGATAAACGGTAAATTTCTTTAGTGCGTTGTTCGACCTTGTTTTCCATTTCATTAAGCAGCTCTCTGTTTTGGTTTTTGAGCTTGATTGCACTGTGTGTAAATGTGGCTGATCTGTACGATGAAGCCACCATAATAACAGTAAATGTTAGACCTAAAATACCGAGGACAGAGTTGTAGTTACCATTAGAAAGGGTTAATAAAAAAGAATAGGGGGCCAATAAAATAATACTATAGAGTACAGCGGTTACTCGGCTTCCTGAAAGTAGGTTTGCAGATCCTCCAGCAAAGGCAGATAAAATAGCAATTGTTGTTGTAGTCTCTATTGCTGATGAGCTGCTATGAAACCAAAGTGCATACCCACACCACGATAGCGCAGTTAAAATACACCCTGTTGAAAATCTTTTTGAGTATTTGTCAGCATTAAATAATAGGTTATCCTTTTTGGTTTTATAAAACCATATTACATCAATAGCGCGAGCTGCTAATAAGGTAACCATAATGCTTAGCCAAATACTTTTTTCGTAGGATATTTTCTGGTTATTTAAATCAAAAGCGAACACTAATATAAAACTGACTACAGTCGAAATGGCAATACCAGAGATGGCATTAGAGTATAAAATTTTAACGGTTTCTCTGCGTTCTTCACTATTTAGATTTTTATATGGCACTAAGTAAAACCTTATACAAAAGTCACTCCAACTAGCGATGGAGAAACGTTCAAGAAATACAGTAAATATTTCAGATAAACAAAAGCGTATTAAACATCGATTAGTTAGGCTCTAATCCTGAGTATAAGAATAAATATAGTTTATGAAAGCAAAAAAAAAAGCTAGCACAGTAAAAAGGCTCATAATAAATAATCATTATGAGCCTTAAAATTATTAAGCAGGTTAAAGTGTTAACGACTTTACTTGCTGTTTAGTAGATTTAACCTTCGAAATCACTATCGTTATGGCGCTCTGCCATTTGATCTTCTTCAGGGCCCCATGTGCGATTTACGCGGCGGCCGCGCTTTACAGCAGGGCGATCAGCAACTTGTTTTGCCCAACGAACAACATGAGTGTATGAGGCAACATCTAAAAATTCAGCTGCATCATATAAGTCGCCTAAAACAAGCGAGCCATACCAAGGCCAAATTGCAATATCGGCAATTGAGTATTCATCACCCGCCATGTATTCATTTTCGCTTAAATGACGATTTAACACGTCAAGTTGGCGTTTAGTTTCCATAGTAAAACGATCAATAGGGTATTGCATTTTACTTGGTGCGTAACTATAAAAGTGACCAAACCCACCACCTAAGTATGGCGCTGAGCCCATTTGCCAAAATAGCCAGTTACGACACTGCGTTTTAGCTTTTAAATCCTTAGGGATGAGTACATCAAATTTTTCAGCCAAATACTGTAAAATAGAACCTGATTCAAAGATGCGAGTAGGTGGTGTGGTTGAATGATCCATTAGCGCTGGGATTTTTGAGTTTGGATTAATATCAACAAAGTCAGATCCAAACTGATCGCCATCACCTATGTTTATTAAATATGCGTCATAGTCTGCATCGGTGCAACCAAGCTGTAAAAGCTCTTCAAACATGATTGTAGCTTTTTGGCCATTTGGCGTAGCAAGAGAATAAAGCTGAAATGCGTGCTCGCCAATAGGTAGAGTTTTGTCATGAGTCGCGCCTGCAATTGGGCGGTTAATGCTGGCAAATTTACCGCCACTTTCACTTTCCCACGTCCATACTTTTGGTGGCGTGTATTCGTTTTGATCACTCATAAATAACCTCAATGTTAAATGGAAATGTTTAATACTTACTCATAAATGTGGCCATAAAAAATTAATTAAAGGCCCTAAATATTTAATTTACCGACCTTTTAATTTATCGGCTTTTGCTAATCTATAACCTAAAAACAACCCGCTTAGCGCTCCAAATAAATGGCTTTCAAACGATACTTGATAGCGCTGAGGTAAAACACCCCATATAAAACCGCTATAAAGTATAGCCACTACAACTGCAATTATAATTGATTTTAATGAGCGTCTTACTAAGCCGTAGCATAGAATAAAGCCCCATAAACCATATATAACACCGCTTAAACCAACATGTATGTTACTGCGCCCAAATGCCCAAACTAAAAGTCCACCGACTAGAGCGGTAAAAATAAATACGTTATAAAAACGTTTTACGCTGTACTGGCAAATTAGCCAACTTAATACTACAAATGGGATCATATTACTGGCAAAGTGCCACCAGCTACCATGTAAAAAAGGTGCGCATAGTATGCCAATTAATCCTTGGATACTGCGTGGATATATGCCTAAACCATTAAGATTTATGCCAGGTAGACTATTGATCACCTGTAGTACGAAGCAAATAACAACAATACTAAATATTGCGAAACGGGTACTAGTTAGTAATGACAGTGTGGTTGGCTTGGTTGCCATATAATCGCCCTAATTGACTTTAAGAGTTGCCAGTATAGGAATTGTATTTGCTAATGAAAAGCAATTAAAAAAGCACAGCATAAAATGCTGTGCTTAATTTTAATTATTACTCACTATTAACCTAATTTAGTTAATAGTTTTTTTGCAGCTAGTTCAGAGCTTGCTGGGTTTTGCCCGGTAATTACTAAACCGTCTTCTAGTGCTAATACACCCCAGTCGTCAGTTTTTTGATAATCGCCACCTTTTTTAATTAGCTCGTCTTCAACTAAAAATGGCACGATATCGGTAAGTTGGACTGCAGCTTCTTCAGAGTTAGTAAAACCAGTTACTTTTTTACCCGCTACTAGTGCATTGCCATCGGCATCTTTAACATTTAAAAATGCAGCACTTGCATGGCATACCGCAGCAACAGGTTTTTGCTCTTTTACAAAGCTTTCGATAAGTGAAACTGAATCTGTGTTGTCAACTAAGTCCCATAATGGACCGTGACCGCCTGGGTAAAATACAGCGTCAAAATCGCTAGATTTTACTTCACTTAACACTTTAGTGTTTGCCATTAATGTTTGCGCCGCGCTGTCTGCGTCGTAACGTTTTGTTGCATCTGTTTGAAAATCAGAAAGTGTACTTGTCGGATCAATGGGTGGTTGGCCGCCAGCTGGAGACGCTAATGTTACTTCTACGCCTGCATCAACAAATGCGTAATAAGGGGCTGCAAATTCTTCTACCCAAAAACCTGTTTTTTCGCCAGTGTTACCAAGTTCCGAATGTGACGTAAGTACCATAAGTATTTTTTTAGCCATGACAATATTCCTTCGATTATTGAGTAAATTAATTAGGTTTGGTTTTCACCAAAGCGTTGTAAATACTATATGCACTTAAAAGACTTTAAACAACGACGATAAATTCAACTTTATTGGTTTAATTATTGATACAATAATGGTATTGAATAGGCAAAAGCAGGGTTTTGTTATGAAAGTGTCGTTTGAGCAACTTAAAAGTATGGTGGTGTTTGCACAAATAGTAGAGCAGGGTAGCTTAACAGCCGCAGCTAAACAGTTAGGCTTAACACGTGCTGTGGCAAGTTATCATTTAAAAAAACTCGAAACACAGTTAGAAGTAACATTGCTTAACCGCTCAACCCGCACAATGGCGCTAACCGAAGCCGGCATCGCTTATTACGAGCGCTGTAGAGTGATCACAGAGCAAGCCAATGCGGCTAATCAGCAAATAGAAAATATTAAAAGTGAACCGCAGGGCTTATTAAAAATTAGCTGCCCGGTTAATGTTGGTATGCAATTAATAGTGCCCGCGATTAATACGTTTAAACGCCAATACCCTAAAATTGACATAGACTTACAGCTAAGCGATGACGTGGTCGATATTATTAAAAATGGCTTTGATTTTGCCATACGTGGTGTTGCGTTAAGTGACTCTAACTTACAAGCGACTAAATTAACCACAATGAGCACTTGCATATGTGGCTCCCCAGATTATTTTGAATATTTTGGTAAGCCTAATACCCCACAGGCGTTAGCTGCTCATAAATGGGTAGTTTATCAATTGGGCAGTAAAACATTAACCCTTCAAAAAGAGGGCAAAAAACACGAGATTACAATGCAAGGCGGCTTAAGCACTAACAATGCGGCGGCTCGTACGGCATTTGTAGAGGCAGGGCACGGGCTTGGCCGTATTCCGCTTTATGACGCGTGGCCTAAAGTACAAGCCGGGCTGCTAGAAATAATACTTGATGACTATAAAAGTAAAGATATAGAGCTTTATGGTGTGTTTCCACCAGGGGCTGCAGGCTCTAAAAAACTTAGGCTGTTTATTGATTACTTAAAAGCGTATTTTGTAAAACAGCACACCGCGTTGGGCATGCTGAAAAACGTTTAAAAAGCTTTGTGTTAAAGCGTGCGGCTAAATAACGCAACAGCTTGCTGATACATAGTGATTGCAAGTGCGGCATCGTAGCGCTCGCCCTCATCACGCATAAACGCATGCTGCGCGTTTACTTCTTGCCATTGGTAGTTAATATCCGTAGCTACACATTGTTGATAAATTTTGCTACGGCCTTCCTTGGGGACATGTGGGTCTTGTTTACCCCAAATAAAGTGTATTTCGCCTTGAATATCGGCCATGCGTTCAAATGAGTTATTTCCCGCTTGAGCAGGCAAGGTATCACTATGAATATCGGTTGCGTATAAGCAAAATGCGGCTTTTATGTGTGGGTTTAACGCGGCTCTGTAAGCTAAATGCCCACCAATACATACACCCATAGCCCCAAGCGTACCTGTACAGTAATCTTGCTGTTTTACAAAGTCGATAAGCGCTTGTGTGTCGCTATCGTGGTGTTCAAGTGGCTTTTCCCACTTATCGGCATTGCCTTTATCTTTACCTGCATCGTCGTACGCAAGTACAGTGCCGATAGGGTTTAGCTCATGAAATACCTCAGGTACTAACACCACAAAACCATGGCTTGCTAAAATAGCGGCGCTGCGAGCAATTGGTGCTGTTTGCTGAAAAATTTCTGAGTAAAAAATAATAGCGGGGTAATGGCCCTGTGCTTGTGGGCGGTATACGGTGGTTCGCATTAAACCAGTGGGTGTGTTTAGGTCGGTATTATGGTGTTGGACTATCATAAAGCGCTCAGTTAAATAATTAATAAGGTTATGGTAACTGAGCGCAAAAAAATAAACGACTACTGATACTGGTTTTTTAAATGCTTGCTGGCATTTTATTACAACTAGCGTAATAACTTACCGTTGCTGGCCAATCAGAAAATATAGCCATAACGCCGACATCTTGTGCCAGTACATCAACAACTGTCATCATATCGCCATCGTTATCTATTACATCCGCTATTGATTGATAGTAATAACCACCGCCTTCGTTAAGTGGTCCTGAGCGCTCAAGGCTCCATGCTATAAGTTCAAGGCCTGCGGCTTTTGCATTAATAGCATATTGAGAAGGCACAATATCATTATTGTTATTGATACTTAACATCATCCAAATAGGGGGCGCTAAAATTTTAACGCCATCGGTAACCAGTTCTTCCATACTTGGCTGCCACGTATCTGGGTTACTTGGATCAAATCCCGCTTCGCTGTCGCGCCCATCTAAATAAACACTTTGATTAGCAAAGTCGGGGTTGTTATTTATCCAGTATTTAGCATCATCAAGATTAAATGATTGCGGATAAACACGATTACTCGGTACATCTAATTGGGTGTATTCATCAAGCATTTTTTGAGCATATTGCTGCTGCGTCATGCCATCAAAAGGCATACTTACTTGCGGCGATTTAAGCTCCGGGGTCATTTTTACATCAAGCGCTTTAAACAATTCAATACTTTGCTTATGAGTCATTAAAGTACCGCTTGTGGCGTATAAATCTGTGCGCCAGCTGGGCGTGCCTTGCATGTATTCATCGACAGTAGTGGCTTGTGGATTAGCCCCATCCATTTTGCCTTCAAGCGTTAAAAACTCCGCTAAACTTATATCACTGGTACAACATTTAGCTGAAGCGGCAATACCACTTGCTGAGTCTGCGGGTGTAAAAGGGACGCTACATTTAGCAGCAAGCTCAGGAATGGCTAAAATATTAGTAGTGGTGTGTAAATCACATTGTGAATGGCGACACACTAGCTCTTTGTCGCTCGTAAATGTTACATCGCACTCAATAACACCCGCGCCCATTCGCGCGGCAGCAGTATAAGACTCTTTAGTGTGCTCTGGGTATTGCATAGGGGCGCCGCGATGCCCAATAGAAAAGTCGGTTTTATAAAAGGGGCCGTCTTTACACGATTCTAATTTAGTTTTTAAATCGCTCTGTGCCATATCATTAATAAGGTAATCGGCGCGAGTCCCTAATTGAATGTCTGGCGTATCGCCTTTTGCCACTTCAACAATAACAGGGGTAGGCACTTCGACAACTTCGACGATGGTGTTGGTAACAACAACGTCTTTTTCGACTACTTTTACATCGTCGTCGCAACCGCTTAGAAGCGTAAGTGCTAAAGAGCTCATTATTAGGGTGAGATGTTTCATGTTTGTTCCTTAACGTTATTTTCCTCAACCCTAACCAGATTTAATGACAAATTAGCTACATTGATGTGACGTTCTGTTTATTTGTACCTATTTGATTAATTATTAGGGCTGCCAGCATAATAGCCCCACCAATAGATAACCTTATAATGTCAGCATCTTTATTCCAAATTAATACATTAACTATAATCCCTGCTGGGATCAGCAAGTTATTCATTACCGCTAATGCGCCAACGTTCACTTTGGTTGCGCCTTTATTCCATAAAAAGTAACCAAGGCCCGATGCAATAACGCCTAAGTAAATAAGTATGCCCCATTGAGTAGAAGTGCTTGGTAATTTGTTGGAATTACCAAATAACGCATAACATATTGTAGCCACAATAAGTGCGCCTATAAAAAACCAGCCAAACACGGTTTTATCATCAAGTTTATTATTTGCCATTAAACGCTTGTAAGTAACTTGCCCGGTCGCAAAGCTAAGGTTAGCGCCTTGAACGAGTAACAACCCCATAATGAAGTTACTATTTAGGTTTTCCCAGCGAATAGCCACAGCACCTAGCACGGCTATTAAGGCGACTATAAAAAAGCGGGGGTTAAAGTGTTTGTTTAAGCTATCGTTTAAAAGTGTAATGTAAAGCGGCGTCATTACTGTAAATAGCAGTACTTCTGGCACGGTTAAATATAAAAACGAATGGTAGTAAAAGCTGTACATTACGCCTAGCTGCACCGCGCCTATTAGCATAAGTTTAAGTGCAACGGGTTTTGGGGTATTTTTGAGTTTTAAAAAAGGTAAAAAAATAAGTGTTGCCAACGCTATACGTATTAAAACGCTAAACCATGCGTCAACTTGGCCTGCTAAATACACACCAATTAAACTAAACGAAAACGCCCAAAGCAAAGTGACTGCAAATAAGTACTGCATAACCATCATCTTTTAAAAAATATTGAGTTAAGTTTATCTGTTATAGGTGAGGGTATAAACAATAAAAGCCCGCAAGCGGGCTTTTATAAAAAGTGAGCTTAATAAACTAAGTTATTTACTCAACTAAACCACGGCGCTTAAGTAGTGCGTCTGTCGTTGGTTTTTGGCCTCTAAACTCAATGTAGCTTTGCATTAAGTCGCGGCTATTACCTTTAGATAGGATTTCTTTACGGAAGTTGTCACCGTTTTCACGCGTTAAACCACCATTGTTTTCCATATGCGCAAATGCATCGGCTGCAAATACTTCAGTCCAAAGGTAGGCGTAGTAACCCGCAGAGTAACCACCGGCAAAAGTATGGCTAAAGTAGTTTGACTTATAACGCGGTGGTACAGGGTAGTAATCAATACCGTGTGCTTTTAGCGCATCGCTTTCAAACTTTTGTACATCGCTGATTTTCTTATCTGAACCAAACGAGTGCCATTCCATATCAAGTAAAGCTGCGGCTAAATATTCAGTGGTACCAAAACCTTGGTTGAATTTTTGCGAAGCGAGTACTTTATCAAGTAAAGCTTGTGGAATTGGTTCACCTGTTTTGTAGTGCTTAGCGTAGTTAGCAAGTACCGTAGGTTCAATCATCCAATCTTCGTGTGCTTGTGAAGGAAACTCAACAAAGTCACGGGCTGTAGCTGTACCCGCTAGGCTTGGGTATTTAACGTCTGAGAATAAACCGTGCGCCGCATGACCAAACTCATGGAACATAGTAGACACTTCATCGAAGGTCATTAGCGTTGGCTCGCCTGCCGCCGGTTTAGGAATGTTTTGTGCGTTGTAAATTACAGGTTTAGTGCCTTTTAAGCCACTTTGGCTAACGTATGCACTCATCCATGCACCGCCACGCTTACCTTCACGTGCATATGGGTCCATGTAAAATAAACCAATTGCACTGCCGTCAGCGTTAAATACTTCGTAGGCTGTTACATCTTCGTGATAAACCGGTAAGTCTTTGCGCTCTTTAAATGTAATACCGTAAAGTTTATTCATCGCAAAGAATAAACCATCGTGAATTACAGAGTTCATTTCAAAGTATGGCTTAACTAGCGCAGGATCTAGGTCGTATTTTTCAGCACGTACTTTTTCTGCATAAAAAGCCCAATCCCATGGTTTAAGCTCAAAGCTTTCGCCCGAATCGTTAATCACTTTTTGAATTGAAGCGGCTTCAATTTTAGCTTTTTCAACTGCTTTTGGTGCTAGGTCATCTAAAATGCCGTATACGTTATCAGTTGTTTGAGCCATACGCGACGTCATTACATACGATGCCCAATCTTTAAAGCCTAGTAGTTCTGCTTTTTGAGCACGTAAGTTTGTTTCTTCAATAATAATTGGACCGTTGGTCTCGGCTGCACGGTTAGCTGATGCAGTAAAAATTTGCTCACGAAGTTCGCGGTTTTCAAGGCTTGATAAAATTGGCTGCTGTGTTGTGTTCACTAACGTGATCATGTAGCCGTCTTTGCCTGCTTTTTTAGCTGCGGCTGCAAGGCCTGCAATTTCACCTTCAGAAAGGCCTGCAAGTTTTGATTTATCTGTAACTACAATTACATCTTCTTTAAACGATTTTAAAATGTTTTGAGAAAACGCAGTAGAAAGCTCTGCAAGTTGCGAGTTGATTTCACGCATTTTTGCTTTTTCAGCGTCATTTAACTTTGCGCCGGCTTTTACAAATTGCTTGTAGTAAAAATCTACAAGGCGTTGATCTTCAGCGTTAAGCGAGTCTTTGTTGTCGTAAATAGTTTGTACGCGCTTAAATAATGCACCATTTAAGTAAATGTCATCAGAGTGAGCAGATAAAACCGGCGCCATTTTTTTACTTATACGCTGGTATTCATCATCTGAAATTAAACCAGAAAGGTTATAAAATGCAGCCGATACACGGTTTAGTAGCTCGCCAGACATTTCCATTTCAACTAATGTATTTTTAAAAGTTGCAGGCGCTGGGTTGTTGGCAATAGCTTGTACTTGTGCAGTATGCTGAGCAATACCAGCGTCAAAGCCGGCTTCGTAGTCTTTTGTACCAAACTTATCAAATTCTGGTGCCATGTACTGCAATGGGCTTGGTTTGAATAAAACATTGTTTGCGTTCATGTCTTGCACTTGTGCTGCGCTCTCTTTTGCCATGTCTTGAGGTTCGTTAGAAGAACAAGCCGATAGGATTAGGGCACTAGCAATAGTAGTGGCGATCAGGGTTTTACGCATAATAACTCCATAAAAAGATTAGCCGAAATAGGCTTTGCGAGTCGAAAAACCTAGTTAACTTATCAAATTTGGGGGTTTATACAATAAAGTTTATCGGTATTAAGCGGGATTTGAACGCAAATTAGCTAATAATTAGTATTAAGGTAGGTAAAAGTAGCTCTAAAATTAAACGTAAGAGCTACTTAATTATACGATTATGTGTTTTGAATGCGGTTAATTATAACCAAGAACAAATTTTCTTTCTGAGCCAAAGCTATTAGATTGCTGTCCAAACTCTTTATTAATAGTTGCTAGAGTTTGCTCTTGTTCGGCTAGCAAGCACAAAACTTTATTTCGGTAATCTAGGCTGCTTTCAAACAATTTTAAATCTACCTGCGGCTGCAAAGTAGCGAGTCTTTGATTTAAGGTAAGTTGTGTCATATGTGATCTCCAGTGCTTGTACACTATTTATATAGCACTCGGTGCAATAAAGAGTTAATAAATTGTTCATAAAATTCATATTGAACTTATTAACTTGGCGTTTTAGCTATATTATGCCTTGCTAAGCTTAGCGAAAACTGAACCACACTTATTTTTAGTGAACAAATAACAAACAAAAAAGATATTGGGAACACTTATGACCCTCGAACAAATTAATCAATACTTAGCCTTTGTAATATTCACTTACAACGATGTGAATATTACGGTAGCAAAAGTAATTCAAGTGCCACTTATATTGTTTGCTATGTGGTTTGTAGTCACACGTATTGGCAAGCTTATTAAAAAAACATTACTCGCTAAAAAAATAAGCCAAGACGCAGTGCATTTGTTTACTCGTATTTACTTTATTTTAAGTATCGCTATTTTAATTTTTACATCGCTTGAAGTGCTCAGCATCCCGCTTACGGCATTTGCTTTTGTATCCGGTGCAATTGCTATTGGTGTAGGTTTTGGTGCACAAAACATTATTAATAACTTTATCAGCGGTTGGATACTAATGTGGGAGCGCCCAATTCGCATTGGTGACTTTTTAGAAGTGGGAAACGCAAAAGGCGTAGTTGAAACTATTAATACGCGCTCTACACGTATTCGCCGAAACGATGGTGTACATATGCTTATACCTAACTCTCAGCTTTTAGAAAACACAGTAACTAATTGGACACTAATAGATGGTAATGCACGCTCGTCGGTAAGCGTAGGTGTTGCCTATGGCTCAGATGTAGTGCTTGTTAAAAAACTCATTCAACAAGTGCTTGATGATCATGACGCTATTTTAGCTAATCCAAAGTCGTCGGTAATGTTTGATGACTTTGCCGATAGCTCTTTAGTGTTTAACGCCATTTTTTGGGTTTGTGCTGAGTCTGAAACCATGCTTAGAAAGGTACGCAGCGATATCCGCTTTAGCCTTTATGACGTATTTGAAAAGCACGATGTTGTAATTGCGTTTCCACAGCGTGATATTCATATAGACGGCGAAATTGCTTTTAAAAAGTCGTAGTTTTGATAAAAAAGTCGCCTGCGGGTGACTTTTTTTTATGAGCAATTATGATGTTTCTATTTTGGGTTAATATGTAAAGTAATCCATTTTTCCTACTTTACTTCGTGATCTTCAATAAAGGACATATGTCCTCATCATTAGGTTTTTACATCTAAAAACAGATAAAAACGCATGTTTTTGTAGTTAAATGTTGCAAAAAAGTTTCTAATTTTACATATATTTATGCAGTAATATTATTACACAATGGTATAATATTAACCGTTCGTTCAGCCTTATTACTCCGTTTTTGTACTCTCGGTGATGAGGTCCGCGCGCCATATAGCAAGACGCGAAAAATTGTACGAGCCCGCAATGAATACATTGCGCAACACAAAAAACCGTTGAACAAGAGTGCATACAAAAGGTTAATACCCGACATGAAATCATTAAAAAAAACTGCAATAGCGACCATTATTAATGCTGCTCTATTATCTGCTGCTGGCACATCCGTTTCGGCTTTCGCTGCTGAAGAAGATACCGCTAAAAAAAGCAATCAACTAGAAGTTATCCAGGTTACCGCTCGTAAACGTGTAGAAAATGCTCAAGAAGTACCTGTAGCAGTATCTGCATTACAAGGCGATAACTTAGATGCATACAGCTCAGCAGGTATGGATATTCGCTTTATGAGTGCGAAAATTCCAAGTCTTTCAATCGAATCTTCGTTTGGACGTTCTTTCCCTCGTTTTTATGTTCGTGGTCTGGGTAATACCGATTTCGATTTGAATGCTTCACAACCAGTTTCATTAGTTGTTGATGAAGTAGTTCAAGAAAATGCTATTTTAAAAGGTTTCCCGGTATTTGATGTAGAACGCGTAGAAGTATTACGTGGTCCTCAAGGTACATTGTTTGGCCGTAACACGCCGGCTGGCCTAGTTAAATTTGATACTGCTAAACCTAGTCAAGAATTTGAAGGTTACGGTGCTGTTTCTTACGGTAGCCGTGGCGCTGTAGATACAGAAGGTGCTGTAGGTGGCGCATTAACAGATCGTTTATCTGCACGTGTTTCATTACTATGGCAAGACAAAGACGATTACATCGATAACCAAGCGCCAGGTTTTGAAGCTAAAGATGAGCAGGGCGGCTACACAGAAAAAGCAGCGCGTATTCAGTTTTTATACGAAGGCGATGACTTTACTGCATTACTAAACTACCACACCCGTGATTTAGATGGCTCACCAATTGCGTTTCGTGCAAACGTTATTGAAGCCGGTTCAAATGATTTAGTAGACAACTACGAACACGATGTTGTTTATCAAGATGCGGCAGTTCGTAACACTCAACAAGTTGAATCTGAAGGCGCAAGCTTAAAGCTTGAGTGGGATATTAGCGATGAGTACACTATTACCTCTATTTCAGGTTGGGAAAGTGCAGAAATTTACTCACGTGCAGACATTGACGGTGGTTACGGCGCTTCTTACATCCCTGATTACATGGGCCCAGGTTTTATTCCATTTTCTTCAGAAAGTGCAGATGGCATTCCTGAACAAGACCAGTTAACTCAAGAGCTACGCCTTGCTAGTAACTTTAGTGGTGATTTTAACTACCAAGTTGGTGTTTTCTACTTTGACGAAGAACTAACAATCGAAAACTTTAGTTACGATACGTTCTCTTCACCTGCAGGCGCTTTAAACGGTTACGTTCAGCAGCAGCAAGATACAACAGCATGGGCTATTTTCGGCTCTGCCGATTATATTTTTTCAGATAAGTTAAAAGTAACTGCGGGTCTGCGTTACTCTGATGATGAAAAAGATTTTGTAGCAGATCGTACAATTAGCCCTATTGGCGGTGGTGCTTTATACGTAGAGCGCAGTGTTAGCGACAGCCATGTAAGCTGGGACTTATCTGCAAACTACAAAGTAAACGAAGATGTAAACTGGTATAGCCGTGTTGCAAATACATTCCGTGCGCCTAGCTTACAGGGTCGTATTTTGTTTGGTGATGACGTAACAACTGCTGATTCAGAAACAGTGACTTCATTTGAAACAGGTATTAAGTCAGATGTACTTGACGGTCAAGGCCGTGTAAATGCAACTGTATTTTACTACACAATGGATGACCAACAGCTTACAGCTGTAGGTGGTGGTGCTAACTTTAACCGCTTAGTTAATGCTGATAAAACTACAGGTTATGGTTTTGAGCTAGATACTGAGTGGGTATTAAGCGATGAGTTTAATGCAACATTCAACTTAAGCTACAACAAAACTGAAATTAAAGATAATGATTTAGCTGTGGCTGTTTGTGCACAATGTACAGTTAATGACCCTATTAACAGTGCAGGCTTAGCGGTACTTGATGGTAACAGCTTACCGCATGCTCCAGAGTGGATCTCTAACTTTACGCTTCGTTACAACAAAGAACTTGCCGACGGTAACTTCTTTGCATTAGGTGATATTTCTTACCGTAGCGAAATTAACATGTTTTTATATGAGTCTGTTGAGTTTGAAGGTAAAGCATTAACCGAAGTAGGTTTACGTGCAGGTTATGAGTGGGCTGAAGGTGACTACGAGTACCAAGTATCTGCTTTTGTTCGTAACTTATTTGATGAGCAGCAAGTAATCGGCGCAGTAGATTTCAATAACAATACGGGTATTGTTAATGAAGAGCGTTACATTGGTGCAGAATTTAAAGTTAACTTTTTCTAAAATTAACTTAAATTAATTTTAAAAGCCTGCCTTGTGCAGGCTTTTATGTTTTTATAAAGCTGGTAAAGTAGCGTTAATTAATTTAAAGAGATAATAAGATGGCTGGATTTTGGAATTACCGTGTAATTTTTTGTGAAGCAACGAAAGATGAAGCTGCGCAATATCAAATACACGAAGTAGAATATAACCTAAACGGTAAAGTGACCAACTGGTCTGAGACAGGTGCGGCACCTTTTGGTACAACGCTTGATGAGTTAAAAGATGACTCAATGCGTTTAAACACAGCGTTTGAAAAGCCTGTACTTAAAGTTGTTCGCAAAACTCGTGGTTACGAGCTAGTTGATATTGAAACCGGTGAAGAAGCATTTGCTGAGCCTCCAGCAGGCTTAACACAGTAATACAAAAAAGGCGCCTAGGCGCCTTTTTTAACGCTAAAATTTAAGGAGTGAGGATGAGCTTAAACGCAGTATTATTTGATATGGATGGCACATTAGTAGATTCAGAAAGCATGCACTTTGTGTGCTGGAGTCAATTATTAGCGCCTTACAACATACGTTATAGTGAGGATGAGTTTTGCCAGCGATTTTCAGGGCGACCAACGCTAGAGGCCGCTATTGATATCAAAAATGAAAACAACTTATCAGTAAGTGCACAGTTTTTAGCAGACGAAAAGTACCGTTTATTTGGTGAGTACGTAAAAAGTAATTTACCTCCTATTATGCCTTTTGCTGAGCAAACACTGAAAGCCGTTAAAAAAAGCGGTTTAAAAATGGCATTGGTTACAGGCAGTGCGCGCAGCGAAGCCATGCCTATATTAAAAGGGCTGGGCTTTTATGAGCTATTTGACACTGTGGTTACTAAAGATGATGTAACTAACCCAAAGCCAGCAGGGGATCCTTACCTTTTAGCGCTTAAACATATTGATGTAGCGCCAGAGCATGCGATTGCTGTTGAAGATACCTTTACCGGTGTATGCGCTGCAAATAATGCACACGTTCATGTTGTTGCGATTGCAAATCACCATACGGTTGATCATGACTTTAGCAAAGCGACTTATCGCATGAAAAATTTAGATGAGTTTTGGCAGTGGGTGCAATCTCAACTATAGTTTAAGCCTTATTTACTTTGCAGGGATGCAGTAATGGCTTTTATAAAGTACCTTTTAATTTTATTTAGTGTTGTGTTTACACACGCTATTTATGCGCTTCAGCCAGATGTGCTTTTAGCAAAAGTATATGACGAGTCTAAACATGGCAATATTGAAAATTACTTAGTCAGTGAAAAATTTGACGGTGTAAGAGCAATATGGACCGGTGATAAGTTTGTAACTCGCAAAGGAAATGCTATTAATGCACCTAGTTGGTTTACTGAAGCATTGCCACAGGTTTGGCTTGATGGAGAACTTTGGATAAAGCGTAATAATTTTGCACGTGTAAGCGGTATCGTAAGAACCAAAATACCTAATAACCACGACTGGCAGAGCGTTGCGTATCAAGTATTTGATATGCCAGATCCGAGCATTCCCTTTAGCACTCGCTATCAAAATTACAGTCAATTAGTTGAGAAGCTTAATTTACCTCATATTAAAGCGGTTAAACAACATAGCTTTAATAGCCTTCAATCATTAACTAGCTATTTTAAAGGCGTAACCACACAAGGTGCAGAAGGGGTTATGCTTCATCTTGCAAGTGCTAAGTATAAAAGCGGACGCTCTGATGCGCTATTAAAGTTAAAGCCTTACTTAGACGCTGAGGCTGTTGTAATTGAGCATTTACCTGGTAAAGGAAAGTATCAAGGTATGCTTGGCGCTATAAAAGTAAAAACATCAGACGGACAAGAATTTAAAATAGGTACTGGTTTTAGCGACGTGCAGCGTAAAAGTCCGCCTTTAATAGGCAGTACAGTGACGTACCGATACCATGGTCTAACAAAAAATGGTTTACCACGCTTCGCGAGCTTTTTAAGAGTTAGAGAGCCTTTATAGCGTTTATAATTATTATAAAGTGTGCTAAATTGCGCGGCCTTTTTGGTAATGTGTGGTGAAGTATGTTTGTAGGTTTTGATTACGGTAGTTCTAATTGTGCTATGGGTGTTATGGACGAAGGTCAGGTTCAATTAGTACCGTTAGAGCAAGGAAAACATTACTTACCTTCTACGCTTTACACTCATCACAGCGCTTTGGTTGTTGATTTTGTTGCTAAGCACATACATGGTACAGCCCATGAGCACGACTTTTTAACGCAGCGCCAAGCATTATTAAATACACTACCTCGTATTAAATCAGATCTTGATTTACAACCTTCGGACGAAACGCTTTTTATTGGCCGTGAAGCCATTAGTGAGTATGTACAGTTTCCTGAGGAAGGCTATTTTGTTAAGTCCCCTAAGTCATTTTTTGGCGCAACGGGCCTCAAACAAGGTCAAATTAATTTTTTTGAAGACATTGCAACCGCAATGATTTTAAAAATTAAACAGCGTGCAGAGCGCTCTTTAGGTAAAACGCTTACTCAAACTGTTATTGGGCGTCCTGTTAACTTTCAGGCCGTTGGCGGTGAGCAATCGAACCAGCAAGCTGTTGGTATTTTAGATCGAGCAGCAAAACGCGCAGGCTTTAAAGATGTTGAGTTTTTATATGAGCCACTGGCTGCTGGAATCGATTACGAAAGTGATTTGAACCAAGATCAAAAGGTATTAGTTATTGATATAGGCGGCGGTACAAGCGATTGCTCGTTTGTACAAATGGGGCCTAGTTTTAGAGGTAAGAGTGAGCGCGATAGCGACTTTTTAGCCCACAGTGGTAAACGCGTTGGCGGAAACGATTTAGATATAGCGCTGAGCTTTCATGGCTTAATGCCATTACTTGGTTTAGGGAGTACGTTTAAATCGGGCCTCCCTTTGCCTAATCAACCATTTTGGCAAGCGTGTAAAATTAATGATGTAAATTTACAAAGCCAATTTTATAGCGAAAATCATTACCGAGAATTAAGCGCCCAATTACGTGATGTAAGTGCACCAGCGCTCTATAAACGTTTAATGCATTTACAGCAAAACAAGCAGGGGCATCAACTTGTACAGCAAGGTGAGGCGGCTAAAATTGCGCTTTCGTCTGCAGATGCTTTTGATTGTGATCTAAGCTTTTTAGATAGTGGCCTTAATAAAAATTTATCGGTCAGCGATTTAGCAGTTGCTGTAGAAAGTAGTATTAGCCAAATAGTAACTTTAGCAAAACAAGCAATTACTGATGCAGCAACAGCACCAGATGTTATTTACTTAACAGGTGGCAGCGCACAATCGCCCTTAATTAAAGCGGCGCTAAGTGAACACTTAGGTGATATAAAAATGGTGAACGGGGATCACTTTGGTAGTGTTACAGCCGGCCTAACTAAATGGGCCAGCATGCTTTATAAGTAGCTTAAAAGAGTATTTAAAGACTGATTTGTCGGGTTGCGAGGTATTTTTCGTAATCTGGCAATGTACGCTCAAGTTCAGTATCCATTAGTGGTGAACTTAATAGCATATCTGCACTTACTTCATTACACGCCACCGGAATATTCCAGACAGCCGCTAAACGTAGCAGTGCCTTGACATCTGGGTCATGTGGTTGCGATGCTAACGGATCCCAAAAAAACACTAATACATGAATTTCATGCTCAGCGATTTTTGCACCTAACTGTTGATCCCCACCCATTGGGCCACTTAATAGCTGAATTACATCAAGCCCGGTGGTTTTTTCAATTAAATGTCCTGTGGTACCTGTGCCATAAAGAGTGTGTTTGCTAAGAGCGTTTTTGTGTTTTTCGCACCATAGTTTTAATGCGGCTTTTTTACCGTCATGGGCAACTAAGGCAATATTTTTATTTGCTGGTAACGACTGTGTTTTTTGTTCCATGCTGCATCTTATTATTAGTTAAGCAATACTAATTATTTGTAATTAATATAATAAATTTATGGCAAGCGCAATAAACACTATACCGGTGACTCTATCAATCCAAAGCTGACTGTTTGGGTGATTCCTAAAAAACTGGGCAATTTTATCGCCAAAATAAATATACGTGCAGTCAATCGGAAAAGCAAAAATAGGATAGAGCAAACCAAAAAAAGCGAGCTGAAAAGTAGCTGATGATAAAGTTGGATCTACAAATTGGGGTATAAACGCAATAAAAAACAATGCAACTTTAGGGTTTAACACTTCGGTCATCATGGCCTGAAACATCACGTTAGATTTTTTACTTGTACTAATGTGTGGTTTTTCTTTGCCAGCGCAGTCGGTTGTGGAAGTAGTGCGCTTTAATGTGTCCTTGATCATCATAAACCCTAAATAACATAAGTAAGCAGCACCAGCATATTGCACCGCGCTATAGGCCGTGGCTGAGGCTTTTAACACTGCGCTTAAACCAATCACGGCAAAAAAGGTATGTACAACCCCACCTAAAGCAAAGCCAAAAGCACTTTGCATACCGGCCGCTCTGCCATTGGCAAAAGTTTGTGCCATCAAAAATGCATTTGATGGCCCAGGTGCGACAGCCATTAAAAAGCTAGCCAATAAAAAAGAAACTAAAAAATCGGGATTAATCATGTTTTAGCAGGGTGTAACGTATGGGCTTTTTTACTCATTAAAATAAGCCATAGCGGTGCTAGCAGCAATAAATGAAATGCAATGAGCCAAGGTGTACTTAACCCTAAGTATTGAGTTAAAAATACCAGCATACTTGCTCCACTCATTTGCATTGCTCCAAGTAATGCAGACGCTGTACCAGCTTGCTTAGGAAAGCTTGAAAGTGCCATACCTGCTGCTGAGCCCAAACTTAACGCAAAACCTAAAGCTGAAATTAAAATGGGTAACATAAGAGCAAAAGCTGTTTCTATATGGCTTAAGGCAAGCATTAAAATACCAGAAAAAACCAATAGGCTTACCCCTAAACGCAAAGCCCGTTGGCTATTACGTTTTATGTACATTGGGGTGATAAAACTTGCCACTATGCTCAGTACCGCATTTAAAGTAAACCAAAAAGTAAAGTCGGCAACGGTGCCACCTAAATAAGTAATGATCCAGCCCGGGGCGAGTGTTACATAAACCAATATGGCTGACATAGCGACCATGCACAGTAAACTATTGAACAAAAACACGGGCGTTTTGATAATTGGTTTAAAACGACGTAAATCTAAAATATGACCTTGGTAATGGCTATCGGCAGGGCGCGTCTCTCTAAAAAACAGTAAAGTAACGAGTAAACCTACAATGGCAAAAGCAGTTAAAAACATAAAGTTCATTCGCCAACCAAATTGCACGGTTAGCCACGCACCTAAAATAGGGGCCATAGCGGGTATAAAGCATACAATACCATTTAAATAGGTGATCATTTGCCCGCTGCGTTCGCTGCCATATTTATCGCGTACAATAGCGAATGCAACAACAAATGTGGCACACGCCCCTAAGCCCTGTAGCGCACGTGCCACCATTAAAATTTCAAACGAAGGAGCAAAATAGGCGAGTAATGCCGAACCCGCATATAGGCTAACCCCAACTATAGCGACAGGTTTTCGGCCAAATTTATCAGCAAGTGGACCTGCAATTAGCTGTCCTAAACCCACGGTTAACATAAAAATAGCGACGGTTTGTTGTACTTGTTGCTCTGATACAGCAAATTGCTCTGCGATAGTAGGAAAGGCAGGTAGGTAAATATCGATTGCCATTGGGCAAAAAATAACGAGTAGCGCTAAAATGAGCAGTAATACTAAATTGGGTTTAGCTGGGCGTGTTTGCATTGAGTCTCCTTTTGCTGGGTATTTTAGGTGTCCACCCATGAAAAAGAAAGGGCTTATGACCCCTGCATACGTCGTCATTCGTGTTTTTTACTTAATTAGCTACAAATAGACGCTTCAATTATCTTTTTTAAACTGGTCTGATGTGTTAATTTTGAAAAATATATAAATGTTTGGAAATAATAATGAGTAATAAATCCGCACTTTTAAAAACATGGCAAAAATTTAAAAGCCTGCCATGTGGGAATTGGTTGTTTAGTAAAGCGGTATGCTTTAAGGCGCCTTATTTTGGCTCAATGAAACCGTACATACTTGATTTAAAAGAGGGGCACTGTAGCGCTATAGTCAAAAACCGTCGCAGCGTACACAATCATATTGGTACTATTCACGCTATTGCACAGTGTAACTTAGCTGAATTGTGTGCAGGCGTAATGGTTGATGCAACTGTACCTGTAAAAACTCATCGCTGGATCCCAAAAGGGATGACCGTTCAATATTTAGCGAAAGTAGATACTGATGTGACAGCAATTGCGGAGATTGATTTACCGCATGTGTGGGTAGATAAAGAAGATTTAATTGTGCCGGTTAAGCTTTACAATACCCGCAATGAACTGGTGTTCACTGCAGATATTACAATGTATATTACTGAAAAAAAGTAGCTCCAAACTCTACTTAGTTTTGTCTGCGGCTTGTTTATTAACAAACGACAAGTCGCTATCGCTATCATCAAGTAATGCCTTTACTTCTTTTGCAGGTTTTGAATCATTACTAATTAATTCGGGCTCTTCTTTTTCAAACCGCTGCTTTAAGCTGCCCTCAATAATAGCGCCAGCGTCAATGCTTAGCGTATCGTGAAATACATCACCGTGAACGTGAGCACTACTTTGAATTTTAACTTCGCTTGCGTTAAGTGAGCCAATAATTTTACCTTTGACAATGACACTTTTAGCTTCAACTATGCCTTCAACAATCCCTGTTGAACCAATAACTAAATGTTCAGCTTTAATATCGCCGTCAATACGGCCATCTAGCTGAACTTCACCTTGGCTTGTTAAAGTGCCCGTTAAGCGCACGTCTTCAGATATAATTGAAGGTGTATGGTTAACTCTTTTTAAGCTAGTGTTATTTGTGTTTTGCTTTTTTTTACCGAACAAGAGAAAGCGCCTTTGTTATTTTTAGAGGATTGACGTGCTTGCCATCAATTAGTACTTCATAGTGTAAGTGCGTGCTTGTACTTCTGCCAGTGCTACCCATTAAACCAATAACATCATTTTTGGCAATGGTTTGGCCTTTTTTAACTTTAATTTTATTTAAGTGCCCAAAGCGAGTCACTAAGCCATTTTTGTGCTCAAGCTCTATAAAGTTACCATAACCGCCGTTTCGGCCAGCACGAAGGACTACAGCGTCCGCAGGAGCAAATATTTTTGTTTTGTGCCAACCTGCTAAATCAACCCCTTTATGAAATGCTCGGCGGCTGTTCATTGGATCTTTACGAAGTCCAAAATTACTTGAGATGTAGTATTTAGCGGCATCTAAAGGTAATGAGTTTGGTAACTCAGTTAAAAAGTTCTCTAGGTTATTTAATAATAATAGCTTATCGGCAATCGCTAAAAATTGCGTAGGAATTTTAGCTTCATCAAATAAATCCAGTGGACCACCTTGTGCAGCTGTTTTTGCACTTAATGTTAAATGTTGCTCTAAAGCAGACTCAAGCCCTGCGCCTTTAAGCATGGCTAAAATAGCACTGTGGCGTTTATCTATTTCGCTATCAAGTAGCGCAAAATTGTTTTCGTAATGTTGTGTTAATTGCTGAGCACGTGCTGCAAACGTAATAGGAGTTATTAAATTTGCATGCTTATTTTTTTGTTCTTCATCAATTAAAGGCTCATGAAACTCACCTTTATCATCGTTAATTGGCGACTGAAGCTCATCTTCAATTTTAATTGTTTCTTTACTAATTGAAGCGGGGAGCGATTCAATCATGCTTTGCAGTAGCGCTTGTTTTTGCTCAAGCACTGCGAGTTGTTCTAATTGTTTTGCATGTAAGGCTTGCTGCTCACTGGCTTTTTGCTGCCAAAGAGTTTGTTTGCTTAATTGATTTTTTTCTATATTAGAAATTTGGTTCGTTTGCGTATAAACACGAAAACTTGAAATGCTAACCCAGGCAATAGTCGCTAAAAGTAGAATTACTACGAAAAGTTGTAACCAAGAGGCTAAAACAATGTGCTTAACTTCGCCGTTTTGGCGAATAAGCAGCTGTCTAGCTGGGAATAATTTTTTATAAAAAGACTTTATAGATACTGGCATGGCATATAAATACTGGCTATTAACCGAATTAATGTATCAATCTGAGCTTAAAAAGCCAGAAAAAAATTGTAACTGTTCAAAATTTAATAAAAAAGGGCTGCTTATGCAACCCTTATAAAGTTTAATTTTTTAACGTTTTAATTATTTTGCAGCTAAAACAGTGCTTTCTACAGAGCCGAAACCAATTCGTGCAAAACCTGATTTTTCACACCAGCCGCGCATAATCACGTTATCGCCATCTTCTAAAAAGCTGCGTTGCTCGCCATTACTGAGTGTTATTTTTTCTTTACCACCACGAGAGAGCTCTAATAAAGAGCCCGCTTCTTCATGCGTTGGGCCTGACTGAGTACCAGAGCCCAGCATATCACCTGGCATAAAGTTACAACCATTTACTGTGTGGTGCGTTACCATTTGTGCCACTGTCCAGTAAGAGTGCTTAAAGCTAGAGGTTGATACGCGGGTAGGTGAGTGACCTTCGCTGCGCATTTTTTCAGTCTGAATTTTAACATCCATTTGAATGTCAAATGCACCTTGCTCGCGGTTAGCTGCAGATTCTAGATACTCCATAGGTTGCGGATCGTTTTCATCACGTGTCCAGCTTGTTCTATAAGGGGCTAGTGCTTCAGTGGTTACAATCCAAGGAGATACGGTTGAGGCAAAGTTTTTTGCTAAAAATGGGCCCAGAGGTTGGTATTCCCATGCTTGTAAATCACGTGCTGACCAATCGTTAAATACACAAAAACCAAATACATGATTCTCAGCATTCTCGATAGCGATAGCATCACCAAGTGCATTACCTTTGCCTAAGTAAATACCAAGTTCTAGCTCATAATCTAGGCGTTTACATGGGCCAAAAGAAGGGACATCTGCATCAGCCGCTTTTGTTTGCCCTTTAGGGCGATGAAATGTTTGCCCTGATACATCAATAGATGAAGAGCGACCATGGTAGCCAATTGGTACCCATTTATAGTTAGGCAGTAATGGGTTATCAGGGCGGAATAAGCTACCAACGGCTGTTGCATGGTAAATTGAGGTGTAAAAGTCGGTGTAATCACCAATGCGACACGGGAGTGAAAACTCTATATCAGCTTGGGTTATTAATGTACTTTCAATTTCTTTTTGTTGTTGTGCGCCTTCGCGAAGTGCTTTTGAAAGTGCTAAACGTAGTGCAGACCAATATTGTTGGCCAAGCCCCATAAACGTATTTAATGTAGATTCGCTTGCTGCATCAAGCGCTGTTTTAGCATCACCGGTAAAAATGTTTAAGTGGCTTAATTTTACTAAATCGATAACTTGGTCGCCAATTGCCACACCGCCGCGAAAGGCCTCATCAGTGCCTTTGGTGCGAAACTCTGCAAAAGGTAAATTTTGAATCGGAAAATCACACTCTGCATTATTTGCAGAGCTTACCCAGCTCGTTAAATTAATATCATGGGTTTCGTTAATAAGGCTCATTACATTTCCTTTTTATTTTTACTGTATGGCGACAAGGTATGGTTTATTTAATCATACTAGTGCTTGGCACAATACTTTTTAAATTTAAAACGACAAAAAGCAGCGAAAATCGCTGCTTTTAATTTACTCAAAAAAGTTATAAAACGCCGCGGCGCTCTTGATCGCGTTCAATTGATTCAAACAGCGCTTGGAAGTTACCTTCGCCAAAGCCGCCATCGTCAACACGTTGGATCATTTCAATGAAAATTGGCCCAAATAAATTCTTAGAAAATATTTGTAATAAGTAGCAATTTTCACTTTGGCTATCGACTAATATTTGGTGCTCACGAATTTTTTCTTTGTCTTCTGCAACCCAAGGTACACGGTCAAAAATAGTGTCGTAGTATTCAGGAATAATATCTAAAGTAGCAATGGTCGATTTATCAAGCTTATCAAGTGAGCTAACTAAATCATCAGTTAAAAACGCTAAATGCTGAACACCAGGGCCGTTGTATTCGCCTAGATACTCATCAATCTGGTTATTGTCGTTGCCTTTACCTTCATTAATTGGAATAGAGAAGGTGCCGCAAGGTGACTTAAGTGCATACGAAATAAGCGCTGTTTTTTGACCTTTAATGTCAAAATAACGGACTTCTGTAAAACCAAAAACATCTTTATAAAAGTTAGCCCATGTTTCCATTGTGCCTTTATAAACGTTGTTAGTTAAATGGTCGATACGCATAAACCCTTTATCATCAACGATGTTTGCTGTAGCTAAATCTTCAAAGTCGCTTTGGTAAATAGTGCCTTTATCCCCAAACTGCTCAATAAAGTAAATTAGACTGTCGCCAATACCGTAAATGGCAGGATAGGGTAAATCTTTGTGTGTTGAATCGGTTGCAGGTTTTGCACCACGAGCTACCGCTGTTTCAAATGCGTGCTGCGCGTCGTTAACGCGCCAGCCCATAGAACAGATTGCCGGACCATGACTTTTAGCAAATTCTGCTGAAAAGCCATCACGTTCATTGTTTAGTAAAAAGTGAATGTCGTTTTGGTTGTAGTAGACAATATCTTTGCCTTTGAATTTTTTCAATTTTGAAAAACCAAAATCAGTAAACACTTTATCCATGTAGTCTGCGTCAGGTGTTGCGTATTCAGTAAACTCAATACCAACTAAACCTAGTGGATTATTTGCTTCACTCATTTTTTATTACTCCTGCAATAAATATTGCTACTGCGATTATGTGTTGTTGTCGTATTGAGCTAGATAATCAACCAGATTTTAGGTTTGGGGAAGAGGGGGTCAATATTTAGTAAATAACCGAACTGTAAATTAAATAAGACGTTTACTAAAATGTTCGTTTTTTACATTACGGTTTGAAATGCTAGAGGCAAAATTAACTGCGACTAACAGTGTGACTTATATTTAATTCATTGTTTTATATAAATAAAAAAGAGGTTTTTAAATGATTGAAACCTCTTTTAGTGATTATTATTTATGACGTTTTTTGTAATTAATTATTTACAGCTTGTGTACCACTGTTAAAAAACTTGTTACGTTGCTCCAACCATGCGTTAGGTTTTATCTCAGGGGCTGCTTGATAGTGACGTTCAATAGTTTGATTTAACACACGTGTCGCAGGTTCAAAAGTAAGTTTCGATTGCGCGTTGCCCATGCTTTTAATTTCATCTCGGGTCATTGCACGTCCGGCATATAAAAGCGCATTTAAATAACCGGGTTCTGTTTCAAAGTTATTGTCTGTAAATAATAAAACGGCTGAGTTTAATGCCCATGTGCTATCAATTTCACCATCTTCCTTTACGCCAGCTAACTCGCCGTCTATATAAACCTCAAACACGCCATTACTTGGTGCGGTATAAAATACAAATGCAACACGATGCCAATTTTGCGGTTGTGTATCACCAAAATAGCCGCTGTCGCTGGTTGATTTACCGTAGCCGCCACTTGGGTCGATAAACATATCGGCATCATCAGTTAGGTAGTCTAGGGTATTTGCCTGCATAACCGCGCGGTAAATATCTCTCCCTTCTTCTGGCCAATATAAGTCCATTACTAAGGTGTAGTCTGACACCATACCTTCACTTGCATAATCGCCATTAGCGGGTGTATTTAATGTAATTAATAACCCTTCAGTGGGAGCATGCCTTGAAAACGCCATAACACCTGAGCTTGCGTCACTTAAATCTGAAATACCAAGTGCTTGAGTTGTATTATATTGTGTTTCTTCAGGACCCCAGTTTGTTTGTTCTGGATCAAAGTAGCTCAATACTGAAGGGCCATAATCTGCAGTTAAAGGGTTATTTGCATCGTCAAAATTCCACACCGTGATGTTGTTCTGTTCATTACATGAAAATAATTGATTATCGGTATCTAGGTATAAGCATTGGCTTGTTCTAAAGCGCGCGTATTGATCTAGTAACCACCATGCTTCGTCAATTGCTTCTACGTTTGAAAACGTTACACCGTTAAAAAATAATTCAGGATTAAGCGCAGCACCTTTAAATAAAGCGACCTGGTATGTGCTTGAGGCTTGTATATCATCAGGCTTTAGTAAAAACCAATCTGGTTGACTGGTAAACATGGTGTTTAAATCGCTGCCTGTAACCGTTACGCTGTATAGCGCATTAAACCCAGGCGTATTTGAAGGCTGCCTTTCTACATAATAGGCTTTATGAAAGTCTTCTTGTGTTAATGTACCCGGTGTCCAGCGGGTTTGCACAAGTTCAGGATTTAAAAGTGCCGCAGTGATATTGCTCGAGTGAGCAGCTGCTAAAGCGGTTATTTCTGCAAGCTCTAAACTACCAGGATAGTTTTCAGAAATAGCAATTTCTGTATCTGCATCAGGGGCATAACGGCCCATAATTTCATCAATTGCCAGTTTAGTCGGCTCATCAAGTTCTGTCACGCTGTCGGTTTCAATTGTGCTGTAGCTAATTGTAGGCGACGTTTTATCTTGAGTGTTAAAGGTAAGTGTTACGTCTGTAATACCTTTTGCATAAAAATCTGGCTGTATAACAACGCTCCCATTCTCGAGCGTAATATAACTTTCACCGCCGTGGGTATGTCCGCCTAAAACTAAATCTATACCGGTAACATCGGTTGCCATATCAATATCTAGGCCTTCACCTAAATGGCTTAGCATTACCATATAATCAACGTCGTCTTGGTATTGGCTTACTATACTTTGTGCTATTTGTTGCCACTGCCAGCTCATTTTAAACTGTTTGATAAAATCAGGAATTGGCTCATCATCTATAGGTTCATCTAGCTCGTTCCATGGTACTGAGGTCATACCAAATACGCCCAAGGTAACACAACCTACTTGCACTTTAGCAAAGCCTACCGCAGCAAAGTCTTGTAACTGTTCGCCCTCATAGCGGGTATTGCTAGCAAGTACAATGGCGCTGTCATCTTGTGAGTAGCTCAGTAATTTTTCTGGCCCCCATGCGTAGTCATGATTACCTACAACACGCAAGTCGAACTGCATTGCTTTTATCGCTTCTTCAGTTGCGCTGCCTTGTGATAGTTGCTCGGCAACAGTGCCTTTTTCGTAGTCATCACCCCCGTTGGTAAAAAGGGTGTGCGGCGTTTGCGCTAACGCTTGGTTGTAGTAGGCTTTTATGCGGCTAAAATACTGCTCCTCATAACCAAATCGTGCGTGTAAATCGGCAACATGAATAAATCTTACTGACTGCTCAGTCGCGTTAATATCACAAGTTGGGCCAATATCGCCAAAGGCTTCGTTGCGCTGCATAATAATGGCATATGTGCCAAGCGTGGTTACTTGAGCGCTTACAAATCCATCTTCAACGTAAGAGTTTTCAATAACTGTCCATGAATCGCCCGATTGACTAGCAATAAATAGCTGTCCGCCTAGCTGGTAATCATCTGGTATTTTTATGGTAATTGTTATTGGGTTACTAAAAGAAACTGTACTTGGAGTGAGTGCATGTATATCAGAGATAATATTTAGCAGTGCATTAGCATCATCTAAAACGGTTTTTTCGTAGGTAAGTTCAGTGCTTTGCGATACTGCATTGGCAGGTACTGTGAGTAAAAAGCTTCCTTCATCAAGGCTTACATTTAGGCCTGCACTTGCAGATACAGTTAATTCGCTTGGCTCTGGCTCGACTGGATCGTTAGGATTAGTTGTAACTTGATCATCTGAACCACCACAGGCAGATAATAAAAGAATAAATAAAGTCAAAAATGTGGTGCGAGATAAAGTTAACAAGCGCATGTACTGCTTCCCTGAATCTAGTTAAAAATTAATCAGGAGATAATACCAGTTAACACCGCTGTGACATAGAAAATTGAGGAAATTTCCCCCATAGGAGCTATGGGGGAGGTTTTATTAATATTTATTTGAATTGCAGATAAATATTAAGCGACTTTTTCTTCTAAGCCTTGTTTTTCCCATACTTTAGCTTTAAAGCTCATAAGTACTAAAACAATACCAACACCAATGCTAAATAATGCAATTTGTAGGTATAGGTTAGGTATTTCTTGAACGTTATTAGGATCAAAGTTACCTGCTAGTATGCCCGAGATAACATTACCAATAGAATAAGTTAATACAAACACACCCATTAATTGGCCTGTATAGCGACGAGGCGATAACTTGCTTACTGCACTTAATGCTACAGGGCTTAAACAAAGCTCACCCACAGTATGTAAAAAGTAAGTAGTAACAAGCCAGTAAGGTGCAACCTTTAAACCTTCAGCAGCGTACTGAGCAGCCATAAACATAACTAAAAAGCCCGAAGCCATAATAATCAAGCCAAATGCACATTTTACGCTGTAAGTTGGTGATATCATTTTCTTTGAAAGGTTAATCCAAAGCGCTGCAAAAAACGGCGATAGAACAATAATAAACAGCGAGTTTAACGACTGGAACCATGTTGTTGGAATTTCAAATGTACCGATAAGACGGTCTGTATAATCACGGGCAAATAAGTTTAGTGATGAACCCGCTTGCTCAAAACCAGACCAAAAACACGCAGAAGCAACACACACTAAAAATAGTGCCCACATTCTTTGTTTTTCTTCACCGGTTAAATTACCTTTGAAATAGATAAGCCCAAAGTATACAAAAAATATAGCAGTAAATATAACGGCTGTATAACCCGCTACAACTGAAGGGTTTATAATAATTGCACCAGTCATCGCAGCGACTGTAACGCCAGTAACAACAGCAACGAACAATGCGATAGCACCCCATGTGCGAGTTGTACCTTTAGCGCTTAATGGATTTGCAGGTAAAGCGCTGTGTTCAGGTAAATTATTAAGTGTACGCTTGTACTGTATTAAACCAATAGCCATACCTACAGCTGCCGCGCCAAATGCCCAGTGCCAGCCTACGTTTTCCATAAAGTAACCACATACGTAGTAACCAATTAAAGAACCTAAGTTAATACCCATGTAGTAAATAGCGTAACCGCCATCACGGCGCTCATCAGCATCGCTGTATAATTGGCCTACCATTGCACTGATATTTGGTTTAAGTAAACCAGTACCTGTTGCTACAAATATTAAACCAATAAAAAATGAATAATCATGTGGGATAGCCAAAATAATATGACCAATCATAATGATTATACCGCCATACCACACTGCTTTTTGGCCACCGAATAATCTATCGGCAAGCCAACCACCAGGTAAACCTAAAAAGTATACCGCGCCTGTGTATAAGCCGTAAATTGCAGCAGCTGATGCAACGGTAAAGGCAAGGCCTTCTTCTTGTAAGCTTGCTGTCATGAACAATACGAGCATAGCTCGCATACCGTAATAACTCATTCGTTCCCACATTTCAGTGAAGAACAATGTTGAAAGTCCTTTAGGGTGGCCAAACCAGCCACTATCTGGAGCTGAACTCATATTTACTTCCTAACTTTAAGTATTGTTTTGATGGCCTTATAATTTTTTGCTTTAGCTATTTTAGGATTTGTACGTACTAAAATGCTCGACCATCAGTATATTATTTGTAGCTAAGATAATGATTTGCTATATGGTAGTAACACCACAAGGTAAGAGACACACCCTTATCCTAGTTACAATTGCGCTCAAGTATACATATACCTTAGTGCGAGGGGAAGCATTCGCGATGTATCACCGCCTACCGCGTTAAAAGTCAGCGTAAGGAATAATCGGCGTGCCCGGAAACTCTAATGTACCGTATACAGGGTTAAAATAGTAACGGATATACAGCTGGCCAAAGTTCGGCTCGTAAAAGTCAGAGCGGTCAATAGCTAAGTAACCACCAAAAAACCAATGTGGTGTTACACGATACTCAAAGCTACCTTCTATATTATACGAGACCCCTGAGCTGTCATCACTTGCAAACACAGGATCAACGCCAGTGGTTAGCTCTCTCTCATAAGCTTGTAATTGAAGGTCGGGATCGTTAGGGAAAAAGTCAATCGCTTGAGTTTTGGTTTGTGAATACGATACACCGGTTTTTAAGCGATAAACAAAATCATCACCCCACCGTGCGTCATAACTTAAAGGAACTGACAAGCCTACATAGTTTTGAGGGCTATAATAACCGCCATGACCCCAAGTTTCTTCACTTAAATTAAACTGATAAGCCCAATGTAATAGGCTTGCACCCACAGTAAACTCACGCTCTTGGTTACTAATTACACGGTAGTATGTACCACCCATTACTCTATAGCGTTGGTTATCCTTAACATTTTGACCTTTGTATAAGGTAAAGTCAGCACTTGACCAAAATCCCCAATTGCCGCCTAAGTCGTGTGAAACATTAGCAGTAATGCCAGTAGAGCGAACTCCGCCCCAAACTTCACCGGTGTTTATATCTTCAAGGCCTGCATAAGAGAGTACTGAACTTGTTACAGGGCGCTTTTCAAGTTCTAGGCTATAACCAAAGTCACCAAAACTATCTGCATAATTTACACCCCATACAATATCTTCAATTAAAAAACCAAGTGGGGTAGTGCCTACATCAACGCGCCAATTTTCATTTTGCCAGCCAATGCCTACATCTACACCGCTTTCCTCTGGTGTGACTTCATCTATTGCACAGGTAAAAATACACAGTGCACCTTGCCCGTAGCGGCTGCCTGCAAACTGTTCATCAAAACGTGTGGTTTGTGCGCTAATATTGGTAGGGTCTATTTTAATAAACCCTTGGCCTTGCCAAAGCGGAAAGTAAGCTTCAATAGGTACTGAGCCAGCGCCAAGTGTAGCGTCACTTTCAGTACTTGTTTGGCCGCTAAAGTTTACGCCTATCGCTATATATGCTTGATTTTTGTTTTGCTCGTTTATTAGTTCGCGTTTAGCGCCATTTATATACCAAGGGTCGTTTTCATCTATTTTTAAAAGGGACCCATATAGCTCTTTATCGTTTAGAGTTCGATCAGGTGAAAGCGTTTGCGAATACCAAGTTTGAGCTTGCTCTGATTCATTAAAGTTACTAGCTACCTGTGCGCCCAAATAACGAAGCTCTTGATCGTTAGGGGATTTATTAATAAGTTGCTTAGCTAAAAAAAGCGCATCGCCTGAATAATTAAACTCATTGAGTGACGACATTATTTGGCGCTGTAAGTAATCTTCTTGCGATGTAGTTTGTACTATTGCTTGCTTAGTTACTTCTTTTGCTTGAAAGTCATTGCCAAGCTCTCTGTAAGCACTTGCAACTGCAAGTAATGCTTGAGGTTCAATAACTTGATTATTTTTAACTTTTTGTTGGTATAGAATAACTGCTGCTTCGCGTTGCTCTAGTGCTAGGTTTGCATTAATAAGTGCAGTAGTAGTCGCAGGGGTATTTTTATACTTTTGGTCAAGCTGGTTAAGCTTCGCAATTAAATCGCTGCCACTGTAATACTGGTTAATATAGCTATTTTGTAATTGAACATATTGTGTTTTTTCGTCTTCAGAGGCGCTCTCTGGTAAAACGTAATTTTCAAACCACTGTTTAGTTTTTTTCTCGTCGCCTTGCTCTAAAAGCCACTCACCGAAAAGCGTATGCCAATATGATGAAAGTGTAGGCTCGGCGATTAATGCTTTATCGATAAGTTTTAGGGCGTGTTTTTTCTCATCAATAGCGTACCAGCTACGTGATAACTCGGCTTGCATCGCAGGCGTTAAATTTTGCGCTTCTAAGTTACTTAAGTGATAAATTGCCGTAGCTTTATTTTTAGTGTCTAAATGGCGTTCACTTTGAGTTAAAGACTGACTAAGTTGAAGTTGTTGCTCAAGTGCAATGATCTCTTCATCCCTAGCTTTAAAAGGAATGTATTGTAAGGTTTTAATTGCGCCTTGATAATCATCTATAGAGCGTAAAAAAAGCGCGTGGCTATATCGAATTTGCGAGTTTAGCGGAAATTGCCACAGCACATTATTAAACAAAGCGCGGGCCTTTTCAGTTAGGCCTTTTTGCTGATAAATAAACGCCAAATCGTAATAGAGCCAAGGTTGTTGTGGTGCTATTTCAATGGCGTCTTTTAATACTTTTTCAGCCTGCTCTAAATCCCCAGCTTGAGCTAAAGTGGTCGCTTTTGAGCGGTATTGGCTGCTTAAAGATACTGAGTATGAGTCTTTAATTTGATTTTTCTGAGCATACGATAAACTGTTATAAAACGAGGTAAGAGCTCGATCGTTTTGATCAAGTTCTGCTATTGCAAGTAAACCAATTAGCGCACTACTATTGAGTGGATCGCTTTTTAAAACGCTTTGATAGGTCAGTGCTGCTTGTGAATACTGACCTTGAGCAAATTGTAATAAGCCTTTGTTATAAAGAACGATATCTGAGTCTTGCTCTAAAGAATCAGCTAAATCTAGCTTTAGTTTTGCAGTTTTATACTCTTCATTATTAATTGCATCTTTAGCTTGGCGTATATATAGCCAAAACTTTGCAGTTTTTGCTAAACCTTTTAATGTTTCACGTTCAGCAAAGTCTGCTGTATATTTTTGCGCGTTAGTAAAGTATCTGTATGACTTAGTATTATCACCAACCCTTAGGTATAAAATTCCAAGGCTGCGCATAATAGCTCCATCTTTAGGGCGACCTTTTAACGCGCTTAAAAGTAGAGGCTCAGCAGAGGTTAGTTTATTCTTTTCAAGTAACTTGTCGCCTCTTACCCATAGTTGATAAGCAGGATCTGCAAGGAGTGTTTGACGCGCTTTTAAATCTTTTTTGAAGTCCTGATATTGAAGCTCCCCTTTGCTGCTAAAAGGGTAAATAGAAAAATACTTTTTAAACTGACTATCGGTTTGTCTATTTATTGGCATGCTAGCTAATGCGCTAAGCCAAATTTCTTCTACTTCGTTACTAAACGATGATGTAGAGCCGTATCGACCTAATAGCTCTATTGCAACTTGGTCATTAGGGTCTTTTCTAAGTAGATGCCTTGCAAAAGCTATTTCTACCAAACCTATATTAGAGTAGCTTTTTAATAACTTTTCATAACCCTTTTTAACACTTGCCCATTGCTCGCTGTCTTGTCCATACCAACTTAAGTGCTCTAGCTCGTAATTAAGCGTAGGGTAGGTGTTTTTAAAAATTTTATTGTATATTTCGCGAGCCTGTTCGTAACGCCCTGCTCGAGAAAGTAGCCTAGCTTGTTGAATTAAAAATTTATCTTTACTCTCAATACGAGAAAGTATTTTAAGCTTTTCAACACAAGGGGCTTGCTTTGTGAGTCCGTTATCTATTTTGCTTAGCAGCTGGTTGGCTTTTGCAGATTCGCCGTTAGCAAAATCATAACGTGCAACAGAACATTGTGTTTCAATACGAGCAGGCGCGATAGCTACGAGCTTGCGTAAGCTATCTTCAACAAGCTTTTTGTTTTGCTGTGCCTCGCCAATGCTTATTTGGCTTAACAGCCAATCAACAGACTGTGTATCAATATCGTTGACTGTATTAGCACTTAATCCAGAGCTAAGCGCTAATGTGCATGCTAGGGCAAACCTTAACGGCATTCAGTGCTCCATGCTGGTTGTAGCGTCCCATCTGCTGTTATTGAAAAACGATTGTTAAATGTACTAGTACCAAATAAGTTAAGTACACTGTCGTAATAACGTGTTTGAGTAAATGATTTATCGACCATCAGCTTTTGTTGAATAGCCATCACTAAGGAGTCATCGCTGCTTGTAGCAAGTAAAGGCATAAGTGCTGAGCTAAAGCCAAGTGGGCCTCTTTTTTCAGATTTCCCTGATTTAGCAAAAGTATTTAAAGGCACGTAACCACGCTCATTAATAGTTTCAATGAAAGGTTTAAATTGTGCTAATAGCTCTTTTTTATAAGGCGCGTTGTTTGCCATTATGCTAGCCCATAAATACACTCTAATTGCATTATAGCTACCTAAATCAGTTGTTTTTTTATCATAGTAAAAGCCATTATTGGCATCATACATTACCCAATCAGGGCTAACGCCTTGTTTAGCAGTATCTAAAATTAGCTTGGCAGAGCCTTCATGTAGCTGGTGCCAAGGAGAATGTGGGTATAATTTTTTAAACTGCTGGTAAATAAATAAAGGAGAGTAACTGGGATTTAGTTTAAAGCGCTCATTATCAAATTCAAAACCTGATGGAGCGGGTAATAGTGATAAACCTAGACCTGAAATATACGCTGTTTCTTCACGCATTATACGCTGTGCAACCACTGAAGCTAAAATACTGTAGCGACGGTCATCCCAAAGCATAGCCGCTTGCGATAGGCTGTAGGCAATCCACAAATCAGAGTCGGAAGCAGGGTTTGAATCTAAAATTCCGGTCTCATTATCGTTATTAATTCCCCATTGCCATGCAGGTAAGCGCGTACTTAAATCGCCTTCAGATAAATGCTCTTGAGTCCAATCCAGGACTAAGTCAAACGTTGCTTTATCGTTGGCAATTACAGCAAAAAATAACGCGTAAGATTGCCCTTCAGAAGTCGTTATGTTTTTCTCGCTACCTAAGTCTATAACTCGTCCATCTTGGCTTATAAAGTTATTTTTAAATGTTTGCCATGCGCCCCATGGCTTACATTGTTCTATTTGCGCGCTGGCATTAAAGGTTATTAATGCAATCACAGTAAAAAATATAGTAATGAGTGATTTCATTATTTATCTCCTTCAGCTAAGCGTTTATAGGTAAGCGCTTGTAGTAATCGCCATATAATAAATGAGATCAATAGCAGCGTTAAAATTGAGAGCAGTGCAAGTACAAATGGATGATCTGATAAGTGGAACCAGATTAAGGTATGCACTGGAATATGACCAACAAAGTACTGCTCGTCAGTCTTAATGCTTTTGATCCCTTGTGAGTTAATAACTGCTGCACTGCCTTTTATTTGGGCAAGAGTTTGTGAATTCATTAGTGCATTATTTAACAAGCTAAATCCATTATGAGAAGTCGCGCTTAGCGAAACAATCGAACGCTCAGAATCAAACGGAGATTGAAAGCCTGTTATTACGGCCATATCGCCGCTACTTTTTATGCTCACTTGTACTTTTTCAGATTCGTTCTCATCATAGGCACCGTTGTAAATAGCTTGTTTAATAGCACGTTGATTGCCATTTAATAAGATATTAGTTTGTGCATTTTCATCAAGTTCGTTAGCAACGCTGCTTGCTTTAGCAATCACTAAAATATCTTTATCATCTAAGTCAGCATTTTGATTTAAGTGTGCAACACTCATTCTATGCGTTGGGTAACCTGTAATTGCACCAAAATGGCCTGTTAAATTAAGCAGTACCGAAATTACTTCTGGAGTCGGTTTCTCGTCAATAAGTACGAGGGTTTGTTGTAAATCAGCGTATTTAGTAAATGGAAAGCCGCTGTTAGCAAATACATTTAAATCCGGTAATGCAATGTAGTGATCAAACCCGCTCACATCAATATTAGAGTTCCCATCTATTACGCCAAACTCACCACCAGGAGGGGCGGCTGGACATTCTCCTTTTTGCAGCACTGCAAATCTAAAGTCAAAGTTAAGCTCGTTTCGGTTAGCGAGCTTAATGCCATCTAAAGAAAAATCTTCAGCACTTTGAGTTGTATCTGTATTGGCTATTAATGGCAGTAATGTTTTGGTTGTTGTGAGCGATGAATCGTCTTTTTCTAATAAAAAGCCATTAATAAACTCTTGGTTTATTAGCATATTTAAGCGCGAGTCTAAGGTTTCACTTTCAGGTGTATTACGGTATTGCAACGTAATAGGAATGCCTTTTTCACGCCACGTAAATAAATCGGGCGCAAAACGAATATTTAATTTAATCGGGCCATTATTTAGGCCTTGTGCTTGTAATTGAGTTGGGTAGTCAGTTAATTCATCAAAGTGAACTGGGCGGTCACCTCGAAGCCAGCGCGGAGCATCGTATGCTTTACGCAGGGGCAGTTTGTTTATTGCTTCTATACTTGCGCTTCTGCCGGTCATTATTTTGTGCCCAAACACAAGGCCTGTTACTGCTGTTTTTAAATCTTCTTCGTCACGGCCAAGTATTAACAACATTTTGTTATATCTATGTATAGGGCTTGAGATAAGTTCTATGGTTGGCTTTTCGACATCAGGGTAATCTTTTAAAAAATCAGGTTTAGAATCGTTAGTAATAAATACGATGCTATGCTGCTGTGGTGCTTTATTTAACACTACCGGAAAGTTCGCGCCTCGCCAATCTGCTTGTGCACCAAACCAGCTAGATAATGTAGCAGCTGCTTCAATGGCTTTAGTTCCAGGTGTTGTTGCAAATATAAAGGGTAAATTTAATTTGCTGTAGTCTTTAGCATCAAAAAATGGTTCTGGTAAATATTCAAGACGGCTATCAATTGCTAATTGTTTTTGATCAAGCGTGATATTACTCGACTTGTTTATTTCAGTCCAAATAGAGCGGCTAAAGTAGTCTTGGCATCGTAAATCATAATAACCAACAAGCTCAAAGCGAACCTGATTGAAGTCTTGAACGTATTTTGCGTTAAGGCTTAAGCTGTGGTTAACCGTATTCTTAACAACACTTAACTTATCGTTTATTGGTAAAACGGTAACTAGATTATCGTTAAAATAAACTTTTAAATGCGACACATTAGCGATTAATGAAGGCGAGTTAGTGTATGAAAAATTAAGCTTTAAATTTGTGCTTAATTTATCAATTCTATTTGTAAAATCGACGCGTGAATTATTATTTATTCCATCTAGCTTGTAGCCATTAAAACCTAATGCCTCAAAATCTAAACGTAGGCTTGAAACCTGCGCACTCTCGGGATATCCATTTATAAACATAGATTTATCATGCATCGGCTCTATAGCAAGAGCCTGATAAGCACTACTAATGAGTAACAATGTCAGAAATGTATTAAGCAGCTTTTTAATCATAATTATTATGCACTATCGGTTTTTTTGGAGTGAATGAGTTTACGTAAATGACAATATTAGTCATAAACTTAATGATAGGTTGTAACGGCCTTGGAGCATGAAATAATAAATTACTAAAGCCCCTCAAACTTGTTTTTTGTACTTCTTTAAAGCTATACGACGGACGATCATGTCTAAAATTGTTTTGCCAATCTAGCCATGCATCCGCTCTTGAGAATGTGCATTGAATAAAGGCACGTTGCTTTTCAAGCGATAAATCTTTAATTGTTAAACCTATTTGTTTTTTACGGGTATTACATACGTGGGTTGTAAACGAAAACTGTTTATTACCGCGGCTCATTAAGAGCTCTATTTTATCGTTAACACGACATAAGTGTGCATGCTCAGTTTCAATACCCACACCATTATCGGAGTAATCTGTAATTTTAACTTTTAAGGTATGCCCATTAGCTAATCGAATACCCGCCGGAAAATTAGCTTTAATACGATGTGATTGCCTTACTTGTCGTGCCTCGGCTGCTACAGCAACGGCAGCGCCTAAAATAACAATATTATAAATAGCCCAGCCCATACTTATTACAAGTACGCCTATTTGGCTCGGATCGCCCAGAACGAGTCTTAAAATACCTACAAGTATACCAAGTAAGTTTATCATTAAGAGGATCAAATAAGGTTTAGAGATACCCCAATCGTAATGCTCTTCATCGTTTAGGCCGCCTTTTTCAGTAACATTAAACTTACCTTTATTTGGGTTGAAAAGTGCCACGGTAGTTGGTTTTAAAATATACCAAGCAAGTACAGATTCGTAGACTTCTCCCCAAAATGAGTATCTATATTTGCCTTGAATACGCGAATTGGTTGCTTTTATTTGGATAAGTGTTGGCACAACATAAATGAATATGGCTAAAAATGGAGCGTAAATAATATATGCATTAAAATATATAAGTGCCAGTGGTGCCGTTAAAAAAACAATACGAGGAATACCAGAGAGGAAATGCAGCATTGCGTTTATGTAGCACAGACGCTGAGGAACACTTAAGCCTTTACCCATTAATGGGTTATCGAGTCTAAAAATTTGTGCCATACCTCGCGCCCAACGGATCCGTTGGCCAATATGAGCTGAAAGGCTATCTGTAGCAAGACCCGCAGCTTGTGGAATGTTTATATAAGCCGTTTTATATCCAGCGCGCTGCATACGAAGTGCTGTATGTGCATCTTCTGTTACCGTTTCAAAAGCAAAACCCCCTATATCTTCAAGCGCTTCTCGTTTTAATACCGCACAAGAACCACAAAAGAAAGTGGCATCCCACATGTCGTTACCGTCTTGGATAAGTCCATAAAATAGCATGTTTTCATTTGGGATTTGGCTATGGTTATTAAGGTTTCGCTCAAATGGATCAGCAGAGAAAAAGTGGTGCGGTGTTTGTACTAGACATACTTTACTGTCTTTTAAAAATTGCCCCATAGTCATTTGTAAAAATGAGCGAGCAGGGACGTGGTCACAATCAAAAATAGCAATATATTCGCCATCGGTATAGCGCATTGCACTATTCATGTTACCGGCTTTGGCATGGTTATTATCTGGTCGAGTTAAATAGCCTACGCCGACTTCTTTGGCAAATTCGCCAAATTCAGGGCGTTTACCATCATCAAGTATGTAAACGTTTAATTTATCTGCAGGCCAGTCAATACTTAATGCCGCAAGAGTAGTTGGTTTTACAACACTTAAAGGCTCATTGTAAGTGGGTATGTAAACATCAACCGTAGGCCATAAATCTGTATTTTTAGGTAAAGGAATAGGTTTACGTTCAAGCGGATTTATAGTTTGAAAAAAGCCTAAAATAAGCACCAGCCACGCATAGGTTTCTGCAAGTAATAAACCAGCACCTAAAGCAAGTGCTACAGGGTCATCCCAATTTAAGGTCTCAGTATAACGCCACCATAAATAGCGAGAAGAAGTTGTTACAGAGAGAGTGATCATGACAATGGTAGCCATTTGACCTTTTACGCGCTTAAGGGCATATGCAACTAGTAATATAAAGCTGATAAAAACGGCCTGCGCTTCTAGGCTAAATGGAATAGTGATAAAAATGGCTAATAAAAATAAAATAAATGCGAGCATCAAATATTTTATGAGTTTATTTTGCCAAATACGCGCTTCAGACATTGCTTTAAATGCGCTTTTTTTAGGAGCTTTTTTATTTTTTGAAAGTAAGCGTCTAATTAGTTTACCTAGCTTTAAATCGAACCAGCGCAGTTGCCTTAAAATATAGCTAACTCGGTCGTAAAAGTAGTCTGTTGCAGTTTCCTTTATAGAGTACGAGCTTGCTTTGGGCTTATTTTTAAAAAATATTAAAAACAGGCTTTGAATAATAAAGCGTATTATATTTGAGTAAATATAGGTCCTGTAAGGCAATCTCAAGTGCGGGTAGTAACTGTAAAGTACCAATTCAAAATCAAGTTTATGTTTTTTGATATTTATAAACAGTGAACTGAATAAAGTAATGAAAGGCATTAGAAAAGCCTCAATTACATTTACTTTATGTTGGTTAAAGTAGCTGTGAAATTTAAATAAAATATAACGTACAAGCTTATCGGTAAATAAAATACTCAACAGTATGTATAAGGTACTGTGTATGGGACGTTTATAAAATAAAGTAAAGCTCATTGTTATAAAGCCGCTTTACTAACAAGCCAACCAGCGAGTGTTTCAAAATCATCATTGGCAATACTGTACGGCGCACAGTTAAGTGCAACATTTCTATAAGCAGTTGATTCTTTAATAACCTCATCGCTGTTAATAAAAAATGGTGCCATAAGAGGGAGAGTTGATTGCCAAAGTGAAAATAAGTCAAACTCGAGTACAGAAGCTGAATTATAACGATTAACTAAAAAATAATGCTTCCAGTTAGACTCTGAGCTTTTTAGTTTTTGTAGTCGCTTGTAAATTAGACTGTGGCAAATAGCATCGCAATTTATAAGCTCAATAACTATATCATTCGGTTTTAGAGGAAAACGCTCTAAATAAATATAAGAAGGGCAATCGAACAAGAACCAAGTATTTTGAGGACAATCCAACTTTTCGCAATTGTTAATTGTGCTGATAATTTCGTTTTGGTCAGCTTTATTATCACCAAAAGGTAAAAATATGACTCCGTCACTATCTTGATGAAAGTGTACAAGTGCATCTTCAAAGTTGCCTTCGTTACTCCACCCCTTAGTTGACTTCCAAGGTAGACCAAATTGTAAACCCAAATCACTTTTTGCATCTAGGTCTATAGCAATAACATTTGCATCAGATTTTTTTAATACGCACGCAAGGTTAGCAACAACAGAAGTGCTACCCAACCCACCTTTGATACCTTTAACAAAAACTCTTTGCAACGTTACATTACTCGCTATTATTTGAACTTATTAATGTGTTTAGATCGCTATTTATTTCTTTTAATAAAGCATATTTATTGATTGTTTGGGTGTTTTTTTGTTTATTTACAATCTCTATGTAATCTTCGCTTTTGCCACCAAAGCGGCGCGCTAAGTTTTCTATGTCACTAGATGTTAACGTTTGTGAGTCTTTATAAGCTAAACTGCGCATCATAACCTTTATATAATATTTTAATTATTTTTATTAAAAGTGGACAATATTTGGCTATTATATATAGAATAGCGGGTAAAACTAATAAAAAAGTATTTTTTTATAGGGCGTTTTAAGTGCATAACTTTAACATAACGGGATTAGAGCCTGCAGCAAAAGAGTTAAAATCGGCTTCAAGTTATGCTGTTTTGGCCCCTTTAGACAATTTTGTGATTGAACTGGCGTTACATTCAATTAACCCTAGCTTGGTTAATGATATATTTATAGTTTCTCAAGAAATTGAATCATTTTTTGACTCTTCCTTTTCTCAAGCGTTAAACTCAGCATATGAAAAAAATAGAGTTCATCCCTTTTCACTTTCCTCAAGCACGCAACAATATAATGCTCAGCATATTAATAAAAATATAATAAAAGAGATCAGTGCTTATAAGCGTCTAAACAAGGCACTTGTATTAATTCATTTTAATACTGCACAAATTAATAGTGTTGATGATATTAGTTTGAAAGTAATAATGAGGGATTATTATACGTTTGCGCAAAAAACGGGCGTTACATTATTATTTTTAATATCGGGTCCTGATGTAGCTAATTATCGTTTTTTATTTAGGCGCTTAAATAAATATCTAGATGGATTGATGTTTGTTGATAACGACTCCGCAGTGCGTGTACTCGAATATGACTACTGGCGTCACAGTCGAGGAATATTAGCGAGTGAACAGTTTCAATTATCGATAGATAATCATCAATTGATAGTACAAGAAGCTTTAAATAACAAAAATAAAACACTTCAAGAGTCTGGTTTTACTGATGAGGATGAGGTGTGGCTAGTTCAAAATGTAGTGCCAGAGGGGACTAAGTTACCAGCTCATTATAAAAGCCTAAAAGATAACAATGAGCTATTTGATAAAGGCCCAAAAGTAGAAGCAGCGACATTAATTTTTTCAGTAACACGTTATACCGATTTGTCGCTATTAGGTAAGCAGTGTTTCGAATTAAGAAAAAACTGTGGACGTTGGTTAAAGTTAGTTATTCAAAACGTTGATGGTGTTATTCGCCATCAAGATGAGTGTTTACTTTTAACATTGGGTGTAAACCTTATTTTGTATAGCTCAACAGAACCGTCGAGGTTGTTATCGCAAGTGCAATCAATACAAGGTTTTCAATATACAAGACCATTACCTCCATCGGTCGAGCATGTACTTAAGTACACAGAAAACACGTTTTCTAAGGGTTATTTACCTTTTAATGAGTTTACAAAGCAAGTAGAAGTTCACAGTGATTCTGCCGTAAACCTCGGTGTTAGCGGGGTGTTGGTTAAATTAGAGCTTTTACCAAGAATAGATCCAATCCATCCCCTACATTTATTTCATATTAAGCGTGAAGGAGACGTGTTTAGTATCGCAGAAAACACAGTGTACTTATATTTACATGCCTGTAGAGAGAATGATGTTAATAATGCAATAAAGCATTTATTTAAATTAACAACGAGTGATTTTTTTGCGCAACAAAATGTAATATCAGATCATTTTTACATTCAACAAGAGTGTAAGCAGCTTAGGCGTTTTTATACGGGTAAGAAGCTTGTAGATTTCTCTAAACAATTGTCAGAGAATGAGAGTTATAAATTTGAACCTGATATGCCAGAAAGCATTATTGATGATTTAGAAGCGCCTGAGCTCATTAATAAAGGTCGAGCCGATGCAAAGCCTTTTACAATGAAATTAAAGGGTAATGTATGAGTGTTAATCAACTTTTTTTAACCGCTTTTCTTGCGATGATATTAGGTGTTGTACTGTGTATGTTTGGTACGTACTTATTAACCCGTGTAAAACAATATTATTATAAGCTTACTTTTAAACATGAAGTACTAGAGCCTTATACACCAAATAAAACAAAAAAGGATAAGCAGTGAAATTGTCAGGCTTAGGGGTGTGGAACCTTTATTTTTTAGTTAAATTCGCGCTCTATTATTATGGTGCCATTGATTTTAACGTGCTCACTAATGCCGCTTTTGCAGCCATGTTAGCTATTGAATTCAAAAAGCCATTAATAGAAAAAGCAAAACATTCATTAGGTGGTGTACTCGCGGTTGTACTACTTTATCAGGACTCTTGGCTTCCACCAATCAACCGATTAACTAAACAAGCGGGAAATGTTCAAGATTTTAGCTTTGGTTATTTTATTGAGTTACTTACTCGTGTTGTGAATGTTGATATGTTGTTGGCTTTGTTTGTAATAAGTGTGTGCTTTTGGTATACATCACAGTGGATACGTTTTACTACAGTAACGGTTGTAGGACTTTTAGTGATGGGCTGGCAAAGTGGCGATTCTCAATCACACCTTGTGAGTAATACACCAAACTCTGCCGCAGTGGCACAAACTCAAAGTTCTACACAAGCACAAGTAATTACTGAAGCTATACAATCTCCAGATCAAAAACTGGCTGACTTTTATCAACAACAAACTTTATTAACGAGTAACTTTCCAAGCCAGGTGAGTGGTGAGTTGTTTGATGTAATTATATTGAATGTTTGCTCAATGGCAGTTGCGGATTTAAAAGCTATTGGCGTAGATATAACAGACATGTATAAAGATTTTGATGTGGTATTTTCTGATTTTAACTCAGCGACCTCATACAGTGGTCCTGCTGCAATTAGATTACTACGCGCAAGTTGCGGACAAACAAGCCAAACAGCATTATTTAAAGACGCACCAGAGCAATGTTACTTGTTTAAAAACTTAGAAAAACTAGGGTATCAAAACAATGTTGTAATGAACCATGACGGTCATTTTGATGAGTTTAAAGGCTTGATTAATAAGTACGGCGGCTTAAATAGTACACCGTTTAATATAGACTCTATGCCAGTTGCTCAATATGGTTTTGATGACAGTCCAATTTATTCTGATGGTGCAGTACTAAATGGTTGGTTAGACACTCAAGCAAAAGACTGTAAACCTTGTGCTATGTATTACAACACAACAAGTTTACATGATGGCAATCAACTAGCTAATCGAGCTCGTATGAACAGCCAACAGAGTTACCCTATAAGACATAAAAACTTGTTTAGTGATATCAATACGTTTGTAAAAAATCTTGAGAGCCGTGGTCGTAATGTAATGCTAATGATAGTGCCAGAGCACGGCGCAGCACTAAAGGGTGATAAAGTGCAATTTGCCGGTTTGCGTGAAATACCGAGCCCTTCTATTGTCTCGGTGCCTGTTGCTATTAAGTTTATAGGCCCTGACGTACAAAACTACTCACAAATTGTTGTCGATGATTCAACCAGTTATTTTGCATTATCACAGCTTGTTAGTAAGGCACTACAAAGCGATGTTTTTGGCGGGAAAAACAGTGTTGCTAACTTACTTGAAAACCTACCTAAAGCCCCTAAAGTTGCTGAAAATGCCGATACAATTATGATGTATGTAAATCAGCGTCCATACATACAATTAGATGGCGGTGACTGGACAGCGTACCCTCAAGGTAATTAATATCGTGCTCACTTAAACACTACTTTTAAAAGGCAGTATTGTTTGAGTGAGCGGATTTTAGTAATACCTCTTTGTCCAAAAATGTTTACATTAAGCTACCTTCTCACAGCGACTTAGCGTATTATTCGACTAATATAGTTTTTCCTTCTTTGAGGATGTATGCGTCTAGATATTCACTGTGCTGATCGAATTGGTATTGCCCAAGAAATCCTTAATATATTAGTTAACTACAGCGTTGATTTAAAAGGGATTGAAGTCGATTCTGTTAATTGCCGTATGTACGTGAGCTTTCCTGAAATTGAATTTGAACAATTTCAAAAAATCATGCCTTCGATACGTTTAATAGATGGTGTTCATGATGTGCGTACGACTGCATTTTTGCCCTCAGAACGTGAGCACAACGAACTAAATACATTACTGCGTGCATTACCCGATGGTGTTATATCAATTGATGCTAAAGGTTGGGTACGTTTATGTAACGACGCCGCATGTAAAGACTTACAACTTATCGAAAAAGAAGTTATCGGGGCAAACATTAATAACTTGCTCAAAGGGTTTAACTTTACGCGCTGGTTAGAAGGCAAAGAGGTGCTTGGTCAAACCACACGCGTTGAAGTTGCTGGTGAAGACTTTATTGCCGACATTTTACCTATCGCAGTGCCGCAAGGTGGCGAAGGTGATGTACTTGCTGGTGCAGTTATTAATATTAAATCGCAAAGCCGACTAGGGCAGCAAGTAAGTGCCTTTAGGCGCTACGGACAAGAAAGCTTTGCAACTATTCACAATTTTAGTACCGCGATGCGTCGAGTTGTGCGTGAAGCACGTAAAATGGCGCAATTAGAAGCTCCCATTTTAATTACTGGCGAAACAGGTACGGGTAAAGAGTTACTCGCTCGAGCTTGCCACTATGCATCAAATCGTTCTGTTAAGCCTTTTATTGCGCTTTCTTGTGCGTCACTTCCTGATGATGTTGCTGAGTCTGAATTATTTGGCTACGCCGGATATGAAGAAAACACAGCGCCTAAACGTGGCGTATTAGAACAAGCTGATGGTGGTACTGTGTTTTTAGATGAAGTTGGCGAAATGTCGACTCAATTACAAACTAAGTTACTGCGCTTTTTGCAAGATGGCACGTTTAGAAAAGTTGGCGATGAAAACGAAGTTAAAGTAAATGTACGCATTATTGCAGCGACTCAAAAAGACTTACCAGCAATGGTTCAAGAGGGCGTCTTTAGGGAAGACTTATATTATCGCATCAATGTGTTAACCCTTGAAATAGCGCCACTCAGAGACCGAAAAGCTGATGTTGGGCCGCTGGCTGAGCACTTTATTCAAAAGTACGCACAGCAAAATGGTCATGCAATTCCATTGCTTTCACAAGAGTGTTTAAGCTTTTTACAGCAATATCCTTGGCCTGGGAATGTACGCCAGCTTGAAAATGCAATTTACCGTGCAGTATCATTGTTGGATGACAGTGAGCTACGTCTAGAGCATTTACAATTGCCTACTTTTACTCATGACCTAGGGTATTTAGAATCAGACTTTGAAGGCTCCTTAGATCAAGCAGTAAAACGCTTTGAAGCTACTTTACTTCGTAAGCTTTATCCTGCTTATCCAAGTTCACGACAGTTGGCCAAGCGTTTAGGCTTAAGCCATACCGCAGTGGCAAATAAATTGCGTGATTACGGTATTAACCGTAAAACCGTAAAGGTGTAATAATAAGTTTCATGGGCACTAGTTTTTAGTGCCCATATTTTTAGTAACCCCGTCTATAGCTATTGTTTCTATACCGCCTTCATTAAAGTTCATCACTATACTTGCGTTGTTACGGGTAAAAAAGTAACTACGACCATTGAGTTCAATAACATAGTCACCTTTTACCGGATCGCTAAACTGCTGCTTTTTTAATACAACGTTATGATCGCCAATGTGCCATTCAAACTCTTTAATAAAGCCGTTGTTAAACTCCTGTACCCATACTTGGCTATCATCTTTAGCAAGTGTGATTGCAACAGAGTAAGAGCTAGGAATTTGCTCCATATTGTAACTTTTTGAGCCTATACTGAATTTTTCAGCTTGTTGCTGCCATTTAAACCCAAATTCAAATTCTTTAACCACGCCAGTTGGGTAAGTTACAGTTCCTTTGCCCGGTAACGAAAAATCGGCAAGCGCACTATAGCTAGGTGTTAACAACACAATCCCAGCAATAACATTAATATTTAATTTCATGATTTTACTTTTTATTATAATAATGATTTAAGACTAAATTAGAAAATTCGTGTTAGCAAGTGACTGTGCTACACTCGTGTAAAATTAACTGGTAAGACCTTTGTTGTGAACCTATATATTCGACTTTTATTATTATTTTTTAAAATTAAACGCAATCAGCATTATCAAGATTTACTCGATACAGTAGATATTGATTACAAAGCGTTGCCTACTGATTGCGATATTAATATGCATCTAACAAATTCTCGCTATCTTGCGATGATGGATTTATCTCGTACGTGGATGATCGAAAGAATTGGCTTATTAAAACAAGTAATGAAACGTCGTTGGTTTCCTATAGTAAATGCCACAGCTATTACTTATATTCGTGATATTAAGCCTATGCAGCGCTATACAATAAGCACTAAATTAGTGGGCTGGGATCATAAATACTTTTACATAGAGCAAAAGTTTCATTCAGAGCGTGGCTTACATGCTGTTGCATATGTACGAGGTGTGTTTAAAAATAAAAAAGGGATTGTAAGTATTGAAGAAATGCTTGAAGTAGCTGGTTTTGAAGGCCAAACTCCTATTTTACCAAGCGAAGTTATGCACTGGAAAGAAATGCTAGAGCAGAAAAAAATAACTAACTTACCTAAGTAGCTCTAACTCATATAGGCGCTTAGCGCCTATTTATGCTTTTACGTTTAACTTACCTTGAAAGTCTTGCCATCCAGGTGGAAATTGCCCTCTTAACACATACGAAAAAGCAATTAACTCGGCAATCACATAATAGAGCTCTTTGGGTATTTCTTCACCAAGTTTTAAGTGTGAGAGTGTTTTAGCGAGCGCCTCATCTTGGTGGATCATAATCCCTTTTTGCTTAGCCGCTGCTATTATTTCATCTGCTAATTCACCAAAACCTTTTACACTGACTGTAGGTGAGTTGCCTGCTTCGTATAAAAAGCCGATGGCTGATTTATCGTTAGATGCATTGCTCATAATTAAACCTTAATGCTAATAATGGCGTGAGATTTATAAAAATCGCTGTGTTTAGCATCACCTCTTTTTAAATTTAGCTCACCAACTTGTAAGCCGTGCTTAGCCAGTTTTGAACGTAGGTTATCTAAATGCGGGTGAGCAATAGCACTTACCTCTTGGCTTGAGGCGAGTAGCTGGCAATCAAGTGCTTTATCCATTAACTCTGCCGTTATTTGTAGTTGCCCAAGTTGCGCGTAATCAAAATTTAGCCTTACAAACCATACATTTTTATCTTCTAATTTATCTGCACTTGGTTTTTTATATTGACCTAGGGTTATTTCGGTTTGCCCAGCTTCTGGTGGCAGTTTCATAGGAAACAAAAACTGCGCTAGCGGGTTTGTATCAATTTGTTGATTAGGAGTAAGCGCACTAACTTGAGTAAGCGTGTTTTTTACTTGTACTATTTCGCTTGCCAATGCTTGTACTTGAGCTTGTTGTAATTGCTCAAGTATTTTGGGGCCAGTATTACCTGTTTTAAATGTAGGGATGAGTACTTGCAGTAGGGCATCTAAACCAGTTTGATTATTAAAGGTCAAAGGCGTGATTGATTGGCTAATAATAGGGGCAGCTAAAATACTAACAGCCACTTGCTCAAGCCCTTTACTAAAGCTACTTTGCAATGATTCGCTTGAAAGCAATGTTGGCTGTATGGTTGCTAATATCTCACGCTGAACAGTCGCAGGATTTATATTGCTACTCGATACCATTCTATTAAATGCCTGATTAACTAGGCGAGTTAGATCAGGAGTGTTCTGTGTGGCTTTATGTGCTATTTCTGCAATTTGGCTACTTAGCAAAGGTTTATCAGTCACTATATTTGGCGCTGTTACTGGTAAGCTTAATAATTTACTAAAAAGCTTAGCTTCAATAGGCTGTAACATTTGGCTTCGTGAAGGCATTTCTCCGGGTAAAAATTGTTTAACGCTCGCTTGAGTTGACTGTGACATTGATGGTTTTTGGTTATCAGCCACAGCAGCGGTTAGCTGACTTTGCAAGCCTTGTAATGTTTTAGGCTGCAGTTCAGGGATTTTTGTAATTAATGGTGCGGCCTTTTGCTCAACAGCAATTTTTTCATCAACGGGTTTAGTTATTGCGGGTGTGTGAACTGTGTTTTGTTGTAGCGTATTTAAAGGTGTTTGACTTGGTTGAACAGTGTGTGAAGAGGATTGCCAAACATTTACCCTTGCTTTAACTAATTGTGTTAACTGCATTAAAGCAGGTAGTTGATTAAAGTGTTTTTGTAGTGGTGGTGCTTCCAGGTTTTTAACTTTATTTAGTGTGTTATCTATATGGTCAGTAATATTTATTTGCGTTATTAAAGGTTTACCTAGTTGCTTTAAATCTTGAGTTGATGTGGTTTGGTTTTGCTCAGTGGTATTAGCACTCAATGAGTGTTTTGAACTGTCAGTAAAAGGTCTGCTTTCAAAATATTTAACAGCGTCGTTAATGCGGGTTTTAAAATCACTAAAGCTTGTTTGTAGCCACGACTTTATAGGGCTGTTCGTGCCAACTAAAGGGCTTAGCGTATTGTTTAAAGCCTCAGATGGTAAAGCGCTTGGTTGAGCACTCACAATGTTGTTAAACGCCTTAGTAAATGAGTTATTAAGGGTTACTTGCATTGTATTTATTTGTGTTTTTATTAAAACTTTGTCGGCTTGATTGGACAAGCCTACTTTTAAAGGGGTGTTCGGCAATTCGCTCACTTGTTTGTTATTTAAAGGTATTGTGAATGAGCCCTGTTTTTGTGGATGCGTTAAAATAGCAAGTTTGGGTGTTGTTTTTAGCTCCGCACTTGGTAATAAAGCTGTTAGTAGTTTAGCTAATTTTGTTTGCGTTAAGGGCTGTGAATGCACGGTATCTGCAAATCGATTTACAACATTAAGTTGAGCGCCTTTATTATTTGTACTCACGATTACTTTTAAAGGTTGCTCCGATGAAAGTATTTGCGCCACGTCTTTATTTATAGCAATACTGGCATTGAGTTTTTCAATAACTAGCTTAGGTGAAGGCGAAAGCACTATTTGTGCTGGCATAGGTTTGCTTTCTACCTCGGTGCCTGTATTTATGTAATTAAGTAAACGCTGTAATTGCGCAGGCTGGTTTAATGACACTGTTGTATTATTTGGCGTTATAGTGAGTTGTTTACCATCGAGGCTTAATTGAATATTTGCACTTGCTATTTTTTGGGTACTTGGTGCTTCACTTGAGGTGCCCAATCTAATTGTTTGCCAATGTTTATCTACAAATACATCAAGCGTGATTGAGCTTTTACTAAATTGAATGTTTTTGGCCGCAATAACCTCACCTGGTAATTGTGTTAATTCATTAGTGTGCTTGTTGGTCGTTTGATTGTTAACCAATGAATTAGATAATGTTATTTGCGTTGGTGTATTCATTATTTTAAATCAAGTTTTCGTTAATCGATTATAAAGCAATATTCGTATTACCCTATCATTATGGTAGACTAACGCCTAATTTTTGGCATAGAGAATCGTCATCTTGTTACACATTAAGTCCGTCACCTGCATCAAGCAAGATCGTTGTTTGTTTGCGGATCTTAATTTTAGCCTTAATAGCGGTCAAATCATGCAATTAGCGGGTCCTAATGGGGCTGGTAAAACATCGTTATTGCGTATTGTCGCGGGTTTTTCTGTGCCTGACGAAGGCGCTGTTTTATTCAATCAGCAGCCAATTAATAAGTACTATGAAGAGTATGCACAAGAGCTGCTATTCATCGGTCATAAAACTGGGGTTAATACGCAGCTCACCGCAATTGAAAATGTACAATATTGGTTGCAAATTAATGGCTATCAAGACACTCCCGATTTATACCCTATTTTAGCAAAGCTTGGCTTGGTTGGCCTTGAAGACGTGCCGGTAAGAATGCTCTCTGCAGGGCAGCAAAGGCGCGTGGCGCTGGTGCGGTTATGGCTAAGTGATTGCAAACTTTGGGTATTGGATGAGCCATTTACCGCCCTTGATAAAAGCGGCGTAGCTTACTTGCAGCAACGCTTTGGTGAGCATTTAAAAACCGGTGGCGCTATTTTATTAACGACCCATCAAGACTTAACCACTCACTTTGATAACTTGCAAACGGTTACGTTGGAGTATCGTCACTAATGACTCGTCAACACTCTTACTGGCAGCTATTTAGCGCGGTGTTTAGTAAAGATGTAAAGCTTGCATTTCGCCAGCGTGCTGAAATAGTTAATCCTATTTTATTCTTTTTGATTGTTATTTCGTTATTTCCGTTAGCAATTGGGCCTGAGCCCGGTCTACTTGCGAGAATGGCGCCCGGTATTATCTGGGTTGCAGCGCTACTTTCTACCATGCTTGGGCTCGATAAGTTATTTAGAGATGACTATAACGATGGCTCATTAGAGCAGTTAATTGCCTCGTCTTACCCGCTATCTTTATCAGTTTTAGGCAAAGTGGCTGCGCATTGGGTTGTAACAGGGCTACCACTTGTATTAATGACTCCGCTTTTTGCCTTATTACTAAATTTAGAAAGCCAATCATTACTGGCAACCGTATTAACATTATTATTAGGTACGCCATTATTAAGCTTTATAGGCGCAATAGGTGCGGGCCTGACTGTAGGATTACAAAAGGGCGGCATTTTAATGAGTTTACTGGTATTGCCTTTGTATATTCCTGTTTTAATTTTTGCAACGTCTGCTATCGACACCAGCTCTATGTCGCTGGATTATAGTGGGCAGCTTGCCATCCTTGGTGCCATGTTAGTTATTGCTATTATAAGTGCGCCAATTGCCATATCGTCAGCTTTAAAAGTGAGTGTAAGTTAATGTGGAAGTGGTTACATCCCTATGCTAAAGCGGAGCGTGCATATCAGCTATGCAATACGTTACTGCCTTATTTTGCCGTCGTTACGGTTATTACTATGATTGTTGGTTGGGTTTGGGGGTTAGGTTTTGCGCCTGCCGATTACCAACAAAAAGATAGTTACCGTATTATTTTTATTCATGTGCCTTCAGCTATTTTATCCATGGGCGCGTATTCCTCAATGGCGATAGCCGCAATTGTTGCACTTGTTTGGCAGTTACGTAATGCAGAACTTGCAGTAATTGCTATTGCGCCAGTCGGGGCGTGCATAACTGCCATTGCACTTATAACCGGTGCCGCATGGGGTAAACCTATGTGGGGAGCATGGTGGGTATGGGATGCACGTTTAACTTCAGAGCTTATTTTATTGTTTTTATACTTGGGAGTGCTTTCGCTTTACCATGCTTTTGAAGATAAAAAATCAGCTGGCCGTGCGGCTTCAATTTTAGCAATTGTAGGGGTTATTAATTTACCTATTATTCATTACTCAGTAGAGTGGTGGAATACGCTACACCAAGGTGCAACTATTACAAAACTCGACACAAAAGCAATTGACCCTAGTATGTTTTGGCCACTAATGGTGAATATTTTAGCGTTTGCAGCATTTGTAGGTACTGTGACTTTAATTCGTCTTAAAAATGAAATTTTACAACGTGAAAAGCATCGCCCTTGGGTGCGAGCGTTGTTAAATAAGGGGTAGTTATGCAGTTTGACTCTTTTTCAGATTTTATTGCTATGGGAGGCTATGGATTTTATGTATGGCTTTCTTTTGGTACATGCGCACTTATTTTACTCGGTATTTTATTAAACTCTCTTAGAGATACTAAACGTATTATGGCCTCTGTAGAGCAACAAATAATACGCGAAGAAAGAATTAAAAAAGCTAAGCAGGAACAAACATCATGAACCCACGACGTAAAAAACGCCTATTAGTGATTATTGCCGTACTGTTTGGTATAGGTACTTCTATTGGTCTTGTATTGTATGCCCTACAAGAAAACATAAACTTGTTTTACACACCAAGTGAATTAATTGACGGTAAAGGCCCAAATAAAGAAAAGCCACATATAGGTCAAAAGTTAAGAATTGGCGGTATGGTCGTGCCTGGCACTGTTGAGCGAAACGAGCAAAGCTTACAAGTAAGCTTTAAGCTCATTGATACAGGCCCATTAGTAACGGTTCGCTATCAGGGTATTTTGCCAGACTTATTTCGCGAAGGGCAAGGGATTGTAGCGCAAGGTGTTTTAGTTGAACCAAATGTAATTGAGGCCTTTGAGGTGCTCGCAAAGCATGATGAAGAATACATGCCTGCAGAAGTTGCTGAAGCAGTAAAAGGCATCAAGCACGAAAAACCAAAATACAACCTAGATAGCGGTAGTTAATATGATCCCAGAACTTGGTTATTTTTCTTTAACGCTTGCCATGGTGCTTAGCGTTTTACTGTGTATTTTTCCGCTTTGGGGCGCGCATACCGGTAATCTTCGTTTAATGCGTGCAGCCCCTTCATTAGCTGTTGGGCAATTTGCTTTTGTACTACTTTCGTTTGCAGCGCTTATTTATGCCAGTTTAACGGATGATTTTACCGTATCGTATGTGGCGTATCATTCTAGTAGTACATTACCTTGGTATTATAAAGTTACCTCTACCTGGGGTGGCCATGAAGGCGCCATTTTATTGTGGCTAGTTATGCAAGCAGGGTGGACCGCAGCGGTAGCTGTGCGATCTAAATCGCTGCCGTGGGTACTACGTGCGCGTGTATTGGGCGTGCTTGGGTTTTTAGGTGTAGGTTTTATGATGTACACCTTATTACTTTCAAGCCCTTTTGAGCGTTTATTACCTTATTTTCCGGTTGAAGGGCGCGACTTAAACCCGCTACTTCAAGACCCTGGAATGATTATTCATCCTCCACTACTGTACATGGGTTATGTTGGGCTATCGGTTGCTTTTTCTTTTGCTATTGCCGCACTTTTAACAGGTAAGCTTGATAACACATGGGCTAAATGGTCACGCCCATGGACAATGACCGCTTGGGGTTTCTTAGGCCTAGGTCTTACTATTGGCAGTTGGTGGGCTTATTCGGAGCTTGGCTGGGGCGGCTGGTGGTTTTGGGATCCGGTAGAAAATGCAGCGCTGATGCCTTGGCTTGTAGCCACCGCATTATTGCACTCGTTAAGCGTAACCGAAAAACGCGGTATATTTAAATCGTGGACGGTATTATTAGCAATAGCTGGTTTTTCATTAAGCTTGTTAGGCACCTTTATTGTGCGCTCGGGCATTATTGTATCGGTGCATGCGTTTGCTACCGATCCAGATAGGGGCTTATTTATACTCGCTTTTTTAGGTGTTGTTGTAGGTGGCGGCTTAGCCTTGTATGCACTGCGTGTATCGCAGGTATACAGCGAAGGTCGGTACAAGTTTGTATCTCGCGAAGTCGCATTGTGGCTTAATAATATATTTTTAGTGGTTGCTACATTAATTGTTATGTTAGGTACGCTATTACCTATGGTCCATAAAGAAATGGGCTTAGGTAGCATTTCTATTGGTGAACCGTTTTTTAATAAAATGTTTGCAATTTTATTAGTGCCTTTCGCTATTTTAATGGGAATAGGGCCATTTTTACGCTGGAAGCAGAATAAATGGGCTTTTTTGCAAAACAAAATTTTAATGGGTGTATTAGCGAGTGTAGTAATAACTTGCGCTTGGTTATTCTCAAGTTACGAGCTCGTAAAGCCACTTACATTATTAGCGACAACACTTGCAGTTTGGGTTGCTGTATCAACAGGGATTGATATTTACACCAAAGCAGCTGTGCATGGCACCTTAATAGAAGGTTTAAAACGCTTTACTGTAAGTTATTGGGCTATGGTGCTTGGGCACATTGGTATTGCATTTATTATTGCTGGTGTATCACTTACGTCTGCTTATTCAGTTGAACGCGATGTATCAATGAAACCAGGTGACATAGCTCAGCTTAACGAATATGAATATCGCTTTGATGGCGTTAAGACTATTAGAGGGCCAAATTACAGTGGTCATGCAGGCGTTGTATCAGTTCTTAAAAATAATGAGCTAGTAACACGTTTACACGCTGAAAAACGCAAATATGACATCGGAATGCAATTTATGACCGAGGCTGCAATAGATGCTGGTTTTAAACGTGATTTATATTTAGCGTTAGGTGAGCAGCTTAGTGGCGATGCATGGTCACTTAGAATTTACCATAAACCATTTGTTCGCTGGATTTGGATTGGTGGTGTACTAATGTCATTCGCAGGGTTTATGATTTTATTTGATAAACGCTATCGTACATCAGCTAAAACAGCGCGTAAGGCTGAATCGGAGAGTGCTTTATGAATCGTAAACTTTTAGCTATTGCACCGCTTTTAGTGTTTGCTTTTGTATGTGTATTTTTATACCAAGGGTTATTTGCAAACCCGCGAGAGATTCAAACTGGGCGACTAGGCCAAGATATGCCAGCGTTTAACCTGCCTGATTTAATGCAAGACGACAAACGCTGGACTAACGAGTCGTTAAAAGGCGAGGTGTATTTACTTAATGTGTGGGGCACATGGTGCCCAACATGTTTGGTAGAGCTTGGCTATTTAACTAAGTTACGTGAGCAAGGCGTTAAAATTATTGGCCTTTATTATGTACAAGGTTACGATGCTGACTTTGATGGCCCATTTGATATGCAGGCTTTGCGCACAGATGTAACAGATATGCTTGGTCGCGCGGGTGATCCGTATCAATTTAATATTTTAGACTTGCACCGAACGCTTTCGCTTGATTTAGGCGTGTCGGGTGCGCCAGAAACATTTTTAGTTGATAAAAATGGCAAGATACTACTGCATCATACGGGCGATATAAATCCTCGGGTATGGCGCGCTAAATTTGCACCCGTTATGCAGGAGCTAAATTAATGAGATTTTTTCTATTAAGCCTTAGTTTTTTTATAAGCATGGCCGCAAACGCTGAACTTGATCGTTATCAGTTTGATAATAATGAGCAAGCAGTGCGTTTTGAAGAATTAACTAAAGAGCTTCGCTGCCCTAAATGCCAAAATCAGAATATTGCTGATTCGGATGCTGTTGTTGCTAAAGATTTACGCGATAAAGTTTTGGTACTTGTAAAAGAGGGCAAAACAAAAGACGAAGTAATTGACTACATGATTGATAGGTACGGCTACTTTGTTCACTACGATCCTCCTGTTACACCGGCTACGCTCGTGCTTTGGGTGTTACCAGTACTCATAGTGATTATTGGTTTTGGCTTTATTGTAATTCGTCAGCGTAAAGCGTCTGTAAAGCAAACGTGGAGCAGTAGCGATGAAGCATTGCTTGCAAAGCTAATCGCTGATAACAAACGTCAGGAGCAAAGTTAATGATTTTAATGTGGGCGTGTTTTGCTTTACTCACACTAATTGCTATCGCATTCGTGGCGTTACCTTTTTTACAAAAAGAGCGAGTGCAAACTATTACGCACAACGCTAATGCTGAGCTTATCAGTATATATGAGCAGCGTTTAGTTGAATTACAAACCGATTTAGATAACCAACGTATAGATTTAAAAAATCATAATGAATCGGTTATTGAGTTAAAACGCCGTTTGCTTAACGAGTTATCACCTGAAAAATCGTTAAACAGCAAAGGTAATAACCGTATATTTGCATTAACGGGTGCTGCTTTTGTTATTGCTTTGACCGGTGTGTTTTATACATTTACCGGAAGTGAGCAACAAATTTCTGCATGGCATGATGCAATGGACAATCTTGCTGATTACGGTGAACGTGCTGTTATGCAAAAAGGAGAGCCACTGAGTCAAAATGAGCTACAAGCATTTGCTTTAGCACTTAGAACAAAGCTTAGCCAAACAGGCGATGATGAAGTTGCTTGGATGTTATTAGGCCGCGTTGCTATGTCACTTAATGAGTTTGATATGGCGCAGCAGTCGTTTGATAAAGCACTGCAAATGAACCCTGATAACATGCAAGTGTTAATAAGCTTCAGCCAAGTTTTATTGCTAGAGGGCAGCGAAGCTAACATGACCCGTGCAGCGGGTATGCTTTCAAAGGTATTAAAAGTTGAGCCTACTAATTTAGATGCAATATCGTTATTAGCGTTAATAGCTTATGAGCGAAAAGATTGGCCTCAAGCTAAAGCTGCGTTTGAAGTGCTTCTTGCCAGTATGCAAAAAAATGATACACGTTATGAAATGATAGCAGGACGTATCGCTGATATTGAAGAGCAAATGCAAGCAGAAGGCTCTGTTTTACCCGTTACAACACAAAGTGTTATTAATGTAACAGTAAAACTGACAGATGAGCTTAAACAACAACAACCAGAAAGTGGTATTTTATTTGTGTTTGCAAAAGCAGCGCAGGGCTCACCCATGCCGCTGGCTGTTGTAAAGCTTAAAGAGTATAGCTTTCCAGTGAGCGTGCAATTAACAGATGCGAATGCAATGGTTGCTGGGTTAAACTTATCAAGTGCACAAGATATCGTTATATCTGCGCGAATATCTAAAGATGAGTCGGTTATGCCAAGTTCGGGTGAGCTAGAAGGGCATTCAGATAAACTAAAACGTAAAAATGTAAGTGACTACACACTTACAGTTGATACATTAATACCTTAAGGACATTAGATGTTAAAGCATAGTTTTACTTTTTTGTGTTTACTGATACTTGCAGGGTGTGCGCAAGTACCAGAAAATAAAGTGGATGAACGAGATCCACTACAAAATATTAACCGTCCATTGTACGACTTTAATATGGATGTACTTGATGCCTATATTCTACGTCCTGTCGCTGTAGGGTACGTTGAAGTAACGCCTGTCCCGGTTAGGAATTCAATAGTGAACTTCACTGATAATATTTCTGCACCAGTGGACATGATTAACGCTGGCCTTCAAGGTAAACCAGGCAATGCAAGTGTGAGCCTCGCCCGCTTTTTAGTGAATTCAACTGTAGGTATATTTGGTATATTTGATGTAGCTAGTTCATTAGGTTTGAATCATGTAGATGAAGATTTTGGACAAACGTTAGGTGTGTGGGGCGTAGGAGACGGCGCCTATTTAATGCTGCCTGCAATGGGACCAACAACTGCACGTAACTTAACAGGTGACGTAGTTGATAACTTTGTTTTACCGGAAGTCGCGCTTACTACACCACAAACTATTTTAGTGTTTGTATTAAAAGCTGTAGAAGCTAGAGCGTCACTTATCCCTCAAGAAGGCTTATTAAATGATTCACTTGATCCGTACCTTTTTGTAAAAGATATTTATTTTCAGCGTCAAATTTATGAACTATATGACGGTAACCCGCCGATTAAAGAAGAACCTGAAGACTTTGATGAAGACTTCTTAGAAAGTCTATAAGCGTAATTATGGCTTAAGTGTTTAGCTAACCATAACAAAAATGCCAGCAAATATGCTGGCATTTTTAGTTTCAAATTACAGGTTATTATTCGTTAACCATTAACTGCATTTGCTCACTTACCCAACCTAGGGCTTCGTGATAGGCGTCGGGTACTTTATCACCAAGGTTAAGCTCTTTAGTAAGCGCATTAGCTGCTTCCCAATTTGCTTGCTCATAATATTTAACAAGGTTTAAATATTTAGCTAGTAACCCTTCATCTTCCAATAATGCCGCTTTAATATCGTTAGAAAGGGGAAGTTTTTTCATTACGCTTTCCATGCTTTCATCTAATATGGCGTCCATTAGCGACATCATGCCGGTTAAAAAAGCCATACCGGTATCTTTAAATTGACCATGAGATATTGCAAGTAGCTCACCAAAGCGAGCACGAGTAAGTGATAACCTAATTAGCTCTACAGGTTTATCGGCAGACACCTGTGCGGCAAACAGTAGTGATAATAACTTTTTAATTTCGTTAGCGCCTAAAACAATAAGCGCTTGTTTAATAGTGCTTATCTCTGCGCGTCGGGCGAATGCTGCTGAGTTAGAATAACGAAGTAACTTGTACGATAGGTTTACGTCTCTCTCAAAAACATCTGTAATTTTTTTAAGATCCATATCAACGTTAGAAGTTTCGTATAAAAGCTCAGCTAAGGCCATCTCTGAAGGTGGCAGCGCTTTACTTTGCACCATTTCAGGCTTTGAAAAAAAGAACCCTTGAAAGTAGTCAAAGCCTAGATCTAATGCTTGCTCATATATGTCGTATGTTTCAACTTTTTCGGCAAGTAACTTAATATGTGGATACGGTTTTAAATCGTTAATTATGGTTTTTATTGTATCTACATCGCACGATAAAAAGTCTATTTTAATAATATCTATAAACGGATAGAAATGACGCCAAACTGGCTGATGAATGTAATCATCTAATGCAATCGTATAGCCTTTATCTTTTAAGTCTTTAACAATCGCTAATAAGCGTTTGCCGGGCTGTATGGTTTCAAGTATTTCTACTACTACATCATCTTTACCTAGCATGCTAGGGTAACCTTTTAGCAGGGTTTCTAAGGTAAAGTTGATATAAGCCGGCTTGTTATCGGTTAAATCTTCTAGACCAAAGTTAAATTGGCTACCTTCAATTAATCGAGTTGTTGCTTCATCTCCGTCTATGTTTGGGAATACGTTATCAACGCCATCACGAAATAAAAGCTCATAACCAATGAGTTCTTTTTCTCGATTTAAGATAGGTTGGCGCGCGGCGTAAAAATACATAAACAGTTCCGTTGAAATTATAATTATAAGTATTGTAATAATATATGGCAAAAGATTCAAAATAGCATTACTAATATTGGTGGGATTAAGAAGTTATCATTAATAAATAGAGGTTTTATTTACCTATTTTAATTTGTTTTTGTTATTTTGTTGTAAAAATATGCAATATGAATATTTTTAAATCAAGAAAATGTAACTAGTTGGAGATCTACTTAAAAGGCATGATATAGTCATCGAGAATGGTTTTTACCCCAATAGTGTCTTAACTATAAAACTTTAAGAGTCATTATTCGGATTAAAAGCCTGTTATTTAATTATTGTGCGGAGGCTAATTTGGAAACAGGAATGATTATTTCACTAGCGTTATACTTTATTGTAATGTTAGGTATCGGACTATATGCATATAAACAATCTACAAGTGATGTCTCTGGTTATATGTTAGGTGGACGAAGTCTTTCACCAAGTGTTGCGGCGCTATCAGCTGGTGCGTCAGACATGAGTGGTTGGATTTTAATGGGTCTACCAGGCGCGATGTTTGTTACTGGCTTTAGCAGTACTTGGATTGCTATAGGGCTTGTAATTGGCGCTTGGCTTAACTATCTGTTAGTTGCACCTAGATTGCGTGTATACACAGAAAAAGCTAACGACTCTATCACCATCCCGGATTACTTCTCAAACCGTTTTAACGACAAATCTAACTTACTACGTGTTGTATCTGCCGTGGTAATTATTGTTTTCTTTACTCTTTATACTTCGTCAGGTGTTGTGGCCGGCGGAAAATTATTTGAAAGTTCATTTGGTTTAAGTTACGAGATGGGCCTCTATATCACAACAGGTGTTGTGGTTTTGTACACTTTATTTGGCGGCTTCTTAGCTGTGAGCTTAACTGACTTTGTGCAAGGTTGTATCATGTTTGTTGCACTTATTTTAGTGCCAACGGTTGCATACTCTTTATTAGAACAACCACTTGAGTCTACCTTACACAGCGTAAATCCAGATATGCTTAACTGGATAGGCGCGGGCTCTGCATTAGGTATTATTTCGGCAATGGCTTGGGGTTTAGGCTACTTTGGTCAGCCACATATTATTGTTCGCTTTATGTCTGTGCGCAGCGTTAAAGATATGCCAACAGCACGCCGTATTGGTATGACGTGGATGATAGTTGCCGCTATCGGAGCTGTAGGCACTGGTTTATTTGGTGCAGCTTATACATACGAAAATAACATTGTGGTTGATGATCCTGAGACAATTTTCTTAATTCTTTCAGAGCTTTTATTCCACCCATTAATTGCTGGCTTTTTACTAGCTGCAATTTTAGCTGCAATTATGAGTACAATTTCTTCACAATTACTGGTTAGTTCAAGCTCTTTAACTGAAGATTTTTACAAAACATTTCTGCGCAAAGAAGCAAGTGATACAGAGCTTGTAACTGTTGGTCGTATTAGTGTTGCAGCTGTTGCTATGTGTGCAATTTACCTTGCATACGACAGAGATAGCTCAATCTTAAGCTTAGTAAGTAACGCGTGGGCGGGCTTTGGTGCTGCATTTGGTCCACTTGTGTTATTTAGCCTGTACTGGAAGCGTATGAACTTTGAAGGTGCGCTAGCGGGTATGTTAGTAGGTGCCGGAACAGTATTGGTTTGGATATATTCTCCATTTACTATTGATGGACAAAGCTTGAGCAGCTACATGTACGAAATTGTACCTGGCTTTATTTTAGCAAGTATTGCGATTGTTGTTGTTAGCTTAGCGACCAAAGAGCCAGAGCAAAACATCACCGCTTTATTTGATGAAGTTGAAAAAGAGCTTTAATAATTAGCTAATTTATTTAGTTTTTTATAGAAGAAACGAAAGGCCAGAGGTGCAAACTTCTGGCCTTTTTAATATTCAAAATTTGCTAATATCAACCTGCGAAATACTTATACTAATTTACTTAATTAATTCCAATCCACAATAATATTTAGCCAATCTGAAAGATTAAACCTGGTGCTAATTACGTTAAACATCTCTGATATACGACTGCATGGATGCAGGAAGTAGAATAATTCATGAGCAATTGCCTGGAGCGACTAAATAACACCTTTGCATGCCGACAGCTGCGTTAATTTACTTACAATAGAGCATTGTCGGGTATTAAACTTATTTTCTTTGACTGAAAACGCTTGCTTGAGAGTAATAAATTCAATGGTTGAGTGTTTTAAAGTGTTAGTAAATCTCTTCACTAGAGTTTAAGTTGTACAGAGCTTTAAATTTTACTTTATTGTAGTTAAACTGCTGCCTTATTTTTGAGCTATTAAATAAGGGGGGATAGTTTTGCTATTTACTTTAATAAGCTGTTTATTTATTGCTGTGATGTATTTTGAAGCTATTAAAAAAGGCATGCCAGTAAAACGCTGGTTATTGTTAGGTGGGACCTTAGGACCTGTAGCGTGGTGTCTGTTTAACCTACATTATCGTAAAGCTTTACTGCGCAATATAGGCTTTAGTGCGTGTGTTTGGCGACCTTAATTAACGATTGAAATCGCTTTTTTTTGCTTTGTAATTAAACTAGGCGCTGCTTTGGTTTGTTGTTGTTTTAAAAACTCAGTAAATTCGTCTTTTGATAATGGTTTAGAGTAGTAATAACCTTGAACCGTTTCACAGTTTAGTTTTTTAAGTATTTCTATTTGATCTGCCTGCTCAACACCCTCGGCAACAACATGTAAGTCTAAGTTATGTGCAATGGTGACGATTGAGTCGACCATATTGCGGCCGCGCTCAGTTTTCATGTCATCAATAAATGCTTTGTCTACTTTTAAAGTATTAAGCGGAAATTGCTTTAAATACGCTAAAGATGAATAACCTGTGCCAAAGTCATCCATTGCCAAATGAATGCCTCGCGCGCTTAAAGAGCGCATAATAGCTATAGCATCTTTAGGGTCATCCATTACAGTGCCTTCGGTTATCTCTAGTTCTAAAAAATAAGAAGGCAGTTCATTTTTTTGTAAAATGACATCAATACGCGAGGTTAAATCAGGTAAGCTAAATTGCTTTGCTGATAAGTTAACAGCCACTCGGCCACTAAATAAGCCATCATCAAGCCACTTTTTTACATCTCGGCAGGCTTTGTTTAAAACGACTTCACCAATTTCAATTATTTGCCCGGTTTCTTCGGCTATAGGTATAAATACACCCGGGCTAATAATACCTTTTTTAGGTGTGATAAAGCGCACCAATGCTTCCATGCCGGTTAGTTTTCCGGTACGGATATTCATTTTTGGTTGGTAATACACTTCAAAGTGGTCTTCTTTCAAACCAAAACGCATTAAGTTTTCTATTTGTAGGCGCTTAACTGCTTGGCGGTTCATGGTGTCGTTGAAAAATAAGTAGCTATTGCCTTTCTTTTTAGCGTGATACATCGCGGTATCGGCATTTTTTAATAAAAGCTCTGGTGTATTACCATCTTCGGGAAATAATACAATGCCAACACTAGAGGTAATTGCCAGTTCGTGGCCAGCCATTTTAAATGGGGTGGCAATAGCAGCTAAAAACTGTTTTGCCATACGCGTGATGACATGTATGTCGTTGGTGTCTGACATAACGAGTGCAAACTCATCCCCACCTAAACGATAAAACACATCGTTTTCTCGTGTTAATTTGTTTAAACGCATCGCTAATTTAGCTAACAAACTGTCGCCAAGTTGATGGCCTAATGAGTCGTTAATTTTTTTAAAGTTATCTAAATCAAACACTAAAAGAGCATGATGAGAATTAAGTTTTACAAGCTTTTGCAAGTCAGTAAAAAATAAGTTTCGGTTAGGGAGACTCGTTGTACGGTCTCGGTTAGATAAATTATGCAGTTGCGACTCAGCTTTTTTTCGCTCAGTTAGATCCGAGTAAACAATTACATAATTAGTTATTTGATTTTGATCGTTTTTAATTTCATCTATCGAAATTTCGATTGGCAATAAAACTCGCTCGCTATTACGTAGTTTTACTTCTTGTTGAATGTGTTCGTGCTCTTTAACAATGTCAATAATTTTATCTGTATAGCTTTGCTCATACCCAGATAGACTGAAGTCTTTGCCTAAGTATTGCTCGCGCACGCCACCAAATAAAGTTAAAAAGCTGGGATTTATATCAACTAATTTAAAGTTTTTGTCGTAAATAGCGAGTGCATCAGTGAGCGACTCTACGCATTTAGCAAAAAGGTTTAAGCGCTCTTCAGTCGATTTTAGCTGTGAAATATCGCGTACAGTGCCGGTCATTCTTAGGGGAGATAAATTGGCATCTTTTTCAATTATTTTCCCGCGGTCAAGAACCCAATGCCAGCGACCAAATGTATCTTTAATTCGATAGGTTGCTTCAAAAAAAGCAGATTGCTCAGCAAAATGGACTTTTAATAAATGTTCAACGTTGTTTATGTCGTGAGGGTGTATAAGACCTTTATTTGGCGGAAAGCCCATCAAGGTTGTTGAGTCCATTAAGTATTTGTCGTTAATTCGAATAACTTCGCCTGTTTTAATATTCCAGTCCCAAAGTGTATCACCGCTGCCTTCAACGGTGCTTTTAAGGCGTTTTTCAGAGAGGCGAAGTTGGCGGCGTGAACGTCTAAGCTTATAAATAACAAATAACAGGTACGGCAAAGCAAGCGCTATAATAGCGCTTGCTAGTATGAGGATATTGTCTGAGTTGTAATTAAATGAAGACTCAAAAGCAAAAAGCTTAAATGAGTAAGCAAGTACTACAAGCATGCTTAATTTTATTATTGTTGTTTTTATCATTTATTTTATTACTTCTAATTTACAAATGATAATTTAAAACAAGCTCAACCTAGAGTCAAAGAGATTGCGAGCAAAGGGGCATATTTTGAGATTTATTCACTTTTGCCGAGCTTAATAGCTCATACCTTGGTCTATCTTCATTAAATAATCTAAGCGCATATGCTTTTAAATCTTTTAGAGTCAGTACATTTAGTGCCTCTAAGAGTCGTTGCTGCATATGAAACTCATGATCTCTATTACCAATAGCTAACCATAAACGCTGTGAACGAAGACGTAGGTTTTTATCTTTTTCGGCAATATGCGTACTTAACCCGTGCTTTTGTTGTTGCCAATTTTTCTCGTCAAGCGCATCAATATTTTCAAGGTAATTGTTAATGAAACTATTATGTCGACGCAATAATGTTTTAGCATCAAATTTAGGCGACTGAATGTAAAACGCCATACCAGCTCGAGTATTAAAAGGGGCATAACCTGCACCTACTAAATAACCGAGCTGCTGTGTTGTTCGTAGTTCATTAAAGTAATCTTGATTAATTAAGTGATTAAGTGCCATCATCTTTACTTTTTCGGTCACGCTGTCTGTTTGCGCTTGGTAATAAATAACCATTGCGTGGTCGCTACACGGGAGTTCTAGCTCGTAACGTGTTACTTTTTGAATTTCAAATAGTGGGCGGCGCAAATCTTCAATTATGGTGGCATGCCTTAAGTGATCAGCTACTTTCTTTTGAAATGCAATGGCGTCATTTTGCTGCCAGTTACCATGTAAGAATGACTCTACGTGCAGTGCTTTAAAAAAGTCTGTTCTAAATTCATTAAATTGCTGAAAACAAGTGTTTTTTAAAGCCGATGCGAGTTCACTTGGTCTTGGGTTCCATGGCATTATTTTAGCGCCTAAAATACTGAATAGCTCACTCACCGGTTTATTTTGATTACTGTTACGCCAATGTCTTACTAACTGCTTTTTATATTCAGCAAAACGTTTTGCACAAATTTCTACATTAAATAAAGCATCGATTAATTGATCAACAAGCTCTAGTTGGCTAGATGAAAGCCCAGCTGTATGAAGTGTCAACCCGCCTTGATGCGATGTTAAATGGTAACTAAGGCCGGCTAATTCTGCCGGGTAAAACTGCTCACCAACACTATCCATAAATAAATCGGTGAATAGCCGAGTAAGTGCCATGTGTTTTACGTCTTTAACGGCAAAGTCTGAGTCCATGGCTAAATAAAAATGGCCCTTAGCTACGCGAAAGGTGTTGTCTTGTTTAAACCAAAAATCAAAACCAGGTTCTTTAACAAGTAACTCAGGTTTTGTTTGAGGTTTTTCAACATCGTATAGTATGACTTCTTTTGTTAAATAAGGGTTGGCAGTAGGCAGTAGCATTTCGGCCAAAGGCTTATTAATATCGCTCAGCGCGTCAAGCCAGCTTTGCGATACTTGTTCAACTTTGTAAGGAGTATTATACCAAGCCGTTTTGTGCTCTGGCTCTACATCTGGATGTATTAGCACAATACGCATATTATGCGGCGTTAACCATTGCATAGCCATTTCGTGGGTGGCCTTTTTAAAGCCTTCCATTAGGTAATCGCCTTGCACGTAATTGGCTTCGTCATAATGTTGCATGTTAATGCTTAAGTTACTTACCCAATCAATTAAGCGCGATTTTTCTTGGTTATCGAATGCAATTTGTAAAAGGTTTTTTTTGTCTTGGTATAAACGCGGTAGCTTTTCAGTGTTATTATTAATTAGGCAAATGTATTCAAATACCATTTCAATAATGTCTTCAAAGTATTCAATTCCTTCATCAGTTAGGGCTAAACTAATATTAAAATCTTTAAAGTTGCTGCCATTAATACCACCACCAGCAGAAAGCGCATTAATCCAGCCTTGCTCTTTTAAAATTGAATAAAGCGAACCAGCGCCTTCATAGCCCAATAAGTGGGCAATAAAGCTCACTGTTTTATGGCGATAAAAGTCATCAATATTTGGCATAGCAAAACTAACAATAAGCTTTTGCATATGTTTGTGAGGTTCAATGTGTAATACCTTACCTAAATCTTGTTTACGATAAAGTGGCTCGCTTATTTCGGGTTTTTTAAGCTTTTTATTACCATTGATCGCGGTAAAATAGGTCTGAGTCCAACTCTGTAGCGTGTCCAGTTCTTCATTTGCACATATGACCAATGTCATCCACTGTGCTTGATAATGATTATTAAAAAAGTCACGCAGCTCATCGCTAATACAACGTTCTCGATCTGCTAAGGTTTGCAGGTTACCGACCGAAAATTTAGCAAATGGATGTGCAGGGTTGACTGTTTCTTTATGTGCTTGGTAAATGCGGCGGCCATCATCTTTTATTTTTAGCTTAAACTCGGCTTCAATTGCGTTGCGTTCTTTTTCTGTTTCTGCGGGGTTTAATAAAGGCGCAATAAAAAAGCGGCTAAATTGTGCAAGAGCCTCTTCAAATTCTTGGTTGTTAATATCGAAAAAGTAACAGGTGTGCTCTGTGCCGGTCCACGCATTTGTGTTGCCGCCAGCTTGCGAGACAAAATTATTAAAACTGCCTGAATCAGGATATTGGTCTGTGCCTAAAAAAAGCATATGCTCTAAAAAGTGTGCTAAGCCTTGCCTATCAAGGGGATCGTCAAAATGTCCTGCATTTACTGCCATAGATGCAGCCGCTTTTGTTGAATCTTTATCTTGCACTAATAGTACTTTTAGACCATTGTCCAGTGTAATGGCGCGGTATGCTCTGTTATCATTGCGACTGATATTCAAATGATGCTCCTGAAACTAAACGTTTACTTGTTAACAACAGATGATGGCTTCAGGAAAGCGAAATGCAGCTTAAAGAATTACCTGAATCTCATGAAAGAACTATTTAAGAAATAAATAGGTTTATGTTGTTAATATAGCGGACAAATGGGCAAACTGGCTACTGTTTTATATTCTTTAATCGGTTGATTTTTTATGAAAACAATCCTAATAATGCGCCACGGCGAAGCTGCTCCAATGCAGGCTGATGATGCGGCTAGAAATTTAACCCAAATAGGGCATGACGAAGCCGAAAAAATGGGTATTTGGCTCAATAAAAATTTTCACCCAGATGCGCTATTAGTTAGCCCTTACATTCGCGCACAACAAACGGCAAATGGCGTAGCTAAAAATAATGCTTTTACATTTAGCGAAACAACGCCTGATGTTATTCCACAAGGGAAGCCGCAAGTTGCCGCAGATTATCTCGAAACCCTTATCGCTACACATCCCGAGTGTAATACGTGGCTTGTAGTTTCTCATATGCCAATTGTAAGCTATTTAGTTGACCAGTTGAGCCCAGGCAATATGCCAATTTTTAATACAGGTGCAGTTGCTGTAATTAACTACGATGAGCAAACTCAGCGCAGTAGTTATTTAAGTATTAATGCCCCTGCAAACGTCTAAATAACTGAGTGAAGTAAAAATGACTATTGAACGCCTTCAAACAGGTGCGCGTATGAGCCGCATTGTAAAACATAATGGAACTGTATATTTGTGCGGTCAAGTATGTGCAGATGCGCAAAAAGATATTAAAGAGCAAACACAAACTATGCTCGACAAAGTAGAGCTGTTATTAAATGAAGCAGGTAGCTCAAAAGAGCATATGTTAAGTGCGACTATTTACGTAAAAAGCATGGAATATTTTGCCGATATGAACGCTGTTTGGGATGCGTGGATACCAGAGGGACATGCACCAGCAAGAGCATGTGTAGAGGCTAAAATGGCACGCGATGTCTTACTTGTTGAAATATCTGTTGTAGCGGCTGTTAAGTAGTCGCTCACTTTTTACAAAAGTACAGCAAGCCAAAACGTAAAGCTAAATACACTTAGCACAGTAGAAAGAACTACAGCGCCGGCTAATGTTGCCTGATGTTGTTTTAACTGGCTTGCGATTAAATATGCATTTACGCCAACGGGTGATGCACTTAATAAAACCAATACGTTACGAATTTGCGTCTCTAGTACAAATACATAGGTTGCTACTACAAGCACACCTGCAGGCAAAAGAAGTATTTTTAGTAATGAAGAAATAAGTGCGGGCTGCCAGTTAGCAGCAATTTTGTAAAACACTAAATTAGCGCCTAGCACAAATAAAGCACATGCAATGGCGGGGCTAGCGAGTAGCTCTAACGAGTTTGCTAAGTTCGTAAATAGTGTAATCCCTGATACATTTAAAATAAGGCCAGTACCAATACTCAGTACAATTGGGTTTAGAGCCATATTTTTTGCAAACTTCCCCCATGAAAAGTCATCAGCATTTCCTTTTGCGCCAATTAAATACGTTAACGCAAACAATAATGTGCTGTGAAAAGTGATGATCATAAATGCAATCGCTATCATCTCTTTACCAAGCGATGCTATTACAATAGGAATGCCTACCAATACCATATTTGAATAGCTCCCCGCTAAGCCAAATACGCTATATTGTTGATAGTTAGCCTGTTTAATACCCGCGGCTGGTTTAGATAAAAACACTCTATCGATTAAAATACCTAAGGAAAATACACTTAATACAGGAATATAAAAACTTAAAAATGCTTCAAGACTTATACTTTGATGTAAATTTATTTGTGACATATTAAGCATTAAAAAAGCAGGCAAACTCACATAAAAAGTAAACTTGCTTAGCCCCGCAATGTGTTGTTGATTAAAAAACTTAAAAAAACAACATGTGTAACCTAGAGCTACTATAAAGATGAGCGGGAATATAATCGAAAAAATATGCACGTAAGAGCCTTTTAGTTAGCGTCTAAATTCATCGCTTTGCGGTAAATTAATTAAAATAAGCACCGCGCCTTTACCGCCATATTCTAATGGGGCTTGGTGCATTGCAATTACGTCTGGGTGCTGCACTAAATATTGAGGAATTTTATGCTTTAGTATACCGCCTCCAATACCGTGCACTACACAAGCGCAGTAATAATGGCGCTTTTTACATTCGTGTATTAACCCAGCCAGTTCATCTTTGGCTATTTCTTTATTTAATCCATGTAAATCCAGGGTTAAATCGGGTGCAAAATCACCACGGCGCAACTGCTTTGGTAAAAAGGTATCTTCACCTTCTTTTACGTAATTTACGGTGCCATGGGTGTCAATATCGGGAATATACTCATCTGAAAAATAAAATTCAGATTGTGCCTGCTTTTTTTGCTGGGCAAATTGCTTTGCTTGTGACACCTTAGGCTTTGTATCAAAACGATGAGTATCTTGTTTAAATACCTTAGCGCCTGTGATTGTTTGACGAAATAAGTCTATGTCGTCGTTGCTTAGGGAAGATTGTGATGGTGTGTCTTTTTTCATAACTATTACCTAAACAAAAAAACGTAAAAACGCAGCGCAAAAGGCGGTACAATATCAAATGAAGTGCAATTGTAATTTGCCCAGCCAATATAGGCAATGCAATCGTCTTAAAGATTAAAACAGTCAGTAAGCTAATACAGGTAAAATATATGAGTGATTTACAAATAGAAGAAGCAACACTTGAAGAAGCTGTTGCAGAACTGTCAACTTTACATGACTGGTTACGTTGGACTACAAGCCAATTTGCAAGTAGTGGTATATTTTTTGGACATGGTACCGATAACGCATGGGATGAAGCCGTAAGCTTGTTACTTCCTGCGCTTAGTTTACCTGTGGATGCGCCAAAAGAATTAATGCACGCGCGTTTAACAAGTACAGAAAAAAACCAACTTACAGGGCTAATAGCTGAGCGTATTAACGATTGTACCCCAGTACCTTATTTAACAAACATAGCATGGTTTGCAGGTATGCCATTTTATGTTGATGAACGTGTATTGATCCCTCGCTCACCCTTTGCAGAATTAATTGCTAACAGATTTGCACCATGGCTTGAAGAGCCGCAATCGGTAAATAGAATTTTAGATTTATGTACGGGCTCTGCATGTATTGCTATTGCGCTTGCACAAGCATTTGAAGACGCGCAAGTAGATGCAGTAGATATTTCGTATGAAGCACTTGAGGTAGCTGATATAAATATTAGCGATTACATGTTAAGTGAACGAGTACTACCTATTCAATCCGATGTATTTAGCGGCGTACCAGGTCAAAAATATGACCTGATAGTGGCAAACCCACCGTATGTTGATGCCGAAGATATGGCTGATTTACCGCGTGAATTTCATCATGAGCCAGAGCTTGGTTTAGCATCGGGGCACGATGGTCTCGATGTTACTCGCACAATTTTAAGCGAAGCAAGCGAGCATCTAACTGATAACGGTTTGTTATTTGTAGAAGTTGGTAACTCTATGGTACATATGGATGCACTATATCCGGGCGCACCGTTTGAGTGGGTTGAGTTTGAACAAGGTGGGTTAGGTGTTTTTGTAATTAGTAAAGCACAGCTTGACGCGTATTTTGCAAAATAAACTTTAAGGCCGAGCCAAATGTGCTCGGCTACTTTGGTAGTCATTAGGAATGAGGAAAGTTAATGGCAGGTAATAGCATAGGGCAGTTATTTAAAGTGTCCACCTTTGGTGAGAGCCACGGCGTTGCATTAGGCGGCGTAGTTGATGGTACTCCCGCAGGCCTTGAGATCACAGAGGCTGATTTACAAATTGATTTAGATCGCAGAAAACCAGGGCAAAGCCGTTATACAACGCAGCGCCGTGAGAGCGACCAAATAAAAATTTTAGCAGGCGTTTTTGAAGGTAAAACCACAGGCACTAGTATTGGTTTACTTATTGAAAATACCGATCAACGCTCACAAGATTACGGCAAAATTAAAGACGTATTTCGCCCAGGTCACGGCGATTACACCTATTGGCATAAATACGGCCTGCGAGATTATCGCGGTGGTGGTCGTTCTTCTGCTCGCGAAACGGCAATCCGTGTAGCAGCAGGCGCAATTGCTAAAAAATACTTAAAGCAGTTTCATGGTATTGAAGTTAAAGCATGCTTAAGTCAGCTTGGGCCAATAAAAGCCGAAAGTTACGATTGGGATGTAGTTGAAAACAACTTATTCTTTTTCCCTGACGCAACCAAACTAGAAGCACTTGACGAGTACATGCGTGACCTAAAAAAACAAGGTGACTCTGTCGGCGCTAAAGTTAAGGTAGTGGCGAGCAATGTACCTGTAGGGTTAGGCGAACCTGTATTTGACCGATTAGATGCTGAAATTGCGCATTCACTAATGAGCATTAACGCCGTTAAAGGCGTTGAAATTGGTGATGGCTTTGATGTAGTAGAGCAAAAAGGCTCAGAGCATCGCGATGAGTTAACCCCAGAAGGTTTTACATCAAACCATGCGGGTGGTGTTTTAGCGGGTATTTCTACAGGGCAAGATATTATTGCCTCTATTGCGCTTAAACCAACATCAAGTATTACTATTCCAGGTAATAGTATTAATACCGAAAATGAAGCGGTCGAGATGATCACCAAAGGTCGTCACGATCCTTGTGTAGGCATTCGTGCTATTCCGATTGCTGAGGCAATGATGGCCATTACTTTAATGGATCATTTACTACGTCAACGCGGTCAAAACCCACATGTTAACCACGAACATGGGCCAATTAAAGGCGCTATTTAAGCGCTTTACTATAAATTAATAATAAACGCGCACTAGCGCGTTTATTATGTACAGGCTATACATCTTTATTGCCGCTCAATAATTTAAATGTGCTCAGCGCACCTAAAAATAAGAGAGCTGTTAGTATGCAAAAAAACAATCAAGCTTCCATCTCACAAACTGAATATAAAGCCACCATAAAACGACTCGAAGAGTTTAGCCGCTTTACTGATAGCAGTATTGGTATTCCGTTTACTAAATTTAAATTTGGTGTAGAGTCGTTGATTGGGCTTTTACCTGTGATAGGTGATTTAGCAGGGCTTATTTTGTCTGGCTATGTACTAATTGAAGCGCAGCGCTTAGGTGTTAGCAAGCGAGTAAAAAGCCGTATTATTATAAATATGTTGATTGATTTTGTTGGCGGGCTCATTCCATTTTTTGGAGATATTTTTGATGCCATGTTTAAAGCAAATACGCGTAACACCCGCATACTTAAAAAACATTTAACAGATAAGCTAACCACAAACCCATAAACCATTTAAGTTAATAAATGTGTAATTAGCTCCCACTATTAACTATTTATTTGGCATCAAAAAAGTACTTAGCGAGTATTTCTTTTTGTTGACCAAACTGATCAGACACTCCAATTCCAATCCCAATTATTTCACCTTGTGCCTGCGGCGGCTCAGCGTGCAGCGCTTTTTGTACTAACGCTAATGCAGGATTTTTCTCATTTGCAAGTAGGGTTAAATGCGGCTGAAAATTTTGAAATACATTAGGGCTGCCATAACGTTCAAAAGCCACAAGTTTATTAGGGTAATGCTTTACCCAACTAGGCACTGGTGCTTGATGATCGCGAAGCGGCTCAAGCTTAAGGGTAATCTCATCTGCCAATCGTTGTAATTGATATGATTTTTCTAAATTTATAAATGCCCAATTACTTGGTGACACACTAAATCCATTGGCTTTTATCTCAAACGACTGATGTTCTTTGGCAATACGCTCTACCATTTGCTTAATTTCGTTTTGTGCTTCAAGTGGGTAATCCGTTAAATACAAGGTGGCGTGCACGGGTAACCCTTGTTGGTAAAACGTAGTAATTTGGTGCGTAGCTAATTTATCGCTGGTGTTAGCGACTAGCTCAACAATAGGCTTAGAAGGAATAGCAAATACGTTAATACTTATGCTTTTTGCATAACTGCTGGCAGAAGTAGCCAACAGTGTTAAAAATGTAAAAGAGATAAATAGCCACGAAAAAGAGCTGTGTTGTTTAACCATAAGAGTGAGTCAATTTAGGTTTTTGGTTGGCATATGGTAAGCGCAATTAAGTGATCAGTAAATAAGTGCATAAAGTTTGATATTTTTGATTTTGTGACTAATATTACTTTAGCTCCATACGGATTATGAATATTGTTTTTAGCAGTATTCAACTCTCTGTATTTATTGCTCTTAAAAGTGCTTCAAGGAAAGTTCAATGATATTTAAAGCGTTAAATAAGTTAAAAAGAACAGTGCGCTTTTCTATTCGTTTAACGGTTGTGGCGGTATTTGTATTGGCAACGTCTATTACCGCCATTATAGCCACTAGTTTACAGTATTACTTCAGCGAAAAAATGGCACTAGAGTCTAACCTGCTGCATTTCAATATGACCACGCAATCTGTTGCTGATTACCTATCACGCATCAATGAAAAATCTGAAAATACTTTAAATATGATGGTTAAAAATACTTCACTAGTAGGTAATAACTTTTCAGACAAAACAGATCTGCGTAATGTATTGAGCGAAATAATGGAATTAAACCCTTTGTTTTACGCATTTTCTATGGGCTATAGCAACGGAGACTTTTATGAAATTATCAATCTTGAGAGTGGTAAAATAGTCAGAGAGCGTTTAAATACGGTTGATAATGACCGGTGGGTTGTGATCCATATTAAAACCGAAAAAGGGCAAAGGGTAGAACACAGGTACTACTTTGATGCTGATTTTAACTTAAGAAAACAAACCAATAAACCGACGTTTTTTGATCCTCGAGAGCAAACGTGGTTTAAACAAGCAAATTCAGAGCAGGTGAATAAAACTAAACCTTACTTATTCTCGCATTTACAAACTTCAGGTCAAACCTACTCGATTAAAACCAAAGGCAAAGACCATGTGTTAGCTCTTGGAGTTATGGTCGATAATATTTCTAATTATTTATTAACACAACAGCATCAGTTGGGCATGCATAGTTCTGCGCGGTTATTTATATATAATCGAGAAGGAGAGATTGTTGCTTCAAATCAGAAAGATAAGGTTCATAAAAACAAAAGCTTGAAACAATTAACGCTAAGCGAGCAACAGCAAAAAGTAATTGCACAATACCCGACTATTACAGTATCAAACGAAACAAATTGGGCTCCTATGGACTTTAGTGTTAGTGGTACGCCCAATGGCTACAGTATTGAATATATCAATGCGATTGCGCAGCTACTGGGTATTAAGATAAATTATGTTAATGGACTTAGTTGGCAAGAATTACTTAATTTATTTAAAAATAATCAGATAGATGTACTTCATCCTGTAGTTAATACCACAACGAATAATACCTTAGGTATGCTTAGTACACCCATGGTAAATTTGCCTTTGAGTATTGTTAACCATCAGAGCAACCCACCAATCACCCACATACAGCAACTTGCTGGTAAGTCAGTTGCAGTGGGTGAGGGCTGGTCAATTGTAAAAACATTGCAAGCGCAATTTCCAGAAATTAACTTAGTAGAGGTTCCCAATACAAAAACGTTGTTAACGCATGTAGCCAATGGTGATACCTATGCGGGAATAGACAGCAAGGCGGTATTACAATATATCCAACAACAATTTTTTATTGATGGGGTTCAGTATAATCAACTAGATGAAGAAAGTGCCGCGCTTTTTTCAAATGACTATCACTTATTATTTCATAACCAAGACGCTCAATTAAAAGCCTTGTTTGACTATGCAGCCACGCAACTGCCTATGCAATTTAAACAACAACTTAGTGATAAATGGCTTAATACTAATCCAGAGAAAAAATCAAAAGTTGTGGGCACTGTCCCCTATGAGCAATTAATTACTTTATTAGACGATGATAGTAATTTCTCTAATTTAAAGTTAGTGCATATTAATGGCAAAGAACAGTATGTATTTATTAAGCCTTTATCTGACTATTTATCGCTAGCCAGTACAGGTTACTTAGCCATTATGGTTTCTAAAGAAGATGTATTGAGTTCTACACGGAAAAAAATAAAGCTTTCTCTTATCATTACTGCTGTTTGCCTTATTTTGATATTACCTGTGTCGTGGTTTTTTGCATCCCCCATTGTTGCCCCAATTAAAACGCTGGTGGGTGAAAATAATAAAATTAAAAATCGTCAGTTTAAGCAAGTCTCAACCTTAAAAAGTCATATTAAAGAAATTAATACTTTAGCCAGCTCTATGGTCGAAATGAGCAAGTCGATACAACAACACGAAGAAAGCCAAAAAGCACTCATGGCTTCGTTTGTTGAGCTTATAGCTCAAGCAATTGATGATAAGTCTCCCTACACTGCGGGACACTGCGAACGTGTCCCAGAGCTAGGTATTGAGCTTGCTAAAGCCGCTTCAGAATCAGAGTTACCTGCCTTTCAAACGTTTAAATTTAAAAGTGATGAGGAGATCGAAGAGTTTAGCTTAGCTGCTTGGTTACATGATTGCGGTAAAATAACTACTCCAGAGCACATTGTCGATAAAGGCACTAAGTTGGAAGTGATTTATAATCGTATTCATGAAGTAAGAACACGGTTTGAAGTCCTTTGGCGAGATGCCGAGCTTGATTACTACAAGTCATTGCAACAAACCTCAAAAAATCAGAGTGAGCTAGCTAAGCAGTTGGCAGCTAAACATCAACAATTACTAGACGATTTTGCCTTTATTGCACAGTGTAATATTGGCGGCGAAAAAATCACAGCAGCCTCGCTTGAGCGTTTAACCTTGCTAAGCAATGTTACTTGGGTGCGGCACTTTGACGATAAGCTAGGGCTTTCACCTGTCGAAATATATCGCTATCCACAAACGAGTGACACGCTGCCTGCTACTGAAAAGCTACTCAGCGATAAGCCTTGGCATTTAATTCCTCATGATAAACCGATTGAATATGACGAGCGTTTAGGAATAAAAATTGCTCCGTGTAAATATAAATATAATTTAGGGGAGCTTTATAATTTACAAATTTCTAGAGGCACCCTTACCGCAGAAGATAGGTTTAAAATTAATGAGCATATTATAAGTACCATACGTATGCTCGATACATTACCGTTTCCTAAAGAGTTGGAGCGTGTCCCGCGTTTTGCCTCTACTCACCATGAAACATTAAAAGGAACTGGCTACCCTCGTAAACTAAGTGCCGATGATTTATCGATACCTGAGCGGGTGTTGGTACTTGCTGACATTTTTGAAGCATTAACAGCAGCCGACAGGCCCTATAAAAAGGCAAAAACACTCAGTGAGTCCATCGGTATATTAGCTAAAATGGTGGCCGATCAGCATGTTGATAAAGCCGTATTTGAATTATTTTTAAGTTCAGGTATTTATCTTGATTATGCTAAGCGTTATCTCAATGCTGAACAAATAGATGAAGTAGATATTTCTAAATATATAACCTAGCAGTGATCGGTGATGGTCAAAGCGATAAAATTAAATCGCTTGTTTTTTACTTTGTAGATAAAAGTACGTACAATTCGCTTCGTTTTTAGTGTGCTTTATACTAATTTCATCTGTCTTTAAAGCATCGGGTTCAAACGAGTATACGAAGTATTTATGCACCAAGTAGCTGATCTAATTTCTATTTTCGAACACACTTTTTACCAAAGCTATAACACGCGTTTGGTAAAAGGTGAGCATGAGCCTATTTACATTCCCGCAAATGATACAACCCCGCATCATCAAATTGTGTTTGCCCATGGTTTTTATGCCAGCGCATTGCATGAAATAGCCCATTGGTTAGTGGCAGGTTCTCAGCGCCGCTTAGTTGAAGATTATGGTTATTGGTATTGCCCTGATGGGCGCGATGCTTCACAGCAAGCGGAGTTTGAATCAGTAGAGGTAAAACCTCAAGCAATAGAGTGGGCATTGAGTGTGGCTGCCGGGTTTGAATTTAATGTATCGGTAGATAATTTAAATGGTGAGCAAACGTGCCGATTTGATTTTCAGGCTAGGGTTCACCAGCACGTATTAATATTAATAGAGCAGGGTGTTAACGCGCGTACACATACACTATTAAAAGCGCTAAGTAATTTTTATAACACGCCGTGGCCATTAACTGCTCAGCAATTTAATTGGCATCACCCTCAGGAGTTACAAAATGCAGTTTAAGTTAGGCTTAATTATCAACCCTGTAGCAGGGCTTGGCGGCAGTGTTGCCTTAAAAGGCAGTGATGGTGAAAATACAGCTGCAAAGGCCATTGAGTTAGGCGCACAAGCTAAGGCCAACAGCCGTACTCAAGCTGCGCTTGAAGTGCTATTACCTTATAAAAGCCAACTAACCATTTACACCGTAAACGGCGATATGGGCGAACACGCAGCAAAAGCGCTGGGTTTTAATGTTGAAGTTGTTTATAGCGCAAATACACTAACAACACCTAACGACACTGAAGCCGCTGCCAAGGTACTTAAAAGCTTAGGCGTAGATTTAGTGCTTTTTGCTGGTGGAGATGGTACTGCACGCAATATTTGCCATGCCATAGAAGATACCATCCCAGTGCTTGGAATTCCCGCAGGCTGTAAAATTCACTCTGGGGTATATGCTATTACACCTAAAGCTGCTGGCCGCGTTGTAGAAATGCTAGTAAAAGGTGAGCTTGTTACTGTAGCTGATGCTGATGTAATGGATATAGACGAAGAAGCCTTTAGACAAGGTACGGTAAAAGCTAAGTGTTACGGCGAAATGCAAATACCAAGCGAAGTACGTTATGTACAAGCTGTTAAAAATGGCGGAAAAGAAACCGACGAATTAGTGCTTGCAGATATAGCCGCCCACGTAGTGAGCGAAATGGACGAAGACACTTTTTATATCATGGGGAGCGGCTCAACCGTAGAAGCCATAATGCAAGAAATGGGGCTTGAGAACACATTATTAGGTGTAGATTTAATTAAAGCTCAAACCCTTATAGCGCAAGACTTAACGGCCAATCAACTACTTGATTACACTCGCGGCCACGCAACTCAACTCGTTATTACGCTCATTGGCGGGCAAGGCCATATTTTTGGACGAGGTAATCAGCAATTAAGCCCTGAGCTTATCCGCGCTATTGGTAAAGACAATATTATCGTAGTGGCAACTAAAACCAAATTACAAGCGCTGGATGGCCGCCCACTTATTTGTGATACAGGCGACAGCACTTTAGACGACGAATTAACAGGTTACATTAAAGTAACCACCGGCTATAACGACCATATTATGTATGCTGTCGGTTATGATAACCAGGAGAAGTAACACAATGAGTTTAGTGAATTATATTGATGCAGCCCAGCAATACTTTGATGATTTAGTAGTAAAAGCAACCGATGACGAGTTGTTTGCTGGTGGTTATTTACGAGGTCATTTTGACCTTGCTGTAGGTTATGCAGAAGTAGAAGAGCTGACAATTTCTATTGATGAGCTAAACGAAACCGTAGAGCAAAGCTTAGTTAAAGCTTATCGCAATGGCGAATTAAACGAAGAAGATAAAACACTGGTTGTGCGCCTATGGGAAGAAGTTAAAGCACTTGCTTAACTAACCCACCAAATACATAAAAAAGCGGCTTAATATATTAAGCCGTTTTTTTATGTCTATTTTGTGCCTAAAATAGATTCATTGGTTAATTTACTGTTGCATATTAATGGTATATTGTTACTGAAATCTATTTAGGGAGCTTTTAATGAATAACAATAATCAAGCTGGAGTACCTTCGGGGCCTATTGCTCGCTTTTTAAATTTTGTGGAGCGTATTGGTAATAAGCTCCCCGATCCTGCCATTATCTTTTTATTTGCGATGTTACTTATTTGGGTGTGTTCGTGGTGGTTATCGGGAGTTAGTTTTGAAGCCATTGATCCACGTACAGGCCAAGCCATTGTTGTAAATAACTTATTAGAGGGCGATTCACTCGCTTCGTTTTTATCCTCTATGGTAAAAAAATTTACAGGCTTTGCCCCATTAGGCGTGGTACTGGTTGCTATGTTAGGTGTTGGTGTAGCTGAGCACTCGGGTTATATCAATACAGGCCTTAAGCTCATGCTAAAGGTAACGCCTAAACAGTTACTAACACCGTCAGTAATTTTAGTTGCTATTGTAAGCCATACAGCAACCGATGCAGGCTATGTTTTAGTGATCCCTTTAGCGGGAGTTATATTTTTTGCCGCCGGGCGGCACCCATTAGTGGGTATTGCTGCCGCATTTGCCGGCGTAAGCGGCGGGTTTGGTGCTAACTTTATTCCATCAGGAATAGACCCATTACTGCAAAGCTTTACGCAAAGCGCGGCGCAAATTATTAACCCCGATATGTCGATTAACCCACTTAATAATTGGGCGTTCACTTCGGCTTCGAGTTTATTTATTGTGTTATTAGGCTGGTATATCACTGACAAAATAATTGAGCCACGTTTAAAAAATACACCGCTTAATGAAGACACCCAAAACTTACCTGCGTTTGATGAAGCAAAAAGTGATGAAAGGCGCGCTTTTTTTATAGCCAGCAGCGTAATGATCGCAGGGCTTGTATTACTTGCATTTGTATCTGCCCCTGCCGATTCAGCAATGCGCAGTGCCGATGGCTCACTAACTAATTTTAGATCTCCCCTTATGCAATCTATTGTGCCGCTAATCTTTTTATTATTTTGGATACCTGGTGCCGTGTATGGTTTTACAGTCGGTACCTTTAAAACCTCAAAAGATATGATAGACGCCATGAGCACCGCGATGAGTGGTATGGCTTATTACATTGTTATGGCGTTCTTTTGTGCGCTGTTTATTGCTGCGTTTTCTAAGTCTAACTTAGGGGCATTAATGGCTATTGAAGGGGCGCAGCTTTTAAAAGCAATGGAGCTTCCAAGTGCCGTAACTGTTGTGGGTATTATATTTTTAACCGGCTTTGTAAATTTGTTTGTTGGCTCAAGTTCAGCTAAGTGGGCGTTACTCGGGCCTATTTTTGTGCCGATGCTTATGCAACTAGGTATATCACCCGATTTAACCCAAGCTGCTTACAGAATAGGGGATTCTAGCTCAAACATTATTACGCCACTCATGCCTTACTTCCCATTGGTTGTGGTGTACTGCCAAAAGTATGTAAAAGACACCGGTATAGGCACGCTTATCGCGCTTATGATCCCTTACTCAATCGCGTTTATGATTGGTTGGAGTATTTTCTTGCTAGGGTATTGGGCACTCGGTATTCCGTTAGGGTTAGATGCGAGTTACGTTTATCCGGCGTTACCTTAACTTAAACCTTAATTTATGAACCTCACTCACTTGAGTGAGGTTTTTATATAAAATTGCTGCAATGTAAAAAGAAGTTTTAATTACCTTTCTAAATTTCTCACTATATAGCCAAACAAACTGGCCTCACCAACAATATACACATAATCGTTTTTGTTATTCATTATTGTAGATTTATCGTCGTACCATCTAAAATCGTGAGTTTCATTCGTTTTAGGATCTTTAAAATATAAACGAGTACAACTATCTTCATACTCAGTGCCACATTCTTGTACATCGGTCAGGATGTATTCTTTATACCAATAGTCTCCTTGCGTGTAGTAAGCCCATAATTTAATAGGAGCAGAGAATAAAAAATAGAGACTTGCATAGATTAACAAAGGGAATAATGGATACATGAAGATTAATGATAACTTTGTTTTTGTATCTGAAAAACTATATTTAAGATGCTCTTTGTATGTACTGCAGCGTCTATATTTATTGAATATAAGTATATTTAAGTAGATAAATACAGCACCAGACATAACAGGGAAGGCTATAAAACAAACAACGTTGTAGAGCTTATTTGAGATAAATGGCGGATCTGTAAAGTCCATTAAAATAGGTATAGTGATGCATAATAAAATGGGGAGTACTATTGCTACAAAGAGCAAGTTGTCGTAAATCTTTTTCAATTTTAATTCGTCCATGAATTATAGCATTTGCTTAGTTTATAGGATTTTTGTTATTACTGAAGCAGTGGCTTTAAAACAAAAAAACCTTGGCACTTTCATGACAAGGTTTTTTACAACATAAGCTATAAAGCTTAGTTAGATGTGAAGCTTACTGGGCGACGTTCTTTACGAGGACCGCCACGCTTATCACCGCGTTGGTTGTCTTTGTTAAAGCTACGCTTTTTATCACCACTTGGGCGTTCAGAACGCTCGCCACGTGGCTCAGCAGGGCCTTGATCTTGTGTAATTGTCATACCCATTGGGCGTTTACAAATAAACACTTTTTGGAAGTGATCAAGTACATCTTTAGGCATGTTTTGCGGTAATTGTACCGTACTGTGACTGTCGTGAAGACGAATGTCACCAATAAACTTGCTTGAGATGTCAGCTTCGTTAGCAATAGCGCCAACAATATTTTTAACCTGTACGCCATGCTCACGACCCACTTCGATACGGTAAGTATCCATTGGTCCAGCATCACGGCTGTTGCGTTCACGAGGTTTACGTTCTGCACGCTCACCGCCACGTTCGCCACCGCGCTCGTTACGACGTCCGCGATCACCACGGTCATTGCGTGAGTTGCGGTCATTACGTTCGTTACGTTCACGAGGTTGAATTTTAACTTCTTCAACTTTAATTGGTGATTGTTGCTGTGCTAAACACAATAACGCACCCGCTAAGTCTTCAGGAGCTAGTTCAAGCTTTTGCGCCATATTGGCAGCCACTTCATTGAAGAACGTAATATCTTTGTTTTCAAGTGCAAGCGTAAGCTTTTCTTGTAACGCATTGATACGTTTTTCTTCTACGATTTTAGCTGTAGGTAGTTCAACCTGTGCAATTTCAGACTTAGTATGACGAATGATATTTTTAAGTAAATAACGCTCGTTATGTTTTACGAATAAAATAGCTTTACCAGTACGACCAGCACGACCTGTACGGCCGATACGGTGAACGTAGGCTTCAGAATCTTGTGGAATATCGTAGTTGATAACTAGGCTCAAGCGGTCTACATCAAGACCACGTGCTGCTACGTCTGTTGCAATAACAACGTTTAGCATGCCATTTTTTAAGCGATCTACAGTGCGTTCACGCGCTTGCTGGTTCATGTCACCGTTAAGTGGAGCAGCAGAGAAACCTTCGCGCTCTAATAATTCAGCAAGTTGAACTGTGTCGTTACGAGTACGTACGAAAACAATAGCACCTTCATATTGCTCAGCTTCTAAGAAACGAACAATCGCTTTGTTTTTGTGTACGTGTGCGTTCCAAAACACTTGCTCAACAGATGATACTGTAGAGTTACGCGCAGAAATATGAACCTGTTCAGGGTTATTCATATATTTGCTGCTGATGTTTTGAATTTGCTTAGGCATAGTCGCAGAGAAAAGACATGTTTGCTTTTCACGCGGCGTTTTTTCCATGATGTTTTCAACATCATCGATAAAGCCCATACGTAACATTTCATCGGCTTCATCAAGTACAAGTGCTTGTAAAGCATCAAACTTGATAGTGCCACGGTTAATGTGATCAATTAAGCGACCAGGAGTCGCAACAATAATTTGTGCGCCACGACGAAGTGCGCTTAATTGAATGCTGTAGCTTTGGCCACCATAAAGTGCCAATACTTCTACACCACGAGTGTGTTTTGCATATTGTTCAAATGCCTCAGCAACTTGGATCGCAAGCTCACGTGTTGGTGTGAGTACAAGGATCTGTGGCTGTTTCACAGACGGGTCAATATTGTTTAGTAATGGCAGTGCAAATGCTGCTGTTTTACCTGTACCCGTTTGTGCTAGTCCCAGTACGTCCTTTCTTTCTAGCAATAACGGTATACATTGAGCTTGGATTTCAGATGGTGTCTTGTAACCCAACTCTTCAACTGCCTTCAAAATTGCAGGAGAAAGATTTAGAGATTCAAACGTGACTGGTTCTGACATTAATACGCCTCAACGAATTTAAAGAGGCGCGCATTATATAGGATTCACGAGGCAAATGCTTGTATAAATTACAACTAATTTGTATGTGATTGATGTTGGTCGAAATTCAACCAGTTTAATTTTTTGATTTATTAAACTGGTTAACAGATTGGCTACAAACCTTATTTATAAAGTCCTAGGTTTTCTTTAGCGTATGCTTCAAATTCTGTAAATCCACCGATGTGAGTTTGGTCTACAAAAATCTGTGGAACAGTTGGGCAAGGTTTGCCTGCTGATTTTTCAAGGTCAGCTTTGCTGATACCTTCTTTGATGATATCGATATAACGAAATTTAAAATCGTCACGTTCATTTGATAGTTGCTCGGCAACATCTTTAGCTCGTACACAAAATGGGCAGCCTTCACGGCCAAAAATTACTGTAAGCATAGTTATCTCCTCAATTTAATTAATATCATATTAAGCGATTAAAAAATTATTTAAAGATAAAAAAAGCGATTACACCATTCTAATAAATTTATAAATCAGAGAATGCTTCGCAATATGATTTGCAAAATGCAAATAAATGGATGTTGCTTAATATACTAATACTTAAGTCTATGAAAATTAGCATTTTTACAAAAGCATATTTATGGCACATAACTTGATGATTAATATTCATACACTGGGTTAATTAGAGCACTTTATGAATAATAACAGTCACGTTTTAGAGATTATCCAAGCGGTAATAGGTAAATACTGTGAAACCCGCAATCGCGATTTTTCGGTGACTCTAATCAATAAGTTACAATGCAATTATGTATGCTTGCAAGTTTCTCCTGAGCAAATAATAGCGCAATGTGAAGAGTTTTTAACACCAGGTTTAGCGTCGGTAAAAAATAGTTTTTTACTTACAGTAGAAGCTAATATCCAAGGTGTTAGTTTTCATTATTGGGTTGATGATTCTGAGCAGGTAAAGTCATTAGATGTAAATGGCCTCTTAGCGACTAAAGAGTCAGTAAATTTAGCACTTGATATTAACCAAAATGTAGATGTTTTAACTGATTGCGAATCGTTATTTAAAAGCTGTCTAAAGATGTCTGCACACACACATGATCGGTTCGGTTTAAATTTTAAATTATTTAACAGTACAATCAGAGAGTCGGTACAACTTGAAGATTTAAGGCATTTAAGCGCAGATACTTTAAAAAGCAAGTTAGATAATGACAGCCTAAACACCCACATAAAACTTTGCTCTATCAACGATATCAATCAATTAAGCCAAGCTCATAAATTTTCGAAAAGAGTTTTGGGCTGGCCTTTTTTTGATACTGATTTAATCGCTATTTTAGCAACCTTACATACTCAAACTCGTTTATCAATTTTAGTTGCTGATGATAGCCTGCCAAGTCAGGTAGCAACTAAAGTAATGCTTGAAATGCTGGGTTGCGCAGTAACGTGTGCTGAAAATGGTGCGAGTGCTTTGTCGCTAGCTCAAAGCGAAACATTTGATTTGCTGCTTTTAGATGAACGTATGCCTGGTATGTTTGGCAGTGACGTAGCGCAGCAGTTAATTAGTCAAAATACACCTAATAATAATACACCTAAAGTTATTTTAACGGGGATCACTGGTGATGAACAAATAGCTGAGTTATTTAAAAAAGGAATAACCCACTACTTACAAAAACCAGTAACAAAAGCGGTACTTGAGAAGTTTATTAAACCTTGGCAGCTTGCGTCTTAAATAGCTCCATAAGGAGATGACTATGTGTGATTTATCTAAAACTGCGCTTATTTTAATTGGTTTTCAAAACGATTACTTTTCACCTCAAGGTGTTTTATATGATGTGGTTGAAGAGTCATCAAGAGTTACTGGCGTGGTAAAAAATACGCTCTCGTTACTTACTCATTGCGCAGAAAAGTTCGCGTTAGTAATTAATACCCCAATTCATTTCACGCAAAATTATAGCGAGCTTAAAAATCCTATTGGCATACTAAAATCAATTGCTGATGCTGGAGCGTTTAAATCAGGGTCGTATGGTGCTCAAACTATTGAGCAGTTAAATCAATTTAAGCATGTTATTGATGAGATCCCAGGGAAGCGTGGACTCAACGCTTTTACTCATACGCATTTAGCTCAAACACTTAAAAATAACAATGTGAGTGAGATTGTATTAGCAGGAACCGTTACCTCTATTTGTATAGACTCTACCGCACGTTCTGCAGTTGATTTAGGCTTTGACGTTACTATTTTGAGTGATTGTACATCGAGTAGAACTCCATTTGAGCAAACATTTTACTGTGAAGAGGTATTTCCTCTGTATGCGCGTGTAATTAGCAGTAATATTTTTACAAAATAATGGAGGAAGTATGGATAAAAACGACGAACTCCAGGTACAAATTCAGTACGCATTAGTAGAGAAGCTTTCTAATAGTAATCGCCGACAAGCAAAACTATTGGCAATATTAGATGAGTGCATATTTGAGTGTGATAAACATCTAAACCTGACTTATATAAACGAAGCATGGCAAAACAAACTTGGTTATTCGAGTAATGAATTAGTTGGCTCAAATATTACTAAGCTAATGAACTGCGATGATATTATGCATTTTGTTGCTTATAGTTGCAGCCTACTTGAAGGGAAGTTGCCACCAAGTACAGAAATACAGCTTAAAAATAAAGCCGGTTTAACAAACTGGTTCGAACTTAGATTAGTTTATGATGAAACAAGCGGATTTATTGGTTCGTTATATGATATTCAGCGCCACAAAGACTTTCAACTTTTACTTACCCAGCAACAAAAATACGTAAAGCGTTTATCCCTCGTAGCAAGCCATACTAATAATTTAGTTATAATTACTGACAAGTTCGGCCTAATAGAATGGGTTAATAACAGCTTTGAAACGCTTACGGGTTACACTTGCGATGAAGTTATCGGAACTTCTCCAGGTAAACTATTACAGGGCCCAAAAACCTGTAAGGAAACCTGTAAAGTAATGTCTAATGCGATAAAAAATGGATTACCGTTTCAGGTTGAAACAGTTAATTACGATAAAAACGGGAATCTATACTGGGTTGCTATTGATGCGAATCCCGTTCGGGATGATGTGGGCGAGATGAAGCATTTTATTGCTATTGAAACCAATATCACGCAACGCGTAAAAGCTGAGCAAGCTATGGCAGAGACAGAATATAACTACCATTCTGTTGTTGATAATATACCTGATATTGTTTTGCGACTTGATACAAATGGGAAATTACTATTTATAAATCAAGCTTGGCAAAGAGTTTTAAACTCTCAAGTTGAACAGAGTATTGGCTTAGCGCTTATTAAGTTTATTGCTAAAGATGATATTGAAAAAGTAACCAGCACTTTACTTAACTACAAAACGGGCAAGCGTGATATTAGTCGCTTTGATGTTCGGTTAATTAATGCCCAAGGCTTTGATAATTGGGTAGAGATAACACTTACACCTATATTCAATGATTATGATAATAGCTTGTCCTCTATAGCTGCAACCCTTGTTGATATTCAAGAGCGAATTGAAGGTGAGAAGATTCTGCTTGAGGCTAAGCATCAAGCTGAAATACTCGCGGAATCTAAGAGCCGCTTTATGGCTAATATTAGCCATGAAATACGTACACCATTGAATGCAGTTATTGGCTCAGCTGATATTTTGCATCATACAGGCCTAACAACTGAACAAATGCGTTACACGCAAATGATTAAGACAAGTTCTGACGCTCTACTGAGCGTGCTTGATGATGTATTGACTTATTCACGATTTGAAGCACAAGCAATTTCTTTAGATAACCGACCTTTTAGTGTTGATACATGTATAGAAGAAGCGATTGATATTGTTACCGAGAGTGCCTTACAAAAAGGGCTTGAAGTTATTTTTGATTTTTACCCTGATGTACCTACACAAGTCGTTGGTGACCATGCTCGTATAAGGCAAATAGCGATTAATTTATTAGCTAATGCGATTAAGTTTACAGAGCAGGGGGTAATTACGGTTACGGTTAAATGTATAAAAATAGCAGGCGAAGATCTAACTCTTCAGCTATCGGTTAAAGATACAGGGATAGGCATAGCTAAAAGTAAGATAGAAAGTATGTTTATGCCATTTATTCAATCCGATAACTCAATTACAAGGCAACATGGAGGGAGTGGTTTAGGGCTCGCTATTTGTAAACAAATTTGTGATGTGGTCAAAGGTGATATATCTGTTAGCTCTGAGCTGACAAAAGGTAGTGAGTTTGTGGTTAACTACCCATTAAAAATTGATACAACCGATTCTATTTTAAGGGAAGGGTTTGCAGCTAGAAGCAAAAAACCAAAAGTGTGGATTATTGGAAGTAATAAAATATTAAAAACAGCTCTTGAACATACACTTACTCGATACTCAATATCTTTTGATTGTTATGAGTTATGTCCTAGTACGCCTACATTTGACAACCCACCTGACGCAATAGTATTAACAGATCCACAACTTTTAGCTCAAACACGCCAATGCATAGATACTTACAAGTTTCTTAATACTCCATGCTTATTAAATATTGATTTGAAAGGTAAAAGCCTATTACCAAAAAACTCAAGTGAGAATGAGCTAACAATAAACGGGCCATTTAAAGTATCGCACTTGCCACGAGCTATGAGTTTACTCGAAGAGCAGCTATTTCACTTAGATATAATATATACAAATCGCGACGAGAAGGAAGTTGTCACTTTTAGTGATAAGCCGGCCCATCTCAACGGTCTTAATGTACTTGTAGCTGAGGATAATAAAAATAATCAGGTTGTAATTAGGCAGTTTTTAGAGCAAAAAGGTTGCCAAGTAGACATTGCAAATGATGGTCAAGAAGCAATTACGATGGCTAAGAGTAAAAAAATAGATCTTATTTTTATGGATATACAAATGCCTATTTTAGACGGTATTTCTGCCACGAAGGCTATTAGAGAACTCGGTATTTTAACACCCATCATAGCGCTTACTGCAAATGCGATTCACGGAGATAAGGAGCGCTTTATTGATGCGGGTATGAATGACTATTTGGCTAAGCCAATAGTAAGTAATACTCTTTATTCTTTACTCGAAAAATACACTCCTCACCAAGTAACTGAATCTAAACATTTAAAGCTTATTCGATTAGCTGAAGTATGGGAAAAGCTATCTTAAAATCAAAATTATAGTTAAAGAACCATGAGAGTATTTGATTAAATATCAAATTAATCTAATCTTTTAGAAGTAAGTTATATTTTATTTATAATGTTTAAAGGTTGTTTTTAGCGTGTTTTTTCATATTGAATCGCATATTGCAACTCAAGATGAAAATTTAATTCGGCAAGAATTGATAATACTACCTAACTAAATATCTCGCTCGTTTAATTGCTTGATCTTATTATGTATTTTATTTTTTGATCTAGACTTAGTTAGTTGGCACGGCTTTCGCTATATATCTATTAAATTAAACGAATATAGTTTAAATGTTTTACATTTTAAGAGGTGCACAATGCAAACAAATACAAAAGCTAAACCACAAACAAAGAGTATTAGCTGGGTTTTAACCCCGGAAATTATGGCTTTATCTATTTTGCTTGTAGCTGCCTTAGTTATTAGTATTACGGTATTAAGAGATACAAGCTCTCTTGAACCTTTAGCTGATATTAAGCCAATGTCATTCTCACAAACTGATTTAGAAGACGCCCAATTAATGAATGATACTTTTGACTCTAAAAATCCAAATTACGCACAGCATTTAGATACATCAAAAAGTGAAGAAATCACAACATTTTCAAACTAGAGACTTTTGCGCAGGTAACCATGTTGCCTGCGTTTTTTACGCCCATCAAACTTCCTTAATTTTCAATTAGAAATATTTAGCAATGCTTCTCCCTCTATTAATAATACTTAATGTTTATTCCTAAATCATTTTTGCGGCTACTTAGTAAGCCATTGTTTAAAGCACACACTTTTTAGATAGCTAAAAATTAAAGTAATACCAATCTGTGTAAATATCGCTCAATTTAACGAATTAGATTGCACTATAAGATAGTTAAAAATTCTTTATTTAGAACATAGATACAAAAACTTTTGTCTAGTTTTAGCGTATTTTTCTTAACGTTATATAAACCCATATATAAGCAGGTTGTATAAAACTCATGAGTTAGTGCGTTGCAATCTGAATTGCAAAATGCAAATGCTTTAGAAGGTGAGTAAAGGTAAATTATATCGTTTTAACTTACTGAATTTATTATCTTATTGTTGCTCTTTTCGGTTTTAAAAATGGTCTGTAAATTGCTATATGTAAAGGAGACCATCTGATAAAGCCACGGAGCAAATAATGAATGCATTTAATACCTTAGAATCCTCAAACTCGGTAAACTTAGCCAGGTGGCATGAGCTTGAACAAATCATGACTGACGCAATGCAAAATAATTATTTTAAAATGGTGTATCAGCCTTTGGTTTCATTAGCATCAGGTAAGTTAGTGGGTTTTGAGTCACTAATTAGATGTGATTCTCCTCGGTTTGGCATTGTGGGGCCCGATGAGTTTATTCCTCATGTAGAGCAGTCTGGCATGATATTAGATTTAGGTGATTGGATTTTTGAACAAAGCTTATCTGATTTAAAGCAGATGAGGCACTTAGGTATGACCGACTTAGCTATTTCTTTAAATATCTCACCCGTACAAATTTTAGATGGCGATGTATTTTCAAAAGTTATGGGGTTACTCGAAAAGCATGATATCCCGCCTCATGCAGTAAAAGTAGAATTAACAGAAACAGCGCTAATTCATAGCCCTGCAAAAATAGCAAAAGCGTTTGAGAACTTTCATAAAGAAGGTGTAAAAGTGTGGATAGATGACTTTGGTACTGGTTATGCCTCGCTTGGTTTGCTTCGTCAATTTGATATTGATGGTCTAAAAATAGATCGTAGTTTTGTAAGTGGTATTGCTAGTAATAATGAAGACTTTACCTTATGCAGTGCAATCATTGCGATGGCACAAAGACTCGGTTTAGAAACCGTTGCAGAGGGAATTGAGGAAAATGAACAACTTCAAATACTAGAGCAGTTAGGGTGTGATATTGCTCAAGGCTATCTGCTTGATAAGCCACAAACATTATCTAAAAGTATTGAAATTTGGGCGCCGTAGCACATAGTGTTTATTATGGTTTGCAAAATGCGAAAAACGAATTACTCTTATATTATAAATATCTCAATATATCAGCTAATAGTGGCGTATTAGTTAGGCTTATTACAATAAAAAATAAAGGACTTTTATGCCCATATCAGAGAAATTTGTTGATAAAAGTATAACAGAGCTCCATGTATTAGCTCAGCTTGAAAAAGATGTTGGGATTGAAGTATTAGCAAAGTTAATAAAACTATTTATTGACGAGCTAGTCACCATGAGAGACCAAATAAAAACAGCAATTGATAATGAAGACACGGTTAAGGTTAAAGAAATAACACATGTATTAAAAAATTCGGCTGCTTTGTATGGTGCAGCCCCTTTAGCTGCACTGGCAACACAGCTTCATGACTCTCCACCCGCAACAACGTCAGAAAATATTCACTTAGCACTTATCATTCAGCACAATTTGGATAAAACCCGCGATGCTTATCAAGTCATCATTAATAATATAGCAATTTAAGGTGCCACCATGAAAAATACACATGATAAAGGGCTTGTATATATTGTTGAAGATAGCATCGCCAGTGGAGCTCTATACGCCAGCCAGCTTGAACAAGCAGGGTACGAATGTAGACACTTCACTGATGGCTACTCAGCTTTAGTTGGTATAAAAGAAAAAATGCCTACGGTGATTGTACAAGACGTCTGCTTACCCGATATTAGTGGTTTAGAAGTACTTCAATTTGTAAATAAACAAAAAAATCCAGCTAATGTAGTAATGATCACTTCAAATAGCTCTATTGATGTGGCCGTAGAAGCTATGCGACTAGGTGGTTTTGATTTTTTAGAAAAACCTTTCACAAGCCAACGACTAATTAGCTCTGTAGAGAGTGCGCTTACACCAAAAGAGCAAGTAACAGCAAAACCATTAGTTGATAAAAACACTCAGAACCAAGATTTTGTTGGTGAGTCACTCGCAATGAAAACGGTGTTTAGGCTGCTTGACAGCGCAGCAAGAAGTAAAGCGTGTGTATTTATAACGGGTGAAAGTGGTACAGGTAAAGAAGTATGTGCGCAGACTCTTCATGACGCAAGCCCCCGGAGTAAGGGACCTTTTATTGCAATTAACTGTGCGGCAATTCCTGCTGAATTATTTGAATCTGAGTTTTTTGGTCATGTAAAAGGGGCCTTTAGTGGTGCTTTAAGCGATAGGAAAGGAGCTGTAAAAGTTGCTAATGGGGGGACTTTATTTTTAGATGAGTTGTGTGAAATGGAGCTCAATTTACAAGCTAAATTATTACGCTTTTTGCAAACAGGCATTTTTAGCCCTGTGGGTAGCAGCGAAATATTACACAGTGATGTGCGTTTAGTATGTGCTACAAATAGAAACCCGATTATTGAAGTGGCAGAAGGGCGTTTTAGAGAAGATTTGTATTATCGTTTAAATGTTATCCCTGTAAAGCTGCCACCACTGCGAGAGCGTGGCAACGATATATTACTTTTAGCTGATTACATACTTAACCAAAAAAGCCAGAGTAATGGTAAAAGCTTTACTGGCTTTACAGAGGAGGTTAAATCTCTTTTTTGTAATTATAATTGGCCAGGCAATATCCGAGAGCTACAAAATGTAATAGAAAACACGGTTGTAATAAACGATGCGCAAGTAATCGAAAGAGAAATGCTGCCAAGCTCATTTGGTTTAACGGCAAGAGCGTCATTAAATAAAGCAATGGAATCAGTCAATACAAGTGCTTCAAGCTCTATGCTCTCGCCTATGGCTGTGCATGATATAGAACCGTTATGGCAAGTAGAAAAGAGGGCTATTGAGAATGCAATTCATGTATGCGATGATAATATTCCACTTGCAGCAGCTTATTTAGGAGTTAGTGCTTCTACCATTTATAGAAAAATAAAGGGCTGGTCTTAAATATTAATAGATTTCTAATTACATTTTCAGGTTGAATTAATAAAAGTTACCCTAAGCTCTGTAGGTGAGAGCAAAGTTAATTTTATCTGAAACAGTAAAAGGAGATCGCAATGAGTAACACTAGTTTAAAACCTGCGGATATTATGCCATCACTAATAGTGAGTGATGTGGACGAGAAAAAAATAGACTTAGTAGACAGAGTAAGTGACTCCCCATGGAAAATGATTGTTGTTTATAGAGGTCAACATTGCCCTAAATGTACTGCACAACTTAATGAGCTTGCTAAAATACATAAAGACTTCAAGGAGGCTGGCGTTGAAGTTGTTGCTGTTAGCGGTGATAGCCATGAGCAGCTTACTAAGCATTTTGAAAAAATAGATATCAACTTTCCAATTTACTCCGGTTTAACCATCAAGCAAATGACCGACTTAGGGCTACATATCAGTGAGCCACGTAGCGATGCAGAAACAGACCATCCATTTGCAGAACCTGGCATTTTTGTACTTAACGAAAAAAATCAGCTTCAGATGCTCGATATATCAAACAGCCCATTTGTTCGCCCCGATTTAGAACAGTTATTAGGTGGAATTAAGTTTTCAAGAGAAAACGACTATCCAATTCGTGGCACATTTATTAAATAATAGTATTTATAAATGATTCAAAAAGGCACAGTTTTGTGCCTTTTTTTATTTTTATTTTAAATTTTTTATTTAATTACTTGAAAACAAAATTACTGCCCATAAATAGTTATGTGAAGACGCCTGATGGGTCTTTATTTAACAGAAGTAGTTGAAATTTATATTATTAATTTAATTTAATTGTGTTGTACTTGTTCAAAAGAAAAGTAGCAACATTATATCGCTTAAATATGAGGATATTATTATGCGTACAGTAGACTTATCACCATTATACCGTTCATTCATTGGCTTTGATCACTTAGCATCTTTAATGGACGCAGCAGCACGTACAGACAAGCAACCAAGCTTTCCTCCGTACAACATAGAAGCACTCGATAAAGATAAATATCGTATCACAATGGCCGTAGCAGGCTTTAGTGAAAGCGAGTTAACCATTGAGTCAGAAAATAACACGCTTAAAGTTGCAGGTACTAAAGCAAATAAAGATGAAAACGCAGAGCGTAAATTTATTCATCAAGGTATTGCTGAGCGTAACTTTGAACGTAAATTCCAGTTAGGAGATCATGTAAAAGTACTTGGCGCAGATTTAGCCAACGGCTTACTAAGTATTGACTTAGAACGTGAAATCCCTGAAGCACTAAAACCACGTAAAATTGAAATTGGTAGCAGCAATTTAATAGAAGGTAAATAATCTTCTGAATTACATTTTTCCCTGATTATTTAGCCGCCTCGTTTGAGGCGGCTTTTTACATTATAAAGAATCTATATTTTTGATATGGTGCTTTGCTTGCTCAAGGGTTTGTGTTTGAAGATCGGATGACTGTTTATCCCAATTCTTATAAACCATGCCTATTCTGGGGTTAGACTGTAGTTTATCTCGATGTTTATCCATAAAATGCCAATATAAACTGTTGAGCGGACACGCATTATCACCTATTTTTTGCTTTACATCGTATCGACAGTTTTTGCAGTAATCACTCATCTTATTAATGTAATTGCCACTTGCTGAATAGGGCTTAGTTGCAATAATGCCGTCATCTGCAAACTGACTCATTCCCCGTGTGTTTGGCATTTCCACCCATTCTATGGCGTCTATATAAACGCCTAAATACCAATTATCTACTTCGTTCGGATTTATGCCTGTTAATAAGCAAAAGTTCCCTATGACCATTAGGCGTTGTATATGATGCGCATAAGCTGTTTCGAGGCTTTGGGTAAGGGCGTGGCTTAAACAGTTCATTTTTGTATCCCCATTCCAAAAATAATGAGGCATTTTTTGTTTTGCATCCAGCTGGTTTTTATTAGCGTAGTCGGGCATATTCACCCAATAAATAGCCCTTACACATTCTCTCCAGCCCAAAATTTGCCTGGTAAACCCCTCTACTTGTGAAATTGTTATTTGCTGAGGATTTTGTTCATATTCGTTTATCACACGTTTAATTACATAAAGTGGCTGAAGTAGTTTTGCATTTAATGCGAACGATAAACGGCTGTGATACAAGCTGGTATTATGATTACATTGATCTGTCATCGCATCTTGAAATTGCCCAAACCGGCTCAGTAAATTTTTACAAAAGTATTCTAAGCAATCAATAGCTTGCTTTCTGGTGGTTGGCCACTGAAGTAACTCATCTTTGATTTCTCCAAAATAGCTCACATTATGTTTGTTTAAACGGGAAATAATACTGCTTACATCATTATCGAACATTTTTGGAACAGGGATATCAGCTAAGTCACTTTTTGAAAATTTATTACGATTATTATTGTCATAGTTCCACTTTCCACCTTGTGGCTTTGCACCATCCATCAATATATTGTATTGCTTTCTCATTGCACGGTAAAAGTGTTCCATCGTCGCATGTTTGTTTTTAGTGAACCGTTCATTTATTTGTTCAAACTGTAATAAAAAGTGTTCTGTATCAACTGCGTTTATATTAAATACACTCTTTTTTTTAAAATTATTAAGTTGTTGCTTTAAACGAAACTCATCAGGGTACTGATACTCTATTGCCGAGCAATTATATTGAGTTGCTATGCGGGTAAGTAAACCGGGGAGGTTTGCATCGCCGTGTGTTTCATCTAGTGTTAAATGAAGTACATTAAATCCGGCTTCTTTAAGCGCGCTTGCAAAATTAGCCATAGCACTAAAAAAAGCGCATAATTTTTGTATATGATGTTTTACGTAATTAGTTTCTTGTTTTAGTTCCGCAATTAGGTATAAAGTGTCATTATCTTTATGCTTAAACCATGAGTGAGATGGGTTGAGTTGGTCGCCCAATATAAGCCTTACTGTTTTATAGTTTGTCATAGCATACCCAAACAAATTTTATACGGCATAACATTAATTATCGATCGTGACGATTTAAAGTAGTTTAGAAGAGGACTAGCAATCTTGTATTATGGGGCCTAACAGGCATTATAACCGTTCATAAGTATGCCACACGTAAGTGCGAGTTTGACTGCTAAATAGGTACTTTATAAGTTTAGAGAAAAATAAGTTTGACGTGTATTTAAAAAGCTAAAGTATAAAAATCTAATAAATTTCCTTACCTTTTAAGTCTATCGAGGGTTAAATATTGTTGCTCTGTTTTTGCTGTATTTTTTGTTGTAACGAAATTACATTTGAAACATTAAACAGAGTGTTATTAGCAAATTTCTCAAAAAAATTGAGAGCATCTCTCCAAGCTAGTTGACTTTCATGAGTAAAATATGTGCCAAGGTGTTCTTTAAGAGTTTCGTAAAACGCATCTGATAAAATAGTTATATCATTTTGAGTTGCTCCAGAGTTTTTTAAATACGCTAGATGATGTACTAGAAAAGGCGCAACCGATGAAGGCTTGTTTATATGTTTAATAATTCGCTCGAGCACACAAAACAAAGTAAAGCTTTTTTCGTTAAAATATGACGCTGCTGGGTAATCCATCTTGATATCAGACTCAGCTAATTTATTATGAAACCGAGCAGTAAATGCATGAAAGTTTGGTTTAATAATCTTTAAATTATTTAACAATGCTGTTTGTTGTGTATTCATTTTCATCTCTTCGCAGTAGATTATAATTATTATTCTCAATCTGGTTACGCTTTATTATAGCGGGGTGTGCAAATACTGCACGTTTTTTTAGTGTTAAAGTATGAGTTTTAGTTTTTGCTTTGGTTTTTCTAGTCATTGCGTATATACAAAAGCTCTTTTAAAGTCAGTTTGTATGCACACTTTAAATGTAGCTTAATTAAACAAGTATACAAAGTGGCTGTGTTTTGTGAAGCTTATGATCCTAATATCTACATAAAATTAGCATCTTGACGAATTGATATTTTTATAAACTAATTATTTATTATGGTTGCTAATTACCCCACACATCCTTATAATAGCGGCTATTGTTTAGCGTGTTGTAAAACAGCTAACAGCGATATTAAATTTAAGGTTTGATATCTATTGGCGCGGGATGGAGCAGCCTGGTAGCTCGTCGGGCTCATAACCCGAAGGTCGTCGGTTCAAATCCGGCTCCCGCAACCAATTCTACTAGTAGGTATTACCTTACTAATTTATATCGCGCATTCTAAGTAATGCGCGTTTTGCGTTTTAAGCTATGTAGTTTAAATTAGGTCAGTTACTGACTCGCAACCAAGCTTGGCCCTCGGCCACACAGTTTTATGCTTTATTGGTGTGACGCCCCGCTTGGTTCGGGGCGTTGTTGTATCTGCACCTTACGATTTATGGCAATTGTCATCAAATCAAAACTTAAACTCAGTATTTTAGGGCTATAAGCCCTTTTTTTGTTTGTATGGAGGATTTTCGTGACAAAACTTGAACAAGATTTAGTAACCATGTTAACGCCTGCGGTAGAAATGTTAGGCTTTGAATTACATGGTCTTGAGTTTGTGCAAGCGGGTCGCCATTCTACCTTAAGAGTATATATTGCTCATGAGGATGGGATCTCAGTTGATAACTGTGCGGACGCGAGTCGTCAAATTAGTGCGATTTTAGACGTCGAAGACCCAATTACAAACGAATATGATTTGGAAGTATCGTCTCCTGGTGTTGATCGTCCATTATTCAAACAAGATCACTACGAGCAGGCGCAAGGAGAGGAAGTACGCGTGCGTACTAAACTTCCACAAGACGGTCGTCGTAATTTTAAAGGCGACTTAGTAGCTGTTAGCAGCGATATGATCACACTATCTAGTGATGGTGCAGAGTATTTAATCATGCTTAGTAACATCGAACGTGCGAATTTAATCGCAAAGTTTTAATTCGAGTGCGAAGGAATAGGGCAAGCGAGGCATTACCCATGGCAAAAGAGATATTATTGGTTGCTGAAGCCGTTTCCAATGAGAAAGCGGTTCCAAAAGAAAAGATTTTTGAAGCTTTAGAGTTCGCTCTAGCAACAGCAACAAAGAAAAAACACGATGGCGAAATTGAAGTGCGTGTAGCAATTGACCGTAAAACGGGCGATTACGATACGTTCCGTCGTTGGCAAATTGCAGCAGTACAAGAAGATGGTTCATTAGAAAACCCTTACAGCGAAATCACACTAGAAGCAGCTCAAGTTGAAGAACCTGATTTGCAAATGGGCGATTACGTTGAAGAACAGATTGAATCTATCAAATTTGACCGCATAACTACACAGATGGCAAAACAAGTTATCGTACAAAAAGTACGAGAAGCTGAACGTGCTCTAGTTGTAGAAGCTTATAAAGATCAAGAAGGCGAGCTTGTTACAGGTGTAGTTAAAAAAGCGACCCGTGATGCAATCGTACTTGATTTAGGTAATAACGCAGAAGCTGTTATTTACCGTGACGATATGCTTCCACGTGAAAACTTCCGTCCAGGGGATCGTATTCGTGGTCTTCTTTACGAAGTTAAACCAGAAGCACGTGGCGCACAATTATTTGTTACGCGTTCAAAACCAGAAATGCTGATGGAATTATTCCGCATTGAGGTGCCAGAAATTGGCGAAGAAATGATTGAATTACGTGCCGCAGCACGTGATCCAGGTTCTCGTGCTAAAATCGCTGTTAAATCTAACGACAAACGTATTGACCCAGTGGGTGCGTGTGTTGGTATGCGTGGCGCACGTGTTCAAGCTGTATCGTCAGAACTTGGCGGTGAGCGTGTTGATATCGTTCTTTACGATGACAACCCGGCGCAGTTTGTTATTAACGCAATGGCACCTGCAGAAGTAGCTTCAATCGTAATGGACGAAGACACTCACTCAATGGATATCGCTGTTGAAGCAGATAACCTAGCACAAGCAATTGGTCGTAATGGTCAAAACGTTCGTTTAGCAAGCCAATTAACTGGCTGGGAATTAAACGTAATGACTGTTGAAGACATGCGTACTAAAAATGAAGCTGAGTCAGATAAGTTAATTAACTTATTTACTGAAAACTTAGATATCGATGATGAGTTTGCATCACTACTTATCAACGAAGGTTTCTCGACACTTGAAGAAGTGGCGTATGTACCTGCATCAGAGTTTTTAGAAATTGATGGCTTAGATGAAGAAACAGTAGACGTTTTACGTTCACGTGCAAAAGACGCGTTAACGACTAAAGCGCTTAAAACGGAAGAAAGCTTAGATGGTGTAGAGCCAGCTGAAGACTTACTTGCGCTTGAAGGCTTAGAACGTCATTTGGCATTTGTTATGGCAAGTAAAGGTGTAGTTACACTTGAAGACTTAGCTGAGCAAGGCATCGACGAACTAGTTGATATTACAGAGCTATCACCTGAAAAAGCAGGTGAATTAATTATGGCTGCACGTAATATTTGTTGGTTTGCAGACGAGTAATTTATTAACGGAGGTATTACACACTATGGCAGAAGTAAATGTTGAAAAACTAGCCGGCGATATAGGTACAACTGTTGATAAATTGCTACAGCAGTTTTCACAAGCGGGTATCACTAAGCAGGCAACTGATAATGTAACTGAAGCTGAAAAAGCGACATTACTTGATCATTTAAGCAAGCAACATGGCGGTACTGGCTCAGATGGCCCAGCGCGTATGACTTTACAACGTAAGAGCAAAAGCACGTTAAGTGTTACTGGTTCTACGGGTAAAGCAAAAGATGTTCAAGTTGAAGTTCGCAAAACACGTACATACGTGAAAAAAAGCGCAATGGAGCAAGAACAAGAGCAACAACGCCTAGCCGCAGAAGAGAAAGCGCGTCTTGAAGAGCAGCAAAAAGCTGCACAAGAAGCCGCTGAATTAAAAGCGAAACAAGAGGCAGAACGTAAAGCGAAAGAAGACGCTGATCGTAAAGCCAAAGAAGAAGCTAAACGCAAAGCAGATGCAGAGCGTAAAGCTAAACAACAGCAGATGACCCCTGAGCAAAGTGCTAAGTCTGAGAAAGATCGCATCGAAGCTGAGCGTCTGCAAAAAGAAGCAGAAGAGGCCGCATTGAAGAAAGCTGAAGAAGAAGCGAAACGTCAAGCAGAAGAGGCAAGAAAGCTAGCTGAAGAGAATTCAGCACGCTGGAAGAAAGAAGAAGAAGAACGTAAGAAGCGCGAAGAAACCGCGGATCATCACCTTACGACTTCAACTTACGCACGTGAAGCAGAAGATGTTGCCGATGCTCGTGATGAGCAAGGTACACGCCGTGCGAAGAAAAAGAAAAAAGCGCCAGCAAAAGATAAGTTTGCTGCGTCTAGAGGCCGTAACAAGTCTAAGTTAAAAGCACCAGCATCGCTGCAGCATGGTTTCCAAAAACCAACAGCTGACGTTAAAAACGAAGTGCGTATTAGCGAAACAATTACAGTTGCCGAGCTTGCATCACGCATGGCTGTTAAAGGCGCTGAAGTTGTGAAAACAATGATGAAAATGGGTGACATGGTTACCATTAACCAAGTAATTGACCAAGAAGCAGCACAACTTGTTGCTGAAGAAATGGGTCACAAGGTTATCATCGTTAAAGAAAACGAATTAGAGCAAACAGTACTAAATGACCGCCATGAAGATGGTAAGTCTGAGCCGCGCGCTCCAGTAGTAACTGTAATGGGTCACGTTGACCATGGTAAAACATCTACACTAGATTACATTCGTTCAGCGAAAGTTGCATCTGGCGAAGCAGGTGGTATTACACAGCACATTGGTGCATACCACGTTGAAACAAACGGCAGCATGATCACGTTCTTAGATACTCCTGGTCACGCCGCGTTTACATCAATGCGTGCTCGTGGTGCTAAAGCGACTGATATCGTAATCCTAGTAGTTGCAGCAGATGATGGCGTAATGCCACAAACTAAAGAAGCGGTTCAGCATGCTCGTGCAGCTGGCGTTCCTTTAATCATCGCAGTAAACAAAATGGATAAAGAAGGCGCAGATCCAGATCGCGTTAAAAACGAACTAGCTCAGTTAGATGTTATCCCTGAAGATTGGGGCGGCGATACGCAGTATGTTCATATCTCAGCTAAAACTGGTTTAGGTATTGATGACCTTCTAGAAGCTGTACTTATGCAATCTGAGCTTTTAGAGCTTACAGCTCCTTCTACAGGTATGGCTGCAGGTGTTGTAATTGAATCTCGTCTTGATAAAGGCCGTGGTCCAGTTGCATCTATCCTAGTTCAATCTGGTACGCTTAACCAAGGTGACATTGTATTATGTGGTCTTGAGTATGGCCGTGTTCGTGCAATGCGCGATGAAAACGGTAAAGATATCAAATCGGCTGGTCCTTCTATTCCAGTTGAGATTTTAGGTCTTTCTGGTATTCCAGCTGCGGGTGATGAAGCGACTGTAGTTAAAGATGAGCGTAAAGCGCGTGAAGTTGCTTTATACCGTCAAGGTAAATTCCGCGATGTTAAACTTGCTCGCCAACAAAAAGCGAAGCTTGAAAACATGTTCACTAACATGGCTGAAGGCGATGTTTCTGAAGTTAACGTGGTACTTAAAGCAGACGTTCAAGGTTCAATCGAAGCGATTTCTGACTCACTAACTAAACTTTCTACTGATGAAGTAAAAGTGAAGATTGTAGGTTCAGGTGTTGGTGGTATCACTGAAACTGATGCAACACTTGCTGCAGCGTCTAACGCAATCGTAGTTGGCTTTAACGTTCGTGCTGATGCATCAGCACGTAAAGTAATTGAGACTGAAAATTTAGACCTACGTTACTACAGCGTAATCTACAGCTTAATTGACGAAGTTAAACAAGCAATGTCAGGTATGTTAGCACCAGAGTTTAAGCAAGAGATCATTGGTCTTGCTGAAGTGCGTGACGTATTTAAGTCTCCAAAAATTGGCGCTATCGCTGGTTGTATGGTTACTGAAGGTGTTGTTAAACGTAGTGCGCCAATTCGTGTACTTCGTGATAACGTTGTTATTTACGAAGGTGAGCTTGAGTCACTTCGTCGCTTTAAAGACGATGTTGCTGATGTTCGTAACGGCATGGAATGTGGTATCGGCGTTAAGAACTACAATGACGTTCGCGTTGGTGACCAAATCGAAGTATTCGAAACAGTTGAAGTACAACGTACACTTTAATTGCTCGTGAGCTAAGATTGTAAATGGGGGCTTAGCCCCCATTTGTGTATCCATTATTAAATTATCTTATTATTAAATTTCAATAAGTTATTATTTTAGGACAAATGCAATGAGAGAGTTTTCTCGCACTGATCGTGTTGCTCAGCAAATTCAAAAAGAAATTGCTGTAATTTTACAACGCGAAATTAAAGATCCACGCTTAGGTATGGTGACAGTGTCTGCGGTAGAAGTATCGCGCGACTTATCTTACGCTAAAGTATTTATCACAGTATTTAACACTGAAGATGAAAATGCAGCGAAGCAAAGCGCAAAAGTACTTAACGAAGCTACGGGTTATATCCGTTCGTTATTAGGTAAACGTATTCGTGCACGCATAATGCCAGAGCTTAAGTTTGTTGTAGACAACTCACTTATGGAAGGTATGCGTATTTCTAACTTAGTAGATTCGATTATTCGTGAAGATAATGCTAAGCATGTAGATGACGAGACAGATAGCGAAGAAGGCACTAAAGACTAATGGCAAGACGCAGTAAAGGCCGTCCGGTTGACGGTATTTTGTTGTTAAACAAACCAGAAGGTATTTCGTCTAACAAAGCGCTGCAACGAGCGAAAGGTATTTATTTTGCTCAAAAAGCAGGGCATACCGGTGCACTCGACCCACTAGCAACAGGTATGCTTCCCATTTGTTTTGGTGAAGCGACCAAGTTCACTCAGTTTTTACTCGATATAGACAAAACCTATGTAGTACGCGCTAAATTAGGTGAACGTACAACAACATCAGACTCTGATGGGGAAATTGTTAGTAGTAAAGACGTAAACGTAACGTATGAACAGCTAGAGCGTGAAATTGCGGCCTTTTTAGGTGAATCAGATCAGTATCCATCAATGTATTCAGCGCTTAAGTATGAGGGTAAACCTTTATACAAGTACGCACGAGAAGGCATTGAAGTACCTCGTAAATGCAGAAAAATTAACGTATTTAGTTTAACGCTAGATGAGTTTGATGAGCAAACTAACGAAGTACAAATGACTGCGCATGTGTCAAAGGGTACGTATATTCGTACTATTGTTGATGATTTAGGCGAAAACCTAGGGTGTGGCGCACATGTTATTATGCTTCATCGCTCAGCTGTAGGGCACTACCCAACAGATAAAATGGTAACGCTTGATGAAGTGCAAGCCTTGTTAGATAAAGCGAAAGATGAAGAAATAGCACCATCTACTTATCTTGATGAGTTATTGCTACCTATGGACACTGCTTTAGTTGGTCTTCCTGTTGTAGAAATAACAAAAGAACAAGGGTCGGTGTTTAGTCATGGGCAAGCTGTAGATACAGCAACAGATTTACCTGATGGTCCAATAAAAGTACTTGCCGATGGTGTGTTTATTGGCACTGGCGAGCGTAATCCAAATGGGCAGTTAAAGTCTAAACGTGGACTTGCAAGCCAACAAGATGACTACAAAAAGCCTGAATAAGCACTGTGCTGAATGCCCTAAGGGTATCTTTAGTATAATTAGCTTGTAGTTATTCTCATAGTTGGTAGAATACGCCCGCTTAATCGTTTTGGCTGAATTAGTGATCGGCTAAGACACCTTTTAAATTTAATTTTTGGAGTTACTATGTCACTAAGCAATCAAGAAAAAATCGATATCATTGCTAAATTTGCACGTGCAGAAGGCGACACTGGTTCACCTGAAGTACAAGTAGCATTACTTACTTTTGATATCAACAAGCTTCAAGGTCACTTTGCTGACCACAAGCATGACTTCCACTCACGTCGTGGTCTGCTTCGTAAAGTAAGTACTCGCCGTAAATTGCTTGATTACCTTAAAGGTAAAGATATCTCGCGTTATACTGCGTTAATCCAAGAGCTTGGCCTACGTCGCTAAGAACTTGATTACGAGAAAAGGAGCTTTATAGCTCCTTTTTTTGTGCCTAAAATTTACGCTTTAAAAACACTTATCTAATCTCAGCCCTTGAAAATCAATAATACACATCTGCAATAAAACCTAATAATTTTAGAAACTAAATTTGGCGCTAGCTGCGTTAAAATGTCCATGATTAGAGCGATTAAATAACGAGATTTCTCCTCGGGCGTGTTGAACTTTGCGGATTGAAATTTGTTCAATCTAGGGGCGATTAAATCGCGGCGCGAGGTTTGTAACCTAGTGGGCTAAGTAAAAACCGAGTAAAGCTTCCGCGTCCTGCTCACGCCCCTTACCTACATCCATGTAGGCAACAAAGAGTTTATCGCCCCTAGGCAGAACCCGAAGGGCAGCGCATGCTTGGCATTTATGCTGCGTTATCGCCTATTTATGGGGAGTAACCACACTTCATAGGCTCTGCCTTGCCTAAAAACCAAACATACTGCTGCAAATTCAACCACAAAAGATCAACACGCCCTAGTTATTCACACGATCCCATTACCTCAAAATAGATCACTTAATTAAGCTCATTGGTATAAGCCCTGTGTCATGAAGCAATTGATAAATAATAAGATAAAAGCGATTACTTTTATCTCGGGGTAGACTCGCAATTTTACGTCGCTTTAGTATATACTGTGCGCGTAGATAAATAGGTTATCTGCAGTCATTAAAAATTTTGCCAATTGTAGTACTTAATTGATTTCCAACTGAATACAATTATGTACTGTAATTGGCCCTTTTAATGACACTTATTAATGAAATATAAAAACATTTAAGGAATATTTTAAGTGCAAGCAATTATTAAAGAATTTCAACTAGGTCAACACACTGTAACCCTAGAAACTGGTGCAATCGCACGTCAAGCAGACGGCGCAGTACTAGCAAGCATTGGCGACACTTCAGTTTTAGTAACTGTTGTTGGTAAGCGTGAAGCTCAACCTGGCCAAGACTTTTTCCCACTTACTGTTAACTACCAAGAGCGTATGTACGCTGCTGGTCGTATCCCAGGTGGTTTCCTTAAGCGTGAAGGTCGTCCTAACGACGGTGAAACACTAATTGCACGTCTTATTGACCGTCCAATTCGTCCACTTTTCCCAAGCGGTTTTGTTAACGAAGTACAAGTTATTGCAACTGTTGTTTCTGTAAACCCTGAAATCCAACCAGATATGGTTGCGATGATTGGTACATCAGCTGCACTTGCTATCTCTGGCATCCCGTTCAGCGGTCCAATTGGCGCATCACGTGTTGGTTACATCAGCGGTGAATACGTACTTAACCCTACACTAAAAGAGCTTGAAGAAAGCCAACTTGATTTAGTTGTAGCGGGTACTGATAACGCAGTACTAATGGTTGAATCAGAAGCTGACGTACTTGCAGAAGACGTTATGCTTGGTGCTGTTGTATATGGCCATGAGCAATCTCAAGCTATCATCACAGCTATCAACGAATTTAAAGCAGAAGCGGGCAAGCCTACATGGGATTGGTCAGCACCTGAGAAAAACGTAGCACTTGAAGAAAAAGTTGCTGCTATTGCTGCTGATAAAGTAGGTGAAGCTTACCGTATTACTGATAAAGTAGCGCGTAAAGAAGCACTTGGTGTAGCTAAAGACGAAGTTGTTACTGTACTTACAAGCGAACTTGCTGAAGGCGAAACGCTTGATAAGCAAGAAGTTGGTAAAGTATTCGGTTCTCTTGAGAAGAAGATCGTTCGTGGCCGTATCGCTGCCGGCGAAAAACGTATTGATGGTCGTGAACCAGATATGATTCGTGCGCTAGACGTAATGACTGGCGTATTACCGCGTACTCACGGTTCTGCTATCTTTACACGTGGTGAAACTCAAGCATTAGTTACAGCTACACTTGGTACAGAACGTGATTCACAGTTAATCGATGATTTAACTGGCACACACAAAAACCACTTTATGCTTAACTATAACTTCCCTCCATTCTGTGTTGGTGAAACTGGTTTTGTAGGTTCTCCTAAGCGTCGTGAAATCGGCCACGGTAACCTAGCTAAGCGTGGCATTTCAGCTGTAATGCCTACACTTACTGAGTTCCCTTACTCAATCCGTGTAGTATCTGAAATCACTGAATCAAACGGTTCATCTTCAATGGCGTCTGTATGTGGTACTTCACTAGCACTTATGAACGCGGGTGTACCAATTAAAGCATCTGTTGCGGGTATCGCAATGGGCTTAGTTAAAGAAGAAGAAAACTTTGTAGTACTTTCTGATATCTTAGGTGATGAAGATCACTTAGGCGACATGGACTTTAAAGTTGCAGGTACTTCAAACGGTATCACTGCACTTCAAATGGATATCAAGATTGAAGGTATCACTCAAGAAATCATGCAAATTGCGCTTAAACAAGCAAAAGCTGCACGTTTACACATTCTAAATGTGATGGACGAAGCGATTTCTGCTCCTTCTGAAGAACTATCTATGTTTGCACCACGTATTTACACAATGCAAATTCCACAGAAGAAAATCGCAGAAGTAATTGGTAAAGGTGGCGCTACTATTCGTCAACTTACTGAAGAAACTGGTACAACGATTGAAATCGGTGATGACGGTACAATTAAAATTGCCGCTACAGATGGTGAAAGTGCAGCTAATGCAATTAGTCGTATTGAGCAATTAACAGCTGAACTTGAAGTAGGTACTATCTACGAAGGTAAAGTTGTACGTATCGTAGACTTTGGTGCGTTTGTAAACATTCTTCCTGGTAAAGATGGCTTAGTGCACATCTCTCAAATCAGTACTGAGCGTGTTAACAATGTTTCTGACCACCTAAGTGAAGGTCAAGAAGTTAAAGTTAAAGTACTAGAAGTTGACCGTCAAGGTCGTGTACGTCTAAGTATTAAAGAAGCAATGGAATCAGCAGCACCAGCAGCTGATGAGTCAAAAGACGCATAATTGCTAACTTATTAATCTAGCTATATTAGCTAGATAGTTAAAAAGGGGCTGTTTAGCCCCTTTTTTTATGCTTTAATGAAACCTTACTAGACAAGGTCTGTCTTATATTTATCGCGATATATCTTGGTATTAAGGATTTTAATGATACTCAAACATTTAGCTTTGGCATCTTTTGCTATTTTGTCTTTAAGCGCTTGCCAAACTACAACTGAAACAGAGCCTACACCTATTGTTAATGTGCCTTTCACAGCACCTTTAGCCTCAGACTTTAGAAGCGAAATTGCCATAGCTCGTTACTCTGAGCTATTAAACAGAGCCGACTTAAGTGAAGAGCAGCAAGCTAAGCTTTACTACGACCGTGGTGTACTTTTTGATAGCCTAGGCATGACCACTCTTTCACGCATAGATTTTAACCGCGCAGTTAAACTTAAGCCCGATTTAGCTGAGGTGTATAACTTTTTAGGTATTCAACATACGCTTATGCAGCAATATGAGAAAGCCTATGAGTTTTTTGATTCAGCGCTTGAACTAGACGAAGAGCACGAATATGCCTATTTAAATAGAGGTATTGCCCTATATTACGGTGATAGAGCAGGCCTTGCTAAAAACGATTTTGATGAGTTTTTAGCGCGCTCTCCAAATGATCCATACCGTGTTTTATGGGTTTACTTAGCAAGCGCGCAAGAAGATAAAGTTAAGGCATTGGAATCACTTAAAACCAATGCAACAGCACTTGATGAGTCACAATGGGCATATCAATTAATATCACTTTATAGCGGTGATATGAGCGAACATGCTTTTTTATCAGGTATTAGTGATGGCGTTAAAACTGAGCAGGAATATGCTCAACGTTTATGTGAAGCTTATTTTTACTTAGCTAAAATGCATCAGGCGGCGGGTGAAGAGTACTTAGCTGCAGATTATTTTAGGCTCGCACTTGCAACCAATGTACATGAGTTTATTGAGTATAAATACGCTCGTTTAGAACTTGAGTTGATGGCGGGTGTTGACGCAAGTTAAACGTATTAAACTAATAGGTGTATTACTGTGTTGCCTGATACTTTCAGGCTCAAGTAATCACCTTAATGCTATTGGCTATTGGCATGCTTTAAGCACCAAAGCTAATGTGCTGCAAAATTATTGGCGCTTTCCCACTTATTTTTCGCATCATTTAACAACCCTACCTAATACCCTCCTGGCAAAACTTGCACGTCATTCAATACCTAACGCTCAATATACATATTCACTAAGGCTTTTAAATGATAACCAAGGGGATACCGCAAAAAAGTTTTGGTTTGCGAGCATAAATGAGTTAACTATTTCTCAGCGTAAAACATTAGCTACACACTTGCTAGAGCAAGCAAGGTGGAGCGATTTAAAATTACTTGCGAGCATAAATTCTTTACCGGCAGGGGAGGTACTAAATCATCTTAAAATTGAAATAAAAACGCCGCATAATAATATCTCTAGCGCATTTATAAGTAAGCTTGGTTTTGCATCGCTACAAGATCACCTTAAGCCTGATGCGCAATGTATGTTTAACGTATTAGCGATGAGCGATCATCGTAGTGGTTTATATAAGCTTTCTGAGCTTATTAATACTTATAATAAACAGCCAGAGCCAAAGCATAATATTTTTTGTTTTTCTAAACCTATTTATGTTGCGGGGACTATTGAATGCAGCAACAGTGTTAATCAAGCAGCAAAGTGTTATTGGGAAAGATCTGAACTTAAAAAACAACTTCCTAAAAACTTTGATTTTATTATTATGATGCCAGAGCAGGGTATGGCAAATGTAAGTAAAGGCACCATGCTCGTTAATTCAACGGCAAATTACAACGTGTTTTTACATGAATTAATGCATTTTAGCGGCTTTGAAGATGAATACGTTCTACCTAAATCTAAACAAGCGTGGCTATGTGCGCAAAGTGGTTACGTTGCTCCTAATTTATATATTTCTCAAAATAACGATGCACCAATAGGCTGGCATAAAGCAAAAAGTTGTCAAAAAGGGGGAGTGGCTTATAAACCCAGCGAAAATTGGTCTATTATGCAGTATCAGCAATTAGGGCTGTCAGCGCAATATAGGGCGATTTGGTTAAAACATTTAGATATGACCAGTAACCAGATTAATAGTCGCTCCAGTGCTCTTACATTTGCAAATAAAGAAATACTGAATTAACTATCTCGGGTTATTAATTTAGTGTTTTAAATAGCTAAATAAATTGTTTTAACTTGTTTGAAAAATAGCCATGTAAAGTCGCTTTTCGTAGACAAAATCAGTGTTTTTCAGTATAACTATAGTTATTAATGTCGTTTAAAAACAGGCAGTAAAAGCATCTTTAAGTCACCAAAAAAGGGATGCCCTGATAAACTTATGATAATAAAAGGCCCTACACTATGACTTTGCTCTGGATACCCTTGCTATCCTTAATTGGCAGCGTTATTTCTGCATGCACAGGTAAATTATCTCGTAATCAAAGCGCTGGCTTAACGGTTTTGGCACCTTTGACTGCATTGGGAATTACTTTATATCATGCACCAGCAGTTTTAGCGGGTGAAACTATCCGTTACTCATTGTCTTGGATCCCTACTATAGGGCTTGATCTATCCCTTCGATTAGACGGCCTTAGCTTATTGTTTATGTTTATGATTTTAGGCATTGGCTTGCTCGTTATTTTATACGCGCGTTACTACCTCAGCGCTAATGACTCAATGGCTAAACTATATAGCTATTTAATGTTGTTTATGACCGCTATGCTAGGCATTGTAATGTCTAACAATGTAATTCAGCTCTGGTTATTTTGGGAATTAACCAGCATAAGTTCATTTTTGTTGATCAGTTATTGGTGGCATAAGTCAGAAGCGCGAAAGGGCGCGCGCATGGCACTGGCTGTAACAGGAGCCGGCGGTTTAGCGTTACTAGCTGGTTTAATGCTAATAGCAGATATAGTTGGAAGTTACGACCTTGATGTTATTCTAGCAAGTAAGGCCATTATTCAATCGCACGACTTATACGAAGTTGCCTTAGTACTCGTATTACTTGGTGCGTTTACTAAATCTGCGCAATTTCCGTTTCATTTTTGGCTCCCTCATGCCATGGCTGCGCCGACGCCTGTTAGTGCTTATTTACACTCGGCAACAATGGTTAAAGCCGGTATATTTTTGTTAGCACGTTTTTACCCTGCGTTAGCTGGTACTGACACTTGGTTTATTTTGGTGGGCTTAACAGGGTTAACTACTTTATTATTTGGCGCTTACATAGCGCTATTCAAACACGATTTAAAAGGGCTGCTGGCCTATTCAACAATTAGCCACCTTGGTTTAATTACACTCTTACTAGGGCTTGATACTGAGCTTGCAACGGTTGCTGCAATTTTTCATATTATAAATCATGCGACCTTTAAAGCGTCGCTATTTATGGCAACCGGTATTATCGACCACGAAACCGGCACGCGCGATATGCGTAAGCTCAATGGTATGTGGCGATTTTTACCCTATACAGCCACACTCGCAATGGTCGCAGCTGCATCAATGGCTGGTGTGCCTTTACTTAACGGCTTTTTATCAAAAGAAATGTTTTTTGCCGAAACATTACATCAACAAGTATTAGGCTCAATGTCTTGGCTAATTCCTGTGCTTGCGACAATTGCTGGTGCGTTTTCGGTCGCGTATTCTGCGCGCTTTATTCATGATGTGTTTTTTAACGGCGACCCAATTGATTTACCTCGTATGCCACATGAGCCGCCACGTTATATGCGTGTACCTATAGAAATCCTTGTTGTAATTTGTTTACTTGTTGGTATGTTCCCGCACTTTATTGTTGGCGGTATTTTATCTGCGGCATCTTCAGCGGTATTAGGCAAAGCGATGCCAGATTACGAAGTTGCTTTATGGCATGGCTTTAATTTACCTCTACTGATGAGTGCAATGGCAGTGGCTGGCGGTTTATTTATTTATATCAATCGCAAATACTTGTTCCAGTTTCAGGCCTCATTACCTCCGCTTAATGCTAAAAAAACCTTTGAGCGCGCAGTGCTGTCGGTCATTGCTTGGAGCCAATCTAAAATTAATCACATAGAAAACGGCTCACTACAGCGTTATTTAGTTGTTATGTTGGGCGTAGTATTACTGTGCGCTGGCTGGCCACTATTTGAAATGCAAGAGTTAGCCGGAACAATGGCGCTAACCCCTGTTGATGTTCACAATGCGATAGGGGCTGGTTTACTGATTATTGGTGCATTGGCTACTGTTATTTGGCACCGCTCTCGAGTAGTTGCGTTATTAATGATTTCTATTGTGGGGTTAATGGTATCGGTTGCGTTTACGCGCTTTTCGGCGCCAGATTTAGCCCTAACCCAATTAACAGTGGAAGTAGCAACCGTTATTTTACTTATGCTGGCGCTATTCTTTTTACCGCAATATACGCCTAAAGAGTCAAGCTCACTGCGTGTTTTACGTGATTTAGGAATAGCCTCTACATTAGGTGTGGTGATTGCGAGTATTTGTTATGCGTTGCTTACGCGCCCATTAGAATCTATTTCAGACTTTTTTATCGCCAACGCTAAAACCGGCGGTGGTGGTACCAATGTAGTAAACGTTATTTTGGTGGATTTTAGGGGCTTTGATACGCTTGGTGAAATTACAGTGTTAGGTATTGCTGCACTCGGGATATTTAAAGTTCTGTCTAGAATTCCATTATTTATGCCTGCGAGTGACGGTGAAGGACGCCCTTGGGCACGAGAACGTCACCCTATATTGCTTGCCAGTATTTCACACAGTTTATTACCACTTGCTTTACTGGTTTCGGCGTATATTTTCTTACGTGGTCATAACCTACCTGGTGGTGGTTTTATTGCTGGGTTAGTGACATCAATTGCCTTTATTTTACAGTACATGGCACATGGTTCTGCGTGGATCAGCGAGCGATTTGGGGTTAACTACCGTAAAATTATTGCTTCTGGCATTGGTATTGCTTTATTTACAGGCGTGGGCAGCTGGTTCTTCGACAAACCATTTTTAACTACTTGGTTTGACTACTTTGATATTCCATTTATTGGGAAAACAGAACTCGCAAGCGCGATTGTATTTGACCTAGGTGTTTATCTAACCGTTGTAGGCGCTACATTAATGATTTTGGCAAGCCTTGGGAACATGACAGCAGAGACCCAGAAGAAAGAGGTAAATATTTAATGGAATTATTGTACGCATCTTGCGTTGGAGTATTAGTTAGTTGCGGGATCTTTTTATTATTAAGAGCGCGCACATTCCCTGTAGTACTTGGGCTTACTATGATTTCATATGCCGTTAATTTATTTTTATTTTCTGCAGGTCGTTTAACGATTAATAAAGCAGTAGTACTGGGTACCGGTGCCGATTATGCTGATCCGCTGCCTCAAGCGTTAGTACTTACGGCCATAGTAATTGGCTTTGCAATGACTGCATTTGTGGTTATTTTAGCTATTCGTGGTCGTGCAGATTTAGGAAGTGATCACGTAGATGGTCACATAGTTAAAAGCCCGGCAGATACTAAGGAGCAAAAATGATTCAACATTTAGCTTCTTTACCTATTTTATTACCTATGCTGGCAGCGGTTATATTACTTTTGCCTCCATGTGGTAAAAGCTTACCAATTCGTCGCATAGCCTCGTCTATTATGGCTATTATTACATTTGCTGTTAGTGTACTGCTTTTACTGCATGTACATAATACAGGGATAAACGTATACGCTATCGGTAACTGGTCTGCACCATTTGGTATTGTACTTGTAGCCGACATGCTTTCTACATTGTTGGTAGCACTTACATCGCTACTAGGCTTAGGCGTTATTTTATATAGTTGTGCTGGCGATGATGCTAAAGGTAACTTTTTTCACCCATTGGTTCACTTTTTAGTATTAGGTGTTAATGGTGCATTTTTAACCGGTGATTTATTTAACGTATTTGTATTTTTTGAAGTACTACTTATTGCTTCGTACTCTTTGCTGATGCATGCCGGTGACAAACAAAATACCCGTGCGGCTTTGCAATATGTAATATTAAATTTAGTTGGCTCAAGTGTATTTTTAATTGGCTTAGGTATTTTATACGGTGTACTTGGTACATTAAATATTGCTGATATGGCTTTAAAAGTATCGCAACTGTCGGGCGATGATGTTTATTTAGCTAAAGCAGGGGGATTATTACTACTTATTGTATTTGGTTTAAAAGGGGCGTTACTGCCACTACATTTATGGTTACCAAATACTTATGCTAGCGCAAAGCCTGTTGTAGCTGCATTATTTGCGATTATGACAAAGGTAGGTGTATATGCCATGTTGCGTGTTTACACCGTAATATTTGGCGAACAAGCTGGACAGCTCGAGCATATGGCACAACCGTGGCTGTGGGGCTTGGCCATTGCGACCATAATTGTTGGTGCAATTGGTGTAATGGCTGCTCAAGATTTACGAAAGTTAACTGCAAACTTAGTGGTTGTATCGGTTGGTACGTTAGTCGCTCTTATTGCGCTGCAAAACGTAACCGCAACAGCTGCATTACTGTATTACTTAGTACACTCAACACTTGTATGTGCCGCTTTATTTTTATTAGCCGATTTAATAGCTACACAACGCGGTAAAGTGGGCGACAGGCTCGTTGCTGGTCGAGCTGTAACACAGCCTTACTTATTAGGCGGCTGCTTTATAATTGCAGTACTCACGGTTGTTGGAATGCCACCTCTTTCGGGTTTTGTTGGAAAAGTGTGGATCCTTAAAACAACTTTAAATGCTCAACAAGCGTGGCTGTTTTGGCCTGTTTATTTATTTGCGAGCTTTGTATTATTAGTTGCACTTTCGCGTGCCGGAACCACCATGTTTTGGGAGCGTAAAGACAAAAAAAATGAAAATACAGATGGAGAAAATGCACATCCATTGCAAGTAATAATAATCGTAAGCCTATTAGCGTGTTCACCATTAATGGTTATATTTGGTGGCCCTATTACCGATTACATGCTTGGCGCGGCTGCGCAATTGCACGATATTAGCGGTGGTATTAACGCTGTAATTAGAGGAGGTGCGTAATGAGATTACAAGCCCGTTATCGTTGGCTACCAACGCCTTTTCGTAGTTTATTTTTATTTTTAATATGGTTGTTACTAAATAACAGTGTATCGGCAGGGCATTTGGTACTGGCAACTCTTTTTGCCATATTTATACCGCTGCTTAGCTTTTCTTTGCGTGACCCTCAGCCTCTTATTTTAAAGCCTGGTCTTGCGTTAAAACAATTGCTTATAGTTTTATACGATATTGTTGTGGCTAACTTACAAGTGGCATTATTAATAATGGGCCCAGCTAAAAAGTTACGCCCAGCTTTTGTGAAAGTGCCTATAGATTTAATGCACGATATGCCAATTACTATACTTGCTAGCTGTGTTTCATTAACGCCAGGTACGGTAAGCGCCGAAGTGTATCCTATACCTGAATCACTTGCAGAAGGTGAAGAGCCAACTCAGCGCTATTTACTGATACATGTGCTCGACTTAAAAGATGAAGAAGCACTTATCAAACAAATTAAACAACGCTATGAAGCTCCATTAAAGGAGATATTTAAATGTTAGACACCGTATTACTCATTGTTTTTTCAATGATTGGTTTATCGCTATTGCTTAACTTATGGCGCCTTATAATTGGCCCATCAGTGCCCGATCGTATTTTAGCGCTCGATACTATGTATATAAACGTAATAGCACTAATTATTTTGTATAGTATAAGCATGGGAACAGGACTTTACTTTGAGGCTGCATTACTGATAGCAATGCTAGGTTTTATAAGTACGGTTGCGGTGTGTAAGTATTTACTTCGTGGCGATATAATTGAATAGGGTAAAAACATGATCAGCGAATGGATTGTATCAATATTATTGTTATTTGGTGGTGTATTTATTTTAATTGGCTCAGTAGGCTTAGTTAAACTACCTGACTTTTTTATGCGCTTACATGGGCCAACTAAAGCTACAACGCTAGGTATGGCAAGCATTTTAATTGCCGCTATGGTTTATTTTGCAAGCTCAGCACATGGGCTAAGCGTTAAAGAAATACTTATTACCATATTTTTATTAATTACCGCACCAATCAGTGGCTATATGCTAATAAAATCGGCTATTCATCATAAACTTGAAGCTAAAGAAGGCACAAAAGGGCTTGATAACATAGAAGATAATTAGGGTAGTAATGTATTAAAAAGGCCGAATAAATTGTATTTATTCGGCCTTTTTTGTAATTGTTAGTATCATTTACAATGCTAAATAATCATGTGACTATAAACTCACTATTTAATTAAAGGATATTATTATGGGTAAAGCACTACTTTTGTCTTTGTTGATTTTCTCAAGCAGCTTATATGCAGAGCAAAACACTAAGCAGCAAAAAATAGATGAGCTAATTAACGTAATGAACATGGATGCGATGGTTGATTCTATGTATGGGCAAGTTGAGGGCATGATGAAAAATATGTCTGCTCAAATGGGCGTTAAACCTTCTGAGCAAGCTATTTTTGATAAATACTATGCAGATATGACTAATGTGCTTAAATCTGAAATGAGTTGGGAAAAAATGCAGCCTATGATGGTAAATGTTTACGACAAGCACTTCAATGAGCAAGAAATTGCCGACATGCTCGCGTTTTATAATACAGAAACAGGGCAAAAAATTCTTAAAAAAATGCCTGTAGTAATGCAAGAATCGATGCAAATGTCGCAAAGTCTAATACAAGATGCAATGCCAAAAATTCAAGATATAGCAGGCAAGCTAAGTGAAGAGCTAAAAGCCTCTCGCGAGCAAGCTAACTAGAGGCTGTTAATTTAAATTAAAGTATTAAAGAACAATAGCCCCTAATACTTTTATCCCTCTTATTTGAGCGCTCTAGTCAGAGCGCTTTTACTTTTGCGCTAAATCAGCTTCAGTAAATTTAAATTATGCTTTAATGCTCCCTCTATTGACCTATGTGTTGCACATAGGTTTAATATTGATCTATTGAAATTCCACGGAGCTAAATTATGTATGTAAAACAATTAGCCAAATTAATGGATGTGACGCCTGATACCGTTCGTCATTACACCCGTGTGGGTCTTTTAAACCCAATACGCAGTGAAAACAATGGATACCAGCAATATACCAAGGCAGACAAACAGCGGTTACAATTTATTATAAGCGCTCGCCAATTGGGTTTTTCTATAAAAGATGTGCAACATATTATTGGTGAGTCAGAGCAAGGCAATTGCCCATGCCCACTTACGCGTAAGATTATAGCCAAGCGTTTAGAAGAAACAGAAGTGCTGTTTCAAGAAACGCTTAAATTACGTACGCGTATGCAATCGGCACTAAAACAATGGGATGCATCTGCCGATGGTGCTGTTTCAAGTGATGTATGCAGTTTAATAGAAACATTTGTCGATCCTATTCCAAAGCCTGTAAAAATAGAGGTGCGTGATGAGTAGCAGCAAAAACACCGAACTTAACTTTATGATTGAAGGTGCTAATTGTGGCAGCTGTGTTGCTAAAATAGAAAAAGCCCTAAAAAGTGTGCAAGGCGCAAACAATGTAGAAATGAACTTTGCAGAGCGTACAGTAAGAGTAGAGGGAAGCGCGGAGCAAAACACACTAATAAAAGCGGTTGAAAACATAGGCTATGGCGCAAAACCTATGAGTAATAAATCTGATCAAGACGCTCTTGACGAAAAAGCTAAATCGGATGATGCGCATTACAAAAAACTCATGCGAAATATGATGCTTGCCTTAGGTTTAGGTGTACCTTTAATGGTTTACGGCCTTATTTTTGATATGAGTGTATCGACAACAACGCAGCGTATTGCATGGTTTGTTGTAGGCATTATTACCCTTGTGGTAATGGCGATATCGGGCAAACAGTTTTATAGAGGTGCATGGCAGGCATTTAAAAACCATGCTGCAAATATGGATACGTTAATAGCACTTGGTACAGGTACTGCGTGGTTATATTCAATGTTTGTGGTAATTGCACCTAGTTTATTACCTGAAGTGGCAAGACACGTATATTTTGAAGCATCATCGATGATCATCGGTTTAATTAGTTTAGGCCTTGCCTTTGAAGTAAAAGCTCGCGGGCGCACTTCGCAGGCAATCAAGCGCTTAATTGGTCTGCAAGCTAAAACTGCGCGTGTTGTACGCCAGGGGCAAGAGCAAGATATTGATATAAATGATGTGCAAAAAAACGATCACGTGCGCGTACGCCCTGGCGAAAAAATACCGGTAGATGGTAATGTACTTGAAGGTAGTAGCCGTGTTGACGAGTCAATGCTTACAGGTGAACCTATGCCTGTAAGCAAACAAGCCGATGATAAAGTTGTTGCTGGTAGCATAAATAAAAGTGGCACTTTATTATTTGAAGCCACGCATGTTGGCCACGAAACCACCCTTGCTAATATTATTAATATGGTAAAACGGGCACAAAACTCAAAGCCTTCAATAGGGCGCTTAGCCGATGTTATTTCGGGTATATTTGTACCCACAGTGATGATTATTGCCATATTAGCTGCGCTCGCATGGCTAAACTTTGGCCCAGAGCCTTCGATTGCTTATGCAGTGGTCGCGCTTACCACTGTGCTTATAATTGCTTGCCCGTGTGCGCTTGGTTTAGCAACGCCTATGTCGGTAATGGTAGGCGTTGGTAAAGCGGCTGAGTCGGGTATTTTGATTCGTAATGGCGAGTCATTGCAAACCACCTCTAAAATAACCACCATGATTTTAGATAAAACCGGCACTATCACGCAAGGTGCACCACAAGTAACAGATGTTGTTACATTTAATAGCGCAGATGAAAACAACGTTATGCAGCTAGTTGCAAGCCTTGAGAGTAGCTCTGAGCACCCTCTTGCAGAGGCTATTATGCAGCACGCTAAAAAACAAAACGTAACGTTGAGTAAGGTTACTGACTTTGACGCCATTACCGGTAAAGGCGTAAGTGGTACGGCGAATGGGCAACCTTTGTTATTTGGTAATAAAGGACTTATGGATAAGTACGAGATTGCTGTTGATGAGGCTACTGAGCAAGCACACAGCTTTGCAAAAGAGGCTAAAACGCCCATGTATTTTGCTTGTGATAACCAGCTAATGGCGCTAATTGCGGTGGCCGATCCGATAAAAGAAGACTCTGCTGAGGCAATAAAACGTCTACAACATAAAGGTATTCACCTTGTTATGCTAACAGGTGATAACAAAGCGACAGCACAAGCGGTTGCCAAAAAAGTAGGAATAGATGATTTTATAGCTGAAGTTTTGCCACAGGACAAAGTAAACGAAGTGAGTAAACGTCAGCAGCAGGGCGAGATTGTTGGTATGACTGGCGATGGTATTAACGATGCTCCTGCGCTTGCTAAGGCGGATGTAGGCTTTGCAATTGGTACTGGCACAGATGTAGCTATAGAAAGTGCAGATATAACGTTAATGCGAGGCTCACTCCATGGCCTAGCTGATGCAATAGCGATAAGCAGTGCAACTATTGGTAACATTAAGCAAAACCTGTTTGGTGCTTTTATATATAACGTAGCGGGTATTCCTATTGCGGCAGGCGTGCTTTATCCATTTTTTGGCTTGTTATTAAACCCTGTGGTAGCGGGAGCTGCTATGGCGCTTTCATCGTTAACGGTGGTTACTAACGCTAACCGCTTACGCTTTTTTAAGCCTAATAAATTCTAGGGAGTAAATTATGTTGATGATTAATATACTCGGCGCCATTTTAATAGCTGCCATTATTTACTGGTTTTGGTTATATAAACCAAAGCAAATTCAAACTGATGACAATACAGTCACCATAGTGGTAGATAACGGCGTGTACCAGCCTGGTAATATAAAAGTTGCGGCCAATAAACAAGTCACGCTTACTTTTAATAGAAAAGACAGTGCGCCATGCGCCGAAACCGTTGTATTTCCAGCGCTTGATATAAGCAAAAGCTTGGCAATGGGAGATGATAATAAAATCACCTTGCCTGCACTAAAAGCTGGCGAATACGACTTTCATTGCCAAATGCAAATGTATAAAGGTAAGTTGATTGCTGAATAACTTAAGCTTAGCGAAGTAATATAAATACGGCCTAGCTGTTTGTTGAGCTAAACAATGGATTAGGCCGTATTACTAAAAAAACGATTATTTAAAATGATGAATAAATTAAACCCAAAAAAACTACTTAATAGTAAGTGGACCGCAACACCAGCCATTAATAAAGAAAAACACTTTATTATTGTCGAAGTTGAATACGACGAAGATGCTAATGTAATTGCGTGTGTTACTGAGTCGGTATTTTCTAAAAACCAATACCCAATTAGTTGGCGCGATTTGAAAGACCCTCAAAAGTGGTGCCAAGGCTGGAAATAGCTTCTATGCATTCAACCTTTACATTTATTGTATAAGCAAAGCCACTGATTAAAGGCTTTTATCGGTGGTACTGCATTTTAAACTCCCTACAAAAACATAATGTTAAAGAAGATTTAATAGGTCTTAGGCTTTGCAAATTTCTTTTTTAAATACAGCGGCCCAAATAAAATTCGCCATTTGGCAACAAAATCATGTTTTTCTAAATATTTCTTAAAATCTCGATAAATTATTTTCAAATGATTTATAAAGCACTATATTTCAATAGCTTAAGTATATTAACTTTACGCTTTAAATTCCGTTTACTTTTCTGTTCATAGTAAGTTTATACTCATAACCATCAAATTATTGGTTTTAGTTTGTAAATAGCTTTTGTGTGTCTTTTTTATTAATTATAACTTATTGATTAAATTGATATATTTTTAACCATGCTGACTGCTGTTGCTAAAAAGCAACAAAATTACTCCCATCATAATGCTTTGCCGATACATTTTAAGCTTAACTATATGTTTTTAAATAAAAAATAAAATATGGCATCGAAGTTGTAATACCTAAGATGTAATTAGCAAAACGTGATGAAAGCCTCTGGCCTTAATCGCAACAACCCAATGAAGGAATACGATTATGAAAACATTTCAGTCAACATTAGTACTAATGGCTTTAGCTTCTTCATCAGCGGCTTTTGCAGCAACAGATTTTGATACGTTAGACGTAGATGGTAATGGCGCAGTTAGCCTAGCCGAAGCATCAGTAGATGCAGAACTTTTAGGCCAATTTGAAGAACTTGATACAAACCAAGACGGTGAGTTATCACAAGATGAGTTTTCTAAGGCATAAGTTAAAACCAGCTAATGCTCTATGATGCGATCTAAATTCTGAGTTGCCAAAGACAACCTAAATAGGCAAGGGAGCCTATTAAAAAGAATAACCAGGAAGTGAATAGTGACCAACATAGAGCAAATTTTTAGAGCTATTTAGATTTTGCATGTAATTGAAGGATTTAATTATGACAAAGCTGCAATCAGCCCTCGTTCTTTTAACACTAGTTTCATCATCAGTGGTATTTGCAAATACAGATTTTAAAACCCTTGATGCACACGAGCAGGCTTTACAATCTCAAAACGAAGTGCAAACAAGGCAATTGATGGAACAACTAAATATGCAAAGTCATGATGGCCTAACTGAAAACGATTTTTTTGAATATTAATTGATACAAAATCGACTCCTAAAGGATCTTCGAAAAGGACTTCTTACCCATTTATCAGGCTTAACGCCTAAGGAAATGATTATGAAAACACTACATAAGACGCTAGCTCTTGCGGCACTTGTTTCTTCTTCAGCGGCTTTTGCTGCGGTAGATTTTAGCTCTTTTGATGCTGATGGCGATGGTGTTATTAGCAAAAAAGAAGCAAAAGTTAACTCTCAACTAGTGCAGTTATTTGATCAATTAGATGCAGATGGAAATGGCGAGTTATCTAAAGAAGAGTTTTCAAAGGTTCAATAATTAGCTCTATATTAAGAGCATTAAAAACCTAACCGGTCATACTCACAAAGCAGCTAAGTAATTAATACTTAGCTGCTTTTTTTGTGCGTTAAAGAAGAATTTAATCTGATTTGTCACCAAAGGAGTGCAACCGTTAGCTTATTTAAAATATAAGTTATTGAATATACTTGCTTTTAATACTTGGTTTTAAACTTGCTTAGCTACTTACAGAGTTAATCTATGAGTGTAAAAATATGGCGCGAATGAGTTATATAAGTAGTGTAGAGCGTTACCACGAGTATGAGCATGTAATACATAGCTTGCTCGAATCAATTTTAATGAGTATTGAAGATGGCTTAACTAAAGAGCGAGATACTCGTTATCTTGTAAAGCAGTATCCATTTTTAGAATTACAATATTGCTTAAATGAACAAGGCTTGCAGCAAGGCAATAATGTATGTTTTAAGCGCGCGTATGCAAAAAAATTAGGCGCAAGCGGGAACCAACAAGATTTAAGTGAGCGCCCTTACTTTTTACAATCAAAAGCGAATGATGCAGTGTGCTTTACCGATCCTTACATTTCGATTGCAACGCATCATTTATGTATATCGGCAATTAAAGAGCTTAAAAAACCTATTAATAATCATCACTATTTAGTGGTTGATGTAAGTTTAACGCAGCTTATAGAGTTTATTATGGGGGATACTGCACGCGCTAATATGTCACCTTACTTTAAAGCAGGGTACGGTGTTATTGTGGCATGCTTATTTGGCCTTGTGTTATTTTTGCTAAACATTGTTTTTAGCGATATATATGCATTACTAACTCATGTAGACACATCATCAGATCCCTTAGAGCCCTTTAGTATCATTATTTATATCACGCTTGCATTAGCAGTATTTGATTTAGGTAAAACGATACTTGAAGAAGAAATTTTAATGCACAAGGATATTTTTAGGCATTCATCAACACGGCGCACCATTACCCGGTTTATATCTACTGTGCTAATCGCTATATCTATTGAGGCGCTATTAACTATGTTTAAAGCGGCGCTAGGGCAGGCTGAATATCTAATGCCGGCTATTGCGATGATGTTAGCAGTGGTAGGGCTTTTAATTGCATTAGCTATTTATGTTTACTTAGGCGCTAAGGCTGAAACCCTATTAATGCGCGCGCGATTAAAGCAAAAACCCTCTAAATAGGAGGATTTTTATTATATAAAATTAAAACTGCTAAGCTTGTTTATTATGGCTTATCTTGTGCGCGTTTTGCCTTAAAGTCTGAGTCACTAGTCCATTTAGGCCAGTCACCGTTATTAGCAAGTTGCGAAGCTATATCAACAATAAGTTCTATATCTTGCTTTACGCCACCTAAAGACCACTTTGGCGAGTAATCATCGGCTTCTTTATGGTATTTATGCGCAATGTAATCAGGGTCGGTATCGCCAAGGCTCATAAACAATAAGCTAGGAACGCCTTGCTTAGAAAGAGAGAAATGATCAGATCTAAAAAACAAGCCATTTTGCGGGCGAGGATCCATTTTAACAACGCGGCCTTGCTCTTTAGCGGCTTTTGCTAAATAGCTTTCCATTGTTGATAAGTCTTTGCCGTACTGCAAAATATAATCAGTACCGTCAAGTACGTTCATACCATCAATATTTAATAGCCCTACCATTTGCTTGGTCGGTATAACCGCACCCGAGGCAAATTCTTGCGAGCCAATTAACCCCGTTTCTTCTGCGGTAAAGTTGGCAAAAATAATTGAGCGTTTAAACGGTGTTTGCTGATGGATTTGATTCATAATGCGTGCAATTTCAAGTGTTGCAGCTGTGCCTGAAGCGTTATCTACCGCACCATTATAAATTTTAGGGCCACTATCGGTTTGTTTTGTACCAAAGTGATCCCAATGTGCGCTTATAACCACGTACTCGTCTGGTGATTCGCTACCAGTAATTTGAGCAACTACATTATGTGATTTGGCATGCGATACTTCGTTTTTAAACGAAAGATCCGCTTTTAAATTAAGTGATGTGGCTTTAAAGTCATCATTAAGAGCGCTTTGTTTTAAATCTTGATAGTTAAGCTTTGCAGCATTAAAAATTTGCTCAGTAGCATTAAGAGTTAGCCACCCCATAACAGGTAATTTAGAGGCGTTTAAATTGTTATCCATTAAGGTGTATTTAGTACCTGTATTTGAACTTTCAACTACGCCCCAAGGGTAGGCGGCAGGGGCTGTTTCGTGGACAATAAATACCGCTTTGGCTCCTTGGCGTGCTGCTTCTTCATATTTGTAAGTCCAGCGACCGTAGTAGGTCATAGCGTTACCCGTAAATAGCGCATCATTTTGAGTAGCAAATCCAGGGTCGTTTACCAATACGATAACCGTTTTACCCTCAACATCAATGTTTTTATAATCGTTCCAGCCATATTCTGGTGCATTAATACCATAGCCCACAAATACAATATCAGAGCTTCGCACATCTATTACTGGCTGTAGTTGCTCGGTACGTGCGGTAAAGTCTTTACCCGCAACAAAGCTTAAATCAGCCACGTTTAACTGCATATTTTGATTAGCCGTCACCATCGCCATTTTTACCGGCTGTAAGTATTTGCCTTTATAAGCACCTGTTAAACCAAGCGCTTTATATTGCTCGCTTAAGTAACCCACAGTTTTTACTTCACCATGAGTAAGTGGGCCGCGACCTTGAAAGTCGTCAGAGGCTAACGTTTTAATATGCTGTTTAACGTTATTTAGGCTTACGCCAGAGGGTGTTTCTAGAGGAGAGTATTCGTTAGCAGGCTCTGAGCAGCCAAAGAGTGCAACTAGCAAGCTTAGGCTAGCGCTTTTTAAAAGGGTAGAGGCCATAGTCTTCATTTTATTTTTTAAAATAGGCTTTTAATATAAATGAATAGCAGTTGTAATGTCGAACTTTTATGTGCTTACTTCAATAAGATGGGTGTGACAGGCCAGCGCAGGTTTAACTTTTTGGTTTCAAGCTCAAAACCTAAATGGAAAAAATAAAAAACCAGCAAATAGCTGGCTTTAATCACATATAGCAAGCAGCTAATTACTCATCTGCGTATTTTACACGGATTTTGCTTTTATCAACGCTTAATTGATTTAGTGCTTTAATAGCGCTTTTGCTTTCTATGTCATTTGGCATTTCAACAAAGGCAAAGCCTTTTGACTGGCCAGTCTCTTTATCAAGTACTAAGTTACAAGTAGTCACTTTACCGTGAGCTGCAAACAACGTACGAAGTTCTTGCTCGGTAGTAGCACGAGACAAGTTACGAACTAATAATTTCATATCTAACCTAAATAATGGGTTCAGTAATGATTATCTCAAGTAACTTAGCTTTAACCTAATTTTATTTTTATCCTCTCATTTAAAGCTGTTTTTATGAAGTAGTTAAGCCTAAAAGTATAAAGCCGCATTGGTAATAAATATCTAGTTATTAAAACAAATAATTGGTAAGTTATATTTTACTTTATTTACTTACCATTAACCTGGGCTGGTTGTTTATGTCAAAGTTTGGCTTGCGTGTTTTAACAATTTCTTCTGTTTGTTCTTTGGGTATTTTAGCTGTAGGGTGCGGCAGCTCAGGGTCTAAAAGTGAGCCTGTAAATGCATCGGTTGTAGCGCAAAGCGCCGCGGTAATTAGCGGTCAAACAGCTGTAAGTATTGAAAGCAGTCGAGAAATTGCAATAACAGGTGAACTATCTATAACAGATGCACAAACCAATGAAGCAGTATTTAAAGCGCAAAACAATAACGCCACAGCTTATGGTTCTTTTAGTTTAACAGAGGACGGAAATTGGTCATATACAGTCAATGTTGACTATGCCACTGTTAGTGCACTAAGCGAAGGCGAAACCTTACTTGATGAAGTGATTGTCACATCAGCTGATGGTACTACTGCCACAGTGTCTATAACAATTATAGGTACTGCAGGCCCTGACGATTTTATAGTAAGCGAAGAGACAGTGCTTAACGCTGATGGCGCTAATACAGGGCTAAGTGCTTATAAATTAATAGAAAATGCTTTTAGTGAAGGTTCAATTGAATCACCCGATATATATAGCGGCAATCATCAAGGTGTTGAACATATTATTGAAGATACCGACTCAATAATTGGTAATCACTTTGTGTTTTTAGCGCATCGCGATGATGACCATGATAAAGACAAAGGCGCAACCGACCGCCAGCGCAACGAAATAAAAGCTTATGATAAATCACCCGCGGCAACACTTGCCTTTAAAGGCGAAACCGTACAATACACTTGGAAATTTAAAGTCTCTAGTGAGCTTGAGCTGAGCAGTAAGTTCAGTCATTTTTTTCAAATAAAAGCTCGTAACGATAGCAACGACAACACTAATGGCAACGACGACCAACCTATTATTACGCTCTCGGGTGCACAAAAAAACAGTACAGGTAATCAGCTGCAAGTGAGATATAGCGCAGGCTTTGACGAAAACGGTAACAGCACTGGGCTTGATAAAAACCTTATAGAAACCGACTGGTCACTCATTACTGATGAATGGGTAGAGGTATTTGTTCAAGCTACTTTTAGCGAAGAAGGTAAGTTTGATATGACCCTCACTCGCTTAAGTGATAACGAAGAGCTATTTAATATAAGCGAGCAAAACATAGATATGTGGCGTGGTTTTAGCAATGATGACTTTGCTCGCCCTAAATGGGGAGTTTATCGCTCAATAGCAGAAACCGATAGCCTTCGCGCCGAGGAAGAACAGGTACGATTTGCCGATTTTGTTATTAAAAAAGGCGTTTTAACAAAGTGACCGAGAGAATGGATGAAGAATACCCACAAAAAAGCCCTTAAACATTTAATTGATAAGGGCTTTTTTAATACGTATTAAAAAGTAATTATTTTACTTCTTTACCAGCGGCTTGTTGGTCAGCATGGTAACTTGAACGAACAAACGGGCCAGAGGCTGCATGAGTAAAGCCAATTTCATCGGCATACTCTTTTAAGCCGTCAAACTCTGCTGGTGGCACGTAACGTTTAACTGGTAAGTGATGCTTAGAAGGCTGTAAGTATTGACCAACAGTAAGCATATCTACGTTATGCGCACGTAAATCACGAAGTACTTCTTCTATTTCGCTAATTTCTTCACCTAGACCAACCATTAAGCCAGATTTAGTTTTTACTTCTGGGTGTGCTTCTTTAAAGCGACGAAGTAATTCTAATGACCATTTATAATCGGCGCCTGGGCGTGCAAGTTTGTATAAACGCGGCGCTGTTTCTAAGTTGTGGTTAAACACATCAGGTGGTGTCTCAATTAAAATTTCAAGAGCACGGTCCATGCGACCACGGAAATCTGGCACTAAAATTTCGATGGTAATGGTTGGGTTGTGCTTACGAATTTCGCGAATACAATCGGCAAAATGCTGTGCGCCGCCATCACGTAAATCATCACGGTCAACCGAGGTAATTACTACGTAGCTAAGCTTCATGTCTTTAATTGTTAGTGCAAGCTTTTCAGGCTCTGCTGCATCAGGTTTTAATGGACGACCATGGGCAACATCACAAAACGGGCAACGACGAGTACAAATAGCACCTAAAATCATAAAGGTTGCTGTACCGTGGTTAAAACACTCTGATAGGTTAGGGCACGACGCCTCTTCACATACTGAGTGCAAGCCGTGCTTACGCATTGCTTGTTTAATACCGTCGATACGCTCTGTTGATTTTGGTAAGCGAATTTTAAGCCACTCTGGCTTGCGCAACATTTCAGTTTTTTCTGTTGGTAAAACTTTAACGGGGATCAACGCCATTTTTTCTGCGTCGCGTAGTTTTACACCTGGTTCCATTTTGACTGGTTTATTCATTCGTTTTCAAACCCTTCAGTATGCTTAACCTGTGTTGCATTAAGCTTCTTTATCATGTGTTTTACCAGTCCTTCACCTGCGCTTTGTAGGTTTTGAGGACCATTCAATTCTTTCGTTTGCACCATATTCATGCCGGCATAACCACATGGGTTAATGCGTAAAAACGGGCTCAGGTCCATGTTAACATTTAATGCTAAACCATGAAACGAGCAGCCACGGCGAACTCTTAAACCTAATGATGCAATTTTGCTGTCGTTAACGTAAACACCAGGCGCATCGGCTTTTGCATATGCATCAATACCGTATTCAGCGAGAGATTCAATAATGCACTCTTCAAGCCAGGTAACAAGTTCACGTACACCAATTTTTAAACGACGTAGATTAAATAATACGTACATCATTTGTTGGCCTGGGCCGTGATAAGTTACTTGGCCGCCGCGATCAACTTTAATCACTTCAATATCGCCTGGGGCGAGTAAGTGCTCTTCTTTACCGGCTTGGCCTTGGGTAAAAACACTGTCGTGTTCAACAAGCCAAATTTCGTCTGGCGAATTGTCATCGCGGGTATCGGTATAAGCCTGCATTTTTTGCCAAATTGGCATATAACGCTGACGCCCAAGCTGGCGAACTATTAAGGTGTTTTCGTTCACAACAAATCTCAACTATGGCTTAAAGCATGTGACGTACGTCATCGATATTGCTGATCACGTTGTAAATTTCTTCAATGTGCTTACCGCTTGTAACCGTAGCCACTAGCGTAACAGACTCATAATTACCTTTGCTGCTAGGTTTTACTTTTGGTGCGTAATCACCCGGAGCAATAGGTTGTAATTTAGTTAGAATTTGATCTGTTAGATTAACGTTCGCTAAACCCATAATTTTAAATGTGAATGGGCAAGGGTACTCTAGGTACTCATCAAATTTAGTATCTTTAACAGGTTGAACCACGACGGTGACTCCTCATACAAAAGTGTGGACTCTATGCAAAGCTCGAAGCTTAATACAGATAGGCAATTAGCAGTGTTGCATATATGGGGCGCATTCTAGCATTTTTCAAGCAAAAAAAAACGCCTCATAACAGAGGCGATTTGTTTAACAACCCAACAACTGTGGGTTTATTTTTACGTTTACATAATTTGTAAGCGTAAGTAGTCGTAAATTTTGCTAAAGAAGCTGCCTTCTTCCACTTCTTCAAGTGTTACTAGTGGGTATTGTGCAATGTCTTCACCCTCTAGTTGTAAGAATAGAGTGCCTACTTTAGTGCCTTTAGCTAGTGGCGCTTCTAGTGTGTTGTCTAGCTCAAAGTTAGCTTTTAGGTTTTTATGCTGACCACGTGGAATAGTAATTGGGGTATCTTCTAAAATACCTAAAGATACGTTTTCTTTGTTACCCATCCAAATACGTTGCTCTGCAAAGCTATCGCCAGCTTTGTAAGGTGTAATTGTTTCAAAAAAGCGAAATCCATAGTTAAGTAGTTTTTTGCTTTCAACTTTACGAGCACGTTCGCTTGATGTGCCCATAACAACAGCGATTAAACGCATATCGTTTTTAGTTGCAGAAGTAACTAAACTATAGCCTGCCTCTGATGTGTGACCCGTTTTAATACCGTCTACATCTAAGCTTTCGTCCCATAATAATGAGTTACGGTTGTACTGTTTAATACCGTTGTAAGTGAATGACTTTTGCTTATAAAGTGCGTACTCGTCTGGTACATCACGAATAAGTGCAGCGCCAAGCGTTGCCATATCGCGTGGTGTTGTGTAGTGCTCGTTAGTATCAAGGCCGTGGCTGTTGATAAAGTGGCTATTACTCATACCTAATTTAGCAGCGTGGGCATTCATTAAATCAGCAAAGGCGCTTTCGCTACCTGCAATGTGTTCAGCCATTGCTACACACGCATCGTTACCTGATTGAATAATAATACCGTGGTTAAGCTCATCAACACTAATTTGCTTACCTACTTCAATAAACATTTTAGATGATTCAGGGAAGTTTTTAGCCCATGCTTTTTCACTTACCGTTACCATATCGGTAGGGGCAATATTACCTGCGTTAATTTCGGTGCCAATTACATAACTGGTCATCATTTTAGTTAAGCTTGCAGGTGCGAGTTGTGTATCTGCTTCACCCTCAGCAATTACTTTACCAGTTGTAAAGTCTACTAAAAAATAACCTTTTGCATTAATTTGAGGTGGTGCCGGAATAATTTGGGCGCTGGCTGAAAATACGGCGGCTGTACAAACTAAGCCGCATACACCTTTGAGGATTTTATGTTTAATAGATTTCATCATACTCATTAATGGTTAAAGTTAAAAATTCGCGTTATGCCATTTTATACCCAAACTACCCCGAGATGCGAGCATCTTGGGCTGGTTTGGGTATTAGTCTTACTGAGTGTAAAGCAAGAACGCGTTTTGAAATTGATTTTGTTTTAATTTTTTTAATACCTGATCGGCATGTTGGGTGTCTTTTATTGGCCCTAAATGCAATCTAAAAATAGCATCTTTTTGCACGATATTTGTTGGTAATTTGTATTGAGCACGCAATGTGCTGGCAAGCGCTTCTATATTAGCAAGTGTACTTCCTGCTGCTACTTGAATATACGTTTGACGCGCGGCTGATCCTGCAAGCGTAACGGCCTCTAACTTAACCTTGGCTGTACCATGATTGTAGTAGCCGAGTTTGTAAGCGGCTGCGTAAGATAAGTCTATAATTCTATCATCATGAAATGGTCCACGGTCATTAACACGTACTATAACTGATTTACCATTAGCAGTGTTTGTTACACGTACAAAGCTCGGTAGTGGCAGTGTTTTATGAGCAGCAGTCATGGCAAACATGTCGTATGTTTCGCCGTTTGAAGTGTGATAGCCATGAAACTTTCGGCCATACCACGATGCAATCCCTTCTTCTTTATAGCCTGTTTCATCGAGCATTGGGCTGTATCGTTTACCTAGCACTTCGTATGAGCGACTCGCACTGGCACTTTTTTTAACATCAACCACAACCGCATCTTGCATTTCAAGAGTTGTAGGGGCTCTAAGCGGTGCTGCGTCATGGCGCATACTATAGCGGCTACTTGGGCCACTACTACATGCACTTAAAAGAAGTATTAATGATGTAATAAATAGAAGCTTAGTTGAGTGTCGCATTATTTTAAAAGCATCCTTTTATCTGTCGCAATCGACATAATAATGCCAAATCCGGCCATTAACGTCACCATTGATGTGCCGCCATAACTAATTAGTGGAAGCGGTACACCTACAACGGGCAGCAAGCCCGACACCATGCCTATATTTACAAAAATATAGACAAAAAATGTGAGCGTTAGGGCGCCTGCTAGTAACTTACCAAACGCATCTTGTGCGTTTACAGCAATGTATAAACCTCGGCCAATAATAAATAAGTACAGGCTGAGTAATACACATACACCAAATAACCCAAACTCTTCGCTTAAAACCGAAAATATAAAATCGGTATGGCGCTCTGGTAAAAACTCGAGTTGCGATTGCGTTCCTTGCAACCAGCCTTTGCCTTCTACACCACCAGAACCAATAGCTATTTTAGATTGAATGATATGATACCCCGAGCCAAGCGGGTCACTCTCAGGGTCTAAAAAGGTTAGTACGCGCTGTTTTTGATAATCGTGCATACCGTAGTGCCAAAATGGCCAGGCAGCGAGCCCAATTATAGAACTTAAAAAGCCAATTACGCGCCAGCTCAAGCCCGATAAAAACAATACAAAAACCCCAGAACTTGCAATTAATATTGAGGTTCCTAAATCGGGTTGCTCTTTAATTAATAGTGTTGGCAACATAACAATTACAAAGCCAATAATTAAATGCAGTGGGCGAGGTGGTAAATGGTTTCGGCCTATATACCAAGCAACCATCATAGGAACCGCGAGCTTCATTAATTCTGATGGCTGAAAACGGGTGATCCCTAAATTTAACCAGCGCTGTGCACCTTTGGAGCTTACGCCAAATAAAAGCACGCCAACCAGCATAAGTAAGCCTACGCAATAAAGCGGAATAACTAAACGCTTGAGCGTAGCAGGTGAAAACTGGGCAAGTATTACCATGCCAATTATTGCGCCGCCCATACGAGTCATGTGGCGGAGCATCATTGCGGTGTCTTGGCCGCTGGCACTGTAAACAATAGTTATACTGCCTGCCATCATAACTAATAAAGCAATGAGTAATGGCAAGTCGAGGTGCATTCGCATCCAAATAGAGCGTTTATCGTGTAATGCAGTCATTATTGTTGTTTCCCTGCAGGCTCAATAGGGTTAGCTGCAAAATAATAGTCCATTAATTGGCGCGCAATAGGGGCACCTACTGAACTACCACCACCGGTGTTTTCTACCACAATAGATACGACAATTTTAGGATCGTTATACGGTGCAAAACCAATGTATATAGCGTTATCTCGTTGACGCTCTTTTAGTGATTTTGCATCATAACGCTCACCTTGGGCAATACTGACCACTTGGGCCGTACCGGTTTTACCCGCAGGGTCGTAATTAGCGCCTTTAAATGCACGGTGCGCAGTACCTGTTACTTTTTTAACGGTATTGTGCATAGCATCAAGCGCTATACGCCAATGCTCTGGATTGTTTAATACAACAGGTGGTTTTTCTTCGCCATTAATTTGTGTAACTTGATCTTCTTTTTTAGCCACTTGGGCTAAATGTGGCGGATGGTTTATGCCTTTATTAACTAAAATATTGGTCGCGTTTGCTATTTGAATGGGTGTAGCTGTCCAGTAACCTTGTCCAATGCCTACAGAAATTGTATCCCCGCGCCACCACGATTCTTTAAAGCGGCCTTCTTTCCATTCTTTTGATGGCAGTATTGCAGTAGTTTCTTCGTGTATATCTATTCCCGATAGATCCCCAAAGCCAAAACGCGCCATAAAGTTACTAATTTTTGTAATACCTAGGCGATAGGCCGCATCGTAAAAGTAAGTATCGCACGACTCTTCAATCGCTTTGTATACGTCAACATGTCCGTGTCCCCAGCGTTTCCAGTCACGCCATTTGTGATCAACATTAGGGATTTGAAAAAAGCCCGGATCCCACACCGACGTTGACTCTGTCACTATGTTTTCTTCAAGCGCGAGTATAGCCATATGAGGTTTTACAGTAGAGGCCGGTGCATATCGCCCCTGTGTAGTACGGTTGATTAAAGGGCGGTCTGGATTAAGCAATGCTTTGTAATCTTTGCTGCTAATACCGTGTACAAATAAATTAGGGTCGTAGCTTGGGTTTGAGTACAGCGCCAGTACACCGCCATCTTTTGCATCCATAACCACAATTGCACCACGCATATCTTTTAAAGAGTGCTGAGCAATTTGTTGTAAGCCAATATCAAGGGTAAGTACTATATCGCTACCCGGTTGTGGTGGGGTCATACTTAGGGTGCGAATTACACGGCCACGGTTATTTACCTCAACACGCTGTGAGCCAACTTGACCATGTAAAAGTTGTTCGTAATATTTTTCTATACCGAGTTTACCAATGTCGTGCGTAGCACGGTAATTGGTTGCTTGGTCTTCTTGCTCAAGCTTATTAAGCTCTTTACGGTTTAGTTTTGCTACATAACCTAGCGCATGGGTGAGTGTATCGCCGTAAGGGTAATAACGGGCTAGGCGGGCTTCAATACTAAAGCCAGGAAATTTATGCTGATTAACCGAAAACTTAGCAACATCAGACTCGTTTAAACGGGTTTTAAGTACTTGTGATTTAAAACGGCGAGTGTGTTTTATGTCTTTTAAAAAGTCTTCTTTTTGTTGATCAGTAATAGTAATTATTTTGCTAACTTGCTCAAGTGACTTGGCTAAATCGTCCACCTCTTCAGGAATAACCTCAAGGTTATACACTGGTTTGTTTTCAGCCAGAAGTACACCGTTTCTATCGTAAATAAGGCCACGGTTGGGGGCAATAGGAATTACTTTAATGCGGTTGTCGTTAGAGCGGGTTTGGTAATCTTGGTGGTCTTCTACCTGAATGGTGTATAGGTTTGAAAGCAAAATAGCCACTAAACCTAATACAAATACAAAACCCACAAATGCACGCCGTGCAAATAAATTTGCCTCTGCTGAGTGGTCGCGAATAGTGGGTCTTTGTTTCAACATGGCAAGGTTTACTCGCGATGATAAGGATGGTTGTTATTTAAGCTCCAGCCACGATAGAGGCTTTCTGCAACAATAATGCGCACCAAAGGGTGCGGTAATGTTAAATTAGATAACGACCATTTTTGCTCCGAGGCAGCAATGCACTCTGGAGCAAGTCCTTCTGGTCCGCCAATAAGTAAACTTACATCGCGGCCATCGAGTTGCCATTTTTCCATACTTTTTGCAAGCTGGTGGGTATCAAGTGGTTTACCTGTCACTTCCAGTGTAACAATCCGATTGCCTTTAGGAATAGCGGCTAAGGTTTTTTCTCCCTCAATGTGTAAAATACGTTTTATATCAGCATTTTTACCACGTTTGCCTGCCGGAATTTCTATCAGTTCTAGTGCCATATCTCTAGGAAAACGGCGCTGGTATTCTGTAAATCCGGTTTCTACCCATGCTGGCATTTTTGTACCAACAGCAATCATTTGTATTTTCACGTATTACTTCCAAGCTCAATTAAAAAATAGTGGAGTTTAGCCCCACAGTTTTTCTAGATCGTAATAGCTACGTGCTTGGTCTTGCATCACGTGTACAACCACATCACCTAAATCAACAAGTGCCCATTCACCATCGCTTTGGCCTTCATAACCTAGAGGCTCTGCATCTGCATGACGAGCTTCTTTTGCTAAATGATCAGCAATTGATAAAACGTGACGTTTAGAAGTACCAGAACACACAATCATAAAATCTGTGATGTCTGATGATTTGCTTACGTCAATATGAACTATGTCACGTGCTTTCATATCGTCAATTTTATCTAGTGCAAAGGCAAGAAGTTGTTTCGAATCCAAGGTTTTGTCTCAATATTAAATTTAATAGCGCGCATTTTAACACGCTAAGGGGTTTTAATCATCACTTTGATAGAGCTGGTGTTGCTCAATGTAATGACTTACGGAGTTAGGTAATAGTTCATTCTTTTTATTGGTTTTTTTAAGTTGCTCCCGAATCACGCTTGAGGCAGCGTCAAACATATCCCCAGGTAAAAAATAAAGTTTACCTGCTGGGGCTTGCTCAAGTGCATGCGCCTTATTTACTTGCGCGTGTTGCATATAGTTTTTAAGATGCTCAGAAGGGTTAACCGTTTGCTCTGGGCGTTCGTAAACAACAATATGGCAAAGCTGTGTTATGGCTTGCCATTCGTACCATTTATCAAGGTTATTAAATGAGTCCATACCAATTAAAAATATGATTGGTGTAGTTGGGTGCTCAGCTCTTATTTCTTGCAAACTTAATAACGAATACGATGGGCCGCTTCGATTTAGCTCTCTTAAATCAAGTTGAAAAAATGAATAAGGAGCAATTGCCGCATTGAGCATATTTATACGGTGCTCGATGCTAATACCCGGCGCGGTTTTATGCGCAGGCAAAGCACAAGGCATAAAGTACAAGGTATTTAAATTAAATGCTTTTACACATTGCTTGGCCATATTTATGTGACCTAAATGCACGGGATCGAAGGTGCCACCAAAAATTGCAATCATTTTAAGTTTCTTAATTTAATGCGTGACAAGGCATAGGAATATCAAGCGGCTGGCAAAATTTAATGCAAATATGAGCAAGCGCTTGGTATGGCGCAATTAAATTACCTTGCTTGTAGCTTGAATCAAACAACGCAAGCTCGCTACTGATATGTTCAAGGGTTTGGATGTTTAATCGGTTTATGGCGTTTTGTACTGGGCCTTGTTGGTTTTTCCAAATTGCTTTTTGCTTAAACAAGTTAGCAATAGGTTCGCCATTTAATAGCCCAAGCTGCACACTCATTAAAGTGTTAAGTTCTTTATTTATAGCCCATAAAATACTCACCACTTCGGTATTATCGCTGGCTAATTTATTAAGTACTTTAATCGCTTGTTTAGCGTGCCCATTTAAAAGAGCATCGCTTAAATCAAAAATATCAAACTTGGCTTGATTAAGCAGGCCTTGCATTACCAGTTGCTGGGTTATTAAAGCGTTACCGTGTAACAGCGAAAGCTTTTCTAGCTCCTGAAAACACGCTAATAAATTGCCCTCAGTAGCGTTAATTAAACTAATCTTTGCATCGTTTTGCATATTAAGAGACAGGCGATTAACTTGATCATCTAACCAGCGTTTTAAATGACTGCCAGCAAGCGGATAACAAGGTACAAATACACCGTGTTTATCTAAGGCTTTAAACCATGCACCGCGTTGTACTTCTTGGCTGGCTTTAGCACCTTTGATAATTAATAGTGTGTCGGGATTTATTAGCTCAATAACTTTCTTGAAGGTGTTGCTGCCAACTACGCCAGGCTTTTGTTGGTTTAAATCAAGCTCAATAATAGTGCGTGCACTAAACAAAGACATGCTTTGATATTGAGCTATAATTTCTTGCCAATCAAATCCTTGCATTAAAGTAAACTTAATTACTTCATCAAAGCCTTGGGCTTTAGCAGCGTCTCGAATTTGTTGTACGCATTGCGCTTCTTGAAAGGGCTCTTCGCCAAACACTAAGTAAAAGGGTTTTAAGCCTTTTTTTAATTCACTGGTTAACTGATTAGCGTAACAGCGCATTATAGTTGTGACAGCTCTCTAACAATACGACGGCTTGCTTGTTCACGAATTTCGCTAATAAGAAGTTCAAGTTCTTTTGCTTTAGCTAGTGCGTGATCAGGGTCGTCTTGGTAATTACGATAAAGCTCAAAGCGTTTTTCAATGGCTTTTTCGCCCGGGCGTTTAACGATGTAAGTTACGCCATAAGCAAGTTCGTATTCAGCAACCTGACCATTTTGAAACAACGATAGAGTTTGACGTTCAATGCTTTCTTTACGAAGGTAGAGCTGTGCAATATCTTTGGCTGACGGTTTTAGCTCAACATTACTCGCTTTTAACTCATTTTTAAGAGCTGCAAATAAAGTAGATTTTTCGTCATCCCCTTTGAGTGTGAGCGTTTTAAGGTTATCAGGAAGGCTAGAGGCTTTCTTTAAATGAAAGCCACAGCTAGATAACACAAAACACATTAGCACTAAGGCTAATGTGTTTTTAATGGCGTTAAAGCTAACCATTTAGTTAGCTACCACGTTAAGAAGTTTGCCTGGTACGTAAATAATTTTACGAATGGTTGCGCCATCAGTAAATTTAGTTACGTTAGCTTCTGCAAAAGCTAGTGCTTCTACTTGCTCTTGCGTTGCATCTGCTGGCACAGTTAGTTTAGCGCGAAGTTTACCGTTTACTTGTACGATGATGAGTTTTTCATCTTCAACAAGGGCAGACTCGTCAACTTTTGGCCATGCTGCATCTAAAATTTCACCTTCTTTACCAAGCTCTTTCCAAAGCTCATGCGATAAATGCGGCGTAATTGGTGCAAGCATAATAATTAATGCTTCAAGCGCTTCATTGGCAATCGCTACATCTTGGGTGTCGTTTAATGGTGCTTTTAATAACTTATTAGACAGCTCCATAATGGCAGCAATAGCGGTGTTAAACGTTTGACGACGCTCAACATCATCGCTCACTTTAGCAATGGCTTTATGTAGTTCACGACGAAGTACTTTTTGCGGGTTAGTAAGCGCCGATTTATCAAGTGCCTGGTAACCAACTGTTTTAACGTCTACTGCGTATTTCCATACACGTTTTAAGAAGCGGTGTGCGCCTTCTACGCCTGAGTCTGACCATTCAAGTGTTTGCTCTGGTGGTGCTGTAAACATCATGAATAAACGCACTGTATCTGCACCGTATTGGGCAATTACTTGTTGTGGATCTATACCGTTGTTTTTAGACTTAGACATTTTGCTCATGCCTGATGAGAATACCGGCTCACCGTCTTCTTTATGCCATGCTTTAGTTACGCGGCCTTTATCGTCGGTTTCGGTATTTACATCGCTTGGCGAAATCCATACATCGCCGCCTTTTTCATCTTTACGATAAAACGTTTCGGCAAGTACCATTCCTTGACAAAGTAGGCGGTCAAACGGCTCGTCTGAATCTACTAAACCAAAGTCACGTAATAATTTATGGAAAAAGCGTGAATATAATAAGTGTAAAATTGCGTGCTCAATACCACCAATGTATTGGTTTACAGGTAACCAGTAGTTTGCGGCAGCAGGGTCTAACATGCCTTCGTCGTAACGTGGGCTACAGTAACGCGCGTAATACCAAGACGATTCCATAAAGGTATCGAAGGTATCAGTTTCGTGAGTAGCAGGTACACCATTTACTGTTGTTTTAGCCCACTCTGGGTCTGCTTTAATTGGCGATGTAACACCGTTCATTACCACGTCTTCTGGTAAGCGAACTGGTAGCATATCTTCAGTTGCAGCAAGTTCTTGGCCATCTTCATCGCTAAGCATTGGGATTGGTGACCCCCAGTAACGCTGGCGGCTAACGCCCCAATCTCGTAGACGGAAGTTAACTTTACGCTCACCAACACCTAGCGCTTCTAGTTTGTCGGCAACAGCGTTAAACGCGCCTTCAAAATCAAGGCCGTCAAACTCTCCAGAATTAACTAATACACCTTTTTCGGTGAATGCTTCTTCTTTTAGGTTTACTTCAAGCTCAGAGCCTTCAACCGGTGCAATAACTTGTTTAATGTCTAGGCCGTAAGCGGTTGCAAACTCATAGTCACGCTGATCGTGTGCTGGTACTGCCATTACCGCGCCAGAGCCGTAATGCATTAGTACAAAGTTAGCAACCCAAATAGGTACTTGCTCGCCCGTTAATGGGTGAGTTGCGTAAAAGCCAGTTGCAATGCCTTTTTTCTCCATTGTTGCCATGTCTGCTTCGGCTACTTTGGTGTTTTTGCATTCTTCAACAAACATTGCAATAGCATCGCTGTTTTTAGCGGCTTCTTGTGCAATAGGGTGGCCACCGGCAACAGCAAGGTAAGTTACACCCATAAATGTATCTGGGCGTGTAGTGTATACGCTAAACTTTTCATTGTTATCGGTACGTGTAAACTCAATGTCTAACCCTTCAGAGCGACCAATCCAGTTGCGCTGCATGGTTTTAACTTGCTCAGGCCAGTCTTCTAATTTGTCTAAATCGTCTAAAAGCTCTTGAGCGTAGTCGGTAATTTTAATAAACCACTGCGGGATTTCTTTTTGCTCAACCACAGCGCCTGAGCGCCAACCACGGCCGTCAATTACTTGCTCGTTTGCTAGTACAGTTTGATCAACTGGGTCCCAGTTAACCGTAGACATTTTTTTATACACTAGGCCTTTTTCGTAAAGCTTAGTGAAAAACCACTGCTCCCATTTGTAATACTCTGGGTGACAGGTTGCAATTTCGCGATCCCAGTCGTAACCAAAGCCTAATTGCTTAAGTTGGTTGCGCATGTAATCAATATTTTCGTAAGTCCACTTTGCAGGGGCTGTTTTGTTTTTAATAGCAGCGTTTTCTGCAGGTAAACCAAACGCATCCCAACCCATAGGTTGCATTACGTTTTTGCCTTGCAGGCGCTGGAAACGAGAAACAACATCACCAATGGTGTAGTTACGTACATGACCCATATGCAGTCGACCACTCGGGTATGGGAACATAGAAAGGCAGTAATACTTTTCTTTGCTCTCATCTTCGGTGACTTTAAATACCTGGTTTTCTTCCCAGTAACTTTGGACTTTTGACTCTATGTCTTGCGGGTTATATTGCTCTTGCATCTATGATTCCAGACTTCTTGCAAACTAATAAAAAATTGCCGATAGGATACCCCAAATAAACGCCTAATCACAGCGTATAAATACGGTTTTGTTAAAATCTAACTTTCAGTTCAGGTTAACCTATACTTATCTATGTTAATGGCTAACACGCCCTTGATTTTGATGGAGTATAAAATGGCAGATTATAAAACATGGCTTAGCGATTTAACTAATTGGTTAAAAGATGTAAAAGATCATGAAGTAAAAGACGCAGTCACTCGATTTGTTGAATCTGAGCAAGCACTTAAAGACTTAGGCCAAGAAAGATACGCTTTATACAAAAGCTATTTGCAGCGTGATATAGAGCACGTTCAAGAAAACGAATCACACTATAATTCGCTTGCGTGGCAAGAACTTAAAGAGTCGTTGTGGTTTGAGCTCTCGCACATAGAAGACAAAACCCAACTTGAATGGCAATCCCTTAGTCAAGATTTAAAGCACAATGGTGTGTATCACGTGGGCGAATGGATAGCCATGGGCACATTAGTATGTAAGAATTGCACCCATAGTTTTGATATTTATCACGCTACACAAATTACTCCGTGTATTGAATGTGATGGGATCTATTTTAGCCGTAAGGCATTACAACCCTAAATATATGTATTAAGTGGCTTGTAGGCCACTTAATACGCCCAAAAGCCAGCGAATATGTTGGTAAAAAAAGAAGTTAGAATGACGAAAAAATTGCTGCCACTATCTGTTTCACAGCTCGCACCGAGTATTTCTACTAATCACGTAAACACGTGTATGAGCAATCCATACCCAGAGCAACTTACTTTTATAGGGCAGCAACGTGCCCAAAGTGCCCTGGACTTTTCATTAGGAATGGAATTGCCCGGTTACAATGTTTATGTAATGGGCGAAGCTGCACATGGTCGTTTTACGCTTGTAAAAGATAAACTTAAACAACACGCCAAAGACCGTCCAACGCCAAACGAATGGTTATACGTAAATAATTACGACGACCACCGCGAGCCTATTGCGCTATTTATGCAAGCAGGGCAAAGCAAACAGTTAAGCGACGACATAGACTCGTTTTTAGATGAAGTGCTTGACACTTTTCCGGCAGCGTTTGACAACCCGGCATACCAACGCAAAAAGAAATCTATCGACCGTGAATTTAACGATGCCTATGACAGCGCAATTACCGCTGTAGAAATTGCTGCATTTGAGCAAAGCGTAGCATTAGTTGAAGAAAAAAACTCGGTAGGTTTTGCACCACTTGTTGATGGCAAGCAATTAAGTGATAACGAATTTGCAGAGCTTGAAGAAAATTTACGCGAAGAGTTTTTTGAAAAAATAGAAAAGCTAGAAGATGCGTTAATAGAAGCGCTCATTGAATTACCTCGTTGGAAGCGCGAATCAAAAGAAAAACAACGTAACCTTAAAAAGTCGACGGCAGAGCAAGCTACAAAACCGCTGTTAAAAGATTTAGAACACAAATACGCTACCCACATTGGTGTACTGCGTTATTTAAAAGATATCCGTGTAGAAATTATTGATGCGGTACTTGAGTGGCTTGACGACGAAGACGAAAGCGAAGAAAGCAAAGAAGACTTTGACCGCAAAGGCATGCTAACGGACTTTTTTGCACCTAACATTTTAGTTGAGTTTAAAGAAGACGATGCAGCGCCTGTGGTATATGAGCCAAACCCAACCTTTGGCAATATATTTGGTAAAATTGAGTATTCAACTTCGCAAGGCTCACTTATAACAAGTTACCGCTCAATTCAGCCAGGTGCTTTGCATCGTGCTAATGGCGGTTACTTAATTATGGACGCCGAAAAAGTAATGGCTAACCCACAAGTGTGGGATGGTTTAAAGCTTTCACTTAAAACACACCAAATTAAAAACGATTTACCATACCAAGACAGCTCAGTTGGCAGTAGTTTTACACTTCGCCCGCAACTGATACCGCTTGATGTAAAAATTATTTTATTAGGCTCTCGTGAGCTTTACTACACCATAGGTGAGTACGACGAAGAATTTGCTGAACTCTTTAGAGTGCTTGCCGACTTTGATTATTACTTGCCAAGTAGCGATAAACTACAGTACCAGTTTATTACTAAAGTAACGCAGTATTGTGAACAAACTTTAAAGTGCACAACAACGCAAGCCGCTATGGTGCGTTTACTTAAATTTAGCTACCGCCAAGCAGAGCACCATAATAAATTATCAGCGCGTTTTGCTGATGTACTTGAACTTGTTGCTGAGGCAAGTTACTACGCCAAACAAGATAATCAAACGCTAGTTGATGCGCATCATATTGATGAAGCTATTGAAGGCAAACAGTATCGCACCGGCCAAATTAGCGAGAACATGCTAAGCGATATAAAAGAAGGCCACACGCTTATTGCCACACAAGGCCAAGCAATTGGTAAAGTAAACGGTTTAACAGTGCTGCATATTGGCGATACTTCGTTTGGTACACCAGCACGTATAACCGCTACCGTATATGCAGGCGCCGATGGCGTAATAGATGTAGAGCGTGAAGCCGAGCTTGGTAAAGCTATTCACTCAAAAGGGGTAATGCTACTTACCGGTTATTTAGGTAACAAATATGCGCAGCACTTTAGCTTAACGCTAAGCGCAAACATTGCCATTGAGCAAAGCTATGGTTATATAGATGGCGATAGCGCATCACTTGCTGAGTTATGTGCGCTTATTTCAGCCATTACTAGTTTACCAATCAGCCAATCTATCGCGCTTACGGGCTCTATTAACCAGCATGGTGATGTGCAAGCCATTGGTGGTGTAAACGAAAAAATAGAAGGCTTTTTTAAGCTGTGTAAAATGCGCGGCTTAACAGGCCAGCAGGGCGTTATTATTCCAAAATCGAACCAAGTTAACTTAGTACTTGATGACGAAATACTTGATGCGGTAGAGCGCGGTAAATTTAATATTTACGCCGTAGAAACGGTAGACCAAGCACTTAACTTATTAATGGATATTGAAGCTGGCAATATTATTGATGGCGAATACCCAGAGGATTCTGTAAACGGCATTGCTTTAGCGCGTTTAAAAGATATTGCCGATATAGTTAATGGCGATAGCGAAGACGACAAAGATGCAGAGCTTGATGAGGAAAAACACTAAATGATCAATATAATTTTAGCGGTGATCATCGTTATATTTTGTTTTTTAATATTTCAAAATAGTAAAAAAGCAAAGCAACAAGCAGGTATAAATGCACAAATTGAAGCTGACTACCTAGTAGCTAATGCCCAAGTTGAGGGCGTAATAGAAACCAGCTCTGGTTTACAGTACAAAATACTACATAAAGGCGAAAGTGAAAATACACCTAGCCCAACCAGCATGGTTAACGTGCACTACCACGGTACATTAATTGACGGCACTGTATTTGACAGCTCAGTAGAGCGTAAAACGCCAATTAGCTTTGGTTTACACCAAGTAATTAAAGGTTGGACCGAAGGCTTACAACTTATGAGCCCAGGTGATAAATACATTTTTTATGTACCGCACCAACTCGCCTACGGTGAAAAGCGAGTAGGGAGCATACCCCCTGCATCACTGCTTATTTTTGAAGTAGAACTATTGGCAATAGAATCGTAAGTTTTTAGTAATAAACTACTAAAGCCTCACTTTAATAAAGTGGGGCTTTTTGCTATTAGCTAACAATAAAATTTACTCAAGGATTTTAATACGAGGTCGATACCTATAAAAGAGGTGAACTATTTTAGGGACAAAATAATGAAGGTTTCAGCGGTTCCCATTCCATACCAAGTACACAGCTCAAATACTCAACCTTTAGCGCAATCAGATAAACTAGCTGTTGAAAAAGCGAGTGAAGAAAAGAGCGAGGAAGAAAAGAGCGAGGAAGAAAATGAGGAAGAGCCAAAGTATGTGTTATCAAAGTTTCTAGATACCAAAGCGCAAGAATACAGTGAAGATAACGCTACGTTTAGCAATCAATATAAAAACCTTGAAAAAGTATATAAACACTTCACTGGACGAGTTATTGCGCTGCAAGAACAAATTAACAAACTTAAACAAAGTCCAGTTCAACGTAGTTTAACCATAGATAGTAGCGCCAATGAGCTAAATAAAAGTGATGCCAATTTAACTTTAGATGCAGAGCACCTAGGTGTAAAAAAATATAAAAACACGCAACAGCAAGATCAAATAGATATGTTAGAGCTACAACTCGGGGAATTAAAATCAGAACAAGCTGCTATAAAGCAGCAAATGATTGAGCTGGTTATTAGTGAAATGAAAAGGCGTGGCGATAGCTATACAATTTAACAACGCAGGGCTTATAGGTTAGCTTTTAAACTCGATTTTGCTCACTTCAAGTTTAAAATTACCCTCTTGTTTACCTGCAATTAAAAAGCCTAGTTGTTTAACATCACTAAAATTAAAAGCTGGTTGTTGCTCAAGTACTCGCCCACGAAAAGTTAACGTAAAATCATAAGGAGTAAAGTGAATATCCATCCATTCATTTTTTGTTGTGCTAAATGAATGTGTATAGGCTGGGCCATCAAGGTAGTCGGATGTTCTGAGTCTTAGTTGATAGGTTTTTCCATCACCTTTAATGCGCAGCACTATCGCTTTAGAGTTTTGACCTTGCGCGTTAAGTTCGGTACGTATTGATGCAAAACCGCCGTTGTTTTCAAGCGATACATTCCCTTCAAATATTAAACTTTCAGCAGTTTGGTTTACTTGGCTATTTGATACCCCACCCATTACTGAGTCGTTTACTACATACCAATGTTGATTGGCATTAGCGTGGGTGGTTAAAAATAACGCATTAAATACAAAAAGTGATGAGAGCTGTACAGTGGTCATGGCAATTCCTAATAGCTTTAAATTATTAATACGACTAAACATATTTTTTGTTCACTTATTTAAAGCTAATTATTTTTACGGCTCCATTTTTTCATGATTTTTTCAAACATGATTTCTTTATCTGTTTTATCTTCAGGGCAAGGTTTACCGCTACCTTGAGGCAAACCATTACTGCCAAATACGGTAGCGGTATCTATTAAATAACACTTACCATTAAATTTTTCTAATCGCTTTGTCCCTGTTGTATTTTGACTAATTACTTCTGACTTATCCGTTTTCACTGGCGTTTTAATAGTGGGCTCATTGTTTATGTTTTCATTTGTAGAGCCTTTATCCTCACCAAAGGTGATCATTTTTTTATGAGTCATATTATTTACGGGTGAGCCAAACACCGGTGCATAGGGATTTAGCTTTTTAAATGTTTGAGGCGATGTTGGTGAAGGCTCTGAAGGCGATTCTGTAGGTGCGACTGGCTGTGATTTAAGAGGTTCAGCAGAGTTATTTTTAAGCTCTGTTTGTGCTTTAGGTAACGTTGTGATTTTAGCTTGATTGTTTTGAGTCACCTTTACTTTGGCTTTTGTAGAACTTGTTTTGATAGGTGTAGCGTTAGAGCTCACTACATTTGAGGTATCTGATTTAGTATCTACAGGTTTTATTTTAGGTGCATTGGTTGTTGTAGCAACTGAGCTTGACTTAGGGTGGCTTGCTAAATTAACGGTTACATAGGCTTGTACTATTGCGCTGTTTTCTTTTGTTGGCTGCGCAACTTTAATCGATTGCGAAAACAAAAAGTATAACACAATAGCATGTATACAAAACGATATAGCCCACGGCCAGGCATTCCCTTTATTCACATTAAATCCTCAACTTAACTATGCTGTTATGAGTCAATAAATCTCATTAAGTTCATCTTAAGTTAAGGTGTTCTGCTTTGAACTATTGTTGCAAATTAAACAAAAATGTTTTGCGGATTTTGTTATTTTTGAGTTTATTTAAACGCGTTATTATGAGCGCAATCAAACTTAGGAGGCATTATGACATTACTTTTTTCACCAATAGAACTTGCTGGTAAAACATTAAAAAACCGCATTGTTATGCCACCAATGACACGCTCGCGTTCAACGCAGCCCGGCGATATAGCAAACGATTTAATGGCAACTTACTACGCACAACGCGCAAGTGCTGGGTTAATAGTTAGCGAAGGCACACAAATTAGTGAGCTTGGTAAAGGTTATGCTTGGACACCGGGTATTTATTCAAACGAGCAAGTAGCAGGCTGGAGTAAAGTAACTAATAAAGTACATAACGCTGGTGGCGTTATGTTTGCTCAGCTTTGGCATGTTGGTCGCGTAACGCACAGCGATAACACTGGAGGCGTTCAGCCAATATCAGCATCGGCTGTTGCCGCAAAAGACGTAAAAGTATTTGTAGATACTAACGGTGAGCCTGGCTTTGTAGATACTCAGTTACCGCGTGAGATGAGCAAGCAAGATATTGAAAATGTTCTAGTAGAATTTCGCCAAGCGGCTAAAAATGCAGTAGATGCGGGCTTTGATGGTATAGAGCTTCACGCAGCTAACGGGTATTTAATTAACCAATTTTTAGACTCGCAATCAAACGCGCGTACTGATGAATATGGTGGCAGTGTACAAAACCGTTTGCGCTTTTTAGTTGAAGTCGTCAATGCAGTAAGTGATGAAATTGGCAGTGAAAAAGTAGGTGTAAGACTTGCGCCACTTACCACGCTTAACGGTACTGTTGACGATAATCCAGAGCAAACATATTTGGCTGTTGCACGTGCATTAAATGACGCTGGCGTAGGTTATATACATATTGCAGAAGCAGACTGGGACGATGCCCCTTTAATGAGTGTTGAATTTAAACAGGCTATTCGTAAAGCGTACAGCGGCGTATTAATTTATGCAGGTAAGTACACTAAAGAACGTGCCGATGAAGCCCTTGCACAAGGCTGGGCCGATATGATTGGCTTTGGTCGCCCGTTTGTATCAAACCCAGATTTACCAGCAAGGCTTGAGCAAGGTAAAGCGCTTAATAGCCACAACCCAGACACTCTATTTGGTGGCGCAGAGCAAGGCTATACCGATTATCCAACGGTATAATTGCTAGTAAGTAATAAACATTGAGTAAAAACATGAAGGGCCGCATTTTATGCAGCCCTTTTTTGTGCACTGATTCTATTAGCTTTACCTTGAGCAAAAAATAAAAAACGCGTAAATTAAATGGGTTACCCATTTTAATAACAAGAAAATAAATGAAAGCCAAAGAAATAGAGCAATTAACGCTGTCAGATTCTGAGACCAAGGACGTGATCACTCCACATGCCTTTAAAATTGACCACGCGTTATTAGGCATTCCATTAGCTACCCCTATTAAACGTGCAATGGCGATGACTATTGATGTCGCTTTGATATTTATGGCCGCTAAGCTAAGCGCGACCTTAATTGCATTTGTAGCTGCCATGGCTTTTTATAAAGGTACGGCTCAGCAATATCTGCCAAAAATGTCATCGTTTTGGCGCAGAGCCCTAAAACTTTTTGCAGCGAGCTTTTTGTTTGTAAGCGCACTCACCGTGCTCTCATTAGCGATAGATTTTTTTGAAGACGATAACGCTATTCAAGGTATACAAATAGAAAAAGCACAGCAAAATGATGAGTTAAGTGAGCATGACAAATCAATAATACGCACATATTTAGCGCAAACAGACGACGATAAAAACTGCGATGATGTTTGCCAAAGCGTTGCTCGTGCTAATTTAGTTAGCCAATTACCAGCGCTTGCTGAAATTGAAGACGTTGGAGGGATTGAAGTTACGCGCACGTTATTGCACTTAATGGCTATTGATGATGAGCCTATAGCGGCAGATGATTTTAAAAATAATAATACAGAGCTAAAGAGCATTTCGGGTGAAGTGGCAGATGAAAGCAACATAACTGAAAAAGCAGCCACTAAAAGCGAGAAAACCAAACCTGTCACCAGCATTTTGCAGTGGGGCAAAGGTATTATTCAAGACCTAGGCCTTGGCTTTGGTTGGGCTGCCGTTTATTTTACGTTGTTCTCGTTATTATGGCGCGGACAAACCCCGGGTAAAAAAGCATGTAATATTCGCGTAGTAGCGCTAAGCGGTGAGCCATTAGGTTTATTAGATTGCTTTGGCCGATACGGCGGTTACGGCGCCGGTTTTGCCACGGGCTTATTAGGTTTTTTACAAGTGTATTGGGATCCAAACAGGCAAGCTATTCAAGATAAAATATCAGCGACAGTGGTTATTCAGGGCAGTGTGAATCAAGTTGTAAATGCGAAAACGGTAGAAGAGACTGTTAAAAGTTAATTTTGCTCTTATTACAAGGATGGTTATGAAAGCTTTATTAATTGTATTTATTAATCTGTATTTTATTACGGTTTCGTACGCGTCAGAAAATATTGTGTTAGCAAAAACACATCAGCTTAAGTCTATTATTTTAGATGAGCAACGCAGCTTTAGTGTTTATTTGCCGCCAAGCTATAATGAAAATTCTAATAAAGTATACCCAGTTATTTACTTGCTCGATGGTGACCAAACACATCTAAAAGCTGTCGCCGGGCTAGTAGAAGCACTTAGTACTCAGCGGCTAGAGCAGCAAATACAACAAGCAATTATAGTAGCCATTCCTAATAGTCAAAATGCGATAAGAGAGCGTGACTTTACCCCGAGCAATGTTGATTGGACATTTAACGGTAAACTTTTAGAAAAGTTTGAAAATATTGGCAACGCCGCAAATTACAGTGCCTTTTTTGAAAAAGAACTTATTCCACTCATTAATAAAAATTACCGAACATCAACTAAACGCGTATTAATAGGTGAGTCCTTCGGTGGCTTGTTTGCCAGCTATGTATTGCTTACCAACCATGCGCTATTTACAGATTACTTAATAATTGATGCAACCTACTTGTGGGATAATAATTATCTCAATCGTTATTTTGACGAACAACAGCTTATAAATAAGCAGCTTAAAGGCAATGTCTATTTTACTTTTGCAAATAATGACGAAGCGTTTGGCGAAATTGGTAAAGCAAATTATCAATGGGGTGTAGCGTTTGCTAAAAGGTTAAAAGCGCACCCAAGCGATAATCTAATTATTAATCAACGTTACTTTAAAGATGAAACTCATGGCACAGTCGCTGCGCTTAGTTGGTATTATGGGTTAAAAAGCTTAATGACATTATAGAATGACTCGATTCTTTTAGTTTTGTACTTAGTTATTTGTTGCGAGTGTTTTTAAGCTCATCAAGAGTTTCATTAAATTCGCTTTTATCCACACTTCTTTTTATAAAAAAATCGATATATTTTTGTGCACTATCAACAAAGTCTTTCTTTTTATTTTCATTGATATAAAAAGATGGGAATTCTAAGGCGGTTTCAAAAGAGCTTTTTGCCAACTCTAAATATTTCTTAAGTTGTTCAGTCGTTGTTATAACCTCTAGGTTTGTGAGACCTAATAGTTTGGGGAGTTGCAGATCAGCTGTAGTAGCTTTTAAGTTACCTTTTTCTTTTAAAGCTACCTGTAAGTTTTCAGCATCTAACTTCATCATATTTATGAATTCATTAAGTGAATTAGGTGACAGCTCTAACAAAAAAACTTCATCAGAAGCCTTTTTTTCATGAATATACTCGGCAAGGGAGTTTGAGAATATGAAGTTAAATAGCTTGTAGGGATTTATTTTTAACTCTTCACGATCACAATAATCTATAAACATATTTAGTATAACGGAGTGTGTGTTAATCGCGTTATTTTTCAAAATAAGCTTGCTATCTTTTTGTTGGTGATAGAGGGTTAATAGAACCGCTAATATAGAAAAATAACTAAGTATTGGGCCAAATAGCCCACCCAAGAAGCTCCCTAAATTTGACCATGTTGAAGTCGTTCCACCTAACCCAAGGCCAAAAGTGTTGTTCCAAGCGCCTAACAAAATAAGCAATATTATTAGTGGAACTACAAAAGCTAACGAAAATAAATACTTCAACCGGTTAGTCATTTTATTACTTGTATTATTAGATTGGCCGAGCATTAAGTTAATCCTTTAATAAGAACCGAAAAGCAATATTACGGAATTTTTAAATATTGAGTTAATTAGTAAAAGTGAAAAGGATTAGCTTTGATTTACTTTAAACCTAACTCCAAATCCACAAATCCCCAGCAACACCACAAATCCCCATACAAACACATTGCCGTATTGACTGTACACGCTGTCGCCTTGTATAAGCTTTATATCGGCCTTCATGGTCGCAGCTTCAAACTGTGGCATGGTTTGTTGTGTGTGGCTTATTGGGTCGTATACGGCGCTTACACCATTGTTGGTAACGCGTACCAGTGGGCGCTGTAACTCTAATGCGCGCATGCGGGCTATTTGCATGTGTTGCAAAGGCCCAATAGAGTCGCCAAACCACGCGTCGTTACTTACCGTAAATAGCAGGTCTGAGTCGCTTTTGTAGTTACCGCGTACTAAATCGGCAAATACTATTTCGTAGCAAATGGCGGGTAGCAGGTTAAAGCCATTGGCACGCAAGTTGTTTTGTACTTTATCACCACGGGTAAACGACGACATAGGTAAGTCAAATAGTGGTGCTATTGGACGCAGAAAGTCTTGAAACGGTACAAATTCGCCAATAGGGAGTAGCTGATGTTTACGATAGCGGTTTTTGTCTAAGTAGCGATAGTGGCCCTGCTCGTCGTTGTGCTCTTTATTGCCTACCACAATAAGTGTGTTGTAAATGGTTTTAGTATCGAGTTGGTAGTCAACAATACCGGTTACTAACGCGGTTTTATTAAACGATGCGGCCCGGTCTAAATTGGCTAAGTAGGTGTCGGCCAGCATTTCTATTTCGGGCACTGCGGCTTCAGGCCATACAATTAAGTCGGCATCCCAATGTGGGCGGGTTAAGTCTTGATATTTGCTCATGGTGGTCCAAAACTCACTAGGCTCAAAGCGCAGGTGCTGTTTTATATTACCTTGCACAAGTAATGTTGACATGTGTTTACCTGAATACTGATCTGAGCCTGTATTTAATGCGCTAACAACAAGTATTACAAAAGCAGCGGCGGTTGCTAATGGCGTTTTAAAATCTTTTTGAGTAAGCCTATAAAGTGCAAAAGCAATGGCCACGCAGGCAAGGGTTAAGCCAAACTCGCCAATGTAGGGGGCAAGTAATCTTAGTGGGCCATCGGTTTGCGTATAACCAAAGCTTAACCAAGGAAAGCCTGTTAATACGGTACCGCGTAAATATTCACTAATTGCAACGCTTACTATTAGTAATGCACCAAAGCTTTTAGGGCCGCTTGCAAAGCGAGTTGCAGCCCAAAACGCAAGCGCCGGGAATAATGCTAAGTACGCGCATAAAAATGCCATTAATGAAAGTGAGGCAATAAGTGGCATGCCACCAAAAGTGGCTATTGATACATGCACCCAACTTATACCAGCACCAAACCAGCCTAAACCAAATATAAAACCATATTTAGCGGCAGTTTTAGCGTGTGCTTTACCTGTGTTGTTTGGATTAATGCAAAAAATAATGGCGGCAAGGCTAAAAAATACGATGGGCCAAATTTGAAAAGGGGCGTAGCCAAAAGTTAAAACTAGGCCCGCAATAAGTGCGAGCCATGCTTTTTTATCTTTTGCTAACAGGGTGAGTTTAGTTAGCAGAGTCTTCACTGTCGTTTTCATCAACCTTAGGTACGGTGACTTGCAGTTGTAAGATACGACGATTGTCAGAGTTGGTTACTTTAAACTGGTAACCTTCTATGTCTATTGTTTCACCGCGACTTGGCATATGGCCAAATGCGTGTAATACAGTGCCGCCAATGGTGTCGGCTTCGTCGGTGCTGTAACCTGTTTTAAAGTACTCATTAAAGTCATCTACAGGGGTAAGCGCTTGTACTACGTATACGTGCTTAGCAAGCTGTCGAATATCTTGTTGATCTTCTTCTTCGTCGTGCTCATCTTCGATTTCGCCAACGATTATTTCAAGAATGTCTTCGATTGTTACAAGGCCCGATACACCGCCGTATTCGTCAATAACAATAGCCATGTGGTAGCGTTGCTGACGAAATTCGTTTAGTAGGGTATCTACGCGTTTACTCTCTGGTACTACCATGGCTGGGCGTAAATAATCGCGCAGTGATGGTAGGTGCTCGTCTTTATTTAAGATAAGCGGTAGCAAATCTTTAGCGAGCAATATCCCCTCTACGTGGTCTTTATCTTCACACACTACCGGAAAGCGTGAGTGAGTTGAGTCGACCATCATTGGGATGAGTTCTTCTAGTGGGCTATCTACCTCAAGGGTGATCATTTGTGAGCGCGGGATCATTATGTCACGCACTTTAAGCTTAGACACGCCAAGCACACCTTCAATCATCTCTTTGGTTTCTGGATCTATTACGTCACGCTCTTGCGCATCGGCTATTACTTCAACCAGCTCTTCTCTATTCTGGGGTTCCCCTTGCAACATTTGGGCTATGCGGCCCATCCACGTTTTGCCAGAAGAACCCTGGCTAGATTGCGAGTTATCGTCGCTCATTGCGTCTAATTGCTCCGTTAATTTAAATATCGTCTCGGTATGGGTCGGCTATGTTTAGCTCGCCAAGTAATTGCTTTTCTATACTTTCCATCTCGAGTGCGTCCTCACTCTTTATATGGTCAAATCCAAGTAAATGCAAGCATCCATGAATAACCATATGAGCAAAGTGGTCATGAAATGACTTCTCTTGCTCAATTGCTTCAGCCAAAACAATGGCTGGGCAAATAATTAAATCGCCGACAAGAGGAATGTCTATTCCTGGTGGCGCTTCAAATTCAAATGAGAGTACGTTGGTTGGTTTATTTTTACCGCGGTAATCGTTATTTAGCTGCTGCGATTGTGCTTCGTCACTTATTACAATGCTGAGTTCAGACTCATCACGGTATTGGCTTAGGGCTTTGTCGGCCCACAGTGCAAATTGCGCTTCGCTTGGTAGATTGTCAAACTCACACGCTATTTGTAAATCAAGTTCGGTGCTCACGGTATTACTCTTTAGTAGAAGGTGGCTGTTGAGCGGCCAATAAGTCTTTGGCTTTTTGCTTTTCTATACGTTTAAGTCGCTCGTTTTCGTCGTTACGCTCGTAGGCTTCTACAATGCGGCCAACCACAGGATGGCGTACTATGTCGTGCGATTTAAAGTAGTTAAAGCTAATTTCTTCAACGCCGTCGAGTACTTCTATTGCGTGGCGAAGGCCTGAACGTGCACCACGAGGTAAATCTACTTGTGTTATATCGCCCGTAATAACCGCTTTAGAGTTAAAGCCTATGCGGGTTAAAAACATTTTCATTTGCTCGGCGGTGGTGTTTTGGCTTTCATCTAAAATAATAAACGCATCATTTAGTGTACGACCACGCATGTAAGCAAGTGGTGCAATTTCAATAATGTGTTTTTCGATTAGTTTTTCTACTTTTTCAAAACCCAGCATTTCAAATAACGCGTCGTAAAGAGGGCGCAGGTATGGGTCTACTTTTTGGCTTAAGTCACCAGGTAAAAAACCTAACTTTTCACCGGCTTCTACTGCTGGGCGAGTAAGTAATATTCGGCGAATTTCTTGACGCTCTAGTGCATCTACCGCAGCGGCAACTGCAAGGTACGTTTTACCTGTACCAGCGGGGCCAATACCAAAAGTAATATCGTGATGTAAAATGTTAGCTACATATAAACCTTGGTTGTCGTTGCGCGGTTTAATTACGCCACGGCGGGTTTTAATGTACATTTCTTTGCCGTAAGCACTTTGTGGTACATCTTGCTCTAGGGCTTTTGATTCGGTAATGGCTAAATGTACGTTGTCGGGCTCTATTTCACCAATTTCACCACGAACAGGTTGAGTACTCACGTATAAGTCTTTTAGGATTTCTACGGCTGCAGCGCTTGAATGCAGTTTACCTGTTACTTTAAAAAAGTTGTCGCGGTGGATAATTTCAACACCTAGGCGGCGTTCAATTTGTTTGATGTTTTCGTCAAACGGGCCACATAAAGAAGAAAGGCGTTTGTTATCGGCAGGTTCTAAATAAATCTCTAACGTTTTTAACTGATTACTCAAAATTACTTCCTATTCGGGTGCGCCAGTGTGTACTGGCGCAATGAATTTATGCAACTAAGGTACGAAAGTAGCTACGCCAATTTCGTTTGTTGTTTCGATTTTTGGCTCAACGCTTGCAGCTTTAGTTAAAATAGCCGAAGGCGCAATTTCACGTCGTAAGTTCATTTCTGATTCTGTACGAATTAAATCACCACGTAAAGAGTTTGGTAGTGCTTCGGTAATACGTACATCAACAAACTGTCCGATCACTGTGTGTGGGCCAACAAAGTTAACTACACGGTTGTTTTCGGTACGGCCACGTAATTCCATTGGGTTCTTTTTAGAAGGACCTTCAACTAAAATACGTTGCTCTGTATCAAACATTTGGCGGCTAATTTGTTGCGCCATTTGTGTAATGCGGTTTTGTAGTAGGTATAAGCGCTCTTTTTTCTCTTGCTCTGTTACGTCATCTGGCAAGTCAGCCGCTGGTGTACCCGGGCGTGCACTGTAAATAAAGCTAAAGCTCATATCAAAACCAATATCGTTAATTAGGTTCATAGTGGCTTCAAAGTCTGTTTTGCTTTCACCTGGGAAACCAATAATGAAATCTGACGACATGCTTAAGTTAGGGCGAATTTTACGTAACTTACGAATAGTTGATTTGTATTCAATTGCTGTGTGGCCGCGCTTCATTAAATTAAGAATGCGATCTGAACCACTTTGCACTGGTAAGTGTAAGTGATCGACAAGCTCTGGCACATCAGCGTATACGTCGATGATGTCTGGCGTAAATTCTACTGGGTGCGATGTGGTATAACGAATACGGTCAATACCGTCAATTGCGGCGATTAAACGAATTAAATCTGAGAAATAGCAAATGTCGCCATCGTGAGTATCACCACGGTATGCATTTACGTTTTGACCTAGAAGGTTTACTTCACGTACGCCTTGCTCAGCAAGTTGTGCTACTTCTAGTAGTACGTCATCTACTGGGCGGCTAACTTCTTCACCACGGGTGTAAGGTACAACACAAAAAGTACAGTACTTAGAACACCCTTCCATAATTGATACAAATGCAGAAGGGCCTTCGGCTTTTGGCTCTGGTAAACGGTCAAACTTTTCAATCTCTGGGAACGAAATATCAACAACCGATGAGCCTTTATCGCCTTGCACTTGCTTAATCATTTCTGGTAAACGGTGCAGTGTTTGTGGGCCAAAAATAACATCGACAAATGGCGCACGCTGGCGAATAGAATCACCTTCTTGTGAGGCAACACAACCACCAACACCAATAATTAAATCTGGCTTGTCGTCTTTTAATAATTTCCAACGACCTAATTGGTGAAATACTTTTTCTTGCGCTTTTTCACGAATTGAACAGGTGTTAAGTAATATTACGTCGGCATCTGTTGCATCTTCAGTTAGCTGGTAGCCGTTGGTAGCATCTAGAAGTTCAGCCATTTTCTGAGAGTCATACTCGTTCATCTGACAACCCCAGGTTTTGATATGCAGCTTTTTGCTCATTGAAATATAGCCTCGTGTTCAATTCGGTAGTGGCACAAAAATGTGCTTAAATCAGGATTAAGGAGCAAGGTTGCTCACTTAAAGGACGCGTATTTTAGCTGGATACCCGCCCAGCCTCAAGTATAGTTTTTATGTTTGTGATCTTAAATCAATGCAGAGCCAGTTTAATAGCTTGATAGTTATATACTCTCGCACTAAAGCAGCGAGTTACGGTACAATAAAAATAGATTCACGTATTAACAAAATGATGAAAAACATGACTCAAAATAAAGCGATAGTTGTTGGTGGTGGCATGGTTGGAGCCGCTATGGCCATTAGGTTAGCACAGCAAGGAAAGTCGGTACGCATTATAGAAAAGCATATAATTGATGCCGATAATATTTTAGCAAGCGATACCGTAGACATACGCGTATCGGCTATTAATCGTTTTTCAGAAAATTTGCTTGATGAATTAGGTGCCATGCCTATTTTAAGGCAAACTCGCCTAGCACCTTATAAACAACTAGAAGCATTTGAGCGTGGTGGCGATAACCTTTTATTTGATTGCGCCGATATTAATACCTCACATTTAGGCCACCTAATCGAAAACAGCCTTATTCAAGCAAGCTTGTGGAAGCAGTTTACTCATTACAATATAGAAGTTATTGAGCAATCAGCTCCTGTGAGTGCTATTGAACAAAATATAGACTCTATAACACTTGCATACGGCGACACACGCTATAATGCTGATTTAGTGATTGCAGCTGACGGCGGGCAATCGCAACTACGTGCAAAAGCTAATATTGGTGTAACCGGCTGGCAGTATCAACAACATTGTATGGGTGTACTTATAAAACTTAATGCGCCACAGCAAGTAAAAACATGGCAACAGTTTACGCCCACCGGGCCTTTAGCGTTTTTACCTATGCAGGCCCCATACGCTAATTTAATTTGGTATGACGACGCTAATACATTACAACACTTTAAAGGGTTAGCGCCTGAACAAATTAAAACTCATATTTTAAATAAGTTTCCCACACTTGCAGGCGACTTTGACGTGCAAAGCCATGCGATATTTCCGCTTACCCGACAACATGCTAATAACTACTCGCAAGGGCGGTTAGTGTTAGTTGGCGATGCTGCGCACACTATTAACCCGCTTGCAGGGCAGGGTGTTAATTTAGGCTTTCAGGACGTTGTAGCACTTGCACAGGCGCTTGATGGCGTTGATGATATTGGTTGCCCGTTAAAACTTAAAGAGTATGAGCGTAGCCGCCGTAAAGCTAATCTATTAATGATGAGTATGATGGATGCGTGTTACTTTGGTTTTTCTAATCAAATTACACCACTTAAATGGGCGCGAAGCCAGTTTTTAAAAATGGCTAATAACACCGGCCCTTTAAAAAACTGGGTTTTAAAATACGCAATTAGCGGAGAGCTTGGTTAAACCTCTATACGCACATTACACCTAATGTGCGTATTTCTGTCTTTATTTAACTTCTCAAAATAATTACAAATTACTGTTAATTTATTTCGTTATTACATTTATTTGCCATACTCAATTTATAATTAAATAAAAAAATGAGTTGTTGTGGGAAATCTTTTTGTTTACCTAATTACTATAGGGGTTGTACTACTTACTCTTAGTATTTTGCCTACCTTACAAATTTGTAAAAAAACAAAGAGAGTGTCGTGGGTTTTACTACTTTTTTTAATTGTTGGCTTTATTTTAGGTTACTGGTGGATTTTATATTACTTTGTTAATAACCCATCGAGCGATTTTGTTGCCAGTAGTATTGCACTAATTTTATGTGGTGGTGGGGCATTTGTATTTTTAGTTATTAAACTCAGCTTAAAAAGCATTATTAAAATAGATGAGTATGCAGAGCATCAACGCTTTTTAGCAGAGCATGACCATTTAACTACCCTTCCTAATCGTAAAAAATTCTTTCAAATATTAAATCGCCAAGTTAAGTACAAAGACCCTTTTACGCTGCTGTTAATCGATCTAAATAACTTTAAAAAGATTAATGATTTATACGGTAATAAATTTGGCGATATTTTACTTAGCGTGTTTGCTAAAACAATGAGCCAAAATTTAAGTGGTATTGCAAAACTCTACCGTATTGGGGGAGATGAGTTTGCACTAATAGTAGAGACTTCATCTTTTGATAATTTTGAAGCATGTATAAATGCTATTAATAAATCTATTAAATCACCCTTTGTTATTTATGAGCATAATTTAAGAATAAAACTAACAATAGGGGCAAGTCTTTATTTACAAGACTCTTTACATGCAAATGAGCTATTCACTCAAGCTAACCTAGCATTACATGAAGCTAAAAATACACAGCAGCCTTCTGTCTCGTATCAAAAAGAGCTTGGTAAGCGAGCTAATGATTTACGGGACATGAGCTCTAAAATTAAACGCGCTATTAACGAGCAAGAGTTTGAGCTGTACTTACAACCTATATTTGAAGCTGACTCAGAGGATATGCATGGCGCTGAGGTACTTATTCGCTGGCCTCAAAGTGATGGGTCTTTTATTAGCCCTGAGCTATTTATTGGTATTGCAGAGCAAAGCGGGCTTATTTTGGGTATTTCTAAATGGGTTGTACTTGAAACAATTAATCATTTAAAAAAATTAAAGAGTGCCGGCTTTATTGGCGCATTGCACGTAAACCTATCAACTAAAGATTTAGAAAGCCCCGAGTTTTATGAGTTTATGGAAACCTTATTAGCGGATGATCCAAGTTTAAGTGATTTTATTATGTTTGAAATTACTGAGCGAGCCATGATGACCAACTTACCTGCAGCACAAACCATGATGCAAAAACTAAATAGCAGGGGCTTTGAATTTAGCGTTGATGATTTTGGAACTGGGTTTTCTTCATTGGTATTATTACGAGAGTTACCAATAAGCCAAATTAAAATAGATCAATCATTTATAAAAGATATGCTGACACAAATAGCCGATTACGCCATTGTGGAGTCTACTTTGTTTTTAGCAACGCGATTAAATTGTAAGGTGGTTGCCGAAGGCATAGAAAACGAAGACGTACAGCAGGCATTAACAGCAATGAGTTGTGACTATTTACAAGGATATTATTACAGTAAACCAGTAATAATTGATGATTTTATAAATAAGTATTTAAATGAAGATAAGTACAGAATAATTTAGGAGATTGGCTGGGATACCAGGATTTGAACCTGGGAATGCCAGGATCAAAACCTGGTGCCTTACCGCTTGGCGATATCCCAACTATAAATTTGGATGAGTTTTAGTTCTAGTTAAGAACATGGTGCGGAAGGAGAGACTTGAACTCTCACAACCTAAGTTACTGGAACCTAAATCCAGCGCGTCTACCAATTCCGCCACTCCCGCATAATGTCATTCTTTAAAACAATTTCCTTGGTAAAGAAATTGGCTGGGATACCAGGATTTGAACCTGGGAATGCCAGGATCAAAACCTGGTGCCTTACCGCTTGGCGATATCCCAACAAAGAATTATTTGATAGTTTGAGTTCTTATCAAGAACATGGTGCGGAAGGAGAGACTTGAACTCTCACAACCTAAGTTACTGGAACCTAAATCCAGCGCGTCTACCAATTCCGCCACTCCCGCATACTGTCATTCTTTAAAACAATTTCCTTGGTATAGAAATTGGCTGGGATACCAGGATTTGAACCTGGGAATGCCAGGATCAAAACCTGGTGCCTTACCGCTTGGCGATATCCCAACAAAGAATTAATTGATAGTTTTAGTTCTTATCAAGAACATGGTGCGGAAGGAGAGACTTGAACTCTCACAACCTAAGTTACTGGAACCTAAATCCAGCGCGTCTACCAATTCCGCCACTCCCGCATTATCACTTTGAATTAATCAAAGAAATGGTAGTTATTTTAAACTCTTCATTGAGCTGCAATTTAACTCTTGCAGAGCCACTTCTAAAAGAATAAATGGTGGCTAAGACGGGATTTGAACCTGTGACCCCATCATTATGAGTGATGTGCTCTAACCAGCTGAGCTACTTAGCCATTGTTGGCTGGGATACCAGGATTTGAACCTGGGAATGCCAGGATCAAAACCTGGTGCCTTACCGCTTGGCGATATCCCAACAATAACAATTGATAGTTTTAGTTCTTATCAAGAACATGGTGCGGAAGGAGAGACTTGAACTCTCACAACCTAAGTTACTGGAACCTAAATCCAGCGCGTCTACCAATTCCGCCACTCCCGCATTTCAAATTTTGATAAATCAAAACTGAGGTAGTTATTTTAAACTCTTCATTGAGCAACAAAAAATAAATGGTGGCTAAGACGGGATTTGAACCTGTGACCCCATCATTATGAGTGATGTGCTCTAACCAGCTGAGCTACTTAGCCATCTTTTTTGTTAGCACTTCATCGCTGAGTGCGGGGCGTATTATGCTGATATGACCCAAATCCGTCAACACCTTTTTTGCAAAAAAACACTTATCAGTGTTTGTTTGCAGGAAAATTAAGCTAAGCGGCTAAATTTTAATAAAAATGATGATTTTTTGACTGTAATTCAAATGCAAAACATGGCGATAAATCAAAAGAATAAAAACACACTGTTTAAAGTTGTTTGATTATTCGACAAGTTATCACGTACAACCTAAATTTTAGCATTAATTTGATATCTCAATACGTAATTTAATAGCTAAAGCGCTATTTTATTTTAATAAAGTGGGTATTAACTGGGTTTTTTAACTACACAAAGGCGTTTTAAATAATGTTTAGTTTGGTTATATGTGCCGCTTGAGTGCTTTTGCAAAGGGATTATATAAACGCAGGTGCGACGATTAAGTAGTTAAAGAGAAGTTTTGGTAGTGAGGATATAGTAAAGGATACAAAAAAGGCTCGTAAACACGAGCCTTTTTAGGTTTTCAATCGTTTAATTAAACGTTGAACAAGAAGTTCATCACATCGCCATCTTTAACAATGTATTCTTTACCTTCTTGGCGCATTTTGCCGGCTTCTTTTGCGCCGCTTTCACCTTTGAAGCCAATAAAGTCTTCATAAGCGATAGTTTGGGCACGGATAAAGCCACGCTCAAAGTCGGTATGGATTTTACCCGCTGCTTGTGGCGCTGTTGCACCAACAGGGATTGTCCATGCGCGTACTTCCTTTACGCCTGCTGTAAAGTAAGTTTGTAATTGTAGTAGTTCATAACCACCACGAATAACAAGGTTAAGGCCTGGCTCTTCTAAGCCAAGATCAGCCATAAACTCAAGTTTATCTTCGTCATCAAGCTCAGATAGCTCAGATTCGATTGCTGCACACACAGGAACAACAACAGCGCCTTCTGACTCAGCTATAGCGCGAACGCGATCAAGTAGTGGGTTATTCTCAAAACCATCTTCAGCAACGTTTGCAATGTACATTGTTGGCTTGATAGTTAAAAAGTTAATAGAGCTAATTGCTGCTTTTTCTTCTTTAGTTAATTCTAAAGAGCGAAGCGTTAAGCCTTCATCTAAGTGTACTTTTACTTTTTCAAGCGCAGCATTTTGCTCTTTTGCGTCTTTATCGCCGCCTTTTGCTTTTTTAGCATTACGGAAAATTGCTTTTTCAGCGCTATCCATATCAGCAAGTACAAGCTCAGTGTTAATTACGTCAATATCGTCAGCAGGGTCAATAGTACCTGCAACGTGTATTACGTTTTCATCTTCAAAACAGCGTACTACATGGCCAATTGCATCCGTTTCACGAATATTTGCTAAAAATTGGTTACCTAAGCCTTCACCTTTAGATGCGCCTTTTACTAAGCCAGCAATATCCACAAATTCCATACTTGTAGTAAGAATGCGTTGCGGGTTTACTATTTTAGCAAGCTCGTCTAGACGAGGATCTGGCACAGGTACAACACCTGTATTAGGCTCAATGGTACAAAAAGGAAAGTTAGCGGCTTCAATACCCGCTTTAGTTAGTGCATTAAAAAGCGTTGATTTACCAACGTTAGGCAAGCCAACGATGCCACATTTAAAACCCATAGTAAGATACCTTGTTAAGATTCGTTTAAACGATTATGGTTTAAAAGAATGTAGTCTGTTTTGTGCTTTTAACACACCGTCTTTTGCAAGTATTTCCATACAGCGAACTGCTTCATCAACAGCGGCATCCATTTTTTCTTGGTCTTCTTTGGCTGCTTTTCCAAGCACCCAACCAGTAACCATTTCACGATGCCCCGGATGACCTACACCTATGCGTAAACGCATAAAGTCTTTTTGATTTGCCATTTTAGCAATAATGTCTTTTAAACCATTATGACCGCCGTGTCCGCCGCCTTTTTTTAATTTGGCAACGCCTGGGTCTAAATCCAATTCGTCGTGAGCTACTAAAATGTTTTCCACGGGGATTTTGAAAAAATTAGCTAAACTACCGACCGCTTTACCACTTAAATTCATGTAAGTAGTGGGGATCAATAATTTGAATTCTTGGCCTTGGATAATCACTTTGCCAGTAAGGCCGTGATATTTAGGATCGTGTTTTAGGGTGCAGTTATAGCGTGCAGCGAGTTGCTCGATGAACCAAGCACCTGCATTGTGGCGTGTGTTTGCGTATTCGGGGCCTGGATTAGCCAGGCCCACAAGCATTTGAATAGAATTCAAGGTGCGAACCTTAAATATTATTCAGCAGCGTCTGCAGCGTCGTCTTCAACTGGCGCAGACTTATTAGCTTTGATAGTCAAGATTGACTGATCGTGGCCTTCGCCTTTACCTAGTTCAACTGAGCTAACGCCTTTTGGAAAAGCAAGGTCAGAGATATGAACTGAATCACCAACAACTAGCTCAGAAACGTTTACTTCGATGAATTCTGGAAGTGCTTTTGGAAGACAAGAAACTTCAACTTCAGTTAACTGGTGAACTACAGTTGCGCCAGCTTTAGTTACGATTTCTTCACCGATGAAGTGAAGAGGAACTTTAGTTGTAAGTTTATGAGTTGCGTCTACACGTTGAAAATCAAGGTGAGTAAGCTTAGGCTTGAATGGGTGACGTTGAATATCTTTTAAGATAGCTTCAACTTTCTCGCCGCCTACGTTAAGTGTAAGAATATGAGTGTAAAAACCTTCATCTTCTTGTGCTTTGATCATATCTTTATGAGCAAAAGTAAGAGATAAAGCTTCTTTGTCAGCTCCGTAAAGGATTGCAGGAACTTTGTCTTCGCGACGTAGGCGGCGGCTCGCACCAGTACCAGTTTCTACGCGAAGTTCAGCGTCATATGTATAAGTTGTGTTAGACATGATGTCTCCAATTATTTAAAAGTTTAGGGCCTTTGCGACCAAGGTCCCTAGCCAAAAGGCGCGCTATCATACCACCGCACCCAAACAAAATAAACATCGCTTACAAAAAAAGCGCCAAAAGGCGCTTTTATACTCAAAAATGTTTAATCTTAGTGTTCAAACATCGCTGAGATAGATTCTTCGTTGCTAATACGACGAATAGTCTCTGCTAACATGTCAGCAAGCGTAAGTACCTTAATTTTATCAAGGGCTTTAAGCTCGTCAGATAGCGGGATAGAGTCAGTTACAATAACTTCGTCAATCATTGAGTCACGTAAGTTCTCTGCTGCTTTACCTGAAAGAATAGGGTGCGTTGCATATGCGAATACACGTTTAGCGCCATGTTCTTTAAGTGCTTCAGCGGCTTTACATAACGTACCACCGGTATCAATCATATCATCTACGATAATACAATCACGACCTTCTACGTCACCAATAATATGCATTACTTGAGAAACGTTAGCTTGTGGGCGACGTTTATCGATAATAGCTAAATCAGTGTCGTGTAGTAGTTTTGCAATTGCACGCGCACGTACAACACCACCGATATCTGGAGATACTACAACAACGTCTTCAAAATCACGTTCTTCCATATCTTCAAGTAATACAGGGCTACCAAATACGTTATCTACTGGTACATCAAAGAAGCCTTGGATTTGTTCTGCGTGTAAATCAACCGTAAGAACACGGTCAACGCCTACGCTTGATAAGAAATCGGCAACAACTTTAGCGGTAATTGGAACACGAGCAGAGCGTACACGACGATCTTGACGTGCATAACCAAAATAAGGAATGACGGCAGTAATACGACCTGCAGATGCACGACGTAGAGCATCAACCATAACGATAAGTTCCATAAGGTTATCGTTTGTAGGGGCACAGGTTGATTGCAATATAAAAACATCCGAGCCACGAACATTTTCATTTATTTGAACACTGATCTCACCGTCGCTAAAACGGCCAACAACAGCATCGCCTAATTCAATATATAATCGTTTTGCAACTTTTTGAGCTAACTCAGGTGTTGCGTTACCAGCGAAGAGCTTCATGTCAGGCACGGTAGGGTTCCTCAGGCACTGAATTTTTGGACTAACCAATAATGATAAAAACCACTAGGGGTTAACTTATGATTACTTGTACGTTACTTCATTGATCGAATATGGCGGTAAGCTCCGTATGAGCAGGTGAGACATTTGCGCTAGAAGCAACAAAACCCTGCCAAGTATGGGGGAGATTATCAAGTACATCTTGTGCTTGAACTTGACTTGCAAATTCTACAAAACAACATGAACCTGTTCCGGTCATCTTCGACGGGGCGTATTTTAGCAACCACTGAAGGGTTTTTTCAACCTCGGGGCAGAGCTTTTTAACTAAAGGCTCACAATCATTAGTTAAACTGTGCTGTTCCCAGTTGCCAATTATTTTTGGTGTGTCGCGTTTTAAATCGGGATGAGTAAAAATTTTGGCTGTACTTACATGCTGATTTGGGTGAACTACACAGTACCATTTTTTCTCAAGGGTTACATGGTGCAATTGTTCACCAATACCGTGTGCTATGGCGCTTTGACCTTGAATGAATACAGGTACATCGGCCCCTAATTGTAAGCCTAATTTACCTAAAATTGTTAAATTTAAATCAAGCCCCCACATTTTATTTAATGCTAATAATGTTGTGGCAGCATCTGAAGAACCACCTCCAACACCGCCTCCCATTGGCAAACGTTTAGTTAAATTTATTTTTACGCCGTAGGGTGTTTTACTATAGGTTTGTAATAAAAGTGCCGCTTTATAGATGAGATTATCACTCAAGGGTATGTCTTTAGTATCACCTGTTATAGAAATACTTGCATCATTGGTTAATTCAAAATGCAGGGTGTCACCAAAATTTAAAAAGGTGAATAAGGTTTCTAGTTCGTGATAGCCATCATCACGGCGTGCATTTATATGTAAAAATAAGTTGAGCTTTGCAGGAGCAATAACAGAAAAAGAAGTTGTGCTATTCATGCTTAAAATAACCTGAAATTTAGATGATGAATCTATCTCGCGTCGCTACCCACAGTACTAACTGCGTTAAGGCCACCCTAAGTAGAGCAGCCTTCACGCGTAAAATTTTTATGCGTGCACTGAAAATATCTGACTAGAGAAAAATAAGTTTAAATGTTTTACGATTCAACTAAGTTAGTTAATATTTTAACCCAGTTTTGGTTTTACCAATCCGCAATAATACTTAATCATTTTCAGGGGCTAAACGTGTCGCTATCTGCGTTAAAAAATTCTCATTTAGAACAACTAAATAGCGAATTTTTTGCCTTGCTATCAACACGTTTATCCGCCCTCAAAATAGATCACTTAATTATGCGGATTGGTAT